>Ga0066256_1000080_pt1 | contig 452302 bp, 461 predicted proteins | sample ThiBio_1000_biof_FD_87107 | JGI IMG/M metagenome (GOLD analysis project Ga0066256, IMG submission 87107) | Wastewater bioreactor microbial communities from Cape Town, South Africa - Thiocy_expt_1000_biof (version 2) | ecosystem: Engineered > Bioreactor > Thiocyanate-remediating >... | reverse complement strand
GACGGTGAAACGCTCCCGCGCCAATGATAGTAGGCATTCGCCTGTGAAAGTAGGTCATCGTCAGACTCCTTATGCGTACCTAAAGGTACATAAAAAACCCCCTCAAAATGAGGGGGTTTTTTATTGGCCGCGTTTGGTGGAAAATATTTTCTCAATAAAAACATGGAATTAGAGTTCATCTACAACTTTAGTTGTATGGAACATTTCTTCTCCTGAAGGTAACTTGGCTGTGTGGGCATAGGCTCACGATCACTAAACCTTAAAAGGAGGAAATATGAACAAGCTGTATAAGAGTCTATTGGCATTGCTGGGGTTGATGGTGCTTCCGGCTTTCGCAGCGGTGAATATCAATACTGCTACACAGTCGGAACTCGAGGTGGTCAAGGGTCTGGGGCCAGCGAAAGCCAAGGCAATCATCATGTACCGGGAAGCCAATGGCAATTTCAAGCATCTGGATGAGCTGGATAACGTGAAAGGCTTTGGCAAGGCCAGTATCGACAAATTGAAGGAGGAATTGTCGATTGGCCCAGAGAAAGCCAAAAAGTAGTATCTGCCTTTCCGCTAGAAACTGTCGCTAGCTATTGACGTATCTCGCGGCCAGCAAAAGCTGCGGGATACGAAGGCGATTCATCCATTCGATCAAGCCAGCGGCAGCTTATGTGTCGCTGCCCGGTATAATCCCCCCTTTCTTACCCCCTGGTTCTTCATGTCTACCCTCGCCATCATTTTGATCGCAACTGCCGCGGGCAGCTTGCTGAGTCTGCTGCTGGCGGCGATTTTGGCTTTCTCGGCCCGCCCCAGCTGGGTGCCGGTTCTCGTGAGTTACGCCATCGGTGCCTTGCTGGGGGCATCGCTACTGGAAGTGTTGCCGGAAGCGGTCGAAATGGGGGGGGATATCGAAACCGTCGCCAAGGCCTTGCTCGGCGGTATTTTGCTGTTTTTTCTGCTGGAAAAACTGGTGTTGTGGCGGCACTGTCACGACGAGGTCTGCGAAGCCCATGGCAGTCATGGTAGCAGCCATGACCACGGGCGTTCCGGCATGATGATCACGGTGGGTGACACTTTTCACAATTTTGTCGACGGCATCATCATTGCCGGGGCTTTTCTGGTCGACTTCCGCCTGGGGGCGGTCACTGCGCTGGCGATCATTGCGCACGAGATTCCGCAGGAAATCGGCGACTTCCTCATTCTGCTGCACTCGGGTTACACCCGCACTCAGGCGCTTTTGCTCAATTTTCTGACCGGGGTGGCAACGTTGATCGGTGCCTTGGTTGGCTATTACGCGCTGTCGATGCTGGAAGGCTGGATGCCGGTGTTGTTGGGGATGGCGGGGGCGAGCATGTTGTATGTGGCCTTGTCCGATCTGATACCGGGTTTGCACAAGCGGGCGGAAATCGGCGCAACCTTGCAGCAGCTAGTGTTGATCGGACTGGGAATCGGCAGTGTCGGGCTGGTCGGGCACCTGATCGGGCATGGCTCCTGAACGATAGGCAGACTTACGGCCGCCGAAGGCATAGACGAACAGCGCGATCGGCAGCACGCCGAGGAAGACCAGGATGGCGAGTGCCTTGCCGATGCTGCTGGCAGTAACCACCATCATCAGAATCACGTAGGCCCAGCCAATCGCTACGATATACATCACAAGCTCCATCAGGATTCAACGTCATGGTAACCAAAGCAAAACGCCCGCGCACGCCGACTGTCGGTTTCGTCTCCCTCGGCTGCCCGAAGGCGACGGTTGATTCCGAACGCATCCTCACCCAGCTGCGCGCCGAAGGTTACGGCATCGTCGGCAGCTACGACGATGCCGATGTGGTGGTGGTCAACACCTGCGGCTTCATCGACGCTGCGGTGCAGGAATCATTGGAGGCGATCGGCGAGGCATTGGCAGAAAACGGCAAGGTCATCGTCACCGGCTGCCTCGGCGCCAAAGGCGACGTGGTGCGCGAGGCGCATCCCAAGGTGCTGGCGGTATCCGGCCCGCATGCGCTCGACGAAGTGATGGAGGCGGTGCACACCGCGCTGCCGAAACCGCACGACCCGTTCGAGGACCTGATTCCGCCTGGCGGCATCAAGCTCACCCCGCGCCATTACGCTTACCTGAAGATCTCAGAGGGCTGCAATCACCGCTGCACCTTCTGCATCATCCCGTCGATGCGCGGCGATCTGGTGAGCCGCCCGATCGGCGAGGTGATGCGCGAGGCGGAGGCCCTGGTTGGGGCGGGCGTGCGGGAATTGCTGGTGGTGTCGCAGGATACCAGCGCCTACGGGGTGGACGTGAAGTATCGCCCCGGTTTCTGGAACGGCCGCCCGCTGAAGACCCGCATGACAGAACTCGCCGGCGCGCTGGGGAGTCTGGGGGCATGGGTGCGGCTGCATTACGTGTATCCGTATCCCAGCGTGGACGACGTGATTCCGCTGATGGCCGACGGCATTATTCTGCCTTACCTCGATATTCCGTTTCAGCACGCCAGCCCGCGCATTCTGAAATTGATGAAGCGTCCCGGCGCGGTCGAAAAAACGCTGGATCGCATCCAGTCCTGGCGCGCCGCCGTGCCCGATCTCACGCTGCGCTCCACCTTCATCGTCGGCTTTCCCGGCGAGACCGATGCCGAGTTCGAGGAATTGCTGGCCTTTCTCAAGGAGGCGCAACTCGACCGCGTCGGTTGTTTCAAGTATTCGCCGGTCGAGGGGGCGGCCGCCAACGAATTGCCCGGCGCGGTGCCCGAAGAGCTGAAAGAGGAGCGGCTTGAGCGTTTCATGGAAGTCCAGGCGGAAATATCGGCGACCAGACTCGATGCCAAGATCGGCCGCGAAATCGAGGTGATCGTCGACGAGGAGGACGAGGTGGGAACGCTGGCGCGCAGCCATGCCGATGCGCCGGAAATCGACGGCGTGGTGTATCTCGAAGGCGTGTTCGATCTGGAGCCGGGGGCGCGCCTCAAGGTCCGGGTTGCGGAGGCTGACGAGCACGACCTGTGGGCGGTGCCGCTCTGAGACGGCCTCAATCCAGCATCGCACTCAGGCCGCGCGGCCGCCGCCAGATTTTCCAGTAGTCCGTTCGTTGCAGATGCAGCGTCTTGCCGCTGAGCGGGTCGGCCAGCTGCAGTCCTGGCCGGCCAAGCGCGCGCAGGCTGCCGAGCAGCGGTGCGAGCCAGTTTGCTTCCAGTACGCGGATGGCTTCGCGCCAGCCATAGGCATCGCCGTACTGCCCGGCGTTCGTCAATTCGTCGAGCAGGATCACGCATTCCGTTTCGAGCATGGATTTTTCCAGATGCAGCGGCAGGGGATGCAGCGGCGCGCCGCAGAACGCCCCCAGCGCGCTCGCCTCGCCATCACGCGCATAAACGGGCATGCGGATCGCGGATGCGGCCGGTTTGTTGCCGCCCCCCCACAGCCACAGCGAATTCACCGGCAGTTCGCCGCGCGCTTCGCGCGCCTGGTTGAGCGGATGGTCATGCAGCAGCATTTGCAGTTCGTTCAATTGCGCGCGGAAGTGCATCGCGTCAGCGCCGTGCGGTAGCAGGGGATCGATGTCGCGCCCCACCGCGACTGACAAAGCGGTGGTGGCGAGGCGCGGCGCGTGCGGAAATCGCAGATACCAGTGCTTGGGCGTGAGCGGAATCGGGCTCAGGTCTTCGCCGAAGTGCCGGCCAATCGCGGCAGCCAGGGTTGCGGCCTCCTGCTGCGGCAATGTCAGATCGCGGCTGTCCGCCAACACGATGCGATCGCGCATGACCCGCAGGTGTACCGGGTCGGCGCGCAGCCAGTATGCGTCCCCGGCCATCCCGCCGTCCGCTTCCAGGGTGATCGGCGCGAGCGGCCAGTCCTGCTGGCGCTTGATGCCCAATGCCCCGCACAGCGCGGCTTCCACCCCCTCGGCCGGACAGGGCAGAAGGGCGCCGCGCGCCAGCAGCGTTTCCAATGCGGGCAGGCGCAGATCCTGCGTCGCCGTTTCCAGCAGGCGCGCAGACGGGAACAGATAGGGAACGAGGAACAGCATGCGGCGAGTGTAACAAAGCGGATTCGCTAGAATGGCGGGCATGCGTCAGAGCTTCCATGACATCACCGTTCTCACCCGCGGCAAAGGCCTGTACGCCTTTACCTCGCAGGTGCGCGACTGGGTGCGGGCGAGCGGCATCAAGCAGGGTCTGCTCACCCTGTACATCCGCCACACCTCGGCGAGCCTGCTGATTCAGGAAAGCCACGATCCGGCCGTGCAGACCGATCTGGAACGCTTCCTGTCGCGGCTGGTGCCGGAAGGCGATCCGATCTACGAACACACGCTGGAAGGCGCGGACGACATGCCGGCGCACGTGCGCGCGGCACTGACGCAAACCCATCTGGCGATCCCGGTCGCGGACGGCAGGCCGCTGCTCGGCACCTGGCAGGGGATTTATGTATTCGAGCACCGGCGCGCCGCGCAGACGCGCGGTGTGGTGCTGCACCTGCTGGGCGAGTAGGGCGGCTGTGGCATACTCCGGCCATTCCTTCAGCGAGTCGCGTTTTGCTTCCCTTTGAGCTTCTGGTCGGCCTGCGTTACACCCACGCCAAGCGCCGCAACCATTTCATCTCCTTCATTTCCATCGTCTCGATGGCGGGCATTGCGCTGGGCGTGATGGCGCTGATCGTGGTGCTCTCCGTGATGAACGGTTTCCAGGAAGAACTGCGCGCGCGCATTCTCGGCGTGGCGGCGCATCTGGAAATCAGCGGCCCGGCGGATCGCCTGGCCGACTGGCGCGGCGTGCTGGCGCAGGCGCAGCAGAACAAGGAGGTGTTGTCCGGCGCGCCCTATGTCAACGCGCAGGGCATGCTGGCCAACGGCGACATGGTGCGCGGCGCGATCATCCGCGGCGTGCTGCCGGAACTGGAAAGCCAGGTGGCCGACTTTGCGCAGCACATGAAGGCGGGAAAGCTGGCCGACCTCAAGCCCGGCGACTTCGGCATCGTCCTGGGCGCGGAGCTGGCACGCGCCTTGAATGTCTACCCGGGCGACAAGCTGGTGCTGCTCACGCCGCAGGGCAACATCACGCCGGCGGGCGTGATGCCGCGGGTCAAGCAGTTCACCGTCACCGGCATCTTCGAAGCCGGCATGTTCGAATACGATTCCGGGCTTGCGCTGATTCACTTGCAGGATGCGCAAAAGCTGTTGCGACTGGGGAACGAGGTGTCGGGCGTGCGGTTGAAGCTCGACGAACTGTTCCGTGCGCCGCTAGTCACGCGCGAGCTGTCGCAGAGCCTGAGCGGCCATTATTACCTCACCGACTGGACGCAGAGCCACGCCAATTTCTTCCGTGCGGTGGCGATCGAGAAGCGCATGATGTTCCTGATCCTGCTGCTCATCGTGGCGGTGGCGGCGTTCAACATCGTCTCCACCCTGGTGATGGCCGTCACCGACAAGCAGTCCGACATCGCCATCCTGCGCACGCTGGGCGCCAAGCCCGCGTCCATCATGGCGATTTTCATCGTGCAGGGCGCATTCATCGGCGTGTTCGGCACCTTGCTCGGCGTGGCCAGCGGGGTGCTGCTCGCGCTCAACGTCGAAACCGTCGTGCCTTTAATCGAACGTCTGGCCGGCATGGACCTGTTCCCGGCAGACGTGTACTACATCAGCCAACTGCCGTCCAAGCTGGTGTGGGGCGATGTCGGCATCATCGGCGGGGTCTCGCTGCTGATCAGCCTGGTTGCGACGCTGTACCCGAGCTGGCGCGCGTCGCGCATCAACCCGGCGGAGGCGCTGCGCTATGAGTGAGGTCGTGCTGCGCTGCTGCGGCCTGGGTAAAACCTTCCGCCAGGGAAAAAACGACGTTCCGGTGCTGGCGGACGTCGATCTCGAAGTCCGCGCGGGCGAGTCGCTTGCCATCGTCGGCGCCTCGGGGTCGGGCAAAAGCACCTTGCTGCACCTGCTGGGCGGCCTCGATGTGCCGACCTGCGGCCAGGTCGAGCTGCTGGGGCGCGATCCTTTCGCCATTTCCGAAGCGGCGCGCTGCGAACTGCGCAACACCGCGCTGGGTTTCGTCTATCAGTTCCATCATTTGCTGCCGGAGTTTTCGGCGCTGGAAAATGCGGCCATGCCGCTCATCGTCCGCCGTCTGGAGCACGCCCAGGCGCTGGCGCGCGCGGCCGAGGTGCTGGGCGAAGTCGGGCTGGGCCATCGGCTTTCCCATCGCCCCGGCGAGCTTTCCGGCGGCGAGCGGCAGCGCGTCGCCATTGCGCGCGCGCTGGTTACGCGCCCCGCGTGCATCCTCGCCGACGAGCCGACCGGCAATCTCGACCGTCATACCGCCCATGCCGTGTTCGACCTGATGCGCGAGCTCAACCGCAAAGAGGGTGCCAGCCTGATCGTCGTCACCCACGACAGCGAGCTTGCCGCATGCATGGACCGGCAGTCGAGGCTGGTGGACGGGGCGCTGCAACCGGTCTGAGCGTTCGGCGCGATGCGGGCCTATCTCATCGCGTTCTGTCTCGGCGTATGGCTGCTGCAGCAGCAGGCGGTGCTGCCTGCCGCGCGCGGCTTGTGGCTGCTGCCGCTGGCGTCGGTCGTTCTGCTGGTCCCGAGTTTCCCCCGAGTTTTGCCCGAAACGCTGCGCCGGTTGGCGGTGGCGCTGCTGTGCGCCGCGCTCGGTTTTGGCTGGGCGGCCTGGCGGGCCGAACTGCAGCTGGCCGACCGCCTGCCCGATCACTGGCAGGGCGTGGACATCACCGTGGTCGGCGTGGTGAGTGACTTGCCGCTGGCCGACCCGCGCGGCGAGCGCTTCGTGCTGGATATCGAGCGGGTCGTCACGCCGGCTGCGCCGAACCTGCAACGCATCCAGCTCACGCGCTACTGGCCGCGCGACGTGGTGGCGCGCAATCCGAGCGTGCAGGCGGGCGAGCGCTGGCAATTCACGGTGCGGCTGAAACGGCCTTACGGCACGCACAACCCGCACGGGTTCGATCTCGAAGCCTGGATGCTCGAGCGCGGCATCGCCGCTAGCGGATACGTGCGCGAGCAGCCCCTGCCGCGCCGCCTCGCTGCACGCGCGGCCACACCGACTGCCTGGATTGCCGCCACGCGCGCCGCGATCCGCGAGGAGATCAATTCGACGCTGGGCGATGCGCCCTATGCCGGCGTCATCGCGGCGCTGGTGATCGGCGATCAGCGCGGCATTCCGCACGAACAATGGCGTGCGTTCACCCGCACCGGGGTCAATCATCTGCTGTCGATTTCCGGCCTGCACGTCACCATGATCTCCGCGCTCGCCGGCTGGGCGCTGGCATTCGGCTGGCGGCGCTGGCCGCGTGCTGCGGAGCGGCTGCCGGCACGACAGGCGGGGCTGCTGGCCGCGGTCATGGCGGCGTGCGCCTATGCCGTGCTGGCCGGCTTTCAGGTGCCGGCGCAGCGCACCCTGTTCATGCTCGGCGTACTGGCGCTGGCATTCTGGGGACGCCGCGAGCCGCGCCCCTTTTCGGCCCTGGCGTGGGCTTTGTTCGCCGTGTTGCTGATCGATCCGTGGGCAGTGCTGTCGGCCGGTTTCTGGCTGTCGTTCGGCGCCATGGCGGCGATCCTGTGGGCGACGTTCGGCCGGCTGGCGCTGCCCGACAGGCTGCGCGGCTGGGTGACGGTGCAGGCGGCGGTGACGCTGGCGCTGGCGCCTGCCTTGTTCTTGCTGTTCCAGCAGGTGTCGCTGATTTCGCCGCTCGCCAACGCCGTCGCCATCCCGCTCGTCAGCTGGCTGGTCACGCCGTTGGCGCTGCTTGGCGTGATCGTGCCGTCGCTATGGCATGCAGCGGCATGGCTGATGGCCGGGTTGGGAAAAGGGCTGGCCTGGGCCAGCGCGCTGCCGTGGGCGGTGGCGGCCCAGCCTGCGCCGGAGGGGTGGGCGGTGCTGCTGGCCGTCGCCGGAACCGTTTGGCTGCTGCTGCCGCGCGGGTTTCCGCTGCGGGTTCTGGGCGGCCTGCTGTGGCTGCCGCTGGTGTTTCCCGTGCGCGCCAGTGTGGCGCCCGACACCTTCCAGGCCGAAATCATCGATGTCGGGCAAGGCACCGCCATCCTGATCCGCACCGCGCAGCATGCGCTGCTCTACGACACCGGTGCAGCGTTTGCCGACAGCGACGCGGGCGAACGCATCGTCGTCCCCTATCTGCGGGCAACCGGCGTCGGTGAGTTGTCCGGCGTGATCGTTTCGCACGACGACAGCGATCACAGCGGCGGCCTGCGGTCGCTGCTGCGCGACGTTCCGACCGGCTGGCTGCTGCATGGCCTGCCCGCCGCCAGCCCGCTTTTGATGAATGCGCCCGCGCCGCGCCGCTGCGTTCGGGGGCAGCGCTGGCAATGGGAGGGCGTGCGCTTCGAGATACTGAACCCGCCCGTCACCGCGGACGCCGAATCCACCCGCCGCGACAACGATTTCAGCTGCGTGCTCAAAATCAGCCGGGGTGGGCACAGCCTGTTGATCACGGGCGATGCCGAGCGGCGCGGCGAACTCGAATTGCTGGAGTCGGGCGCGGATGTCGCGGCCACGGTGCTGGTGGCCGGGCATCACGGCAGCCGCACTTCGTCGCTGGCGGAATTCGTCGATCAGGTGCGGCCGCATTATGGCGTATTCACGGTGGGCTACCGCAACCGCTTCGGTCATCCGCATCCGCAGGTGACGGCGCGATTCCGTGAGCAGGGTGCGCGGATTCTGCGCAGCGATAAGGACGGCCTCATCCGGCTGACGTTTGGCGAAGCCGGGGTGGTGGCCTCAGAATATCGTCCGTCCCACCGTCGTTACTGGCATGACACGCCGCCGCCCCATGAATGAAATCGTCCGTTCCCGCTGTTTTGACGCCACCGATCCGGAATCGGCGCGGCAGGCGCTGTCGCGCGTGTTGCCGGTGGCGGAAAACGACCTGCCCTGGCGCGCGCTGGCTTATGCGCACGACCGGCTGGGCGGCAGCGTGGACTTTGCCCACAGCGTGGGCACTGCGCTGATCGTCGCCGAGTTGCGCGTGGGCGCGGATGCCGTCGCCGCGGCGCTGCTGCACGCCTGTCTGGGCGAAGCCCCCGATTTCGACGCCGCGTTCGGCACCGCTGCGCGGCTGGCGCGCGGCGTGGCGGCGATGGCGCGTATCGAGACGCTGGCCAGCAGCGCCACCGACAAGCGCGTCGACCCGCATGCCCAGCTGGAAGCGCTGCGGCAGATGGTGCTGGCGATGGTGGAGGATATTCGGATCGTGCTGGTCAAGCTGGCCGAACGGACGCACGCGCTGCGTTGCGCCGCCAGCGCGGATGCCGCCATGCGTGAAGCGCTGGGGCAGCAGGCGCGCGAGCTGTTCGCGCCGCTGGCGAACCGGCTTGGCGTATGGCAGATCAAGTGGGAAATGGAAGACTGGGCGTTCCGTTATCTGGAGCCCGATACCTACAAGAGCATCGCCGTTCAGCTCGACGAAAAGCGCGCCGACCGCGAGACCTATATCAAGGACATCATCGAGCGCCTGCAGGCGGAGCTTGCGCTGCACGGCATCGAAGCCGAAGTCAGCGGGCGCCCCAAGCACATCGCCAGCATCGTCAACAAGATGCGGCGCAAGCGGCTCTCGTTCGAGCAGCTCTACGACATCCGCGCGGTGCGTGTGCTGGTGCGCCACGAAATCGACTGCTACACCGTGCTGGGGCTGGTGCACAACCTGTGGCAGCCGATTCCGGGCGAGTTCGACGACTATATCTCGCAGCCGAAGAGCAACGAATACCGTTCGCTGCATACCGCGGTGATCGGCCCCGAGGAGCGCGCACTCGAAGTGCAGATCCGTACTTTCGACATGCACCGCCATGCCGAGCTGGGTGTCGCCGCGCACTGGCGCTACAAGGAGGGCGGCAGGCAGGACGCGCAGTACGAGGAAAAGATCGCCTGGCTGCGGCGCATCCTGGAATGGAAGGACGACGTTGCCGACAGCAGCGAATTCACCGAGCAGTTCAAGACCGAGCTGTTCCACGACCAGGTCTACGTGCTGACCCCGCAAGGGCGGGTGGTGGCGCTCGACCGCGGCGCCACGCCGGTGGACTTCGCCTACGCGCTGCATACCGATCTGGGACACCGCTGCCGCGGCGCCAAGATCGACGGTGCGATGGTGCCGTTGAATACCGCCCTGGGGAATGGCCAGCGAGTCGAGATCGTCGCCGCCAAGGAGGGCGAGCCGAGCCGCGACTGGCTGAATCCTGCGCTCGGCTATCTGGCCACCCATCGCGCGCGCTCCAAGGTGCGCGCGTGGTTCCGCCAGCGCGACGTCGGCGAACAGGTCAGCCTCGGCCGCACCCTGCTGGAAAAGGAGCTCAAGCGCCTGGGCGTGGTGGATGCGAACCAGGAAAAACTCGCCCAGCGCCTCAAGTTCGGCAAGGTCGAAGAGTTCCTTGCCGCGCTCGGACGCGGCGACGTGGGCCAGCGCGATCTGGTCAATGCCCTGCCGGAATCCGGCAAAGCCCTGGCCGTGCTGGCACCCACCAGCAAACCCCGGATTCGCGCCAAATCAGGCAATCCTGTCACCATTCCGGGGCTGGGCGACGTGCCGTTGACGCTGGCGCGCTGCTGCAAGCCGCAGCCGCCCGACACCATCGTCGCCTACACCACGGTCGGGCGCGGCGTCACGGTGCACCGCGCCGACTGCGCCTCGCTCAAGCGCGCCAATCCCGCGCGTGCGATGCCGGCGCAATGGCTGCTCGATGCCGGCGCTGCGTTCGAGGTGGAGATCCGCCTCAAGGCCTTCGACCGGCAGGGCCTGTTGCGCGACATTTCGGACGTCATCGCCAAGGAAAAGCTCGACGTGCTGCGCGTCAATACCGACAGCCGCGGCGAATATGCCCACATGCAGCTCACCGTGCGCATCAGGGAATTGCAGCAGCTGGCCCGTCTGCTGGCGCGCCTGCAGCATGTGCAGAACGTGATCGAAGTGATGCGCGGCTGAGTTTCCGCTTATTGTCGGGGTTCCCGTTTCGTTCCTTGTCGAGTCTGCCATGACACCGCAATCCGCCATTCTTGATGCCATCCCAGACCACGCGCGCCATCTGTTTTTCGATCTGAAGCCCGCAGTGGACTCCCGTGCCGTATTGCGGGCGCTGGCAACGGCCTGCGACGGAAAATCGGCGGTCATGGGAATCGGAGTGAAGGTTGCCGAAATGCTGGGCGTCGATCTGGCGGGTCTGCGCGGGTTTCCGGTGCTGCCGGACGCCCGCCCGCCGATTCCGGCGACCCAGCACGCGTTGTGGCTGTGGCTGCGCGGCAACGAACCCGGCGACCTGCTGCTGCGCGGGCAGGCGCTGCAGGCGATGGCTGCGCCTGCATTTACCCAGGTGCAGGCGATCGACAGCTTCCGCTACCGGGACAGCCGCGACCTCACCGGCTATGAAGACGGCACCGAAAACCCCAAGGACGAGGCTGCCGTCGAGGCGGCGATCGCGCAGGGGCAGGGCGCCGGCATCGATGGCTCGAGCTTCGCCGCGGTGCAGCAATGGCTGCACGACTTTCCCGCGTTCGAGGCGATGCCGCGCGCTGAACAGGACAACTGCTTCGGCCGCCGCCGCGACGGCAACGAGGAGATCGGCGATGCGCCCGCGTCGGCGCACGTCAAGCGCACCGCGCAGGAAGACTTCGAACCGGAAGCCTTCGTGGTGCGTCGTTCCATGCCCTGGGTGGCGGGCGCGGATGCCGGGCTGATGTTTCTCGCCTTCGGCAAGTCGTTCGATGCCTTCGAAGCTCAGCTGCGCCGCATGACCGGACATGACGACGGCATCGGCGATGCGCTGTTCCATTTCACCCGCCCGCTCAGCGGCGGCTATTACTGGTGTCCGCCCATGGCCGGCAATGGGGCCGATCTTTCCGTTTTGGGCGTGTGAGCGTGCCGCCCGAGCCGGAGACGCCGCCCGCAAACGACGCGCCTGAAGAAGGCGCGCTCACGCTGCGTACACCGTGGTGGCGCAACTGGAAAGTGATGTTGCCGCTGTGGCTGGGGATAGCCGTGCTGGTGGGGCTGGGGCTGCATTTCAACGTCGATCGCGGCGTGATCGCCGGCAGCGTGGTGGCAATCGGGCTGGTCTCCAATGCCTTTGCCTGGCTGCTGGGGGTGATCGCCCTGGTGCCGGTCATTGGCCCGGTCATCGTCAAGGTGCTGTCGATCGGCTTCATCTGGCTGCTCAACGCAGTAGGCTATCTGGTGTCCTATATCGCCATCCGCCGTGGCTACTCCAAGGATGTGCTGACCTATCGCGGGCTGACCGTGGCGATCATCATCGGCATCGTGATCGGCTTCGTGCTGGGCAAGCTGATTTAAGGCCTGTCAATACTAATTTCCCGGTACGGCAGCCAGAATCTTCCGTGCCAGCTGCTGCAGGCCGCTGCGGGATAGGTCGGCCGTGCTGAAAGTCTGGTCGGCCGGCGTCGGTGCGTAATTGCTCGACAGCGATTTGCCATAGGCCGGGTCGTAATGCTGTTCCAGCAAGGCGGCCACCAGATCGTCCCATGCTTGCAGGCGGGCCAACTCCTGCCACGCCGCGACGGTTTCGTGGCCGCGCAGCGAAACAAGGTGGGCAAGCCGGCTGTTGATGAGTGCGGGATCGCGCAGGAAATGCGCGTAGTCCTCGGTCAGAAGCCGGACCCGCGTCGCCAGCGGAACTTCCAGCCGTATGCAGGGGCTGGCACGCATCGCCGCGATGAGCGCAGCGGGCACCCGCAGTGCGCCGATTTTTTTGCTTTCCGACTCCACGAATACCGGGCGCTGCGGGTTGAATCGGGCGAGGGCGAAGCAGATCGCGCTCTCGAAGCTTTTTTGCGTCGGCTGGGGCTGTTCCGGCAGCGCCCCCAGCAACGAGCCCCGATGGGCGGCGAGCGCTTCGAGGTCGAGCACCTGGGCGCCTTCGTCGGCCAGTGCCTGCAGCAGACGGCTCTTGCCGCTGCCGGTGGGGCCGCATACCACGCGATAGCTCAACAGCGCCGGCAGACGTTCGAGTTCCGCCACCACATGCCGCCGATAGGCTTGATAGCCACCATCGAGTTGCGTCGCGGCGAAGCCGATTTTCTGCAGGATGTGCGTCATCGCACCGCTGCGGCTGCCGCCGCGCCAGCAATACACCAGCGGGCGATACGATTTGGGCTTGTCGGCAAACCAGGTTTCGAGATGACGGGCGATATTGCGCGACACCAGCGCTGCGCCGACTTTTTTGGCCTCGAACGACGACACCTGTTTGTACAGGGTGCCGACGCGCTCGCGCTCGGCGTCGTCCAGCACCGGCAGATTGATGGCGCCGGGGATGCGGTCCTCGGCAAACTCGCCCGGGGAGCGGGCGTCGATGATCTCATCGAAGGCAGGGAGTTCTGCTACGGTGGCGGGCAAACTGGGCTCAACTTTCGGGGATAAAAACAGATGGACACGGGCGTAAGCGTGCCATTGTCACACGGCGGCGGATGCGGCGGCAAAATCCCGCCCGCCGGGTCAGGCGGGCGCGTTGTTGCGCCGATGCCTGGTCTGCTGCTGCGCGGTGCCGGGCAGCGGAGAGGAGGGGGCTATGGCCAAAGCGATAGCATGGCTTGGCGCGTCACGCGCCAACGCCGGTTGATGCTCAAACGGCTTTCAGGGGCGCGAACTTGCGGTCATCCATGCGCCGGCTGGCTGTTTTGCGGCGATCTGCCGTAATGCCGGGCGGCAGCGCTGCATCGCGCGGCGCGACGCGACGATCACCCAAACGGCGTTCCAGCGGGATGAATTCAACCTGGTAAACGGGAAGGGCCGACATCGGTTTTGTCCTTGTTTGTCGAGATGTTGACGATTGTAGTCAGTATTTCGACGGGTCGGCAAGGAAAAACATGACCGATAAGCAGATTATTTCATCCGTTAGTCGGCGCTGGAACGCAAGTCGGGATCAAGTCGTCCGGATCAGGCGCTGCTTCTCGCGCTGCCATTCACGCTCTTTTTCCGCGGCGCGCTTGTCGTGCTGCTTCTTGCCTTTTGCCAGGCCGATTTCCAGCTTGATGCGGCCTTTGGCATAGTGCATGTCGAGCGGCACCAGGGTGAAGCCGGCCCGCTCGGTCTTGCCGATCAGCTTGTTGATTTCCGCTGCGTGCAGCAGCAGCTTGCGCGAGCGCGTGGGGTCGGGGTGGATGTGGGTGGAGGCGGTGGGCAGCGGACTGATGTGGCAGCCGATCAGATACACGGCGCCGTTCTTGACGACGACATAGGCTTCCTTCAACTGCACGCGGCCGGCGCGTATGGCTTTGACTTCCCAGCCTTCCAGCACGAGGCCGGCCTCGAATTTTTCCTCGATGAAGTAATCGTGAAAGGCTTTTTTGTTGTCGGCGATGCTCATGGCGGACTGGCTTGCGTACAATTCTCGATTTTACAAGGCTTTAGGCACCCATGGCGCGTGTGGAAAAAAGTGTGCTGGTGGCGCATCCCCCCGAGCGCATGTTTGAGCTGGTGGATCGGGTCGAGGATTACCCCGCTTTTCTGCCCTGGTGCGGCGGTACCGAATTGAAGTTCCGCGATGAACACAGCACGGTGGCGACGATTCACATCGCCTATATGGGCATTCGGCAAAGCTTCACCACCGAAAACGCCAAAATCCACCCGCGCGAAATGCGCATCAGGCTGCAGCACGGCCCGTTTGCGGAACTCGAAGGCGACTGGTCGTTCGTCCCGCTGGGCGACGACGCCTGCAAGGTCGGGTTCCGCCTGCAGTATGTATTTTCCAGCCGGGTGCTGGAGACCATCCTGGCGCCGGTGTTCAGCCACATCACCAATACGTTTGTCGACGCCTTCGTGCGCCGCGCCGACGAGGTCTATGCATGAATGCAGCCAATATCAGTGTTGAAGTGATCTACGCGCTGCCGGAGCAGCAGCCGCTGTTGCGGGTGAGTCTGGCCGAAGGCGCGACCGTGGAAGACGCCATCCGCCTGTCCGGCGTGCTGGAGGCATTTCCCGAGATCGATCTGGGCAAGAACAAGGTCGGGATTTTCAGCAAGCTGGTCAAACTGGACGAGGCGGTGCGCGACAAGGACCGGGTGGAAATCTACCGTCCGCTGATAGCCGACCCCAAGGAGGTCCGCCGCAAGCGGGCGGAAGAAGGCAAGGTCACCCGCAAAGGCGGCGGCGATGCCGCAGCGGAATGACGCACCGGGGCATGGACGCGCCCGCGCGGTTCGGGGCGCACAAAAAAGGCCTTCCGGCGCGAAACCGGAAGGCCTTTTGAGCGGAGGCGGGCTTGTTTCAGTCGCCGATTTTGAGCACCGGATAGTCGAGCTGGGCCAGGCCTTTTTTGGCTTGGTCGCTGGCCAGCTTGGCCTGCTTCAGCACGGCGGCGCTGTCGCCTTTTTCAGCGGCGGTTTCGGCCGCCTTGAGCGCGCCTTCAGCGGTGGTCCACAGGGCGTTTTTGGCCTTGGCTGCCTTGACGTCGGCCTGGGCTGCGGTGAGCGCGGCCTGTGCCTCGGCGCTGATGGAGGCTTTGGCCGGTTCGGCAGCCTTGGTGGCGGGCTGGCCGCTCGGCTGATTGACGTAAAGGCCGCTGCAGCCAGCCAGGCCCAGCAGGGCAACGGAAGTCAGGGCAAGCAAAACTTTCGACATTATTCTATCTCCTCGAGTTGTATGGCGTTCAGGGGGGCCGCCGAATCGCGCGCCCTAGCAGGTTGAATGCTGACGCAAAGTTAGCCGCATCACGTCCGGGAGTCAACCGCCGGCGATAACTATCCGATTGGTAGATTACAACCAAGCGCCGGCGCGCGATTGCTCCCGGTTTGTGCAGGGTGGAGGCTGGCGCGTATAATTCCGCTTTGCGTTAAGGAAAGCCCATGCGTGTTCTGCAAAAAGCGCTGACGTTCGATGACGTTCTGCTCGTTCCCGCCCATTCCGCCATCCTTCCCCGCGAAGTCAGCCTGTCCACGCAGCTGACCCGCACGATTACCCTGAATCTGCCTTTAATGTCCGCCGCGATGGATACGGTGACCGAGGCGCGTCTGGCGATCGCGCTGGCGCAGGAAGGCGGTCTTGGCATCATCCACAAGAACATGAACGCCGAGATGCAGGCGGCGCAGGTTGCAGCGGTCAAGCGCTTCGAATCCGGCGTGGTCAAGGATCCGATCACCGTCGCGCCGCAGATGACGGTGCGTCAGGTGCTCGAGATCACCCGCGCGAAGCGCATTTCCGGCCTGCCGGTGATCGACGCCGGCAAAGTGGTCGGCATCGTCACCAACCGCGACCTGCGCTTCGAAACCCAGCTCGACCAGCCGGTGGCCAACATCATGACGCCGAAAGAACGGCTGGTGACGGTGAAGGAGGGCGCCAACCGCGACGAGGCGATGGCGCTCCTGCATAAGCATCGGCTGGAGCGCGTGCTGGTGGTGAACGACGCCTTCGAGCTGCGCGGGCTGATTACCGTCAAGGACATCCAGAAATCCAGCGAGCACCCGCAGGCATGCAAGGACGCGATGGGCCGTCTGCGCGTCGGCGCGGCGGTCGGCACCGGCGAGGGCACCGAAGAGCGCGTGGCCGCGCTGGTGGCCGCCGGGGTCGATGTGATTACCGTCGATACCGCGCACGGCCACTCCAAGGGCGTGCTCGAACGGGTGCGCTGGGTCAAGCAGAACTTTCCCGAAGTGCAGGTCATCGGCGGCAACATCGCCACCGCCGCGGCCGCTGCCGCGCTGGTCGAGCACGGGGCCGATGCCGTCAAGGTCGGCATCGGCCCCGGCTCCATCTGCACCACGCGCATGGTCGCGGGCGTCGGCGTGCCGCAGATCACCGCCGTGGCGAATGTGTCAGGCGCCCTGGCGGGCAGCGGGGTCGGGGTGATCGCCGACGGCGGCATCCGTTATTCGGGCGACATTGCCAAGGCGCTGGCTGCCGGCGCCGACTGCGTCATGCTCGGCGGCCTGCTGGCTGGCACCGAGGAAGCACCCGGCGATATCGAACTGTTCCAGGGCCGCTCCTACAAATCGTATCGCGGCATGGGCTCCCTGGGCGCCATGCAGCAGGGTTCCTCCGACCGCTATTTCCAGGACACCGAAAAAAGCGCCGAGAAGCTGGTGCCGGAAGGCGTCGAGGGCCGCGTGCCCTACAAGGGCAGCGTGCTGGCGGTAATCCACCAGCTGATGGGCGGCCTGCGCTCGTCGATGGGCTACCTGGGCGTCGCCAGCATCGCCGACATGCACGCCAAGGCCGAGTTCGTCGAGATTACTTCGGCCGGCGTACGCGAATCGCACGTGCACGATGTACAGATCGTCAAGGAAGCGCCGAATTACCGCGTTGAGTAGGTGAGTCGAGAGCGGTGAGTTGAGAGTCGAGAGTGGGGTGTGCCAATGATCAGGGACTATCGGGACTTGCTCATTTGGCAGCGGGCGATGAAGCTGGCTCAGGCCATTTATTCCGCCACCGCGACTTTCCCTGCAGCTGAAATGTACGGACTTACCAGCCAGATCAGACGCTCCGCGATCTCGGTTCCCTCCAATATCGCTGAAGGGCATGGGCGAGAAAATGAAGGCGATTTCCGGCGTTTTCTCGCCATCGCTCGCGGCTCCCTGGCTGAGCTGCAAACACAGCTAATCCTGTCCGGAGAGTTGGGGTTCATCGACCAAAAATCGATAGCCCCCCTCCTCGAAAATACCGAAGAAGTGGCGAGAATGATCCGAGGCATGCAAAAAAACCTAGCCAATAACTAACGAATAGCGTCTCGACCTCGATACTCTCGACTCTCCGCTCTCGACTCTCCGCTCTCGACTCTCCGCTCTCAACTCTCCGCTCATCACCCATGCACCAGAAAATCCTCATCCTCGACTTCGGTTCCCAGTACACCCAGCTCATCGCCCGCCGCGTGCGCGAGGCCGGGGTCTATTGCGAGCTGCATCCCAACGACGTGACCGACGCTTTCGTGCGCGAGTTCGCGCCGGCCGGCGTCATCCTGTCCGGCGGGCCGAATTCGGTCTATGAGGAGGAAACGCCGCGTGCGCCGCAGAGCGTGTTCGAACTGGGCGTGCCGGTACTGGGCATCTGCTACGGCATGCAGACGATGGCGGCGCAGCTGGGCGGCCAGGTCGAGTCCGCCGCCAAGCGCGAATTCGGTTATGCCGAAATCCGTGCGCGCGGCCACACTGCGTTGCTGCGCGACATCCAGGACCGCGTCAACGACGAGGGCCACGGTCTGCTCGATGTGTGGATGAGTCACGGCGACAAGGTCACCGCATTGCCGCCCGGCTTCAAGGCGATGGCGAGCAACGCCGCCACCCCGATCGCCGCCATGGCCGACGAAGGCCGCAAGTTCTACGGCGTGCAGTTCCATCCCGAAGTCACCCACACGCTGCAGGGAAAAACCATCCTCAACCGTTTCGTGCGCGACCTGTGCGGCTGCGCGGGCGACTGGAACATGCCCGATTATGTCGACGAGGCGATCGGCCGCGTGCGCAGCGAGGTCGGCGGCGATGAGGTGATCCTGGGGCTCTCCGGCGGCGTCGATTCCTCGGTGGTCGCGGCCCTGCTGCACCGCGCCATCGGCGCGCAGCTCACCTGCGTCTTCGTCGACAACGGCCTGTTGCGTCTCAACGAGGCCGAACAGGTGATGCAGACCTTCGCCGACAACCTCGGCGTCAAGGTCATCCACGTCGACGCGCGCGACCGCTTCATGGACGCGCTCGCCGGCGTGTCCGACCCCGAACAGAAGCGCAAGATCATCGGCCGCGAATTCGTCCACGTGTTCCAGGAAGAGGCCGAAAAACTGCCCAATGCCAAATGGCTGGCGCAGGGCACCATCTATCCCGACGTCATCGAATCGGCCAGCGCCAAGACCAAGAAGGCGCACACCATCAAAAGCCACCACAACGTCGGCGGCCTGCCCGATACGCTGCACCTGAAGCTGCTGGAGCCGCTGCGCGAACTGTTCAAGGACGAAGTGCGGGAGCTGGGCATCGCTTTGGGCCTGCCGCACGACATGGTCTACCGCCATCCTTTCCCCGGCCCCGGCCTTGGCGTGCGCATCCTCGGCGAGGTCAAGCGCGAATTCGCCGATCTCTTGCGTCGCGCGGATGCCATATTCATTGAAGAACTGCGCGCCCATGGCGACGGGGAAGTATCCTGGTATGACAAAACCAGCCAGGCCTTTGCCGTGTTCCTGCCGGTCAAATCCGTCGGCGTGATGGGCGATGGCCGCACCTACGATTACGTGGTCGCCCTGCGCGCCGTCGTCACCAGCGACTTCATGACCGCCCACTGGGCCGAACTGCCCTACACCCTGCTCGGCAAGGTCTCCAACCGCATCATCAACGAAGTGCGCGGCATCAACCGCGTCGTCTATGACATCTGCGGCAAACCGCCGGCGACGATCGAGTGGGAGTGATTCGGCGTCTTTTTGCAGCAGTTTGCTTCGTTCAAAAACGGGCTGCACTTGAATTTCGTCGAGGCTTCAACGCGTAGCAGCGCCCACCCATCGGCGGCATCGCGCGCTGCTGCAACGGCGAGCGGCAAGGGCAGGTGCCCGAGAAGGCGAGCCAGCGTTCACCGCAAACATGGAAACAACAGTTATCTTTCGGATTGCCCGAAAGCTCGCTCGTTTCGAGCCGAACTCCACAGGGGGTTTGGTATAGTGCCGACTGTCAATAGGGTTTTTGGCCTGGGCGGACCAAGCCGCGCCGCGGCTCGAGTCCCGCGCCGCCGGCAGTTCGCGGCGCCACGCGTCACGCCGAGGGTGATTGAAATCAAAAAAATGTCTGTCTGAATGTCGCCTGCGGGCGGTTACGGTCAGATCAGGGAGCAGTTCTTTGGTGACACCACAACACATTGCCATGATCATGGACGGCAATGGCCGCTGGGCGAAAAAAAGGCATCTTCCGCGCGTGGCGGGGCATGCGCGCGGGGTCAAGCGGGTGCGCGACATCGTCGAATTCTGCATCGCGCGCGACATCCGCTATCTCACCCTGTTCGCGTTCAGCACCGAGAACTGGAAACGTCCGGTGGACGAGGTCAATCATCTGATGGGCCTGTTCGTCAGCGCGCTGGAGAACGAGGTCAGCAAGCTGCACAAGAACGGTATCCGCCTGCGGATTATCGGAGACCTTCACCCCTTCAATCCCCGCCTGCAGGCATTGATCGCTTCTGCCGAAGCGCGCACTGCAGGCAACAATCGGCTCACCCTCACCATTGCGGCCAATTACGGCGGCCAGTGGGACATCCAGCGGGCATTCGCCGGCTGGATGAAAGCCCGGCAGGCTGCTGGACTTGCCGTGACGGAGCAGGTCAAGCCCGAGGACATCGACCTCAAGCCCTATCTGGCCATGGCCTATGCGCCTGACCCGGATCTGGTGATTCGCACCGGCGGCGAGCAGCGCATCAGCAATTTCCTGCTGTGGCAGAGCGCCTACGCCGAACTCTACTTTACCGACACGCTCTGGCCTGCCTTCGGCGCGGCGGAAATGGATCAGGCCCTCGTCTGGTATGCGCAGCGGGAACGGCGCTTCGGCCAGACCAGCCAGCAGGTTCAGGCCGTCGCGCGCTGATGTTCGGGATGCATTGCGCAGCACGCCTGGCCACCCTGTTGTTCTGTGGCTTGTTCATTGCAGGCCCGGTGTTTGCCGAGGTTGCCGATTCTGCCGTCCTGCGCAGCAAACCCGCCCTGCTGCGCATGAGTTACGAGACCCTGGACCTGGGGGCGTCCGAAACCATGGGCCTGGCGGGCGTGCATTACCTCGTCAACGTCCATCCCGACTGGTACGTCGGTGCTTCCGGTTTCGGCGCCCTGGCGGGCGAGCGCGGCGGTTTCTTCACCGGCGGCTTTACGGTCGGCACCGGCAAGCGGCTTGCCTCGAAATGGCTGCTCGATGCCGGTCTTTTCGTCGGTGGCGGCGGCGGCGGCGCGGCCGCGCAAGGCGGCGGCATGATGGTGCGGCCGCATCTGGGCATCAGCCGAGACGTCGGCAGCGTGATGCTGGGCGCCGGCGTGTCCTACGTCAAATTTCCCAACGGCGGCATCGACAGCACCCAGCTCAACCTCACCCTTGGCATTCCATTCGACGTGCATTACGGCCGTGCCAGCGATGCCGGCAAGACCGTTGAGGCCGGCGACCTTTTCGGCCTCAGACTGCGGGAGGCGGAATGGCTCGCCAGCGTGGGCGAATACCGTCCCGCCGGCAAGGCCCAAACCACCGAAGGCGCTGCGATGGCCTCTTCGCTCAAGCGCGTCGGTTTTGAATACCGCAGGCATCTCGATGCGCATCGCTATTTTTTGGTCGAAACCGCGGGCGCCATGGGCGGCCAGTCGGATGGTTTTGCCGAACTGCTGGCCGGGGCTGGCTATCGTGTTCCGCTGTTGAGCCCACGCCTGCACCTTGGTGCCAGTCTCGCGGCAGGCGGCGCAGGGGGCGGACGGGTCGACACCGGCGGCGGGCTGGTTGCCAAGGCCCGTGTGGGCTTGGACTACAACCTCACGCCTTCCCTGAAACTGGGTCTGGAAGGCGGGCGGATCGAGAGCGCGGGCAGCTTCAGCGCCAATTTTTATAGCTTGAGCCTGGGCTATCGCTTGGGGGAAATGGGTACAGGCGAGCGTGGACAGGATTGGCAGGGCGTCGATGGTGTGCGACTGGCCAAGTGGCGGCTGATTGGCGTGCAGCACACCAACCTCGATGCCGCACGCAAGAACGGCAGCGATCAAGACCTGAGCCTGGTCGGCCTCAAGATCGAGAAGTTTCTGACGGATTCTTTTTATCTTACCGGCCAGGCCCACGGTGCCTACGCGGGCGATGCGGGCGGTTATGCCGTCGGATTGATCGGGGCCGGATGGGAAATGCCCTTGCGTAAGGATGGTCGTTTGCGCTTCAATGCCGAGTTTGCCGCAGGGGCGGCAGGCGGCGGCGGGGTGGATGTCGGCGGCGGCGCCGTAACCCAGCCGATGTTGGGCTTGACTTGGCGGCTCAATCGGCAGCTTGCCGCCCGCCTTGAGGCGGGCCGGATAAAAGCCCTGGATGGCAAGCTGGACAGCAATTTGATTGGCCTGGGTTTGGCGTACGAATTCAGCCGCCCCGAGTATCGCTACAAATGATGTGCGGTCGCCGCCGTGTAGGAGGGCTGCCCCCGGCCCGATGCCGTGGATTGCAGCGGCACGAAATTCGGGGCGACTATCCGGAGGGCAAAAGGCGCCCCTCCCACAAGGGTTTGGCTGTTGCTGGAGGCCCGGCTTGGGCCGAATGCGGATGGAACGGGTTGGATGATGCCAACCCATAACAACGAAGCGCAGGAAAAATGATGAGAAACCAATATCAACGCGGCGTCCTCCTGGGATCGGTCCTGTGGGCCGTCAGTCTTGCGGCATCCGGGCAAGCGATCACGGACATGCCCATTGGCACGGCTGCATCGACCGTACCGGCAGCGCCTTCGGAGCCCCCGCTGCCGGTACTCAAAAAAGGCCTGTCCATTGACGCCGCCACGGCCGCCGGCCAAACGGCGCCCAGCCTTCCGGCTGTGGACGACACTCGTAGCACCCAATCCGATAAGCCGCGCCTCGCAGATGCCCGCGCCGACGAACAGCCCAGCAATTTCCAGCGTTTCGTGCAGCAGGCTACCGGCCGCTCGCTGCCCATTTACGGCCAGCAACTGTTCGGCGCACCTTCGGGTTATGCGCCTGTTTCCCAGGCGGCGGTTCCCAACGACTATATTCTCGGACCGGGCGACGAAATTCGCCTGCAGGTCTGGGGCAGTATCGATGCCGAACTCAGCCTGGTGGTCAACCGGCATGGCCAGGTCAACCTGCCAAAAGTCGGGGTGGTCAATCTGACCGGTGTGCGCGCAGGCGATCTGGAGTCCGTGTTGCGTAGCAAAATTGGCCGCATCTTCACCAACTTCAGCCTCAATGCCACGCTGGGCCGCCTGCGCAGCATCCAGGTCTACGTCGTTGGCCAGGCGCGTCAACCGGGCACTTACACCGTATCCAGCCTTTCCACCCTGATCAATGCCCTGTTCGAGATAGGCGGCCCCGGCAACAATGGCTCGATGCGAAACATCCAGTTGAAACGCGACGGCCGCATCGTCGGCAAGATGGACCTCTACGATTTCATCGCACGCGGCGACCGCAGCGGCGACGTGCCGCTGCAGCCCGGCGACGTCATCGTCATTCCGCCGGTCGGCCCGCGTGTGGCCGTGCTGGGCGCGTTCGAGCAGCCGGCGATCTACGAACTGAAAGGCCCCGGCAGCATTGGCGAAGTACTGGCGCTGGGTGGCGGGCTTTCGGTGCTGGCGAAGCCCGGCAAAGCCTTGCTGGAGCGGATCGACCCGGCCGCCGACAGGCCCCGTCAAGTTGAGGATATTGCGCTCGACAAGACCGGCCTGCAGCGTTCCCTGCGCGACGGCGACATCCTCACCCTGTTCGAGATCAGCCCGCAGTTCGCCAATGCGGTGACCCTGCGCGGCAACGTGGCCGAACCGCTGCGTTATCCCTACACTGCCGGCATGCGCGTCCGCGACTTGATCCCCAGCCGCGAGGCGTTGATCACCCCCGATTACTACAAGCGCAAGAACCTGCTGGTACTGTTCGACAAAGCCGAAAAAACCGATGCGGCCGACGTGGAGCTGGGCGTACGCAACCTGCTGGACGAGGTCAGTTGGGACTACGCCGTGATCGAGCGCCTGGACCGCGCCACCCTCACCACACAACTGATCCCCTTCAACCTGGGGCGCGCGGTGATCGACGGCGACGATCAGCACAACCTGGCGTTGCAGCCCGGCGACATCGTCACCATCCTGTCCAAGAAAGACCTGCGGGTGCCGCAGAACCGCCAGACCCGTCTGGTGCGGGTGGAAGGCGAAGTCGCCGCGCCCGGGATCTATCAAGTCGAGGCGGGCGAAACCCTGCCGCAATTGCTGGCCCGGCTGGGCGGCGTCACCCCCAACGCCTATTTGTACGGGGCGGAGTTCACGCGCGAGTCGGTGCGCAGTCAGCAGCAGAAAAACCTTGATACCGTGATCCGCAAGTTGGAATCGCAACTGCAGGCCGAGTCGGGCAGGCAATTGGCCAATATCAAGACCGAGAGCGGCGCACAGGCCCAGCTTCTGGCGCAGCAACAACAGCTTGAGCGCATGAAAGCCTTCAAGAGCAACGGTCGTGTCAGCCTGGAACTGCCGCCGACCCATGTCGATTTGACCAAGTTGCCGGCGCTGCCGCTGGAAGACGGCGACGCCATCCATATCCCCAGCCGTCCTGGATTTGTTGCGGCGGTCGGCGAGGTATACAACGAAAACGCCATTATCTATCGCCCCGGCAGAACCGTGGGCGATGTGCTCAAAAGCGCCGGAATGAGCGAGGACGCCGAACCAGGCAATGCTTTCGTGCTGCGAGCCGATGGCAGCGTCAAGTCTGCACGCGACAGCAAAAGCCTGTTTCGCATGAGCAGCTTCGATGACATCGAGTTAATGCCGGGCGATACGGTGGTCGTGCCGGCCAAGCTGGATCGCCAGAACGGCTGGACCAAATTCGTGACCGGCCTGAAAGACTGGACGCAGGTCCTCTACCAGCTGGGTCTGGGCGCCGCCGCCTGGAAAACCCTGAAATAAGGGGCACGGCCATGAGTCTGAAAAACTTCTTTTTCACATCCTTCGCGGACAAGTTCTTGATCGAAAGCATGCTCTCGTGCCTCCGTGCCTCTGCGGCGAAGGGGGCGGCATGAACGAAAACAACACGCCCGTCCTGGCAGATGACGACGATGGAATCAGCTTGCTAGACATCCTGCAGACCCTGGCCGAAAACGCCCGATTGCTGATTTTTGGCCCGATTGTCGCCGGGCTGATCGCCTTGGGCGTGGCCTCATCAACCAAGCCCTTCTACGTCGCCGAAACCAACATCATGACGCCGCAACAGCAGGGCGGCGCCGCCGCCGCGCTGGCACAGCTCGGTGCATTGGCGGGTGTGGCAGGCGCGGCCACCGGCCTCAAAACCCCGGCCGACATGTATGTCGGGCTGCTGCGGAGCAGAACGGTTGCCGACCGCATGGTCGACCGCTTCGGCATGATGCAGATTCCTGGCGTGAAGGCCCGTGAGGACGCCCGCGACATCTTGACCCGGATGACCGGGGGGGAAGTTCGCAAGGATGGCCAGATCACCATCAAGGTTGCCGCGGGCACCCCCCAGCTGGCCGCCGCGATGGCGAACGCCTATGTCGAAGAGCTCTCCTCGCTGACCGGCCGCCTGGCGGTGACCGAAGCGCAGAAGCGCCGGCAGTTTCTTGAAAAAGAGCTGGCCAAGGCCAAAGAGAATCTGGTCAAGGCGGAAATCGCCCTGGGCGGCGCCGGCGTCAGCGAAGACACGCTGAAGTTCAACCCTGCAGTCATGGGTCAAGGCCTCGCCACCCTCAAGGCGCAAATCATGGCCAAGGAACTGCAGCTATCCAGCATGCGCGGCATCCTCACCGAGAACAGCCCGAATTTTCGCCAGGCCCAGCAAGAACTGGCTGCGCTGCGCGCGCAACTGGGCAAGTTCCAAAATACCCGCCCCAACGGAGATAATGCCGAATACATCAGCCGCTACCGCGACTTCAAATACAACGAAGTGCTGTTCGAACAGCTTTCCAAGCAATACGAACTGGCCAAAATTGACGAGTCCAGCGATGGCGCAGTAATCCAGGTTGTGGATGTGGCGGTGCCGCCAGAGCGCAAGTCCAATACCCCAAAATCGAAGATTGCCGCTCTGGCTGCGCTGGCCGCCGGCTTCGTGTTGCTGGTATTCGTGTTTGTTCGTCGTGCCCTGAAAAATGCCAACCAGAACCCCGAAAATACGGCCAAGTTCGCGGCCATCCGTGCCGGCTTTTTGCGGGTGCTGATGCCTTGGCGGCGGCCTGTAAAGGTGGGCCGCTGAATCTAGGCCCGTGCCAGTGCCCAATTTCCGCTATCTTCCCGTGGGCTTGGCCATGCTGACGGCAGCCTCTTTGGCGCTCGCGTTGACGCCGCGTCTGAAGATGGCAGACCAAGAGCAGAAGATCGATTTGGAAACCATGATTCCCCGGCAGTTTGGGGAATGGCGGCAGCAGGGTGCGCTTGAGTCCCTCGTCGTCAGCCCGGATCTGAAGGCCAGGCTCGATGGCATTTACAACCAGAGCCTGACGCGTAATTACATCAACGACCAAGGCGAGCGGATCATGTTGTCCATTGCCTATGGCAGCGACCAAAGCTACTCGACGCAAGTCCATCGGCCGGAGATGTGCTACCCGGCGCAGGGCTTCCAGATCAAGAGCATGAGCAAGGGGTTCGTCGATCTTGGCGAAGGCAAATTGCCGGTGATGAAGCTGGTTGCCACCCACGGCCTGAGGATCGAGCCGATAACCTATTGGGTCATGATGGGCGAGTCGGCGGTGCGGGGGAATTTCGAGCAGCACTTAGCGCGAGTGAAATACGGCCTGACCGGAAAAATCCCCTATGGCCTGGTGATCCGGGTTTCGATCATCTCGCCTAACGAGCCGCAGGCCTATCGCACGGAGGAACGGTTCATCCGGGAGATGCTGGATTCCGTGCCAGGGGCATATCGCAAGTTTCTGGTTGGGAGCGGGTCATGATGCCACGACAAGCCTTCCCCGGCGCCGTCCTTGCATTCGCTGAATGCATGAAACGCCACGCAAGGTAGGCCGTTTTGCGTCAAAGAATTCTCCAGTTCAGCAAGCGCCCATTTGTCCGCAACGTGGCACTGGTCGCCGGCGGGACTGCGGCAGCGCAGGCCATCACGATGGCTTTCGCGCCATTCATTACCCGTCTTTACGGCCCAGAAGCATATGGTATTCAGGGTGTATTCATGTCCATCGCGGGTGTTCTGGCCGCGGTTGCCAGTCTGACTTACCCGATCGCCATCGTCCTGCCTAAAAGCGATGCGGATGCCGTGGGCCTGGCACGCCTGTCAATTTATATCGGGATTGCGATGTCCTTACTGGCTGCCGTCATCCTGTTCTTTTACGGACCTGAAATTCTCAGCCTTGTGAATGGCGAAGAGATTGCCGCATTCATGTATCTCCTGCCCCTGTTCATGCTCATCTCTGTCATAGGCATGGTCATGCGCCAATGGTTGATTCGCAAAAAGCTTTTCACCCTGACGGCTAAAGTCACGGTTTGGCAGTCGTTGGTTATGAATACGGTCAAGTCCGGATTGGGCCTGATTCAACCCACGGCAGTCGTGTTGATCGTGACCAATACGCTGGGCGCATTGCTGGCCGCGGCCATGATGCTGCTAGGCTTACGCAGGACGTCTGCAAACAATTATGGCGAAGATAGGATTTCAAGGCCCAGTTCGAGCGTCGTGGCGCTTGCTAGTCGCCACCGTGATTTCCCACTTCTGCGTGCCCCACAGGAGTTGCTGAATACGGTTTCGCAAAGTATTCCCGTTGTTGTGTTGGCGGCCCATTTTGGTTCTGCTTCCGCAGGCTTTTATTCGATTGCCTCTGCCGTGCTGGCGGTACCCGCCATGCTGGTTGGCAACTCGGTCATGCAGGCGTTTTACCCCCGTATCAATGAAGCGATCCATCGGGGCGAAGACGTGAAAGCGCTGATCATCAAGGCGACACTGGGATTGGTGCTGAGCGGCGCAATCCCGTTCGCCATTGTGATTATTGCGGGGCCGGCACTATTCGGATTCGTGTTTGGGGTTGAATGGCAGCTTGCCGGGGTTTATGCGCAATGGCTGTCGCTCTGGCTGTTTTTCCAGTATGTAAACAAACCGGCCGTATCGGCGATCCCCGCGCTGCGACTACAGAAAGGCCTGCTGATATATGAAGTGTTCAGCACCGGTACCAAAGTGTTGGCTCTCTATCTTGGCTACACCGTTTTCAAGAGCGATGTGGCTGCCGTCGCGTTATTTTCTGTCGTGGGTGTCGCCGCCTATGCATGGCTTATTCTCTGGGTCACCATGCGTAGCGGAAAGCTGGCGACCCGGACCCCGTTTACCCGGAATTAAAAAATGGACTACGTAAAACAGGTCAAGGATGGCCACTATGAGTTCAGCCGCTACATATCCAAGGAGCGGTGGAGCAGCATGTGGCATCAGCTTGACGAGATTCAGAAACTCAAACCCGTGAACGTGCTTGAGATCGGACCCGGGCCCGGACTGTTCAAGGTGGTGGCCGCGACGTTCGGCATCGCGGTCGAGACGCTGGATTTTGACCCGGAGGTGAAGCCCGACCATGTCGGCTCGGCCACAGCCATACCGTTTGCCGACGCGTCCTATGACGTGGTTTGCGCGTTCCAGATGCTCGAGCATTTGCCCTACGAGGTATCCCTGCAGGCGTTCGACGAAATGGTGCGCGTCAGCCGGCGCCACGTCGTCATCAGCCTGCCGGATACGCGGGCCGTGTGGCGTTACCTGATCCATGTGCCCAAATTTGGCGCGCATGATTTTCTGGTGCCGCGCCCCCGGCTCGGTGCGCCACGGCATGAATTTGACGGGGAGCATTACTGGGAAATAGGCAAGCGAGGCTACCCGCTTGCTCGTGTGGTCGCCGATTTCTCGAAGCATGCCCGGCTGCTTGAAACCTATCGGGTTCCGGACAATCCTGTTCACCGTTTCTTTGTGTTCGACCGCCAGGCCGGCTAGGGCGCGAACAACAATAGCCGAACCCGGCTAAAGGCCGGGTCCGGCCCGATAACAGAAGGCATCAAGCTGTATGCGAGTCGTGACGTATTCATTATTTGGCCGCAACGAAAAGTACTTGATCGGGGCAATTGAAAACGCCAGATCGGTCAAAGATATCTACCCCGGCTGGGTCGCGCGGTTCTATGTGTCCGCAAGCGTGCCGGAAGCGGTATGTGACAGGCTAAAGGAACTCGGCGCTGACGTGGTGCGAGTCGAAGGCGAAGACCAATACAGGAACACGCTTTGGCGGTTCAAGGCCTTCAGCGATCCCGGGGTCGAGTACGCCATCTCAAGGGACTGCGATTCCCGGCTGACGCGGCGCGAGGCTGAGGCCGTCGATGCGTGGATCAAAAGCAGAAGAAAGTTTCATATCATGCGCGACCACCCTTGGCATCAAAGCCTGATTCTTGCAGGGATGTGCGGCGCGGTCGGGGGTGCGGTTGATTTTGACCGACTCTGGCTGGCGGCCGGGGAAGACTGCTACGGTGTCGACCAAAACGTTCTGGCCACGCTGATTTACCCGATGGTTCAAAAGGATTCACTCATTCACGATAGTTTTCTTCGTTACGAGATGGACTCGCTCAAGTTCCCGGGCCAGCGGATGAACGGCGAATTTGTCGGGGAAGTCGTTGACGAGAATGGGGCGACGGACGTAACGCACCGTGCCGCATTGCAGGCAGTTGAGAGCAGTGCCTTGCTGAGAACGGGGTTGACAGTGAAAACACGGGCCGCGGCATTGCTTAAAACCATCAAGAGAAAGCTCGCAGAGTGACGCGTAGTGTTGGCATCGCAGGCCCGATACGGGTCGCCCATTACCTGAGGTACCTCAATGAGGGCGGTTCTGCATCAGGGCATGCCGGGCTGGGGATGGGGGGGACCCAGGTCAATGCAATCGCGCTTGAGTTGCTGGAGCGTGGCTACACGGTTTACCTGTATACCCTCGACCCCCGAATCAGGAAAGGCGAGGAGCTGCGGATAACGGGAAAGAACCTGGTCATTCACGTTGGCGCGTTTCCGAGCGGCCGCTGGGATCGATATGTCGATCTCAAGCGGGGTGCCGTGTCGTTTTTATCCGGGAAGATGAAAGCGGACCGGCCTGATATCGTCCATGCGCACTGGACCGGAGAGTATGCCCGCGCGGCCATCCACTCAGGCTTGCCATACCTGGTGTCGGCACGGGACTGGATGCCGGCGGTATGGCGCCACGCCCCTTTCACCTCCATGCCAAGCCAGTTGGCGGCAACGCTCGAACAGAGGTATGTCCTGAGAAAAGCGAAATACGTCTCCCCCAACTCGGAATACCTTCGAAACAAAATTGGCAAACTGTGCGCGGGCCGCATGGTTGAAACGATCCCCAACTTTATCGCGGGCACCCAATTCCAGCCGGTGGCCGATGCGACCAAACGTTTCCCTGAGTTCAGCATTGTTTCGATCAACAATGGATTCGGTGGCCTCAAGAACGTCAAGACTCTATTGCGCGCCTTCAGGCTGATCAGGGACCGGCATTCTTCCTGCAGGTTGTATCTGGCCGGAACGGCTCATGAGCACAATGGCGAGGTCCACTGCTGGGCGCGGGAACAAGGTCTGGAGAGGGGCGTGGTCTTCATGGGGGCGCTTGATTCGGCTGAGATCGACACGCTGATTCGACAGTGCGGGCTGTTGGTTCACCCCTCACTCGAAGAGTCTTTCGGGAATACGCTGATCGAGGCAATGGTGAGAGAGGTGCCCGTGGTTGGGGGAAGGCATAGCGGGGCGGTGCCGTGGGTGCTGAATCATGGCGATGCCGGAATTCTGGCGGACGTGAAATCGCCGGAGTCGATCGCGGCGGCCTGCATTGACCTGATCGAGCATGATGAGAAAAGATCGCGGCTGGCAAAGCAGGGATTTTCTTGGGCGTACGGCCACTTTTCATCCGATGCGGTCATGCCGAAATTGTTAAAGCTGTACTCGGAAATCCAATCCCGGGAACAGAGCAAACAGCGGGGATGAAGGATAGAGCCTGATGGCCGAGCCGGCTGCATTCTTGCGGAGTGGTTCGCCAAGCCTCCCGTTTAAACTTCCCGCATTTGAATATCGAGAATGACACATGATCACCTCTGAGGCCGAACTTGCTGTCCGCCAGCAGACACCGGCTCCCCTGGCGGCACGCGCCCCCGACCCTGGGCGCGTGCCGCTCATTTCAGTTGTGACTGTGGTTTTCAATGGCGCCAGGACGCTCAGGAAGACCATTGAAAGCATCGTTCCCCAGCTTGGCGATGACGTCGAGTACGTCATCATCGATGGCGGCTCAACAGATGGCGCCGTCGATATCATTCGCGAGCATGAGCACCATCTCGCCTACTGGATTAGTGAGCGGGATAACGGAATCTACGATGCATGGAATAAGGCGATTGATGCGTCGCAGGGAAGGTTCATCGCGTACGTGGGGGCGGATGACATTGTCGAGCCGGCTGCCTTCGCAGCATACCTTGAGCAAATCAATAGATTCCCGGAGGTTGAATACTGGAGCTCGCGTGTAGCCTTCGGCAAACGACATGGCAGGGTAATTGGCAGACCATGGCGCTGGCCTAAATTCAGAAGATACATGACTGTGGCGCACGTGGGTTCGTTGCACCGACGGGACCTGTACAGCCGGTATGGACGGTATAACACGTCATTCAGGATTGTCGGAGATTACGAATTCTTGCTGAGAGCCGGAAAAAACTTAAAAGCCGGATTCATTGATGTTGTCACTGTAACGATGGGGGACGGCGGCATCAGCAACAATCAGGCACTTTTCGCACTAAAGGAAACAAGAGCGGCTAAAGTTTCTACCCATGCATGCGGGGCGTTGACCGCAACTCTCGATTATTTTTTGGCGCTATTTAAATTAAGTATTCGGCGTCTATTGTTGCAGCACTTTCCAAAATGAATTATTTGCTCGCGGCATGGTTATGCATGCCATCATTTTTGATGGTCCTCTTTTCATTGCCCTCACTCGCGATTGGGCTGCTTTTTACCGCGCTTACAGCGATGTTTTCGACTTTGTTGTTGAATCTTAAGCGCCAGGTTCAGTTTTCCCGAACTTATCTTTCGATCCTGGCGCTGGCGGTCATTTCCATCGTTGTTTCACACTTTGCGGCGCAACAACCATTTACCCAAAAACAGGGTTTGGCCATCGTTGGCCTGGTAATACTGGCCTTTGCTGTGCCGACAGTGCTTCACTATTATTTTTCTCGTCAGGCCAGTAGTGTTTCCAGAGAGTTAAAGTGGACATATTTGATTTTTGTTGTGATTGGCGTGATCGGCGTTGTGTCGCCAATTCGTGTTGGGCCTTTCCTAGGACTTAATCAACCAATTTTCCCATTCTCTGAGCCAAGTCACTTTACTTTGGCATATGCGCAAATTGCGTCACTTGCACTTGTCTTTATGAGACAGAAGGGGCGATTGCTCGTGGTGTCGACCAGCTTTTTTCTGGCGCTTGGTTTGCCGAACGTCACAATGCTTGCTGTTGCGGTTTTGTTCTTGTTGATTGTGGTTTCAGTTCGGGCGTTATTGTTTCTGGTATTGGCTTCGGTTACTGTTACTGGCTATATTTTGTCATCATATCCTGAGAGTCTTGTCTATTTCACAGACCGCTTGGTAAGCGGTGAGACAGAAAATCTTTCTCGCCTTGTATATATCCAGGGATGGGAAAGTTTAATTTCGGCAAACTCTGCGACTAATGGGGTTGGAATTGGTTTTCAGAATCTAGGGAACGAGCCGCCTGGCGTGGCTACTGAGATTATCAGGGTATTAACAAATGAGATAGATCTGAATAGATTTGATGGCGGCTTCTTGTTTTCCAAGATGGGTGGTGAGTTTGGGTTTGCCGGGATCATTGTAGGATTGTTTTTATTGATATTGGCGATATGGTCCGGTATCAGGGTGCGTCGTGAACTTAAATTAAAATTAAATGTAAACGATGCAATCGCAGTCATCCCGTTGTGTTCCACCTATATATTTGTGGTTGAAATGATGATTCGAGGCGTTGGATACTTTTCTCCAACCTTGATGCTGACTATTTATTTCATTCCTCATGCGCTGCGTAGATTGCGCAATAAATTGCCGGAAAAAAATATAAAACAAAATGGTTGCTAGACTAGTTGGCCGGGTCAAACCGTTTTTTCAGTATTTGGCGCACTAGATTTGCCATATGAATATATTGTTTGATGGAATCGTGTTCTCTATACAGAGATATGGCGGAATTAGTGTTTATTTCCATGAACTTTTGCGTTGTTTGAGCAGTGCTAATGTTAGTGCAGATATTCTTATAGAAGATCCAACTTGCCAATCTTTTGAAATGCCACAAGGTGGTAATCTCTTATCACGCGATGCAAGAATTTTAGAGCGTTACAGACTGTGTCGTGTGCACACTGCCTCGGCTATTTTTCATTCAAGCTACTACCGTCGCCCAAGTATCAACAGCATCCCCTCTGTCGTTACAGTGCATGATTTTGTTTATGAGCGGTATGCAAGGGGGCCTAAGCGCTGGGTGCATATGCATCAGAAGCATGCAGCCATCCGCGCCGCTCAGGCCGTGATCTGTATTTCGGAATCGACCCGCCAGGACATGCTGGAATTCGTCGGTGAAATACCGGGGCAGGCAGTTCACGTGATTCACAACGGCGTTTCAGATGTTTTTTGTCCGCTTTCACTAAGCGCAGCGCCGGTTCCTCCATATGTACTTTATGTCGGCGAGCGGCGCGGCTACAAGAACTTCATGCAACTCTTGGCGGCTATGGAGTTGTTGCCCGATCTGGAATTGCACTGTGTAGGTGGCGGTGCGCTGCGCGCTGAAGAGTTGGCTGCTATGCCAGTCGGTACGAAACGCAGGATCAAGCACCTGGGATTTGTCACGGATGAGGCCTTGAACGAACACTATAATCGTGCGCTTTGTTTGGTTTATCCATCCAGTTATGAAGGGTTTGGTATTCCTGTGGTGGAGGCCATGCGTGCTGGATGTCCGGTGGTCAGTACCCAATGCAAAGCGATTATGGAGGTTGGGGGCGACGCCTTGACGGTTGCCGCCGATGCGGATCCGCGTGCTTTGGCGGATTCCGTGCTCCGCTTGGCCTCTGTCGAGTATCGAAACCAGATGGTGTCAAAAGGATTTGAGGTCTCCAAGCATTTCTCATGGGATAAAACGCATGAGGGTACCTTGGCCGTTTACAAAAGCTTGGGCGCTAGTCCAGGGTGAGTCATTGATGATCAAAATTTCTATCATCACCGCAGTCTGCAACAACTGCGAGACCATTTCTGCTGCACTCGATTCGGCGCTTGGGCAGGTGGGTGCAAATATCGAGTTGGTGGTCATCGACGGTGGCTCGACCGATGGTACGCTGGAGGTGCTGCGGTCTTATGCAGACCGGTTGGCTGTGCTGGTGAGCGAGCCGGATCGTGGCATTTACGATGCGCTGAACAAGGGCATTGGGCGCGCCAGCGGCGATGTAGTGGGTTTTCTGCATTCCGACGACTTGTTCGCCAATCCGGATGTGCTGTCGCGGATTGCCGCTGCCTTCGCAGATCCAGAGGTGGAGGCGGTATATGGCGATCTGCTCTATGTGCGCAAGGACAATCCCGATCAGGTGGTGCGCTACTGGCGTTCGGGTGTTTTTTCCGGGCGTCGCCTGGCTTGGGGGTGGATGCCGCCCCATCCGACACTGTATGTGCGGCGCGATGTATATGAGCAGCATGGGCTGTTTGATACGTCTTTCCGGATTGCCGCCGACTACGATTTCATCCTTCGCTTGTTGGGCCGGGGCGGGGTGGGGGTGCGCTATATTCCTGATGTGCTGGTGAAGATGCGCGTGGGCGGTGCCAGTAATCGCTCTATACGAAATATCGTACGCAAATCGAGAGAGGATTTACGGGCATTGAGACGCAATGGGGTTGGAGGAATTGGCTCATTGGCCTGGAAAAACTTAAGCAAGTTGCCACAGTTTCTCGGGCGTTAGGGATGCCTGTTTACCATGAGTGTTTGATTGAACTGAGCTGCGTTGATTTGATTTATTTACGAAAGGATGAGAAATGGCGACATACAAGGAATTGAAGGCCCAGGCGGAAGCCCTGCTGCAGCAGGCCGAGGCGGCGCGTCGCGCCGAAATCGCCGCTGTGGTGGCTGAGATCCAGGCGAAGATGAGGGAGTACGGGATCACCCTTGCGGACCTGAGGGGCGGGGCGAAAAAGTCCAGGTCGCGTGCGGCAGTGGCTGCCAAGTACCGCAATCCCGCCACCGGTGAGTCCTGGTCGGGCCGTGGTCGCGCGCCGAAGTGGCTGGCGGATGAAATGGCCAAGGGGCGGGCGAGGGATGAGTTTCTGGTTGGTTGAATAGGCTCAAAGGGCGCGGAGGGACGGGCGCAGCTTGGTCTGGGCGGGACGAACGAGCCCGGATGCCCTTCGTGGTCCTTTCGTACCATCCCTGTATAATCCACACGGTTCATGTGGCTTCCCTGAAAAGGAAGGGGATACGCCGCCTGTGCCGGATGGGCCGCCCGTTTTTTCGTAAGGGTAGACGTTGGGCCAGGACGGGGCCGGCAAGTACTCTGCTCATTGAGGATGTTCCTGGGAAGGGTTGTTTAGGTTTGTTCCTGCCTGGCCGTAAATCTTCCCTCGGGGTTTTTTGAAAAATAAGCTGGGAATGGCAAGCGAATGCAGTGGTTCTTTGGGTTGTTCCTCACGTTGCTGTCGACGCCTGCCCTGATCTGGGCAGCGCATCATTACGGATGGCTCGACCACCCCGATGAACGCAAACATCATCAGGGCGCGATCCCGGTGGTGGGTGGTTTGGCGATGTTTTTTGCGGTGGCGGTATCCACTGCCTGGCATCTTGCGGGCACTGACATTTTCTGGGGGCTGCTCACCTCGCTGTCGATCATTGTTCTCGTCGGCTTTCTGGATGACCGGACCGGGCTGTCGGTGAGGAGGCGTTTTCTGGCGCAGGGCGTTGCGGGCTTGATCATGGCCTTGTTTGCCGGGGCGCAGCTTACAAGTCTTGGCGACTTGTTCGGCTTTGGCCCCGTCGCGCTGGGCGCGCTGGCCGTGCCCTTTACCGTCTTTGCGGTGGTGGGCATGGCCAACGCGCTCAATCTTTCCGACGGCATGGATGGTCTGGCGGGCGGGCTGGCCTTGATTGCGACCATTTTCCTCGCCCTTGCGGCCGATTTCTCGGGCAGGGAAAGGACGCTCGTTGCCCTGCTGATCCTGGGGGGGGCGTTGATGGGCTTTCTATGCTTCAACATGCGCCTGCCCTGGCAGCGCCGTGCCAAGGTGTTCATGGGCGATTGCGGCAGCTTGATGCTGGGTTTTTTGTTGGCCTGGGCTGCCATCAGGGTTACGCAGGCAGAGAAAAATCCGCTGCCGCCGGCAGCGGCACTGTGGTTTTTCGCCATTCCGCTGCTGGATACGGTGAGCCTGATGCTGCGCCGCATGCTCAAGGGCAAAAGTCCTTTTCACCCCGGCCGTGACCATCTCCACCACATCCTGTTGCGCGTGGGGTATACCGACAATCAGGTCGTGCGCTTCATCCATCTGGTCGCGGTCGCGTTCGGCCTGGTCGGGTATTTCGGCTGGCGCTGGGGCGTGTCGGATGCGGTGCTGTTCTATGGCTTTCTTGCCGTGTTTGGTCTCTATTTCTATGGAGTGCAGCATGCCTGGAAGTTGATGCGCCTGATCGTGCCTTTGCGCCGGCAGGGCCAGACGCACGGGTGATTGCGAAGCGCATTCACCGCCAGCCTCAGTGGAGTAAGCCTTCGCCCAGAGTGTGGGCCTTCCGACCCGGCACACGCAGCTTGCCTTGTCTTCATGAGGTCGGCATACTGCATTGCAAATGCAACGCAAGGAGTCGTTCATGAAAACTGCCACTATCCCTTCGCTCCGTGTCGATCCCGAGCTAAGGCAGGCTGCCGAAAGCGTCCTGCAGGAAGGGGAAACCCTCTCCAGCTTTGTCGAGCAGTCCTTGCGCATCAGCATTGATCACCGGCGGGCGCAGCAGGCGTTTATTGTTCGTGGCCTGGCGTCACGAGATGAGGCGCAGCGGACGGGCGAGTACTTCACCGCTGACGAGGTCTTGCGCGAACTGGATGGAATGGTCGGCAAGGCGCGAGCCAAGCCGGGCAAGTGAGCTATCGCGTTCGCTACACCAGGGCGGCGCGGGACGATCTGCATCGGCTATATGCCTTTTTGCTGGAGCGTGACCCGCACGCTGCAAGCCTGGCACGCGAAGCCATTGGCAAGAGCATTGTGGTTCTTCAGGAATTCCCTTTTACCTGTCGAAAAGCAGTTCCAAATAATCCATTTTTGCGTGAAATGGTGATCCCGTTCGGGGCCGCCGGCTACGTTGCATTGTTCGAAATAGAAAACGACGAGATCGTCACCATCCTTGCTATCCGCCATCAGCGCGAAGATGACTATCACTGAAGGAAGCAAGCCAGTAGTGGTTCCGGCCCGGCACCCTGAGGGGCCGGGGATGTGGGGCGAAGATGCATGATGCGCTGCTCAATCCCTTCAATTCATCCGTGAGCGCTGTTGCTGTTATCGGTGGCGGCCCGGCCGGCCTGATGGCCGCCGAAGCCCTGTCGCAGGGTGGCGTGCGGGTCGACCTGTACGATGCCATGCCGTCGCTGGGGCGCAAGTTCCTGCTGGCCGGGGTGGGCGGGATGAACATCACCCATTCCGAGCCGTTCGACGTTTTTCTGTCGCGTTACGGCGCGCGTGTTGCCGCGATCAAGCCGCTGCTGCAAGGCTTTCCCCCTGCCGCGCTGCGCGAGTGGATACACGGACTGGGGGTCGAGACCTTCGTCGGCTCGTCGGGGCGCGTGTTTCCCCGGGACATGAAGGCCGCGCCGCTGCTGCGCGCGTGGCTGCACCGGCTGCGCGAAGCCGGGGTGCGGTTCCATGTGCGGCATCGCTGGCTGGGGTGGAGCGAAACGGGCGTGCTGCGCTTCGGCGTCCCCGAAGGAGAACAGTTCGCTCAGGCGGATGCGGTGGTGCTGGCGCTGGGCGGCGGCAGCTGGGCGAAGCTGGGGTCGGACGGCGCATGGATGCCGCTGCTGGCGCAGCGCGGGGTCGAGCTGGCCCCCTTGCTGCCGTCGAACTGCGGCTTCGATGTGGCGGGCGGCTGGAGCGAACACCTGCGCAGCCGCTTCGCCGGGCAGCCGCTGAAAACCGTGGCGCTGCGTTTCACCGACACCGCCGGGCAGCCGCATGAGCGCCGTGGCGAACTGATGCTGTCCGATGGCGGCATCGAGGGCAGCCTGGTGTATGCGCTGTCGGCGCCGCTGCGCGATGCGATTGCCGCGCAGGGGGCGCTGACGGTGCAACTCGATCTGGCGCCCGACAAGACACTGACGCGGGTCGCCGCCGAGGTCGCCCATCCGCGCGGCGCGCGTTCGCTGTCCAGCCATCTGCAAAGCCGCGCCGGAATCCGAGGCGTGAAAATGGCGCTGCTGCGCGAAATCCTGGCGGAGGCGCAATTGAATGACCCAATCAAACTCGCCCACGCGATAAAATCGCTGCCGCTCACGCTCGTCGCCCCACGCCCGCTCGACGAAGCGATCAGCAGCGCGGGCGGCGTGCGCTTCGAGGCGCTCGACGCGCACCTGATGCTGCGCGCTCTGCCGGGCGTGTTCTGCGCCGGCGAGATGCTCGACTGGGAAGCGCCCACCGGCGGCTATCTGCTGACGGCCTGCTTCGCCAGCGGGCGCGCCGCCGGGATGGGGGTGCTGGAGTTCGTGAAAGCCATGAGCTGAGGGCCGGGAGACGGTGGTGTAGCGATCGGGCGGTGGTTTTTGTAGGAGGCCCGCCCCCGGGGCGAAGGATCTGTGGTTTGACAGGGACCCGCAAATCGCGGCGAGGGCGCCGCTCCTACAAGGTTGCCATGGTCCGTCGTTCAGGCGTTCCCGCACGGATCGCGGTGGTTTTTTGTAGGAGCCCCGCCCTCGGGGCGATGGGTCGCCACGGCGCTGCGGGCTTTGCGATGACTGTTTCAACCGATACGTTTAAAAACACATGCTGCGACTGACTGAACTCAAACTCCCGCTCGACCATCCGCCCGAGGCCCTGCGCGCGGCGATCCTGCAGCGCCTGGAACTGGCGGACGACGCGCTCGTCGGCTTCAGCATTTTCAAGCGCAGCTACGATGCCCGAAAAAAGCACGCGCTGCTGCTGATCTACGCGGTCGATGTCGAGGTCAGGAACGAGGCGGCGCTGCTGAAGAAATTCCGCAACGACCGCCACCTCGCGCCGGCGCCGGACATGGACTACCGGTTCGTCGGCCATGCGCCGGAGAATCTGCGCGAGCGCCCGCTCGTCATCGGCTTCGGCCCCTGCGGCATCTTCGCCGCGCTGGTGCTGGCGCAGATGGGATTCAAGCCCATCGTGCTGGAGCGCGGCAAGGCGGTGCGCGAGCGCACCCAGGACACCTGGGGCCTGTGGCGCAAGCACGTGCTCAACCCCGAGTCCAACGTGCAGTTCGGCGAGGGCGGGGCGGGGACGTTTTCCGACGGCAAGCTCTACAGCCAGATCAAGGATCCCCAGCATCTGGGCCGCAAGGTGCTGACCGAGTTCGTCAAGGCGGGCGCGCCGGAGGAGATTCTGTACGTATCGAAGCCGCACATCGGCACTTTCCGCCTGGTCGGCATGGTCGAGGCGATGCGCCACCAGATCGAGGCGCTGGGCGGCGAGATCCGCTTCCAGCAGCGCGTCAGCGATGTGCTGATCGAGGACGGCCCAGATGGTAAAAATATCCGCGGGGTGACGCTGGCGAGCGGCGAAACGCTCGCCAGCGAACACGTCATCCTCGCGCTCGGCCATAGCGCCCGCGACACCTTCGGGATGCTGCACGCGCGCGGCATCCACATGGAAGCCAAGCCATTCTCGGTCGGTTTTCGCATCGAGCATCCGCAGTCGCTGATCGACCGCGCGCGGCTGGGGCCGAACGCGGGCAACCCGCTGCTCGGCGCGGCCGACTACAAGCTGGTGCACCATGCGAAGAACGGCCGTGCGGTGTACAGCTTCTGCATGTGCCCCGGCGGCACGGTGGTGGCGGCCGCGTCCGAGCCGAACTGCGTGGTGACCAACGGCATGAGCCAGTATTCGCGCAACGAGCGCAACGCCAACGCCGGCATTGTCGTCGGCATCACGCCCGCGGATTTCCCCGGCGACGACCCGCTGGCCGGCATCGAACTGCAGCGCCGCCTGGAAGCGCGCGCGTTCGAACTGGGCGGCGGCAATTACGACGCGCCGGGCCAGCTGGTCGGCGACTTTCTCGATGGCAGGCCGTCCACCCGGCTCGGCAGCGTCGAGCCCTCGTACAAGCCCGGCGTCCATCTCACCGATCTGGCCTCCACCCTGCCGGACTACGCCATCGAGGCGATCCGCGAGGCGCTGCCGGCGTTCGACCGCCAGATCAAGGGCTTCGCCATGAAGGACGCGGTGCTCACCGGCGTCGAGACGCGCACCTCGTCGCCGCTGCGCATCACCCGCGGCGACGATTTCCAGAGCGTCAATGTCAAAGGCCTGTATCCGGCGGGCGAGGGCGCGGGCTACGCCGGCGGAATTCTGTCGGCCGGGGTGGACGGCATCAGGGTGGCCGAGGCGGCGGCGCGGCAGATGCTGGAGGCGTGAGCGTCCCTTGGCCCGATGGTAGGAGGCCCGCCCTCGGGCCGATGCCGTGGTGGTCGCGCCGGTCCGAAAATCGCGGCGAGCACCCAGAGGGTATAAAGGCGCCGCTCCTACAATGGGGCGCGGGTTATGTAGGAGGCCCGCCCCCGGGCCGATGGGGTGGTGTTTGCGTCGGCCCGCAAATCGCGGCGGGGCGCCGCTCCTACAATGGGGCGCGGGTTATGTAGGAGGCCCGCCCCCGGGCCGATGGGGTGGTGTTCGCGTCGGCCCGCAAATCGCGGCGGGGCGCCGCTCCTACAATGGGGCGCGGGTCACGTAGCAGGCCCGCCCCGGGCCGATGGGTGTTCGCGTCGGCCCGCAAATCGCGGCAAGGGCGCCGCTCCTACGTGTTGGTGTTGTGGGTGGGCTGCACAAGTCGAAATAGTCCATTCCTTATCTTGAGCCAGCCATGCCGCCACAAAACACCATGCCGCACGGAAAGGATTTGCGCAAAGGACGGGTATCCCTGCCCAGGCAGGTGTACCACATCACCACTGTCACCTTCGACCGGCAGCCGGTTTTTTCCGATTTGCGCCCGGCGCGCGTGCTGATCAATGCGCTGCGGGAAGCCCAGGCGCGCGGCGATGCGACGACACTGGCTTTTGTGATCATGCCCGATCACATGCACTGGCTGCTGCAGTTGGAAGGTACGACAGCATTGTCGAACGTGGTCGGTGCGGTCAAAGCCGTGACGGCGCATGGGTTGGGGGGACGAATCTGGCAGAGCGGATTTCATGACCATGCCCTGCGCCAGGAGGAAGACCTGGCGAAGCTGGCCCGGTACATCGTTGCCAATCCCTTGCGTGCAGGCCTGGTCCAGCGGATCGGGGATTACCCGCATTGGGATGCTGTGTGGCTGTAAGGGTGGCCGTACGCAAATCGCGGCGAGTGTGGGTTATGTAGGAGGCCCGCCCTCGGGCCGATGGGGTGGTTGTTCGCGCCGGTTCGAAAATCGCGGCGAGGGCGCCGCTCCTACAAGGGCGGGGGGTTACGTAGGAGGCCCGCCCTCGGGCCGATGGGGCTCCCGCAGATCTATTTTCCGAATTCATCGAAATTTCATTTGCCTTGAATTCCATATTTCAAATACCATTGAAACATGGAAACGAAAGCTGTTGTCGCCGCCCTTGCCGCCCTGGCCCAGGATTCCCGCCTGGCCGTCTTCCGTGCGCTGGTCCAGGCCGGTCCGGCCGGTCTGGCCGCCGGCAGAATCGGCGAACTCACCGGCATTCCGCCGTCTTCGCTGTCGTTCCACCTGAAGGAGCTGTCGCACGCCGACATGGTGAGTTCGCAGCAGGCGGGACGCTTCGTCATCTACACCGCCAATTTCGCCACCATGAACGCGCTGCTCGGTTTTCTCACCGAAAACTGCTGCGGCGGCAATCCCTGCTCGCCGGTGTGTTCGCCGGCCTGCGCCACCGACAAGGCGTCGACGTGAACCGTCTTCACGGCATATCGCAGTCGCGCGACCGTTGGCTTCTGCCGCTGAACTTCCCTTTATCCATCTTCATTTCATCAAGGATCCCTCGTGACTGAAAAGCCCTATACCGTGCTGGTGCTGTGCACCGGCAATTCCTGCCGCTCGCAGATGGCCGAAGTGCTGCTGAACCATGATCTCGCCGGCCAGGTGCGCGCGCTGTCCGCCGGCACCCGGCCGCAGCCCAAGGTGGCCGACGGCGCGATCGCCGCGCTGAAGGATGCGGGTCTGAACACCGACGGCCTGCATCCGAAGGACATCGACGCGGTGATGACCGAGGCCATCGACCTGGTGGTGACGGTGTGCGACAACGCCAAGGAAGCCTGCCCGATCTTCCCCAGGCCGATCCCGGCGATTCATCTGCCTTTCCACGATCCGCACGGCGAGCCGCTGGAGAGCTTTCTCGCGGTGCGCGACGACATCCGCAGCCGGCTGGTTTCAGCGGTGCGGGACCAATTCGGCTTGCAGGCCGCCAGCTGAACCCGGAGACCTGCGATGGCTGACCCCGTCTATAACGTGCTCTTCCTGTGCACCGGCAATTCGGCGCGTTCCATCCTGGCCGAATCGCTATTGAACAATCTCGGCAAGGGGCGCTTCCGGGCTTTCAGCGCAGGCAGCCATCCTGCCGGACGGGTCAACCCGTTCGCACTGGCGCTGCTGGAAAAAAACCATTTCCCTACCGGCGAGCTGCGCAGCAAGCCGTGGGACGAATTCGCGCAAGCCGATGCGCCGCGGCTGGATTTCGTCATCACCGTGTGCGACAAGGCGGCGGGCGAAGTCTGCCCGGTGTGGCCGGGGCAGCCGATGAGCGCGCACTGGGGCATCCCCGACCCGGCGGCGGCAGAGGGTGGCGACGATCATAAGCGCCATGCCTTTGTCGACGCCATGAACCAGATGCAACGGCGAGTTTCCATGTTCGTCAGCCTGCCGTTCGCCACGCTGGACAGGATCAAGCTGCAGCAGGCGGTACAACTTATCGGGAAGACAACATGAGCGCGCAGTGCGGGGTGATCGGCAAGCGTGCTGCCGGCATGGCCGGCGCAGCGGCGCCGATGAGCGTGTTCGAGCGCTGGCTCAGCCTGTGGGTGGCGCTGTGCATCGTCGCCGGGGTGCTGCTGGGCCAGCTTTTCCCGGCGCCGTTCCAGGCGCTCGGGCGGATGGAAGTCGCGCAGGTCAACCTTCCGGTCGGCCTGCTGATCTGGGTCATGATCATCCCGATGCTGATGAAGATCGACTTTGCCGCGCTGCACCAGGTGCGCTCGTACTGGAAGGGCATCGGCGTCACGCTGTTCGTCAACTGGGCGGTGAAGCCGTTCTCGATGGCGCTGCTGGCGTGGCTCTTCATCCGGCATTTATTTGCGCCGTATCTGCCGGCAGAACAGCTCGACAGCTACGTCGCCGGGCTGATCCTGCTGGCCGCCGCGCCGTGCACCGCGATGGTGTTCGTGTGGAGCCGACTGACCGGCGGCGACCCCTACTTCACCCTGTCGCAGGTGGCGTTGAACGACGCCATCATGATCGTCGCCTTCGCGCCCATCGTCGGCCTGCTGCTCGGGCTGTCGGCGATCGTGGTGCCGTGGGACACGCTGTTCGCCTCGGTGCTGCTGTACATCGTCATCCCGGTAATCCTCGCGCAACTCTGGCGCAAGGCTTTGCTCAGGCGCGGCCAGGCGGCGTTCGACGCGGTGATGGCCCGGCTCGGCCACGCCTCGATTCTTGCGCTCTTGGCGACGCTGGTGCTGCTGTTCGCGTTCCAGGGCGAGGCGATCATCGCGCAGCCGCTGATCATTGCGCTCTTGGCGGTGCCGATCCTGATCCAGGTGTTCTTCAATTCCGGACTCGCCTACTGGCTCAATCGCAAGGTCGGCGAGAAGCATAGCGTCGCCTGCCCGTCGGCGCTGATCGGCGCATCCAACTTCTTCGAGCTGGCGGTGGCGGCGGCGATCGCACTGTTCGGCTTCCAGTCGGGGGCGGCGCTCGCGACCGTGGTCGGCGTGCTGATCGAGGTGCCGGTGATGCTGCTGGTGGTGAAGCTCGTCAACCGCAGCAAGGGCTGGTACGAAGCCGGTCTGGTTGCCGGTAAAGATAAACAGCATGTTTGACGCCCTCGCCACCCTGCTGGTTTTCGAGCTCGCCGGTTTCGCGCCGGCTACCCCACTGGGCGCGGCGCTGCATTTCTTCGTCATGGACGTGGCGAAGATCCTGGTGCTGCTCACCCTGGTGATCTACGCCATGGGCCTCTTGCGCGCGCTGCTCAAGCCCGAAAGGGTGCGCGAATTCATCCGCCACCGCGGTAACCTGCAGAGCCGCTTCATGGCGGTGGGGCTGGGCGCGGTGACGCCGTTTTGCTCATGCTCGTCGATCCCGCTCTTCATCGGCTTTGTCGAGGCCGGCATCCCGCTCGGGGTGACGTTTTCGTTTCTGATCGCCAGCCCGATGATCAACGAAGTCGCCATCGTGGTGCTGGCGTCGGTCATCGGCTGGAAATTCACCGTGCTGTATGTCGCCGCCGGACTCGGCGTCGCCTTGATCGGCGGCTTTGTGCTGGAGCGTTTCAAGCCCGAGCGCTGGATCGAGGACTACGTGTGGAAAATCCGCATGGGCGAAACCGCCGCGATCGAGGAGGACACCTCGCTGCGCGCCCGCCATGACTATGCGGTCGCCCAAGTGAAGGAAATCGTCGGCCGCATCTGGAAATTCATCCTCATCGGGGTGGGGGTCGGCGCGTTCATCCATGGCTACGTGCCGGCCGATTTCGTCGCGAAGATCGCGGGTGACGGCGGGCTGCTGTCGGTGGCCGGGGCCGTGCTGATCGGCGTGCCGCTGTATTCCGACGCGGTCGGCATCATCCCCATCGCCGAGGTCCTGCTGCATAAAGGGGTGCCCATCGGCACCGTGCTGGCGTTCATGATGGCGGTGACTGCGCTGTCGCTGCCGGAACTGATCATCCTGAAAAAAGTCGTGAAGGTACCGTTGCTGGCGCTGTTCACGGCCTACCTCAGCATCGCGTTCATCATCGTGGGCTTGCTGTTCAATGCCTTGAAAGGGGTTTTATGAGTACCGACCTGCATCCTTCCATCGTCGCCCTGATTTCGCTGGCTGCCAACGTCGCGGCCAACCATCCCGGCCAGGGTCTGTGCCAGCTCGAGCGCCTGAAGGACTACGGCGTGTCGCGCGAGCAGATCGACACGGTGATCGAGATCGCGCGCCATATCCGCGACGAATCCGCGCAAAAGCTCGACGCCAAGTTCGATGCGGCCTACGCCGGTCATTTTCCGCAGGCGGCTGGCCGGCTCGCCGCAATCGCGGTGGCGGAAAACGGTGCCTGCTGCACGCCCACGCCTTCCGGCAAATCGTGCTGCTGAGGCACGGGCGCGAACAAGGAGTCCTCATGACTAACGAACACGACCAGATCCGCCAGCAGGTGCGCGCCGCCTACGGCGCCGTGGCGCGGATCGAATCCAGCGGCTGCTGCGCGCCGAGCACGGGCTGCTGCGCGCCCTCCGATCAAGCCGTCGCCGAGCTGCTGTCGCGCGGCATCGGCTACAGCGCCGAGGAAGCGGCGGCGGTGCCGGAAGGCGCCAACCTCGGGCTCGGCTGCGGCAACCCGCAGGCCATCGCGGCGCTCAAGCCCGGCGAGACGGTGCTCGACCTCGGCAGCGGCGCCGGCTTCGACGCCTTCCTGGCCGCGCGCCAGGTCGGCGCGAGCGGGGGCGTCATCGGCGTCGACATGACTCCCGACATGGTGTCCAAGGCTCGCGCCAACGCGGTCAAGGGCGGCTACGCCAACGTGGAATTCCGCCTCGGCGAGATCGAGCATCTGCCGGTCGCCGACGTGACGGTGGACGTGATTATTTCCAACTGCGTCGTCAACCTGTCGCCGGACAAGGCCCAGGTCTTCCGCGAGGCCTGGCGGGTGCTGAAGCCCAGCGGCCGTCTCGCCATTTCCGACATCGTCACCACCGTGCCGCTGCCGGAGGCCATGCGGCAGGATGTCGCCCTCTACACCGCTTGCGTGGCCGGCGCGGCGAGCGTCGACGAACTCGCGGTGATGCTCGCGGCGGCAGGCTTCGTCGACATCCGCATCGCCCCCAAGGACGCCAGCCGCGAGTTCATCCGCCACTGGGCGCCCGGCCGCGGGGTCGAGGATTTCATCGCCTCGGCCAGCATCGAGGCAGTCAAGCCGGCAAACTGAAGGAGAACGCAAATGAAAGATATCAAAGTACTCGGCAGCGGCTGCGCCAACTGCAAGACCACCCTGAAGCTGATCGAGGAAGTCGCGCAGGCGCGCGGCGTGCAGGTCAATCTTGAAAAGGTCGACGACATGGCGGCCATCCTCGGCTACGGCGTCATGTCCACCCCCGGCGTGGTGATCGACGGCAGGGTGGTGCATGCCGGCGGGGTGCCGGATCGCAAGAAGATCGAAAGCTGGCTCTGAGGGCTCAAGCGCCCGAATGGCAGGACGGGAAAGCGGGTGGGCGTGATGCCTGCAGTCCCGATCCACGCAGGATGTCTATTATGAGCGGTGTTGTTCGTAAATTTCCCGGGAACCCGTCATGCTCAGCCTCCGATACATCGTTGCCGCCACCGATTTTTCAGACTTTTCCGAACGGGTGGTGCAGCGCGCCGCGTACCTGGCCAAACAGCACCAAGCCGAGTTGCATCTGCTGCACGTGGTACGCCCACTCGACCTTTATCCCGGCCTGACGCTGGCCCCGGATGAATTCAGGCATACCGACCAGGATTTGTTGCAGGCGGAGCAGACCCGGCTCGACGCCATGGCTGAGAGCCTGGTCAGCCGGCTGGGCATTCGCGTCCGCACGGCTACCCGACTGGGCCGGGCGCATACCGAAATCGCCGCCTATGCGCAGGAGGTGTCAGCCGATCTGGTGGCGGCCGGCGTGCGCGGCGAAAATACGCTCATGGATCTGTTCCTGGGATCGACCGTGTCGCGTCTGCTGCGGGTGGCCACCTGCCCGGTGCTCATCGTCAGGAATCCTGCGGACGGACCCTACCGCCAGGTGCTGGCGGCGGTCGATTTCTCCCCCGTGTCGGCGGCGGTGGTCGCCCATGCGCTGACGCTCGCCGGCAGCGCGCCGGTGCACACGCTGCACGTTCTGGGCAGCGAGGTCGAGCAGCGCTTGCGCAGGGCGAAGTCGGACCAGGTGGACATCACGGGCTGGCTCGCCAAGCTGCGCAGCGAGGCCGAGAAACAGCTGGATGCCCTGCTGGTACCGATCGAGAGCAGTCCGGCTGTCGTGCGCCTGATCCAGTCGGGTTTTCCCCCTGCTGCAATCTGCCAGTGCATCGAGGACAAGCATGCCGACCTGGTTGTCCTCGGTCGCCATGGCTACGGCGGCGGCTTGCAGGACTGGCTGCTGGGCAGCGTGAGCAAGGACGTGGCCCTTGCTGCGACGTGCGACGTTCTGCTCATCAGCCCGGGCAGACAATAGGGCATCTCGCCATGGCCAGCCGGCTTGGCATTATCAACCTGCCGTGCCGTGCCGTGCCGTGCCGTTCCGCCCTTCGCCTTGCCTGGCTCATGGACGTGAGCTGGCAGGAGGCTGTGGCCAGGACACAAACAAAAACGCCGCTCGGAGAGCGGCGTTTTCTTACAACTGGTGCCGGCGATCGGAATCGAACTGACGACCTTCGCATTACGAATGCGCTGCTCTACCAACTGAGCTACGCCGGCGAAAAACAGCGCGCATTATAGCGGAATCGATCAGGCTTGTGCGGCCTGCAGCCCGGCTTTCAGACGGGCCACGACCTTGTCCTGGCCGATCAGTTCGAGCGTGGCGTCGATCGCCGGCGTCTGCGGTTCGCCGGTGACCAGCACGCGCACCGGCATCGCCAGCTTGGGCATCTTGAGGCCGTGCGCGGCGAGCGTTTCCTTGAATGCCGCGCTGATCGCGCTGCGTTCCCAGTTCAGCGCTTCGAGGCGGGCGGCGAGTTCGCTCAGAGCGGGCAGCACCTCGGGGGTGACGTGCTGCGCCAGCAGTTCGGGCGTGGGATGCAGGGTGCGATAGAACAGCGTGGCGGCGTCGGCCAGTTCCACGATCGTCGCGGCGCGTTCTTTGACCAGCGCGCACACCGCGGCAAGGGCGGGGCCTTCGTCCGGATCGGCGCCGTTGCGCAGCAGGAAAGGGCGCATCAGCTCGGCCAGCCGCGCGTCGTCGGCTGCCTTGATGTACTGCTGGTTGAGCCAGCGCAGCTTCTCGGTGTTGAACTGCGCGGCCGACGGCGTGATGCGGTCGAGGTCGAACCATTGCACGAACTGTTCGCGGCTGAAAATCTCGGCGTCGCCGTGCGACCAGCCGAGCCGCGCGAGGTAGTTGATCACCGCCTCCGGCAGATAGCCTTCCTCGAAATATTGCATCACCGACACCGCACCGTGGCGCTTCGACAGCTTGGTGCCGTCGTCGCCGAGGATCATCGACAGGTGGGCGTATTGCGGCACCGTCGCGCCGAGCGCCCTGAGGATGTTGATCTGGCGCGGCGTGTTGTTGACGTGGTCGTCGCCGCGGATGACGTGGCTGATCCGCATGTCCCAGTCGTCGACCACCACGCAGAAGTTGTAGGTCGGGGTACCGTCGGCGCGCGCGATGATGAGGTCGTCGAGTTCGGCGTTGGCGAATTCGATGCTGCCCTTGACCAGGTCCTTCCACGCCACCGTGCCATCAAGCGGGTTCCTGAAGCGCACCACCGGCTGCACGCCGGATGGCGGCACCGGCAGTTCCTTGCCGGGCTCGGGGCGCCAGCGGCCGTCGTAGCGCGGCTTTTCGCCGCGCGCGCGCTGCGCCTCGCGCATGGCGTCGAGTTCCTCGGTGCTGCAATAGCAGTGATAGGCCTGGCCTTTTTCCAGCATTTGCGCGATCACTTCCTTGTAGCGATACATCCGCTCCAGCTGGTAGAACGGGCCTTCGTCGTGGGCAAGATCCAGCCAGGCCATGCCGTCGAGAATCGCCTGCACCGCCTCGGGGGTGGAGCGCTCGATGTCGGTGTCCTCGATGCGCAGGATGAACTGGCCGCCGTGATGGCGCGCGAACGCCCAGGAAAACAGCGCGGTGCGCGCGCCGCCGATATGCAGGTAACCGGTGGGGGAGGGGGCGAAACGGGTACGGATCATGGCAAGGCCGGGCGGAAAAAACGCGTTATTTTACCGGATCGCCCTCCGCAAAATTGACCTTTCCCGCCGGGATGTGGTTTAATTCGCGCCGCTTCGGGGCAGTTAGCTCAGCGGTAGAGCATCGCCTTCACACGGCGGGGGTCACAGGTTCAAACCCTGTACTGCCCACCACCCGAACATTTCCCGTCTGGCTGCCAAGCCAGGCCGCCCGCTTCCACCAATCGATGCGGGTTTTCCATTGATCTCGCGATCACTGCCCGTCTGCCTCGATTGGTGTTGCCACAAGCGCAACAGGCCGTCGCAGGAAACCACCATGACTACTGAAACATCCGCAGCCAGCCCGGCTTTTGTCGAGCTCGGCCTGGCCGAACCCATTTTGCGTGCGATTCATGACGCCGGCTACACCACGCCCACCCCGATCCAGGCGCAGGCGATTCCGCAGGTGCTGGCCGGCGGCGACCTGCTCGCCGCGGCACAAACGGGAACGGGGAAAACCGCCGGCTTCACCCTGCCGATCCTGCATCATCTGTCGACGCGCGCCGCGCAGGCCCTGAAGCCGGGCCGCCCGCGCTGCCTGATCCTGGTGCCGACGCGCGAACTCGCGGCGCAGGTCGAGGAATCGGTCAAGACCTACGGCAAATACCTGTCGCTCACCTCGATGGTGATGTTCGGCGGCGTCAACATCAACCCGCAGTTCAAGGCGCTGAAGTCGCGCGTCGACATCCTGGTGGCGACGCCGGGGCGCCTGCTCGACCACCTGGGGCAGAAGACGGTGGACCTCTCCGGCGTCGAAATCCTGGTGCTCGACGAAGCCGACCGCATGCTCGACATGGGCTTCATCCGCGACATCAAGAAAGTGCTCGCGGTGCTGCCGCGCCAGCGCCAGAACCTGCTGTTCTCGGCGACCTTCTCCGACGAGATCCGCACCCTTGCCAACGGCCTCTTGCACAACCCGAAGAGCGTCGAAGTGGCGCGCCGCAACACCACGGTCGAAGTGGTCGAACAGTCGATGCACCGGGTGCCGCAGGCGCACAAGCGCGATCTGCTGGCGCACCTGATCAAGCACCACGACTGGCAACAAGTTCTGGTCTTCACCCGCACCAAGCACGGCGCCAACAAGCTCGCCGAGAAGCTCAACAAGGACAACATCAGCGCCGCCGCGATCCACGGCAACAAGAGCCAGTCGGCGCGCACCAAGGCGCTGGCGAGCTTCAAGGACGGCAGCGTGCGTGTGCTGGTGGCCACCGACATCGCCGCGCGCGGCATCGACATCGACCAGCTGCCGCAGGTGGTGAACTTCGAACTGCCCAACGTGCCGGAGGACTACGTGCACCGCATCGGCCGCACCGGCCGCGCCGGCGCCACCGGCTCGGCGCTGTCCTTGGTCGACGACGAGGAAATGGGCTACCTGCGCGACATCGAGAAGCTGATCAAGCGCTCGATCGTGCGGGTCGAAATCGAACCCGGCTTCGTTCCGCCGGCCAAGGCCGACCTGATGTCCGACGAACGCCCGCCGCGCCCGCCGCAAGGGCGGGGCGGCCAGCGCCAGGGGCAGAACTCCAGGCAGCCGCAGCCCGGCGGCCGCAATGCCGGCGGCCGGGCGCCGCAGGGAAAATCCGCGGCCGGCGGCGCGAAGCCGGCGGCCAGCCGCGGCGCGGCGCCGAATCCGTCCTCCCAGCCGCGCAAACCGCGCCCGCAGGCTGCCCTGTTCTCGTCCAAACCGGGCTCGCGCGGGCATTGATCAGGCTTGAGAGGCGTGCACCGGGCTGAGACAATCGCCGCCATGGACACCCTCGCCAGCTACGACGAACTCCCCTACGACAGCCTGCCGCTGCCGGAAACCCAGCCGGATTTCCTGGCGGCGGTGGCGCGACTGCACGGTTTCGACGCGCCCGACCCTGGCCGCGCGCGCATCCTCGAACTCGGCTGCGCTTCCGGCGGCAACCTGATTCCGCTGGCGTGGCGCTGGCCCGAATCGCGCTGCGTGGGGGTGGAGCTGTCGCGCGTGCAGGCGGAGGCGGGCGCGGCTTTCATCCGCCATCTCGGTTTGTCCAACGTCCGCATCGTCCATGGCGATCTGGCCGCGTTGCCGGGCGATCTCGGCGAATTCGATTACATCATCGCGCACGGCGTGTTTTCCTGGGTGCCGCCCGCGGTGCAGCAGGCGCTGCTTGAAGTGTGCAGGCGCCATCTGTCGCCGCACGGCATCGCCTACCTCAGCTTCAACGTCGAGGCCGGCTGGACCCCCCTGCTGCCCCTGCGCACCGCGCTGACCGAACGCACTGCGGCCGACCTCCCCGCGCCTGCCCGCTTCGAACAGGCGCTGCGCGTGCTGGACGAACTGGAAGCCGAGTGGAGCGATCCGGTGTTGCTGAAGGAAATCGCCTATCTCAAGTCGGCTGCACCGTCCTACCTGTTCCATGAGTATCTTGCCGAATTCAATGCGCCGATGCGGTTTGCCGAATTCGTGGCGCAGCTCGATACGCACGGGCTGCGCTATGTCGGCGAAGCGGGTCCGCGCCGTGCCGTGGTCGAGCTTGAGGATAGCTGGGGGCTGATTCCCGAAAGCATGGCCGGGCGCTGGCTGGACGCCGAGGCGGCGCTCGACGAGGCATTGGCAACCCGCTTTCGCCGCGCTGTGATCGCGCGCGCCGACGCCCCCTGTGCGCAGCCACCGCAGGCCGGAGCGCTGAGCGGGCTGGCGTTTTATGCCGATGTGCGGAGCGACGAGGAAATCGATCTGAGCGCAGCCATCGAGCAGCGCTTCGTCAACCCGGCCGGCAACACTTTCCCGGTGTCGCTGCCAGCGATGAAAGCGGCCGTCATGGCCCTGGCGGCCGCCTACCCCGGCGCACTGGATTACGCGGCCTTGTTGTCTGCCGCCCGGCAGGTGTTGGCTGAATTCGGCGTCGGCGGGGAGGTGGACGAGTCCGGATTCCGCGAGGCGCTGTTCCAGCTGGTGATCACGCATGGCGTCATGCCCACGGTGTCGGCCGGGACGGTCGACGCCGAACTGGAAGGGCGCCCTTGCGCGCATGCACTGGCCCGCTGGCAGGCAAAGTCGCCGGGCTGGATCGTAAGCGGCGCGCGCCACGTGGCGATGGACCTGGACCCGTCGGGGCGGGCCTTGCTCGGCCTGCTGGATGGCAGCCGCACGATCGAGGAGCTGGTGGCCATCATGCAGGCCACGCTGGCCGAGGCCGGGCTGGAGCTGGCGCCGGAAACCGTCGGCGAACTGACCCACCAGCAATTGTGGCTGTTTGCCCGTCAGGGCCTGCTCGTGTAAGGGGATTCCCACCTTGCGTTCGGGCTGAAAATCCGCCGCGCCTGCCCGGTCAGCGGCGATGCACTATGGTTGAAGTGCCGCCAATCCAGGGAGCCGTCCCGATGTCCGCCATACTGCTCGAAGCAATTCAACGACGCTATGCTTGCCGCCGGTTTGTCGCGGGCCGGCCCGTCGCTGCGAGCGAGCTGGCTGTGCTGAGGGAGGCAGGCCGCCTGGCGCCGTCGGCCTTTGGCCTGGAGCCATGGCGTTTCATCACGCTGGAAGACGGGGCGGGACGGGCAGCCGTTGCGCGGGCCTGTTACGACCAGCCTGCTGCAGCCAGCGCTGCGGCATTCATCGTGATCGTGGCGCTGGTGGCAGTGCTCGACCCGGATTCGGATTACGTGCGGGCGCGTTTCGAGGCCGAGGCGCGCGGCCAGGACATGGCGCCGACCGATGCGGCTTACCGTGCCTTCTATCGCGCGGAATCCATCGCGGCCTGGGCGCAAGGCCAGTGCAACTTTGCCGCCGCGCAGCTGCTGTTGCAGGCCTCGCACCTGGGCCTCGGCAGTTGCCCGATCGGCGGATTCGACACGGCGGCGCTGGCTGCCGCCGTGCGGATCCCGCCGGGTGAAACGCCCGCCCTGGTCATTGCCTTGGGGCACTGCGCGCACGCGGCGCCGCAACGGGTGCGCAAGCCTGCGGATGAATCCACAGGCTACGATGCGGACGTCGCAGGTACGCGGCTCGGGTAAACGATCTGCACGGCCATGCGGCCGAGCCGGTTTGGCCGGCTTGCCTCAGCGCGGCGCCGGCCAGCAGTTGTTGTTGATCTGCCAGGTCATCGACAACTGCTCGCTGTTCGGGTACAGCGCGTATTTCAGGCCCATGTAGTCGGAGCCTTTGCGCCAGAACATCGCCAGCAGGCTTTTTTCGCCGCTGGCGATGACGCTGGTGTAGGGAATGACCTTGAGCGGGTTGCCGTAGAGGTTGGCGTAGTTCGAGGCGATGACGACGAAATGGCGGAAGGCCGGTTCGACCTCCTGGTCGAACGCCACCAGCTTGTCGTTGCAAAAGGTGAACAGGAAACGGCGGCCGGCGGGGTTGCTGGGCAGATCGTAGGCAAACAGGCCGTCGCTGCCGGCCGGCAGGGTCTTGTCGAAATTCCAGGTTTTGAGCGCCTGTTCGACCTCGGTGCGGCTCATGCCGTTTTTGAATTCGCCGACTTCCCAGGCGTGGGCGGGCAGCGCGATCAGGCCGAGCGTTGTCATGCTCACGGCGAGCCCGATCGCGGCTGCCAGCCGGCCGAAGCATGGCGTAGCCTGGCCGTGTCGCTGCGCCCGCGGCATCACTTGCCGCTGACCGCGCCGAAGACCTTTTTCAGCAAGTCGCTGCCGGCCTGCAAGGGGTTGGCGCGAATGGCCTGCTCCTTTTCGCCGATGAGCCGATACAGGCGGTCGAGCGATTGCTGGGTGACGTACTGCTCGACGTTGGCCTGGCCTTTGTCGACCAGGTTGAACTGCGCGGCCATGCCGGCATAGCGGTTGTATTGCTGCGCGAGGCCGGCCTTGTCGGTGGTCGCCTTGACGATGGGCGTGAAGCGTTCGGTCAGCCTGGCCTCGGTTTTCCTGCGGAAGAAGTCGGTGGCCGAAGTTTGGCCGCCGGTCAGGATGCCGCGGGCATCTTCCAGCGTCATTTCCTTCACAGCGTCCACCAGCAGGGTTTTGGCTTCGGGCACGGCGGCCTCGGCGGCGCGGTTCATCGACAGCACCAGTTCGTCGGCCTGCTTGCCCATGCCGACCATGCGCATGGCTTTTTCGGCTTTTTGCAGGCTGGGCGGCAGCGGGATCTTTAGCGCGGCGTTGCCGAAGAAGCCGTCCTTCTGCCCAAGCTGGGCGACGGCGGCGTCGGCGCCGCGGGTCAGGGCCTCCTTCAGTCCGGCATTGATCTCGGTCGTCGACAGGGCGTCGACCCCGCTGCCCGTGGCGGTCTCGCCGGCCGGCTTGGTGATCACGCCCTTCAGCATCTCCTTCCAGTCGACCGCGTGAGCGGGCAGCGCCAGGGTGAGGCCGGCGGCCAGAATCATCCAGTGTTTCCGCATGGTGCGTCTCCTTGCGTGGTTGGGGTCACAGCACCTCTGCAGCATAGTCCGCCAGGCGCGAACGTTCACCCCGCTGCAGCGTGACGTGGCCGTTGTGCGGCCAGCCCTTGAAGTGATCGACCACGTAGGTGAGGCCGGAGCTGCCTTCGGTGAGGTAGGGGGTGTCGATCTGCGCGATGTTGCCCAGGCAGATCACCTTGGTGCCCGGCCCCGCGCGCGTGATCAGCGTCTTCATCTGCTTGGGCGTGAGGTTCTGCGCCTCGTCGATGATCAGGAACTTGTTGAGGAAGGTGCGGCCGCGCATGAAATTCAGCGACTTGACCTTGATGCGGGAGCGGATCAGGTCCTGCGTCGCGGCGCGTCCCCAGTCGCCGGCCTCGTCGTCGCTCTTGTTCAGCACGTCGAGGTTGTCTTCCAGCGCGCCCATCCACGGCGTCATTTTTTCCTCTTCGGTTCCGGGCAGGAAGCCGATGTCCTCGCCTACCGGAACGGTTACGCGGGTCATGATGATTTCGCTGTAGATCTTTTTGTCCAGCACTTGCGCCAGGCCCGCCGCCAGGGTGAGCAGGGTCTTGCCGGTGCCGGCCTGGCCGAGCAGGGTGACGAAGTCGATCTCGGGGTCCATCAGCACGTTGAGCGCGAAATTCTGTTCGCGGTTGCGTGCGGTGATGCCCCACACATTGTTCTTGTGGTGGCTAAAGTCGCGCACCGTGACCATCTCCGCCTGCTTGCCCTCGACTTTCAGCACTTTCGCGTAGAGCGGGTTGGGGCCTTCCTGGAAGACGAATTCGTTTGGCAGCAAGCTCGCAACCAGCGGCCCCTTGATGCGATAGTAGGTGTTGCCGTTGGCCTGCCACGACTCCATGCCCTTGCCGTGGCTGTCCCAGAAATCGGCCGGCAGTTCGCGCAGCCCGGCGTACAGCAGATCGGTGTCTTCCAGCACCTTGTCGTTGAAGTAGTCCTCGGCGGGCAGCCCCAGCGCGCGGGCCTTGATGCGCATGTTGATGTCTTTCGACACCAGGATGACCTGACGCTTGGGGTAGTGGCGCGACAGGAACAGCACCACGCCGAGAATCTGGTTGTCGACCTTGCTGGTCGGCAGGCTCAACGGAATGTCGCCGCTGATCGCCTGGGTCTGCAGGAACAGGCGGCCGGTGGCGGCGCTGTGGCTGTGCGGCGCGAGCGGCACGCCTTCCTCGATGCTGTCGAGCTTGCTGACGATTTCGTCGAGGAAGCGGCTGGCCTGGCGGGCGTTGCGCGAAACCTCGTTCATGCCTTTTTTGTGCTGGTCGAGTTCTTCCAGGGTGGCGATCGGCACATAGATATCGTGTTCTTCGAAGCGGAACAGGCTGGTGGGGTCGTGCATCAGCACGTTGGTGTCCAACACGAACAGCTTGGTTTTGGCGACGGCTTTTCTCGGCATGGTGGGCTTGGCTGGCGTGGGGAAGTTGAGAATGCATTCATCCTACATCAAGCGGATGGCCGCCTGTCGAGTGAAAAATGTAAAGCCGAAAGCTTCGGGCCGGGGCGGATCGGGAGACGGATTTCCCACTAGAATGCCTGGTTTGGAACCAGAGATTCGGATTCCCCATGCGTCGTCGGCTGGCGTTGCTGTGTCTGGTTGGGCTGTGGATGCAACCGCTCCACGCACAAGTTGCCGCGCACATCCTGCTGCAGGATTCGCCGCTGGCGGGGTTTCAGTACCATGCGGGCAAGGCGCTGTGGCCGCAGATGCGTGCCGGCGATGCGCTTTCCCTGGTTCGCGAGCCGGACAATCCGCACGATGCCCGGGCGGTGCGGGTGGAATGGCGGGGCCACAAGATCGGCTACGTGCCGCGCCGCGAGAATGCCGACGTGGCGCGCCTGCTCGATCGGGGGCAGGCCTTGAGCGCACGCATCGTGCGGCTGGCCGAGGTGCGCGATCCATGGTCGCGGGTGCGCTTCGAAATTCTGATTCCTCTGCAGGCGGACCGAACACCATGAAGCGACTGATCGTCTCCATAGCCATGACGCTGGCCTGGCTGGCGCAAGCCTCGGCGGCTGCGTTGTCGGTGCCGGCTTTGCCGCTGTCCAGCCTCAGGCTGCCGCCGGGATTCCAGGTCGAGCTGTTTGCCAGCGTACCCAACGCGCGGCAGATGGCGCTCGGAAAAAACACGCTGTTTGCCGGCAGCATGCGCGCGGGCAAGGTCTACGCAATTCCATTGCAGGCGCCGCACACGCCGGTGGTGATTGCCGCCGGTCTCGAGATGCCGGTGGGGGTGGCATTCCGCGATGGCGATCTGTACGTGTCGGCGGTCAGCCGCATCCTGCGGCTGCGCAATATCGAAGCGCGCCTGAAAACCCCGCCGCGCCCGGAAACCGTCAGCAGCGCCTATCCGGCCGACGCGCACCACGGCTGGAAATTCATCGCCTTCGGGCCGGACGGCAAGCTCTATGTGCCGGTCGGCGCGCCATGCAATATTTGCGCGCCCGATCCGGACAAGTATGCCGTCATCACCCGGCTCGATGTGGCCAGCGGCACGGTCGAGGTGGTCGCGCACGGCGTGCGCAACAGCGTGGGCTTCGACTGGCAGCCGCAAAGCGGCGAGCTGTGGTTCACCGACAACGGCCGCGACTGGCTGGGCGACGACGCGCCGCCCGACGAGCTCAATCGCCTGAGCCGGCCGGGCCAGCATTTCGGCTACCCGTATTGCCACGGCGGGAGCTTCGCCGATCCCGAATTCGGCCAGGCCCGCCGCTGCGACGAATTCGAGCCGCCGGTGCAGAATCTGGGCGCGCATGTGGCGAGCCTGGGAATGCGCTTTTACCGCGGCAAGCAGTTCCCCGAACGATATCGGGACGCCGTCTTCATCGCCGAGCACGGCTCGTGGAACCGCAGCCGCAAAAACGGCTATCGCGTCAGCGTGGTGCGCTTGCAGGGCAGCCGCGCGGTGAGCTACGAGCCCTTCGTCAGCGGCTGGCAGCAGGGCGAGTCGGCCTGGGGGCGCCCCGCCGACGTGCTGGTGATGCCTGACGGCAGCCTGCTGGTGTCGGACGACCAGGCTGGAGCGATTTACCGGGTCAGCTATCGCGGCAACCGGTAAAATATCGGTGCTCCGAATTGGAAATTAGCGCCATGAAAATGCCGAAACCGTCCCCATCCTTTGTTGCCGCGCTCGCCGGGTATCCGGCCCGGCTGCGCGCGCCGTCGCGGCTGGAAACGGTCTCGTCGTTTTTATTCCGCGAAGGCCTTTCCGGGGCGACGTCCCGGTCGCGAATGTCCGGTTCGGAGCACTCATGAAATTGCTGGTTCTCGATACCTCGACCGAATGGTGCTCGGCTGCGCTGTGGCTGGATGGCCGTGTCCAGGCGCGCCGGGTGCTGGCCGAACAGCGGCACAGCAGCCTGTTGCTGCCGATGGTGGACGAGCTGCTGCGCGAATCGGCCATCGGCTTGCGCCAGCTCGACGGCATCGGCTATGGCGCCGGCCCCGGTTCGTTCACCGGCCTGCGCATCGCCTGCGCGGTGACGCAAGGGCTGGCGTTCGGCGCCGACCTGCCGGTGGCCGGCGTCTCGACGCTGCAATCGATCGCCGAACAGGCCGGCGCGGAGCGGGTGCTGACCGTGCTCGACGCGCGCATGGCCGAGGTCTACTGGGCGGCGTATCGGCGCGACGGCGCAGGCTGGCGTGCCGTCAGCGAACCCGCCCTGGCGCTGCCCGAATCGGTGAGCGTGCCGGCCGGCGGCGGCTGGGTCGGCGCCGGCAACGGTTTCGTCGCGCTGGGCGAGGCGTTGCGCCCGCGCCTGGCGGCGCTGGCGCGCATCGACGGCACGCTGATGCCCGACGCCGCGGCGATGGCGCCGCTTGCCGCCCGGGCATTCGAGCGCGGCGAAGGCATGGACGCCGCGCTGGCCGCCCCGATTTACCTGCGCGACAAGGTGGCACTGACGGTGGACGAGCGCCGCCGGAAAAAAACCGCATGAGCGCCGTATTCGAAATCGCGCATCGCCTGCGGCCGATGACCGAGGCCGACCTGCCGCGCATTCACCGGATCGAACTGGCGAGCTACGAATACCCGTGGAGCCCGGGCAACTTTGCCGACTCGCTCCGTGCCGGCTACAGCATGTGGGTGCGCGAAGCCGAGGGCGAGGTGATCGGTTACTACGCAATGATGGCGGCAGCCGGCGAGGCGCACCTGCTCAACCTCACCATCGCGCCGATGTGGCGGCGGCACGGCCTCGGGCGCGATCTGCTCGACCACTGCCTGGCGCGTGCCTGCGATCACCATGCCGACAGCGTCTTCCTGGAGGTGCGCGCCTCCAACAGCGCCGCGATCGGGCTGTATCACGGCAGCGGCTTCGTCGATCTGGCGGTGCGGCGCGGCTACTATCCGGCACGCGACGGCCGCGAGGATGCGCTCATCATGAAAAAGGACTTGTCGTGCTGAGCCGGGACGAGGTGTTCGACGAACTGGGCATCGGCCCGGCGTGGCGGCTGCGCGAGGCGCCTGCCGCACGAGCGGCTGCCGCATCTGTTCAGCCGCACCTGAACTGGGAGGAGCTTGCCGATGCTGTCGCCCACTGCACCGCCTGCAAGCTGCACCTCACCCGCACCCAGGGCGTGCTCGGCGTGGGCGACCGCACCGCCGACTGGCTGGTCATCGGCGAAGCGCCGGGTGCGGACGAAGACCGGCTGGGCGAGCCGTTCGTCGGCCAGGCGGGCAAGCTGCTCGACGCCATGCTGGCAGCCATCTCCCTGAAACGCGGCGACAATGTTTACATCGCCAACCTGCTGAAATCGCGCCCGCCCGGCAACCGCAATCCGGAGCCGGACGAGGTGGCGGCGTGCCGGCCCTATCTGCTGGCGCAGATCGAACTCATCCAGCCGAAACTCATCCTCGCCCTGGGGCGCTTCGCCGCGCAAAATCTGCTCGATACCGACGAGGCGATCGGCCGCCTGCGCGGCCGGGTGCACCGGTTCCAGGGCGTGCCGCTGGTGGTGACCTACCATCCGGCCTACCTGCTGCGCAACCTGGCCGACAAGGCGCGCGCGTGGGAAGACCTGTGCCTGGCGCGGCGGACGATGCGATCCCTCGCCTGACCAACACATCCTGCAACTTCCAGTCTGAGCGTTTATGAAACTCCTGCATTCCGCGCTGCGCTTTCGCGTCAATTATTTTTCCGATCTGGGCCGCCACCAGCTGGTGGTGTGGATGCCGGGCGACACGCCGCCGGTCGACGCACAGGTCGACGTCGGGCCGAAGATCGAGCATGAGGTGCCGAACGAGGTGTTCCGCAGCGACATCGCGCCGCTGAAGACGGGGCGCTTCTACCCGTCGCAGCTCTTGCACGCCGACGACGCCCCGGCGCCGATGTTCCGCGTGACGAAGCTGAACGAAGCCAGCTTCGCCGCCAATTTCAGCCATCCGCTGCAGGGCCGCATTTTCAGCATCGACAGCGGCAAGAGCGATGTCTCGACCGAGCCGGTCGGCAAAGTGGAGCAGTTGCTCGAATGGAGCGGGATGGAAACCCAGATGCCGACGCCGACCGACTTCGAGGGGACGGATGCGTTCAGCCGCGAGGACGAGTCCCCCGACCCCGAGTTCTATGCGCTCGCCCGCAAGGTCACCCACGTCGACGCCGTCTGCGCGCGCCGCATCCAGGCGCTGTACCGCACCGTGCTGCCGGAGAACGCGCGGGTGCTCGACCTGATGGCGGGCTGGCGCTCGCACCTGCCGGACACCGTGCAGTCGGCGGTGGGGCTGGGCCTGAACGCCGAGGAGCTCGCCGACAACCCGCAGCTCGCCGAGCGCATCGTCAAGGACATCAACGCCGACCCCACGCTGCCGTTTGCCGACGCCAGCTTCGACGCCGTGGTGTGCACGGTGTCGTTCGAATACCTGACGCAGCCGCACAAGATCGTGGCAGAAGCCAAGCGGGTGCTGAAGCCGGGCGGCATGTTCGCGGTGACGCTGTCGCACCGCTACTTTCCGCCCAAGGTGATCAAGCTGTGGACCCAGCTGCACCCGATGGAGCGCATGGCCTGGGTCGGCATGCTGCTCAAGCGGGCCGGCTTCAAGAAGGTGGAGACCTACGTCGAGCGCGGCCTCAAGCGGCCGAAGGACGACCGCTATGCCGGCACGCTCGCCGAATCCGACCCGCTGTTCGCCACCTGGGGGGTGGCCTAGACTTACATCACTCAACCATCCCGGGAGGCTGGCATGTTCAAATGGCGCAACGTATTCCAATGGCTAAGCGTGACATTCATCGCGTTGGCTCTTTCAGGCTGCGGCTACAACACCTTGCAGACGACGGACGAGGACATCAAGGCGACCTGGGCCGAAGTGCTGAACCAGTACCAGCGCCGCGCCGATCTGGTGCCGAACCTGGTCAACGTGGTGAAGGGGTATGCGGCGCACGAGAAGGACGTGTTCATCAGCGTCACGGAAGCGCGCGCCCGCGTCGGCGCGATTCAGGCGACGCCGGAACTGATCAACGACGAGGCTGCGTTCCAGAAATTCATCGCGGCGCAGGGCGAGCTCACTGGCGCGATATCGCGCTTGCTGCTGGTCGCGGAAAACTACCCGCAGCTCAAGGCCGATGGCCTGTTCCGCGATTTGCAGGCGCAGCTCGAAGGCACCGAGAACCGCATCACCGTCGCGCGCAACCGCTACATCGCCGCGGTAAAACTCTACAACGTCACGGTGCGCTCCTTCCCCTCCAATCTCACCGCGATGCTGTTCGGCTACAAGACCAAGCCGACTTTCACGGTGGAAAACGAAAAGGCCATCGCCGTGCCGCCCAAGGTCGATTTCGGTGCGCCCGCCCCGGCACCGGCCGCGCCTGCAGGCGGCTCTTGATCCCCGGATGAGCCGGTTGGCCCGGACGTTCGCGTCCGGCTTCTTTCTGCTGCTGTGTGCGCTGTCGGCCTGGGCCCAGGTGGCGGTGCCCGAGCTGTCGCGCCGCGTCACCGACCTGACCGGCACGCTCGACGCCGGGCAGGTGGCCGCGCTTGAAGGCAAGCTGGCTGCGTTCGAAGCGCAAAAGGGCAGCCAAATTGCCGTTCTCATCGTCCCCACCACCCAGCCCGAAGACATTGCGCAGTTCGGCATCCGCGTGGCCGAGCAATGGAAAATCGGGCGCAAGAAAATCGACGACGGGGTGATCCTGATCGTCGCCAAGGACGACCGTAAATTGCGGCTGGAAGTCGGTTACGGCCTGGAAGGCGTGATTCCGGATGCGGTCGCCAAACGGGTGATTGCAGAAACCATCACGCCGTATTTTAAGGCGGGCGATTATTACGGCGGCATCGATGCGGGCGTGCAGCAGCTGATGCAGCTGATCGAGGGCGAGCCGTTGCCGGCGCCCAGCGCATCGAAGAAAGGCGGAGACGATAGCCCCTTCATCCTGCTCATCGTCGGCGGCGTCGTCGCGGGCTGGCTGCTCTCCATGCTGATGAGCCGTCCGGCTGCGGGCGGGATCGCCGCGCTTGGAAGCGGCGTGGTGGGGGCGATGCTGCTGGGCCTGACCCCGGTGCTGCTGTTCATTGCCGTGTTCGTGTTCGTCGGCGTGGCCACGGGATTCCGCCACGGCGGCGGCTGGTCCAGCGGTGGGGGCGGCGGCTTCGGTGGAGGGGGCGGCGGCTCGTGGGGCGGTGGGGGCGGTGGATTCGGCGGTGGAGGCGCATCGGGCTCATGGTGAATTTCAGGCGCTGGGCAAGACACCTTTTCATGCCGCCGTGGGCATGGCGGCGCGCGTTTCCACAGGCCACGCTCGATGCGATCGAGGCCGCGGTGGGCGACTCCGAAATGCGCCATGGCGGCGAGATCTGCTTCGCTATCGAGAACAGCCTCACCCCCGCCTTGGCGTGGCGCGGCATGAGCGGGCGCGAGCGCGCAATGGAGATGTTCTCCAGCCTGCGTGTGTGGGATACCGAGCACAACAACGGTGTGCTGATCTACCTGTTGCTGGCCGATCACGACATCGAAATCGTCGCCGACCGCGGCATTGCCGACTGCGTCGCCCCGGCGGTGTGGGAGCAAGTGGCGCAAACAATGGAAGCCGCATTCCGCAAGGACTGCTTCGAACAGGGCGCGCTTGCCGGCATTGCCCGGATCAGCGATTTGCTGGCGGAACATTTTCCGCCTTCGGGAGACAATCCTGACGAACTGGCGAATCGACCGGTGATCGTGCCGAGAGGACGTTAGTGTCTGCCGGATAGTAATATGAGAAGAAGCGATGCAGGCTTATTTGCTGTAGCTCGTGGCGGCTGCACCTGTGGGGGTGGGGCTCGCCAACGGCATCTTTCATCTGCGGGTATGCGGCGTGACTGCTGCCGCGGCCGGACTGGCTGGATGCCCACATGGTGGTACAGTCATCCGCGCAGTCAGAGGCAATACGCTGGCCCTAGTGCACGATGTCGTTGCGATGGCGCAGCCAGATCGCCGTCATCACGCTGCTGATGAACAGCCCGAATACCCAGACTATGGTGTGGATGTGCCAGTCGGCGCGCACCATCAGGGCATAGGCGCCGGTCAGCACCAGGATGCTGATGTTTTCATTGAAATTCTGCTGGGCGATGGAATGGCCGGCCCCCATCAACAGATGCCCGCGATGCTGCAGCAGGGCATTCATCGGCACCACGAAATAACCCGCCAGCACGCCCGCCAGCAGCAACAGCAGCAGGGCCGGGAGCAGACTTTCCACCCAGATCAGTGCAATCGGCACCAAGCCGAGGAGGATGCCGGCGGGCAGGACGCTGATGGCGCGCTGCAGGCGAACGAATTTGCCGGCCAGGATCGAGCCGATGGCGATGCCGAATGCGGAGGCGGCGGTGAGCTGGGTCGCCTGGTCGAGACCATATTTCAGGTTGAGCGCGGCCCAGGCGATGATGAGCAGGCGCAGCGTCGCGCCGACGCCCCAGAACAGCGTGGTGACGGCAAGCGAAACCTGGCCGAGCGGGTCGCGCCACAGCAGCTTGAAGCTGTGCCAGAAGTCGTGCAGGACATACAGCGGCGACTTGCTGGGGAGTAGGTGGTCGATCGGCAGGCGCGGGATGAACAGGTTGATGATGGCGGCACCCAGATAAAGGCTGGTAATGGCGACGATGGCGAATTTGGGGGCGATGACCACGGCCGAGAGCCCGGCGCGGCTCAGTATGCTTTCCGCGAACTGCGGGTTGATGAGCGCGCCGCCGATGATGGCGCCGAGCACGATGGCGGCGACGGTGGTGCCTTCCATCCAGCTGTTGGCGACGACCAGTTTCTCGGGCGGCAGCAGTTCGGTCAGGATGCCGTATTTGGCGGGTGAATACATGGCCGCGCCGATGCCGACGATGGCGTAGGCCAGCAAGGGATGCAAGCCGGCCAGCATGGTGAGGCAGCCGGCGAATTTGACCGTGTTGGCGATGAGCATGACGCGGCCTTTGGGCAGGGCGTCGGCAAACGGCCCCACCAGCGGCGCCAGCACGATATAGGCAATGACGAAAACCGTTTGCAGCAGCGGCGAATACCACTCCGGCGCAGAAAAGAACAGCAGCAGGCCGATGGCCGCGAACAGCAGGGCGTTGTCGGCCAATGCGGACAGGAACTGCGCCAGCAAGATGGTGTAAAACGCGCGGTTCACGGTGTGGCCAAATCAGGGCCGGCGGCGGGGGGTATGGGACTGGCGCCCGGGCGCTGGCGAAAGGCCAGCGAATACAATGGGTTGGTTGGGGGCAGGTTTCAACACGGACGGGTTTGTGGTTGAATAAATTTCTTTTTTGACCCGGAGGCGAGGATTAATGGCCGACCGCAGACTGCAGGTATTCTACACCGTCGCCAAGCAACTCAGCTTCACTAAGGCTGCGGATATCCTTTATATGACCCAGCCCGCGGTGACTTTTCAGGTCAAGCAGCTGGAGGAACATTTCAATACCCGCCTGTTCGAGCGCAGCCACGGCAAGATTTCCCTGACGCCAGTGGGTGATCTGGTGCTGGGGTATGCCGATCGCATTCTGGCGTTGACCGGCGAGATGGAAGCGCGCGTGGGCGAGTTGACCGGGCAGGTGACGGGCCCCCTGATGATCGGCGCGTCGACCACCATTGCCGAATACCAGTTGCCGCGTATTCTGGGGGAATTCAAGGAGCGTTTTCCGCAGGTGCAGGCGCGCCTGACCGTTGCCAACTCGGAAACCGTGGCGGCCAAAGTGGCGGATCATTCGCTTGATGTCGGCCTGATCGAGGCGCCTTCGCACAATCCCAGCCTGACCACGCTGGCGTGCTGCGAGGACGAGCTGGTGATGATTTGTTCGCCCAATCATGCGCTGGCCTCGCGTTCGAGCGTGAACGCGCCCGACATCGCGGAACAGCCCTACGTGTCGCGCGAGCACGGTTCCGGTACGCGCGAGGTGGTCGACGATTTCTTCAAGAGCAATGGCGTCAACCCCGACGACCTGCACATCGAAATGGAGCTTGGCAGCCGCGAAGCGATCAAAGGTGCGGTCGAGGCCAACCTGGGCGTGGCCATCATGTCGGCTTCCACCGTTACCAAGGAAATCCAGATCGGTACGCTGGTCGCGGTGCCGTTGAGTCCGCGGCTGACGCGTGAGCTGTCGATGGTCTATGCGCAGGAGAAATTCCGCAGCAAGTTGCTCGATGCTTTCATCAGCTTTGTCGAAAACAAGTTCCAGCAGTGCAATATCGACGTCGTTCCGCTGAAACGTCCACTCAAGGGGCGCGGGCGCTGATGAACGACAGCAAACGCCTGGTGTCGATATTCCGGTCGCTATCGGAAGCCCGGCAGCAGGCCTTGCTGGAATATGCCGAGTTTCTGGCGGGCAAGGAGGGGGCCGAGGCTGCCGCAGCGCCGCCGAGCGAACCGCTGCCGATTCCGCGGCCCGAGCAGGAAAACGTGGTCAAGGCGATTCAGCGCTTGATGCAGACCTATCCGATGCTGGAACGCAACCAGATTTTTCACGAGGCCTCCGCGCAGATGACCCGTCACCTGGTGCACGGTGTGGCGGCGGCGGACGCGATCGACGAACTCGAGCGGATTTTCGCGCGCCAGTATCGGCAGCATCTCGAAATGCTGCAAAAAGATCTGCTGTCGTCCTGACTCCGCGGGTGGCTTAGCCGGGCAATGCGCTCCCGCACTGCCAGCAGCTCAGGAAATTGCCGGGATTGCGCTCGCTGCAGTGCGGGCAGATTTTTTCTTCGCCCGGTGCCAGATTTAGAAAATCCGCCAACGCCTCGCGCGCATGGCGTTCCTGCGTATCGTCATCGACCCACACCTCGGGCTGCGCCTGCATGAACGGCAGCTCGCCCAGCGCACCGGCGGCATTGGCATTGAGGATGTGGGTGGCGATGCCGAGGCTGGACAGCATGTCGGCCGCCAACTGGGCGTCGAGCAGGGTGGGAGCGATGTGAACCCGCTTCATCGACGGGGAAAAACGCCTTAGTTCTTGCGGCGGATGCGCACGATGAGGTCGATGCCCTCGGTCACCATGCCGGGCGGCAGCGGCGGCAGGCCGGAAATCCGTACGTGCCCGGCATCGATGTCGGACAGCCTGCCGCTGTCGATCTCGTAGAGATGGTGGTGCGGGCGGGTATTGGGGTCGAAGAACACCTTGCTCGGGTCGACGATCACCTCGCGCACCAGACCCTTCTCCAGAAACAGCTTGAGCGTGTTGTAGACCGTGGCCTTGGAGGTTTCGGAATGGCGGGTATTGACGATCGCCATCACCTGATCGGCCGACAGGTGCTCCTGGCGCGAAAACAGCGCATGCGCAATCTCGATCCGCTGGTGGGTCGGATTGATGTCGTGGCTGCGCAAGAGACCGGCCATGTTGTCGCGCGTGTAATCCATGGGGCAATCATAATCAGCAATCTGGACTTTGTCTAATTTCCGGAATAGGTATGAGTGTTATTTGGAAGCGCGTGCCGGGCGCGGCAAAACGCCAAAAACCGGTACAATCTGAGCCAGACTTTTTGGCCAGACTTTTTAAAGCAGAATCCTGTGCTTACGCTCACCCGCCTCGATAGTGCGCAGCCTGATTTCCAGACGCGCCTTACCCGCCTGCTGCAATTCGACGACGCCGCCGATGCTGCCATCGAGCAGACCGTCGCGGCGATCCTGCACGAAGTGAAAACGCGGGGCGATGCCGCGGTGCTCGAATATACCGAGCGTTTCGACCGTCTGCCGGCCGCTTCCCTGGCCAGCCTGGAACTGGGCCCGGCACAATTGCAGGCTGCGCTCGCGGCTTTGCCCGCCGATACCCGCCAGGCGCTGCAAACCGCGGCAGGGCGCGTGCGCCGCTACCACGAGAAGCAGGTCCAGGAGTCGTGGACCTATACCGAGGACGACGGCACCGTGCTGGGGCAGCAGGTCACCCCGCTCGACCGCGTCGGGCTGTACGTGCCGGGCGGCAAGGCAGCCTATCCGTCGTCGGTGTTGATGAATGCAATCCCGGCCAGGGTGGCAGGGGTCGGCGAACTCATCATGGTGGTGCCGACCCCGGATGGCGAGCAGAACCCGCTGGTGCTGGCCGCCGCCGCGATCGCCGGAGTCGACCGCGTGTTCACCATCGGCGGCGCACAGGCGGTGGCGGCGCTGGCCTACGGCACCGCGACCGTGCCGCAGGTCGACAAGATCGTCGGCCCCGGCAACGCCTACGTGGCGGCGGCCAAACGCCGCGTGTTCGGCACCGTGGGCATCGACATGATCGCCGGTCCGTCCGAGATACTGGTGATCGCCGACGGCGATACGCCGGCGGAATGGGTGGCGATGGACCTGTTCTCGCAGGCCGAGCACGACGAAATGGCGCAGGCTATCCTGCTGTCGCCCGACGCGGCCTACCTGGATGCGGTGGCGGCGGCGATCGACAGGCTGATCGAAGATATGCCGCGCAGCGAAGCGATCCGCACCTCGCTCACCAACCGCGGCGCGCTGATCAAGACGCGCGACCTCGACGATGCGGCGGCGATCGCCAACTTCATCGCGCCGGAGCACCTGGAGCTGTCGGTGGCCGACCCCGACGCGCTGCTGCCCAAGCTGCGCCACGCCGGCGCGATCTTCATGGGCAGGAACACCTGCGAGGCGCTGGGCGATTACTGCGCCGGGCCGAACCACGTGCTGCCGACCTCGCGCACCGCGCGCTTCTCGTCGCCGCTGGGGGTGTACGATTTCCAGAAGCGCAGCAGCCTGATCCACGTGTCAGAGGCCGGCGCGCAGACGCTGGGGCGGATCGCCGCCACCCTCGCCTACGGCGAAGGTCTGCAGGCGCACGCGCGTTCCGCAGAGTATCGTTTGGTCCATAAATAAATGAGCCAGCCATTCCGATGAGCCGCTATTGGAGCGCCGTGGTGCACGGCCTGACGCCCTATGTGGCGGGCGAGCAGCCGAAGCTGGCCAACCTGGTCAAGCTCAACACCAACGAGAATCCCTACGGCCCGAGCCCCAAGGTGCTGGAGGCGGTGCGCGCGGAAGCCGCCGACACATTGCGCCTGTACCCCGACCCCAACTCGGACCGGCTGCGCGCCGGCATCGCCGCCTATCATGGCGTGACGGCCGAGCAGGTGTTCGTCGGCAACGGTTCCGACGAAGTGCTGGCGCATGCTTTCGCGGCGCTGCTGAAGCACGACCAGCCGATCCTGTTTCCGGACATCAGCTACAGCTTCTATCCGGTGTATTGCGGGCTGTACGAGATTGCGTATCGGCAGATTCCGCTGACCGAATCGTTCGAGATCCGGGTCGACGATTACCTCGTGCCCAACGGCGGGGTGATTTTCCCCAACCCCAATGCCCCTACCGGGCGGCTGCTGGTGCTGGGCGAGGTCGAGCGCCTGCTGGCCGGCAACCCGGATTCGGTGGTGGTGATCGACGAGGCCTATATCGATTTCGGCGGCGAATCGGCGGTGGGCTTGGTGGCGCGCTACCCGCAACTGCTGGTCGTCCGCACCCTGTCGAAGTCGCATGCGCTGGCCGGCCTGCGCGTCGGCTACGCCATCGGCCAGCCGCAGCTGATCGAGGCGCTCAACCGGGTGAAGGACAGCTTCAACTCCTATCCGCTCGACCGCTTTGCCCAGGCGGGCGCGCTGGCGTCGATGGACGACCATGCCTATTTCGAGCGCATCTGCGCGAAAGTCGTGGCGACCCGCACCCGGCTGGTGGCTGAAATGGATACGCTTGGCTTCGAGGTGCTGCCCTCGGCCGCCAACTTCGTCTTCGCCCGCCACCCCGCGCACGATGGCGCCGAACTGGCAGCCGCGCTGCGCGAGCGCAGCATCATCGTGCGCCATTTCAGAAACCCGGCCCGCATTGCGCCGTTCCTGCGCATTACGATCGGCACCGATGCGCAATGCGATGCGCTGCTCGCCGCGCTGAAAGCCGTCGTGAACTGCTAGAATCCCCTAAAGCCTTATTTTCAGACGCCATGCGCACCGCCCAAGTCACCCGCAACACCCTCGAGACCCAGGTCACGGTCAGTCTCAACCTGGACGGCACCGGCATCGCCAAGCTTGCCACCGGCGTGCCGTTTCTCGATCACATGCTCGACCAGATCGCGCGCCACGGCCTGATCGACCTGGATATCCAGGCCAGCGGCGACCTGCATATCGACGCCCATCACACGGTGGAAGACACCGGGATCACGCTCGGCCAGGCGTTCGCCCGGGCGCTCGGCGACAAGAAAGGCATCCGCCGCTACGGCCATGCCTATGTTCCGCTCGACGAGGCGCTGTCGCGCGTGGTGATCGACCTGTCGGGGCGGCCCGGACTGGAGTATCACGTCGATTTCACCCGCGCGCGCATCGGCGAGTTCGACGTCGACCTGTTCCTCGAATTCTTCCGTGGTTTCATCAACCATGCCGGGGTGACGCTGCATATCGACAATCTGCGCGGCATCAATGCGCACCACCAGGCCGAAACCATTTTCAAGGCATTCGGCCGCGCGCTGCGCATGGCGGTGGAAGCCGACCTGCGCATGGGCGACGTGCTGCCGTCGACAAAAGGCGCGCTATGAGGGCGCCGGCAATTTCAGGTGGCTGCACGCTGCGCGTCCCGCAAATCGAGGCGGCCAAGCCGTGAGCGTCGACATCGCCGTCATCGACTACGGCATGGGCAATCTGCGTTCGGTATCCAAAGCCATCGAACACGTTGCGCCGGCGGCGACCGTGGCGGTGACCTCCGACCCGGCCGCGATTACCGCGGCCGGCCGCGTGGTGTTTCCGGGGCAGGGCGCCGCACGCGACTGCATGCGCGAGATCGATGCACGCGGCCTGCGCCAGGCGATCGTCGATGCCGCCCGCAGCAAGCCTTTTCTGGGCATCTGCATGGGGATGCAGGTGCTGTTCGAACACAGCGAGGAAGGCGATACCGCCTGCCTGGGGATCCTGCCCGGCAGCGTGCAGCGTTTCCCGCACGAGGCGATGCACGACGATCGAGGGAATAAACTGAAAGTGCCGCACATGGGCTGGAACAACGTCCATCAGGTGGTGCCGCATCCGTTGTGGGCAGGAATCGAGGAAGGCGCGCGCTTCTACTTCGTCCACAGCTATTTCGTGCAGCCGGCTTCGCCGGAGGTGATCGCGGGGTTTTCGCATTACCCGTTCCCGTTCACCTGCGCGGTGGCCTCGGCGAACATGTTCGCCGTGCAGTTTCACCCGGAAAAAAGCCAGAATGCCGGGTTGACGCTGCTGGGCAATTTTGTAACCTGGAATCCGGGTGCCTCTGAAACCGCCTGTGATATGTCCGGCGCGGCCTGCGCCTAATATTTACTCCGTACGACCCTGCTGATCAGCCATGCTAATTATTCCTGCGATCGACCTTAAAGACGGCCACTGCGTGCGCCTGGAACAAGGCGAAATGGACCGCGCCACCGTGTTCTCCGAGGACCCTGCGGCGACCGCCCGCCACTGGCAGGAGTTGGGCGCGCGGCGCCTGCACCTGGTCGACCTCAACGGCGCCTTTGCCGGCAAGCCGGTCAACGACGCGGCGATCCGTTCCATCGTCGAGGCGGTGGGCGACGAGATGCCGGTGCAACTCGGCGGCGGCATCCGCGACCTCGCCACCATCGAGCGCTATCTCGACGACGGCGTGCGCTACGTCATCATCGGCACCGCCGCGGTGAAGAACCCCGGTTTCCTGCATGAGGCCTGCGATGCCTTCCCCGGCCACGTGATGGTCGGGCTCGACGCCCGTGACGGCAAGATCGCGGTCGAGGGCTGGTCCAAGATCACCGGCCACGACGTCATCGATCTGGCCAGGCGCTTCGAGGGCTACGGCGTCGAGGCCGTCATCTACACCGACATCGGCCGCGACGGCATGCTGACCGGCGTCAACGTCGAAGCCACCCAGCGCCTGGCGCAGGCGCTGTCGATCCCGGTCATCGCCAGCGGCGGCGTCACCAACCTCGACGACGTCAAGGCACTCTCCACCGTAGCCAAGGACGGCATCATCGGCGCCATCACCGGCCGTGCCATCTATCAGGGCACGCTCGATTTCGCCGAGGCGCAGAAACTCGCCGACGAACTGGCGGGCGGCGTGTTCGGGGTCTGATTCGAGAAGCCGACCATGCTGGCAAAGCGCATCATTCCCTGCCTCGACGTCACCAACGGGCGCGTGGTCAAGGGGGTCAATTTCGTCGAGCTGAAGGACGCCGGTGACCCGGTGGAAATCGCCCGCCGCTACAACGAGGCGGGCGCCGACGAGCTGACCTTTCTCGATATCACCGCAAGCTCGGACAACCGCGATCTGATCCTCCACATCATCGAGGCCGTGGCCGCCGAAGTGTTCATTCCCTTGACGGTCGGCGGCGGCGTGCGCGAAGTGGGCGACGTGCAGCGCCTGCTCAACGCCGGCGCCGACAAGGTCAGCATCAATACCTCGGCGGTGACGAATCCGCAGCTGGTGAAGGACGCAGCGGATCGATACGGCAGCCAGTGCATCGTGGTGGCCATCGATTCCAAGCGAGTGGGCGACCACTGGGAAGTCTTCACCCATGGCGGCCGCAAGGCCACCGGACTCGACGCCATCGAATGGGCGAAAAAGATGGAAAGCCTCGGCGCGGGCGAGCTGCTGCTGACTTCGATGGACCGCGACGGCACCAAGAGCGGCTTCGACCTCGAGCTGACGCGCGCGATTTCCGAGGCGGTCGACATTCCCATCATCGCCAGCGGCGGCGTCGGCAACCTGCAACATCTGGTCGACGGCGTGCGCGAAGGCCGCGCCGACGCGGTGCTGGCGGCGAGCATTTTCCACTTCGGCGAGTACGGCATCGACGAAGCGAAAAAATACATGAAGCAGCACGGCATCGAGGTGCGCCTGTGAGCGACTGGCTCGACGCCGTCAAATGGGACGCCCAGGGGCTGGTGCCGGCGATCGCCCAGGATGCCGCCAGCGGCGAAATCCTGATGGTCGCGTGGATGAACCGGGAAGCGCTGGAGGAGACGGCACGCACGCTGCGCGGGGTGTACTGGTCGCGCTCTCGCGGCAAATTGTGGCGCAAAGGCGAGGAATCCGGCCATGTGCAGAATGTCAGCGAAATCCGCCTGGATTGCGACAACGACGTGGTGTTGCTGAAAGTTGAACAACTCGGCGGCATTGCCTGTCATACCGGACGACGTTCCTGTTTTTTTCAAAGGCTCGAGCGCGACAAACAGGGCGGCGAGCGCTGGGTGACGACCGCCCCGGTGCTGAAAGCCCCCGCTGAGATCTACCGCAAATGAGCGATATCCTGGATCGTCTGGCAGAGACACTGGAAGCGCGCAAGCGGGCGTCGCCCGACAGTTCGTACGTGGCCAAACTGTACGCCAAGGGCACCGACGCCATCCTGAAGAAAATCGGCGAGGAAGCGACCGAGACCGTGATGGCGGCGAAGGACGACCAGGCGGAAAAGATCATCTACGAAGTCGCCGATTTGTGGTTTCATACTTTGGTATTGCTGGCACACAAGGGGCTGAAGCCGGCGGATGTGTTGAACGAACTGGCGCGCCGGGAAGGGCTGTCGGGTCTGGCGGAAAAGGCGAATCGACATGAGTGACTGCATCTTCTGCAAAATCGTCGCCGGCCAACTGCCGTGCGGCAAGGTCCATGAAGACGAGGACGTGCTGGCGTTTCACGATATCCACCCGTTTGCGCGGGTGCATTTCCTGATCATTCCAAAGCAGCACGTCGCTACCCTGGACGATTGCACGCCCGCACACGAGAAACTGCTCGGCAAGATGCTTCTGCTGGCGCCGCGCCTGGCAAGGGAGCAGGGACTCGATACCGGGTTCAAGACCCTGATCAATACCGGACGTGGCGGCGGCCAGGAAGTGTTCCACATCCACGTTCACGTATTTGGCGGGGGTGACCCCGTTTCACGCAGTTAAGTCAAAAGGAGACGTATTATGGGTAGCTTCAGCATTTGGCATTGGCTAATCGTTCTGGTCGTGGTATTGCTGATTTTCGGCACCAAGAAGCTGCGCAACATCGGCAGCGATCTGGGCGGGGCGGTCAAGGGCTTCAAGGAAGGCATGAAGGAAGATGCGCCCAAGCTCGGCGACAGCGCCGAACAAAGCGGCAACACCATCGATGCGGAAGTCAAGGACAAGCAGCACTCTTGAGGGTGCGGAACAGGGTGGGGGCGGGTGAAAATTCGCCAAGCACGGTTCCCACTATCGCCTTATTCCTGGTTGGACATGAATGTTCGATATCGGCTTTACTGAACTCATCGTCATCGGCGTGGTTGCGCTGATCGTCATCGGCCCCGAGCGTCTGCCCAAAGTCGCGCGTACGGCGGGGCATTTGTATGGCCGCATGCAACGCTATGTGTCGTCCGTAAAATCGGACATCAGCCACGAGATGGAGCTAGATGAAATTCGCCGTGTCGGCGTGGAGATCAAGAACTCGGCCGAGTTGGTGGCGCTGGACGCCAAACAGCAAGCCAGTGCGGTTGACGATTACCTGCGCGACGAGGCAAGCGGCATCAACAAGGCCTTGGCGGCGACGGCAGCTGCCGCAACCGCGGGTGAGCACCCTGCCGATGAACCGGCAATGAAAGAGCCTCCGGAACCGGCCGTGCAGCAAAGCCTGCCGCTGGACGAGCCGGATCAGAGCCTTGCACCTGACACGCCGTCTGCCGTGGTCGAAACGGCGCGCGGCGAAACCGCAGGAAAAACCGCATGAGCGACGTGCAGGAAACCTTCATCTCGCATTTGATCGAAATGCGCGACCGCCTGCTGCGCGCAGTGGTGGTGGTGGTGGTGATTTTCATCTGCCTGTTCCCCTGGGCGCAGGATTTGTATGCGCTGCTGGCCAAGCCATTGCTGGCGGCACTGCCCAAGGGGGGGCAGATGATCGCCACCGAGGTCACCACACCGTTCTTCGTGCCGATCAAGGTCACCATGATGACCGCCTTCCTGCTGGCGTTGCCATGGGTGTTCTTCCAGATCTGGGCGTTTGTCGCGCCGGGGCTGTACCAGCACGAAAAGCGTCTAGGCGTGCCGCTGGTGGTCGCCAGCGTCATCCTGTTCCTGCTGGGGATGGCGTTCGCCTATTTCCTGGTGTTCCCGGTGGTATTCGGCTTCATCGTCGGCGTTGCGCCCGAAGGGGTGGCGGTGATGACCGACATCGGCAAATACCTCGACTTTGTGATGACCTTGTTCATGGCCTTCGGGATTACCTTCGAGGTTCCCGTCGCCGTGGTGCTGCTGGTCAAAATGGGCATGGTGTCGGTGACCAAACTGCGTGAAATCCGGCCGTATGTCATCGTCGGCGCCTTTATTATCGGCGCGATATTCACCCCGCCCGACGTGATCTCGCAATTCATGCTGGCAGTGCCGCTGTGGGTGCTGTACGAACTGGGCATCATCGTTGCCGCACTGATCACCAAGCCCAAGCCTGAATCCGAGGCGGATGAATCCGCCTCGGATTACACGCCGATGTCGCAATCCGACATGGATGCGGAATTGGACCGCATCGAAGCCAGCCTGATCGACCGCCCCGCAAGCTTGCCCGATCAACCCGAACCCGGCTCGCCCAAGAGCCATTAGCCTGCCAATGCAAGGCCATTGCGCCGTCCGAGCGCGCTGGCGGGGGTGGTGTTTACCCATTTTGAATGACACCGCCTGGACGGCAATGGCGGTGCATGGCGTCCTGGGGCGGGTTGCGGGCCTGCGGCTGGATGCCGAGGCGGAATTCAATGGCGCCGTTCCCGGCATGCACAAGGTGTCGGCGGCGGACGGGCACGAAACCAACGGGCGGTCCGGCTAGTTTTTTTCCAGTTGCCGCAGGTGTCTGCGGCGTTCGATTCGCAGTTGTTCGAGTTGCCGGTCCAGCTGCACCACGTCGGGATGCTGCTCGGTGTATTTCAGCCGCAGTTCGGCGCGCTTGATGCGCAGCTCGACCTGTTTTTTGTCGAGGCCGGCAAGGTAGGGATCTGTCTGGACGGCGGCTGCCAGTGGGCGCTCCGGCTGGGCCGGCTTGGAGGCGGGCCGGCTTGTCGCGCTCATTTCCGCGTCCGGGACCGCATCTGGCTGCGATAACACTGCATCCTGGGGGGGGCTGGCGTGTGGCGGCGCGGGAGGGGGCAGGATTGGGCGGGCCGGGCCGAGGAAATGCTCGATGACGATAATGCCCAGGCCGATCAGCAAGAGCACGCCGACGGGCGCGCTGAATGCCGCTACCCGCAGCAGGCGTGACACCTGCCTGGAGGGCGGCGGTGCGGACGCCTGTGACGCTGCAGGCGCCAGCACATGCAAGGCGCTGACCAGGGTGCGCGCATCCGGCCGGGCTTCCGGATTCTTGTGCAGCATGCGTGCCAGCAGCCTGGCCAGATCGGCCGGCAACTGGGGGCGCAGGGACGTGGCAGGGACCGGCGCCTCATTGACCACACGGTAAACAATGGCCGGCAGGCTGTCGCCATCGAAGGCATACTGCCCGGTGAGCATTTCGTACAGCACGGCACCCAGCGAAAAAATATCCGAGCATCCATTCACCTCGCGCCCCATGGCCTGTTCCGGCGACATGTAGCGCGGCGAGCCGAGCATTTGTCCGACGTGGGTATAGTCGCTGTTGACGAAATGGGCGATCCCGAAATCGGTCAGCTTGATGCGTCCGCGCCGCCCGGTGACGACGACGTTGGCGGGCTTGACGTCGCGGTGGATGACGTCGTGCTCGTGCGCGAACGCCAGCGCCTCGGCCATCTGCGTGGCGGTGTCGAGCACCAGATCCAGCGGCATCGGGCCCTTGTCCATGAGATCGCGCAGGGTCGCGCCGGGAAGGTATTCCATGGCGATATAGGCCAGCCCATCGGCCTCGCCGACGTCGTAGATCGTCACGATATTGGGATGCGACAGCCGGCCGGCGCTCTGCGCTTCGCGCAGGAAACGGGATTCCGCGCCAGTCCCTTCCTGCCGCAATTGCGCGATGGGCACGGCCTTGATGGCGACGGTGCGTTCGATCAGCGGGTCGCGCGCCCGATAAACGGTGCCCATCGCACCCTGGCCGATCTCATCGAGAATTTCGTAGCGGCCGATTTTCATGACGGGGTGAGCGTCAGGTCTGGCATTCCACGATCTGACCGCGCACGCTGCGGCTGTCCATCCCCATCAGGTACAGATACCAGGGCATCAGGTCGTCAACGCCGGGAATCGTCTCGGGCGCAAGCCCGGGATGGGTGCGCGAACGCAAGGTGGTTGCCACCTGGCCGGGAATCAGGGTGTTGATCCGCAGGTTTTCGTCCGCGCTGAGCTCATCGGCCCAGATCCGGGTGAGCGTTTCCAGCCCCGATTTTGCTACGGCATAGCAGCCCCAGTAGGCACTGGGTTGATGGCCGTGGGTTTCACCGGTGAACACGACCGACGCATCCGGCGCCTGCCGCAGCAGCGGCAAGCAGGCGCGGGTGAGCGCAAACGGCGCGATCAGATTGACCCGCATCAGGGTCTGCCACTGCTCGGTCGTTTGCAGATGGAGGGGGGTAAGGCTGTAAAACTGGTGTGCGCTGTGCAGCAATCCGTCGAGCCGTTTCAGGTGATGTGCGAGGGTGCCGGCGAGGGTCTCCAGGCTGCGGTCGTCGGCGGCGGCTAGGTCATACGGAAACATGGCGGGCTCGGGGCCGCCGGCGGCCAGGATGGCATCGTAGACCGCTTCGAGTTTGGCTTCGTTGCGTGCGAGCAGGGCGACGGTGGCGCCGTGGCGTGCAAACGCCAGACTGGCGGCACGGCCGAGGCCCGAGCTGGCGCCGGTGACGAGAATGACACGACCTGCGAGCAGGTCAGGGCGGGGGAGATAGTTTTTCATAGCTGTTCAAGTAAAGCGCCGGCCGATTGTACTCCGCTCACGGTTGCACTTTCGAGCGTGGCGGGGTAAGGCCCGGCAGTGTAATCGCCCGCCAGGAATATGCGCAGGTGCGCGGTGCGGACGGCAGGGCGTTTCAGGTTGGGGACGCAGGCGTAGCCTGCCTGTTTTTCGACGATGCTTTTGCGCCACTGTGCGGGGCCGGGCTGGGCGATCCGCTGCAACTGGGCTTCGGCCTGATCCAGCCAGTCCGCGGGCAGATGCGCGGCGGTGCTGGCAACAAACGCCAGCAGCCCTGCCTGGTCGTGGCTCTGGCCGCGGTCGAACACAAACTGCGCGGGGCCGTCCGCCAGGGCAAACAGTGGTTTGGCCAGCCGGAAAGCCGGGTCGTACTGAACGTAGCCGGTGGCAATCGGTTGATAGCCGTAGGCCGACACTTCGCGCGCCACCGGTTCGAGCGCGGGGATCGGGGCAGCCAAGCCCGCCAGATGTTGCGGCGCGACGGCGAGGATGACGTGGCTGTAGGCGGTCGACCCGTCGCGCGTGCTCAAGGTGACGGCATCCGCGGTGGCATCGAGCGCGGTTACCCGGCAAGCCAGGCGCACTTGGCCGCCGCGTTCGATCAGGCGCGCGGCAGCGGGTGCAGGGAACAGGGCAGTCAGGTCGCAGCGCGGCAACAGCAGGTCGCTATCATGATTGCGCCCGCCGAAAGCGGCGCGGATGACGTCGCGGAAAACCTTGGCGCTGGCCGTTTCCGGCGGCGTGTTGAGGGCCGATATGCACAGCGGATGCCATAGCAGGCGGCGCAGTGTCTCGGGCTGGGAGCGGGTGAGCTGGCTGACGCTTAGCTGATCCGGCGCGGCCGTTTCGTGCAGCAGCGCATAGGCCCAGCGTGCGGCGGCGAGCTTGTCGCGCCAGCCCAGTCCCCGTGCACCGAGCAGCCCCGCCAGCAAATGCAGCGGCGCCGGCAGGCGCGGGCAGGCGAGGCTGAAGTCCGGCGGCTGGCTAAGGGTCAGCGGCAGGCGCCACAAGCCGTCGCGGGCGGCGGCGGGGCGCAGGCGCTCGATCAGCCGAAGCGTCTGAGCATATGCGCCGAGCAGGATGTGCTGGCCATTGTCGAGCGGCCGGCCGGCGAGCTCGACCGCGCGCGCGCGGCCGCCCAGAGTGCGGCTGGCTTCGAACAGGGTGACGTCGACCCCCGCCTCGGCCAGCGTCAGCGCGGCGGCGCAGCCCGCCCAGCCGCCGCCGATCACCGCGACACGGGCGGTCATGGAAACAGCCAGGTCTTGCTGGCCAGCCACAGCTTGCGCACTGGCGTGAGCGAGACGCGCGCGCGCAATACGGGGAATTCGGCGCGCCGGATTTCATTCAGTAAGGTGCGATAAATCGCCGCCATCACCAGCCCCGGGCGCTGCGCGTGGCGCGCGCTGGCGGGGAGCGCGGCGAACGCGCGCTCGTAACAGGCTGCGGCGCGTTCGAACTGGAACTGCATCAGCGCCTGGAATGCGGGGGTGGCCACGCCACGCAGGATGTCGGCTTCGCGCGCGCCGAAACGTGCGAGTTCATCCTGCGGCAGATAGATCCGTCCGCGTCGCGCGTCCTCGCCGACGTCGCGAATGATGTTGGTGAGCTGGAACGCGAGCCCCAGTTCGTGCGCATAACGGCGAACCGCGCGATCGTCCGCGCTGCGCGGCCCGCCGAAAATCGCTGCCGCGACTTCGCCCACCACGCCTGCCACGCGATAGCAGTACAGATTGAGGGACTTGAAGTCGGGGTAGCGCAAGTGCTCCAGGTCCATCGCCATGCCGTCGACGATTTCCAGCAGCAGGGCGGAGGGAGCGTTGCGGCCTTGCGCGGTATCGATGAGGGCGCGGGTGGCCGGATGTTCCGGCACACCTGCCGCAAAGCGCATGATTTCCTCGCGCCACCAGTCGAGCTTGGCCAGGGCGAGCCGGCTTTCATGGCATTCGTCCACCACGTCGTCGAGTTCGCGGCACAAGGCGTAAAACGCGGTGATCGCACGCCGCGTGTCCTGCGGCAGGAAAACGAAGCTGTAATAGAAGCTGGAGCCGCTGGCGGCAGCGCGTTCCTGGCAGTACTGGTGATTGTCCATATCAGTAGAGCCCGCGCGCGAGCATGATGATCCAGTCCTTCCTGGTCAGCACCGGACGATCGTTGAATACGCAGCCGGGGTCGGCATGCAGTTTGCGCAGGATGGTTTCGCCGCCGCGAATGGTCACGCGCAGCTCCAGCCCGATGCGCCCCTTGAGCGCCCGGCCGAGCGGTGCGCCGGCCTGCAGCAGCCTGCGCGCGCGTTCGATCTGCTTGTGCATCAGCATGTGCCACAAACCGCGTGTGTCGCCCTGCGCGATCTGCGTTTCGCTGACGCGGTGCGCGGCGAGTTCATCCTGTGGCAGGTAAATACGGTCTTTCCGGTAATCGACCGCGATGTCCTGCAAAAAATTGATCAGTTGCAGACTGCTGCAGATGGCGTCCGAATAAGCCAGATGGCGCGGGTCATGGTCGCCGTACAAGTGCAGCATCAGGCGCCCCACCGGGTTGGCCGAGCGGCGGCAGTAGTCCATGACCTCGCCGAAGTCGGCGTAGCGTTTTTTTTCCACGTCCTGCGCAAACGCCGACAGCAGGTCGCGAAACGGTGCGATCGGAATGGCGTGATCGCGGATCGCGGCAGCCAGCGGCACAAAAACCGGATGGCTTGAGGTCTCGCCGCGTTCGATGCGATCCAGTTCGGTGTGGTATGCCGCCAGCTGCTCGAGGCGCGTTGCTGCGGGGGCGTCGCCTTCGTCGGCAATATCGTCCGCCGTGCGGGCAAACCGGTAGATGGCTTCGACCGGTTTGCGCAGCCGTTTGGGCAGCAACCAGGATGCGACGGGGAAGTTTTCGTAGTGATCGACCGGCACCGGCAACAAAAAAACGGAATGGGAATAATGACTTAGGCTGGATGCCGGGCTTGCTTGGGTGACAGCATCGCTTTGATTATATTACACTTATTGGTCGATAGTTTTGCGGCTAAGCCGCGAGAGTGGCGGAATTGGTAGACGCACTGGATTTAGGTTCCAGCGCCGCAAGGCGTGGGGGTTCGAGTCCCCCCTTTCGCACCATCGGCTTTATGCCGTTCACCCTTACATTTCAATTCAGCCAGGAAGTATTTTGATGCAAGCAAATCTTGAAGTTCTCGAAGGTCTGGCCCGGCGCCTGGATATCAGCGTGCCCATGGATCAGCTGGAAACCGAAGTGCAGAGCCGTCTGAAGCGCCTGGCACGCAACGTCAAGATGGATGGTTTCCGTCCCGGCAAGGCGCCGCTGAGTGCAGTGGTGCGTCAGCACGGCCCTGGCGTGCGCCAGGAAGTGCTGGGTGAAACCCTGCAGTCCCGCTTTGGCGAGGCCGTGCAGGCCCACCAGTTGAGAATCGCGGGTTATCCGCGTTTCGAGCCGAAGGCGGGGCAGGCGGCGGCAACGGAAATGATTTTCAGCGCCAGCTTTGAGGTCTATCCTGAAGTGAAGATCGACGTGCTGAATACCGGCAAGCTCAGCCGCCCCGTCGTGAACCTGGGCGAGGCCGATGTCGCAAAGACGCTGGAAGTGCTGCAGAAGCAGCGCCGCAGCTTCGAGACGGCCGATCGGGCCGCAATGGAAGGCGACCTGGTCAAATTCGACTATCAGGGCACGGTGGATGGCGCGGCATTCGAAGGCGGCCAGGGCGAAGACTTTGCCGCGGTAATCGGCGAAGGCCGTTTGCTGAAGGATTTCGAACAGAGCCTGACCGGGCTCAAGGCGGGCGACAGCAAGGGTTTCGATCTGACTTTCCCGGCCGAGTATGCCGCCAAGGAACTCGCCGGCAAGGCCGCGCATTTCGAGGTGCAGGTCAAGGACGTGCAGGCTCCTGTGCTGCCGCCGCTGAATGCGGAGTTTGCCAAGGCGCTGGGAGTCGAGGACGGTGACGTCGAGAAACTCAAGGCCGAGGTCAGGACCAATCTGGAACGCGAAGTGAAACGCCGCGTGCAGGCGAAGCTGAAAGAGCAGGCGATGGAACTGCTGCTGCAGAAAAGCACGCTGGATCTGCCGCAGAGCCTGGTGGCGATGGAAACCGACCGTCTGCAGAAGATGACCGAGGCCGATATGCAGTCGCGCGGGGTTCAGACCATGAAGCTGTCTGCCGATATGTTTACCGGACAGGCCGAGCGACGCGTGCGCCTCGGATTGATCCTGGCCGAGATCGTGCAGGCGAACAAGCTGGTGGCGCAACCGGAGCAGATTCGCGCCCTGATCCAGGAGCAGGCGCAGAGCTACGAGGAGCCGGAACAGGTGGTGCAGTGGTACTACCAGAGCCCGCAGCGGATGCAGGAGATCGAGTCCCTGGCGCTGGAAGAGAATGTGGTAGCATGGGTCGCAGGTCAGGCCCAAGTGGAAGACGTGACAACCTCCTTTGAAGAATTGATGGGACGTGCCTGATGCGCATTGATTTTGAACGCGGTATTTCCAATTCGCGGCCCTTCGAACCGCAGGGGCTGGGACTGGTTCCCATGGTCGTCGAGCAAAGCGGCCGTGGCGAACGCGCCTACGACATTTACTCGCGTCTCCTCAAGGAGCGGGTGATTTTCCTGGTTGGCCCGGTGAACGACGCGACGGCCAACCTGGTAGTTGCGCAAATGCTGTTCCTGGAGTCGGAAAATCCCGACAAGGACATCTATTTCTACATCAACTCGCCCGGCGGTTCGGTTTCCGCCGGTCTTGCGATCTACGACACCATGCAGTTCATCAAGCCGGACGTGTCCACGTTGTGCATTGGCCAGGCGGCGAGCATGGGGGCGTTCCTGCTGACCGCGGGCACCAAGGGCAAGCGCTACTGCCTGCCCAACTCGCGCGTGATGATCCACCAGCCGCTGGGCGGCTTCCAGGGGCAGGCGTCGGATATCGAAATCCACGCCAAGGAAATCCTGTATCTGAAGGCGCGTCTCAACGGCATGCTGGCGAAGCATACCGGGCAGAGCCTGGAGGCGATCGAGCGCGATACCGATCGCGACAACTTCATGAGCGCGGACGAATCGGTAAGCTACGGCTTGGTCGACAAGGTGCTGACCAACCGCAACGAAGCATCAGGCAATTAAGCAAGGAACTGGCATGGCAGACAAAGGCTCGAGCGACAAACTTCTTTACTGCTCCTTCTGCGGCAAGAGCCAGCACGAGGTGCGCAAGCTGATTGCCGGGCCGTCGGTGTTCATCTGCGATGAATGCGTCGAATTGTGCAACGACATCATTCGCGAGGAAATCCAGCAGGCCGACAGCCAGAAGAGCGCAGGCTCCGACCTGCCGACGCCGCATGAAATCAGCGGCATTCTCGATCAGTATGTGATCGGCCAGGGGCAGGCCAAGAAGGCGCTCGCCGTAGCGGTCTACAATCACTACAAACGCCTGCGCAGCAATTCCGGCAGCGGCGAAGTCGAGTTGGCGAAGAGCAATATTCTGCTGATCGGCCCCACCGGGTCGGGCAAGACCCTGCTGGCGCAGACGCTGGCGCGGCTCCTGAACGTGCCCTTCGTGATCGCCGATGCCACCACGCTGACCGAAGCCGGCTACGTCGGCGAGGATGTCGAGAACATCATCCAGAAGCTGCTGCAGAAGTGCGATTACGATGTCGACAAGGCTAAGCAAGGCATCGTTTATATCGACGAAATCGACAAGATTTCGCGCAAGGCCGACAACCCTTCGATCACCCGCGATGTGTCGGGCGAAGGCGTGCAGCAGGCATTGCTGAAGCTGATCGAGGGCACCACTGCTTCGATTCCGCCGCAGGGGGGGCGCAAGCATCCGAATCAGGAATTCGTTCAGGTCGACACCAGCAATATCCTGTTCATTTGCGGTGGTGCGTTCAGCGGGCTGGAAAAGGTCATCCGTGGCCGCACCGAGAAAGGCGGCATCGGTTTCGGCGCGCAGGTGAAGAATGTCGACGAGACCAAGCGCGACGCCGAATTGCTGCACCAGGTTGAGCCTGAAGATCTCATCAAATACGGCCTGATCCCGGAATTCGTCGGGCGTTTGCCAGTGGTGGCGACGCTGGATGAGCTCGACGAAGCCGCGCTGGTGCAGATCCTGACCGAACCGAAGAACGCACTGACCAAGCAGTTCGCCAAGCTTTTCAAGATGGAAGGCGTCGAACTCGAATTCCGCGACGATGCGCTCAACGCCATCGCCAAGCGTGCGCTGAATCGCCGCACCGGTGCGCGCGGCCTGCGTTCGATCATCGAGCATGCCCTGCTCGACACCATGTACGACCTGCCTTCGCTCAAGGGGGTCAGCAAGGTGGTCGTGGACAATGGCCTGATCAACGGCGAAGGCAAACCCTTGTTGATCTACTCCGAGCAGGGCGACCAGCCGCTGGCCGCCGGAGCTTGAACCGATGGCTGGCGGGGAACCTGTCAGCCATCTTGAATTCCAAACTATGCCCCCCAATTGTGGATGAGCGTGGTTGAATGCCGCGCATCCTTTCCTCAAACCCTTACCAGGAAATCATGATGAGCGACAACGTATCCAAGGAACAGGTCGATCTGCCGCTGTTGCCGCTTAGGGATGTGGTGGTGTTCCCACACATGGTCATCCCCTTGTTTGTCGGCCGGCCCAAATCGATCAAGGCGCTCGAAACCTCGATGGAGTCCGGCAAGAGCATTCTCCTGGTCGCCCAGAAGACGGCTGCCCAGGACGATCCCACGCCGGAGGATCTCTACGATACCGGCAGCGTGGCCACCGTGCTGCAAATGCTGAAGCTGCCCGATGGCACCGTCAAGGTTCTGGTGGAGGGGAATCAGCGCGCCCGCGTGCTGGAGGTGACCGATACCGGCACCCATCTCGCTGCGCGCGCCGAAATTCTGCCTGCCGAGGGCGAGGAACTGGTCGAGGTCGAGGCCATGCGCCGCGCCTTGCTCACTCAGTTCGACCAGTACGTCAAACTGAACAAGAAAATTCCGCCGGAAATCCTTACCTCGCTCTCGGGCATCGACGAAGGCGGCCGTCTGGCCGATACCATCGTCGCGCATCTGCCGCTGAAACTGGAGCAGAAGCAGGAAGTGCTGGAGATGATCGGCGTCAACAAGCGCCTTGAGCATCTGCTCGGCCTGCTGGAAGGCGAACTCGACATCCTGCAGGTCGAAAAGCGCATCCGTGGCCGTGTCAAGCGGCAGATGGAGAAAAGCCAGCGCGAGTACTACCTGAATGAACAGGTCAAGGCGATCCAGAAGGAACTGGGCGACATCGAAGAGGGCGCCGAGCTGGAGGAGCTGGAGAAGCGCATCAAGGATGCCAGCATGTCCAAGGAGGCTGAAGCCAAAGCCATGGGCGAACTGAAAAAGCTGCGCATGATGTCGCCGATGTCGGCCGAAGCCACCGTGATTCGCAGCTATATCGAAGCCATGGTCGGCCTGCCGTGGAAAAAGAGAACCAAGATCAGCAAGGACCTGGTGAAAGCCGAGAAAGTCCTCGACCAGGACCACTACGGTCTCGACAAGGTCAAGGAGCGCATCCTGGAATACCTCGCCGTGCAGCAGCGCGTCGACAAGGTGAAGGCGCCGATTCTCTGCCTGGTGGGGCCGCCTGGCGTCGGCAAGACCTCGCTCGGCCAGTCAATCGCCCGCGCGACCAATCGCAAGTTCGTCCGCATGGCGCTGGGCGGCGTGCGCGACGAATCCGAGATTCGCGGCCATCGCCGCACCTACATTGGCTCGATGCCGGGCAAGATCCTGCAAAGCCTGACCAAGGTCGGAGTGAAGAATCCCCTGTTCCTGCTCGACGAAGTCGACAAGATGGGGCAGGACTTCCGCGGCGACCCGTCGTCGGCGCTGCTGGAGGTGCTCGACCCCGAGCAGAACCATACTTTCCAGGATCATTACATCGAAGTCGAGTACGACCTCTCCGACGTGATGTTCGTCGCCACGGCCAACTCGCTCAATCTGCCGGCGCCGTTGCTCGACCGGATGGAGGTGATCCGTCTGTCGGGTTATACCGAGGACGAGAAAATCAACATTGCCGAGCGCTATCTGGTGCCCAAGCAACTCAAGGTCAACGGCATCAAGGAAGGCGAACTCGCCATTGCCGAGTCGGCGTTGCGCGATATCGTGCGCTATTACACGCGCGAGGCCGGCGTGCGCAGCCTGGAACGCGAGGTTTCAAAAATCTGCCGCAAGGCGGTCAAGGCCCTGTTGCTGAAGAAGCAGAGCACCAAGATCCTGGTCACGTCGCGCAATCTGGAAAAATACCTCGGCGTGCGGCGTTTCAGCTTCGGCATCGCGGAAAAGAACAACCAGGTGGGACAGGTGACAGGCCTGGCCTGGACCGAGGTCGGCGGCGAGTTGCTGACCATCGAGGCGGTTGCTCTGCCTGGGCGCGGCAAGATGACGACCACCGGCAAGCTCGGCGAGGTGATGCAGGAATCCATACAGGCGGCGCTGTCCGTGGTGCGTTCACGCGCTCGCAAGCTGGGTATCCAGGAAGATTTCTACCAGAAACGCGATATCCATATTCATCTGCCGGAAGGCGCGACGCCGAAAGACGGGCCGTCTGCGGGCATCGCAATCTGCACCTCGATGGTGTCGATCCTCACCGGAATCCCGGTGCGCGCGGACGTTGCGATGACCGGCGAGATCACGCTGCGTGGAGAAGTGCTGCCGATCGGCGGCTTGAAGGAAAAGCTGCTGGCTGCGCATCGTGGCGGAATCAAGACGGTGCTGATCCCGCAGGAGAACGTCAAGGATCTGACCGAGATTCCCGACAACATCAAGAACAAACTCGACATTCATCCGGTCAAGTGGATCGACCAGGTTCTTGAATTGGCCTTGGAGCACACGCCCGAGCCCTTGCAGGATGAACCGGAAGCGGAAACGCCGGCGATTGCCGTTCCGGAAGAGGGAGGGACCTCCGCCGCGGCGCTCAAACACTGAGTATTTTCCCGTCACTCGCCGGAATCCCGCGCCAGTCGCGGGATTTATTTGTCGATAGCCCGGAAAACCGCTTGACACAAGGTTTTGCGGGTTGCTATAAAAGCGCCCACAGGGTTTTCCTGTGCCACTTGAGTGAAGGGGACAACACGTGAACAAATCCGAATTGATCGATGCCATTGCCGACTCGGCTGATATTTCCAAGGCAGCAGCCGGTCGCGCACTGGATGCAACGGTTGAAGCTGTCAAGAAAGCGCTGAAGAAGGGTGACATGGTGACGCTGGTGGGTTTTGGCAGCTTTTATGTCGGCAAGCGCGCCGCGCGTACAGGCCGCAATCCGCGCACGGGCGCGAGCATCAAGATCAAGGCTGCCAAAGTGCCGAAGTTCCGTGCCGGCAAGGGCCTGAAGGACGCCATCAATTAATAAAAAATGCGATTGCATTTGGCAAGATCGGAAAATCTGTTGTAGAATCTTGGTCTTTGTCGGGTGCTTAGCTCAGCTGGTAGAGCGTCGCCCTTACAAGGCGAATGTCGGGGGTTCGAGCCCCTCAGCACCCACCAGCAGGGAAGTAGCTTGGTAAGATTTTAAGTAGGATGGTTTTTGTAGCATCAGGGAGTGGTAGTTCAGTTGGTTAGAATACCGGCCTGTCACGCCGGGGGTCGCGGGTTCGAGTCCCGTCCACTCCGCCAACATCAAAAAGGCGAACGCAAGTTCGCCTTTTTTTATTTCAGGGGTTTTTTATTTGCCGCATCGGTTGAATTTGTCCATGCGCAACTTTTAATTAATCGCGCCGGGCGAGACGTAAGGCGCAAAGTGCGCGAAAATTCGCGCTGTTGTTTTTTCTGGAGTTGATGACCGTGCTCGAAGCAATCCGCAAGCATGCAAAGGGTTGGCTGGCCAAAGTCATACTGGCCTTGATCGCAATCACCTTCGCCTTGTTTGGCGTGGATTCCTACATGAAGGGCGACAACAGCGGCGGCATGGTTGCCGAGGTCGGCGACGTGGGGATTTCGCGTGAAGAGCTGACCCGGGAGATCCAGGCACAGAGCGACCGCATGCGCGAGGCACTCGGCCCTGCGTTCGACCCCGCCGTCACCGAAACGGCAAACTTCCGCAAGCAGGTTCTCGACAGCCTTGTCGAGCGTAAAGCCTTGCTGCAGGATGCGCAAAAGCTCAAGTTCCTGGCGCCCGATGCCTATATTGCGTCGGTGCTGGCGCAGATCCCGGCCTTCCAGCAGGACGGCAAGTTTTCGCAGCAGCGGTATGAGGCGGTGCTGCGCCAGAATGGCCGCACGCCCGCCCAGTTTGAAAATGAATTGCGCCAGGCTTTCATGCTGGAGGCCATTGCCAGTCCGGTTTCGCTTGCGGCCTTCGCGTCCGGCACATCGCTGGCTCAGATTGCCCGCCTGGTGGCGCAACAGCGTGAAATTGCCTGGGTCGATCTGCCGGCTTCCGCGGTGGCGCCGCAGATCAGGGTGACGCCCGCCGACGTGGAGCGTTACTACGCCGCCAACAAGGCCGAGTTCACCGAACCCGAGCAGATCCGCGCCGAATATCTGGTGCTCGATATGGCGAGTGTGGCGGCGGGCATCGCGGTGAGCGAGCAGGCCGTGGCGGATTACTACGCTTCCCATGCCGCCCAGTTCGGGCAGCCGGAACAGCGCAGTGCGAGTCACATCCTGATTGCTGCAGATAAAAATGCGGATGCGGCCTCGCGTGCCAAAGCCAAGGCGAAAGCGGCCGAACTGGCGCAAACCCTGCAGAAAAACCCGCAGCGTTTTGCCGAGTTGGCGCGCAGCCAGTCGCAGGATCCGGGATCGGCCGCGCAGGATGGCAGCCTGGGCAGCTTTGGCCGCGGCATGATGGTCAAATCCTTCGAAGATGCCGTGTTCAGCATGAAACCCAATGAAATCCGCGGACCGGTGGAAAGCGATTTCGGCTATCACATCATCCGCCTGGATGGCATTCAGCCTGCCCAGACCGCGCCGCTAGCCGAGGTGCGCGCAGCGGTTGTGAGCGAACTGCGCAAGCAGCAGGCACAAAAAGCCTTCGCCGACATGGCCGACAGCTTCAGCAATCTGGTGTACGAGAACGCTCAGTCGTTGCAGCCCGCCGCTGCCGCTGCCAAGCTGACGGTTCGGCAAAGCGGCTGGATGACGGCCAAGACTGCGCCGCCGCCTTTCAATCATGCCGCCCTGTCGTCCGCGCTGTTCAGCCCGGAGTCGATCAAATCCAGGCAGAATACCGAAGCCATTGAAGTGCAGCCAGGCACTCTGGTCGCTGCACGGGTGGTGGAGCATCGCCCGGCCCGCCTGCGCCCGCTGACCGAGGCGTCGCAGGCGATCGAGACCAGGCTGCGCACCGAGCAGAGCATGCGTTTGCTGGCGCAAAAGGCTGAAGCCACCCTCAAGGCACTGGCAAAAGGCGACGAAGCGGGATTGAACTGGTCGGCTTTCCAGATCGTCGGGCGCCAACCTTCCGCCGTGCTGGATGCGGCCGAGGCCAAAGCGGTATTCCGCGTCGGCACGGACAAACTGCCGGCCTACACCGGCTTCGCCCGCGCCGACGGCTCGTATCGCATCGTACGCGTGAGCCGTGTGCTGGATGCGCCGGCGCTGGATCCGATGTTGCTGTCGTCGATCGAAGCCGGCGTCACGCAGGCGCAGCAGCGTGCGGACATGAAAGCGATGGTTGCGCTGATTACCGCCGGCCTGAAAGTGAAAGTCCAGCCCAACGCGATCGAGGGAAGATGAGCCATCGCGTAGCCGCAATAAAAAACGCGCATTCAAAGCGCGTTTTTTATTGTGGGAAAGTTCAGATCAGCTCTCGGCGCCGGCGGTGGAATTGAAGCCGGCGTCGACGTAGGTGATTTCGCCGGTAATGCCAGACGCCAGGTCGGAGAGCAGGAAGGCGGCGGCGTTGCCGACCTCTTCGATCGTTACGTTGCGGCGCAGCGGCGCGTTCTTGGCGACCAGGTCGAGCTTCTCGCCGAAGTTGGCGATGCCGCTGGCGGCCAGCGTCTTGATCGGTCCGGCCGATAGCGCATTGACGCGGATGCCCTTGGGGCCGAGGCTCTGCGCCATGTAGTACACGCTGGATTCGAGGCTGGCCTTGGCCAGGCCCATGACGTTGTAGTTGGGAACGGAGCGAATCGCGCCGAGATACGACAGCGTCAGCAGTGCCGCTTGGCGGCCCTCCATCATCGGCAACGCGGCCTTGGCCAGTGCGGCGAAGCTGTAGGAGCTGATGTCGTGCGCGATGCGGAAGTTTTCCCGGGTGACCGCAGAGAGGAAATCGCCGGCCAGGGCTTCCTTCGGTGCGTAGGCGATCGAGTGCACCAGGCCATCGAGGCCGTCCCAGTGTTTGCCGAGTTCGGCAAACAGGGCATCGATTTGCTCGTCGCTGCCGACGTCGCACGGGAACACCAGGTCGGAGCCGAATTCCTTGGCGAATTCGCTGACCCGATCCTTGATGCGCTCGCCCTGGTAGGTGAAGGCGAGTTCGGCGCCTTCGCGCTTGCACGCGGCAGCGATGCCATACGCAATCGAACGGTTGGAAATGACGCCGGTGACGAGCAAACGCTTTCCTGCAAGAAATCCCATAATGGTCTCGAAAGAATTGAATTGCCGCCGATTATAACGGCTGACGTTGCGGACGCGCTTGGGTACACTTGCGGCATGACGCGCACAGGCACGATTTTCCTCAAACTGGGCCTGCTGGGGCTAGGGCTGGGGTGGCTGGCGGGCTGCTCCGACAGCTGGAACAACCCCTATCCGGGCAGCCCGGCCAACGCCAACATCCTGTACAGCGCGTTTTCCGAACGCCCCAAGCATCTCGATCCGGCGCGCTCCTACAGCGCGAACGAAATCGAGTTCACCGGCCAGATTTACGAGCCGCCGCTGCAGTATCACTTTCTCAAGCGCCCTTACACGCTGATTCCGCTCACTGCGGATGCGGTGCCCCAGGCGCGCTATTTCGACGCAGCGGGGCATGCGCTGCCGGACGATGCGCCCTCTGCGCGCATTGCAAAGAGCGTGTATGAAATCCGTATCCGCCCCGGCATCCAATACCAGCCGCACCCGGCATTCGCCCGCGATGCGGCGGGGCGCTACCGCTACCATGCGCTCACCGCCGCGGACGCCGCCGGAAAAACCCGGATCCAGGACTTTGAGCACAGCGGCACACGCGAACTGGTGGCTGCCGATTATGTGTACCAGATCAAGCGCCTCGCCAATCCGCGGCTGAGTTCGCCGATTTTTGGCCTGATGGCCGAACACATCGTCGGCCTGAAGGCGCTGGGTGCGGCGCTGGAAAAGGCGGCTCAATCCCGCCCCGCTGCAGCGCTGAACCTCGACGATTTTATCCTTGAAGGGGCGGAGGTCGTCGACCGCTACACCTACCGCATCCATGTCAAAGGCAAATATCCGCAGTTCATCTACTGGCTGGCAATGCCGTTTTTTGCGCCGATTCCATGGGAAGCCGACGTCTTCTATGCCCAGCCAGGCCTGGCCGAGCGCAATCTCACGCTCGACTGGCAGCCGGTCGGGACCGGGCCGTATTACCTGGCGGAAAACGATCCCAATCGCCGCATGGTGCTGAAAAGGAATCCGCACTACCACGGCGAAACCTATCCGGCGGAAGGCGGCGACGAAGACAGGCAGGCAGGGTTGCTGGCCGACGCCGGCAAGCGCCTGCCGCTGGTGGACGAAGCCGTGTTCAGCCTGGAAAAGGAAACCATTCCCTACTGGAGCAAGTTTCTGCAGGGTTATTACGACAGCTCCGGCATCAGCTCCGACAGCTTCGACCAGGCCGTGAAGTTCTCCGCCGGCGGCGATCCGCAGCTCACCGATTCCATGCGCGCCAAGGGCATCGGCCTCGTCACTACCGTGGCGGCGTCCCTGTGGTATGTCGGTTTCAACATGCTCGACCCGGTGGTGGGCGGCCTCGGCGAAGACCGCCGCAAATTGCGCCAGGCGCTGTCCATCGCATTCGACTATGACGAGTTCATTTCCATTTTCCTCAATGGCCGCGGTATTCCCGCGCAGGGGCCGATTCCGCCGGGATTGTTTGGCTATGTCGAAGGCGTGGCCGGACTGAACCCCTATGTCTACGAAGCGCGCGACGGCAAGATCGCGCGCCGCCCGCTCGAGGCCGCGCGCCGCCTGCTGGCCGAGGCGGGCTATCCGAACGGCCGCAACGCGAAGACGGGCGAACCGCTGGTGCTGTATTTCGACACCATGGCATCCGGCCCCGATGCCAAGTCGCGGCTCGACTGGATGAAGAAGCAGCTCGACAAGCTCAATGTGCAGCTGGTGGTGCGCGGCACCGACTACAACCGTTTTCAGGACAAGATCCGCAAGGGCAATGCCCAGCTGTTCGAATGGGGCTGGAATGCCGACTACCCCGATCCGGAAAATTTCTTCTTCCTGCTCTATGGCCCGCACAAGAAAGTCGGCAGCGGCGGCGAGAATGCCGCCAACTACGACAACCCCGAGTTCGACCGCCTGTTCGAGCGCATGAAGGACATGGACAACGGCCCCGCGCGCCAGCAGGTGATCGACGCCATGCTCGACGTCGTGCGCCGCGATGCGCCGTGGATCTTCGCCTATCACCCCAAGGCCTTCGGCCTGCGCCACGGCTGGGTGCATAACGTCAAACCCAACCTGATGGCGAACAACACCCTCAAATACCGCCGTATCGACGCTGCCGTGCGCGAAGCCCGGCGCGCAGAATGGAACCGCCCGGTGCTGTGGCCGATGGTGCTGCTGGCCGCTGCGCTGGCGGCCGTGATCGCGCCGGCAGCGATCGCGTGGCGGCGGCATGAACGAAAGACCGCCTGATGTTCGCCTATATCCTGCGCCGCCTGCTGTACGCGATCCCGATCCTCATCGGGGTCAACCTGCTGACCTTTGCGCTGTTTTTCGTCGTCAACACGCCGGACGACATGGCGCGGCTGCAACTCGGCGTCAAGCACGTGACGCCGGAGGCGATCGAGCGCTGGAAGGCCGAGCACGGCTACGACAAGCCGCTGCTGCTGAATGCGGAGGCAACGGGCAGCGCGCAGTTCACCGACACGATTTTCTTCCAGCACTCGGCGGCGATGTTCGTCTTCAAGTTCGGCAAAAGCGACGACGGCCGCGACATCGGCAACGAAATCCGCACCCGCATGGGGCCGAGTCTGGCGATCGCGCTGCCGGTGTTCGTCATCGGCTTGCTGGCCAACATCACCTTCGCCTTGTTGATGGTGTTTTTCCGTGCCACCTACCTCGACCTGTGGGGGGTGGTGCTGTGCGTGGTGCTGATGTCGATCTCGGGCCTGTTCTACATCATCGCCGGGCAGTATTTCATCGCCAAATTGTGGAACCTGCTGCCGATTTCGGGCTTTGCCGGCGGCATCGACGGACTCAGGTTCATCCTGCTGCCGGTATTGGTCAGCGTGGCGGCCGGAATCGGCAGCGGCGCGCGCTGGTACCGCACGATCTTCCTCGAGGAAATCGGCAAGGACTATGTGCGCACCGCGCGCGCCAAGGGCTTGTCCGAAATCCGGGTCTTGTTTCACCACGTGCTGAAGAACGGCATGATCCCGATCCTCACCGGCGCAGTGGTGGTGCTGCCGCTGCTGTTCATGGGAAGCCTGATCACCGAGTCCTTCTTCGGCATCCCGGGGCTCGGCAGCTACACCATCGACGCGATCCAGGCGCAGGATTTCGCCGTGGTGCGCGCGATGGTGTTTCTGGGTTCCTTTCTCTACATCGTCGGTCTCATTCTCACCGACATTTCCTATTCGTGGGCTGATCCGCGGGTGAGGCTGCAATGAGTTTCATGCCCGTGATCCTGTGGACCGATGCGCTGATTTTTGCACTGCTGGCGGGCGTGCTGGCGCTGGCCTGGTTCATCCGTCGCCACGACCATCTGCGCGCTCCGTGGGAGGCCGTGGCACAGCGCCCGATGGCGATGGGGGCGGCTCTGGTGCTGGGCGTCTTCGTCGTCATCGGCCTGCTCGATTCGCTGCATTACCGGCAACGGCTGCCCGACAGCCCGGCCGACAAGCCGCAGTATTCGGTCGAGGTGATGAGCGCGTTCGACGCGCTGGTGGGCGGCCTGCGCACCCGGCAGGAAAAAACCTATTCGGCGCCGCTGGCGATGCAGTTGTACGCCATGGAATTCGTCGAGCGGGATGGCGTGGCGGTGCGCGATTATCCGCGCTTGCAATATGGCGGCGCGCATCTGCAGCACGCCGGCGACCGGGCATCCGACATCGCGCGGCGCAGCCTTGCCGGCGCCGCGCAGGGCGCCCTCGCCGGCCTGCTGCTGTTCGCCGGCCTGGCTGCTTGGCAGGCACGCCGGCTGCGGCTGCCCGTCGGCACATGGCTTGCAAGATGGCGACAGGGCGGCTTGAACTGGCCCGGCCGCACGCTCGTCGGCATGCTGGCGCTGCTACTCATGCTGGGCGGCGCGATGGCGCAGCTGGCGTCCGGCTATCATGTGCTCGGCACCGACAAGGTCGGACAGGACGTGCTCTACATCAGCCTCAAAAGCATCCGCACCGGCCTGGTGATCGGTACGCTGACCACGCTGGTCACACTGCCGCTGGCGATCGGCCTGGGCATCGCGGCGGGGTATTTTCGCGGCTGGGTGGACGACGCGATCCAGTACCTCTATACCGTGCTCAACTCGATCCCGGGCGTGCTGCTGATTGCGGCTGCCGTGCTGATCGTGCAGGTCTACATCGAATCCAACCCCGAACTGTTCGACACCGCCGCCGCGCGCGCCGACATTCGCCTGCTGGCGCTGTGCCTGATCATGGGCATGACCAGCTGGACCGGACTGGCGCGATTGCTGCGCGGCGAATCGCTCAAGCTGCGCACGCTCGATTACGTCGAGGCGGCGCGCGCCTTCGGCGTATCGAATGCACGCATCATCAGCCGCCACATTTTTCCCAACGTGTTCCATCTGGTGCTGATTGCGGTCGTCCTGGATTTTTCCGGGCTGGTGCTGGCCGAAGCGGTGCTGTCCTATGTCGGCGTCGGCGTCGATCCCTCCATGTACAGCTGGGGCAACATGATCAACGGCGCGCGCCTCGAGCTTGCACGCGAACCGGCAGTGTGGTGGCAGCTCGGTGCGGCGTTCGCCTTCATGTTCGCGCTGGTGCTTGCCGCCAACCTGTTCGCCGACGGTGTGCGCGACGCCTTCGACCCGCGTCTGGGAGGCCGCCGGTGAAGCCCCTGCTGCGGGTCGCGGGTCTGGTCACCGAAATCGGCCACGATGCGGATACCCTGCGCGTGGTCGATGGCGTGTCCTTTCATGTCGTCGCCGGCGAAACCTACGCGCTGCTCGGCGAGTCCGGCTGCGGCAAGTCGATGACCGCGCTGTCGCTGATGCGCCTGCTGCCGGACGGCGGCCGTATCGTCGCAGGGGCGGTGCAACTGGACGGGCAGGATGTACTGGCGCTGCCCGAGCGCGACATGCGGCGCGTGCGTGGCGGCGGCATGGCGATGATTTTCCAGGAGCCGATGCTGGCGCTGAATCCGGTCGTCAAGGTGGGGCATCAGATTGTCGAAGCGCTCGCCCTGCATCAGGGCCTGAGCGGGCAGGCGGCACGGGAGGCGGCGCGCGGGCTGCTCGATTCGGTGGGGGTGCCGGATGCGCTGCGGCGGCTCGACAGCTATCCGTTCGAGCTGTCCGGCGGCCTGCGCCAGAGGGCGATGATCGCGATGGCGCTGGCCGGCCAGCCCAGGCTCCTGATCGCCGACGAGCCGACCACGGCGCTCGACGTAACCATCCAGGCGCAGGTGCTCGACGTGCTGCGGAGCCTGCGCAGCGAAAAGCGGATGGGCATGCTGCTGATCACGCACGATCTCGGGGTGGTGGCCGAGAACGCCGACCGCGTGGGGGTGATGTATGCCGGCGAATTGCTGGAAGAGGGGACGCGCGATGCGTTTTTCGCGTCGCCGCAGCACCCATACAGCCGCATGCTGTTCGCGGCGCTGCCGCATGCGATTCCGCACGGGCTGCAGCCCATGGCGGTGCGGAGTCCTGCAGAGAATTCCGGCGATGGCGCGCGGCTGACCACGATTCCCGGCCAGGTGCCGAAGCTCGACGGCCGGATGCGTGGCTGCCGCTTTGCGCCGCGCTGTCCGTTTGCGATTGCGCGCTGCCGCGACGAATCGCCCGACTGGCAAGCGATCGGCGAGCAGCGGGTGCGCTGCCATCTGGCGGGCGCGCTGCCGCAGCGCAGTGCGCCCGTGGCGACGCCGCCGCCGCATTCAACCCAAGCGGCGCAAGCCCTGCTGCAGGTGGACGGCCTGAAAGTGTATTTTCCGATCAGGCGCGGCTTCATCCAGCGCACCGTGGGCCACGTGCGCGCAGTGGACGACGTGACGCTGTCGATCCAGCCGGGCCGCACGCTGGCGCTGGTGGGCGAGTCCGGCTGCGGCAAGACCACCGTGGGCAAGGCGCTGCTGCGGCTGATCGAACCGACCGCGGGCAGCGTCGTGCTGGCCGGCGAGACCGTCGCCGCGCGCAATGCCGCCACCCTGCGGCGACAGGCGCAGATGGTGTTCCAGGATCCGTTCAGCTCGCTCAATCCGCGTATGCGGGTGGCGGACATCCTGCTCGAAGGCATGGACGCCCTCGGAGTGGGGGCGGCTGATCAGCGCCGCGCCGCGGTTGCGCTGTTGCTGCGCCAGGTGGGACTGCCCGACGACGCGGGCGGGCGTTATCCGCATGCGTTTTCCGGGGGCCAGCGGCAGCGCATTGCGATTGCGCGGGCGCTGGCGGTATCGCCCCGACTGGTGATATGCGACGAACCGACCAGCGCGCTCGACGTCTCGGTACAGGCGCAGATACTGAATCTGCTGAAGGATTTGCAGGACAGCCTGGGTCTGGCCTATCTGTTCATCACCCACAACCTCGCCGTGGTCGATTATCTGGCGCACGAGGTGGCGGTGATGTACCTCGGGCGCATCGTCGAACAAGGCCCGGCGGCGCAAGTGCTGCGCGCTCCGCGCCATCCCTATGCCCAGGCGCTGGTGAGTGCCGTGCCGCGGATCGAATCGCCGGCCGGGCAGCGCGCGATTCGCCTGGCTGGCGACCAGCCGTCGCCGCTCAATCCGCCCAGCGGCTGTCATTTCCACCCGCGTTGCCCGCATGCAAGCGGAATATGCCGGCAAATCTATCCCGATCAAACCGCGCTGGGCAGCGGGCACTGGGCGCGTTGCCACTGGGTGGCCGCGCAGGGGCAGGCGTTTACTGAATGGAGCGTCAATTGAATACCGGCAAACGCAGTCGCAATTTCTGGATCGGCAACGTGGTTTTGGGCGTGGCCATGCTGACGCTGCTTTTCATGGGGCCGCTGTCGGATGCGCTGGGCATCTGGGCGGCGGTGCTGTGGATGGTGCTGGCCGCCGTCGGCATGGCACTGGTGATGTCGGACAAGTCGGATGAGCCGCCTGCGCCCGATTAGGGCGGCTTAGATCAGGGCCGCTGGACCAGCGGCGGGCTCAGGGGCGTTTGACTACGATCTGCTGGCCCGCACGGATGCCGTCATCATTGCCGAAAACCGGATTCCAGGTTTTGAGGTCGGCTAGGCTGACGTCGAAGCGCTGCGCGATGGCGTGCAGGCTGTCGCCGCGTTTGACGGTGTAATGAACGGGCTCGGCAGGCTTTCCGGGAAGGGGGCTGAAAGCGGCGTGGCGGAAGGCTTCGGGTTGCCGGGCGGCCTGTTCGTTCAGGGGCAGGCGCAGGGTCTGGCCGGCTTTGAGGCCGCCATCGAGGCCGGGGTTGGCCTGGGTCAGTTGGGCGACGCTCAGGCCGTAACGGCGGGCCACGCCGAACAGCGTATCGCCGCGCTCGACCTGGTGCCGGCTTGCGCTTATCGCTGTTGCCGGGGCGGCGCTTTGAGCCGCGGCCACGCCACGGCCCCTGACGGGGACGAGGATGGTCTGCGCGCGCACCAGTTTGCCGCGTTTCAACTGAAACTGGTTATGTTCTTCGAGACGGGCAAGGCTGACATCGAAGCGCTTGGCGATGGCTTCGGGACGTTCGCCCTTTTGTGCTGTATAGGGCTGCCAGGAGTCCCAACTGGCGGTTTCCAGGTTGCGCTGGAATTTGTCGGCTTTGTCGACCGGAATCAGCAGGTTGACCGGCGTATCGGAACGGATGAGATTGCGCGGAAAGGCGGCGTTGAGCGCGATGAACTCGTCGCTTTTCATGCCCGCCAGCCGCGCGGCGGAGTGGATGTCCATGCTGGCATGGACGGTGACCTGGTCGAAATAGGGCTGGTTGGGCAGCGCGTCGATGGCGATGCCGTACTGTTCGGGATTGCGTATCAGGTTCTTGATGGCGAGAAGCTTGGGGACGTAATGGCGGGTTTCGCTGGGCAGCGCCAGGCTGGCGTAATCGGTGGGCAGTCCCTGCTGGACGTTCTTCTGGATGGCGCGCGCAACGCAGCCTTCGCCGCAGTTGTAGGCCGCCAGCGCCAGCTGCCAGTCGCCGAAATCGAGATACAGCTTGCCCAGGTAGTCGAGTGCCGCCTGGGTGGCGGCGGTGAAGTCGCGCCGGCCGTCGTACCAGTTGTCCTGCTTGAGGCCGTAGAGACGGCCGGTGGAGGGGATGAACTGCCAGATGCCCGAGGCGGCGGACGGCGATAGCGCGGTGGGGTTGAATGCGCTTTCGATCATCGGCAGCAATGCGATTTCCATCGGCATCGCACGGCGGTCGACTTCCTCGACGATGTGGAACAGATAGCGGCGCGCGCGGTCGACGATGCGCCGCACGGATTCCGGCCGCGCCGCGTACCAGGATTCGTGCACGGCAACGAGCGGGTTTGGCGTGGCGTCTTCGATCTTGAAGCCGTTGCGGATGCGCTGCCAGACATCGTCCTGGCTGGCGTTGGCGGGGGGAGCCCCGGCGGCTGCGCTGCTGCCGGCGTCGCCGCCCCATTCCAGGGTCTGGATGGCGGCGAGGGATTCCGCTGCGATGACGGGGTGGCTAAAGAGCAGTGCCAGCACAGCCAGGCTGAAGCGGTTCAATTTGATGCCGGCCGATCGGGGATGGGCCAATTTGATTCCGGGCAAGTCGGTCTCCCGTACTCAACAAGCCCCCATCCTAAGCGGTCGGACGGGGGCGGTCAACCGTCCCAGGCGTCCTTGGCGGCGCGGATGGCGCCGAAGGTCTCGGCCGGGCTGGGATGGGGCCGATTCAGGTAACGGGCGGCAAAGGCCGTCATGTCGGGATCGCGAAAGCGCAGAAACGGATTGGTGGCTTTTTCCTGGGCCAGGGTGGACGGCAGGGTGGGCTGATTGCGCGAACGCCGCGCGCGATCCTGCCGTTCGCGTTCCAGCAAGGCGGGATTGCGGCCGTCCAGGGTTTTGGCGAAGTCGATATTGCTTAAGGTGTATTCATGCGCGCTGCAGACTCGGGTAGCATCGGGCAGGGCCAGAATGGCATCGAGGCTGGCGGCCATCATGGCCGGGCTGCCCTCGAACAGCTTGCCGCAGCCGCAGCCGAATACGGTGTCGCCGCAAAACAGGAAACCGTGGCCGACGTAGCTGAGGTGGTCGAGCGTGTGGCCGGGCGTGGCAAGAACCTCGAAACGCACCTCCGGCTGGGCCAGCACCACCGAATCGCCGCCGTGCAGGGGATGGCTGACGGCGGGAATGCGGGGGTTCTCCGGGGCGTACACGGCACAGCCGTAACGTTGACGCAACTGGGCGTTGCCGCCAGTATGGTCGCGGTGATGGTGGGTGATCAGCAGCGCCGTCAGCGCGAGCCGATGCGCATCGAGAAATGCAATCAGCGGTGCCGGATCGCCGGGATCCACGGCGACGGCATGGCGGCCGTCGTGCAGCACCCAGATGTAGTTGTCCGCGAATGCGGGCAGGGGGATGAGGGTCAACATACATGCGGCTGCAGGACAGGAGGAATGGCTATGTTATCCAAGCTGGATGAAGAATGGTTCGATACGCCGCTGGGAAAGCACTTGCTGTTCCGCGAGCGGCGCTATTTCGATCATGCGGTGTCGGACGTGTTCGGTTTCAACGCCGTTCAGGTGGGACTGCCGCAGATCGATTTCCTGCGCAACAGCCGCATTCCGCTGCGGCTGACGTGCGCGGTGGAAACCCCTGCCCAGGTACGGGCCGATTCCATGTTCCTGCCGTTCGAGAGCCAGTCGCTCGACCTGCTGTTGCTGCCGCACGTGCTGGAGTTCAGCGCCAATCCGCATCAGGTATTGCGCGAGGCCGAGCGCGTGCTGCGCCCGGAAGGCCGCCTGGTGCTGGCCGGCTTCAATCCGCGCAGCCTGTGGGGGCTGGCACGCAGGCTGCAGGGCGGCGAATGCGGTTATCCGTGGAACGGCAGCTTCCTGAATATTTCGCGGGTGAAAGACTGGATGGCGTTGCTGGGACTCGAGGTGGCGGCCGGCAGCATGTGCTGCTACCGTCCGCCGATCAACCGCGCAAACTGGCTGCGGCGGCTGCGCTTCATGGAGCCCGCCGGCGACCGCTGGTGGGCGATGGGCGGCGGCGTGTATTTTCTGCAGGCGGTGAAGCGCGTGCAGGGCATGAACATCATCCTGCCGCAGTGGAAAACGCCGGTGACGCAACGTTTTCTGTCGCCCGCGGCCAAGGTGATCAATCTCAAACAGTATCGGGTCCATCGTGAACGCTGACACCATCTACATATACAGCGACGGCGCCTGCAAGGGCAATCCCGGCATCGGCGGCTGGGGCGCATTGCTGGTATCGGCCGGACACCGCAAGGAAATCTACGGCGGAGAGGCCGCCACCACCAACAACCGCATGGAAATGACCGCGGTGATCCGCGCGCTGGAACTGCTGAAGCGTCCCTCCACGGTCGAAGTCCACACCGACTCGCAGTATGTGCAAAAAGGCATCAGCGAATGGCTGCCCGGCTGGAAGCGGCGCAACTGGCGTGCCGCCGACGGCAAGCCGGTGAAGAACCAGGATCTGTGGCAGCGGCTCGATACCTTGAACCAGCAGCACCGCATCGAGTGGAAATGGGTGCGGGGTCATGCCGGCCACCCCGAAAACGAACGTGCCGACGCGCTGGCCAACCAGGGCGTTCTGCAGGCGCAACAACACTGAAGCTGAAACCATGCGGCAAATCATTCTGGATACCGAAACCACCGGCCTCGACCCCAGCCAGGGGCATCGCATCATCGAAGTGGCGGCGGTGGAAATGGTCAACCGGCGGCTCACCGGCAACCATCTGCACCGTTATGTGAACCCGGATCGCGACATCGACGCCGGGGCGATGCAGGTGCACGGCATCACCCCCGAATTTCTGCAGGACAAGCCGCGCTTTGCCGGCATCGCCCGGGAGTTCGTCGACTTCATCCAGGGCGCCGAACTCATCATCCACAACGCGCCGTTCGATGTGGGCTTTCTCAACATGGAGCTGCGCCTGCTGGAAATGACGCCGTTGGCGACCTGGTGCGACGGCGTGACCGACACCCTGGCGCTGGCCAAGACCCTGCACCCCGGCCAGCGCAACAATCTGGATGCGCTGTGCAAACGCTATGGCGTGGACAACACGGCGCGCACGCTGCACGGCGCCTTGCTCGACTGCGAACTGCTGGCGGCGGTGTACCTGGCGCTGACGCGCGGCCAGGAAAGCCTGTCGATCGGACTGGACGTGCGCAGCGAGCAGGCTGCCCGGGACGTCACACATGCACGGCCCAGGCCCATCCTGCTGCCGGCGTCGAATGCCGAGCTGGAGGCACACGCAAGCCTGCTGGAGGCGATTGCCAAGGAAAGCAGGGGCACTTGCCTGTGGAGTGCGGAGCAGGGGGCGGCTTGACGGTCCGGGTGCCGCGCAGGCGGGGTGCGTTATGCCGCATCGCGCGCCTGGGGCTGGTTCTCGCCTGTCTGCTCCTCGCCCCGGCGCAGGCCATCGCTGCGCGGGTGGCGGTGGTGTTGAGCGACGACTCGGCTCCCTACCAGGAGGTCTATCAGGTCATCCGTGCGCATCTGGACGACACGCCTCACGAGGTCAGCCGGATGGATGCCGATGGATTGACCGCCCCCTCGTTGAACGAGGCCCGATTGACCGTTGCCGTGGGGGTGCACGCAGCCGAAGCGGTGGCGGCGCTGCCGGTGCGGTCGCCGGTGCTGGCGGTGCTGGTGCCACGGGCGTGGTATCTCAAAAGCGGGCGTGCCCGCCTGAGCGACGGCGGCCGCCGCAGCGCATCGGCAATCTATCTGGATCAACCGTTCGAGCGGCAGGCGCAGTTGATCCGCCTGGTTTTTCCCGAAGCGCGGCGTGTGGGCGTGTTGTTGAGCAGGGAACAGGGCGGGCTGCTGACGGAACTGGACGAGGCCTTGCGCATGCAGCGGCTCAGCCTGACGCACGCCACCCTGGCCGAGGATGAACGGCTGATCCCCCAGCTTGAAAACGTGTTGTCCGAGGCCGATCTCTTGCTGGCCTTTCCCGATCCGCAGGTGTTCAACCGCAATACGGCGCAAAGCATTCTGCTTACGTCCTACCGCTACCGCGACCCGGTGCTGGGCTATTCGCGCTCGCTGACGCGGGCGGGGGCATTGTTGTCGCTGCATTCCAGCCCGGCGCAGATCGGCCGCCAGACGGCCGAATGGGTGGGCAGCGTCTTGCAGGGCGGCGCGGCGCGCCTGCCGTCGCCAGCCCCCCCTGCCTATTTCAGCATTTCGATCAATGAGCAGGTGGCGCGTTCGCTCGGCTTTGTCTTGCCGCCGGAAGCCGAACTGGAGAAACGTCTGGGAGGGGGGCGCTGATGGCGGCTTCATTGGGGATACGGGGGCGTGTCATGGTTCTGGCCATGGTGCCGGTGGCGATCGTCGGGGTCTTGCTGCTGTTTCAGCTCATTACCGGGAAAATAGACGATCTGGATCAATCGTTGCGCACCCGTGCCGTGGCGATTGCGCGCCAGCTGGCACCAGCGGCCGAATATGGCGTGGCCTCGGGCAATATCGAGGTGCTGCAGACCCTGCTCGAAAAAGCGGCGATCGAGCCCGATATCCGCGGGGTGGCGGTATTCACCGATAACGGCCGGAGGCTGGCTCAGGTCGGCCTCGGGGCATGGACCTATCCTGAGCAGGGGGGGCTGCCGGTGGACCGCATCCACCAGATCGAATACAAGGACCGGCTGGTGTACTACGCGCCGGTCACGCGTACCGAGGTGGTGGTGGATGATTTCCATGCGGCCGGCGAACGGACGGCGCCGCAGGGCACCCAGACCCGGCTGCTGGGCTGGGTCGGCCTGGACGTGTCGCGCAGCGCCACCATCAAGAGCCAGCGCGATGCCATTCTGCGCAGCCTGACCATTTTGCTGGCGGGACTGGGCGTCAGCCTCTATCTGGCGTGGCGCATCGGGCGCCAGATCACGCGGCCGATCCTGGCCTTGACGCATACGGTCAGTCGCATTGGCGAGGGGCATCTGGACGAGCGGGTGGAACTGAGCGGACAAGCCGAACTGGGCATGCTGCAGCGCGGCGTCAATCACATGGCGGCGCATTTGCAGACGATGCAGGACCAGATGCAGGAAAGGATCGACCGGGCCACGGCGCGCCTGGTTTATCAGGCCAGCCACGATGCCTTGACGGGGCTGATCAATCGCCGCGAATTCGAGCAGCGGCTGGAGCGCGCCCTGCTGTCGGCCATGCAGCAGGATCGCGAACATGCGTTGTGTTACATGGACCTCGATCAATTCAAGGTGATCAACGATTCCTGCGGCCATGCGGCGGGCGACGAGCTGCTGCGCCAACTGGCCCTGCTGCTGAAGGGCAAGCTGCGCGAGCGCGATACGCTGGCTCGCCTGGGAGGCGACGAGTTTGCGCTGCTGCTGGAAAATTGCAGCATCCCGGGTGCGCTGGAAGTGGCGGACAGTTTCCGCGCCGAGGTGCAGCGCTTCCGCTTTAAATGGGGGGAACGCATTTTCTCGGTCGGCATGAGCGTCGGCATGGTGGCGATCAACCGCGACAGCGGCACCGCAGCGGGCCTGCTGTCGGCGGCGGATGCCGCGTGTTATGTGGCAAAAGACCGCGGCCGCAACCAGATTCACGTGTATGAAAGCCGCGATTCCGATCTGGTGCGCCACCGCGGCGAAATGCAATGGGTGACGCGGATTCAGCGGGCGCTGGAAGAGCAGCGCCTGCGTTTGTCGTGGCAGGAAATCCGCCGCACCGACGGCGCAGCGGAATCCACCCGCCACGTCGAGCTGCTGCTGCGGATGGTGGACGACGACGGCAGCGAAATTCTGCCGATGGCTTTCATCCCGGCAGCCGAGCGTTATTCCATCATGCCCGCGCTCGACAGCTGGGTGGTCGAGGAAGCGCTGCGCCTGTGCCGGCAGTATCTGGCGGCAGACTGCGCGTTGCGCTACCTGTTTGCGGTCAACCTGTCGGGGGCGTCGCTCAAAGACCCGGCTTTTCGCGGCATGCTGCTGGCGCGGTTGCAGGAAAACCCCGTCCTGGGACCGCACCTGTGCTTTGAAATCACCGAGACGGCGGCCATCGGCAACCTCGCCGTGGTCAACGATTTCATCGAGGCCATGCGCGGCTTCGGGTGCAGTTTCGCGCTGGACGATTTCGGCAGCGGCTTGTCGTCCTTCACTTATCTGAAGAACCTGAAAGTGGATTACCTCAAGATCGACGGCGCATTCGTGCGCGACATCATGAACAACCCGATCGATCGTTCAATGGTCGAAGCCATACACCGTATCGGCCACCAGATGGGGCTGAAAACGGTGGCCGAGTATGTCGAGTCGGATCGGATCCTGGCGCTGCTGAGGCAGATCGGGGTGGACTACGTGCAGGGGAGCGGCATACACCGCCCGCAGCCCCTGGAAAAGCTGTGCGATCAGGCCTGAAACCCGGGCCAGGGCCGGCGTTTCAGGCGGCTACGCCGAAGCCGGCGTTGACGACGGCCTGTTCCATGGCGGCGCGGTCGACCCGGGCAGGATCGTATGCCACGCGCGCCCGAGCCGGCGTGAGCGTGACCTCGACGCTGTGCACGCCAGGCAATGCGGCCAACACCTTCTGCACGCTGTTGACGCAGCCGCCGCAGGTCATGCCGGTTACGGCTAAAACGATTTCGCTCATGCTGAACCCCGAAAGAATATTCGAGGCTTGATTCTACTTTTTGCGCGGACGTTTGCGCAGGGCTTCTTTGGTGTGGTCGATCAGGCGGTCGGCCACCACTTCGGCGTCGACGGTGAAGGTGCCGTTGGCAAGCGCGGATTTGACCGCCTCGATCTTGCCGGCATCCGCGATGTCGGTCGCAGCCAGCTGGGATTCCAGCGAACGGATGCGGGTGCTTGATTCGGTCAGCGTCAGCGAATCGCCGCCGCCCGCTGCGGGGGCGGCCGTTTTGCCCGCTCCCTTGCCTTTGGCGGCTGAGACTTTGGCGGCGGCGGGAGGGGTGATGCGCTTGTCGATTTTCACGGGGATTCCTGGTCGCTGTTGTTCGATCTTCTGACTGGCCGAGTACTCAAATGGTTTATCGGCCGCCCGGGATGTTTCTTTAGCCGCCGAGGAGCGGGATCACCCCGTCCAGCCCGACCTGGTTCAAGGCATGGCTGGCCTGTGCGCGTACCACCGGCTTGGCGTGGTAGGCGATGCTGAGGGCGGCCTCAGCCATCATCTTCAGGTCGTTCGCGCCGTCGCCCATGGCGATCACCTGGGAACGGGCCAGATTCAGCCCGGCGCGCACCCGGTTGAGCCAGTCGGCCTTGCCCTGGGCGTCCACGATATCGCCGAGCACGCGCCCGGTCAATTTCCCGCCGGCCACTTCCAGCGAGTTGGCTGCAGTGTAGTCCAGTCCCAACCGGGACTGCAGCCGCTCGGTAAAGAAGGTGAATCCGCCCGACACCAGCAGGGTCTTGATTCCGGCGGTGCGGGCGGCGGCCAGCAGGGCCTCGGCGCCCGGCGAGAGCTGCAGCCGCTCGTCGTACACCCGTTGCAGCGCGGATTGATCCAGTCCGGACAGCAGGGAGACCCGCCGGCGCAGGCTTTCGGCAAAGTCGATCTCGCCGCGCATCGCGGCTTCGGTGATGGCCGACACCTGCGGTTTCAGGCCATGCATGTCGGCGATTTCATCGATGCACTCGATGGTGATGAGGGTCGAGTCCATGTCCATCACCAGCAGGCCAAAGTCGCGGATGCGGCGCTCGGCCGGCACCCAGCCGCAGTCGAGGGCATGGGCGTCGCAGTATGCGGCGATTTCGGCGCGCTGGCTGTCGTCGGCCCCAGTCAGCCGGAATGCCGTGGCCGAAACCGTTTCAATCGCTGCGGCGGCAGCCAGTGTGGCGAGTGCCTCGAGACTGGGGGTGGAGACGGTTTTTCCCTGAACGATCAGATTCATTTTGATTTGTCTTCAAATGCTTAATTCAAGAAGTTGAACATGGAGACGACATTCGCCGCCCGCGCGTCGGGAGGGGACGACGCATGCCAGCGCAGTCGGTTTTCGCCCGCCAGCTTGATGTCGCGCCGGGTCTGGATGAGCTGGATGATGCGGCCCGGATCGATCGGCGGCTGCGGCACGAATTGCAGCAGGATGCTGTCCGCGTTGGCATCGACCTTCATGATGCCGAGTGGGCGCGCGGCCAGCCGCAGGCGGTGGGTGTCGAGCAGCGCGCGCGCCGGGTCGGGCAGGCGGCCGAAGCGGTCGACCAGCTCTTCCTGCAGCCGGGTCAGCTCCTCGGCGTCATGGACGCTCGCCAGGCGCTTGTACAGCACCAGCCGTTCGTGCACGTCGGGGCAGTAGTCTTCCGGCAGCAGCGCGGGCAGGTGCAGGTTGATCTCGGACACCACGCCGAGCGGCTGGCTCATGTCGGGTTCGCGGCCGGCCTTCAGGCTCGCCACCGCGCCGGCCAGCATGTCGTTGTAGAGCGAGAAGCCGACTTCGAGGATCTCGCCGCTCTGCTTGTCGCCCAGCACTTCGCCGGCGCCGCGGATTTCCAGATCCTGCATGGCGAGATGAAAGCCGGAACCCAGCTCCTCCATCAACTGGATCGCCTCCAGACGCTTCTTCGCCTGCGGCGTCAAGGTACGGTCCTCTTCCACCAGCAGGTAGGCGAAGGCCTGGTGGTGCGAGCGCCCGACGCGGCCCCGGAGCTGATGCAATTGGGCGAGTCCGAACTTGTCGGCGCGGTTGATCAGGATGGTGTTGGCGGTCGGGATGTCGATGCCGGTTTCGATGATGGTGGTGCACAGGAGGATGTCGTAGCGCTGCTGATAGAAGTCGCGCACCACCTGTTCCAGTTCGCGTTCGCCCATCTGGCCGTGGCCGACGCGGATGCGCGCCTCCGGCAGCAGCTTTTCCAGCCGTTCGCGCATCGCCTCGATGGTGCTGACTTCGTTGTGCAGGAAATACACCTGGCCGCCGCGCTTCAGTTCGCGCAGCACCGCCTCGCGGATCAGTCCACCGGAAAACGGCTGCACGAAGGTCTTGATCGCCAGCCGCTTCTGCGGCGCCGTGGCAATCACCGAGAAATCGCGGATGCCTTCGAGCGACATCGCCAGCGTGCGCGGGATCGGCGTGGCGGTCAGCGTCAGCACGTCGACCTCGGCGCGCAAGGCCTTCAGCTGTTCCTTCTGGCGCACCCCGAAGCGGTGTTCCTCGTCCATGATGACCAGCCCCAGACGGGCGAACTTGACGTCCTTCTGGATCAGCCGGTGGGTGCCGATGACGATGTCGATCCTGCCTTCCTTCAGCGCTTCGAGCGCTGCGGTCTGCTCCTTTGCGGTGCGGAAGCGCGACAGCTCGGCGAGCTTCACCGGCCAGGCCGAGAAGCGGTCGGAGAAATTGTTGAAGTGCTGCTCGGCCAGGAGCGTGGTCGGCACCAGCACTGCGACCTGGTAGCCGCCCATCACCGCCATGAAGGCGGCGCGCAGCGCGACCTCGGTCTTGCCGAAGCCGACGTCGCCGCACACCAGACGGTCCATCGGCTTGCCCGACTGCATGTCGGCCATCACCGCGGCGATGGCGGCGGCCTGGTCGGGGGTTTCCTCGTAGCCGAAGCCCTCGGCGAAGGCCTCGTAGTCGTGCGGCGAAAACTGGAATGCGTGGCCCTCGCGCGCCGCGCGCAGCGCATACAGGTTGAGCAGCTCGGCGGCGGTGTCGCGTGCCGCCTGCATGGCGCGGCGGCGCGCCTTCTCCCACTGGTCGGTGCCGAGCTTGTGCAGCGGCGCCGCGCCTTCTCCGGCGCCGCTGTAGCGCGAGATCAGGTGCAGGTTGGCGACCGGCACGTAGAGCTTGTCGCCCTTGGCGTATTCGAGCTGCAGGAACTCGGTGTCGCCGTCGCCGAGGTCCATGTTGATCAGACCGAGGTACTGGCCGACGCCGTACTGCGCATGCACCACCGGGTCGCCGGGCTTCAGCTCCGAGAGGTCGCGCAGCAGGTTGTCGATCTGGGTGGCGCGGGCTTCGCGCGCGCGCCGGGTCTTCGGCGGGATGGCGTAGAGTTCGGTCTCGGTGATGACGGCGAACTGGCCGTCCGACGTGACGAAGCCTTCGGCCAGCGGGCCGTGGGTGAGCAGGATGCGGTCGGTGTGCTGCCGGCAATCGGCCCAGCTTCCGCACAGTGCGGCGTGGAGGCCGTGTTCGGAAAGATATTCGTGCAGGGTTTCGCGCCGCCCGGCCGACGGCGCGACGATCAGTAGCGTGCCCTTGAATCCGTCGATGAAGCCCTGCAGCTTGGCGACCGGATGGGCCTCGCGGCGGTCGACCGAAATGGGCGGAACGGGGCGGGCCAGCCCGTCGCCGCCCTGTTCCAGGTCGAGCCGCGTGTAGCCCTTGGCCAGGCTGAAGAACGTGTCGGTCGGCAGAAACAGGTCGGCCGGCGGCAGCAGCGGGCGGTCCTTGTCGCCCGACAGCAGGCGGTAACGGCCTTGCGCGTCGGCCCAGAACGCCTGGCCGGCGGGGTCGAGCGCGCCGTGCGCCACCAGCCGCGTGGCAGCGGGCAGATAGTCGAACAGCGTCGCCGTTTCCTCGAAAAACAGCGGCAGGTAGTACTCGATGCCGGCCGGCGCAAGGCCGTTGCTGACATCCTTGTACAGCTTGGACTTGGACGGGTCGCCCTCGAAACGCTCACGGAAATTCTGCCGGAAGCGGGTGATGCCGGCCTCGTCGAAGGGGAATTCGCGCGCCGGCAGCAGGCGGATTTCGCTCACCGGATAGATGCTGCGCTGGGTGTCGATATCGAACGCGCGCAGCGTCTCGATTTCATTGTCGAACAGGTCGATGCGGTAGGGCAGCGCGCTGCCCATGGGGAACAGGTCGATCAACCCTCCGCGGACGCTGAATTCGCCCGGCGCGAATACCTGATTGACGTGGGTATAGCCGCCCAGCGCCATCTGCGCGCGGAAGGCGGCTTCGTCGAGGGTGTCCTTCTGCTTGAGGAAGAAAGTGTGGGCGGCGAGGAAGGCCGGCGGCGCCAGCCGGTACAGCGCGGTGGACAGCGCCACCACGGCGATGTCGAATTCGCCGCGCGAAATCTGGTACAGCGTCGCCAGCCGCTCGGAAATCAGGTCCGGGTGCGGCGAAAACGTATCGTAGGGCAGGGTTTCCCAGTCGGGAAAGGCGCACACCCGCAACTCGGGGTCGAACCAGCGCAGTTCCTCGGCCAGCCGGTTGGCGTCCCACGCGCTGGCGCACACCACGGCGAGCGGCGCGGCGTGGCGCGCCAGTTCGGCGAGATAGAGCGCATCGGCTGCGCCGGCGAGGCCGGACTGGCTGCGCTGGGGGCCGGAAGGCTGGGAAGCGGGGGCGAAGAGCGTCATGCAAATAGCGGGATTATCCTAGAAACGGCAGTCGGGCGCATCCGCGGTGCGGAGGCGGGGCGGGGGCAGGTATAATGCCTGCCTTTCCCGTTCAACCCCCGATATCCCATGAGTCTCGACCGCGTCAGTTCCGGCCGCAATCTGCCGGATGACTTCAATGTCATCATCGAAATTCCCGCCCACGGCGAACCCATCAAGTACGAAGTCGACAAGGAATCCGGCGCCATGTTCGTCGACCGTTTCATGTCGACCGCCATGCACTATCCCTGCAACTACGGCTACATTCCGCACACCCTGTCGGAAGACGGCGATCCGGTCGACGTGCTGGTGGTGACGCCGATCCCGCTGATCACCGGCGTGGTGGTGCGCTGCCGCCCCATCGGCATGCTGAAGATGACCGACGAAGCCGGCGTCGACGCCAAGCTGCTGGCCGTGCCGGTCGACAAGCTGTGCGGCATCTACAAGGGCGTCAACAAGCCGGAAGATTTGCAGGCCCTGCTGCTGGCGCAGATCTCCCATTTTTTCGAGCACTACAAGGATCTCGAAAACGGCAAATGGGTCAAGGTCGAGGGCTGGGTCGGCATCGACGACGCGCGCGCCGAGATCCTCGCCGGCGTCGAGCGCTACCGCAACGCCAAGGACAAGCCGGCGTTCTGAGTAACAAGGTGCAAGATACAAGATTCAAGGAAAACCGGTTCCTTGGCGCTTGTGACTTGAAACTTGTCTCCTGAGTCCTGCACCTGTATGAAAGTCTGCATCCTCTCCGACTCCCACGACAACCGCCGTCTGCTCGGCGCGGCGGTCGAGCACGCCAAGGCGCACGGGGCGGAGGCGGTGCTGCACTGCGGCGACGTGGTCGCGCCGACCACATTGCGCGTGCTGCAGAAATACGAACTGCCGGTGCACGTCATCCACGGCAACAACACCGGCGACCTCTACAACATGAGCCGGCTGGCAGCCGAACCCAACAGCGTGGTGCGCTACCACGGCCAGGACGCCGCCTTCACCCTGGCCGGCCGCAACCTGTTCCTGGTGCATTACCCGCATTACGCGCAGGCGCTCGCCTGCACCGGCGACTACGACCTGGTGTGCTGCGGCCACGATCACAAATCCAGCATCTCGCAAGTGGCCACGGTCAAAGGCGGACACGCCTGGCTGGTCAACCCCGGCACCGTCGGCGGCGTCGGCGCGCCCCCCACCTACATCATGGCCAACCTCGCCGCGATGCAGTTCGAGATTGTCGCCATCGAGGCGGCGCCGGCCTCGGTGCTGCCGCCGGTTACGCCGCACGCCTAGAGCCGGATCGATACTTCTCCTCGCAGCGTGGAGCGCGCCAGGTTTTTATGGGGCGGAGGGGATGAAAAACGGGGCATGACGCCCCGTTTTTTTTTTGCTGCTGGCAGTGCGCTCTTATTTCGCGGGCTTGACCGTGGTCAGTCCGAGCGCTTCCCAGTCCTGCATGCCGCCCCGGTACCATTTGATTTTATTCGCCGGGTAGCCGATTTTCAGCAGGCCTTTGATGTTGGTCGGCGACTGGCCGCACCAGGGACCGTTGCAGAACATGACGACGGTTTTGGCATTGTCGAACATGTAGAAACCATCCTGGTTCCTGACGCCGAAATGCTTTTCAAGGATTTCCTGCACGGTGATGGGATCCGACTTGCCGATGTTGAGCTTGTCCCACGGAATGTTGACCGCACCGGGGATCGTGCCTTTTTCGACCCAGTCAGGCGTACGCGAATCCACCACCATGATGGTTTTGTCGCCGTCGCTCATTTTCTTCAGGTAATGAATGATCTCAAGCTCTCCGATGGTATCGACGCCGGCCGCCAGTTCGCCCGGCTGAATGCAGAAAGGCGGGCATTTGCGCGAGGTCTTGGCGAAATCGGGATTGATGGTGTTTTTCTGGTCCTGATTGCGCATGATCGTGACTTTCTGGCCGTCATGCATCACATCGACCGAAGGCAGGTCGGCAGTGAGGTTGACATCCAGTGCGCTGGCCGCCATGGGCATGGCGAGAGAAGCGAACAGAGTGGATACGGCGAATAGGGTGCGAAGCTTCATTTTGTCTCCTGGATTATGCTTGGCGAGCGATTGCGACTGATTAACCGTTAATCGCAAGCCGGTTCTTCCTTCTTGGTTTCGGTCGTGCTGCTTTGCGATGGATTTGTGTTGGCGGCTTTCTCCTTGGGCTGGGCTGGGTTTTCAGAAGTGCTTGCGACAGCCGGTCCGGCCTGCTGCGCTTCGGCGTCGTCTGCAGCATTGACGATGCCGGGGGCCAGATACAGCACGGCTGCCATCATGCAAGCTAAGTTGGATATTTTCGTCATCCTGTCTCCTCAAAGTGTTCAATGCAAGGCCTTGCGGCTGGCCGATCGGGCGGCGCTTTTTGCCTGTATCGGTAAGCATCTTGTGTGCCAAACCCCTATTTGCCTGATTGCAAAGGGATTCAGGTTTTCCTGCGGAAAGAAAGTGACATTACGGTCAGGCAAAGTGTCATGTTGTCATGACAGCTGCCGCGGGGAACTGGCCGAAGCGGATCGCGCGGCTCTGCGCAACAACGAACGGGTTTGCAGAATGGGATGCTTTCCATGCAGCCGTTGAGGATGCCCGGCTGCGTGAAATAACGCAGGGGGCGCCGGACCGTTTCCGGTTCCCGCTTTTCACCCGTGCCCGCATGGCGCAGCCATGAACACTTCCTCTTATTCGCGCATAGAAAACTTCGATTGAGATTGCGCGCTTGCCCGTGGCGGCGGGCATGGCCTTGGGGGTACTATTTCGGATGTCGAATTCGGGTTTAAAACCCGCTATCCGGGAGGGATGTCCCGGGTGGTTGTTCAGAAATTTTGCATCCATCTGATGGAGAAAACAATGACGGAGCATGTTGCAACCAACGAGACCATACTCGTGGTCGGCGGCGGGATTTCCGGCATGACCGCCGCGCTCGAGGCGGCCGAAACCGGCAAGAACGTTGTCCTGGTTGAGAAGAATCCTGCACTGGGCGGACGCACCTCCCAGCTGTATCGCTACTTTCCCAAGCTGTGCCACCCCATCTGCGGCCTGGAGATCAACCAGCGCCGTCTGAAAAACAATCCCCGCGTGCGGGTGCTGACGCTGGCCGAAGTTTCCGGCATCGAAGGCGATGCCGGCAACTACACCGTTACCGTCAAGGTCAAGCCGCGCTACGTGAACGAAAACTGCACCGCCTGCGGCGACTGCGGACGCGCGGTCGAAACGATGGTGGACGATCCGTTCAACTACAACCTCGGCCAGCACAAAGCCGCCTACCTGCCGAACGCGATGGCCTACCCGCAGCGCTACGTGCTGGACCCGGCGATCATCGGCAGCGCCGACGCCGACCGCGCCAAGGCTGCGTGCAAATACGGCGCGATCGACCTCGACATGCAGGAGGAGACGATCCAGGTCAAGGCCGGTGCGGTGGTGTGGGCGACCGGCTGGCAGCCCTACGACGCGGCGAAGATCCAGCCTTATGGCTACGACCGCTTCAAGAACGTCATCACCAGCGTCGAGTTCGAGCGCCTGGCCGACATCCACGGGCCCACGGGCGGCAAGATCCTGCGCCCGTCCGATGGCAAGGAAGCGAAGAACATCGCCTTCATCCAGTGCGCCGGCTCGCGCGACGAGAACCATCTGCGGCACTGCTCGCGCATTTGCTGCATGGCCTCCTTGAAGCAGACGCACTACGTGCGCGAAGCGTATCCGGAAGACGGCAAGTCGACCATCTACTACATCGATATCCGCGCCATCGACCGCTTCGAGGACTTCTATCAAAAAGTCCAGGCCGACCCGTCGGTGAATTTCATCAAGTCCAAGGTCGCGAAGATCACCGAGGACGAGCACGGCAACCCGGTGTGCCATGGCGTCAACACCGAAGGCTACAAGCGCTACACCACGCCGCACGACCTGGTGGTGCTGGCGGTCGGCATGGAGCCCTCGGTCAAGGGCGTCAATATTCCCGGCCACATCGTCGCGGATTCGAGCGGCTTCATCGAGGCCGATCCGGCCAACGGCGCGGTGTTCGGCGCCGGCTGCGCGTCGAACGCGCTGGACGTGAACCGTGCCGTGCAATCGGCCACCGCGGCGGCATTGCGCGCCATCCAGGTGGTCAACAAAGTAGCAAAGGCGGAGGCTTAAACAATGGCTGACATCAAAGTCGCAGCGTATATCTGCAAGGGCTGCGGACTCGGCGAGCGTCTGGATACGGACGCGCTGGTCAAAGTCGCACAGAAGGACGGCAAGGTGCCGCTGGCGAAGTCGCACGATTTCCTGTGCAACGCCGACGGCGTGGCGATGATCAGGAACGACATCGCCAACGAGGGCGTCACCCACGTCATGATCGGTGCCTGCTCGCGCCGCGCCAAGACGGAGGCGTTCTTCTTCCCTGAGAACGCGGTGGCGCGCGCCAACCTGCGCGAGGGCGTGATCTGGATCCGTCCCGACACCGAGGAGGCGCGCGAGACCACCCAGGAGATGGCGGAAGACTACATTCGCATGGGCTGCGCCGAAGTGAAGGCGATGACCGCGCCCGGCGGCAACGCCAACACCGGCAGCAGCAAGACCCTGCTGGTGGTGGGCGGCGGCGTCACCGGCATGACCACCGCAATCGAGGCGTCGAAGACCGGCTACCCGGTGGTGCTGGTGGAGAAATCCGGCGCGCTCGGCGGCTGGGCCGGCAAGCTCTACAAGCGCGTGCCGGTGCACGAGCCGTACAAGTCCCCGATGGATACCGGCGTGGCCGATCTGGCCTCGCAGGTGATGGGCGACAGCAACATCAAGCTGTATCTGAACGCCACCGTCGCCAAGACCGACGGCGCGCCGGGACGCTTCGTGGTCGACATTGCCACCGAATCGGGCGCGACCCACACCGAGGATATCGGCGCCATCGTGCAGGCGACCGGCTTCACCCTGTACGACATGAACAAGCTGCCGGAGCTTGGCGGCGGCCAGTCGCCCAACGTGGTCGACCAGGCCGGCCTCGAAGCGCTGGCGACCGCCGCGGCGGCGGGCGATGGCGTGATCCGCCGCCCGTCGGACGGCCAACCGGTGAAGTCGGTGGTGTTCGTGCAGTGCGCCGGCCAGCGCGACACCACCGGCCAGCACCTGTCGTACTGCTCGGGCTTCTGCTGCAACGCCAGCATCAAGCAGGCGATGTACTTCAAGGACGCCAATCCCGCCGTCGACACCACTATCATCTACACCGACCTGCGCACCCCCGGCAATGGCGAGGACTTCTACCGCAGCGCGCAGGAGAAGGGCGTCGTCTTCACCAAGGGCCGCGTCGCCCAGGTGCTGCCTAACGGCGCCACCAGCACGGTGAAGTTCCATGACCTGATCCTCGACGACGCCGACGCCGCGATGGCGGACGTCGACCTGGTGGTGCTGGCCACCGGCCAGGTGGCGAACTCGGGCGTCAACATCGAAACGCTGACCAAGCCGCAGGTCGAAGGCCAGGAAGGCGAGCCGCAAGCCGCAGCCACGGTGGAAGTGAAGCCGATTTCCATCCTCAACCTGAGCTACCGCCAGGGCCCGGACGTGCCGCAGCTGAAGCAGGGCTTCACCGATTCGCACTTCATCTGCTTCCCCTACGAGACTCGCCGCACCGGCATCTACACCGCCGGCCCGGTGCGCCGCCCGATGGATATCGCGCAGGCGCGCGAGGACGCCACCGGCGCTGCGCTGAAGGCGATCCAGGCACTGGAAAACGCCGAGCTCGGCCGCGCCGCGCATCCGCGTTCGGGCGACCTGTCGTTCCCGAAAGTGCGCCTGGAAGGCTGTACCCAGTGCAAGCGCTGCACCGTGGAATGCCCGTTCGGCGCCATCGACGAGGATGAAAAACGCTTCCCGGTGTTCAACGAATCGCGCTGCCGCCGCTGCGGCACCTGCATGGGCGCCTGTCCGGTGCGGGTGATCTCGTTCGAGAACTACTCGGTCAACACCGTCGGCGCGCAGATCAAGGCGGTCGACATCCCGGACGAGTTCTCCGAGAAGCCGCGCATCCTGATCCTGGCCTGCGAGAACGACGCCTATCCCGCGCTCGACATGGCGGGGATGAACCGCAACGAGTACTCGGCCTTCGTGCGCATCATCCCGATCCGCTGCCTCGGCTCGGTCAACACCATCTGGATCACCGATGCGCTGAACGCCGGCTACGACGGCGTGATGCTGATGGGCTGCAAATCCGGCGACGAATACCAGTGCCACTTCGTCAAGGGTTCCGAGCTCGGCCGCGTGCGCATGTCCAAGATCGACGACACGCTGAAGACGCTGAACCTCGAATCGGAGCGGGTGCGCGACCTCGAAGTCGCCATCACCGACATCCAGCGGGTGCCCGAGATGATCGACAAGTATGCTGCCGAGCTGGTTGCCGTTGGCCCCAGCCCGTTCAAAGGCTTCTAATCATGCATCGGCCATTTTTGACGATGCATCATTCAGCTGGCAAGGAAACGACATGAGCGCAAATACCGCAGTGGCGGCGAAATACCGCAACAACTTCCTGAAGGAAATCGAAGAACAGGTCGAGATGGGCGACTGGGTCAAGATGTGCATGCAATGCGGCGTCTGTTCCGGTTCCTGCCCGACCAACTTCCAGGGCGCGTGGGAGCATCCGCCGCAGGAACTCTTCATGATGATCCGCGCCGGCAAGCGCGAGGAAGTGCTGACCACCAGTTCGATGTGGAACTGCACCTCCTGCTACAACTGCATCGTGCGCTGCCCCAGGAAGCTGCCGATCACCCACATCATGCACGGCATCGCCGAATATGCGCACCGTCTCGGCATGGCGCCGAAGCTGCAGCCGACGCGCTTCTTTTCCGGCCTGTTCTGGAAGAACGCGACCAAGACCGGCCGCGTCAACGAACTCAAGCTGTCGATGGGGCTGTACTTCAAGGACGGCTTCGTGCAGGGGATCAAGAACGGCATGGCGATGCAGGCGGTCGCGCTGGGCCTGGTCAAGGCCAAGCGGCTGAACGTGATGGAGCTGTTCGGCGGCCACAAGTGCAAGGATCAGAAGGGCATTCAGGCAATGCTGAAGAAGGCCTACGAAATCGAACGCAGCCGCAAGACCGCCAGGATCGCGGGCTGAGGAGAGAAAAATGTCCAAACATGAATACGCGTTTTACCCCGGCTGCTCGTCGCAGAAGGGCGCTTCCGCATCCAACTACCTGACCTCGGTCGAGGCGATGTGCAAGACGCTCGACGTCAAGCTCACCGAAATCCCCGACTGGAACTGCTGCGGCGCATCCATCGGCTATGCGGAAGCCGGCGAACTGCCGCGCCACGTCCTGAATGCGCGCAACTTCGCGCTGTCCGAGCAGAACCTGCCCGGGCAGGAAATCGTCGCCACCTGCGCCGCCTGCTGGCTCGGCGCGCGCGAAACCCGCGAGCGCCTGACCCACTCCGACACGCTGATGGCCGACACCCGCGAAGCGCTCAAGGAAGCCGGCCTGACGATCAACGAGATGCCCGAGATCCGCCACATGGTCGAAGTGCTGATCGAGGATCTCGGCTTCGAGGAAATGGCCAAGCACGTCGTGCGTCCGCTCGAAGGCATGAAAATCGCAGGCTACGTCGGCTGCCAGACCAACCGCCCGTTCGGCGTCGCCGGCGAATCGTTCGAGAACCCGGTGTATCTCGACAAGATGGTCGAGATGGTCGGCGCCGAACCGATCCCGGAATACGAGCAGAAGGTGACCTGCTGCGGCGGCGCGCTGGCGTTCTCCGAGCCGGAAAAGGCGCAGGCGCAGATCAAGGACATCGTCGAGTCGGCCTACGACCACGGCGCCGAAATGATCGTCACGCCGTGCCCGCTGTGCCAGGCCAACGTCGAGATCTATCAGGGCCAGATCAACAAGCGCTACGGCACCAAGTTCGACATCCCGGTGATGTACTACAGCCAGTTGATGGTCGTCGCCTACGGCGGCGACGCCAAGGCCGCCGCGCTCAACGGCCAGGTCATCAAGGCGCGCCGGCTGGAGGAAATCGCCGCCAAGCCGGTCAAGCGCTGAGCCGGTCTGCGCAGACAAAAACAGGGGCATGCGGCCCCTGTTTTTTTGTCTGTCCGGAATGCGGCGCTATTTGCGCGCGGAATAGGTCGGCAGGGTGATGCGGAACGCCATGGCGATCAGCCGCAGTCCCAGGATGACCGCCATCCCGATCCAGGCAGCGATCACGGGGGACAGCCCCAGGGCCTGCAGGCCGATCAGCACCAGGGCGCCGGCCCAGGCGGCCGATGCGTACAGTTCGCCGCGCAGGAACACCAGCGGGACTTCGTTGCACAGCACGTCGCGCACCACGCCGCCGACGATGCCGGTGATGACCCCCATGAGGCTCGCCGCAAGCCAGGGCGCCTGCCACACCAGCGCGATCTGGGTGCCGACGATGGTGAACAGCGCGAGGCCGACGGCATCCGGTATGAGAAACAGGCGCGGCGGCAGGCGCAGGCCGCGCGCGGCGATGAAGACGGCCAGCGTCGTCGCCAGGGCAACGTACAGGTAAATCGGGTCGTCGAGCCAGAACACCGGGCGCTGCAGCAGCACGTCGCGCACCGTGCCGCCGCCCAGCGCGGTGGCCATCCCCACCATGGCCACGCCGACCAGGTCCATGTTCTTGCGGCCGGCATCGAGCACGCCGGTAAGGGCGAACACCGCGACCGCCGCCAGGCCGACCCAGTACAGCAGATTTTCCATGACGTTTCGTCCGGAGCGGGCGGCGATTCGGCCGCCCGGGGAATGAGGATGCCGGAGTATCGCAAGAAACGGCGGCAAGGACATCCGGCGCCGCTTATTTCTTGCGCTCGCGCCGCAGCAGCTCGGCCTTGCGGGCGACGCCCCAGCGGTAGCCTGACAACGCCCCGTCGGCACGGACGGCGCGGTGACAGGGGATCGCCAGCGCCACCGGGTTGGCGGCGCAGGCGTGCGCCACGGCGCGAAATGCCCTCGGCTGCCCGATGCGCGCGGCAATTTCCGAGTAGCTGGCGGTCCGGCCTGCGGGGATCGCCAGCAAGGCCTGCCAGACGCGGCGCTGAAAAACCGTTCCCTGGACGTCCAAAGGCAGGTCCAGCACGCCCTGCGGCTGCTCGATGTAAGCGATCACCCGGGCGATCCAGCGTTTGAGTTCGGCTCCGGCCGGCGCCAACCGCGCCTGCGGGAAGCGTGTCCGCAAGCGTTCGGCCAAGGCCTGCGCATCGTCGCCAAGTTCGATGGCGCACACCCCTTTGCCGGTAGCGGCGACGCTGACCCAGCCCAGCGCGCAGGGCTCGGCGGCGTAAAAAAGCCTGGCCGGGTTGAGTCCGACTTCGTGGAGGACGGCGTTCGACAGGGAGGCGGCAGATTCGGTATCCATGGCGGGCATTCGGCTGGGGTTGGAAGATCGCAGTGTCGACCGCTTCGGCGCGCTCCGCAATCCGGAACGTGCGTCCGCATCCCGCGCCTGTCGCACCGCCCGCCAAGCGGCGGTATGCTTGCGTTTTGTCAAAAAAGCATACGAACATGAAAAGAGCCCGAGACCTCAATCAGCTGATCGACCTGGTGCACGAAGCGGTGTACGAAGTCGACGAACTGCGCGCCTGCCTGGAACACGACGACGACGAAGCCTCCACCTACGCGCCCTTCCTGGATGATCTCGACAGGATGCTGCGCGACCTGCACGAATCGATGGCGTCCGGAAAATACGCGGGCGTGGGGAGCGGCGAGGATCTGGTTTTCATGCCGCTGTTCAAGAAGCACGAGCGCAGCATTCCCTTCCGCGAGTTGCTGCGCACGATCAATGCGACGCATCGCGAGGGCTTCGAGCCTTAAGTGAGGAGGCCGTAAAAAACTGTGGCTGCTTCTTGAGGGGCGCTTCCCGGCTGGCAGCGGCCAGTCGGTGTCTCTCTTCATGCGGCAAGCTCGCCGGGAACGGACCTCGAAGCGAAGCGTGCAGCATGCCGCACATAATCCTGTGATCGCCTCGGGGAAGCGGCCATGCGTTGGCCGATGAGCAGCCGGTCGGAACTTTCCACACGAATGCCTGCCTGGACTCGGAACCGGGCGGCGGCACCGGAAAGGCGTCGCCTGTATGCCCAGGCCAGGTATTGCTTCACCTTTGGCCATTACTCCGCCCGCAGCGCGTCCACCGGATTCAGCCGCGCCGCGCGCATCGCCGGCACGACGCCGGCGGCGAGTCCGATCAGCACCGATATCAGCAGCGCGCCGAGGGCATAGTCCCATGGCGTGCTGACCGGCAGGCCGCTGACGGTGGCTTTCAGCAGGGCGGCGATGCCGGCGCCGACGGCCAGGCCACCGAGTCCGCCGAGGGTGGACAGCACGGTCGATTCCATCAGGAACAGGGTGCGGATGCGCGCCCGTGTCGCGCCGAGCGCGGTGAGCAGGCCGATCTCGGCGACGCGCTCGGCCACCGCGATGTGCATCAGGGTGACCATGCCGACCGCGCCGACCAGCAGCGAGATGCCGCCGAGCGCGGCGACGGCGAAGGTGAGCACGTCGAGCACGGTGGAGAGCGTGTCGAGCATCTGCTGCTGCGGGGTGACGGTGAAATCCTCGCGGCCGTGGCGCGCGATCAAGATCCGTTTGATGTCGCCGACCACCGCCGCGACCGGCGAGCCCGGTTTGTAGGCGACGTGGATTTCCATCACGCCTTCGCGGTTGAACACTTCCAGCGCGCGTGCAGTGGGGATGTAGACGGTGTCGTCGAGGTCGAAGCCGAGCACCTGGCCCTTCGGCGCCATCACGCCGATCACGCGGAAGCGCGAGGCGCCAACCTGGAGAATCGCACCCAGCGGATTGGCGCTGCCGAACAGTTCGCTGCGCACTTTCGCGCCCAGCACCGCATAGGCGCGCGGATTGCGCGGATCGTCGGCAGGCAGGAACCGGCCGACCGCGACGTGCATGTTGAAGGCGCGCGAAAAGTCCGGTCCTTCTCCATACACCGTTACGCGCCGGCTGCGGCCGTGGGCGCGGATTTCCGCATTGCCCATCACCCCGGCGTTGGTGTATTGCGCGTAGCGCGAGGTTCTCAGCGCCAGCGCATCGTCTATCGTCAGCAGCCGCGCGCTGCCGATGGCGCCGACCGAGGCGCCATGGGTGCTGGTCTTGCCCGGGCTGACGTTGACGATGTGGGTGCCGAACTGGGTGAACTCGGCCAGCACGAAACGATGGATGCCGTCGCCGATCGAGGTGAGCAGGATCACCGCGGCGATGCCCACCGCGATGCCCGTGGCCGAAAGGAAAGTGCGCAGCCGGTGCGCGGTCAGCGCGTGCAGGGCGAAGCGCAGGGTGTCGGCAGCGCTCATTTTCCGGACAGCGCGAGCACGGGGTCGAGCCTGGCCGCGCGCGATGCGGGCAGCAGGCTGGCGGCGATGCCGGTGACGAGTGCGGTGGCCACGCCCGCCACGCTGGCCCAGGCCGGCGGCCAGGCGGGGAGCAGCGGATAGGCGAGGCGGACCATCCAGGCGCCGAAGTGCCCCAGCGCGAAGCCGATCACGCCGCCCGCCAGCGACAGCCACAGCGCCTCGGCGAAGAACAGGCGGCGGATGTCGGCGGCGGGCGCGCCGATGGCTTTCAGGAGGCCGATTTCCGCGGTGCGCTGGGCGACCGCGACCAGCATCACGTTCATCACCAGGATGCCGGCCACCGCCAGGCTGATCGCGGCGATGCCCGCCACCGCGAGCGTCAGCGCGGTGAGGATGCGGTCGAAGGTGGCGAGCACCGCGTCCTGGGTGATGACGGTGACGTCCTCCTCGCCGTCGTGGCGCAGCTTCAGGGCATGGCTGATCGCGGCCTTGGCAGGCTCGATGGCGGTGCGGCTCTTCGCCTCGACCAGGATGCGGAACAGCGATTCGGTGTTGAACAGCTCCTGCGCGTAGTCGATCGGGATGATGGCGATCTCGTCGGAGTTGAAGCCCATCGATTCGCCCTGGACGGCCAGCACGCCGGACACCAGGAAGCGGCTGTCGCCGAGGCGCACACGCTGGCCGACCGCACGACCGTCGGGAAAGAATTCGCGCGCCAGCACGCTGCCCAGCACGATCTGCGCGCTGCGCTCCGAGCCGTGGGCGAGAAAGCTGCCCTGCGACAGCTTCATGTGGCGGATCGGCAGCAGTTCGGCGTTGCTGCCGAGCACGGTCACCTCGCGCAGCCGCCCGCCGGCCGTGAGTTCGGCCACTCCCACGTTGAGCGGTGCGAGGCGCCGCACCTGCGGCAACTGGCCGATGAAGCGGGCGTCTTCCAGGGTCAGGTCGCGCGGCGTCTGCCCGAGCGCCGCGCCGGGAAAGCCGCCCGCGGTTTCGGCGCGGCCCGGCAGGACGATGAGCAGATTGGTGCCGAGCGAGGAGAACTGCCCCACCACATAGCGCCGCGCGCCTTCGCCGAGTGCGGTCAGCACCACCACCGCCGCCACCCCCAGCGCCATCGCCAGCACGATGAGCAGGGAACGGGTGCGGTAGCTCGCCACCGTGGTCAGGGACAGCGTCAGCGTGTCGCGCAGATTCATGTTTCGTCGGCGACGATCTCGCCGTCGCGCATCGCGATGTGGCGATGCGCGCGCGCGCCGAGTTCGCGGTCGTGGGTGACGATGATCAGCGTGGTGCCGCCATGGTGCAGCCCTTCCAGCAGCGCCACCACCTCGGCGCCGATGCGGTGGTCGAGGTTGCCGGTCGGTTCGTCGGCCAAGAGCGCGGTCGGGCGCAGGATGGTGGCGCGCGCGATCGCCACGCGCTGGCGCTGCCCGCCGGAGAGTTCGGCCGGGCGGTGAAAGGCGCGGTCGCGCAGGTCGAAGGCGTCCAGCGCGGCGTCGACGCGGGTCTTGCGCTCGGCCGGCGCGACGCCTTCGAGCATCAGCGGCAGCTCGATGTTTTCCGCCGCGGTGAGGCGCGGCACCAGGTGGAAGGACTGGAACACGAAGCCGATCTTCTCGCGGCGCACCCGCGCCCGCTCGTTCTCGGAAAGACCGGTGACGTCGGTGCCGTCCAGTTCGTAGCGACCGCTGTCGGAACGGTCGAGCAGGCCGATGACATTCAGCAGGGTGGACTTGCCGGAACCCGACGGCCCCATGATGGAGACGTATTCGCCCGAGGCGATGTCGAGGCTGATGCCGTTGAGCGCGCGCACTTCCTGGTCGCCCATGCGGAACACGCGCGTGATCGCGGCGAGGCGGATCATGGCTTCGCGGCTTTCGTGTCCTTCGGGGGATTGGGCGTGACCTGGGTGCCTGCCTGCACGTCTTCGCGGTCGAATGACAGCAGCACCCGCTCGCCGGCATTCAGACCGCCGGTGACTTCGGTGAACGCCCAGTTGGCCAGCCCGGTTTTCAGGCTGCGCGTTTCCAGCCTGTCGTCCCTGCCCAGCACCAAGACCGTGCCGTCCTGCCGGATCGCCTGGGTGGGCACGCGCAGCACGTTGTCGCGGCGCTCGGTGACGATTTCGGCATCGGCGCTGTAGCCGACCAGCAGGATCTGTTTGGGCGGCGTGTCGAAATCGACCTCGACATCGACCGTGCGCGCCTGCTTTTCCACCTCGGTCACGTACGGCGCAATGCGCCGCACATGGCCGGGAAAGACCTGTCCGGGCAGGGCGTCGAAGGTGATGCGCGCGGGCTGGCCGGGCTTCAGCCTGGGGGCATCGACCTCGTCCATCGGCGCGCTGACGTAGAGGCAGGTGTCGTCGATCAGGTCGACCGCGGGCGGGGTGGGGATGCCGGGCGGCGACGGCGTGGTGAATTCGCCGACCTCGCCGGTGACCTTGGCCACGATGCCGGCAAACGGCGCGGTCAGCGTGGTGCGCTCCAGCCCGGCCAGGGCGACGCGGATCTGCGCCTGCGCGCGCTTGACGTCGGTGGCGAGCGCATCGCAATTGGCCTGGCGGGCGCGCGCTTCGGCACGATCGTCCTCGCCGCGCTGCGGGCTGACGAAGCCGCGCGCGGCAAGCTGCTGGGTGCGCTCGGCGTTGCGCCGCGCGTTGTCGGCCATGATGCAGGCTTCGCGGCGGCGCTCCTCGCTGGTGGCCAGCTGGCGGGTGGCGAGTTCGCGCTGCGCGGCAAGGTCGCGGTTCCACAGTTCCAGCAGCGGCTGCCCTGCCTTCACGCGGTCGCTTTCCTTCACCCACAGCTTGACGATCTGCCCGCCCGCCACCGGGGCGAGGCGGGCGCGGCGGCAGGCCTTGACCGTGCCGGCGCGGGTGTTGACCACGGTGGCTTCCACCGTGCCGCGCGCGATCGTGGCGAGTTCGACTGCGGGCGGCAGCGGCCGGGTGAAGCGCCAGGCCGCATAGGCCAGCGCAGCGAGCGCCAGCACGACGAGTACAAGACGCAGCCAGGTTTTCGGTTTCGGCATGATAGGGCGGGGCAGCAGCGAACCGGCCCAATGTAACATTCGGGGATGCTGAAAACCATTATTCCGGCCCGCCTCGAATTCAGGGACGGCGTGCCGTATTCCGCCGCCTACGGCGACATCTACCATACTGCCGACGGCGGTGCCGGGCAGGCGCGCCACGTCTTCCTGCAGGGCTGCGGCCTGCCGCAGGCGTGGGCACATCGCGCCCGCTTCGTCATGCTGGAAACCGGCTTCGGCACCGGGCTGAATTTCCTGGCGACCTGGGCGGCGTGGCGCGACGACCCGGCGCGCCCCGCGCGGCTGCATTTCCTGTCGGTCGAAAAGCATCCGTTCGGCGTCGACGACCTGGCGCGCCTGCATGCGCAATGGCCGGAATGGGCGGCGCTGGCCAGCGAACTGCGGGCGAACTGGCCGATGCCGACGCCGGGTTTCCATCGCATCGCGCTCGACGGCGGGCGGGTGCAGCTCACCCTGATGCTGGGCGAGGCGGCGAACTGCCTGCCGCAGGTCGAGGCGGGCGTCGACGCCTTCTATCTAGATGGTTTCGCCCCCGACCGCAACGCCGACCTCTGGCAGCCCGGACTGTTTGCCGAACTCGCGCGGCTGGCGAACCCCGGGGCGGTGGCGGCGACCTACACGGTGGCGGCAGCGGTGCGCGAGGGGCTGAACCGGGCGGGCTTCGCCTGCGAAAAACGCGCCGGCTACGGCCGCAAGAGGCATTGCCTGAGTGCGCGTTTCGCCGCCAAGGCCGGCGCCGATGAATCCGCCGTGCCGCGGCGTGTCGCCGTCATCGGCGCCGGCGTCGCCGGGGCGGCCGTGGCACATGCGCTGGCGCAGCGCGGCGTCGCCGTCGCCGTGCTGGAACGCGCGGCAGACAGCGCGCAGGAGGCCTCCGGCAATCCGCTGGCGGTGTTCCGCCCGGTGCTCTCGCGCGACGACAACCACGCCAGCCGGCTGACGCGCGCGGCGTTTCTGCACGATCTGCGCGCCTGGGCCGCGCTGGGCGATGCGCCGGAATGGTCGCGCTGCGGCGTGCTGCATCTGGCCAAAGACGCGGCTGCGGCGGCGCGGCAGCGGCTGGCGCTGGCCGGCACCGCGCCGCCCGCCGATTACGCGCGCTGGGTGGAGAGGGACGAAGCGCGCGAACTGGCGAACTGGCCGGTCGCCGCGGCCGGGGTGTTTTACCCGGCGGCGGGCTGGGTGGTGCCGGGAAGCCTGTGCCGCGCCTGGCTCGATCATCCGGCAATCCAGCTGAGAACCGGCTGCGCGGTGGCGCGCGTGCAGGGCGGCGCTGCCGGCTGGCAGGCGCTGGGCGAGGATGGTGCGGTGCTGGCGGATGCCGATGCCGTGGTGCTGGCCAACGCGCGCGGCGTTCTGGATCTGGTTGCGGGGCAGGCCTGGCCGCTGCATACCGTGCGCGGCCAGGTCACGCGGCTGCCGCCCGGCGGGCTGCCGGAAATCCGGCGGGTGATCGCGCGCGAAGGCTACGTGGCGGCGGGTGCAGGCCAGCTTGTGGTCGGCGCGACCTACGAGCACGATGACGACGACAGCGCACCGCGCAGGGCGAGCGATCTTGCCAACCTGGCCCGGCTGGAGGCGATCCTGCCGGGGGCGGGCGAACGCTGCGCGCTGGCGGCAGTGAGCGGGCGCGCAGCGCTGCGCGCTACGCTGCCGGACCGGCTGCCGATGCTGGGGGCGGTCGGCGGGCAGGCGGGGTTGTATGTGGCGGCGGGCTACGCGTCGCGCGGGGTGGTGTGGGCGGGCTTGCTGGGCGAGGCGCTGGCCGACCGCATCACCCGCCAGCCGCTGCCGCTGGAGGCCGATTTGATGCGGGCGATCGCGCCTGGGCGCTTCGCCCGCTGATCAGGCGGCGGTGAGGGGGGTGCCCTTGCGCGCGGCGACCGCCTGGCCGGCTTGATCGTACAGGCCACCCTGGCTGGTCGCGGCGTGGACCAGCACATTGAGCGCCTGCCGGGTGGAACTGAGGCGCAACTCGATCAGCGAGCCGATGCGTTGGTTCGCCGCCTGCACCTCCTGTTCGAGCGCGCACAGCTGTTGCCAGCGGGCGCGCTGTTCGGGCTGGCCGTGCCGCGCCAGCCAGGCGTCCACGCCGGCGCGATCGGCGGCGTGTCCGGCGGCCAGCAGCTCGGCATGGCGCTTTCGCGCATACTCGCTCGCGGCCTGCAACTGCGTCAGCTTGGCGGCATTCAGCGGGGCCAGGCGGTCGGCCTCGCCCGCGATCAGTGCCCGCTCCTCGTCCTGCAGGATCTCCAGCAAGCCCTGCCAGGCAGCGCTTTCCGCCGCCAGACCGGCAAGCGGAGCGGGATCGGGGGACGCCGGCCTATCTGGCGACATGGAGCATTTCCTTCACCGAATCGATCAGGCCTGCGGCGATGTTTTCGGGTTTGATGGTGTACTGGCCGCTGGCGATGGCTTCCTTGATGCCGTCCACCCGCGCCCGGTCGATCGCCGGGATCGCCGCCAGCTGGGTTTCCAGCTGTTTCAGCTGGGCAGCGCGCGGACTCAGCGTGACATCGGTCTGCTCGGCGCCGGTACGCTTGTTCGCCTGCGGCTGGGCAGGGCGGTTTTCGACGGAGGGGGGCAACGTAACCTGCTTCAGGCCTGGATCGATTTTCATGGCGGGTTCCTGGTTTCGGGTCGGGCGGCAAGGGGAGGACATTTCCCACGCTACACGAGTAACGTCAATTCACCAATATTCTGAAGTCGAGGCGCGGCTCAAAAGGCGACGACGACCTGCTGGCCGTCGTATGCGACGCCGCTGATCACCTGGCCGGAGCGGGTTTTTACCCGCACCCGGTCGCCGCGCCCGGCATTGGCCAGCGCCTGGCCTTCGCTCTGCACGGAAAATCCCGGGCCGTTCAGCACCAGCCGGGTGACCTGGCCCTGCTGCACCGCAAGCGGGGGACGCAGCAGGGCGCTGCGCAGCGGCGCGCCCGCGGCCAGCCCGGAAACCGCGCGGTAGCCCAGCATCGCCTCGGCATCGGTGACCACGTCGGCGGGCAGGCTGCCGAGATCGCCCTCGCGCAGCACGATGTCGGCGGCGGTGAGGACGTGATTGGCGGGAAGCGGCTGGCGGGTGACGGCATACGGGCCGATCACCCGCACCTGCGCGGGCAGGTAGACCGTCCATTGCGCCGGCGCCAGGCAGCGCACGCCGACGCTGATCTTGCCGATGCTGCGGCTGCCGGCGGGCAGGAATGCGTCGAGCGCGGCGCAGGCGGGCAGCGCAGTGCGCGGCGGCTTGACCTGTATCGTCACCTTGCCCGGCAGGCCGCCGGTCTGCGTTTTCAGGAAGCGCTCGGCGTGGGCCTGCAGCGCCGCGGGGTCTTGCGGATCGGCCGCGTGGACGGCGGCCGCCAGGCTCAGGCAGGCGGCGGCCAGCCACAGCCCGCGGGCAGGTCCGCCTGCATGGATCGGTTGTGCGGCCATCCTCGGCTCCTCGATTCGCTTTTTCACAGTGCGTCATTCTAGGAAGCGCGGCCGCATCCGAAACGCCGAAATGAACCGGCTTTCTGCCGCTTATCGTGCGATTGAATGGACAGGCGCATGTCTAGGATGCAGTCATCGCAAAAAGGCTTTGCAGCGCAGGCGGCAAAGTAAAGAGGTGACGACCATGCTGAACCGGCTGGATGACATGCTGAATTTCCATCAACAGGCGCTGCGCATCCGCGACCAGCGCCAGCAGGTGCTGGCGTCCAACATCGCCAATGCCGACACGCCGCATTACAAGGCGCGCGACATGGATTTCAAGGCGACCCTGCAAGGCGCGCTCAAGGGCGGCGGCACCTCCGGCGCGACGCCGCTGGCCACCACGGCACCCGGGCATCTGGCGGGCAATCCCGGCCAGACCGCCGCGGCGGGGCTGCTGTACCGCACTCCCGCCCAGGGCAGCGTCGACGGCAACACGGTGGACGTCGACGCCGAGCGCGCCGCCTTCGCCGAAAACGCCATCCAGTACGAATTCAACCTGACCCGGATCAACCAGCAGATCAAGGGTCTGCTGAGCGCCATCCAGGGATAAGGAGTCCGAGCATGTCGTTGTTCAATATCTTCAACGTCGCCGGCTCGGCGATGAACGCCCAGTCGCAGCGGCTGAACACCGTCGCCAGCAACCTCGCCAACGCCGACAGCGCGACCAGCGCCAGCGGCGAGCCCTACAAGGCCAGGCAGGTGGTGTTCAGCGCGACGCCGGTGGGCGAAAACGGCGCCACCGGGGTGAACGTGGCGGCGGTGATCGAGGATCCGTCGCCGATGAAAATGGTGTACGACCCGAAAAACCCGCTGGCCGACGGCAAGGGTTACGTGGCCATGCCCAACGTCAACGTGGTGGAGGAGATGGTCAACATGATTTCCGCCTCGCGTTCCTACCAATCCAACGTGGAAATGATGAACACCACCAAAACCCTGCTGCTCAAGACATTGAGCCTGGGCCAATAAACGAGGACACGCCATGAGTACGGTACAAGACGCAGGCAATGTCAGCAGCCAGTTCGGCGCTGGCGCAGCCAGGACAGCAAAGAACGGCACCGCAGACACCCAGGACCGCTTTCTGAGCCTGCTGGTTGCGCAGATGAAGAACCAGGATCCGCTGAACCCGCTCGACAACGCCCAGGTGACCAGCCAGATGGCGCAACTCAGCACGGTGGAAGGCATCGAGAACATGAATAGCAGCCTGCAGGCCATGGTCGCCAGCATGGGCGCCAACCAGATGGCGCAGGCGGCCAGCCTGATCGGGCGTGGCGTGCTGGTTCCGGGAGACACGGTCAGCCCCGCCCAGTTCGAGGATGTGATGGGATTCGAGCTGGCGCGCCCGGCCGACAAGGTCACCGTCAGCATTCACGACGCCGCGGGCGGGCTGGTGCGCAAGCTGGAACTGGGCTCCAGGGAGGCGGGCGTGAGCGTGCTGGCCTGGGACGGCCTGACCGACAGCGGAACCGCGGCGCCTGCCGGCCAGTACAGCTTCAAGATCGATGCCGTCCAGGGCGACCAGCCGGTCAGCAGCGTCGCCCTCAATCTCGGCATGGTGAACAGCGTTTCGCAGAACGGCCAGGGCGTGCAGCTGAACCTGGCGGGGAACACCAGCGTGGGGTACGCCGAGATCCGGCAGATTTTCTGAGCAGCAGGACCGCCAGCAACCATTACAAGGAGCAGAACATGAGTTTTCAGCAAGGCCTGAGCGGGCTCAATGCCGCCGCAAAGAATCTGGATGTCATCGGCAACAACGTCGCCAACGCCAGCACCGTGGGGTTCAAGCAGTCGCAGGCGCAGTTTGCGGATGTCTATGCCAACTCCCTGACCGGCGCCGGCGGCGCCGGCGTCGGCATCGGCACCAAGGTGGCGCAGGTGGCCCAGCAGTTCACCCAGGGCAACATCTCGTCCACCAACAATCCGCTCGATATCGCCATCAACGGCGGCGGCTTTTTCCGCATGGACAACAACGGCGAAATCACCTACCAGCGCAACGGCCAGTTCCAGCTCGACCGCATGGGCTTCATCGTCAATCCGACCGGCGCCAAGCTGACCGGGTACATGGCGAACGCCAACGGCGTGCTGGCGACCGGCTCGCCGGTGCCCCTGAGCATCAATACCGCCGACCTGGTGCCGCAGGTCACGAGCGAGGTGAACGCGGTGCACAATTTCAATTCGAACAAGACGCCGTTGCTGGCGGCCGACTTCGACATGAGCGACCCGACCACCTACCACGACTCGACCGCCCTTTCGGTCTACGACAGCCTGGGCAACGAGCACACGTTGCAGACCTTCTACGTCAAATCGGCAGCGGGAACCTGGGACGTTTTTGCCGCCAATGACGGCGTACTGATAAGCGGCAGCGGCGCGGATGGCCAGATCGGCACCCTCAGCTTCAACGACACCGGCGCCCTCACCGGCGGCTCGCCGCTGACCATATCCGGGCTGGCGGTGGCGACGGGGGCGACCGCGCTCGATTTCACGATCGATTTCACCGACAGCACCCAGTTCGGCTCCGCGTTCAGCATCAACACGCTGAACCAGGACGGCTACACCTCGGGGCGGCTGGCCAGCTTCAACGTCGGCGCCGACGGCATCGTTTTGGGCCGCTACACCAACGGCAAGTCGGCCGTGCTGGGCCAGGTGGTGCTGGCCAATTTCGCCAACCCCAACGGCCTGCAGCAGCTGGGCAACAACATGTGGGGCGAAACCTCGACTTCGGGCACCCCGCTGGTGGGCGCGCCCGACTCGGGCAGCCTGGGCGTGCTGCAATCGATGGCGGTGGAGGATTCCAACGTCGACCTGACCGCCGAACTGGTCAACATGATCACCGCGCAGCGGGTATATCAGGCCAACGCGCAGACCATCAAGGCCCAGGATGCGGTGCTGCAGACCCTGGTCAACCTGCGTTAAGCCTGACTTGACGACGTACTGAGGAGGCAGCATGGACCGTCTCATCTACACCGCCATGACCGGCGCGAAACACGCGCTGGAGCAGCAGGCGACCACCTCGCACAATCTGGCGAACGCGACCACCACCGGCTTTCGCGCGCAGATCGACCAGTTCCGCGCGGTGCCGGTGCAGGGTGCGATCCTGCCGACCCGCGCCTTCGTGGTCGACTCCACCACCGGCAGCGATTTCCGCGGCGGCGCGATCCAGCATACCGGGCGCGATCTCGACGTGGCGGTGCAGGGCGACGGCTGGATCGCGGTGCAGGCGGCGGACGGAACCGAGGCCTATACCCGCAACGGCAGCCTCAAGCTGGACGAGAACGGCGTGCTGCAGACCGGCAGCGGGCTCACCGTGATGGGCGACGGCGGCCCGCTGGCGATTCCGCCCGGCCGCAACATCGCGGTGGCCAAGGACGGCACGATTTCGCTGGTGCCCGACGGCTCCACCGCCACCGGGCTGACCTCGATCGGCCGCATGAAGCTGGTGAACCCGCCGCAAGCCGAACTGGTGCGCGGCGACGACGGCCTGTTCCGGCTGAAGACCGGCGACGCCGCCAACGCCGACCCCAGGGTGACGCTGATCAGCGGCGCGCTGGAGTCCTCCAACGTCAACGTCGTCGACGAAATGGTCAACATGATCTCGCTGGCGCGCCAGTTCGACATGCACATGAAGCTGCTGCAGCACGCCGAGAACAACGACGGCAAGGCGGCGCAGCTGCTGTCGATGAACTGATCCCCGATTATTTGAAGGAGCCGACATGATTCGCTCACTGTGGATTGCCAAGACCGGCCTGGATGCGCAGCAGACGCAGATGGACGTGATTTCCAACAACCTCGCCAACGTCAGCACCAGCGGCTTCAAGCGCTCGCGCGCGGTGTTCGAGGACCTGCTGTACCAGACCATCCGCCAGCCCGGCGCGCAGTCGTCGGAACAGACCCAGCTGCCCTCGGGCCTGCAGATCGGCACCGGGGTGAAACCGGTGGCGACCGAGCGCATCTTCACCCAGGGCAACCTGCAGCAGACCGGCAACGCCAAGGACGTGGCGATCCAGGGCAACGGCTTCTTCCAGGTGCTGATGCCGGACGGCACCACCTCCTATACCCGCGACGGCTCGTTCCAGGCGGATGCCAACGGCCAGCTGGTGACGTCCAGCGGCTATGCGGTGCAGCCCGCCATCACCCTTCCGCCCGACACGCAAACCCTCACCATCGCGCGCGACGGCACGGTGTCGGTGACGCAGGCGGGGGCGACCGCGCCGGTGACCGTCGGCACCCTGCAGCTGGCGATGTTCGTCAACCCGGCCGGCCTGCAGAGCATGGGCGAAAACCTCTACGCCGAGACCGCCGCCTCCGGCACGCCGAGTTCCAACGCGCCCGGCAGCAACGGCGCCGGCCTGCTGAATCAGGGCTACGTCGAGACCTCGAACGTCAACGTGGTGGAAGAAATGGTCAACATGATCCAGACCCAGCGCGCGTACGAGATCAACAGCAAGGCGATCCAGACATCCGACCAGATGCTGCAGCGCCTGACGCAGCTGTGAGGATTGTCATGAACACCCTGCGTTCGGCCGGCGCGCTGGCATTGATCCTCGGGTTGAGCGCCTGCGCCACCACGCCGTCGAGCATCGTGCAGCAGCCGACCACCGCGCGGCCGCAGATGCAGGCATCCCAGGCCGCCGGCAATGGCGCGATCTACCAGGCGGCCGCTTACCGCCCGCTGTTCGAAGACCGGCGCGCGCGCAACGTCGGCGACGTGCTGACCATCGCCATCAACGAAAAAACCCAGGCGGGCAAACAGGCGTCCTCCAATGGCTCGAAGACCAGCGAGGTCGATTCGTCGATCAGCGCGGTCGCCGGGCTGCCGCTGAAAATGTTCCAGGGCCTGGGGCTGAACGCCGAGGCGTCGAACCAGTACGACGCCAAGTCCGCGGTCAATTCCAGCAACAACTTCACCGGCAGCGTCAGCGTCACCGTGGTCGAAGTGCTGCCCAACGGCAATCTGGCCGTCGCCGGCGAAAAACAGGTTGCGCTCGACAAGAGCACCGAATACATCCGCCTGTCGGGCGTGGTCAACCCCGACACCATCCAGGCGGGCAACGTCGTGTCGTCGGCCAAGGTGGCGGACGCGCGCATCGAGTACCGCACCAGCGCCAATTTCGACAAGGCCGAAATGATGAGCTGGCTGGCGCGCTTCTTCCTCAGTTTCATACCTCTATAAACGGTGGGCACCATGCGGATTTCAAGCTTGCTTCTTCTGGCCGCGCTGCTGGCGGGCGGCGCGGCGCATGCCGAACGCATCAAGGACATCGCAAGCATGCAGGGCGTGCGCACCAACCAGCTGGCGGGATACGGCCTGGTGGTGGGGCTCGACGGTAGCGGCGACCAGACCACGCAGACCCCGTTCACCACCCAGAGCATCGCCAACATGCTGACGCAGATGGGGGTCAACCTGCCGCCCGGCATCAACATGCAGCTGAAGAACGTGGCGGCGGTGATGGTGACGGCCGAGCTGCCGCCGTTTGCCCAGGCCGGTCAGGGCATCGACGTGACGGTGTCGTCGATCGGCAACGCCAAGAGCCTGCGCGGCGGCACCCTGGTGATGACGCCGCTGAAGGGCGCCGACGGCCAGGTCTACGCGATGGCGCAGGGCAACCTGGTGGTCGGCGGCGCCGGCGCCTCGGCCAGCGGCAGCAAGGTGCAGATCAACCATCTGAGCGTCGGGCGGATTCCCGCCGGCGCGACGGTCGAGCGCAGCGTCGCCAGCGCGCTGGGCGAATCCGGCAGCATCAACCTGGAACTGCGGCAAAGCGACTTCACCACCGCCAGCCGCGTGGTCGACGCGGTGAACGCGCATTTCGGCAAGGACACCGCGCGCGCCCTGAACGGCCGGGTGATCCAGGTGCGGACGCCGCTCGGCGAGAGCGAGCGGGTGGCGTTTCTGGGCGCCATCGAAAGCCTCGACGTCAGCCCGGCGCAGGCCATGGCCAAGGTCATCATCAATGCGCGCACCGGTTCGGTGGTGATGAACCGCGCGGTCATGCTCGACCCCAGCGCGGTATCGCACGGCAACCTCTCGGTGATCATCAACACCGAACCGGTCATCAGCCAGCCGGCGCCGTTTTCCAAGGGGCAGACCGTGGTGGCCGCGCAGTCGCAGATCGAAATCCGCCAGCAGCCGGGCGAGGTCATGCTGGTAAAAGGCAGCGCCTCGCTGGCCGACGTGGTGAAGGCGCTCAATTCCATCGGCGCCACCCCGCAGGATCTGCTGGCCATTCTGCAGGCCCTGAAGGCGTCCGGCGCGCTGCGCGCCGAGCTGGAGGTGATTTAAGTGATCGGCGGCGCGGACCTCTCCTCCAAATTTGCGCTCGACGTCCAGGGCGTCAACCAGCTCAAGCTCGACGCGAAGCAGTCCTCGCCCGAGGCTTTGCGCGCCGCCGCGCAGCAGTTCGAGGCGGTGTTCATGAACATGCTGATGAAAAGCATGCGCGAGGCGACGCCGCAGGACGGCATGTTCGACAGCGACCAGACCCGCATGTACACCTCGATGCTCGACCAGCAGCTGACGCAGCGCATGGCCAGCCGCGGCGTCGGCCTCGCCGACGTGATGGTGCGCCAGCTTTCCGCCACGCTGCAGGCGCCGGGCGGCGCGGGCGCAACGCCGGACCTGCCGGCGCCGCCGGCCGCGCGCAGCGGCGACGCGCCCGCGCACGTCGAGGCCTTCGTGCAGCGGCTGCTGCCGCACGCCCGGGCGGCGAGCGCCGGCAGCGGCATCCCCGCCCAGTTCATGCTGGGGCAGGCGGCGCTGGAAACCGGCTGGGGCAAGGCCGAAATCCGCGGCGCCGACGGCCAGAACAGCCACAACCTGTTCGGCATCAAGGCGGGCGGCGGGTGGCGCGGCCGCACGGTCGACATCGTCACTACCGAGTACGTCAACGGCAAGCCGCAGAAACAGGTGGACATATTCCGCGCCTACGACTCCTACGCCGATGCCTTCCGCGACTATGCCAACCTGCTGCGCACCCAGCCGCGCTACCAGAACGTGATCGCGCAGGGGCAGGATGCGGCCGGGTTTGCCCGGGGTTTGCAGCAGGCGGGCTATGCCACCGACCCGAATTACGCCCAGAAACTGATCAGCGTGATCAGGCAATTCGACCAGGTTTGACCCCGGCGGCTCAAGAATTCCGCGATTCCACCGATTCACCTGTCAAGCGTAGCGATAACCCGTTTTCCATCCCAACCCTGGCGACCCGATAGATGGCAACCAACATACTCAACATCGGCCGCAGTGCTCTCGCCGCCGCGCAGGTGGGAATCAGCACGACCGGTCACAATATCGCGAACGCGGCGACGCCGGGCTACAGCCGCCAGGTCGTGGTGCAGGGCACGGCGCAGCCGCAGAGCTTCGGGTTCGGCTTCATGGGGCAGGGCGCCGAAATCGACACGGTCAAGCGCGTTTACAGCGAGTTCCTCGGCAGCCAGGTGCGTTCCGCGCAAACCTCGAAAAGCGGGCTCGACAGCTATTACGCGCAGATCAAGCAGATCGACAACCTGCTGGCCGACCCGGCTGCCGGGCTGTCGCCCGCCTTGCAGGGGTTTTTCAGCGGCATTCAGGAGATGTCCTCGAATCCGGCGCTGATCCCGTCGCGCCAGGCGGCCTTGTCGTCGGCCGAGACGCTGGTTTCACGTTTCCAGAGCCTGGCCGGACGGCTCGACGAGATCGAACAGGGCATCAACAGCCAGATCACGTCGAGCGTCAACGGCATCAATACCTATGCGCAGCAGATTGCGCAGCTGAACGATGCCATCGGCCGCGCCCAGAGCGGCAGTGGCCAGCCTGCCAACGACCTGCTCGATCAGCGCGATCAGCTGGTCCTCGATCTGAACAGGGAAATCAAGGCGACGGTCGTCAAGCAGGACAACGGCCATTACAACATTTTCATCGGCAACGGCCAGCCGCTGGTGGTGGGGGTGAACACCTACGCGCTGTCGACCGCGGCTTCGCCCGCCAACCCGGAGCGCATCGAGGTGGCTTACCGGACGGCCGGCAAGACGGTGGTGGTGGGCGAGTCCAGCCTGGTTGGCGGCAAGCTGGGCGGCCTGGTCGAATTTCGCAACCAGACGCTCGACTCCGCCCAGAACGCCCTGGGCCGCGTTGCCATCGGCATGGCCAGCACCTTCAATGCGCAGCACCGCCTCGGGCGCGACCTCAATGGCAATCCGGGCGGCGATTTCTTTACGCTGCCCCCCCCCGTGGTGGGCGCGAACAGCGCCAATGCCGGTGACGCCAAGATTTCCGCCAGCATCGGCAATGTCAATGCGCTGACCACCAGCGATTACCGGCTGCAGTACGATGGCACCGACTACACCCTGACCCGGCTGTCCGACAACAAGAAATTCCCCCCCGGCGCACTCCCGCAAACCGTCGACGGCATTGAATTCAGCCTGGACTCCGGCAGCGCCGATGCGGGCGACAGCTTCCTGATCCGCCCCACCGTCAATGGCGCATCCGGCCTGGCCGTGGCGCTCACCGACCCGGCGCAGATCGCCGCCGCGGCCGCCTTGCCGGTGACGCCCGTCGGCACGTCGGCCGCGAGCGCCAATGCCGGGGACGTCGCCATCGGCGGCGCCACGGTCGACAGCAGCTATACGGCGCCGCTTGCTGCGCCGGTGACGTTCACCTATAAGGTCGACCCGGTGAACGGCGATGGATTCGTCCTCTCGACCCCGGTGACGGTGACCGATGCGGGCGCCCCGCCCACCACGACCGCCTATGCCGCGGGCGACATCGTGCCTTATGTCGAAGGCGCAACGATCAGCTTCGGCGGCATCAGTTTCGTCCTCAGCAGCCCCACCGGCACCGCGCCGGCCGACGGCGACAGCTTCACCGTGGCGGCCAACCCGTTCGGCATCGGTGACAACCGCAATGCCTTGCTGCTCGGCGCATTGCAAACCGCCAATACCCTTGGCGGCGGCACCGTCAGCTTCCAGGGGGCGTATTCGCAGCTGGTCAGCCAGATCGGCAACAAGACCCACGAGCTCGAAGTCACCAGCAGCGCGGCCGGCAAGCTGCTCTCCGAAGCGCAGCTCTCGCTGCAGACCGAGTCGGGCGTCAATCTGGATGAAGAGGCGACCAACCTGCTGCGCTACCAGCAGGCCTACCAGGCAGCCGCCAAGGTCATGCAGATCGCCAGCGAGATGTTCGACGCGCTGCTCTCCATTGGCCGATAAGGGGATCCGAACACCATGCGCATCAGCACCCAAACCCTGTTCGAGACGGGCGCTGCCCGCCTCAGCGAACTGCAGTCCGGCCTTGCCAGGACGCAACAGCAAATCTCCAGCGGACGCCGTGTCCTGACCCCGGCAGACGACCCGGTCGCTGCCGCGCGCGCGCTCGACATCACCCAGTCGCAGTCGATCAATGCGCAGCACGGTGTCAACCGGCAAAGCGCGAAAAGCGCGCTCGGCGCAGTGGAGGGCACGCTGTCGGGGGTGACGGCATTGCTGCAGGACGTCAAAACCACCGTCATCGCCGCCGGCAATCCCACGCTGAGCGACACCGAACGCGGTTTCATGGCGACCGAGTTGCGCGGTCGCCTCGATGAGCTGCTGGGAATGGCCAACAGCCGCGACGCACTGGGCAATTACCAGTTTTCCGGTTTTCAGACCGCGACGCCCGCGTTTTCCAAAGACCCGGCTACCGGCGCGGTGCGATACGACGGCGACCAGGGGCAGCGGCTGATACAGGTCGACAGCGCGCGCCAGATGGCGGTGAGCAGCCCGGGACAGGCGGTTTTCCAGGGCGGCGGACAGGATATGTTCGCCACCCTGAACGCGCTCATCGTGCAACTGGAAACGCCGGGCACCGCCGGGCTTGACGCCACCTTGGCAACCGCCAACGGCGATCTGGACCTGGCGCTGAACAACGTGCTGACGGTGCGCGCGTCGGTCGGCTCGCGCCTGCAGGAAATCGATGCGCTCGACAACGCGGGTGAAGACCGCAAGCTGCAGTACAGCCAGGAGCTGTCCGAATTGCAGGATCTCGATTACGCCCAGGCGCTGACCCAGTTGTCGCAGCAACAGCTGACGCTCGAAGCCGCGCAGAAGTCGTTCGTGAAAACCTCCGGGCTGTCGCTGTTCAACTTCCTGTAAGGCCGTACATGCTTCCCCAGGAACCCCCGTCCAGCGAATTGTTGATGAATACCCAGGTCGTGCGCCTGCTGTCCGGCGTGTCCGTGCATGGCGACCAGCACCTGGCGGAGGTCGAGCGGGATCTGGTGCAGATGGATGTATTGCTGGACGAGGCCATCAAGAAGCTGTGCGCGAGTTTCATGGCGATTCATCACGCAGTCGACCGGCAGCAGGAAGCCTTGAACGGCCTGCTGGCCGGCAGCCTGCCGGCATCCGAGTACGCGCAGCGCTTCGAAGCGCTGCGCGGCGAGATCGGCCGGCATGTCAGCGCCGCCGTGACCGGACTGCAATTCCAGGACATGACCAGCCAGCTGATCGGCCGCATGGTGCAGCATCTGGCCAGCCTGCGCGACGTGTTCGGCGCGCTCGACACGAACGGTTCGGCCTTGCCGCAAAGCGGAAACGAAGCGCTGCTGGCGCTGCTGAGCGACATCGGCGACCGGGTGGATGCGCGTCGCTCCGGAGTGCGCAGCACGGTGAACCAGCGCCACATGGAAAGCGGCGACATCGAACTGTTTTGAAATGACGGAATACGCGGGCACACGCCCGCACATGCAAAGAGCGGGAGCAACGATGAGTAAAACAATACTTGCAGTGGACGACTCGGGTTCGCTGCGCCAGATGCTGTCCTTCAGCCTGAAGGCCGCGGGCTATGGCGTGATCGAGGCGGTGGACGGACAGGACGGCCTGGACAAGGCCAGGAAGCAGACGGTCGATCTGGTGCTCACCGACCAGAACATGCCGGGCATGGATGGCCTGAGCCTGATCAAGGCACTGCGCGGGATGAAGAATTACCGGAACGTGCCGATATTGATGCTGACCACCGAGGCCGGCGACGACATGAAGGCAATGGGCCGGGCTGCCGGCGCCAATGGCTGGCTGGTGAAACCGTTCGACCCGGCACGGTTGACCGAGGTGGTGAAAAAGCTGATCGGCTGAGGATGCGGCGATCGAGCCTGCAGCGAATAAATGACGGAGCTTGAAAATGACTATTGATATGAGCCAGTTCTACCAGGTGTTTTTCGACGAGGCAGACGAACTGCTCGCCGAGATGGAGAAACTGCTGCTGGCTCTCGACGTGTCCGCGCCCGACAGCGAGGATCTCAACGCGATCTTCCGGGCCGCGCATTCCATCAAGGGTGGCGCCGCCACCTTTGCCTTTACCGATATCACCGAAGTCACCCACATGCTGGAGTCGCTGCTCGACAGAATCCGCAAGGGGGAAATGGCGCTGACGCCCGAGCATGTGGATGCCTTCCTGGCGGCCAAGGACGTGCTGACCATGCAGATGGATGGCCATCATCATGGATCGGGTGTCGACCAGGATGCGGTTGACAGCGTCTGCCAGCGGCTGAAGGCGCTGTCGCAGGGCATCGTTCCGGAAATGCCGGCCGTCGAGGCCGTCCCGGTGGCCGCTCCCGAGCCCGCCGCAGCCGCAGCCGCACCGGCAGCCGTACCGGTTGCGGATGCCGACGGCAACTACATTTTCCGCATCGAATTGCCCGAAGTGCCGCAGCGGGATGTCGATGCGCTGGCGGCGGAACTGGGCTTGCTGGGAACGATCGGCCAGGAGCGCCTGGCCGACCAGCGCGTGGTTTTCACGCTGACCACCAGCGAGAGCCAGGACAACATCGTCGCGATTTGTTCGTTCGTGCTCGATCCGGATGATCTCAAGATTACGCTGGGCGCTGCCCCGGCCGCCCCGCAAGCCGAACTGCAAGGCGGCAGCGGAACGAAGCAGCCGGCCGAAGACCCGGGCTATGGAATTTTCGAGCCGCAGCAGGCGGAGGCGGCCAGCCCGCTCCCCCCCGCCGTCAAGCCGGAGCAGGCCGCGGCCGGCGCGCCCGCAGCCGAAGCCAAGAACTGGGGCCGGCGCGCCAGCGACAAGGACGGCGCCAATCAGGAATCGTCGTCAATCCGGGTCGGCATCGAGAAGGTCGACCAGCTGATCAACCTGGTCGGCGAACTGGTCATCACCCAGGCCATGATCGAACAGCGCATCGGCGCGCTCGATCCCATCGCCCACGAACGCCTGCTCAACAGCGCCAGCCAACTGGCGCGCAACACGCGCGACCTGCAGGAAGCGGTGATGTCGATCCGCATGATGCCGATGGATTATGTGTTCTCGCGTTTCCCGCGCATGGTGCGCGATCTGGCCGGCAAGCTCGGCAAGAAGGTCGATTTCGTCACCCACGGCGCCGCCACCGAGCTCGACAAGGGGCTGATCGAACGCATTGTCGACCCGCTGACCCACCTGGTGCGCAACAGCGTCGACCACGGCATCGAAATGCCCGAGAAGCGCCGCGAGAACGGCAAGAGCGAAACCGGCAAGCTGAGCCTGTCGGCCGCGCATCAAGGCGGCAACATCGTGATCGAGGTGAGCGACGACGGCGGCGGCCTGAATCGCGAGCGGATTCTTGCCAAGGCGAAGCAGCAGGGTCTGGATGTATCGGACACGATGCCCGATGCCGACGTCTGGAATCTGGTTATGGCCCCCGGCTTTTCCACTGCGGAAGTGGTGACCGACGTGTCCGGCCGCGGCGTGGGCATGGATGTGGTCAAGCGCAACATCGCGGCAATGGGCGGCACCGTCGATATCCGTTCGGTTCCCGGCAGCGGCACCACGATTGCCATCTCGCTGCCGTTGACGCTGGCCATCCTCGACGGCATGTCGGTCAAGGTGGGAGAAGAGGTGTACATCCTGCCGCTCGGCTACGTCATCGAATCGCTGCAGCCGGCCTCGGCCGACGTCAAGGAAATTGCCGGCCAGGGCCGGGTGATCAAGATACGCGAGGAGTATTTGCCGCTGATCCCGCTGTACCAGATCTTCGCCATCGAGCCGTGTTTCACCGAGCCATCGGATGGAATCGTCGTCATTCTCGAGGCCGACGGCAAGAAGGCCGCCTTGCTGGTCGACAGCCTGGTCGGGCAGCAGCAGGTGGTCGTCAAGAACCTCGAGTCGAATTTCCGCAAGGTGGCCGGCATTTCCGGCGCCACCATTCTGGGGGATGGCGGCGTTTCGCTGATTCTCGACGTTTCCGCGCTTTTGCGCTCGAGCCGCCAGCTTAGCGCCGACCCCATCTTTTACTGAGGCCGGATCACCCATTCGGGCAAAAAAGGATTTACAGCATGTCCTACACCACACAGACACAAGCACAGGCCGGCGTCGGGGAGATTGCCGGGAAAGAGTTTCTGGCCTTCACCCTGGGGCAGGAAGAATACGGCATCGACATCCTGCGGGTGCAGGAGATCCGGGGCTACGAACCGGTCACCCGCATCGCCAATGCCCCCGACTTCATCAAGGGCGTGGTGAACCTGCGCGGCATCATCGTGCCGGTCGTCGACATGCGCATCAAATTCAATCTGGGTACCCCCACCTACGACCAGTTCACCGTGGTGATCATCCTCAACATCGGCGGCCGGGTCATGGGCATGGTGGTGGACAGCGTCTCCGACGTCACCACGCTGTCCCCTCACCAGGTGAGGCCTGCGCCGGAAATGGGAACCTTCGACAGCGATTGCCTCATCGGCCTCGGCACACTCAACGAGCGCATGCTGATCCTGGTCGATATCGAAAAGCTCATGTCCAGCAGCGAAATGGGATTGATGGAAAAAATCGCCGCCTGAGTGGCTGTCGAAATCAAATAACGACTATCAAAAGCCGGGAGCTTTAAATGTTTGAAAACCTGAGCATCAAGGCGCGCTTGATCTTCATCGTGTCTTTTGTGTCGGTTCTGCTGCTGGGGGGCGCGGCCATCGGCCTGTACGGCATCACTGAAAACGGAAAGGGGCTCGAAACCGTTTACGAGGACCGTACCGTTCCGCTGGTGGATCTGGGGCTCGTCATCGATATGGCCAACCGTATCCGCACCAATATGGTGATTACGGTTAATGCCGGCATGCCGGAGGTGGCCGAGGCCGCGCGTACGGAATCGCTCGCGCTGGACGGCGAGATCGATACGCTCTGGACAAAATACACCGGCTCCCGCCTGACCGCGGACGAACGGCGGCTGGCCGACGATTTCAGTTCCAGGTGGAAGGCTTACCGGGCATCGCGCGATGCCACGCTGAAACTGGCGATGCAGGAAGACGACATCGTCGCGGCCCAGGAACATGCCACCAGCGATGGCGGGCCAAAATTCACCGCTGCGCGCGAAACCCTGTTCAAGCTGATCGAGCTGCAGGGCTCGGTGGCCAGGCAGGAATTCGAACAGGCACGCGAGCGCAGTGCGGCGATCCGCAATTTCGCCATCGCCGCGGTCGCCATGGGTCTGGGCCTGCTGGTCTGGATCGGTCTCATGACCATCCGCGCCATCACCGGTCCGCTGAATACCGCCGTGAATCTTGCGCGCGCCGTTGCTGGCGGCGACCTGACGCAGCGCATCGAAGTCCGCTCGACGAACGAGACCGGCCAACTGATGCAGGCGCTGAAGGACATGAACGAGAGCCTGGTCCGGATAGTCGGCCAGGTTCGCAGCGGCACCGACAGCGTGGCCACGGCGTCGAGCCAGATTTCCAGCGGCAACCTCGACCTTTCCGCGCGCACCGAACAGCAGGCGTCGAGCCTGGAAGAGACCGCCAGCTCGATGGAAGAGCTGACCAGCACCGTCCGGCAGAACGCCGAGAACGCGCGCCAGGCCAACCAGCTCGTCGTCTCCACCGCCGACGTTGCGGTCAAGGGCGGCCAGGTCGTCGGCCAGGTCGTCGACACCATGGCCTCGATCAAGGAAAGCTCGCGGAAGATTGCCGACATCATCGGCGTCATCGACGGCATTGCGTTCCAGACCAACATCCTTGCCTTGAACGCCGCGGTGGAAGCTGCGCGCGCCGGCGAGCAGGGCCGCGGCTTTGCCGTCGTCGCCTCCGAGGTGAGGAACCTCGCCCAGCGCTCGGCCGGTGCCGCCAAGGAGATCAAGGCCCTGATCGAGGATTCGGTTGGCAAGGTCGATGCCGGCGGCAAGCTGGTCGACGAAGCCGGCAAGACCATGGACGAGATCGTCGGCTCGGTCAAACGGGTCACCGACATCATGGGCGAGATTGCTGCGGCGAGCCAGGAGCAGAGCGCCGGCATCGAGCAGGTCAACCAGGCGGTTGGCCAGATGGACGAGATGACGCAGCAGAACGCAGCGCTGGTTGAAGAGGCGGCGGCTGCGGCCGAGAGCCTGCAGGACCAGGCGGCGAAGCTTGCCGAGGCGGTGAGCGTGTTCAGGCTGGACGGCGTGGGCGGTCAGCGGGCGGTGCTGCCGGTGCTGCGCGAGGCCGTGGCGCTGCCGCCGTCGCGGCCGAAGGCGGCAGCGGCCGCGCGGCCGAAGAAGCTCGCGGCCGCCGGTGGCGGCAACGAGGAGTGGGAAGAGTTCTGAGTGTTTGCAATGTCGCTGGAGCGCTGAACGGAAGTGGCCGGGACACCGGCCCGGTCGATGTCCCGGCCATGCCGCGAGGGGTTTCGGGAGGATCGGTACGCTGACCCGGCAAGCCTCGGATTGATCGTGTGTTTAGGGATGAAAGGCTAGAAATGTTAGCGAATCTGAGCATCAAGTCGCGGCTGGTTTTCGTGATCGGCTTTCTGTCCGTGCTGCTGGTGGGCAGCGGGATAATGGGTCTGGCCAGCCTGGGCGCCACCAATGACTCCCTGAAAACGGTGTACGAGGACAGGATGGTTGCGCTGGGTCAGCTGGAGCGCATATCCATGCTGATGAACCAGAACCAGATCACGATCGGCGAAGCGACCGCGGGCCAGCTGACGGCTTTCCCGGAAGATCCTGCAGCGGTCGACAAGAAGACCGAAGCGGTGAGCAACACCATCAAGGAAATCGACGGGATCTGGAAGACCTACATGGCGACCCGGCTGACGGCCGAAGAAACGAAGCTGGCCGGGGAATTCGACGCCAACCGCAGAAAATACGGCCGCGAGGGCATGATCCCCGCCATCGCGGCATTGCGCGCCCACGATTTCCAGCAGGCCGGGGAAATAATGCAGGGGCCGCTGAGCCAGACTTACCCCGCAGTGCGCAAAAGCATGGAGGCGATCAATCAGCTCCAGCTCGACATGGCGAAAGGCGAATTCCAGTCAGCGCAGAGCCGCTATGCCCTGGTGCGCAACATTTCGGTTGCGGTCGTTGTCTGCGGCGTGCTGCTTGCTGCGTTTATCGGTGTCTGGCTGGTTCGCGCCATTTCGCGCCCGCTGAATGAGGCGGTCCGGCTGGCCGAAAGTGTCGCCGCGGGCGACCTGACGCAGCGGATCGACGTGCATTCGCAGGACGAGACCGGCCAGCTGATGCTGGCGATGAAGAACATGAACGCCAGCCTGGCGGGCATCGTCGGCCAGGTGCGCAGCGGCACCGAGGCGATTGCCGTCGCCACCCGCGAGATCGCCACCGGCAACGCGGACCTTTCCTCGCGCACCGAATCGCAGGCCTCCTCGCTGGAAGAGACCGCCAGCTCGATGGAAGAGCTGACCAGCACCGTCCGGCAGAACGCCGAGAACGCGCGCCAGGCCAACCAGCTCGTCGTCTCCACCGCCGACGTTGCGGTCAAGGGCGGCCAGGTCGTCGGCCAGGTCGTCGACACCATGGCCTCGATCAAGGAAAGCTCGCGCAAGATTGCCGACATCATCGGCGTCATCGACGGCATCGCCTTCCAGACCAACATCCTTGCCTTGAACGCTGCGGTGGAAGCTGCGCGTGCCGGCGAGCAGGGTCGCGGCTTTGCCGTCGTCGCCAGCGAAGTGAGGAACCTTGCCCAGCGCTCGGCCGGCGCCGCCAAGGAGATCAAGGCCCTGATCGAAGATTCGGTCGGCAAGGTTGACGCCGGCGGCAAGCTGGTGGACGAAGCCGGCAAGACCATGGACGAGATCGTCGGCTCGGTCAAACGCGTGACCGACATCATGGGCGAGATTGCCGCGGCGAGCCAGGAGCAGAGCGCCGGCATCGAGCAGGTCAACCAGGCGGTTGGGCAGATGGACGAGATGACGCAGCAGAACGCAGCCCTGGTTGAACAGGCGGCGGCGGCGGCCGAGAGCCTGCAGGATCAGGCGGCCAGGCTGGCCGAGGCGGTGAGTGTATTCAAGCTGGATGGCGTGAGTGGCCAGCGGGCGGCGCTGCCGGTATTGCGTGATGTCGTGACGCCCCTGCCGCAGTCGCGGCCGAGGGCGGTCCCGGCCGCGCGGCCGAAGAAACTCGCGGCGGCCGGCGGCGGCAACGAGGAGTGGGAAGAGTTCTGAGCCATGTGCGCAACGGCGTGCTGCAGCCAGCGCGGTTGCGGGTGAAGCACCGTGCTCACATGGGCAACTACCTCGCAAGCCCATGCTGTTTGACGACCGGAATAATGCACATTTAACGGTGACAAAAATGATGAACAATGGAAGGCGAATCGATTTGGCGTCGACGAATGTCGAATACGAGCTGCGCGAAGGCGAGTCGCTCGTTACCAAGACCGATCTCAAGGGGCGGATCGTTTATGCCAACACCGCCTTCATGGAAGCAAGCGGCTTCAGCGAAGCCGAGCTTGTCGGCAGCACCTACAACATCGTGCGGCACCCGGAGATGCCGGCGGAGTTGTTTGCCGACTTCTGGGCCACGCTGGGAGAGGGGCTTCCCTGGACCGGTCTGCTGAAAAACCGGCGCAAGAATGGCGATTACTACTGGGTGGTCGCCAATGTGACACCGATCCGGAAAAACGGCGCCACGAATGGATATATGTCCGTATGCAACAAGCCCACACGACAGCAGATCGTAGAAGCCGACCGCATTTATCGATCGATCAAAGAGGGGAAGGCGGGTGGGTTGGTGATCGTGCGTGGCAACGCGACCAGCACCAGCCTGATTAGCAGACTGACTTCCATCAGGAGGATTCCCGTCAGCGTGCGAATCACGCTGACCACAGGCCTTGGCGCCGCGCTGATGTTTGCCCTGGGCATGCTCGGCTGGTGGGAAACCAGCGCTTTGGTCGAGGCCTCCGGCAGGCAGAGCTGGATACCGGAACTGATTGCTGTCGCGGGCAGCGTGGGGGCTGTTTTGTCGGTACTTTTCGGTTACTTCATCTCACGTACGATTCTGCGGCCGCTCGACAGCGCCCTTGAGGTCGCGCACGCAATCGCCGGAGGCGATTTGTCGCTTCGCTTCGAGATGGCTGCCTGGGATGAGACCGGGCAGCTTATGCGCGCACTCAATCAGATGAATGCCAACATGATGGCGGTGGTATCCGATATCGGATCGAACGTGGATAACATCCGGGTCGCTTCCCGCGAGATCGCCACGGGCAATGCCGACTTGTCTGCCCGCACCGAATCGCAGGCGTCGAGCCTGGAAGAGACCGCCAGTTCGATGGAAGAGCTGACCAGCACCGTCAAGCAGAACGCCGAGCATGCCCATCACGCGAGCAAGCTGGTGATGTCGACGGCAGACATTGCGGCGAATGGCGGCAAGGTGGTCGGCAAAGTCGTCGACACCATGGCCTCGATCAAGGACAGTTCCAGGAAGATAGCCGACATCATTGGCGTCATTGACGGCATTGCATTCCAGACCAACATTCTTGCGCTGAACGCTGCGGTTGAAGCCGCGCGTGCGGGCGAGCAGGGTCGCGGCTTTGCCGTCGTTGCCTCTGAGGTGAGGAACCTTGCCCAGCGCAGCGCTGGCGCCGCCAAAGAGATCAAGGCCCTGATCCAGGATTCGGTGGAGCAGGTCGAGGCCGGCAGCAAGCTGGTCGACGAGACCGGGGAAGCGATGGACGACATCGTGACCTCGGTTGAACTGGTGGCCGACATCATGGGCGGGATTGCCACGGCGAGCCAGGAGCAGAGTGCCGGCATCGAACAGGTCAACCAGGCGGTCGGCCAGATGGATGAGATAACGCAGCAGAACGCAGCCCTGGTTGAACAGGCGGCGGCGGCGGCCGAGAGCCTGCGGGAGCAGGCGGCCAGGCTGGCCGAGGCGGTCAGCGTGTTCCGGCTGGACAGCATGATTGCGAATCCGCGAATCGAACGTGCGGTCGTTCAAAAGCTGGAACAGCCGGTGGCGAAGAAGGCGATGCCGTCTGCGCCATTGCCGGCGTCGCATTCGAAGAGGCTGGCGGCGGTTGCCGGCGGCGACAGCGACGAGTGGGGGGAATTCTGAGCCCGGGACATTCCGTAATGAAAAAGAACTGTCTATTCCCGCAATTATTTAGCCCTCAGGAGCAAACATCATGAAACTTGGCCAGAAACTGCCTCTCGCCTTCGTGGCGGCTCTTCCGACTGCCATCGCGGGGCCTGCCTGTGAACTACTGATTATCTATTCGCCAAGGAGAAAGAAATGAACCACACCAAGGGCGCACGCATGAAAGTCGCCACCGCTATGGGACTGGGCTTTGCGCTGGTCATCTTGCTGGGGCTGGCCATTGCCATTATCGCCCGCGTCCAGCTGGAGCGGGCCAGCAACGAAGCAAAACAGCTGGTCGATGATCGCATGACCAAGGTGGTGTGGGTCCGCATCATTCAGACCAACCTGAATTTACAGGCACGTGCCGTACGAGATATTGCCCTGGCCAACGACGAAAATGTGAAGCAGGCCGAGAAGAAACACATCGGCGAGTTGCGCGCCGAAACTGGTGCCATGTTCAAGAAGTTGGAGGAAACGATCAATACCGAACAGGGCGCCCGGATACTCAAAAGCGCGCTCGCCGCCCGCAATGCCTACAACACCGCCATGAACCGGGCGATTGAAACCGGCCTTGCCGGCGACATGGAGGGAGCGCGCGTGGTTTTGAGCGGCGAGGGCCGCCAGGCCCAGAGTGCACTCGCTCAGCCTCTGGAGGATCTGGTCAAACTGCAAGTGGGCTTGATGCATGAATCAGCCAAGCGTGTGCAAGATATTGCTGCCACCACCAGCCTGTTGATGCTGGTGATTGCCGTCATCGCCGTTGTCGCAGGCGCCGCAATTGCCTGGTTCTTGACCCGCTCCATCACCCGCCAACTGGGTGGCGAACCTGACTATGCTTCCGCCGTGGCGCGTGAAATCGCCGCCGGTAACCTGGCTGTGGAAGTCAATATCAAAGCCGGCGATAAAACCAGCCTGCTGGCCAATATGCGAGACATGCGCGACAGTCTGGTGAAGGTCGTCGGCCAGGTACGCATCGGCACTGACACCATAGCGACTGCATCGACGCAGATTGCGGCGGGCAATCTCGATCTATCGTCGCGCACCGAAGAACAGGCCTCCAGCCTTGAGGAAACCGCCAGCTCGATGGAAGAGCTGACCAGCACCGTCAGGCAGAACGCCGAGAACGCCCGCCAGGCCAACCAGCTTGTCGTCTCCACCGCCGACGTTGCGGCCAAGGGCGGCCAGGTGGTCGGCCAGGTCGTCGACACCATGGCCTCGATCAAGGACAGCTCCAGGAAGATAGCCGACATCATTGGCGTCATTGACGGCATTGCGTTCCAGACCAACATTCTTGCGCTGAACGCTGCGGTTGAAGCCGCGCGTGCGGGCGAGCAGGGTCGCGGCTTTGCCGTCGTTGCCAGCGAAGTGAGGAATCTTGCCCAGCGCAGCGCTGGTGCGGCCAAGGAGATCAAGGCCCTGATTGAAGACTCCGTCGGCAAAGTCGAGGCCGGCGGCAAGCTGGTGGACGAAGCCGGCAAGACCATGGACGAGATTGTTGGCTCGGTCAAACGGGTGACCGACATCATGGGCGAGATTGCTGCGGCGAGCCAGGAGCAGAGCGCCGGCATCGAGCAGGTCAACCAGGCGGTTGGGCAGATGGACGAGATGACGCAGCAGAACGCAGCCCTGGTTGAACAGGCGGCGGCGGCGGCCGAGAGCCTGCAGGATCAGGCGGCCAGGCTGGCCGAGGCGGTGAGTGTATTCAAGCTGGATGGCGTGAGTGGCCAGCGGGCGGCGCTGCCGGTATTGCGTGATGTCGTGACGCCCCTGCCGCAGTCGCGGCCGAGGGCGGTCCCGGCCGCGCGGCCGAAGAAACTCGCGGCGGCCGGCGGCGGCAACGAGGAGTGGGAAGAGTTCTGATTCGGGGCGTCGTCCGTACCTCGCCAAGCGGCGGGTGAAAATCACCTTTAAGAATCCAGCACTCATTGCCGATAGTGGGTGCAAGCAAGCCCGCTGCCACACATGCTGAAACTGGGTCGCCGGCATATGACGATAAGCGTCAACTTATCCAATGGAAGGGAACAAGCAATGCGCTCCAACATGCCGGTAAGCAATGTCGAATATGTCCTGAAGGACACCGAAGCGGTGGTGTCGAAGACGGATCTGCACGGCAATATCACCTGCGTCAATCAGGACTTCGTCAACATCAGCGGATTCAGCGAAGAAGAGCTGGTCGGGTCACCGCAGAATTTCGTGCACCACCCGGACATGCCGGAGGAGGTTTTCGCGGATCTCTGGCGCACCGTCAAAAGCGGCAAGGCGTGGACCGGCCTGGTGAAGAACCGCTGCAAGAGCGGCGATTACTACTGGGTTGAGGCCAATACCGCGCCCATCATCGAAAACCATGAAATCGTCGGCTACGCCTCCGTGCGGACCAAACCCAGCCGCGAACAAATCCAGGCTGCCGACAGTGCCTACCGCGCCATCAAGGCCGGCGACAAGAGGCTTGAAATTCGCGAGGGCAATGCCGTCAGGCCTTCTTTTCTTCAGCGTCTCGGCGTAGTCAAGACGTATTCGCTGAAGGCCATGCTGGCGCTGGCCTCCATTTCAATGGCCATCATGTTCGTGGGGATGGGCGTTTTGGCCTGGCTTGCAACAACCGAAGCCAATCAGCACCTCACCGGCTGGCTGATGGCAATCGCCGCATTGGGGGTGCCGCTGGCGGCGTTGTTCGCTGTGCTGTCCTACCGTACGGTCGTCCTGCCGCTGGAGCGCGCCCGGCAGGACATCAAGCGCATGAGCTCGGGCGACCTCACCGGGCGGATCGCGACCCGTGGTGCCGACGAGCTATCCAACCTGATGCAATCGCTGCGCGTGCTGCAGATCAACATCAAGTTGCTGGTCGGGCAGATCAAGCAAAGCACCGAGCTCGTGAACCTGGGAGCCAGAGAGATCGCCACGGGCAATGCCGACTTGTCTGCCCGCACCGAATCGCAGGCGTCGAGCCTGGAAGAGACCGCCAGTTCGATGGAAGAGCTGACCAGCACCGTCAAGCAGAATGCCGAGCATGCCCATCATGCCAGCCAGCTGGTTTCCTCGACTGCCGAGATCGCCGGCAAGGGCGGCGAGGTGGTGGGGCAGGTGATCGACACCATGGCCTCGATCAAGGACAGTTCCAGGAAGATAGCCGACATCATTGGCGTCATTGACGGCATTGCATTCCAGACCAACATTCTTGCGCTGAACGCTGCGGTTGAAGCCGCGCGTGCGGGCGAGCAGGGTCGCGGCTTTGCCGTCGTTGCCAGCGAAGTGAGGAATCTTGCCCAGCGCAGCGCCGGTGCGGCCAAGGAGATCAAGACCCTGATCCAGGATTCGGTGGAGCAGGTCGAAGCCGGTAGGAAGCTGGTGGACGAAGCGGGCGAAGCGATGGACGACATCGTGACCTCGGTGCAGCTGGTTGCCGACATCATCAGCGGCACCGCGACCGCGAGCCAGGAGCAGAGCGCCGGCATCGAGCAGATCAACCAGGCGGTCGGCCAGATGGACGAGATGACGCAGCAGAACGCAGCCCTGGTTGAACAGGCGGCGGCGGCGGCCGAGAGCCTGCAGGATCAGGCGGCCAGGCTTACGGAACTGGTGGGCACCTTCAAGCTGGTGCAGGGGGGGCCAGCGGCGCACAACCTGGATCGCCAGGCGGTGACGCCCTTTCCGGCACAGGCAAGACCAGACTACCGGACCGCAGCCAGGATAGGGGCCTGAAGGTGCAGGGCTTCAGATGATGGCCGGGGCATGGAGCGGTTGATCCGCTCGCGGGAGCGGCGGGTTCATGGACGCGATGGGGTTTGTACAGTATGGTCACGCCGGATTCGAATCAAACGCGCGTTCGTGTTGGGAACACAGCATTGAGTAGGCAAGTGATTTCGACATGAGGCCCGTACTGAAGAATTCATCGGACAGCATCAAGGTATTCGAATTCACGCCGCGTGATTTCGCCCGGGTGCGCGCCCTGATTTACCGGCAGGCCGGCATCTCCCTGACCGAAAGCAAGCAGGAGATGGTCTACAGCCGCCTGGCGCGCCGCCTGCGGGCGAAGGGAATGAGCACTTTCGAGGAATATCTCGATAGGCTGGAGAGCGGGCGCGATAGTGAAGAATGGGAGGCCTTCACCAACGCGTTGACCACCAATCTGACCTCTTTTTTCCGTGAGTCCCACCATTTTCCGATCCTCGCCGAACACCTGCTCGGCATGAAAGCGCCGCTGTCGATCTGGTGCGCGGCCAGTTCGACCGGGGAGGAACCCTATTCGATCGCCATGACCGCATGCGAGGCGTTCGGCACCCTGACGCCGCCGGTCAGCATCGTCGCCACGGATATCGATACCAAGGTGCTCGAGACCGCGGCGAACGGCGTATATCCGATCGAACGGATCGACAAGATGGCACGGGATCGCGTCAAGCGCTTCTTTCAGCGGGGCAAGGGCGAGCGCGCCGGACTAGTGCGGGTGCGCCCCGAGCTGCGCCAGCTGGTGACATTCAAGCCCCTCAATCTGCTGGCCGCAAGCTGGCCGGTCAGCGGGCCGTTCGATGTCATTTTCTGCCGCAACGTGATGATCTATTTCGACAAGCCTACGCAGAGCGGGATTCTTGCGCGGTTCGTGCCGCTGATGAAACCGCAAGGGCTGCTGTTTGCCGGGCATTCCGAAAACTTCATGTATGCGTCGGATGCGTTCAGGCTGCGCGGCAAGACCGTGTACGAACTGGAGCCGCGCCATGCCGGCGCGAGGAAGTTCGCATGAATCCTGCGATTGAGGAACAGCTTGCGACCAATCTGTATTACGACCGCACCTTCGATTGCGAAGCCGCCAAGATATTGCCCGGCGAGTACTACTACACCGGCAAGCCGATGCTCATCGTCACGGTGCTGGGTTCCTGCGTGGCGGCGTGCATCCGCGACCGCGTGTCGGGGATCGGCGGGATGAACCATTTCATGCTGCCGGATGGCGGCGGCGACGCCGGCAGCCCGATGTCGGCATCGATGCGCTATGGCGCCTACGCCATGGAGGTGCTGATCAACCAGATCCTCAAGGCGGGTGCGCGGCGCGAGAACCTGGAGGCCAAGGTGTTCGGCGGCGGCAACGTGCTGCGCGGTTTTACCGCAATCAACGTGGGCGAACGCAATGCCCGGTTCGTGCGCGATTTTTTGCGGATCGAGAACATCCGCACCGTGGCCGAGGACCTGAACGATGTGCATCCGCGCAAGGTGTATTTCTTTCCGCACACCGGCAAGGTGCTGGTCAAGAAACTCAAACAACTCAACAACTACACGCTGGTGAAACGAGAGCAGGACTACGCGAGCCGGCTCAAGACCCATGCGGTAAGTGGCGATATCGACCTGTTTTGATCGCGGAAAGTCAGCATGATGAAAATAAAGGTTCTGATCGTCGATGATTCGGCGCTGATTCGCGGCGTGATGAAGGAAATCATCAATAGCCAGCCCGACATGGAAGTGGTGGGCGTCGCTCCCGATCCCCTGGTGGCGCGCGACCTGATCAAGCAAACCAATCCGGACGTCCTCACGCTGGACGTGGAAATGCCGAAAATGGACGGCCTGGAGTTTCTCGAGAAGCTGATGCGGCTGCGCCCGATGCCGGTCGTCATGGTGTCGTCGCTGACCGAGCGGGGCTCGGAAATCACCATGCGCGCACTGGAGATGGGCGCGGTGGATTTCGTGACCAAGCCCAAGGTCTCGATCCAGAGCGGCATGCTTGAGTACACCGAGCTGATCGCGGAGAAAATCCGCATCGCCGCGCGCGCAAGAATCAAGCCGCGCACGCTGCCCGGCACGCAGGGCCAGCCGGCCAGCCCCGCCCTGGCTTCGGTACGCAATCCGCTTACCAGCAGCGAGAAACTGATCATCATCGGCGCGTCCACCGGCGGCACCGAGGCGATCAAGGACTTTCTGATGCAGCTGCCGCCGGACTGCCCCGGCATCCTGATCACCCAGCACATGCCGGAAGGCTTCACGCGCTCGTTCGCCAACCGGCTCGACAAGCTGTGCAGGATCTCGGTCAAGGAAGCCGAAGGCGGCGAGCGCGTGCTGCCGGGTCACGCCTATCTCGCGCCGGGCCATTCGCACCTTCTGCTGGTCCGCAGCGGCGCCAACTACATGACCCGGCTCGACCAGGGGCCGCCGGTCAACCGCCACCGCCCCTCCGTCGACGTCCTGTTCAGCTCGGCCGCGGCCGCTGCGGGCAAGAACGCGGTCGGCGTCATCCTCACCGGCATGGGCAAGGATGGCGCGGCGGGGATGCTGGAAATGAAGAAGGCGGGGGCCTACAACCTGGCGCAGGATGAAGCCTCGTGCGTGGTATTCGGCATGCCCAAGGAAGCCATCGCGATCGGCGCCACCCATGATGTCGCCCCCCTGCACGAATTGCCGGGGCGGGTGCTGGAGTTTTTCGCGGCGCACGGCAATCGCGCGATGCGGGTCTGATTCTTCGCGCGACGCGGCTTCCCGGCGGTTTTTCGGCTCAAGTTCGACGCCATCCTGCCGATTATTCCAGTAGCAAATCAAACCGCATCAGTGGAGTTATGTATGGCCGATCCAAACACGAAATTTCTGGTTGTTGACGACTTTTCCACGATGCGCCGCATCGTGCGCAATCTGCTCAAGGAACTGGGGTACTCCAACGTCGAGGAAGCGGAAGATGGCGTCGATGGTCTGGCCAAGCTGAGGGCCGGGAATTTCGATTTCGTGGTGTCCGACTGGAACATGCCCAACATGGATGGCCTCACCATGCTGCAGACCATCCGTGCCGATGCCGCGCTGTCCAAGCTGCCCGTCCTGATGGTGACGGCCGAAGCCAAGAAGGAAAACATCATCGCCGCGGCGCAGGCAGGTGCCAGCGGCTATGTGGTCAAGCCTTTCACCGCCGCCACCCTCGACGAGAAGCTCGCGAAAATATTCGAAAAACTTGAAAAAGCGGGAGCCTGACGTGGATACGCTATTCGCCGGCTCCGCCGTGGCCGCCCCGGCCGATCCGCTGCGTGCCGAAGCCCGTGTGGAACCGCAGGGCGGGGTGTGCGAGCAGGACGAGATGCTGGCGCGGATCGGCCAGATCACCCGCAACCTGCACGACAGCCTGCGCGCGCTGGGACTCGACAAGGTAGTGGAAAAGGCGACGCACGAGATTCCCGACGTCCGCGAACGCCTCAACTATGTGGCGCGCATGACCGAACAGGCCGCGCAGCGCGTGCTGAACGCCACCGACACGGCGATTCCCCTGCAGGAGCGGATCGATGCGGGAGCCGACGAGATACTGAATGGCTGGCATGCCGCGCTGAAAGCCCCTTTTTCGGAAGCCAATTATCGCGACATGGCGACGCTGACCATGCAGTGCCTGGTCGACATGCGCAACGACACCGGCGCCACCAAGCAGCAGTTGCTCGACATCATGATGGCGCAGGATTTTCAGGATCTCACCGGACAGGTCATCCGCAGGGTGACCGAACTCGCGCATGGGCTGGAGCAGCAGCTGGTGCAACTGCTGATCGACTATGCGCCGGCCGAGATGAAGCGGGAATCCGGCAGCGGCCTGCTCAACGGCCCGCAGATCAATCCGGCGAACAAGAGCGATGTGGTCGCCGACCAGAGCCAGGTCGACGACCTGCTCGACAGCCTCGGGTTCTGACAGGCCCAAGACTCAAGTTACAAGTTACAAGTTACAAGGTTTTCCTTGCAACTTGTGACTTGAATCTTGCACCTCATTACGGTCGCAGCGTCTGGATCACCATGGAGCTTGCCTTGATCCCGTTCTGGATCAGCTGTTCGAACTGGGGCGCAAAGTAGGGCAGGGTGAGATCCAGCACGATCAGGCCGACGCCCAGGGTGATGGGGAAACCGATCGCGAAGATATTGAGCTGGGGCGCCGAGCGGGTGAGGATGCCGAGCGCCAGGTTGGTCATCAGCAGGATGGCGATCAGCGGCAGCGCCAGCTGCAGGCCGACGGCGAACACGGTGGAGCCGAACGCGGCGACGTTGTGGAAGCCCGCGGCCGCGAGCGGCTGCGGACTGACGGGCAGGCTCTGGAAGCTGTCGACCAGCACGCCGAGCAGCAGCAGGTGGGCGTTCACCGCCAGAAACACCAATACCGCCAGCATATTGAAAAACCGCGAGAGCACCAGCGTCTGACCAGCGCTTTGCGGGTCGAAAAAGGACGCGAATCCCAGACCCATCTGCAGGCCGACGATTTCGCCCGCGGCGTCGACCGCGGCAAACGCGATGCGAATGACGAAGCCGATCGCGAGACCGATGAGAAATTGCTGAACCAGGATGAACAGGCCATGCCATGAGCCCAGCCCCACATCGGGCATCGGCGGCAGGGTCGGGGAGACGATCAGCGTGATGAAGACGCCGAGTCCGATCTTGACGCGCGCAGGCACGGCGCGATGGCCGAACACCGGCGTCACCATGAGCAGGCCGAGGATGCGGGTGAGCGGCCAGATGAAGCCGATCAGCCAGGCATTGAGCTGGGCGTCGGTGAAACTGATCATGGAAGCTTATGCCGTGGTATCCGCACCGGCCCACCATCGCGGCGGGGCGCCGCTCCTACAGGTGAAGCCTGTCGTCCCGCGTAGGAGGGCCGCCCCCGGCCCGATGCCGTGGTGTGCGCAAACGTCAAGGCACACCGGCTCCGCCGAGCAGCGAGGACGCGCGGCAATCGATGAGGCATTCGGGCTAGCCGATGATGCCGGGCAGGCCGGTCAGTACGCGCCGCATGTAGTCGGTCATCACGGTCAGCATCCACGGCCCGGCGATGGCGAAGGTGACGAGCACCGCGACGACCTTGGGAATGAAGGAGAGGCTGGCGTCGTTGATCTGGGTGGCCGCCTGGAACACGGCGATGATCAGGCCGACCGCCAGGGTGACCAGCAGCACGGGGGACGCCACCAGGATGGTCGTTTCCAGTGCGGTGCGGCCGATGGTCATTACGCTTTCGGGCGTCATGGCGGATCTCCTAGTGTCGTGACTCGGAAATATCGCAACATGAAACGGCGTCTTTTTCCGCATGGCGGCGTTGTTCGTCGTTGCCATAGAGCCGGCCATGTCGCCCACCCGCAAGGGGTAGGCCGTGGTTGTAAAGCCGATAAATCGGCAACAACCACGCTCTCCTCGCGCCTTGCCCTGCGAAAAAATCCATCCGTTTCATTACGTTCCCCTGTTTCCGAGTCACGACACTAGTAAAAGCTTTGCGCCAGCGAGCCCAGCAGCAGATTCCAGCCGTCGACCAGCACGAACAGGATGATCTTGAACGGCAGGGCGACAATGGCGGGCGATACCATCATCATCCCCATCGCCATCAGGATGCTGGCGACCACCATGTCGATGATGAGGAAAGGAATGAATACCGCAAAACCGATCTGGAAGGCGGTCTTCAGCTCGCTGGTGATGTAGGCCGGTATCAGCACGCGCATCGGAATGTCGGCGGCGGTTTTCGGCGCCGCCGAGCCCGACATCTTCACGAACAGGGCGAGATCGGTTTCGCGCGTCTGCTTCAGCATGAAGGCGCGCAGCGGCACCGCGCCCTTGTCCATGGCCTCGCTCAGTTGGATACGGTTCTCGGCAAGCGGCTGGTAGGCCTCGACGTAGACCTTGTCCAGGGTCGGACCCATTACGAACAGCGTGAGGAACAGCGCGAGCCCGATCAGCACCTGGTTGGGCGGCGACGACTGGGTGCCGAGCGCGTGGCGCAGCAGCGACAGCACGATGATGATGCGGGTGAAGCTGGTCATCATCAGCAGCGCGGCCGGCAGGAACGACAGCGAGGTCAGCAGCAGCAGGGTTTGCAGGCTGAGGGTGTAGTTCTGGCCGCCGCCTGCTGCCGGAGTGCTGGTGAAGGCGGGCAGGCCCGCGCCCTGGGCCAGCGCGAGCGACGGCAGCAGCAGGGCGGCCAGCATGATGCCGGCATGCGCCAGGCGACGGAGCGGCTTATTTTTCACGGCGTCTATCCCCGAATGGGGGGTTTTCGAGCAGCTGTTGCAGACGCGCGGCAAACGGCGCGCCGGGAATGGAGGGGGACGGCGGCTGCAGCGTGCCTTTCGGCAGCGTCGTCAGGGCATTGACGCTGCCGGGGGCGACGCCCACCACCAGCCAGGATTCGCCCACCTCGACCACCACGACGCGCTCGCGTGCGCCGACCGAGGCGCTGCCGATTACCTGAAGCAGGCCGGACGAACCGCCGCGGGCGATGCCGAAGCGTTTGCCGACCCAGGCCGTGGCGGCGATCAGCAGCAGCACCGCCACCAGCCCGATGAATACCTGCAGCAGGCTGCCGGCGGCGGAGACGGCCGGGGCGTCGGCCGCCTGTGCCAGGGCCGGCAGTCCGGGCAGCAGGCAGGACGCGAGCGGGCGACGCATCATTTGTTGAGCTTCCGGATCCGCTCGGCGGGGGTGATGATGTCGGTCAGGCGCACGCCGAACTTGTCGTTCACCACCACCACTTCGCCTTGTGCGATCAGGCATCCGTTGACCAGCACGTCCATCGGCTCGCCCGCCAGGCCGTCGAGTTCGACCACCGATCCCTGCGCCAGCTGCAGCAGGTTCTTGATCGCGATCTTGGTGCGTCCCAGCTCCACCGTCAGCAGCACCGGAATATCGAGAATGAAATCGATATCCTTGGCCAGCCCGCCGGATGCGGCGGTTCCGGACAGCTCCGGGAAAATTTCCGGGCTCGGCGCCGCAGGCGTCGCCTGTTCGGCCATCGCGGCCGCCCAGTCGTTTTCGTCTATGGTTTGGGTGGTGTCTTCAGGCATGCTGATCTCCTGTTTGCGTATCGTTCTGGCTGTTCGACAAAAGCCTCTCGACGCGCAAGGTGTATTGGCCGTTGAATTTTCCGTATGCGCATTCCATCACCGGGACGCCGTCCACCTTGGCTTCGACGGTTTGCGGAATTTCGAGCGGAATGATGTCGCCCACTTTCATGTCGACGATGTCGCGCAGGCTGACCTGTGCGGTACCCAGGTCGGCGACGATCTCGACCTCCGCCAGCTGGATCTGTTGCCGCATCAGGCGCACCCAGCGCTTATCCACTTCCAGGTTTTCCGCCTGCAGGCTGCTGGTGAGCAGATCCTTGATCGGCTCGATCGTCGAATACGGAATGCAGAAGTGCATTTCGCCGCTGACCTGGCCAAGCTCGATGGCAAAGGTGATGGCCACCACCACTTCGTTGGGGGTGGCGATATTGGCGAACTGGGTGTTCATTTCCGAGCGGATGTACTCGAACTCGATCGGGTACACCGGCTCCCACGATTTCGAGTAGGCCTCGAAAACGATATTGAGGATGCGCTGGATGATGCGGTGTTCGGTCTGTGTGAAATCCCGCCCTTCGACGCGGGTGTGGAAGCGCCCGTCGCCGCCGAACAGGTTGTCGACCATGAGAAAGACCAGGTCGGGGTTGAAGATCATCAACGCGGTGCCGCGCAGCGGTTTGAACTGCACCAGGTTGAGGTTGGTGGGGACCACCAGATTGCGGATGAATTCGCTGTACTTCGAGACCCGGACCGGGCCGACCGAGACTTCCACCCCGCGCCGCAGAAAGTTGTAGAGGCCGATCCGCAACTGGCGCGCAAAACGCTCGTTGATGATTTCGAGCGTGGGCATGCGGCCGCGCACGATGCGTTCCTGCGTCGCCAGGTTGTAGGGACGCGCACCCGAATGATCCTCCGCTTCGGCCGGCGCATCGTCGGTTTCGCCGGTCACGCCTTTCAGCAGCGCGTCGACTTCATCCTGCGAAAGAAAGTTGTCGGCCATGAGCGGTTTACTGGATCACGAATGAAGTGAACAGGACATCGTCTACTTGCTGGGGCTTGCCCTTCGGATCGAACGGCAGCTTCACCTGCGCCAGGATTTCCTGCGCGAGTTTTTTCTTGTCTTCCGTGCTGGCCAACTCCTCGGCCTGCTTGCTGGAGAGCAGCGACAGCAAGCGGCTGCGGACGCGCGGCATGTAGGATTTGATGGTGTCGATCTGGGCCTGGTCGGCGACCTGCAGCGTGATATCGATCTGCAGATAATGCCCATCGCCCTGCAGGTTGATGGTGAAGGTTTCGAGCGGCAGGAAAACCGGCGCCTTCGGCGCCGGGGCTTCCTTGGATGCGTCGTCCTGGCTGAGAAACCAGGCGCCCGCGCCGCCGCCGCCCAGCAGAACCACGACGAGGCCGAGGATGGCGAGCCGTTTTTTCCTGGGCTTCCTGACAGGAGCGGCTTCCGTCGTCTCGGCGGGTATGGCGGGTGCGGCAGGTACGGCCATCGATGCAATTCCTCTATAGGGGCAATGTCGTGCAGATGGGGCTCATTATCGAAAGAAAGCGCTGCCTTCGATGCCGGGAAAAGAGGGAGAAAAGGGACGCATATCGTGCAATGCCGGCGGATGGCCTGTGTCAGGCGAAGGTGTCGATCAGGCCGCGTCCGGATTGCGGGGGCGGCGGCTGGACGGCCTGCAGGCCGGCAGAGGCGGCCTCGTCCGGCACGGCAAAGCGGGAGGCGATGCGTTGTCCGGGCTGGTCGGAGGTGTCGTTCTGCTGTGGCGTGTCCGCGCTGACCGTCGCCTGCCCCAGCTGGATGCCGGCCTCGTCCATCATTTCCCGCAGCTTGGGCATGGCGGCTTCCAGCGCCTGGCGTACTTCGGGCTGCGCCGAGAAGAAGCTGGCCGTGGCCTGATCGTTCGACACGTTGAGGACAATCTGCAGCGGGCCCAGGTTGGGCGGGTTGAGGGTGAGCGAGGCGGTTTGCTGGGCGCCCGCCGTCATCCACACGAGCTTTTCGCCGAGGGCCTGGCCCCACGCCGTGGTGCCTACCGTCGGGGCCAGTTTGGGGGACGCAGGATCGTTGAGCGCGGGCATGCTTTCAAGCGCTGCCTGCGGGGCGGGGCGCAGGGCCGGATGGCTCATGAGGTCGGACAGGAATTCGCCGGTTTTCATGGCGTCGGACTGCCGGGCGGCTGCCGGCTGGCCCGAAAAAGCGCTGGCTGCGGCAGCCGTGGCGGCAGCGGCGGCCTGAAAATCGGCTTTGCCGGACTGCGCGGGGTCGGTTTTGCGGGCGCCGCGCGCATCGTCGGCAAGCTGCCCGGACTGCGCTTTCGGCGGCGTCCGCCCTTTGCGGGCATCCAGGACGGGCGGTTCCGCGGCAACGCCTTCTGTTGCGGCCGCGGCCGGCTTCAGCAGATCCGGGTTGATCGCCAGTGCCAGCAAGGTTTCAGGCGCGACCGCGCTGTCCTCGGCCAGGGGCGCGCGCGCGGACTCCTCGCCCGGCGCCGCCTCCGCCGCGGAATCCGCGCCAGCTTCCGCCTGGCCGGGAGCCTCGGCCGCGGCGGCATCGGCGCCTTCCCCGGCGGCGTCGTTTTTCCGGTTCTGCGCCATTTCGCTCGACAGCACCTGGCTGAACGGCACCTCCGGGGCGGCGGAATCCTGTGGCTTGGCGGCGCCGGATTGCGCCTGGGCGGCATGGGCCGGATTGAGGTTCATGGGGGTCGCGTTCATAAGGGGCGGTCCTGTTTCAGGAAGGGTTGCTCTTGTGCAGCGCGCGCCGGGCGGCATGCTCATCGTTCTGTTTCTGGTCGCGCCACAACTCGCGGCGCAGGTCTTCCTTGCTTGCGCGGTCCGCCAGCGTGACGAAGGACATTTTCTTCTGCTCGCAGGACTGCCAGACGGCACGCGCCTGGGCAATCCGCTGCCTGGCTTCGTCGACGACCTTCTGCTGGCCGGTAATGGCGCGGTCGAGCTTCTGCATGAATACCTGGAAATTGTTGAAATGCGTCGTGCTGATTCCCGAACTCAGGTCGGACTGGCAGCGCGAGGCATAGTCGTCGCGGTATTGCATCAGCAGGTCGAGCTTCTGCTCCGCTTCTTCGCCGGCACGCAGCGCGGCGCCCAGCTGCTTGGCGGCCGCGTCGGTTTCCTTGTGGGCGAGATCGATCAGCGTATTGAGTGCGGAAGGGGTGGCCATTCGGTGTGCGCTATCGTCCGGTGAGGTTTATTGGAACAAGGCTTCGAGGCTGGCGAGGCTTTCCTCGACGCCCGAGCGCTCAAGCATGCCTTGCTGCAGAAAGGCTTCGATGCCGGTCTGCAATTTGATGGCTTCGTCCAGCAGCGGATCGGAACCGGCCGCATAGGCGCCGACGTTGATCAGGTCGCGGCTGCGTTCGTAGCGCGAATACAGTTTCTTCAGGCGCCGCGCCAGCTGCTGGTGTTCCGGCGTGGCGATGCTGTGCATGGCGCGGCTGATCGACTGCTCGATGTTGATGGCAGGGTAGTGGCCGCTCTCGGCCAGCGAGCGGTCCAGCACGATGTGGCCGTCGAGGATGGCGCGCGCGGAATCGGCGATCGGATCCTGCTGGTCGTCGCCCTCGGTCAGCACGGTGTAGAAGGCGGTGATGGAACCGCCGCCCGGCTTGCCGTTGCCGGCACGCTCGACCAGCGCCGGCAGCTTGGCGAATACCGACGGCGGATAGCCCTTGGTGGCGGGCGGCTCGCCGATCGCCAGCGCGATCTCGCGCTGCGCCATGGCGTAGCGGGTGAGCGAATCCATGATCAGCAGCACGTTCCTGCCCTGGTCGCGGAAATGCTCGGCGATCGAGGTGGCATATGCCGCGCCCTGCAGCCGCATCAGCGGCGGGGTGTCGGCGGGCGCGGCCACCACCGCGGCACGCGCGAGGCCCTCCTCGCCGAGAATCTGCTCGATGAATTCCTTGACCTCGCGGCCGCGCTCGCCGATCAGGCCGACCACGATGACGTCCGCGCTGGTGTAGCGCGCCATCATGCCGAGCAGCACGCTCTTGCCGACGCCGGAGCCGGCGAACAGGCCCATGCGCTGGCCGCGTCCCACCGTCAGCATGCTGTTGATCGCGCGCACGCCGACGTCGAGGATGTCGGTGATCGGCGCGCGCCCCAGCGGGTTGGCGGCGCGATTGTTGAGCGGGGCGGTGGCGGAGGTGTGCAGCGGGCCGAGGCCGTCGAGCGGACGGCCGCCGCTGTCGAGCACCCGCCCGAGCAGGGCGTCGCCGACCGGCAGGTGGCGGGTGCGGTCGCTCGGGCGGCGGCGCGGATGGTTCACCTGGCCCAGGCCGGGCAGGGTGGGGATGACCTCGACCGGGAATACGCGGGCGCCGGGCACGATGCCCTCGACGTCGCTTTGCGGCATCAGGAAAAGCCGGTTGCCGTCGAACCCCACCACCTCGGCTTCCAGGTGCGAACCGTTGGGCAGGGGGACGGTGCAGGCGCTGCCCACCGGCAGCTTCAGGCCGACCGCCTCCATCACCAGCCCGGCCACGCGCGTGATGCGGCCGGACACCTGCATCGGCTCGGCGATCGCCAGCAGTTCGCCGCAATCCTGCAGATAGGCTTTCCAGCGGCTGCTGTGGGGCTGCGCGTCCATCAGGGTGCCAGCCAATCCGATTGATTGCCCAGCGCGGCGGCGAGGCGTTGCCAACGGGTGGACAAGGTGGCATCGATCTGGTTGCTGGCGGTTTCCACGCGGCAGCTGCCGCGTTCAAGCCCGGCATCGTCGGCCAGCTGCCAGCCGGTTTTCGCGAGTTCGTCGCCGATCCTGTCCTTGACCAGCTCCGCATCCGCCGGGTTCAGGAAGAGCAGGGCCGGCTGATGCAGGACCGGCAGATAGCGGACCGCTTCCTTGACGATAGGGATGACCCGTTCGGGCTGGACGGCCAGGGCGGTTTTCAGCATGGCGTGCGCAAGATCGACCGCCAGGTCGAGCACCTGGCGGGAGATCGTTTCGTCCGCCTTGGCGACCTCGGCGCTGAAGGCATCGGCCAGGCCGCGCAGCCTGGCCGCTTCGAGCGCGGCTTTCCGCTGGCCCTGGGCATAGCCCTCGGCCCGGCCGGCGGCATGGCCTTCCTGCCTGGCCTGCTCCTGGATTTCGGTGATCTGCTCGATCGTCGGCAGGGTGATGCCTGCGTAATCCGCATTTTTCACGGGATGCGGATCGGCGTCGAAGCTGGCCATCTCCCAAGGCTGGCAAGCCGGCTGATCGGCACGGGGAATGACGCAGCTAGACATAGGTCTCCTCCCCCTTCGCGCCCAGCGAGAGCTGGCCTTCGTCGGCCAGGCGACGGACGATCATCAGGATTTCCTTCTGCTGCGCCTCGACTTCGGACAGGCGCACCGGCCCTTTCGATTCCAGGTCTTCCCGCATCATTTCGGCGGCACGCTGCGACATGTTCTTGAAGATCTTCTCGCGCATATTCTCCGACGCGCCCTTGAGCGCGATGATGAGCGAATCGGACTGGACTTCGCGCAGCAGCAACTGGATGCCGCGATCCTCGATTTCCATGATGTTCTCGAACACGAACATTTCGTCCATGATCTTCTGCGCCATGTCGGGGTCGTAGCTTTTCAGGTATTCCATGGCGGAGGCCTCGTTTTCCCCGCTCATGAAGTTCAGGATGTCGGCCGCCGCGCGGGTGCCGCCCATCGGCTGCTTCTTCAATATGTCGCTGCCGGACAGCAGCTTGGTCAGCACGTCGTTGAGTTCGCGCAGCGCCGTCGGCTGCACGCCGGAGAGCGTGGCGATGCGCAGCAATACGTCGTTGCGCAGGCGGTCCGTGAAGCAGGCCAGCACCTCGCAGGCCTGGTCGCGCTCCAGGTGCACCAGGATGGTCGCGATGGTCTGCGGATGCTCGTTGTGGATGAGGTCGGCCACCGATTCGGCGTCCATCCACTTCAGGCTTTCGATGCCGCTGGCATCGCCGCCACCGCCGAGGATCCGGTTCAGCAGCGACGAGGCCTTGTCGTCGCCCAGCGCCCGTCTCAGAACGGTGCGGATGTAGTCGTTCGAGTCCAGGCCCAGCGAGGAATTCTGGTCGGCCACGTTGTTGAAGTCGTCGAGCACGTTCTCCACTTCTTCCTGGGGGATGGATTTCATGGTGGTCATGGCTTCGCCGAGCTTCTGCACTTCGCGCGGGCCGAGATATTTCATCACTTCCGACGCGCCTTCCTCGCCCAGCGCAAGCATCAGGATCGCCCCCTTGGTGATGCCGTTTTCACTCATGGCTGTCCACCCAGGTTTTCACGATGTTGGCGACCACGCGCGGGTCTTCGCTGGCCATTTTTTGCGCCCGCGACAGGTTTTCCTGGTAGCTGCGCTGGCCGGGCGGGAGCGCCTTCAGCGCGCCGCCGGCCGCATGCTGCAGCGCATCGTGGTCGGGCGCGGGCAGCGCGCGGAGTTCGGAAAGCTTTTTCAGCAAAGGCTTGGCCGCCTTCAGGTACAGAACGGCGAGCGCCACCGCAATCAGCAGATACTTGCCCGCCACCTTGGCGATCTCGAGATATTCGACATATTCGGGCTTCTTCCAGAAGGGCAGCTCGGGAAGCGCTTCCCGTTCCGTGCTGGCGAAGGGGCTGTTCACCACGTTGAGGGTGTCGCCCCTTTCCTGGCTGTAGCCCATGGCCTCCTTGACCAGGCTGGTGATCTGGGTTGTCTCGGCCTCGCTCAACGGCTGCATGACGCTGTTGCCGGACTTGTCGACGGTCTTCCGGTAATTGACGACCACCGCGACCGACAGCCGCTTCAGGCCGCCGCCGCCCTGCTGGACGTACTGGATGGTCTTGTCGACTTCATAGTTGACGGTGGCATCCTTGCGCGTGTTGGCCGCCGGCGCGGCTGCGGCGGCCACGGCAGGCGCGGGGGGCGTCTGCCCGGGTGCATTGATCGGCGCGGTGGCCGGCGCCGGCGGCTGGTTGCTGAGCGCGCCCGGCACGCCGGCAGGATTGGCCGTGCCGTTCAGCGATTCGCTGGTCTGCTGGCTGCGGATGGCCATGGCGTCGGGCGTCTGGTTCGGCTTGTAGGACTCCACGGCCTGCTCGCTGCGGGAGAAATCGACGTCGGCCGTCGCTTCGGCGCGCACATTGCCGGGGCCGACGATCGGGGTGATGATGGACTCGATCCGCTTGACGACGTTTTGCTGCAGCTCCTGGACGTATTTGGTCTGGCTGGGGTCCATGCCGTTGAGACTGGCTCCCTTGCTGGTATCGGAAAGCAGGCTGCCGTTCTGGTCGACCACGGTCACGTTCTTGGTCGGCAGCCCGGGCACGCTGCTGGCGACCAGATGGACGATGGCGCTGACCTGCTGCGGATCGAGCGCGCGGCCGGGATGGAGATTGAGCAGCACCGAGGCGGTGGCTTGTTTTTGCTCGGAAACGAAGATCGAGTCCTTGGGCATGGCCAGGTGCACGCGCGCGGCCTGCACCGCGGAGACGGATTCGATCGAGCGCGCCAGCTCGCCTTCCATGGCGCGCTGAAAATTGACCTGCTCGATAAACTGCGAAGACCCGAGCCGCTGCTTTTCCATCAGTTCGAAGCCGACGTTGCCGCCCTTGGGCAGGCCCTGCGAGGCCAGTTTCAGCCGCGCATCGTGCACCCGCTCGGCGGGCACCAGAACGGCGCCGCCGCCTTCGGCGTATTTGTAGGGGATGTTCATTTTTTCCAGCTCGGCGACGATGGCGCCGCCGTCGCGGTCGCTGAAATTCGAAAACAGCACGCGATAGTCGGGCTGCTGCCCCCACATCCAGACTGCGCCCATGACCGCAACGACCGCGGCCACGCCCAGCACCAGCATGATTTTTCGCCCGCCGGCGGTCCGGGTGAATTCCAGGACATTGGGCGGAACCGCGATTTCACCTGCTACTGCCATATTGTTCTTGCCTCCGTCGTGCCGGCGTCATGGGCCGCCCGGTTTCCGATTGCCGTGTTCATTCGTGTTGCTCCATGGGAGTGTCGCTATGTGATCGAATTATCGGCACTGCCGCTGGTTTCAATCGGGGGAATAGAAGCCGGTTTCAGGCGCTTATCGGGCTTATGGCTTGCCCCCGGCCTGATAAGGTGAGCACGTGAAAAACCGCCTGTGCAGGCGGCTGGATGAGCGGAGGAGGGCACGATGAGCGTAGGCATGATCGATACCGGCCGGATTGAAGCGATGGTGGCGCAGCTGAAGGCAGCGGCGGCACGGGCAACGCCGGCGGGCGAAAGCCCGCTACAAACGGACAAGACCGCGAATCAGGTCAATTTCCAGTCGGTCCTGAAATCATCGCTGGACCAGGTCAACACGGCCCAGCTGCAATCGCAACAGCTGGCCGAACGGTTCGCCATGGGCGACAACAGCGTCAGTCTTTCCGACGCGATGATCTCCATGCAGAAATCCAGCATCGCCTTCCAGCAGACCGTGCAGGTGCGCAACAAGCTGGTGTCCGCCTATCAGGAAATCATGAACATGGGCGTTTAAGGAGAGCGCCCCCGCGATGCGGGGGCTTCAAGTTACAAGTTACAAGGTTCAAGCGAAGCGCGCGGCTTCTTGCATGGCCGCGAACAACTTGTAACTTGCAACTTGCAACTTGTAACTTCAATGCACTTTAGCCAGCGCGTGCCGCAGCGCGTCGGCCAGGTCTTCGGCGACGAACTTGGCCACGTAGGCGTCGGCGCCGACTTTCTTGACGTGCGCTTCGTTGGTCGAGCCGGTCAGCGAAGAGTGGATGACCACCGGGATGGCGCTGAAGCGCGGATCCTGCTTGATGTTGCGGGTCAGGGTAAAGCCGTCCATCTCGGGCATTTCCAGGTCGGTCAGCACCAGCGCGATCCGGTCGTGCACGGTCTTGCCCTCGTCCTGCGCCTTGGCGGAGATGGCCTGCAGCTGGTCCCAGGCCTCCTTGCCGGTCTTGCACATGAGGTAGGGCAGGCCCATCGCTTCCAGCCCCTGTTCGATCATGGTGCGCGCGATCACCGAATCGTCCGCCGCCAGGATGACGGTTCCGGGCTTGATGTCCACCATGGGGCCGATGCTGGCGGGATCGACAATCGGCTCGCTCGACGGCATGACCTGGCGCAGGATGGTCTCCACGTCCAGCACCTGCGCCAGACGGTCGCTGTTGTCGCCGTCCAGGCGGGCGAGGCTGGTGACCATCCCGCCGGCGGCATTGCCCTCGGCGGACAGCACCTGCCGCCAGTCGAGGCGCACGATGTCCTCCACCGATTCGACGGCAAAGGCCTGGGTGCTGCGGGCATATTCGGTAATCAGCAGAATGTTCAGCCCGGATTTCGGGGTGCATCCCGTCACCGCCGGCAAATCGATGACCGGAATGATCTGGCCGCGCAGGTCAACCACGCCCATCATGTGGGGATGCGATCCGGCCATGGCGGTAATGGTCGGCATCGGGATGATCTCGCGTATCTTGAACACGTTGATCCCGAACAGTTCGTTGCGATCGAGATTCGCATCGTCGCCCAGGCGGAACAGCAGCAGCTCCAGCTTGTTGGAACTGGTCAGGTTGGTTCTTTCGTCAATTTCCTGCTGGATCGTTTGCATGGCGGAGTCTCCTTGAATCATTCATGTGGGGGGTGGCGCGCTATAGGCTGTTTCGTCGCGCGCGCTCGATATCCATGACAAAGCGCTGCAGCCTGGCGGCCATGTCGTTGGGCAAATCCAGAAACCGGCAACCCAGGCGGGTCTGGGTGACGCCGTTCTGCAGGCGGATCTGGGCGGCATTGCGGACTTCCAGCGAAGTGACGACGGTGACGGCTTCGGGCAGCAGCAGACGGCAGTCGGGCAGCGTTCTGCCGGTGTCGCAGCCGAGGCGCCCGCTGTTTTCGGCGATCGCCACGCCGCCGCAGCTGATGTCCACGATGCAGGTTGCGATCGGCTCCGCGGTCGCGTCCGACAGGGACGGCACGATGCATTTGACCGGGGTGGCAATCGGCATGGGCACCCTGAAATGCTCCCTGCGCTGCAGGCGAACCAGCGATTGGGGAAGGGCGATACACAGGGCCGGCAGGTTTTCGTACACGCACGCGGCAACCGGGCCGCTGGAAAACGAGATGGAGACGCCGTCGAGCTGGGTGATGAACTCCGCGCCCGTGCCGGACATCAGCGCCTGGTTGAGCGCATCGCCGCGGGCGCTGTCCAGGATCAGCAGGTTGCGCGCCTCGTCGACCGCGAGCACCGACGTGACGACGATCTGCCGGCTGCCCGGCAGGTCGAGGTTGACCAGCAGCTTGCGCTTCTGGATCGCGCGCAGCAGGAAAAGAATCTCCGCCCGCGAATGGACGGCGTAAGGCGCCAGCGCCTTGTCGCGATCCGCATGGGTAAGGTTGTGTTGCGGGACTGAAAAAGACATTCGGCTTGGGCGTTGTTAGGGTTCGGCAAGTCCTGCTTGATCGGCGGCTTCCAGATGGTAGAGCCAGGCCAGCAGTTCGGCCACTGCGATATATAACTGCGGCGGGATGTGGCTGTCGAGGTCGATCTGCATCAGCAGGGCCAGCAATTCGCGCGATTCGTGGACGTACACGCCCGAGGCGCGGGCTTTCTCGATGATGCTGTCGGCCACCACGCCGCGCCCCTTGGCGACCACGCGGGGCGCAGCGTCGCCGTTGCGGTAGGCGAGTGCGGCGGCGGCGCGCCGCTCGTCAGGCGCCGGCATCGTGCTGCACCGTGAGGGCGTTGAGGGTACAGCCCGCCGCGTTCAAGCGCTCGATCAGCATGCCCTGGTGCTGCTGCAGCAGGGGCTCGATTTCGGGCTGCTCCGGCACCATCCTGATGCTGAATGCCTGCTGCGCATCGAGCCTGATATGCACGGTCACGGTGCCGAGTTGCGGCAGCGTCAGCCTGAGCCTGGATTCCCAGCCGGCATCGGCCGCGTCAGCCGACTGCTCCGGCGCGGGGTCCGTTTCCTGGCGCAGCTGCCATTCCAGCGTCTGCCCCGGCCACACCTCGCCGCGCCAGACGAATTGGGGCGACTCCAGCACCTGCAGCTGCTGCGACAGCAGGGCGTGCATCGGGTTGAGCGGCTTCTGCGCGGCCGCTTCGCCGCTGTCGGGCAGCGCCGGCGGGTTGCCGGCGGCACGCGCGGCGTCGGCCGCCGCCAGCCGGTTTTGCGGCTCCTGCAGCAGGCCGTCTAGGCTGTCCTGGCCCGCCGCCCAGCTGGCCAGGTGCGACTCGTAAAACAAGCCGCTGCGCACCAGCGCGGTACGCAGGGCGAGCGCCAGCTCGGCCGGCAGCGCGGGCGGCTGGTCGAGCAGGGGGCCGGGCGGGACGAGGGTGGGCAGGGTCGGGTGCTGCGGCAGGCGCTGCATCAGTTCGCTCAGCATGCGCGCGGTCTGGCTCAGTTGCGGCGCATCGCTGGCTGCGGTTTCGGGGGCTTCGAGCAGAAACACCGGTTGCGGCATGTGGCCGGCGAAGCGCAGGCGCAGGGTGTCGCCGGCGGCGGCCTGCTGGGGCAGGCGCATGGCGACGGTCTGGCCGTTGATTTCGACCAGCGAAATGCCTTTTGCCTGGCTCCTCACCAGGCCGGCGAGCGTCTGGCCGATTTTCAGGTGCTCGAACGCCGTGCGCGGCGCGGCCTGGTCGCGCTCGACCGCGTCCAGCACGGGCTGGACGGCCAGAATGCGGGACAGGGCCTGGGCCGGGTACATGCGGGGCGGGCCTTACGCCCGCTGCGCTCCGTAAGCGTCGACGCTGCGCTGGCCGGTGCGCGCCATGCTCAGGCGCTGCTGCAGCTCGTGCAGGCGCGGCTCGGTGAGCGCGCGGATCTTGGCGTCGTTCTGCAGGATGGTGCGGATGATCGCCACCTTGGCGCGCTGCTCGGTTTCGTTCAGCGGCACCGGCGCGGCCTGCATCAGGCTGCCGACGTAGCCCCGGCAGCGCTGCTCCAGCGCAGCCAGATGGTCCCATTCGCCCTGGCTGGCGGCGTCCAGCATGGTGCCGGTGAGTGCGGAGAGCGATTCGTAGGTGGTGAGCATTTCGTTGCTGGTCATGAGAGTCTCCAGATCAGGCTGTGATGGGCGGCATGGACGGACGGGGCGTACTGGCTACAGGAGCCGGGACGGGTGCAGGCGCGCCGATCTGGCGCCAGGCTTCGTGCAGTTCGCGCAGCAGCCCCAGTACTTCTTCCAGCGGCGCAGGCTGGTTGTTGATGTTGGCCAGCATCAGGCGCTGGTTCATATACTCGTACAGGCTGTCGAGTTGCTGCGCAATCTCGCCGCCCTGCTTAAGGTCGAGCGAAGCACGCAGGCCGTCGACAACGATGTGGCTCGCCTTGCTGATCGCAGCGCATTTCCTGGCGACATCGCCTTCGCTCAGATGCTTGATCGCCATCCGGATCGACAACTCAGCGCCTTCGTACAACATGACGATCAGCTGATGCGGGCTGGCCACGGTCACGCCGGTTTCCAGACCGACGTTGGCGTAGGCGCGCGTGGCGCTTCTGGGGTTCGTGTACACGACTTTCTCCTCGCGAGTGTTTATTTCTGCTGGCTGCCCGGTAGATTGGCCAGCTGTTGCGTCAGGTAATTGCTGGTGTTGTTCATGCTCGCGAGCATGGAGTCGAGCGCAACGAACTGGGCACGATAGCGCTTCTCCATGTTGACGAGGCGCGCTTCGAATTCGGTGCGCCGCTTGCCGATGTCCTTGATGCTTCTGTCGATGCCGTCGGTGCGAGCGGAAATGATGCTGTCGCCGTCGAGAATCGAGCCTGCCCACTTGTTGAGCGCCGCCGCGTAACCCTGGGAATAGTGCAGCGTGCCGCGGCTGCCAAGTATCCCGCCGTTGACCGCGACCGCCAGGCCCGTCGCATCGCCGCCGCTCGCGGTCAGGATCTGGCCGGAGCCGCTGGCCGTCGCGCCGCCGATCGTACCGCCCACGTCGACCCCGTCGCTCGGTGTGTCGCCATCGAGACCCAGCGTCAATTCGGCGGTCCCTCCGCTGACGAGCACCGTCGAGCCGGATCCGTACTTCACCGACGTGATGGCAAGCTTGCCGCCGCTTTCGGAAACCGCCACCGCCACGCCAGCGCCGGACAACGCCGCGGCGCCGTTGATCTTGGCTTGCAACTCGGCCGCCAGCGCGCCTGCAGTCGTGTAGCTGCCAGGTGAAAGCGTGACCGACGCGCTGATGCCGTTGATGCTGAGATCGAGCGTGTCGTTGTCGCCGGCGGCGATGACAACCGGAATGCCGATTGCCTTGCCGACGGTCTTGCCTTGGGTCGCAAGCTGCGTGACATCGAGGGCGTAGCTGCCCGGCCTGGTGCTGCCGCTGGCGCCGCTGAAACGCACCAGGCTGTCGCTGCTGCTGCCGACCGCCGCGAACAGTGATGCGATCTCGTCGAAGTGATTGCTCATCGCCGCGCCGAGCTTGCCCTGGTCCACCGCCAGGGTGCCGTCTTTCTGGAAGGAGACGCCGATGCTCGCCAGTGTTTTCAGTTCGCCCGGCGCGCCCTCGACCGGCGTGCCGATCATCGCGCGCAGTTGCGTCTGCAGCGAGCGGACCGTGGCATCGCCTTGCAGGATCGCGCCTTTCTTGGCGGATGCATCGTAGGCCGAAACGTTCTTCAGCGTCCCAGACAGCTCGTTGTATGCTTTGACGAAGCTGTTGATCGAGGTCTTGATCGAGTTGGTATCGCGCGCGACCGTCAGGCTTGCAGGCGAACTGGTCTCCTTGTTCAGGTTCAGCGTCACGCCCTCGACCACGTCGGAAATTGTGTTCGAAGTCTTGGTGACGGCGACGCCGTTGATCTTGAGATTGGCGTTTTTCGCAGTTGCCGTTTCGGTAAGGTTCTGCGTGCCGGCTGGATTGTGCTCAAGCAGGCTATCGATCGCGGCGTCGCCGCTTACCGAAATCTTGAGGCTCTGGTCGATGCCGCTGTGGTCCGCCGCCAGTGCGAGGCGATAAGGCGAGCCGCTGCCGTCGTTGATGATGGTGGCGGTAACGCCCAATTTTGCGGCATTGATCGTGTCGCGCATGCCCTGCAGCGAATTGTTGCTGCTGTCGATGGTGATGCTCTTGGTGCCGCCGCCGTTCGAAACGAAGCTGGCGCCGCTATACACGCCATCGGCAAACGCGCCGCCACTGATGGTGCCGAAATCGAAGGTGACCGTGGTCGCCGTGCCGGCGCCGATCGCGGCGCTGCTGCTGGCCTGCCCGGCAGCAACGAGCTTTTGTGGCTGGGCAAGGCTGCTCACCTCGAGGGAATAAGTACCCGGCACCGCGGTGCTGGTGGCCGAGGCGGAAAACACCGCACTGTCCGACGCGGTCGCCGTCACCGACTGGAACTTGCTCGGCGTGTTCAGCGCCTGCAGCGCGGCCTGGAAACTGCTGACAGCGCCCTTGACGCTGCCGTAGGCCGAAAGCTTGGCCTGGTAGCCGGCTTCCTGGGCTGCCAGCTTGGTCAGCGGGCGGCGTTCCGCCGCCATCAGCTGACTGACGATGCTGTTGATATCGAGAACCGAACTTGTCGTCGCCATGATCGCTGCCCTCAGGCCTTCTGTTTGATCAGCAGTCCCTGCTGAAAGCCGTCGATCGCCTTGGCGATCGACAAGGCTTCTTCGCTGGGAAACTGGCGAATCACGTCGCCGGTTTCCGAATCCACCAGCTTGACCACGGGATCCTGGGTTTCGCTATCGACGGTGAATTCGAGATTTTTGTTCGCTTGTTGAAGCGTCCTGTTGATGGCTTCCACCACATTTTTTAGTTGTGCGGCGGAGGGTTGCGTTTCGACAACCGGATTGACCGCGGTGTGCTGCAGCTCGGGTGCGGCAGCCGGCGGTGCCTGGACATTTGAGGCGGAAACAACGGAAACAGGCCCGCCGTCTCCGGCGAGCCTGGCAGGCGGCAAAGCCTGGTTCGGATTGTTTGCGTTCTGGATGAGCATTTCGCTTCTCCTGTCTCAAAACCCCGGCCGGGTTGCCCCGGCCGGGTTGCTCTGCTTACCGCAGCAGCGACAACACCTGGTTCGGCAACTGGTTCGCTTGCGCCAGCATTGCCGTACCTGCCTGCTGCAGAATCTGGCCGCGCGTCAGGTTGGCCGTTTCCGCCGCGAAGTCCGCGTCGACGATGCGGCTGCGTGCAGCGCTGAGGTTCTCCGAGGTCGTCTGCAGGTTCGATACGGTCGAAGCGAAGCGGTTCTGCACCGCACCCAGCGTGGCGCGCTGGCTCGTGACCTGGCTCAGTGCGCCGTCGAGCACCGCAAGCGCGGCGTTGGAGCCGGCCACCGTGCTGATGTCGACCGTGTTCAACTTGGTCAGTGCGGCGGATACCGAGCTGAGGCCGCCGTAGGCGACGTCGGCGCCGCCGACCGTGAAGCTTTCGGGTGAGCTGAGCGTCAGCGTGCCGCGCGTAGTCATGCCGTCGCCGTCGGCAGCCGCCACGCCGCCGGCGGCCGCGCCAGCCGCGATGGCGGCGGCGTTGGTTGCGTTCTCGGTAATATTAAGCGTTCCGGTACCAAGTTTGCTGGAGGTGACCACCAGCGTGGTCGCGGTCGTCGCGCCCCCCTGGACGGCCGTGCGGCCCGCTGCGTATTCGGCATTGATCGCCGTTTTCAGGTTGGCGATCGCCACGGTTTCTGCGGCACCCGCCGCCAGCGTCACGGCAACGTTACCCGCACCGACCACGCCGTCGCTGGTGAACTGATAGGTCCGTTCACCGATGGTGATGGTGTCGCCGCCGCCGTTCGCGGTCGTGATGCCGCCCGCGGCGTTGGCGTTGGCAACGCCAAAAGTCAGCGTCGAGGCTTCGTTGCCGCTCGCGTTGCCAGCGGCCGACACGTCCAGGCCGGTGGCGTTCTGGATTGCCTGAGCCCCGGCGGCATCGGCCGAGGCCGAAGTCAGCGCGATGTTGCGGCCGTCGGCGGTCGACAGCGTCAGCGCACCGGTCGTTGCGTCGGCAACGGCGCTGACCCCGGTCTGGTTGGACACGGCGTTGATCGCGGTGGCGGCATTGCGCCCCTGCGTCACCGCATTGGTATCGGAGGCGATCGCACCGACGGCGATGCCGTTGATCAGCAGGGCGCCGCTGGCGAGGCCCGAACGCGCGGTGGGTCCGGAACCGGTGACGTTGCTGCTCGCGGTGGCGGTCACACCGGTTTCGCCGGTTTTCGCGTTGATCGCAGTTGCCTTGGCGGTGGCGCTGTCCGCGGTCACGCCGGCGGCGCTGGTGCCTGCGGACACGCCGACTTCAACGCCGTTGATGGTGAAGCCCGCGCCGTCGAATGCGGTGCTAGTCACGGCGTTGCCGGTCGCCTGGTAGGCGCCGATCAGGTCGGTGGTGGCGCCGGAAACGGTCATGGAGATCGTCTGGTTGGCATTGGCGCCGACCTGGAACTGCGCGTTGCTGAAGGTGCCGTCGAGCAGTTTGAGGCCGTTGAACTCGGTGGTGGTGCCGACGCGCTGCACTTCCGCCAGCAGTTCCTGCACTTCGGCGTTAAGCGCCTTGCGGTCGGATGCGGAGTTGGTGGAGTTGGCCGACTGGACGGCCAGTTCGCGGATACGCTGCAGGTTGGCGCCGGTCTCGGCGAGGGCGCCTTCAGCGGTTTGCGCCAGCGAGATACCGTCGTTGGCGTTACGGGAAGCCTGGTTGAGGCCGCGGATCTGGGTGGTGAAACGATCGGAAATCGCCAGGCCGGCGGCGTCGTCCTTGGCGCTGTTGATGCGCAGGCCGGAGGACAGGCGCTGCAGGGAAGTGGCCAGCGACGACTGCGAGCTGTTGAGGTTGCGCTGCGCGTTGAGCGAGGCGATGTTGGTGTTGATCACTGCTGCCATGATATTTCTCCTTATGTGGATCGATGATTCCGGCTTTTATGCCCTAAGGGGGTGCTCTGGTGCCGTCAACGTTGGTCTGCCCGCTGGGCTACATGAACCGCCGTTGTGAGAGGAATCGTCGGGCCACTAGGAAAGTTAAGGCTTTGGAATCAAAAATATGCACGCGTTTCACGCCTCGTCCGCGGTGCGACAAAGAGGAATCGTCGGGGGTTGGAGAAAGTTAAGGCTGCTGCTGCAAAAATTTGCATGGTCTTCATTCTGCGGCGGTTGCGGGCGCGGCCGCCGCCTGGCAGACGCGGTTCTTGCCGGCGTGCTTGGCCCGGTACATGGCGGTGTCGGCGCGGGCGATGGCGGCTTCCTGCGATTCGCCGTGGGCGCGCGCGGCGACGCCGGCGCTGAAGGTGATCAGCACGCGCTCGTTGTTGTCGAGGAAGTATTTCTTGGTGAGGCTGCGCTGCAGCCGGGCGACGATACCCATGGCCTCGTCGAGCGGCGTGTTGGGCAGCAGGATGAGGAATTCCTCGCCGCCCATGCGCGCGATGTGGTCGGTGAGGCGCAGTTCTTCCTTGGCGACCTTGACCAGATGGATCAGCGCCTCGTCGCCGGTCTGGTGGCCGCGTTTGTCGTTGAGCGCCTTGAAGTTGTCGACGTCGAGCACGGCGATGCAGAACGGCGAGGCATAGCGGTCGGCGCGCGAGGCCTCGCGCGCGAACTCGTCGTCGAGGCCGCGCCGGTTGAGGCTGCGGGTGAGCGGGTCTTCGCGCACCAGGGCGCTCATTTCGGCGAGCTGGGTTTCCAGCTGGCGGATGCGGCCTTCGGCCTGCAGGGCGGCGTCGCGCTCCTGAATCAGCTGGTCGTGGGCGCGGCGGGTGTCCGACTGCGCGCTGCGGGTTTCTTCCAGCAGGCTTTCGAGGATGCGGTTCAGCTCCCGCACGTCTTCGGTGCTGCCGATGCGTTCGATGTGGGAGGCGATTTTTCCCTGGTACTCGTCGTTGGCCGCCACCGCGTCGCGCATGCGGCTGACGAAGGTGGTCATGGTGGCTTTCAGGGTGGCGGTGGCTTCGCGCAGGCCGTGCTTGACCAGGCCTTGCTTGTAGATGACTTCCTTGAGCCGCTTTTCCGCTTCCTGCAGCGACTCGATCCTGAGCGGACCGGCGACGATTTCCTGCACCATGTCGAGCTGGCCGCGCAGCCAGGTGTCGTCGTCGAGCAGTTCGCCGATGTTTTCCACCAGCAGCAGCAGTATGCGCCGGAACGTTTCCTGCCGGTCGTGCAGGTGCGCGGCGTGCTGATCGACGTCGATCCACAGCGATTTCAGGCTGGCTGCGGCATTGCGCAGGGCGCTGGCGCTGCCGGCCGCGCGCACGGCCGAGGCCAGCTGTTGCGTCCTGTCCGCCAGCGCGGGGTGGTGCGACAGCTGGGGGATGAGGCCGAATTCCAGGGTTTTGGCCAGCAGGTCGCGCAGCAGGGCCGGCTCTTCCTCGCCGCCGCCGCCGTCCTGCCGCTGCTTGAGCTGCAGCGCGATCTGGCTCAACTGCTTGCGGCATTGCGCCCAGTCGCCCTTGCGGATGGCGCGGTCGAGGATGCCCACCGGGTCCGCCAGCTCGGGATGATGCAGGCTGAGGTCGATGACCAGGCCGGACAGCGCGCTGGCGGCGGTGGCGGCGATGGCCGTCGTCGCCGGCATGGCGGGCGCGCCGGTGATTTCCTCGTACAGGGTCTGGTAGTTGTCCGGGGTCGGCGCGATCCGGCGCAGCGCAAGGCGGCGCAAGGTTTCGCGCGCGACTTCGGTCGGATTGGCAAGATTGATTTTGGCGGTCGGCTCGGCCATGTCGGCACTCAGGCCCGGAAACGGGCAATTCGCTATGCCTCGCATGTTAAGGCGGGGCGAAGGGGGCTGAAGGGCGGATTAGGGCGGGAAAACCCCGGCAATTCCGAAGACAGGTGCAAGACTCAAGTTACAAGTTACAAGTTACAAGTTACAAGTTACAAGGTTCAAGGTTCAAGGTTCAAGGTTCAAGGTTCAAGGTTCAAGGTTCAAGGTTCAAGGTTCAAGGTTCAAGGTTCAAGGTTCAAGGTTCAAGGTTCAAGGTTCAAGGTTCAAGGTTCAAGGTTCAAGCGGTCAGGTTTTCCTTGCATCTTGAAACTTGCAACTTGCAACTCGCATCTTGCATCTCAATCAAGCAGCCCCTGCTTGATCGCGTAATGCGTCAGCTCGGCGTTGTTCTTGAGCTGCATTTTCTTCAGCAGGCGGGCGCGGTACATGCTGATGGTCTTGACCGACAGCGCCAGCCGGTCGGCGATGAGGCTGACGGTCAGCCCGGAGGCGATCATGCACAGGGTCTGGTATTCGCGGTTGGAGAGGCCTTCGTGCGGCAGGCCGGCGCGTTCGCCGCTGATTTCGCTGGCGATCTCCTGGGCGACATCGGCGCTGATGTACTTCTTGCCCGAGGCGACCAGGCGGATGGCGTCGATCAGCTGATCCGGCGCGCTCTGCTTGTTGAGGTAGCCGGCGGCGCCGGTCTTCAGCGCACGCACCGCATACTGGGTCTCGCGGTGCATCGACAGCATCAGCACCTTGATGCCGGGATGTTCGCTCTTCAGCAGCTCCAGAGTTTCCAGGCCGCTGCGGTCGGGCATGGAAATGTCCATCAGCACCAGATCCCAGGGTTCCCGCCGGGCCATCTGCAGGGCGTTTCTCGCGCAGTCGGCCTCGCCGGCGACCTCGATGTCGTCGACTTCGGCGAGGATTTGCTTGAGTCCTTCGCGGACGATGGCATGGTCGTCGACGATGAGGATGCGGTAGGGTTTGACGGCGGCCACGGTTTGAACGGGTTTTTCGGGTTGCAGGCGGGATGGGGGGATTATGCCGTCATTTCGCCGTGGCGGGCGGAGCGGCGGGCAGGGGGATGCGCAGGCTGACCTGGGTGCCGCGGCGCCGCGCGGGCTGCACGCTGAGTTCGCCGCCGAGCGCGGCGGCGCGTTCGCGCATGCCGAGGATGCCGAAGCCGTGCTGGCCGCTTTTGCCGCGGCGCGGCTGGATGCCCTGGCCGTCGTCGGTGACGCTCACCCGCAGGCCGTCGCGGTCGCGGACGAGGCTGACTTTGACTTTGCTGGCGCGGGCATGCTTGGCCACGTTGGTCAGCGCTTCCTGGACGATGCGGAACACCGCGATGGCAAGCTCCGGATCGAGCGGGATGGCCGTGTCGGGGGCGCTGAGTTCATGGGCGATGTCGGTGTTGCGGCCGAAGCGCTGCAGCTGCCAGCCGATGGCCGACACGATGCCGAAATCCAGCATGGCGGGGCGCAGGTTGGACGCGATGCGGTGCGTTGCCTCGATGGTCTGGTCGACCACGTTGTCCAGATAGGCGGTGCGTTCGATCAAGCCGGCCTCGCCGGGCGGCAGATGCCGCTTCAGCCAGGAGAGGCCGATCTTGATCGCGGTGAGATTGCCGCCGAGGTCGTCGTGCACCTCGCGGGCAAGGTGCAGGCGCTCCTGTTCCTTGACCGCCTCGACGTGCGCGGCCAGCGCACTCAGCTGCGCCCGAGAACGCCGGATTTCCGCCTCGGCCTGTTTGCTGTGCGTCACGTTCAGCATGATGCCGTCCCAGATCAGGCCGTCCGGCGCTTCGCGCCGGCTGACGCGGAGGTTGACCCATTTCACGTCCTTCCAGGCTTCCATCCAGATGCGGCCTTCCCAGTTGAAGGTCATGTGGCTGCCGCCTGCTGCGGCCAGCCGGGCCAGGTAATCGGCCTTGTCTTCCTCCAGGATCAGCCCGGCGAAGCGTTCCGGATGGGCGCGCAGGGCAGGCGCCTTGATGCCGAGCAGCTGCGCGGATTGCTCGCTGACGTAGCGCAGCGAGGTGGTGCCGTCGTGCTTGCGCAGCACCTGATAGGCCATGCCGGGGATATGCGCCACGATCGCGCGCAGGTCGGAGGCCGAGTGCGCCAGCGCCTGCCGCGTTGCTTCGCGCTGGCTGATGTCGTCGGCAATGCAGATGAAAACCGGCTGGCCGCGATGGGTCGCGCAGGATAACCGGGCCTCGACCGGGTAGCGGCTGCCGTCGCGGCGGCGGCAGTGCGCATTCAGCGCGATGCGGCGCTTCTTCCCGCTTTTCAGCAGGGCAAGCAGGGTGTGGAACGTCTGCGTGTCCTCGGGCGCCAGCACGTCCAGCGGCGTCAGCTTCTGCAAGGACTTGAGCGGATACTGCAGGTTGTGTGCCGCGGACGGGTTGGCCTGGACGATCTGCAGGGTGTCCGCGTCGAATACCATAAGCTCGGTGGCCGATTCCTGCAGGATCGCCTTCAACAGCGCGCCTTCGTCGGTCGCTTGCCTGGGTGAGCCCATATCCCTCCTGATGATCGAAACAATGGCGATCCGGGCTGCCTCGCCCACGCCATTATGGCGAGAATTCCCGGGTTCCCGGCAAGGTTACCGGATGGCGCGGATTTCCGGCAGCCGGGCTTGAAATTCCGCCGGTTTCCCCGCATTGACTAAACTGGTAGTTGGAAGGATTGCGTATGCACACCACCCGCCCTGCCGCCGTTGCGGGATCGTTCTATCCGGATAACCCCGTCGCGCTCCGGCAAACGCTTGCCGAACTGCTGGCGCATGCCCGGTCGGGCGCGGCGCCGCGAGCGCCCAAGGCCTTGATCGTGCCGCACGCCGGCTACCTGTATTCCGGCGCCGTCGCCGCCAGCGCCTATGCGCGCCTGGGCGATGGGCGCGGGCGTATTCGCCGGGTGGTGCTGCTCGGCCCCGCCCACCGCGTCTACGTGCGCGGGCTGGCGCTGCCCGAGGCGGAGCGCTTTGCCACTCCGCTCGGCGAAATCCTGCTGGATCGCGAGGGCATGCGGCGCCTCGCCGATCTGCCGCAGGTGGGCGCAAGCGCCGCGGCGCACCGGATGGAGCATTCGCTGGAAGTGCAGCTGCCTTTCCTGCAGCAGGTGCTGGGCGATTTCCTGCTGCTGCCGCTGGTGGTGGGCGCGGCGACCGCGGCCGAGGTGGCCGAGGTGCTGGAACGGGCATGGGGCGGCGACGAGACGCTGATCGTGGTCAGTTCCGACCTGTCGCATTTTCTGCCCGATGCGGCCGCCCGCAAGGCGGACGGCGAGACCGTGGACGCGATCCTGGCGCTGGATACGCAGCTCGATCACGAACAGGCCTGCGGGGCCACGCCGATCAACGGCCTGCTGCTGGCGGCCAGGAAGCATGGCCTGCATGCGGTCAAGCTGGACGTGCGCAATTCCAGCGACGCCGCCGGCGATCCCGAGCGGGTGGTCGGCTATGCCGCCTTCGCGTTCGAGCCCGCAGCCGGCACCGACCGGCCGGATGCGGAAAAAGGCTCGGCCTTGCTGAAGCTGGCGCGTTCGGAAATTGCCTCCCGGCTGGGGCGGGCGACGGCGAATCCCGTCAAGGCCGCCTGGCTGCAGGAACCGGGCGCGAGCTTCGTCACCCTGACCCGGCAGGGCGAGTTGCGCGGCTGCATCGGCACCCTGGAAGCGCACCGCCCGCTGGAAATCGACGTGCGCGAGAATGCGGCGGCGGCGGCGTTCCGCGACCCGCGCTTCATGCCGCTGGGCCGCGACGAGTTCGAGGAAATCCGGGTCGAGGTGTCGCTGCTGTCGCCGGCCGAAACGCTGGCGGTGAGCGATGAAGCCTCGGCGCTGGCCGCGTTGCGGCCGCACGTCGACGGCGTGGTGTTGGAGTTCCGGCATTTCAGAAGCACTTTCCTGCCGCAGGTATGGGAACAGTTGCCCGAGCCCGCCGATTTTCTGGCCCAACTCAAGCGCAAGGCCGGGCTGCCCGCGGATTTCTGGTCCGAAAGCGTGCGCCTGGCGCGCTACAGCGTCACGAAGTGGAAGGAGGAGACGCGACGCCATGAGCATTCCTGAATCGCATTACCCCGCGCGCTGGTGGCGCGTGCTGCCGGACGGCCGCATCGAATGCGACCTCTGCCCGCGCTTCTGCAAGCTGCACGAGGGCCAGCGCGGGCTGTGCTTCGTGCGCAAGATGGAAGGCGGCAAGATGGTGCTCACCACCTACGGCCGCTCGTCCGGTTTCTGCGTCGATCCCATCGAGAAGAAGCCGCTCAACCACTTCTATCCCGGCAGCTCGGTGTTCTCCTTCGGCACCGCCGGCTGCAATCTGGCCTGCAAGTTCTGCCAGAACTGGGACATCTCCAAATCGCGCGAGACCGACACGCTGATGGACCGGGCTTCGCCGGACGAGATCGCCGCCGCGGCCGAAAAGAGCGGCTGCAAGAGCGTGGCCTTCACCTACAACGATCCGGTCATCTTCGCCGAGTACGCGATGGACGTGGCCGACGCCTGCCATGCGCGCGGCCTCAAGACCGTGGCGGTCACCGCCGGCTACATCACCGAGGAAGCGCGCCGCGAGTTCTTCGCGAAAATGGACGCGGCCAACGTCGACCTCAAGGCCTTCACCGACGATTTCTACGTCCAGCTGACCGGCGCCCATCTGCAGCCGGTGCTCGACACGCTGACGTACCTGAAGCGCGAGACGGATACGTGGTTCGAGATCACCACGCTCCTGATCCCCGGCCACAACGATTCCGACGCCGAGATCGAGGCGATGAGCCGGTGGATCCTGCGCGAGCTCGGGCCCGACGTGCCGCTGCACTTCTCCGCCTTCCACCCCGACTGGAAGATGCGCGACGTGCCGCCGACGCCGGCCGCCACGCTGACCCGCGCGCGCGACATCGCGCTGCAGGCCGGTCTGCATTACGCCTATACCGGCAACGTGCACGACACCACGGGCGGCACCACGTACTGCCCCGGCTGCCATGCGCCGCTGATCGTGCGCGACTGGTATCGCATCGACGATTACAAACTCACCCCCGACGGCGATTGCCCGCATTGCGGCAGCGCCATCGCCGGCCGTTTCGGCGCGTTCGGCCATCCCTTCGGCAACCGCCGCATCCCGGTCGCCATGCACCGCGAGGACCGCGCATGAGCGCTTCCAGCCTGGTCAGCATCCCGGCCGGCGATGCCGCCGTCGAAGGCATGCTGGAGATTCCTGACGGCGCCACCGGGCTGGTGCTGTTCGCCCACGGCAGCGGCTCGTCGCGCCATTCGCCGCGCAACAACCAGGTGGCCGGCGTGCTGCGGCAGGCCGGCGTCGGCACCCTGTTGATGGATTTGCTGACGCCGCAAGAAGACCGCGATTATTCGTGCCGCTTCGACATCGCGCTGCTGACCCGGCGCCTGCTGGAAGCGGCGCGCTGGGCGGTTTCGCAGCCCGCCACCCGCGAGCTGCCGCTCGGCTTCTTCGGCGCCAGCACCGGCGCCGCCGCCGCGCTCGAAGCCGCCGCCGTTCTGGGCGGTCAGGCCCGCGCCGTGGTTTCGCGCGGCGGCCGCCCCGATCTGGCGAGCCGCGAAGCCCTGCGCACGTCGACAGCGCCGACCCTGCTGCTGGTGGGCGGCCTCGACGACGGCGTGATCGACCTCAACCAGCAGGCCTACGACCAGCTGCAATGCGAAAAGGAACTGGCGATCGTTCCCGGCGCCACCCACCTGTTCGAGGAACCCGGCACGCTGGAGGCGGTGGCGCGCCAGGCGGCGGGGTGGTTTGCGCGGCATCTGCCGGCGGCGCAACGGCCCGGGTAGGAGGGCCGCCTCGCCGCGATTTTCGCGCCGTCGCATGCCACCGCATCGGGCCGGGGGCGGCCCTCCTACGACAGCAGCGATGTTCGGGGGAGCCGACGGAGTTCCCCCGTAGGAGCGGCGTCTCGCCGCGATTTTCGCGCCGTCGCATGCCACCGCATCGGGCCGGGGGCGGCCCTCCTACGACAGCAGCGATGTTCGGGGGAGCCGACGGAGTTCCCCCGTAGGAGCGGCGCCTCGCCGCGATTTTCGCGCCGCCGCATAACCACCGCACCGGGCCGCGGCGGCCCTCCTGCAATTTCGTGCGCGCGCGCTGGCCGCGCGTTGCTGGCCATGTAAGAATGAATCGCATGCCCCTGGATCACGCTCAAGCCAGCGCCGTCTTCGTCGCCCGCGGCCTCGCCAAAGTCTACCGCATGGGCGAGGTCGAGGTGCAGGCCCTGCGCGGCATCGACCTCACGCTCTATCGCGGCGAACTGGTGGTGCTGCTCGGCGCCTCGGGCAGCGGCAAGTCGACGCTGCTCAACATCCTCGGCGGGCTCGACGCGCCCTCCGGCGGCGAGGTCTACTACCTCGACCACAAGCTGACCGGCGCATCCGAGGCCGAGCTCACCCGCTTCCGCCGCGAGCACGTCGGCTTCGTGTTCCAGTTCTACAACCTGATCCCCAGCCTCACCGCGCGCGAGAACGTCGCCGCGGTGACCGAGATCGCCACCTCGCCAATGCGCCCCGAAGACGCGCTTGCCCTGGTGGGGCTGGGCAAGCGGCTCGATCACTTCCCCGCGCAGCTTTCCGGCGGCGAGCAGCAGCGGGTGGCGATCGCCCGCGCCGTCGCCAAGAACCCGGCGGTGCTGCTGTGCGACGAGCCGACCGGTGCGCTCGATTCGGCCACCGGGGTGGTGGTGCTGGAGGTGCTGGAAAAGGTGAACCGCGAACTCGGCACGCTGACCGTGCTGATCACCCACAACGCCGGCATCGCCGACATGGCCGACCGCGTGATCCGCCTGTCGGACGGCCGCATTGCCGAGATCCGCGCCAACGCCGCAAGGAAGGCGGCGCGCGAATTGAGCTGGTAACGCCATGCCAACGCCGGATGGACAGCCTCCCGAGCGTCTCTGGCAGCAGCCTCTGGCCGAGCTCCTTGCCGCGCTGAATACGCGGCCTGCAGGCCTGGACGCTGCCGAAGCCGCCGCCCGCCTGGCCCGCAGCGGCCCGAATCTGCTGCGTCCGCGGGCCGAACGGGCCTGGCTGCTGGCGTTTTTCGCCCACTTCCGCAATCCGCTGGTGCTGGTGCTACTGGCGGCGAGCGCCATCGCCGGCTTTCTCGGCGACATGCGCAGCTTCGTCGTCATCGTCGTCATCGTGCTGATGAGCGTGACGCTCGACTTCGTCCAGGAATACCGCGCCGGCCGCGCCGTGGATCGCCTTAAGCGCCAGGTTGCCCTGCGCGCCAGCGTCGTGCGGGACGGGCAGGCGCACGAGACGGCGGTGGCCGATCTGGTTCCGGGCGACGTGGTGCTGCTGGCGGCCGGCGATCTGGTTCCCGCCGACGGCCGAGTGCTGGAGGCGCGCGACCTGTTCGTCAACCAGGCACTGCTGACCGGCGAATCCTATCCGGTGGAAAAGCATGCGGCGGACCTCGAGCCGGAGCGCAGCCCGGACGGCGGCATCGCGGCGGCGACCAACGCCGTTTTCATGGGCACCTCGATCGTCAGCGGCTCCGCCCGGGTCGTGCTGGCGCGCACCGGATCGGATACGGCGCTCGGGCAGATCGCCGACACCCTGGCGCGGCGGCCGCCGCGCACCGCCTTCGAGCGGGGCACCCGGGATTTCGGCAACCTGATCCTGCGCCTGACCCTGCTGCTGGTGCTGTTCGTGCTGCTGGTGAATGCGCTGTTCCAGCGCCCGCTGCTGGAGTCCTTCCTGTTCGCCGTCGCCCTGGCGGTGGGGCTGACGCCGGAACTGCTGCCTATGGTGGTGTCGGTCACCCTGTCGCAGGGCGCCATGCGGCTGGCGCGCAGCCGCGTCATCGTCAAGCGGCTGTCGGCGGTGCAGGATCTGGGCGGCATCGACGTGCTGTGCACCGACAAGACCGGCACCCTCACCGAGGGCCGCATCCGGCTGGAGCGGCACGTCGATGCCGCCGGCAGGGACAGCGGCCGGGTGCTGGAACTGGCCTATCTCAACAGCTATTTCGAAACCGGCATCAGGAGCCCGCTCGACGACGCCATCCTCGCCCACCGCCACGTCGACGTCGGCAGCTGGCGCAAGATCGACGAGGTGCCGTTCGATTTCGAGCGGCGCCGGGTATCGGTGCTGCTGGAGCAGGGCGGCCAGCGCACCCTGGCGGTCAAGGGCTCGCCGGAAGACATCCTGCGCCTGTGCACCGGCTACGAAGCGGACGGCCGGCAGCATCCGCTGGACGCCGCCGCCCGTGCCCGCATCCAGGCCCTGTTCGAATCGCTGAGCCGCGACGGCTTCCGCGTGCTCGGCATCGCCTGGCGCGGCGAGCCGCCGCAGCACGACCATGCCGTCCTCGGCGACGAGGCGGATCTGGTGTTCAGCGGCTTTGCCGCCTTCCTCGACCCGCCCAAGGCCAGCGCCGCGCCGGCCCTGGCCGCGCTGGCGCAGGACGGCATCGCGCTGAAGATCGTCAGCGGCGACAACGAGTTCGTCGCCCGCTACATCTGCGCGCAGCTCGGCGTGGCGGTCAGCGGCGTGCTGACCGGCGGCGAGATCGCGCAGCTCGACGATGCGGCGCTGCAGGCGCGGGTGCAGGGCGCCAATCTGTTCTGCCGCATCACGCCGGCGCAGAAGACCCGCGTCCTGGCCGCGCTGCGCGCGCGCGGCCACGTGGTCGGCTTCCTCGGCGACGGCATCAACGATGCGCCCGCGCTGCACACGGCGGACGTCGGCATCTCGGTGGACGGCGCAGTGGACGTGGCGAAGGAGGCCGCCGACCTGATCATGCTGGAGCACGACCTGCAGGTGCTGCATGCGGGGGTGCGGGAGGGGCGGCGCACCTTCGGCAACGTCACCAAGTACATCATGATGGGAACCAGCTCCAACTTCGGCAACATGTTCAGCATGGCCGGCGCGACGCTGCTGCTGCCCTTCCTGCCCATGCTGCCGATCCAGATCCTGCTCAACAACTTCCTCTACGACCTGTCCGAAATCGCCATTCCGCTCGACAGCGTCGATGAAGCGGCGCTGGCCAGGCCGCGAACCTGGGACATGCATTTCATCCGCAACTTCATGCTCACCCTGGGACCGGTCAGTTCCGTGTTCGATTTCCTGACGTTCTACGTCATGCTCGGCGTATTCCATGCCGGCGAGGCGCTGTTCCACACCGGCTGGTTCGTCGAGTCGGTGGTGACCCAGGTGCTGGTGATCTTCGTCATCCGCACCCGCGGCAACCCGTTCGCCAGCCGGCCGCATCCGGCGCTGGCCGCGCTGTCCCTGCTGGTGGTCGCGGTGGCGATCGCGCTGCCCCTGACGCCCCTCGGCGCGCAGCTGGGATTCGTCGCGCCGCCTGCCGCGTTCTACGCCGTGCTCGCAGGCATCGCGACCGCCTACCTGCTCGCCGTGTACGCGATGAAGCGCGTGTTTTACCGGAGCTGGGACGCTCGCGCAGCCCGCTGACGCCGTGAAGGCCCTCGACCGCAAGCTCTTCCGCGACCTCTGGCACCTGCGCGGCCAGGTGCTGGCGATCGCCGCGGTGATCATGGGCGGCGTCGCCACCATGGCGATGTCGCTCTCCACCTACGATTCGCTGGTCGCCACGCGCGACCGCTTCTACGCCGAATACCGTTTCGCCGACGTGTTCGAAAGCCTCAAGCGCGCGCCCGAGCCGGTGGCCGAACGGATCGCCGCGATTCCAGGGGTGGAGCGCATGGAGACGCGGGTGAAGGCCGGGGTGAAGCTGGAGGTGGCAGGGTTTTCCGATCCCATCACCGGCCAGCTGCTGTCGCTGCCGGACGTCGGCGCGGCGCAGCTCAACCGGCTGCACCTGAAGCGCGGGCGGTCGGTGCAGCCGTGGAGTGCGGACGAGGCGGTACTGTCCGACACCTTCGCCGACGCCCACGGCCTGCAGCCGGGCGACACCCTCGCCGCCATCATCAACGGCAAGCGCAAGCGGCTCACCGTGGTCGGCGTCGCGGTGTCGCCGGAATACGTCTACCAGATCGCGCCCGGCGCCATGTTCCCCGACTTCAAGCGCTACGGCGTGCTGTGGATGGGACGCAGCGCGCTCGCCGCCGCCTACGACATGGAGGGCGCGTTCAACCAGGTCAGCCTGACGCTGGCGCGCGATGCCCGCGAACAGGACGTGATCGACCGCGTCGATGCCATCCTGGCGGACTACGGCGGCACCGGCGCCTACGGCCGCAAGGATCAGTTTTCCAACCGTTTTCTGCGCGAGGAACTGAAGCAGCTGCGCACCATGGCCGTCGTGTTTCCGGCCATTTTCCTCGGCGTCGCCGCCTTCCTGCTCAACGTTGTGCTGAGCCGGCTGATCGCGCTGCAGCGCGATCAGATCGCCATCCTCAAGGCCTTCGGCTACGGCTATGCGGCGATCGGCGGCCACTTCGTCAAGCTGGTGCTCATGATGGCGGTGCTCGGCGTGGCGGCGGGCGTGGCGCTCGGCGCCTGGTTCGGCCAGGGGCTGTCGCACGTCTACACCGAAACGACGTTCCGCTTTCCCTATCTCGACTACCGGCTCGATGCCGGGGTGATCCTGATCGCCCTGGGGATCAGCTGCCTGGCGGCGGTCAGCGGCACGCTGCTCTCGGTGGTGCGCGCGGTGCGGCTGCCCCCGGCCGAGGGCATGCGCCCGGAAATGCCGGTGGCCTACCGCACCAGCCTGGTCGAGCGCATCGGCCTTGCGCGCTGGCTCGCCGCGCCGACGCGCATGGTGCTGCGCCACATCGGCCGGTATCCGCTGAAGTCGCTGTTGACCGTGCTCGGCATCGCCTGCGCCTGCGGCCTGATGATGGTGGGCAACTACCAGAGGGGCGCGATCGATTTCATGGTCGACGTGCAGTTCCGCCAGGCCTCGCGCGAGGACCTGGGACTTACGTTCATCGAGCCGACCTCCGGCCGCGCGCTGCACGAACTGGCCGCGCTGCCGGGCGTCGATTTCGTCGAGGGCTTTCGCGACGTGCCGGCGATCCTGCGCTTCGGGCAGTATCGCCACCGCGGCGCGGTCTTTGGCATCCAGCCCGAGGGCCAACTGCACCGTTCGCTCGACCGCAGCCTGCAGCCGGTGGCGGTGCCGCCGGGCGGGGTGGTGCTCACCGACCATCTGGCGAACGCGATCCTGCACGTCAAGCCGGGCGACCTGCTGACGGTGGAAATCCTCGAAGGCAGCCGCCCGGTGCGGCAGGTGCCGGTGCTCGGCATCACCAAACAGTATCTCGGGGTGTCGGCCTACATGCAGCAGGATTCGCTGAATGCCTTGATGCGGGAGGGCGGCACGGTGTCGGGCGCCTATCTGGCGGTGCGGCCCGGCAGCGAGGCCGAACTCTACGCAAAGCTGCACGAGCGCCCGCGCGTGCTCGGCATGGTCGCTAACCGGGCGGCGATCCAGAGCTTCTACGCCACCATCGGCGAGTTCATCCTGTTCTACAACCTGGTGGCGACCCTGCTGGCCGGCGCCATCGGCTTCGGCGTGGTCTACAACAGCGCGCGCATCGGCCTTTCCGAGCGCGGCCGCGAGCTCGCCAGCCTGCGCGTGCTGGGCTTCACCCGCGGCGAGATCGCCTATATCCTGCTGGGAGAACTGGCGCTGCTGACGCTGGCGGCGATTCCGGCCGGCTTCGTGGTCGGCATCGGCCTGGTCGGCATCCTGGTGGTGGCATTCCAGAGCGAGCTGTACCGGCTGCCGCTGATCCTGACGCCGGAAAACTATGCCATGGGCGCTTCCGTCGTCGTCGTTTCCGCGCTGCTGTCCGGCCTGCTGCTGTGGCATCGCCTCGGCCGGCTCGATCTGGTGGCGGTATTGAAAACTCGCGAATAGGGCAACGGGGAAACATGCGGCTGCGCGCAAAAATCGGAATGCTGGCAACCGCTGCCGTGGTGGCGGCGGGGCTGGCCTACGGCTTCATGCCGCGCGCCGTGCCGGTCGACGTCGCCGAAGTGAAGCGCGCGCCGCTCGCGGTGACGGTGGAGGAGGAGGGCAAGACGCGGGTGCGCGAGCGCTACACCGTGTCGGCGCCGGTGGCGGGCTACGTCCGCCGCATCGGCCTCGACGCGGGCGATGCCGTCAAGGCGGGACAAATGCTGGCGGTGATCGAGCCGGCGCGCGCGGTGGCGCTCGATCCGCGCACGCGCGCGCAGGCGCAGGCGCAGGCGAGCGCCGCCCGCGCAGCGCTCGCCGTCGCCGAGGAGAATGCGCGCGCCGCCGCAGCCGCCGCGCAGCTGGCACGGCAGGAGCGCGTCCGCGCCGAGTCGCTGCGGCAGTCGAATTTCGTCTCGGCTCAGGCACTCGATGTCGCGATCACCGCCGAGGCCCGCGCCCGTGCCGCCGACCAGGGCGCGCAGCATGCGGTGCGGGTGGCGCGCTTCGATCTGGAGACGGCGCTGGCGGCGGTCGCCGGCACCGGCCGCCTGAAGAACGGGGGGGCCGACGTGGTGCAGGTACGCGCGCCGGCCGACGCTCACGTCTTGCGCCTGCTGCAGAAAAGCGAGGGCGCAGTGGCGGCCGGCCAGCCGCTGCTCGAGATCGGCGACCCCGCCAGCCTGGAAGTCGAGGTCGAGGTGCTGTCCACTCACGCGGTGAAGATCGCGCCCGGCTCGAAAGTCATCCTCGACCGTTGGGGCGGCGAGCGGCCGCTCGAAGGCCGTGTGCGGGTGGTGGAGCCGAGCGGTTTCACCAAGATTTCCGCGCTCGGCGTCGAGGAGCAGCGGGTACGCGTCATCGTCGATTTCAGTTCGCCGCGCGAGGCGTGGGCGCGGCTCGGCGACGGCTACCGGGTGGAGGCGCGCTTCGTGCTGTGGGAAGGCAAGGACGTGCTGCAACTGCCGACCAGCGCGTTGTTCCGGCAGGGCGAGGGCTGGGCGGCGTTCGTGATCGATGGCCGCCGCGCGCGCCTGGTGCCGGTCGGGATCGGTCAGCGCGCCGGGCTCGCCACCGAGGTGGCGGCAGGACTCAAGGCCGGCGACCGGGTGGTGGCGCACCCCGACGAGACGATCAAGGACGGCGTGCGGGTGAGGCCGCGCTAGCGCGGCGGGAGCGCTCGCGGTCTGTTCGTAGATGCCGTGGCCCGCGGCGGGCGCGCAGAAGGCCATCCTCTCTGCTGCCTGGAGGGGGTCATTCGGCACTGAAGCGCCGGCGGTATTCGCCGGGGGTCAGGCCGACAATCCGGGCAAAGATTTTGCGGAAGGCGCCAGGATCGCCGTAGCCGACTTCCCAGGCGACCCGGTCTATGGGCAACCGGCTGAACTGCAGCATCTCGCGCGCCTTGCCCACACGCAGCCGCTGGCAATACTCCCTGGTCGTCATGCCGGTCGCCTTCTGGAAGCGGCGCAGGAAGGTCCGCTCCTCCAGTCCTGCCCGCTCGGCCAGCGTTGCAAGCGCGATGTCCCTGGCATCCGTTGCCTGGAGCCAGTGCTGCACCTTGAGCACGGCCAGGTCGCCGTGGGTCAGCCGCGGGGAGAAAGGGCTGTAGTAGCGTTGTTCGCGCCCCGGGGGATCGACCAGCAGTATCCGCGCAGTCTCGATCATGACCGTCGGGCCGAGAAAACGATCGACCAGCCGCAATCCCAGGTCGGTCCACGCCATTGCGCCGCCGGCGGTGACGATGTCGCCATCGTCGATGATGAGCTGGTCGGCGTCCATGCGCGCTTGCGGGAAGCGGACCTGGAACTGTTCGACATGGAGCCAGTGCGTAGTCACTGTACGGCCCGCCAGCAGGCCGGTCTCGCCCAGCAGGAAGGCCCCGGCGCAGACCGATCCCAGCGTGACGCCCGCGCCATGGTGGCTGCGCAGCCAGTCCGCGAACGGAGCGGCGGCTTCCGGCGGCAACGGCTCGCCCAGGCCGGGCGGCAGAATAAGGACGGCCAGCGTGCTCACGTCATCCGGGGCCGTGTCGAATATCCGCACAGGCGTTTTGCCCGCTGCGTCCGTTTGCCAATGACTGACGCGCAGCGCACTGGAATCCCGCTTGCCGTAGCGGGCGGCAATCCCGTCCGCCAGGCCGAACAGGTCGGTCAAGCCCAACACCGCCGCCAGTTGCGCTCCCGGATACAGCACCAGACCGATTTCGATCGATTCGTCGCAGGCCATGTCGTTTTTGCCACTCACTATGTCGATAGCGCCACTTCGCATTGTGCGATCCAGGCCCGATCATGTCGACTCTGATTGTTGCGTCCATGCATAAGGAGAGCCTCATGAGCAAGCGGGCAGTGGTTGTCGTCGATCTGCAAAACGAATATTTTCCTTCCGGCAAGCTGCCTCTGGCCGGCATCGAGGATGCGGTGGCCAACGCGGCCCGCGTCATCGCCGCCGCCCGCTCGAACGGCGATCCGGTCATCCATGTCAGGCATGAATTCACCGCCCCCGACACCCCCTTCTTCGTTCCGGGGACGGAAGGCACGCAGATTCATCCCGCCGTTGCGCCCCTCGAAGGCGAGCCGGTCGTCCTGAAAAACCATCCGAATTCCTTCCTCCAGACCGACCTGAAGCAGATGCTCGATGCAAAGGGCATCGAGGAAGTCGTGGTGATCGGGGCGATGAGCCATATGTGCATCGATGCGACCAGCCGGGCCGCTTCGGACTTTGGCTACAAGACCATCGTGGTTCACGATGCGTGCGCGACGAGGGACCTTGAATTCGGCGGGCAGGTGGTGCCCGCGGCACAGGTCCATGCCGCCCAGATGGCCGCGCTGGGGTTTGCCTACGCCGCGATCACGGCGACGGACGAATATCTGGCACGATAGGGCAGGACGCAGTCATGGGCAATGAACCCCGTCCGTTTTCTCAGGAAAGGATAAAGCAGATGCATAAGGCAAACCTTGTAAAACTGGCGCTGTTGCTCCTGTTCAACAGCTTTTTCCATTCGTCGGCGAGCGCCCAGTTCCTTGGCGGCCTGACCGATCTGCCGCCGACGATCGAGAATTACCCCTTGCAGAGGCTCAGCGAGCGCGTGTACGTGGTCATCGGACCGCACGACTGGCCGAACAAGCAGACCAAAGGGTTCATGAACAACCCGGCCGCCATCCTCACCGACGCAGGTTTCGTCATCGTGGACCCGGGCAGCAGCGCCGATGTAGGCCGCGGGTTCCTGGAAAAACTCAAGTGCGTCTCCGACAAGCCTGTCGTTGCCGTATTCAACACGCACCTGCACGGCGATCATTTTCTGGGCAACCAGGGCATACGCGACGCCTACCCCAAAGCGCCGATCTACGCGCACCAGCGCACCATCGACAGGCTCAGGTCGGGCGAAGCGCAGGAATGGCACGACCGATTCAACGGCATGACGCAGGGCGCGTTGGCCAATACCCGCATCGCGATACCCGACAAGGCCTTGAAGGGTGGCGAGACCATGCAGATAGGGGGGATCACGCTCAAGATCCATCACCCCGGACATGCTCATTCCGACACCGACCTCATGATCGAAGTCGTTGAAGACAAGCTCATGTTCATGGGCGACATCTCGATGAACAAGTTCATGCCCTACTCGGCGATGCCGCAGGACGCGAGCTTCAAGGGAACGGCCAGCGCGCTGCGGGCGGCTATCGACAACACCGGTGTCGAGACCTACGTGCCCGGCCATGGCTATCCCGAAGACAAGAAGTCCATGGCGATCCAGATCAATTTCACCGAGGACCTGCTGGCGTCGGTCAAGAAATACTTCCTGCAGGGGATGCAGGCCCACGAAATGACGGCACGGGTCGAAAAGGACATGGAGGCGTACCGCACCTGGGACCACTTCGACGAATTGGGCAAGGTCATTGCGCATGCCTATGTTGAGGTGGAAGACGAGCATTTTTAGCCTGTCGTCTGCGCATCCTGGCGCCGGAGGCCAGCGCGAAATCGCCAGCGATGCTGTTCTTTATCGATTCGGCCTGATGCAGTCTGAAACGGCGCGAAAAGCACGGCTGGGTTCAAGCATTGGCCGACCGCCTCAATGGCCGGAAGCCTGCTTCAGGATCGCTTCGACCTCCGCATCCTCGACCTGCGGGAAATCCGCATAGAACTGCCCCACCGCCTGGAACTGCATCGGCGTCGACAGGCACACCACCTCGTCGGCGTAGGGCCGGATCTTCTCCAGCGTGTCCGGCGGCGCCACCGGCACTGCGCAGACGAGGCGCGCCGGCTGCTGCGCGCGCAGCGCATGCAGCGCGGAAATCATCGTCGCCCCGGTGGCCAGCCCGTCGTCGATCACGATGACGGTGCGTCCGGCCGGGTCGATCGGCGGCCTGAGCGGGGTGTACTGCGCGCGCCGTTTTCTGATGGTGTCGAGCTGGGCCTGCTTTTCCTGGGCCAGGTAGGCCGGCGTGCCGCCGACGGATTCGGCGTAGTCGGCAATGTAGCTCCAGCCCGATTCGTCGATCGAGCCGATGGCGAATTCCGGATTGAACGGCGCGCGCAGCTTGCGCACCAGCACCACGTCGAGTTCGCCGTCCAGCGCCTGGGCCAGCCGCAGTCCCATCGGCACCGCGCCGCGCGGGATGGCGAGGATCAGCGGATGCCGGCCCTTGTAGGCTGCCAGCGCGGTGGCCAGCCGGTCGGCGGCCTGGTGGCGATTGGCGAAGAGCATGTCACCCCCTTGTTCGTTTCCACGCTTCCATATTAGGCGCGGCGGGAGGCTTGGTGGCGGCCTGGCGGCTGAAGCGGCCAGCCGCATCGGTTACACTCGGTTCAGAAGAAGCGTCAGGCCGCGCTTCCAGCCGGGCCGGCAATGCGTCCGGCCCGTTGCCCCCATTTTCCGACCGCAAGACGAGCACACCCAAAGCATGTCCCCATCCAATCCCAAACCCTGTCCCTTTTGCAAGCTTGACCCCCGCCGCATCCTTGTCGAGGACGAGCTTGTCGTCGCTTACCGGGACGGCTTCCCGGTTTCGCTCGGCCATACCGTCATCATCCCGCGCCGCCATTTCGCCACCCTGTTCGAGGCCAGCGAAGCCGAGCAGGCCGCCTTGCTGAAGGCGATGGCGCAGGCAAAAGACCTGCTGGACAAGCACCACCAGCCGGACGGCTACAACATCGGCATCAACCATGGCCAGGCCGGCGGGCAGACCGTGCCGCATCTGCACATCCACCTGATCCCGCGCTACCGCGGCGACAAGGAAGACCCGCGCGGCGGGGTGCGCTGGGTGCTGCCGGACAAGGCGAAGTACTGGGCCTGAACAAGACCGGTTGTGCGGGCGCATGCCGCCGCGGGGCGGTTTGCAAGACCTTAAAGTCATCGGTGTTTTTGTCGCAATAGGGGAATCAATCTAGCGACTGGGCACTGGACGATGGACGTAGCGCTAACGGACAACGGCGGTCGTGCCGCGGCGGCCCGCACCGGCGGGGTGCCGGTGGTGCCTTGGGCGATCGTGCTGGCGGTGTTCTGGACGCTGGTAGCCGTGCTGTCCCTGGCCTGGAACATCGTGCAGGTGCGCGAACTGGTGCTCGAACAGGCCCGGGTCGAGCTGCGGGCGAATTTTTTCAAGGACTGGGCCTTCCGCAACTGGGCCTCCCGGCATGGCGGCGTGTATGTGCCCGTCACCCCGGAGAGTCCGGTCGACCCCTATGGAGCCAATTTTCCGGAGCGCGATGTGCGCACGCCCTCCGGGCGCGTGCTGACGCTCATCAATCCGGCGCTGATGGTGCGCCAGTTCAACGAGCTCGCTGCCGAGCCCCATCGTGTGCGCGGCCATCTGAGCGGTCTCAGGCCGATCAATCCGCAGAACCGGCCCGACCCCTGGGAGGCGAAGGCGCTGGCGCAGTTCCAGCAGGGGGTCGAGGAAGTCACGGGAATCGCCGAAATCGACGCAGCCCCCTATCTGCGCCTGATCCGGCCGATGAAGATGGGGGGGAAGTGCCTGGCCTGCCATATCCAGCAGGGATATCGGGAAGGCGACCTGGCCGGCGGCGTCAGTGTGTCGGTGCCGCTCGCTCCGCTCAATGCCGCCGCCGACCGGCGCGTCAGCGCGCTGGCGGCCGGTCATGGCGGGCTCTGGCTGTTTGGCCTGGTCGGCATCGGCGCCGCTGCCCGCCAGCTGCGGCGCCGGATCGACGAGAACGGCGCTGTCCACGATGCGCTGGAAGAGCACGAGGAGCGCACGCGCGCAATCCTCGACGCCTCGCTCGACGGCATCGTCGCGATCAATGCCAGAAACGAGATCATCGACTGGAATTTCCAGGCCGAGCAGACGTTCGGCTGGCCGCGCGCCCAGGTGCTGGGCCGCTCTCTTTCGGAAACCATCATCCCGGAGCGCTTCCGCGTCCAGCACGAAACCGGCCTGCAGCGCAGCCTGGAGAACGATGCGGCAATACTGATCGGCCGCCGCGTCGAACTGACCGGCTTGCATCGCGACGGCCACGAGTTTCCCATCGAAGTCTTCATCGCCCGCATCAGTGTCGCCGGGACGCCCTGCTTCAGCGCCTGCGTACGCGACATCAGCGAGCGCAAGGCGGCGGAGGACAAGATCAACCGGGACTATCACACGCAGCGGGTTCTGGCGGAATTGCTGGAAACCTCGATGCGTCCGGCGCCTTTCGAGCAGCGCCTGCAGTTTGCGCTGGAGCTGATTCTCTCGACGCCCTGGCTGTCCCTGCACGGGACCGGCAGCATCTTCCTGGCCGACGCGGCATCCGGAAAGCTGCGCATGGCCGCTCGGCACAAATTGTCCGCGAGCATCGTTCAGGCCTGCGATACCGTCGAGATGGGCCATTGCCTGTGCGGGCGGGCGGCGGCGACCCAGCAATTGCTGTTCGTCGATTGCGTCGATGACCGGCACGAGGTCCATTACCCCGGCATGTCGGAGCACGGGCACTATTGCGCGCCCATCCTGTTCGACGAGAAGCTGCTGGGCGTGCTGAATCTCTATGTGGACGCACACCATCGGCAGACGCCGGCGGAACTGCAGTTCATCACCGCCGCCGCGCATGCCGTCGGCGGCATGATCCAGCGGCACCAGGCCGAACAGCAGCTGCGCTACCACGCCTATCACGATGGCCTGACCCGGATGCCGAACCGGACCCTGTTCATGGACCGCCTGGAACAGCGCCTGCGCCACGGCGAGCGGCACCCGGCGCTGCGCTGTGCCGTGCTTTACCTGGATCTCGACCGCTTCAAAACGGTCAACGACAGCCTCGGCCATACGCTGGGGGATCAACTGCTGCTCGAAGTGGGCGAGCGCATCCACGCCTGCATGCGGCCCGAGGACACGGTCGCCCGCATGGGCGGCGACGAGTTCACGATTCTGCTCGAAGAGGTGGCGGAACCCGCCGACGCGCTGCGCGTGGCCGACCGGCTGCACGCTGTGCTGCAGCCGCCGATCATGCTCGAAGGCCGCGAGATATTTGTTTCCGTGAGCATCGGCATCGCCGTCGGCGCACAGGGCGACCACAACGCTGCCGACCTGCTGCGCGACGCCGACACCGCGATGTACCGCGCCAAATCCACGGGCACGGGGCACACGGTCTTGTTCGACAAGCGCATGCATCTGCGCGCCGTGGCGCAACTGACGCTGGAATCGGAGCTGCGGCGGGCAGTGGAACGCGAAGAGCTGCGTGTCCATTATCAGCCCATCGTCGATGCAATCCGCGGCGAGGTGCTCGGCTTCGAGGCCCTGGTGCGCTGGGCCCACCCCGATCGCGGCCTGGTTTCGCCGGCCGAGTTCATCCCGCTGGCGGAAGAAACCGGGCTCATCAACGACATCGGCCATTGGGTGCTGACGGAGGCTTGCCGCCAACTCCAGGCGTGGCGCCGGGAGTTTCCCCAGCGGCCGGACCTGTCTATGAGCGTCAATCTGTCCGCCAAGCAGTTCCTGCAGCCGAACCTGGTGGAGCGGATCGACGCGGCGATCGCCGCAACCGGGGTCGAGCCGCATTGCCTCGCTCTGGAAATCACCGAAAGCGTGCTGGTGCACAATCACGAAATCGCGCACAAAATCCTGCTCGATCTCAAGGCGCGCGGACTGCATCTTTATGTCGACGACTTCGGCACCGGCTACTCATCGCTGAGCTATCTGCAGAACTTCCCCTTCGATGCGCTGAAGATCGACCGCGCCTTCGTCAATCGCCTGACCCCGGGGATCGAGGACGTGGAGATGGTGTCGACGATCATCGCCATCGCCCGCAACTTCAACATGGGCGTGATCGCCGAAGGCGTGGAGAACGACGGGCAACTCGAGCGCGTGATCGCGCTGGGCTGCCGCAAGGTGCAGGGCTATCGTTTCTCGCCGCCGCTCGCGGCGGAGGCTGCCAGCCTGCTGATCCTGGCGCGCTACACCGCGACGCCGGGGAATCCCTGAGCAAGCCCCGCTGTTCGGCCGGCTGTCGAGGCAACGCCTTGCTGCCCGGAATTTGCCCCCATCCAGGCAACACGGGGGGTTACGGATACATATTGCCCTGAGTTCAAGTCGACCTTCTGCCGTTTAGCGATGGTTCGTCGTGTAGCTCTCGGTGCGGCGATCCCGGTACCTGTCCGGCCGATCGTAGTATCTGTCCGGCCGCCCAGAGGTGTTGCTGGGCTGATAAGACGGCGCGGCGGGGTCGACGGCTGAAACCGCCTGACGGCGTGAAGCCGTCTGTTCTTCAATCTGGCGTTGCTGGCGAAGGCGAGCCAGAGCCGCCTGGTCGTTCGCGGCTCTGTCGAAAGCCTTCTTCTGCTCGGCAGGAGAAGGCGGCAGGCCGTTTGGGTTTTCAACCCGCTTGGCGTTCGCGCACGGTACATCCTGATAGACGGTCTTGTGGCCAGAAGCGCATCGGTAGACGTCGGCAACCGCCGGCGAGACGGCGAGAGCGAGCAGGGGGATAAGTAAGGTCTTCATGTCGTTCTTCTTCTGCTGTTCTTATAGGTTTCCCCCGGGGGCGCCTCCATCCGGCAACGCTTCGGCTTGAAGTCTTGTTCGCCCGGCGGTTGTAGCCGAATGCCTTGGATTGTCTTGGCGGCAGAAATCCTCAGGGGTGATTCCTGCAACTTGCTGATGATCATGAAGGCCGGAAACCAGCCCGTTCAATAACTGTTCAAGCGTGACATCGTGGAGCGGATTGCCGGGCTGGGTCTCTTGCATGGCTTCAGACCCTGCCAGGCTTCGTTGTGGCTCACTGGGCCAGCGCGCGCATCCTGTCCAGCTTCTCGACCACCGCCTGATAGAGGTCCTGGTCGGCATCGGGGTTGCGGTCCGGGTGGTGGGCGCTACGGATCTTTTTCAGCGCAGCCATATCGTCGGGCAGGTCGTGCACCCTGGTCACCCGGTCGCCGTTCTTGTCCATCGCGTGCTGAAGCTCGGCTTCTGCGCCTTCGCGTGTGTCGTGCAGCTTTCTGCTGCCAAGACGCCAACCATCCTGGGTCTTGCGCGGGAATTGATTTTTCTTGCCGTCAAACCAGATCCATGTGCCGGTGTCAGGATTCAATTCAAAGTGAACGGTAATGATGTCGTAGGTGTAAACGGGCGGCTTGCGGTCCCTGGCGAACATCTTGAACGTGCCGACCGTGTTCACGTCAGCAAGGTAATACGCGCCAGCCTCATGGGGGAAGAATGCGCTGCTGGGTCTGGGCGTTGGCTTGCTGTCGCTGCTTGACGAATCCATCCCGGCCTTGCGGCTGGCGAGCAAGGCTGCCCGGCGTTGTGCGTTGGTCACTGGTATTGCTCCATGGTATTGGTTGAAACCCACTGGGATCACCCCTCGCTGAAGGGATCACCCGCTGGACTCCTGGACCGCCAGAACCTCACTCCGGGCTGTCCTTGCAATGGCTGTCCTGTTTAGTCTGGCGAGACGCTTTTGGTAGGCCCGGCCTTTCGGCCCGGCGCGGCGGGCGGCACATAGCCCGAAATCCTGCACTGAAAACCATCAATACGCTTGTCGCCATTGAAGTGGGTGACGCTGCACTGGGATATCTCGCCGCGTGCCGTCAAGTCAGCCAGCGACTTGCGTACTTGAACCAGCGCAATCCCGGTTGCCGACGCGATCTCCAGATCAAGTAGCTGCCCATGCTTTTTCAGGTGGCTTAGGATTTGGTCTGTCTGCATCTCGATTCCTTTGACGTGTTGATCAGCGCGCGACCCATGGCGAGCCCCGAGCCGATACAGAAACAGGAAAAAGCAAAAGGCCACCCCGAAGGATGGCCTGAATGCTTGCTATGTCTGGCTCCCCGACCTAGTCTCGAACCAGGGACCTGCGGATCGGCATCCGGAATTGTCCGCAGTCATGTCGGGTCACGGTTTCACAAATATCCAGTAAAAACAATTGCTTATTATACATGACTCGCAGTTGCATGCAACTGGATGCAGCACGCATTTGGCCCGGATTTGGCCCAAGAATTTCCGCACGCAAAATGGCCGGCCGTGACCGCCGCCAAATCGGCACCCGCAAAAACCAGGATTCGCGCCGGGTGCCTTGAACTCGAGATCGCTATACGCGGCATCCAGGTTATGAAGGAACCGGTACCCCTGACGAGTACCGCGCCCGCTACAAGAGGATCGCTCAAACCTGTTACGAGACGATTCGGGATTGCAATGACCCGCAGGTGCGTTTGCAGGCCGCCCATCTGCTTCAGTCGATTGGTGACTTGCCGAAGGAAATGCAGTGAGGGCGCGGGTCAGTTTGACCACACTCAAGCGGCTGGAGGTGCTTGAGCGGGGCAAGGTGGCTGTCCGCACCATCGGCGTTTGGCCTGCCCTCCTTGGATACGACGAATGGGAAGCGCAGGCGATGGCGCATCAGGACAAGCTGTGCAGCGACACGCGAGGGGAAGACCATGTGGTTATTGCTGACAGCTTGCCCGACCCGATGGACGTAACGCATCGCTATCGGCGTCACGGTAACTTGAGGGTTGGGCAGACTCCGGAAGAACGGGCATGGCGTCGTGCCCGCGGCTTGTCAGAATGATGTTTGGCACTCGCACCGTGCCATAGGAAACCGTCGCACGTAAAAAGAAACGGAACCAGCGGACGCCGTGAAGACTCCTTCGCCTCGGCTGCACCCGCACTCAAACCCGTCCTCGTGACGGGTTTGTTTTGAATAGCGAACAGCGAGGCTACGGGGCCGCAGGGGCGACGATCACCACAGGGTCGCCGCTAGGGTATGGGCCACGGTTTGCGCAGTGAGAGCGTGGTCAATAAGTATTTCTTGATATGCGAATGTATAGCTCATCTAAACAAAAAATACGCAAACGTATACGCAGAAAGCGAACGGGAGTTGCAAAGCAGAACGCTGTGTGTCATGATCCAATCTACTGAAAAATGTAGGGGTATTGCTATGGAAGACTTAGAGCTTGTTATTTCTGAGTTGAAAAAGCAGATAGCGCAGAAGAGGAGGGAGATTGAAGATCGCGAGCAAGCCCTGGCGGTGCTTGAGAGGTTAGCGGGTACTACTCCTAGTGTTTCTTCCGGATCTCTTCCACTAGATGAGGGAGTGATTAAGCTTGATGACTTAGACTTGGAAGAGCACGGTGGTAAGCGACGCGGAACATTGGTTGAGGATGTGAATGACGTAATCAAGCGCCTTGGCGATCAGGAATTTTCCGTTGTCCATATAGACGCTTTGCTTCGCAAGATGGGGAAGGTGGTAGGGGATAAACCGATTCGTTCTAGAATCTCTTCGATTCTTGGAAAGCTAGAAGAGGCAGGGGTATTAGAGCGTACCCACGATGGAAGAGGGAATGACCCACATCGGTATCGGAGGAGAGAGGAGCAGCATTCCGATATAAATGACTTGGTATGAAATGAAACGGCCAAGGTGCAACTTGGCCGTTTCGGGTAAAAGATCCTTGGTGGACCCAGAGGATCTCTCACCGGACTTTTCGTGCAGAAAAGCTTTGTTATGCTAGCCCTTATAGGGATACATAGCAAGGTGGTGAGTTTGTGTTCGGGTCCTTTCACTAGAGAAAGGAGCTGGCTATGTCTTCACAAAAAGACTTGTTTGACGCTCCGGTTGGGGAGGGAACCGTCATCTACACGATGACGATCCGTCTCAAGTCCGGAAAAGTCATTCGTCGCCCCAACGGGCGTCCGTTTCGCATCGTCATTCGCCCTAAGAAGTAATGGGCGAGTTTAACTAACCTAACCATCCGGCATCTTCTTTGAAGATGCCGGATTTTTTTCGTCAGTAGGTGTTGAGTAACCAGAGCTTATGCTGCTGCGTACATAGGGCTTACTCAGCACGCAGAAAGCAAAAAGCCCAACCTTGCGGGTTGGGCTAAGTGCTTGGTCTTACAACCAGTATTTGGCTCCCCGACCTGGGCTCGAACCAGGGACCTGCGGATTAACAGTCCGTCGCTCTACCGACTGAGCTATCGGGGAATAGGAAGCGCGCATTCTAGTGATGGCGGGCGATTCGGTCAACCCTTAGCCGTCGTTTTCCACCTGCAATTCGGGAACATGGCTGAAAGCGATGCGCATCGGCGCGGCGCCGCGGCCATGGTGGGCGCCGCCGAAGTACAGGGTGTTGGGGCCGTAGCGCTGGTTGATCCGGTCGAGCACGCCGTTGAGGGCCGCGTGGTGGTCGTCGGGGTCGAACAGGTCGCGCGTGGCCTGGCGGTGCTCGACGAGGTCGCTGAGGGTGACGCCGACCTTGAGGAGGGGGCCGGGGTCGGGCGGGCGGCGCTGCCACAGTTCGGCCAGCACGGGGTTGAACCGGAGGGTGTCGGCATGCGGTGCGAAGCGTGCCTGGTCGCCCCAGCGGGCGTGGCCGGCGGCAGCCTTCGTATAGTGCAGGTGCAGGCCGAGGCCGCCGGCGCAGTAGCCGTAGTGGCGCAGCCGCATCGCGGCCTTGTGCAGCAGGCGGTAGAGCACCGCCAGCGCGGAATCGGGATCACGCAGCTCGGGCGCCAGCACGTGCGAATGGCCGACGCTGGAGCGCTGGGTGGGGGCAGGGGCGAGGTTTTCGCCGCGCAGTTTGGCGTAGTAGCGCTCGCCCTCGACGCCGCCCCAGGCATGGCGTAGGGTGTCGCGGCTGGCGGCGCAGAGTTGCTCGACGGTGTGGATGCCGAGCCGGTTGAAGCGCTGTTCCATGGCGCGGCCGATGCCGGTCAGGGCGCCGAGCTTGAGGCCGTACAGGCGCTGCGGCAACTCGTGCTGGCGGATCACCACCAGCCCATCTGGTTTCTGCATGTTGGACGCGGTCTTGGCGAGGAAGCGGTTGGGCGCGATGCCGACCGAGCTGTGCAGCACCTCGCCGACCTGATCGTAGATCGCCTGCTTGATCTGTTTTCCGAGCCGGACGGCCTTGGCTTCCTCGCGGTCGCTGCCCAGCAGGTCGCAGGCCATTTCGTCGATCGACAGCACGGCGCCGACTGGGGTGCACGATTCCACCGCGGCGACGATGCGGTGGTGGATCTCCACGTAGGTCGACGGCCGCGCCTGCACGAAAACGATGTCGCGGCACAGCTTGCGGGCTTGCCACACCGGGGTGCCGGTGCGGATGCCAAAGCGCTTGGCGTCGATGCTGGCGGCGATGCAGCAGGTGGTATCGGCCATCACCGGCAGCACGCCGACCGGACGGCCGCGCAGCTCGGGCCGCAGCTGCTGCTCGGCCGAGGCGAAGAAGGAATTGAGATCGACGTAAAGCGAATGCAGGGCCATGGGATGCTCCGGGGGAACACGCCGTCGTCGCCCGGTTTTTCCGGGGCGGCGATGGAGATTGAATATAGTGTATATCCATACACTATATTCAATCAATTCAGCCCGGGTTCGCCAGGTTCATCCGCTCCAGCCGCTGGCACAGGGTGTCGATGATGCGGCGCGACAGCGGGGCGGAATGGCGCATCAGTTCTTCCAGCGTCTGCGGCGGCAACGCCAGCACGGTGAGCTCGCCGTCGGCGACGACCGAGGCGGTGCGCTTCTCGTTCAGCAGATAGGCCATTTCGCCGAACAGCTGGCCTTCGCCGAGTTCGCCCAGGCGGCGCCGTCCGCCGTCGGTGTTCTTGTACACCGCGGCGCGGCCGGCGTAGAGAAAATAGGCGGTTTTCGAGTCGTCGCCTTCCTCGATCAGCGCGTGGCCGGCGGGGTGTACCTGGCCGTATTTTTCCAGCAGGCGGCGGCTGTCGCTGAAGACGTAGCCTTCGAGCTTGCCGGCGCCCTCGCCGCTGCCGCCGAGGAACAGTTTTTCCAGCGCGGTGATGTCGGCCTTGCCGTAGGCGTACAGCGCCTGCGCCCACAGGTACAGCAGCAGGAAGGCGAAATAGCCGCCGATCAGCACGAACACCACGCCGCCGAGCGTGCCGTACAGGCTGCGGTAGTTCTCCAGCTTGAAGAAGGCGCCGAACAGCAGCAGCAGCAGGCCCAGGCTCACGGTGGCGGCGAGCGCGAACACCGCCGCGTCGCGCGCGCGCGGATGCCGCCGCGGCAGCCGCCAGTAGGCGGCAAACAGCAGCGCCCACACCATGGCGAAGGCGAACAGCGAGTTGAGCGTCCGCAGTGCCTGCGCGTTGCCCGCGCCGATGATGTCATTCTGCGCCAGGAACGACAGCGTGACCTGGGCCAGCGCGGCCACCCCCATCAGCAGGAACAGCACCGGCAGGATGATCAGCGGCAGCACCCACGACACCACCAGATTGCGTTTGGTCCGGTCGGGAAAAATGATGCGGAAAGCCCCCTGCATCGTGTTGACCAGCCCGCGCGACGACAGCACCAGGGTGACGAGGCCGACGCCGCCGGCCGCGAGCTGGGTCTGCCGCGGAATGAAGCCGAGCGCGGTGAGGCTGTCCAGCTGCATCTGGTCGTAGAGCGCGGCCATCAGGATGGTGGCCGGCATCGAGTTCTCGGCAATATGGCCCAGCAGCTGCAGGGCGTAGCTCAGCAGCAGCAGCAGCGGGGTGGCCGACAGCAGGAAGTAGAACGCCGTCGCCGCGGCGTGGTTCGGCAGCCCGTTCTGGCCGAACAGGCGCCAGGTAGTGTAGGCAAGCTGGAGCAGCCAGCTCAGCGTGCCGCGGGCGGGGGGCAGGGCGGCGAGTTTCTGGAACATGGCCTGCCCACGCCCGGGTGCCGGCGCTCAGGCCATCGCCTGGGCGATGCGCTTGAGCGCCTTTTCGAGGTTGGCCTGCGAGGTGGCGAACGACAGGCGGATGTAGCCTTCGGCGCCGAAGGCCGAGCCGGGGACGACGGCGACGTCGGCCGACTCCAGCAGGTATTCGGAAAACGCGATGTCGGTCGGCGCTTCGATGACGTCGCGCGCCAGCAGGTTCATGATCGCCGGGCGCACGTCGGGGAAGGCGTAGAAGGCGCCGCCGCTGTCGACGCAGTTGAAGCCGGGAATGGCGTTCAGCGCGTCGACGACGTAGCGGTGGCGCGCCTTGAAGGCGTCGAGCATCGGGGTGATGCAGCCCTGGTCGCCGTTCAAGGCGGCCTCGGCGGCGACCTGCGAGATCGAGGTGGGGTTGGAGGTGGACTGCGACTGCACGTTGGTCATCGCGCGCAGGATGGCTTCCGGGCCGGCGGCGTAGCCGATGCGCCAGCCGGTCATCGAATAGGCCTTCGACACGCCGTTCAGCACCAGGGTGCGGTCGTAGAGGTCGGGGCAGACATTGAGGATGTTGACGAAGGGCGCGCCGTCGAGGCGGATATGCTCGTACATGTCGTCGCTGGCGATCAGCACCTGCGGATGCTTCCTCAGCACTTCGCCCAGCGCGGCCAGTTCGCCGCCGTTGTACACCGCGCCGGTGGGGTTGGACGGGCTGTTGATGACGAACAGGCGGGTCTTCGGCGTGATCGCCGCTTCCAGCTGCGCCGGGGTGATCTTGAAGCCCTGCTCGATGCCGGCCTCGACGATCACCGGCTTGCCGTCGGCAAGGATGACGATGTCGGGATAGGAGACCCAGAACGGCGCGGGGATGATGACCTCGTCGCCGGGGTTGACCACCGCCTGCACCAGGTTGAAGAAGCTCTGCTTGCCGCCGCACGACACCAGGATCTGCTTGGGGCCGTAGTCCAGCCCGTTGTCGCGCTTGAACTTGGCGGCGATCGCCGCCTTCAGGCCGGGGGTGCCGTCGACCGCGGTGTATTTGGTGAAGCCGCCGTTGATCGCCGCGATCGCCGCGTCCTTGATGTGCTGCGGGGTGTCGAAGTCGGGCTCGCCGGCGCCGAGGCCGACGATGTCGCGGCCGGATGCCTTGAGCGCGGCGGCGCGTGCGGTGACGGCCAGGGTGGGCGAGGGTTTGATGGCCTGTACGCGGCGGGAGAGTTCCACTATGGTTCCTTCATGCACCCCGGCGGGTGCTACTATCGACAAGTTTTAGCCGCGCGATTTTAACCCGAATGTTTCATAAATTCGCGTGATGATCGCGCAGGATTTTGTTTTGTAGGGGAATTTTGTGAAGGAGTGGCGTAGTGATTCATGCGCCCGACTGAGCGTGGTTGTTGCCGATTCATCGGCTTACAACCACGGCCTGCCCCTTGCGGGTGGAGCAAAGTTTCCATACGAAGCAAAAGCCCCCGCAAGGGGGACGCCGGATTCGTAAGCGCCAAGGCGCAACGACTCCGCTGACCAGCGAGGGCGCGCGGCAATTTATGAAATATCCGGGTTCTGATGTTCGTCACCTTCCCCAATAGTCCCTTCCGTCTGTTCCAGCCGTTCCCACCGGCCGGCGACCAGCCGAATGCGATCGCCCAGCTGGTCGAGGGGATCGAGGACGGCCTGTCGTTCCAGACCCTGCTCGGCGTGACCGGCTCGGGCAAGACCTACACCATGGCCAACGTCATCGCGCAAACCGGGCGGCCGGCGCTGATCATGGCGCCGAACAAGACGCTGGCGGCGCAGCTTTACGCCGAAATGCGCGAGTTCTTCCCGGAAAACGCGGTCGAGTATTTCGTCTCCTACTACGACTACTACCAGCCCGAGGCCTACGTGCCGGCGCGCGACCTGTTCATCGAGAAGGACTCCAGCATCAACGAGCACATCGAGCAGATGCGGCTATCGGCGACCAAGTCGCTGCTGGAGCGGCGCGACACCGTGATCGTCTGCACCGTGTCGGCGATCTACGGTATCGGCGATCCGTCCGACTACCACAGCATGATCCTGCTCTTGCGCGAGAACGAGAAGATTGGCCAGCGCGAAGTCATCGCGCGGCTGACGCAGATGCAGTACGACCGCAATGACATCGAGTTCAAGCGCGGCGTGTTCCGCGTGCGCGGCGACGTCATCGACATCTTCCCGGCGGAACACGCGGAAACCGCGATCCGGGTCGAGCTGTTCGACGATGTGGTGGAAACCTTGCATCTGTTCGACCCGCTCACCGGGCAGATCCTGCAGAAGGTGGCGCGCTTCACCGTGTTCCCGTCCAGCCATTACGTGACGCCGCGCGAAACGACGCTGCGCGCCATCGAGCAGATCAAGGTCGAGCTGCGCGAGCGCCTGGAGTGGTATTACGCCAACGGCAAGCTGGTCGAGGCGCAGCGGCTGGAGCAGCGCACCCGCTTCGACCTCGAAATGATGGTCGAACTCGGCTTCTGCAAGGGCATCGAGAACTACTCGCGCCATCTGTCGGGGCGCAAGGCCGGCGAGCCGCCGCCGACCCTGATCGACTACCTGGCGAAGGACGCGTTGATGTTCATCGACGAGTCGCACGTCACCGTGACCCAGGTCGGCGGCATGTACAAGGGCGACCGCTCGCGCAAGGAGAACCTGGTCGATTACGGCTTCCGCCTGCCGTCGGCGCTCGACAACCGGCCGCTCAAGTTCGAGGAATTCGAGGGGCTGATGCCGCAGACCGTGTTCGTCTCGGCCACCCCGGCCAAGTACGAGGCCGAGCATGCGGGGCAGGTGGTCGAGCAGGTGGTGCGGCCGACCGGGCTGGTCGATCCGCTGGTCGAAGTGCGGCCGGTGGCAACGCAGGTCGACGACCTGATGTCGGAAGCGGGAAAACGCATTGCAGTCGGCGAGCGGGTGCTGGTGACCACGCTGACCAAGCGCATGGCGGAAGACCTCACCGACTACCTCGCCGAGCACGGCGTCAAGGTGCGCTACCTGCACTCGGACATCGACACCGTCGAGCGCGTCGAGATCATCCGCGACCTGCGGCTGGGCGAGTTCGACGTGCTGGTCGGCATCAACCTGCTGCGCGAGGGGCTGGATATTCCGGAGGTGTCGCTGGTGGCGATTCTCGATGCCGACAAGGAAGGCTTCCTGCGCTCCGAGCGCTCGCTGATCCAGACCATCGGCCGCGCCGCGCGCCACCTGAACGGCACCGCGATCCTCTATGCCGACCGCATCACCGATTCGATGAAACGGGCGATGGACGAGACCGAGCGCCGCCGCAACAAGCAGCTCGCCTTCAACAGCGCGCACGGCATCGTCCCGCGCGGCGTGGTCAAGCGCATCAAGGACATCATCGACGGTGTCTACGACGCCGACGCCACGCGCCAGGAACTCAAGGCGGCGCAGACGGTGGCCGAATACAAGGTGCAGGATGAAAAGACGCTGACCAGGAAGGTCAAGAAGCTGGAAAAGGCCATGCTCGATGCGGCGAAGAACCTGGAATTCGAGAAGGCTGCGGAACTTCGCGACCAGTTGAAGGCACTCAAGCAGGTATTATTCGGAGTGGAAGAACACGATTCATGACTAAAGTACTTTTCGTATGCATGGGCAATATCTGCCGATCGCCGATGGCGGAAGGCATGTTCCGCAAGGCCATCCAGGACGCCGGACTGGACCGGGAGGTGGAGACGGATTCCGCCGGCACCCACGCCTACCATATCGGCTCGGCGCCCGATCCGCGCGCGCGGCAGGCGGCCCGACAGCGCGGGGCGGACATCAGCGGGCTGCGCGGGCGCAAGGTGGCGGACGATGACTTCGAGCGCTTCGATTACATCCTGGTCATGGACGGCGACAATTACAACAGGCTGATCCAGCGTGCGCCGGCGCATCACCACGGCAAGATCCGGCGGCTGCTGTCGTTCAGCCGCAAGTATCCCAATCTCGACGTGGTCGACCCGTATTACGGCGGCACGCAGGGATTCGAGGAAAACCTCGACATGATCGAAGATGCGGTGCAGGGCCTGATCCGGGAAATCACCGGCGACACCCAGGTAAAAATGCGTTCAGGTAGCTGATCGCTTCTGCCGTTCGCAGCAAACAACAAGGGCCGCTTCAAGCGGCCCTTGTTGTTGTGGCGCAGGCTTTATTCCGCCTGGGTTTCCACCTGCACCAGCGGCCCCTCTGCCGCGCTCGCCTGCGGACGTGCACGCCGGCGCGTGGGGTGGGGAGCGGCAGCCGGCGTGGATGCCGTGGCAACATCGACGGCCGGCGCGCTGGTCTCGACCTGCATCAGGCCGACGCTGTCGCTGTCTGCCGGCTTGGCTGCGGGGCGGCGACGGCGGCGCGGACGGCCCGGCTCGCCGGCTTCGCTCGTGCCGGCCGCCGCAGCCTGGGTTTCCACCTGCTGCAGGCTGGCAGTGCCGGCCGCCAGGTCCGCCAGGATGGCCGCAGGGGATGCGGTGACGCTATCGGCTAGCACGGGGGGGGCGGCCGTTTCCAGTTGCAAGGCCTGCTGCGCGGGGGCGGCAGGGGGCGCCGCCTTGGGCTTGCCCGCGATTTCGACGATTGCGTGGAAACCGGCGATTTCGACGATGGCCTGCGGTGTGCTCCCGCCATTGCCGGCTGCGGTTTCCGGACGGGTTTCACGCGGGCGGCGATTGCCGCGGCCGCGACGGCTGCGCGGTTCGCGTTTTTCCTCGCTGCCGGCCTCGCGCGGGGCTTCTGCCGGCTCTGTCATGCGCGGTGCGGCTTCCGCCTCGGGACGCGGTTTGGGCTGGCGCGGCGGGCGGGCGGGCTTTGCCGGTTCGCCGTTGCGTGGTTCGGCACGGCCCTCGCTCTGGCGCGGCTCGGCCTGACGCGGCTCCGGCTGGCGGGCTTCGCCGCGCCCTTCGCCGCGGCTGCGGCGCTGGCCGGGCTTGCGCTCACGGCGCTCGCTCGGGCGTTCGCTGCGTGCAATGGCGGCAACCGGTTCGGCAACCGCCGGGGCGGCTGCGGCGGCGGGCGTTTCTTCGCCGAGTTTCTTGAACCAGCCGAAGATGCGCTCGAACAAACCGCCCTGGGCCGGCGCGGCGACCGGCACGGCCGGGCGCGCGGCCGGCACCGGCTGCGGCGGCGCGATCGACTTGACCGCGGCTTCCTGGCGCGCCGGCGCGGCGGCCTGGGAGGTCTGGTAGACGGCTTCGGCCTCCGGCAGGGTTGCCATCCTGTAGCTCGGCTCGCTGGCGTCGCGCTGGTTCAGCTCGTCGTGGCGCAGCCGGGTGATGGTGTAGTGCGGGGTTTCCATGTGGATGTTGGGGATCAACACCACATTGACCTTGAGGCGCGATTCGATGGTGTGGATGTCGACGCGTTTCTCGTTCAGCAGGAAGGTCGCCACGTCGACCGGCAGCTGTATATGCACCGCGCCGGTGTTTTCCTTCATCGCATCCTCCTGCAGGATGCGCAGGATGTGCAGCGCCGACGATTCGGTGCCGCGGATGTGGCCGGTGCCGTGGCAGCGCGGGCAGGGGTTGTAGCTGGTCTCGCCGAGCGAAGGCTGCAGCCGCTGGCGCGACATTTCGAGGAGGCCGAAGCGCGAGATCTTGCCGGTCTGCACGCGGGCGCGGTCGTGATGCAGGGCATCGCGCAGGCGGTTTTCCACTTCGCGCTGATGCTTGGGGTTCTCCATGTCGATGAAATCGATCACGATCAGCCCGCCGAGGTCGCGCAGCCGCATCTGGCGGGCGATTTCGTCGGCCGCTTCGAGGTTGGTGTTGTAGGCGGTCTGCTCGACGTCGCTGCCCTTGGTGGCGCGCGCCGAGTTGACGTCGACCGACACCAGTGCTTCGGTATGGTCGATCACGATGGCGCCGCCCGACGGCAGGTTGACCTGGCGCGAGAATGCCGATTCGATCTGGTGCTCGATCTGGAAGCGCGAGAACAGCGGGACGTCGTCGCGGTAGAGCTTCACCTTGTTGACGTTGGCCGGCATCACGTGCGCCATGAACTGCTGCGCCTGCTCGAAGATGTCTTCGGTGTCGATCAGGATTTCGCCGATGTCCGCCGAGAAATAGTCGCGGATGGCGCGGATCACCAGGCTGCCCTCCTGATAGATCAGGAAGGCGCCGGACATCGAGGTCGAGGCGCCGTCGATGGCTTTCCACAGGCTCAGCAGGTAGTTGAGGTCCCACTGGAATTCTTCGGCGCTGCGGCCGATGCCGGCGGTGCGGGCGATCAGGCTCATGCCTTCGGGAATGTCGAGCTGCGCCAGGGTGTCGCGCAGCTCGTTGCGCTCCTCGCCCTCGATGCGGCGCGACACGCCGCCGCCGCGCGGGTTGGTCGGCATCAGCACGACGTAGCGGCCGGCCAGCGAGACGTAGGTGGTCAGCGCCGCGCCCTTGTTGCCGCGCTCGTCCTTTTCCACCTGGACCAGGAGTTCCTGGCCTTCCTTCAGGTTTTCCGGAACCTTGCCGCCGCCGGGCAGGCAGGAACGGGCGATTTCCTTGAACGGCAGGAAACCGTGGCGTTCGCAGCCATAATCGACGAATGCGGCTTCCAGGCTGGGCTCGACGCGGGTGACGACACCCTTGTAGATGTTGCCCTTGCGTTGTTCCTTGCTGGCGGACTCGATGTCAAGGTCAACGAGCTTCTGCCCGTCGACGATGGCAACCCGGAGTTCTTCCGCCTGGGTTGCGTTGAAAAGCATGCGCTTCATTGTTTACTCCCGCGCGCGCGCATACGGGACAGGCCAGACTGCCGCCTAGAGCGAGCGGCTCATGCGATCACGTGTTGAATTAGGTGAAAAGGCATGGGGATAAGGTGTCCTGTTCCTGGAGCGTGTCGCCGGCTAGGCCGGGATCGTCTTCCCGATTCCCGCTGGCGTGGGCCGAGCGTGAATGCTGATTTCGTATGCTTGTTGTCGCGTCATTGATAACATCGCTGCTTTGCCGATTGCGCGGGGCGGGTGGCTTCGACTGGCCGCGCCAAACTGAAGGTTGGCTGGGCGGCAGGAATCCAGACGGGCCGGGCTGGCGGCGGCCGGTGAGCGAAATTAACCGGCGTGATCTCTAAAATTCCCGGCATGCATGCCGGGCAAAAGGTCGGGCAAAATCCTGCCCGAACCGGCGGTAGTGTATATGAAAAAGAATGACTTAGAGAAAGATTCGGTGCGGCGATTGAGGATAGACGACAGCGCGGATAACCAGCGTCTGGACAACTTTCTGCTGGCGCGGCTGAAAGGCGTACCGAAAAGCCGCATCTACAAGCTGGTGCGCGGCGGCGAGGTGCGGGTCAACGGCGGCCGAGCCGAGGTCGGCTACCGGCTGAAGCTGGGCGACGAAGTGCGCATCCCGCCGGTGCGTCTGGCGGTGCCGGTGATCACCCCCGCCACTCATTTGCCGCAAGGCGGCATCCGCCTGCTGCCGCATATCCTGTACCGCGACGACGCGCTGATTGCGCTGAACAAGCCGTCCGGCATGGCGGTGCACGGCGGCAGCGGCATTTCGCGCGGGGTGATCGAGCAGATGCGGCTGGAACTGCCGGAATGCCGCTACATGGAGCTGGTGCACCGGCTCGACCGCGAAACCTCGGGGGTGCTGCTGATCGCGCTGAAGCGGCACGCCCTCACCGGACTGCACGCGGCGATGCGCGACGGCAGGATCGAGAAGCGCTATCTCACGCTGGTGGCGGGACGTTGGCCGAATCCGCTCCAGCACGTGAAGCTGCCGCTGCACAAGCGGGTGACCGACGACGGCGAAAAGCGCGTCACGGTGCGCGACGAAGGGCAGGCCGCGCACACCATCTTCCGCCGCCTGCAAAGTTTCAGCGATTTCACCCTGCTGGAGGCGGAACTGAAGACCGGGCGCACCCATCAGATCCGCGTGCATGCATCGCACCTGGGTTTTCCGATCGCGGGGGACGACAAATACGGCGATTTCGAACTCAACAGGCGGCTGATGAAGCAGGGGCTGAAGCGCATGTTCCTGCATGCCGCCAGGCTGGTCTTCGAGCATCCCGTTTCGGGCGAGCGCATGACGGTCGAGGCGCCGCTGCCAGCCGATCTGGCTTCTTTTCTGGACACTTTGAATGCGCCATGAGCAATAAACCCAGGCAATTTGATTTACTGATTTTCGACTGGGACGGCACCCTGATGGATTCCGCCGGGGTGATCGTCGATTCGATCCAGCGCGCCTGCGAGGATATCGGCCTGCCGACGCCGGGCGAGCGCGCGTCGCGGCAGATCATCGGCCTCGGCCTGATCCAGGCGCTGCAAACCCTGCTGCCGGACCTGCCGGCCGACGCCTACCCGCGTCTGGTCGAACGCTACCGCCATCATTATCTGGGCCGCGACACCCAGATTCCGCTGTTTGAGGGCGTCGATACAGGGATCTGCCAGTTGCATGCAAGCGGGTTCCAGTTGGCGGTGGCCACCGGAAAAAGCCGCCTCGGCCTGTCCCGCGCGCTCGAAACCAGCGGGCTGGGAGGCCGGTTCGCCGCCACCCGCTGCGCCGACCAGACGCATTCCAAGCCGCATCCGGCGATGGTGCTGGAACTGATGGCCGAACTGGATGCCGACCCCGCGCGCACCCTGGTGATCGGCGATACCAGCCACGACCTGCTGATGGCGGCGAATGCCGGCGTCGCCAGCCTCGGCGTGACCTACGGCGCGCACGAAGCGGGCGATCTGCATCCGCATGCGCCGCTGGCCCTGATGAACAGTTTTGCCGAGGTGCATGCGTGGCTGAACGCGAACGCCTGATCTGCGCCGCCAGCGAACTGCTTGAACTGGGGCGGGGCGTGCGGTTCGAGCTGGAACGCTCCGGAAAACCACAAGCGGCTTTCGTGGTGCGTTTCGACGGCCAGCTGCGCGCCTTCCTCAACCAGTGCGGCCACGTTCCCGTTGAACTCGACTGGCAGGAAGGCGAATTCTTCGATTACACGCGGTTATACTTGATCTGCTCTACCCACGGCGCGCTTTACCACCCGGCAAGCGGGGCTTGCGTCGGCGGACGCTGCGCGGGACGCGGCCTGATCCCGGTCCCGGTCGTCGAGCGCGACGGCCAAGTGTATGTAATCGAAACAGCCTGATGGAAGAACTAATGAGCGACCAAGACAAACCCGCCCCGGAAAACTGGGAACGAAGCGTGCTGGAAAAACTGGCGCTGTCGGCGATCCAGGAACAGCGCCGCAGCCGCCACTGGAGCATCCTGTTCAAGACGCTCGGCTTCCTCTATCTCTTCATCGTATTGTTCCTGGCGGCCGGATGGTTCGGTTCGGACGGGGTGTCCATCAAGGAGCACACCGCGCTGGTCGATCTGCAGGGCGTGATCGCGTCCGACCAGGCCAGCGCCGATTCGGTGATCGCCAGCCTGCAGGGCGCGTTCGAGGACAAGAAAACCAAGGGCGTGATCCTGCGCATCAACAGCCCCGGCGGCAGCCCGGTGCAGGCGGGACAGATCTACGACGAGATCAGGCGCCTGCGTGCGCTGCATCCGAAAATCCCGCTGTACGCCGTGGTCGACGACATCTGCGCCTCGGGCGGGTATTACGTCGCCGTCGGCGCCGACAAGATCTTCGTCGACAAGGCCAGCATCGTCGGCTCCATCGGCGTGCTGATGGACGGCTTCGGCTTCACCCAGACCATGCAGAAGCTCGGTGTCGAGCGCCGCCTGCTCACCGCGGGCGAAAACAAGGGTTTTCTCGATCCGTTCTCGCCGGTAGACCCCAAGCAGGCGGCGTTCGCCAAGCAGATGCTCGAGGAAATCCACGGCCAGTTCATCGGCGTGGTGCGGGAAGGCCGCGGCAAGCGCCTGCAGGAAACCCCAGAGATGTTCAGCGGCCTGGTGTGGAGCGGCGAAAAAAGCATCCAGCTCGGCCTTGCCGACGCGCTGGGCAATGTCGAGTCGGTCGCGCGCGACGTGATCAAGGCTGAAGACATCGTCGATTACACCCAGCGCGAAGGTCTGGCCGCACGCCTCGCCAGCCGCCTGGGCGCATCCGCGGCCAAGGCGCTGATGCCGTTCGAGCAAGCCGGTGTCAGGCTGCGTTGAGCGACTACCGGCCGATCCCCTGCGTTCAGCATGAGCGCCTCGAATTCGCCGCGCTGAAGAAACAGTGGCTTGAGCTGACAGTGGACGGCGCCCCGCAGCGCCTGCTGCCGCTCGACGTCTATACCCGCGATGGCGCGGAATGGCTCGATGCGCAAACCGAATCGGGCGAAATGCTTACCTTGAGGCTGGATGCCTTGACGTTTTAACGGCGCCTCGGGCGGCGTCAGGCGGCGATGCCGAACACCGCCAGCCGGTCTTTCACCCGATCCGTTCTGCCTTTCCAGTCGCGCGCGCGCGCGGTCTGAACCAACTGGCTGGGCAGGCTCAAATCGGCGCCGACGCTGATCAGCGTATCCGGATTCACGGCATTGGCCAGCGCGTCCAGCAGCGCGGCGCTGCGGTAGGGGGTCTCGATGAAGAGCTGGGTGGCCTTTTCCTTACGCGCGGTCTTTTCCAGTTCACGGATTTTCTGGCTGCGTTCGGGCTCCCTGGCGGGCAGGTAGCCGTGGAAAGCGAAGCGCTGTCCGCCGAGCCCCGAGGCCATCAGCGCCAGCAGGATCGACGATGGGCCGATCAGCGGCACGACGGTAATGTCTTCGCGGTGCGCTGCGAGCACCAGCGCCGCGCCGGGGTCGGCCACGGCGGGGCATCCCGCTTCGGACAGCAGGCCGACGTCGTGGCCGGCCTTCAGCGGCGCCAGCAGCGCGGCAATGGCCGACGCCGGGGTGTGCTCGTTGAGTTCCTCGAGGTGCAGCGCCTGGATCGGCTGCGGGTGGCCCATCGCCTTGAGATGGGCGCGCGCGGTCTTGGCGCGTTCGACGACGAAATGGTCGAGCCGGCGCGCTACGGAAAGGGTGTCGGGCGGCAGGCAGGCATCCGGGCTGACCGGGCCCAGCGGTACCGGGATCAGGTAGAGGGTGGCCACGTCGTTACGCCGGGCGCCAGGTGAGGACGTCGACGCCTTCGTTGGCGAGCATCTCGGTCAGCGCCATCAGCGGCAGGCCGACCAGCGCGGTGGGGTCGGGGCTGTCCATGCGTTCCATCAGGGCGATGCCGAGCGCCTCGCTCTTGGCCGAGCCGGCGCAGTCGTAGGGCTGCTCCTTCTTCAGGTAGGACTCGATCTGCGCATCGGTGAGCGGGCGGATGTGCACCACCGTCGGCACGTCGCGCGTCTGTGCGCGGCCCGTCTTGCTGTTCAGGAGGGTCAGTGCGGTGTGGAACACCATGGCGCGGCCCCGCATCTTCTTCAGCTGGGCGAAGGCGTTGTCGTAGTTGCCGGGCTTGCCGAGTTGCTCCGATTCGAGCATCAGCACCTGGTCGGAGCCGATGATGAGCGCGTCGGGATGGGCCGCGGCGGCGGCCTGCGCCTTCAGCACCGACAGGCGCAGCGCGGTGGCCGAGGGCGTTTCGCCGGGCAACGGCGTTTCGTCGATGTCGGGGGACAGCACCTCGAACGGGAGGTGCAGGCGCGCCAGCAGTTCGCGCCGGTAGCGCGAGGTGGAAGCGAGGACCAGCTTCATTCCGGCTGGATCTCGACCAGCGCCATGTCGGGCGTCACCGCGTCGCCCTTCTTCGCGAAGATGTTGATGACGACGCCGGCGATCGGCGCCTGCACCTCGTTCTCCATTTTCATCGCCTCGATCACCAGCACCCCGTCGCCGGCCTTGACCCGCTGACCGACGCTCACCAGCACCTCGACGATGGTGCCTGGCATGGCGGCGGTAACGTGGCCGGGGTGGCTGGGGCGCGGTTTCTGGCCGGACCCGGCAGGCGCGGTGGAGGTCTTGCGCGGCGCACTGTCGCTGCCGGCGGACACCGCGACTTCGTTCAGCGGTTCGACCAGCACTTCTTCCGAGACGCCGTCGATCGACACGAAATAGGGCCGCTGGGCCGCATCGCTGCGGCCGCTGCCCGACAACTTGATGTGATAGGTCTCGCCGTGCAGCGTGATCTTGAACTCGTCGGCGGCATAACGCGGCGCGCTGTCCTGCTGCGCGGCGCCCGGCGGCGGCAGCGCTTCGGGCTTGAGGGTGCCCGCCGCGCGTTCCTGCAGCCAGGTCTTGCCGATTTCGGGGAACATGGCGTAGGTCAGCACGTCCTCGTCCGATTTGGCCAGCCCCTCGATTTCGCCGCGCAGTTTGTCGAGCTCGTCGGCCAGCAGATCGGCGGGCCGGCAGGTAGTGACGTCGAGGTCGCCGACGGCAAGCTTGCGCACCTCCTCGTTGATATGTCCGGGCGCCTTGCCATAGCGGCCCTGCAGGTAGAGCTTCACCTCGTTGGTGACCGACTTGTAGCGCGCGCCGGTGAGCACGTTCAGCGCCGCCTGGGTGCCGACGATCTGCGAGGTGGGCGTGACCAGCGGCGGGTAGCCGAGGTCTGCGCGCACGTGTGGAATTTCTTCGAGCACGGCGTCCATCCGGTCGATCGCACCCTGCTCCTTCAACTGGTTGGCGAGGTTGGAAATCATCCCGCCCGGCACCTGGTTGGTCAGCACGCGGGTGTCGGTGCCGGTGAAGGCCGATTCGAACTGCCAGTATTTCTTGCGCACCTCCTTGAAGTAGGCCGAGATTTCCTCGATCAGCGGCAGCGACAGGCCGGTGTCGTATTCGGTGCCCGCCAATGCGGCGACCAGGCTTTGCGTGGTGGGATGGCTGGCGCCTTCGGCAAACGCGCCGACGCAGGTGTCGATGATGCTGGCGCCGGCTTCCACCGCCTTCAGGTGCGTCATGTGCGCCAGGCCCGAGGTCGCGTGGCTGTGCGTGTGGATGGGCAGATGGGTCGCGGCGCGGATTGCCTGCACCAGCTCGAACGCGGAGTAGGGCGTGAGCAGGCCCGCCATGTCCTTGATCGCGATGGTGTCGCAGCCCATCTCCGCCAGCCCCTTGGCCAGTTCGACGAAGTGGGGGATGTCGTGCACCGGGCTGGTGGTGTAGCAGATCGCGCCTTCGGCGTGCCTGCCGGCCGCCTTGACCGCTTCGATCGACACCTGCAGATTGCGCAGGTCGTTCATCGCGTCGAACACGCGGAACACGTCGACGCCGTTGTCGGCGGATTTCTGCACGAAGGCGCGCACCACGTCGTCGGAGTAATTGCGGTAGCCGAGCAGGTTCTGCCCGCGCAGCAGCATCTGGATGCGCGTGTTGGGTAGCGCCTTTCTGAGCTTGCGCAGGCGTTCCCACGGGTCCTCGCGCAGAAAGCGCACGCAGGCATCGAAGGTGGCGCCGCCCCAGGCTTCCAGCGACCAGAACCCGACTGCATCGAGTTTGCCGCATATCGGCAGCATGTCGGCGGTCTGCATGCGGGTGGCAATGAGCGACTGGTGGCCGTCGCGCAGGACGAGATCGGTAACGAATACTTTGGTCATTTTTACAACCCTTGATGAGCGGCGATGGCGGCGGCGATGGCGGCGGCGATCACTTCCGGCGGTTTCTTTTCGGTGTACTGGGTGAGTTCCGGGTGTTCGTCGACGAAGCTGGTGTTGAAGCGCCCGCTGCGGAACTCGGGGTTTTTCAGAATTTCCTGATAGTAGGGAATCGTCGTCTTCACGCCGTACACCAGCATGTCGGACAGCGCGCGGCGGCCGCGCTCGACGGTCGCCTCCCAGTTCAGGTTCCACACCGTGAGCTTGGCGCACATCGAATCGAAATAGGGCGGAATCACATAGTCGGTGTAGATCGCCGCGTCGACGCGCACGCCGGGGCCGCCAGGCGAATAGTAGCGCGTGATGCGCCCGAGGCTGGGCAGGAATTCGTTTTTCGGGTCTTCGGCGTTGACGCGGAATTCGATGGCGTAGCCGCGATGCGCGATGTCTTCCTGCTTGTATTGCAGCGGCTGGCCGTCGGCGATGCGGATCTGCTCCTGCACGATGTCGACGCCGGTAATGGTCTCGGTGATCGGGTGCTCGACCTGCAGCCGGGTGTTCATTTCCATGAAATAGAACTGGTTGTCCTGGTCGAGCAGGAATTCCACCGTGCCGGCATTCACGTAGCCGACCGATTTGGCGGCGCGCACCGCCAGCTTGCCTATGTATTGCCGCTGCGCTTCGGTGAGCTGCGGGCTCGGCGCGATCTCGATCAGCTTCTGGTTGCGCCGCTGGATCGAGCAGTCGCGCTCGAACAGGTGAATCACGTTGCCCTGGGTGTCGCCGAGAATCTGCACCTCGATGTGCTTGGGCCGGACCACGCATTTTTCGACGAAGACCTCGGGCTTGCCGAAGGCCTTGCTGGCCTCCGATACCACGCGGTCGTAGTTCTTCAGCAGTTCCTCTTCGCTGTCGCAGCGGCGAATGCCGCGCCCGCCGCCGCCGTTGGTGGCCTTGAGCATCACCGGATAGCCGATCCGGTTGGCCAGCGTGCGCGCCTCCTCGACGTTCTCCAGGTTGTGGTCCGATCCCGGCACCACCGGAATGCCGGCGGCGATCATGGCATTGCGCGCCTGGATCTTGTCGCCCATGCGGCGGATCACGTCGGGCGAAGGGCCGATGAAGCGGATGCCGCGGCGCGCGCAGATGGTGGCCAGATCGGGGTTTTCGGAGAGAAAGCCGTAGCCCGGATGCAGCGCGTCGCAGCCGGAAGCGGCTGCCAGGTTGACCAGCGTGTGGGCATTCAGATAGCCCAGAATCGGGTCCTTGCCGATGTGATAGGCCTCGTCGGCCTTCTTCACGTGCAGCGCGTGACGGTCGGCATCGGTATAGATGGCGACCGACTTGATGCCCAGTTCGGCGCAGGCGCGCACGATGCGGACGGCGATCTCGCCGCGGTTGGCGACCAGTATTTTCTTAATCATGGCCACCGTTTCTTTGACAAAAATAACGCGAAATCATATCATTGCGGGCTAATGTTTAACCGGGTGCGTCATGTCGAGCCTGTGCGCGTTAACCCAGTACGCTGTTGATCGGGTGTGCCGTGCATCAGCCTGTTGAGGTCGATCCGCGGCGTTTTTGCAGGGATTCCCAAGCGTGGGAGACCCAGTCGGAGGTGTCTGCGTTTCCGCGCCTAGCCCGCGAATTTACGCAAGGCGCGCTGTTCTGTCGAGTCGCCGGGCAGGCTGATCAGCGCGGCGGCCTGTCCCTGCGGCTGGCGATTCGCGGCGAGGTCGAGATGACGTGTCAGCGCTGCCTGGGTGCCATGCGGCATGCGGTGCAGATCGAACGCGCGCTGCATCTGGCGCGCAACGAGGCCGAGCTGGAACGGCTGGATGCGCTGCCCGACAGCGATGCGATTCTGGTCGGCGAGACGTTGAATCTCGTCGATCTGGTTGAGGATGAAGTGTTGTTGAGCCTGCCGCTGGCGGCCATGCACGCAGAAGGTGAATGCCCCGTCTGAGGGGTGAAACGAATTTTCAAGGAGTAGGAAATGGCTGTCCAGCAGAACAAAAAATCCCCGTCCAAGCGCGGCATGCACCGTGCGCACGATTTTCTGACCAATCCGCCGCTGGCCGTCGAGCCGACCACCGGCGAAGCGCATCTGCGTCACCATATCAGCCCCAACGGCTTTTATCGTGGCCGCAAAGTCGTCAAGGCCAAAGGCGAATAATTCCGCCCCCGCGCGTCCCCGGCCATGATTGCTGTGGCCGGGGGTGTCCCGATCAGCCCACGCTTTCGGCTGCATGAGAAATATCACAGTCGCCATCGACGTCATGGGGGGCGATCACGGTCCCCATGTCACCGTCCCGGCGGCGATCCGCTGTCTTGCGCGCCATCCCGACCTGAATGTGATTCTGGTCGGGCCGCAGGACATCGTCGCCGCTGAACTCAAGGCGCGCCGCGCCAGAACCGGGCCACGCCTCATCGTGCGCCACGCCAGCCAGGTGGTGGCGATGGACGAGGCGCCCGCGCAGGCGCTGCGCGGCAAGAAAGACTCCTCGATGCGGGTGGCCATCGATCTCGTCAAGTCCGGCGAGGCCGACGCCTGCGTGTCGGCGGGCAACACCGGCGCGCTGATGGCGACCGCGCGCTTCGTCCTGAAAACCCTGCCCGGCATCGACCGTCCCGCGATCGCCGCCGTGATGCCGACGGCCAGCGGCCACGCGCTGGTCCTCGACATGGGGGCCAACGTCGACTGCAGCGCCGAGCACCTGCTGCAGTTCGGCATCATGGGCGCGATGCTGGTGTCGGCGGTGGAGCACAAGCCGAACCCGAGCGTGGGCCTGCTCAACATCGGCGAGGAAGACATCAAGGGCAACGAGATGGTGAAGCGCGCCGCCGAGCTGCTGCGCGACAGTCACCTGAATTTCTACGGCAATGTCGAAGGCAACGATATCTTCAAGGGAACCACCGACGTGGTGGTGTGCGACGGCTTCGTCGGCAACGTGACCCTGAAAGCCTCCGAGGGGCTCGCCAAGATGATAGCCAGCACGCTGCGCGCCGAGTTCAAGCGCAGCTGGCTGACCCGCGTCGCCGGTCTACTCGCCCTGCCGGTGCTGAATGCCTTCAAGCGGCGGCTCGATCCGCGCCGCTACAACGGCGCCACGCTGCTGGGGCTGAAAGGGGTGGTGGTGAAAAGCCACGGCTCGGCCGACCGCTATGCGTTCGAGCACGCGATCGAAACCGCCGCGGACGAAGTCCGCAACAATGTGCTAAAGCGCATCACCGACCAGATCCAACTTATTCAACGGGTGGCCGCTTGACCTATTCCCGCATACTCGGTACCGGCAGCTACCTGCCGGCGCGCATCCTCACCAATGCCGATCTCGAAAAACTGGTCGAGACCAACGACCAGTGGATCGTCGAGCGTACCGGCATCCGCGAGCGCCATATCGCCGCCGAGGACGAATTCACCAGCGATCTTGCCGCCCAGGCGGCGCGCGCCGCGCTCGAAGTGGCCGGGTTGGCGCCCGACGACATCGATCTGCTGCTGGTCGCCACCACCACGCCCGACCTGGTGTTCCCCAGCACCGCCTGCATCGTGCAGTCCAAGCTCGGCATGACCAACGGCCGCCCGGCGTTCGACCTGCAGGCGGTATGCAGCGGCTTCGTCTATGCCTTGAGCGTGGCCGACCAGTTCATCAAGACCGGCGCGGCCAGACACGTGCTGGTGATCGGCGCCGAAACCCTGTCGCGCATCACCGACTGGAACGACCGCGGCAACTGCATCCTGTGGGGCGACGGCGCGGGCGCCGTGGTGCTGGGCGCGTCCGCCGAGCCCGGCATCATCGCCACCCATATCCACGCCGACGGCCGCCACAAGGAATTGCTGCGCACCACCAGCGGCCCCTCGACCGGCATGAAGGAGCCTGCGCTGATGCGCATGGAAGGCAACGCCGTGTTCAAGATGGCGGTCAACACCCTCGACCGCATCGTCGACGAGACGCTGGAAGCCAGCGGCTTGCAGAAGTCCGACATCGACTGGCTGGTGCCGCACCAGGCGAATATCCGCATCATCTCCGCCACCGCGAAAAAGCTCGGCATGAGCATGGACAACGTCGTCACCACCGTCGCCGGCCATGGCAACACCTCGGCCGCCTCGGTGCCGCTGGCGTTCGACGTGGCGGTGCGCGACGGCCGCATCCAGCGGGGCCAGACCGTGCTGATGGAGGCCTTCGGCGGGGGCTTCACCTGGGGCTCGGCGCTCCTCAAGTACTGAGAAAGGCAGCAATGAAACTCGCATTCGTATTTCCCGGGCAGGGCTCGCAAGCGGTCGGCATGATGGCGGGCTGGGGCGAGCGCGCCGAGGTGCGCGCGACCTTCGCCGAGGCATCCGACGCGCTTGGCCAGGATCTGTGGGCGCTGGTGACTGACGGCCCGGCCGACCTGCTCAACCAGACCGTCAACACCCAGCCGGCGATGCTGGCGGCCGACGTCGCCGCCTGGCGCGCGTGGCAGGCGGCGGGCGGCGCAACGCCGGCATTATTGGCCGGGCACAGCCTCGGCGAATACGCCGCGCTGGTGGCGGCAGGCGCGCTGGGTTTCGCCGACGCCATCCGGCTGGTGCGCTTCCGCGCCGAGGCGATGCAGGCGGCTGTTCCCGAAGGCGTCGGCGCCATGGCGGCAATCCTCGGCCTCGACGACGCCGCCGTGCGTGCGGTGTGCAATGAGGCGGCAGCGGGCGAAACGGTCGAGGCGGTGAACCTCAACTCGCCGGGCCAGGTGGTGATCGCCGGCAACAAGGCCGCGGTCGAGCGCGCCATGGCGCTGGCGAAGGAGAAGGGCGCCAAGCGCGCGCTGGCGCTGCCGGTCAGCGTGCCGTCGCATTCCTCGCTGATGCGGCCGGCGGCGGAAAAGCTGCTGGCGCATCTGCAGGGCGTGGCGGTCGCGGTGCCGACGATTCCGGTGTTGCACAACACCGACGTGCAAAGCCATGGCGATCCCGAAGCCATCCGCATGGCGCTGGCAAAGCAGTTGCACACCCCGGTACGCTGGGTCGAGACCGTGCAGGCGCTGAAGGCCGCCGGCATCGAACGCGTGATCGAATGCGGCCCCGGCAAGGTGCTGGCGGGCCTCAGCAAGCGCATCGACGACAGCCTGCCGGCGGTGGCGCTGGTGGACGAAGCCAGCCTGCAGGCGGCGCTCAACCAATAAGGAGAGAGGGATGTTGGAAGGACAAATCGCGCTGGTGACCGGCGCCAGCCGCGGAATCGGCCAGGCGATCGCTCTGGCGCTGGGTAATGCGGGCGCCACCGTGGTCGGCACCGCCACCAGCGACAAGGGCGCGCAGGCGATCGGCGATTACCTCGCCGCGGCCAATATCAAGGGCGGCGGCATGAAGCTCGACGTCACCGACGCCGCTGAAGCCGACGCCGTCATCGCCGCGATCGAAAAGGATTTCGGCGCCATCGGCATCCTGGTCAACAACGCCGGCATCACCCGCGACAACCTGCTGATGCGGATGAAGGACGAGGAATGGGACGCCATCCTGGCGACCAACCTGACCTCGGTGTTCCGCCTGTCGCGCGCGGTGCTGCGCGCGATGATGAAGGCGCGCAGCGGCCGCATCATCTCCATCGCCTCGGTGGTGGGCGCGATGGGCAACGCCGGGCAGACCAACTACAGCGCGGCCAAGGCCGGCATCATGGGCTTCACCAAGTCGCTGGCGCGCGAAGTCGGCAGCCGCAACATCACCGTCAACTGCGTGGCGCCGGGCTTCATCGACACCGACATGACGCGCGCGCTGCCGGATGCGCAGCGGCAGGCGCTGCTGGCGCACATTCCGCTGGGCAGGCTGGGTGCTGCGGAAGACATCGCGCAGGCCGTCGCTTTCCTGGCCTCGCCTGCCGCCGGCTACATATCGGGCACCACCCTGCACGTCAACGGCGGCATGTACATGGCGTGACCGTCACGGAAAGTTTGGTAAAATCGCCGGGCTTCATTTTTCCGGGTCTCAATTTCATTGGGACCCTTTTTCAAGAGAGGATCAGTAATGGATAACGTACAGCGTGTAATTAAAGTCGTCGCCGAGCAACTGGGCGTCAACGAGGCGGACATCAAGAACGAGTCTTCCTTCGTCGGCGACCTCGGCGCCGACTCGCTCGATACGGTTGAACTGGTGATGGCGCTGGAAGAAGAGTTCGGCTGCGAAATCCCTGACGAAGACGCGGAAAAGATCACCACCGTCCAGCAGGCGATCGATTACGTCAACAGCCATTCCAGTTGATCGTTCACCCGGCTATCGGGCCGGCCCGGCCATGCGCGAAGCTGCGCGTGCGTTCAATGCCCGCTGGCCGTCCGATAGTGCGCTTTTCAATGTTCAATGATTCGGCGTACACCGTGTCGTGCCGGATCGATAAAAAGGACTGACTTTTGTCCAAACGTCGCGTCGTCGTAACCGGCCTGGGGATCGTCTCCCCGGTCGGCAACACCATACCGGAAGCCTGGGACAACCTGGTTGCCGGCCGTACCGGAATCGCCCGGATCACCCGCTTCGACCCTTCGCCGTTCGCGTCGCATATGGCGGGCGAGGTCAAGAACTTTGACGTTGAGCAATATCTCAACCCCAAGGAAGCGCGCCGCATGGATGTCTTCATCCAGTTCGGCATGGCCGCCGGCATCCAGGCGATCCGCGATTCGGGCATCGAGGTCACCGAAGCCAATGCCGAGCGCATCGGCATCAATATCGGCTCCGGCATCGGCGGTCTGCCGCTGATCGAGGAGACCCACAGCCTGCTGATGGAATCGGGGCCACGCAAGATCTCCCCCTTCTTCATTCCGGGTTCCATCATCAACATGATTTCCGGCAACCTTTCGATCCTGTATGGCGTGAAGGGCCCCAACCTGGCGGTCGTCACCGCCTGCACCACCGGCCTGCACGCGATTGGCCTGTCCGCCCGCATGATCGAGCATGGCGATGCGGACGTGATGATCGCCGGCGGCGCCGAGTGCGCGACTTCGCCGCTGGGCGTGGGCGGTTTCGCGTCTGCACGCGCGCTGTCCACCCGCAACGACGATCCGGCCACCGCCAGCCGTCCGTGGGACAAGGATCGCGACGGCTTCGTGCTGGGCGAGGGCGCCGGCGTGCTGGTGCTCGAGGAATACGAGCACGCCAAGGCGCGCGGTGCCAAAATCTACGCCGAAGTGGCGGGTTTCGGCATGAGCGGCGACGCCTACCACATGACGGCGCCGAGCACCGACGGCCCCAGGCGTGCGATGCTGAACGCGATGCGCGACGCCGGGGTGAATCCCGAACAGTTGAATTACATCAACGCGCACGGCACCTCGACGCCGCTGGGCGACAAGAACGAAACCGATGCGATCAAGCTTGCGCTGGGCGATGCCGCCTACAAGCTGGTGGTCAACTCGACCAAGTCGATGACCGGCCACCTGCTGGGCGGCGCCGGCGGCGTCGAGTCGGTGTTCAGCGTGCTGGCGGTGCACCATCAGGTGTCGCCTCCCACCATCAACATCTTTTCGCAGGACCCGGAGTGCGACCTCGATTACTGCGCCAACACCGCGCGTGACCTGAAGATCGACTTCGCGCTGAAGAACAACTTCGGGTTCGGCGGCACCAACGGTTCGCTGGTTTTCAAGCGCGTTTGAATTTCTCCGCGGATCGCCCGAGCACGCCCGAGATCCGGGAATGGCCGCAACGGCCTGATCTGGCCGGGCTTCAGGCGTCCGATCCGCAGCGTTATCCCGGCCTGTTCCTGAGCAGCGGCGACACTGGCTGGGACGTGCTGTTTGCGTTCCCGCAGGAGGTCGTGCGGATCGACGCCGCCGATGCGCTGCGCGAGCTGCAGGGGCATCCAGCGATGCAGTTGCGGCCCGGCCCGCGGCAGGACGATCACGGCCTGCCTTTCAGCGGCGGCTGGCTGTGCGCGTTTGCGTATGAACTGGGCGGCCTGCTCGAACCCAGCGTGGGGTGGGGCGGGGACGATGCCGATTTCCCCCTTGCCTGGCTGGTGCGCATTCCCGCGGCGATCCTGTTCGACCGCGCGAAGCGGCGTTGCGTCCTGATGGCCGAAGCCGGGCAGGCAGAGCTGCTCGACGGCATGCAGCGCGATCTGGCTGCGCTGCCGCCGCCCATCGCGGCGCTGCCCGAATTGCACGCCCTGCATGAGGACGCCCCCGACGCGTTTGTCGCCGGCGTTGCGCGCATCCAGGATTACATTCGCGCGGGCGACGTGTTTCAGGTCAATCTGTCGCGCGGCTGGCAGGCCAAATTCGCCGCGCCGGTTTCCGCGGCAGCGCTGTTCGCCCGGCTGATGCAGCGTAATCCGGCGCCGTTTTCGGCGCTGCTGCAGATGGATGAATGGGCGATCGTGAGTTCGTCGCCCGAACGCCTGGTTCGCCTCGGCCGCGACGGGATGCTGCAAACCCGGCCGATTGCCGGCACGCATCCGAGAAGCGGGGATGCGGCGGAAGACGCCGCGCTGCGCGCGCGCCTGCAGGCGCATCCCAAGGAGCGCGCCGAACACGTCATGCTGGTCGACCTGGAGCGCAACGATCTCGGGCGGGTGTGCGATGCGGGCAGCGTGAAGGTGCCGGCCCTGATGGAAATCGCCAGCTACCGCCACGTGCATCACATCGAGTCGACCGTCTGCGGACGACTGCGCGCCGGTACGAGCGTATACGACGCCTTGCGCGCGATGTTTCCCGGCGGCACCATTACCGGCTGTCCCAAGGTGCGCACCATGCAGATCATTCGTGAGCTCGAACAGGCGCCGCGGCGCAGCTACACCGGCAGCCTCGGCTACATCAACCGCGACGGCAGCTTCGATTTCAACATCCTGATCCGCAGCTTCCTGCTGCGCGGACGCGAACTGGGTTTCCGCGCCGGTGCCGGCATCGTGGCCGATTCGATCGCCGCGCGCGAGCTCGATGAAACGCGCGCCAAGGCATGCGGCCTGCTGCGCGCGCTGGGGATCGCATGATACTCGTCAACGGCCGCCCGGCTGACGCCGTGGACGCGCGCGACCGCGGCCTGGCCTACGGCGACGGCGTATTCCGCACCTTGCGCACCTACGCCGGCCAGCCGCTATGGTGGCGCGATCATTACGCCAAGCTGGCGGCCGACTGTGCGGCGCTGATGCTGGATTGCCCCGGCGAGGCCGGCTTGCGCGCCGAGGTTTGCCGGGTGGCCGCGGCCGGGGAAGGCGTGGCCAAGATTATCCTCACCCGCGGCGCCGGCGCGCGCGGTTATGCGCCGCCGCAGGGGCAGGCCGTCACCCGCATCGTGCTGTCTGCGCCCCTGCCTGCTCATGCGCAGGCCGATGCGCCGGACGACGTCGCTGCGCGCTGGTGCAGGCTGCGTCTGGCGCGGCAGCCGCGGCTGGCAGGAATCAAGCACCTGAACCGGCTGGAGAACGTGCTGGCGCGGGCCGAGTGGGATGACCCGGCGATTGCGGAGGGGCTGCTGTGCGACGACACCGGCGCGGTGATCGGTGGCGTAGCGAGCAATCTGCTGGCGGTGCAGGGCGGCGAACTGTACACCCCGGACGTGAGCGAATGCGGGGTGGCCGGCGTTGCCAGGACGCGCCTGCTGCGCGCCGCGGCACGCCGCGGCATCCGCATCCATGTCGGCCGCTTGATGCCAGCCGCTATACTCGCAGCCGATGAAGTGATGATCTGCAACAGCGTCATCGGCGTGCGCCGCGTGGCCCGCCTGGATGCTGCGACCTGGCCGCCGGCGGGCTGGACCGATATTCTGAAAACTGCCTTGTATGAAGACGTGGATTAAGCGATTGGCCCTGTTTGCCGGCCTGGCTGTGCTGGCGGCGGCAGGCGGGCTGGCATGGTATGCCAACCAGCCTTTGCGTATCGAGCCGTTGCCGAAAACCATCAACGTGGTGCCTGGCACCCATCTGCGGAGCCTGAGCGCGATGCTCGAACGCGAAGGCGTGATCGGCAATGCGCAGCTGTTCTGGCTGCTCGGGCGCGTGCTGGGCAAGGCCGGCACGCTCAAGGTGGGGGTGTATAGGCTCGACCGGCCGCTCACGCCGCTGGAGCTGTATGCCAAGATCCAGCGCGGCGAGGTATCGCAGGCGATCGTGCAGTTCATCGAAGGCTGGAACTGGCGCGAGGTGCGCGCCGCGCTTGCCGCGCAGCCGCTGCTGAAAAACGACAGTGCAGGCATGAGCGATGCCGAGTTGCTGCAGGCGATCGGCGCGCAGGAAAGCCACCCGGAAGGCCTGCTGTTTCCCGACACCTATTTCTACGCGCCGCATACCTCCGACCTCGGCGTGCTGCGCCGCGCCTACCGCCTGCAACACGAAAAACTCCTGGCGGCCTGGGAAACCCGTGCCGCCGGCCTGCCTTACCGCACGCCGTATGAGGCGCTCATCATGGCGTCGATCGTGGAAAAGGAAACCGGCGCGGCATTCGAGCGCCCGCAGATCGCCGGCGTGTTCCTCAACCGGCTCCGGCTGGGGATGCGCCTGCAGACCGATCCCACCGTGATCTACGGGCTGGGCGAAGGCTTCGACGGCAACCTGCGCAAGGTCGATCTGCAGCGCGACACGCCGTACAACACCTATACGCGTGCAGGGCTGCCGCCGACGCCGATTGCGATGCCGAGCGCGGCGGCGATCCAGGCCGCGCTCAACCCAGCGAAGACCGATGCGCTGTATTTCGTCGCGCGCGGCGACGGCACCCATGTGTTTTCCAGCAACCTCGATGCCCACAACCGCGCGGTGAACCGCTACCAGCGATGACGACACCCGGCAAATTCATCACCCTCGAAGGCGTCGACGGCGCCGGCAAAAGCACCCACCTGGGATTTGTCGCCGACTGGCTGCGCCGGCAGGGCAGGGAAGTGGTGGTCACCCGCGAGCCGGGCGGCACGCCGCTGGGCGAAACCTTGCGCGAGCTGCTGCTGCATCGTGAGATGGATGCCGATACCGAGCTGTTGCTGATGTTCGCCGCGCGCCAGGAGCACCTGGCCGGATTGATCCGGCCGGCGCTGGCGCGCGGCGCGTGGGTGGTGTCCGACCGCTTCACCGATGCCAGCTACGCCTATCAGTGCGGCGGGCGCGGCATCGCGGTCGAGCGCATCGCCGCGCTGGAAGCCTGGGTGCAGCGCGGTTTTGCGCCCGATCTCACGCTGCTGTTCGACGTCCCGCCGGAAGTGGCGGAGGCGCGCCGCTCGGCCGCGCGCAGCGCCGACCGTTTCGAGCGCGAGGCCGACAGCTTCTTCAGCCGCGTGCGCAAAGCCTATCTCGACCGCGCGCATGCCGAGCCGGCGCGCATTCGCGTGCTCGATGCGCGTCACGGCATCGCCGAGTTGCAGTCGGAAATCGGCCGGCTGCTGCGGGAGTTGGTGTGAGCGCACCGTATCCCTGGCTGGCGCCGGCGTGGCAGCGCCTGCTGGCGACCCGCGGGCGTCCGGCACAGGCGTTGTTGCTGGCCGGCCCGCGCGGAGTGGGCAAGGGCGCGCTGGCGCAGGAGTGGGCGCGGGCCTTGCTGTGCGAAGCGCCGTTGCCGGACGGCGCGGCATGCGGCGGCTGCCCGGCCTGCCATTGGTTCGACAGCGGCACGCATCCGGACTTTCGCCTGCTCACCCTGCAGGAAAAAACCGGCAAGGAAGGCGAAACCAGGATGGCTACCGCCATCGAGGTCGAGCAGGCGCGCGAAGCGGTCGATTTCGTCCAGCTTTCCACCTACCGCGCGGGCTTGCGCGTGGTGCTGGTCAACCCGGCGGACAGCCTCAATCTGGCGGCGGCCAACGCACTGTTAAAGGTGCTCGAGGAACCGCCGTTAAATACGGTGTTCGTGCTGGTGTCGGATCAGCCCCGGCGCCTGTTGCCGACCATCCGCAGCCGCTGCACCCGGCTGGATCTCGGCCTGCCGGCGACTGAAATCGCGATGCAGTGGCTGGCCGGCCAGCAGCTGGAGGATGCGGCGACCTTGCTGGCTTTGTCCGGCGGTGCGCCGCTGGATGCGTTGAACTGGGCCGGGGGCGTCGAGCTGGATGAGCGGCGCAGCGTACTGGAAGGCCTGGCGCGCCCCGGGCAACTCGACCCGGCGACGCTGGGCGAACGCTGGAAGGCGGTCAAACCGCAGACCTGGCATGCCGTGGTATATAAATGGCTGGGCGATTTGCTGGCGGTCAAGTTGCAGGGCAGCGTGCAGTTCAACCGCGATTTTTCCGATGCATTGACGCGCCTGGGGGCGCAGGCCGATCTGGGGAAGCTGCTGGCGCTTGCCAAAATGCAGGCGAACGAAGGCAGGATCCTCGCCCATCCGCTTAATCGGGCGGTGCAGCTGCAAGCCTGGCTGATTCGGTACCGGCACCTATTTGATTGAAGAGAGTCGACCATGAAAGCAGTAGCCAATGACCCTGCAGGACAAGTACGCCCCGGCGTGCTTTCTCTGTCGATCAAGGAAAAGTCCGCCTTGTTTGCGGCGTACATGCCCTTTATCAAGGGCGGCGGGCTGTTCATCCCCACCAACAAAAGCTACAAGATGGGCGAGGAAGTGTTCATGCTGCTGACCCTGATGGAAGACCCCGCCAAGCTGCCGGTATCGGGCAAGGTGGTATGGGTGACGCCCGCCGGCGCCCATGGCAGCCGCACCCAGGGCGTCGGGGTGCAGTTTGCGCCCAACGAAAGCGGCAAGGCGGCACAAAACAAGATTGAAGGTTTGCTCGGCGGTTCGTTAAAATCGGCGCGTCCGACCCACACCATGTAGGACAGGTACAAGATCCAAGTGACAAGAGCGGCGCTGCGCGCCTTCAAGAATCTTGCATCTTGTAACTTGAACCTTGTCTCTGATCCATGTACATCGATTCCCACTGCCACATCAATTTTCCCGACCTCGCCGGCAAGCTGCCCGAGATATTCGACCTCATGGCGGCCAACCAGGTCAGCCATGCGCTATGCATCGGCGTGGAGCTGGAAAAATTCCCGGAAATCCGCGCGCTCGCCGAGGCGCATCCGAATGTGTATGCCTCGGTCGGCGTGCACCCCGACCACGAGGACTGCACCGAGCCGACGACGGCGGAGCTGGTTGCGCTGGCCGATCACCCCAGGGTGGTGGCGATCGGCGAGACCGGGCTGGATTATTTCAGGCTGAGTGGCGACCTCGAATGGCAGCGCGAGCGCTTCCGTACCCATATCCGTGCGGCGCGGGCCTGTCGTAAACCCTTGGTCATCCACACCCGCGCCGCGGCCGACGACACCCTGCGCATCATGCGCGAGGAGCGGGCGGGCGAGGCGGGCGGGGTGATGCACTGCTTCACCGAAAGCCTGACGGTGGCGGAAGCCGCCATCGAGCTGGGGTTCTACATTTCGTTTTCCGGCATCGTCACCTTCAAGAATGCCGCCGCGCTGCGCGAGGTGGCGGCGGCCATCCCGCTGGAGCGCATGCTGATCGAGACCGACGCGCCGTACCTGGCGCCGGTGCCGCATCGCGGGCAGATCAACCAGCCGGGCTTCGTCAAGCACGTGGCGGAGGAAATCGGGCGGGTGCGCGGCATCAGCGCCGAAGCGGTGGGTGACGCCACCACGCAGAATTTCTTCCGGCTGTTTGCCGCTGCGCGGCCGGACTGAAACCGCACGGCCGTGCGGCTCGCCGCTTACTGACTGAAGAAGGACTTCACCTTGTCCATGAACGACTGCGCGCGCGGATTGTTGTTGCGCCCGGGGCTTAATGCCTCGAACTCGCGCAGCAGTTCCTTCTGACGCTCGGACAGGTTCACCGGCGTCTCCACCAGCATGTGGCACAGCAGGTCGCCCGGCGCGTGGCTGCGCACGCCCTTGATGCCCTTGCCGCGCAGGCGGAACACCTTGCCCGACTGCGTTTCGGCCGGAATCTTGATCTTGGCGTGGCCGTCCAGGGTGGGGATTTCGACTTCGCCGCCGAGCGCGGCGGTGGCAAAGCTGATCGGCATCTCGCAATGCAGGTCGTCGCCGTCGCGCTTGAATACCGGGTGATCCTTGAGGTGGATCACCACATAGAGATCGCCCGGCGGACCGCCGTTGACGCCGGCTTCGCCTTCGCCGGCGAGACGGATGCGGTCGCCGCTGTCGACCCCGGCGGGAATCTTGACCGACAGCGTCTTGTGCTTCTTGACGCGGCCTTCGCCATGGCAGGCGGTGCAGGGGTCGGCCACCATCTTGCCGGTGCCGCCGCAGCGCGGACAGGTCTGCTGTACCGAGAAAAAGCCTTGCTGGATGCGGACCTGGCCGTGGCCGCCGCAGGTGGTGCAGGTGGTCGGCTGGGTGCCGGGCTTGGCGCCGCTGCCGTGGCACACGCCGCATTCTTCCAGGGTCGGAATGCGGATCTTGGTTTCGGTGCCGTGCGCGGCCTCTTCCAGCCCGATTTCCAGGTTGTAGCGCAGGTCGGCACCGCGATACACGCGGTCGCGGCGGCTGCCGCCGCCACCGCCGCCGCCAAAAATATCGCCGAAGATGTCGGAGAAGGCATCGGAAAATCCGCCGCCGCCGAAGCCGCCGCCCATGCCGCCCTGCTGGTCGATCCCGGCGTGGCCGAACTGGTCGTACGCGGCGCGCTTGTCCGAGTCGGACAGGATTTCATAGGCCAGCTTGGCTTCCTTGAATTTCTCCTCCGCGCCCTTGTCGTCCGGGTTGCGGTCGGGGTGATGCTTCATGGCCAGCTTGCGGTAGGCCTTCTTGATTTCTTCATCCGAGGCGTTCTTGGTGACGCCGAGGACTTCGTAGTAGTCGCGTTTGCTCATGGCAGGGGTCGGGATTCAGGGGTCGGGATTCAGGGAGCAAGGCGGGATCGGAATTCAGCGGAAAAAGGAAAAGCCGCGCATGGCACGGCTCTCCCTGACCCCTGAAGCCCGACCCCAGACCTCTTACTTGTCCTTCACTTCCTCAAATTCGGCATCGACCACGTTGTCGTCCGCCGCACCGGCACCGCTGCTGGCGGCCTCGCCCGGCTGCGCCTGGGCCTGCTCGGTTTTGTACATCTGCTCGGCAAGCTTGTGGCTGGCGGTGGCGAGCGCATTGGTCTTGGCTTCGATGGCATCCTTGTCGCTTTCGCGCACGGCGTCTTCGCACTCCTTCAGCGCGGTTTCGATCGCCGCCTTTTCGTCGGCCGACACCTTGTCGCCGTATTCGGCCAGCGACTTCTTCACCGAATGGACCATGCTGTCCGCCGCGTTGCGGGCGGTGGCCAGTTCGAGCGCCTTGTGGTCCTCGGCAGCGTTGGCTTCGGCGTCCTTCACCATGCGCTGGATCTCCTCCTCGGAGAGGCCGGAGCTGGCCTGGATGCGGATGGTGTTTTCCTTGCCGGTGGCCTTGTCCTTGGCCGACACGTGCAGGATGCCGTTGGCGTCGATGTCGAAGGTGACCTCGATCTGCGGCATGCCGCGCGGCGCGGGCGGAATGTCGGACAGGTTGAACTGGCCGAGGCTCTTGTTGCCCGACGCCATCTCGCGCTCGCCCTGCAGCACGTGCACCGTCACCGCGCTCTGGTTGTCGTCGGCGGTGGAGAACACCTGGCTGGCCTTGGTCGGGATGGTGGTGTTCTTCGGGATCAGCTTGGTCATCACGCCGCCCAGGGTCTCGATGCCCAGCGAGAGAGGCGTCACGTCGAGCAGCAGCACATCCTTCACCTCGCCCTGCAGCACGCCGCCCTGGATCGCGGCGCCCACGGCCACGGCCTCGTCAGGGTTGACGTCGCGGCGCGGCTCCTTGCCGAAGAAGTCCTTCACCACATCCATCACCTTGGGCATGCGGGTCTGGCCGCCGACCAGGATGACGTCGTCGATCTGCGAGGTGGAGAGGCCGGCGTCCTTCAGCGCCATCTTGCACGGCTCGATGGTGCGCGCGATCAGCTCTTCGACCAGGCTTTCGAACTTGGCGCGGGTGATCTTCACCGCCAGGTGCTTGGGGCCCGAGGCGTCCGCCGTGATGTAGGGCAGGTTGACCTCGGTCTGCTGGCCGGAAGACAGCTCGATCTTGGCCTTCTCGGCGGCTTCCTTCAGGCGCTGCAGCGCGAGCACGTCCTTCTTCAGGTCGACGCCCTGTTCCTTCTTGAATTCCTCCGCGATGTAGTCGATCAGGCGCTGGTCGAAATCCTCGCCGCCGAGGAAGGTGTCGCCGTTGGTCGACAGCACTTCGAACTGGTGCTCGCCGTCCATCTCGGCGATCTCGATGATCGAAATGTCGAAGGTGCCGCCGCCGAGGTCATAGACGGCGATCTTGCGGTCGCCTTCCTTCTTGTCCATGCCGAAGGCGAGGGCGGCCGCGGTCGGCTCGTTGATGATGCGCTTGACTTCCAGGCCGGCGATGCGGCCGGCGTCCTTGGTGGCCTGGCGCTGGCTGTCGTTGAAGTAGGCCGGCACCGTGATGACGGCTTCGGTGACTTCCTCGCCGAGGTAGTCCTCGGCGGTCTTCTTCATCTTGCGCAGGGTCTCGGCCGACACCTGCTGGGCGGCCATCTTCTTGTCGCGCACCTCGACCCAGGCATCACCGTTGTCGGCCTTGACGATCTTGTAGGGCATCAGGCCGATGTCCTTCTGCACTTCCTTCTCCTCGAAGCGGCGGCCGATCAGGCGCTTCACCGCGAACAGGGTGTTCTTCGGGTTGGTGACCGCCTGGCGCTTGGCCGGCGCGCCGACCAGGATTTCGCCGTCTTCGGTGTAGGCCACGACGGACGGCGTGGTGCGCGCGCCTTCGGCGTTTTCGATCACCTTCGGCGTGCCGTTTTCCATCACCGCCACGCAGGAGTTGGTGGTACCCAGGTCAATGCCAATAATGCGTCCCATGATGCGTTCCTTCTAAAAAAGTTCTAATTGATTTGAATGTGGGGGGGATGGCGCCCATTTCAAGGCGGAGGCCAGCCAGACCGGCTCAATCCTTGCCTTTGGCCACCATCACCAGCGCCGGCCGCAGGGTGCGCTCGTGCAGGCGGTAGCCTTTCTGCAGCACGGTGACGACCGTATTGGCGGGCTGCTCGGACTCGACCACCTGGATCGCTTGATGCAGATGCGGATCGAACTTCTCGCCCATCGGATCGATGTCGTGCAAGTTGAACTTTCCAAATACCGCAACCAGCTGCTTCAGGGTCAGCTCGACGCCGTCCTTCATGTTCTCCACGTTGGGCGAGTCGGCCGCCAGCGCAGCTTCCAGGCTGTCCTTCACCGCCAGCAGTTCGCCGGCGAAGCTTTCCACCGCGAACTTGCGCGCCTTGTCGACGTCTTCTGCCGCGCGGCGGCGCATGTTCTCGGTCTCCGCCTTGGCGCGCAGCCAGGCGTCGTGATGCTCGGCCGCCTGCAGCTCGGCTGCCTTCAGCAGCTCCTCCGGGCTGGGCATGATTTCCTTGGCGGGATGGCTTTCGGCCGCTTCCGCATTGATCTTGATGTCGTCCTGCATATCTGGGCTCCCAATTGTTCTCGCGGGTAAGTGGGGCCGAACTAGGCGGATTCAATAGGGAGACAGTATTTTTTCATCGCCGCTGCCTGGGCGAGGTACGGCGCATTTCGATTTGCTGCGCGCGGGGGCTTCCGGTATGATGCGCGGCTCCCGGAGAGGTGGATGAGTGGTTTAAGTCGCACGCCTGGAAAGCGTGTTCAGGATAATATCCTGACGGGGGTTCGAATCCCCCCCTCTCCGCCAGTTGCCAAGTGCCGGCCTATTTCCGTTTGCAGCATACGGATGCCGGCGTCGAATGGCTGGCCGTAGCGCAATGCCGACGGCATTGCTGTATCTGCTCCGGCAGCTTCCTCCAGACTTCCCGCCCGGGCCCGAATTGGGCGCCTGTCTCCCAACGCGTCGGCGCGGGCCGTGCGTTTCAGGCTGCCGCAGCCTTGTTGCGTTCGATCAAGGCGTAGGCCGAGTGGTTGTGGATGGACTCGAAGTTCTCCGACTCGACTACGTACGAATCGATGCGCCTATCCGCATCCAGCGCCGCCGCCACATCACGCACCATGTCTTCGACGAATTTGGGATTGTCGTAGGCGTGTTCGGTGACGTACTTCTCGTCCGGCCGCTTGAGCAGGCCGTAGAGCTGGCTCGACGCGTTGTCCTCGGCGACGCGGACGACATCCTCGATCCAGATGAAACCGTTGGTGCGCACCGTCAAGGTCACGTGCGAGCGCTGGTTGTGCGCGCCGTAGCGCGAAATCTGCTTGGAGCATGGGCACAGGCTGGTGACCGGAATGACGACCTTCATGGTCTGAAGGTAGCGCCCGTCGCGGATTTCGCCGATGAAGGTCACGTCGTAATCGAGCAGGCTCTCGACGCCCGATACCGGTGCCTTCTTGTTGATGAAGTAGGGAAAGCTCATTTCGACGTGGCCGGAACGGGCTTCCAGCCGTTCCACCATCTGGCGCAGCATGTGTTCGAAGGATGCCACCGATATTTCCCGCTCGTAGCCATTGAGGATCTCGAGGAAGCGTGACATGTGGGTGCCCTTGAAGTGATGCGGCAGGTAAACGTACATGTTGAACAGGGCGACGGTGTGCTGCACGCCGCCGGTCTTGTCCAGGACTTTGACGGGATGGCGGACGGCCTTGATGCCGACCTTGTCGATGGCGATCCGGCGCACGTCGGGCGTGTTCTGGACATCGGGCATGGAGGCGGCCGTGCCGCCCGGGCGCGCGGCGGGGCAGGGCAGTTCGGTTTCGCAGACGGTATCGCAAGTAATCATGGGTGGCTTTCTGTAAAGGGGGCCATTACGGCAGGAATCTGGAAACCTGTTTCAGCACTTCCGCTCCGGGCGTGCCGTAGGGAATGATTTTCACCAGCTTGCCGCCGGTGTCGATCAGGTAGGTGTTGACCGTGTGATCGACGGTGTAGCCCGACCCGGTCGGCACGTAGCGAAACTGGGCGCCGTACTGATCGGCCACCTTGCGCAGTTCCTGTTCGCTACCGGTCAGGGCCAGGATTTCCCCGCCGAAGTGCTTGATGTAGGGATCGAGTACGTCCGGGGTGTCGCGCTGCGGGTCGACGCTGATGAAAATGGGCTGCACCAGGCGACGTTTCTCGGGCGGCAACTGAACGAGCAGTTGCTGGAACTGGAGCAGTTCGGCGGGACACATCTCCGGGCAGTAGGTGAAGCCGAAATACAGCAGCACAACCTTGCCCTGCAGGGACGACAGCGAAACCGGCTCGCCCCTGGTGGTGTGCAGCGTGAAATCGCCCCCCAGCGTCGTCGTTGCCGATGACGGGCCAGCCAGGCACAAGGCAAGCCAGACCAGCGAAATGCGCAGCGCTTCCAACATATCGTTCCTTTGCGGCATGAAGATGGGAAGCGTCAAGCAGGAGACATGCCATGAAGAAACCGGGATGCCGGCGCCGCGCCCGGGGTTGCCGCCCGGGTGCGCCGTACCCGAAAAAAGGAATGCCGGGCGCTGTCATGCGGGGTGTCCCGATTACGTGACAATTTGTCCCGCACCCTTCGTCGGCTCGGGTATATTCAATACCAAGGTAGGGAGCCTTGATCTGCTGCGCCTTAAGAACAATAAACATCCAGAGTTGTTTTGATGGTTTGGCGTGGATATTGCTTTCGAGAGGATGAGAGTGATGGAGAGGCAAGAAATCTTGGAACATGCCCGTCAGGTGAACGCGGTGGTGGGGTTGGGTGGCGCGATGGAACCGGTGGAAGTGGTGCCGGCGATCGCCCGCTCATGGAACCGATGCGCCCACGACTTTGGCCTCGATCCGGTGAGGGATGAGCCGGTCGTGGTTCTCGACAGTCGCGAACTCAAGGAACGCCAGGGGCCGCTGGAGCACTTGCGTGCCATTGCCCAGGGCGAAATGGCGACGCTTTACCAGCAGCTGGCGGGTTCCGGTTTCTCGGTGCTGCTGACCGACCGTGAAGGCGTGGTGCTGGATTTTCTGGGCGACCCGACGTTCACCAAGACCGCCGCCGAGTGCGGCATGGTGGAGGGCGCCCTGTGGAGCGAGCGCCACCAGGGAACCAATGGCATGGGCACCTGCGCCATCGAGCAGCGTCCGATCCTGGTCCACCACAACGAACATTTCCTGTCGCGCAACATCGGCCTGACCTGTTCGGCTGCACCCATTTTCGACTCTGAGGGCGGCCTGCTCGCGGTTCTGGATGCTTCCAGTTTCTCCCACATGGCGCAGCAGCACACGCTGGTGCTGGTCAACATGTCGGCGCAGATCATCGAGAACCGCGCATTCCTGTGCCGTTTCCGCGACCAGTATGCGCTCCGTTTCCATAGCCGCCCCGAACTCATCGGTACCTTGTGGGAAGGCGTCCTGGCGCTGGACGAGGAGGGCCGCATCCTCGCCGCCAACCGCAGTGCGCTGTTCCAGTTCGGCTACAAAAAACCGGCCGACATGGTCGGCCTGCAGTTGCGCGACCTGTTCAATACCGGCATGGCCGCGTTGATCGGCCACAAGAACCTGAGCTGGCTCAACCCGGTTCCGCTCTACGAAGCCCGTCAAGGCAATCGTTTCTTCGGCCTGATGCGCCCGCCGGAACACCACGGCCCGTCGGCGGCTGCGCCCGCGCGCCGTGCCGCGCCTGCGGCCGCGGTGCCGGGCAACCCCAAGGTCGTGCAACTGGAGGAGTTGCAGTTCGGCGATCCGACCATGGAATACAACGTGCGCTGTGCCAAACGCGTACAGGACCACGACATTCCCATCCTGCTGTCCGGCGAGACCGGCACCGGCAAGGAAATCTTTGCCCAGGCGATCCATTACGCGCACGCGGGCGTGAACCGGCCTTTCGTCGCAGTGAACTGCGCGTCGATTCCGGAAACCCTGATCGAAAGCGAATTGTTCGGCTACAAGTCGGGCGCCTTCACCGGCGCCAACCGCGAAGGACGGCGCGGCAAGATACTCCAGGCCAATGGCGGCACGCTGTTCCTGGACGAGATCGGCGATATGCCGGTCATGTTGCAGGCCCGCCTGCTGCGCGTGCTGGAAGAGCGCGAGGTCATTCCGCTGGGCGGGGAAATCCCGATCAAGGTGGACCTCAAGCTGATCAGCGCCACCCACCGCAACCTCAAGGAACTGGTTGCCGAAGGCCGCTTCCGCGAAGACCTGTATTACCGCCTGCAAGGCATCACGCTGACCCTGCCGCCGCTGCGCGAGCGCCAGGACAAGCGCGAGCTGATCCGCCACGTTCTTGCCATGGAGTGCGGCGCCCGAGAAGAGGCCGTTCTCAGCGAGGGGGCGCTGCGCCAGCTGGAGGCCTATTCCTGGCCGGGCAATATCCGGCAGTTGCGCAACGTCCTGCGCACCGCGCTGGCGATGCGCGAGGGCAAGGAGATCACGGTCTACGACCTGCTCGAGGAAATCAGCCGGCTGACGCCGGGCGCGCAGCACGCGGAATGCACCACGGAGGCGGCGCCCCTGTCGTCACTGGAAACGGCGGAGCGCGACGCCATCCTGCACAACCTGGAGAAGTTCCGCTGGAACGTCACCCTGGCAGCCCGCCATCTCGACATCAGCCGCAACACGCTGTACCGCAAGATGAAAAATCTCAATATCCGCATCAACAAGGAGGAATGAATTGCCGTCCGCGCCCTTCGTCACCTGGGTCGAGCCTGCCGACCTGGGCTTCAACTCCGCCCACTTCATCACCTATGGCACGGTGTGCGAAAACCTGCACGGCCACAACTTCCATGCCCGGGTGGCGGCCCACGGCGGCGACAGCGGCGAGGGCTATGTGCTGGATTTCGTCGCCCTGACCCGCCTGGCCCGCGGCATCTGCCAGGAGCTTTCCGACCGCGTCATCCTGCCCGGCACCAGCCCGGTGGTGAAGCTGGCCGAGGAAGACGGCCTGATCAAGGCGGAAAGCTTTGGCAAACGCTTCTGGGTGGAAAAGGAAGGCTGCGTCGTGCTGCCCATCGCCAACGTCACGGCGGAACTGCTTGCCTTCCACATCGGCGAGCGGCTGGTGCAGGCCCTGCGCCGCGAGAATCTGACCGCCGGCGTGCAGCTGCTGGAAGTCGGCGTCGAGGAAGCCGACCGCCAGTGGGGATTTTCGCGCCACCGCCCGCATCATGACTGAACCGAAAACACCCCGCATCGCCTGGGGGCTGACCGGCTCCGGCCACTATCTGCGCGAATGCCTGGAGCTGATCGATCAGCTGCCGGACGTGGACGTGTTCGTGACCCGGGCCGCCGTCGAAGTGTTGAGCATGTACGGCATCCCGCTCAAATCGCTGCGCGGGAAACACCGCGTCTACCAGGACCACACCGCCAGCAGCGTGCCGGTGGGCTTTCTCTACAGCGGCCACTACCATACGCTGATCATCGGCCCGGCCACCTCCAACACCGTGGCCAAATGTGTCGCCGGCATTTCCGACACGCTGGTCACCAACCTCTATGCGCAGGCCGGCAAGTGCCGCATTCCCAGCATCGTGTTCGCCTGCGACACCGAGCCGGCCATGATCACCGAGGCACCCGACCGTACCGTGACGGTCTACCCGCGCCCCATCGATCTGGAAAACACGCGGCGCCTGAAGTGTTTTCCCGATACCCTCGTGACGGAGAGCGTCGCCGCGCTCAAGGCGGCGATCGAGCAGCGCCTGGCATGCCTGAACACATCCTTTTCCTGACCGGCCGCCTGGCCGAATCGCAGCTCAGGCGCGTGCTCGGCGACCTGGGCGATGCCGGCTTCACCTGGGAGGTGCAGGTGCCGGGCGTGCAGGTGGCGGCCTTGATGACCGCCGACATGATCCGTCGCCGCCTCACCGACATCGGCCGGGCCGACCGCATTCTGCTGCCCGGCCGCTGCCGCGGCGACCTGGCCGCACTGTCTGCGCATTTCGGCATCCCCGTCGAACGCGGGCCCGACGAACTCATGGACCTGCCCGGATTTTTCGGCCGCAAACGCCGCGCGCCGGACCTCTCGCGCCACGACGTCGTCCTGTTTGCCGAACTGGTGGACGCACCGCGCATGGGCATCGAGGCCATCCTGGCCCAGGCCGCCGCCTATGCCGCCGACGGCGCCGACGTGATCGACATCGGCGGGCTGCCGCAGACGCCGTTCCCGCATCTGGAAGAGACCGTGCGCGCACTCAAGGCCGCCGGCCACCGGGTCAGCGTGGATTCGCTGGACACCGACGAACTGTTGCGCGGCGGCCGCGCCGGCGCCGATTACCTGTTGTCGCTCAGCTCCGAGACCTTGCACCTGGCCGACGAGGTCGCCTCCGTCCCGGTGCTGATCCCCGCCCGCCATGGCGACCTCGACGATCTGGTCGGCGCCATGCAGCGGCTGGAGGCGCGCGGCAGGCCCTATCTCGCCGATCCCATCCTCGACCCGCTGCCGTTCGGCTTCGCGTCGTCGCTGGCGCGCTACCACGAACTGCGCCGGCGCATGCCGCAGGCGGAAATCCTCATGGGCACCGGCAACGTCTCCGAGCTTACCGACGCCGACACCGCCGGCATCCATGCCCTGCTGCTGGGGATCATGGCCGAGCTCGACATCCGGGCCCTGCTCACCACCCAGGTCAGTCCCCATTGCAAGAGCGCGGTGCGGGAGATCGATGCCGCCCGGCGCATCATGTTCGCCGCCCGGGAGGCGCAAAGCCTGCCCCGCGACTTTTCCGACGACCTCCTGGGGCTGCGCCACCGCAAGCCGTTTCCCTATGGCCCGGACGAGATCGCCACCATGGCCGCGGCGGTGAAGGATCCCAGCTTCCGCATCCAGATCAGCCAGGCGGGCATGCACATATACAACCGCGACGGCCTGCATACCGCCACCGATCCATTCCAGCTCTGGCCGCATCTCAAGCTGGAACACGACGGCGGCCACGCCTTCTATCTGGGCGTCGAACTGGCCCGCGCCCAGATCGCCTGGCAGCTCGGCAAGCGTTACAGCCAGGACGAACAGCTGGCCTGGGGCTGCATGCAGCCGCGCCCGGCCGAGGACGCAAGCCGGCAGTGCGCCCCCGGGCCGACACGCGCCGATACAACGAGAGAATTATCGTGAGCCTGATCTTCGAAGCCATCCTCACCAGCGCCACGCCCGACGGCGCCACCCACATCGCCCCGCTGGGCTTCCGGCGCGAAGGCGGGTTCGTCGTGCTGGCGCCGTTTCATCCCTCGCGCACCCTGGACAACCTGCGCGCCACCGGCCTGGCCGCCCTGAGCCACACCGACGACACGCGCGTGTTCGCCGGCTGCCTCACCGGGCGGCGCGACTGGCCGCTCGTGCCATGTGAACGCATCGCCTGCGGCCGGCTGGAAAACGCCCTCAGCCACGTCGAGCTGGAAGTGGTGCGCATCGAGGAAGACCCGCTGCGGCCGCGCTTCCTGTGCCGCGAACTGATCGCCCGCAACCATGCGCCGTTTCCCGGTCACAATCGCGCCCAGGCCGCCGTCATCGAAGCCTGCATCCTGGTCAGCCGCCTGAACATGCTGCCTGCCGACAAGGTGCAACGGGAGATGGACTACCTCGCCGTCGCCATCGGCAAGACCGCCGGGCCGCGCGAGCTGGAGGCGTGGGGCTGGCTCGGGGAGAAGATCGCGGCGCACCGGGAAGCGGCATGAGCGCCTGGCTCGCCAGCATCACCGATGCAGCCGAGGCGCGCCAGGTGCTGGCCGCCGGCGCCGCCATCGTCGATGCCAAGAACCCGCATGCCGGCGCGCTCGGCGCGCTGCCGCACGACACCGTGCGCGCCATCGTCGCGGCGGTGGGCGGGCGCGTCCCGGTCAGCGCCACCATCGGCGATTTCCCGGACATGCCCCCGGCTGCGGTGACGGCCGCCGTTGCCGCCATGGCCGCCACCGGCGTCGACTTCGTCAAGATCGGCCTGTTCCCGTCGCCCGCGCTGGCCGATTGCCTGGATGCGCTGGCGCCGCTCGCCAGCCGCCACCGCCTGGTGGCCGTGCTGTTTGCCGACCGCGAGCCGGATTTCGGCCTGATCGGGCGCCTCGCCGAACGGGATTTCACGGGCGTCATGCTCGACACGGCGGACAAGACCGGCGGCGGCCTGCTGGCCCATCAGCCGGTGGTGCGCCTGGCGCAGTTCGTGGCGCAGGCGAAAAAGCCGGGACTGCTCAGCGGCCTGGCCGGCTCGCTCAAGCTGGCCGACATTCCCGTCCTCGCGCCCGTCGGTGCGGACTACCTGGGGTTTCGCGGCGCCCTCTGCCGCCACCACGCCCGCACCTGGGCGCTGGAGCCGGGCGCCCTGGCGGCGCTCAGCGAGGCAATGGGGCGGGAGACGGCACCGGAGGCATGATCGCCGCCAGGCGATGGCTGCGGCCTCCGGGTGGCTGAAGCATCGCTTGGCGGCAGGCGTTCAGGCTGAACACCGCGAATGCCCGCAGTGAACGGCTGCCGATGGAAATGTCGAACCGGGCTGGCGTCCGGCCGCGGCAATGGGCCGGCTCATCGCGCCTGGGCGAACTGCTCGCGCAGGCTGTCCAGGGTTGCCTGCTCGCCGCGGACGCGGAAGAACGCACCTGCGTCGTCGGCGCGCTCCTCCAGCACCTCGCAGCGCGCGAATATCTCTCCACGCAGCTGCTGTGCCGACCAGGGAAGGAAAAGCTCGGCCTCGGCCAGATCCCGCTGGAAAAACGCCATGATCGCCTGGTGCAGTTGCGCGACGTCGCCTGGGCGGCGCGCGCTCATCACCATGCAGCCGGGGTAGGCGGCGCGCAGCGCGGCTTCGCATTCGGCTTGCGCCGCGGCGTCGCCGACGTGGTCGATCTTGTTGAAAATGCGCAGGCGCGGCACGTCCTGCGCATCGATCTCGCACAGCACGTGCTCGGTGGTTTCGATCTGCCGCTCGAAGCCGGGATCGCTGGCGTCGATGACATGCAGCAGCAGCGACGCATCGAGCGCCTCGTCGAGCGTCGACTTGAACGACGCGACCAGCCCGTGCGGCAGGTTCTTGATGAAGCCGACCGTGTCGCTCACCAGCACGCGCGGCACGCTCTCGGGGTAAAGCGTGCGCACGGTGGTGTCGAGCGTGGCGAAGAGCTTGTTGGCGACCAGCACCTCGCTGCCGGTGAGGGCACGCATCAGGGTCGATTTGCCGGCGTTGGTGTAGCCCACCAGCGCCACGCTGGCGAGCCCCTGGTGCGCCTGCCGGCGCGCGCGCTGCGTCTTGCGCTCGACGTCCATCGCGGCGATTTCCTTCTGTAGTTCGGCGATGCGGTCGCGGATCTTGCGCTTGTCCAGTTCGGTGTGCGACTCGCCGGCACCGCGCCCGCCGACGCCGCTGCGCTGCCGACCCTGCGGCCCCGCGAGTTTGGCCGCCTCGCGCAGGCGCGGCGCCAGGTAGCCCAGGCGCGCGATCTCCACCTGCGCGCGCGCAGCGGGGGAGCGCGCGTTGCGGTGGAAGATCTCGAGAATGACCATGGTGCGGTCCATCACCTGGCAGCCGGCCTCGTTTTCGAGGTTGCGCGCCTGCGACGGCGAAATCTCGTGGTCGACGAAGATGACGTCGATCGGGTGGGGCGAGACCACGTCGTCCAGCCCTTCGACGAAGTTGGAGAGGCGATGCAGGGGGTTCTGCGGCTCGCGGTCGGGTTCGCTTGTGCCGCCCGGTTCGCCGTTCACGAAGCGGCGTATCTCCTGCCGCTTGCCGACGCCCAGATACGCCGTCGAGTCGAAGCCGGAACGCTTTTGCGTGAACGCGCGGGTGACCGTGAATCCCAGTGTCTTCGCCAGTTCGCGCAGTTCGGTCAGCGACGCCTCGAATTCAACGTCGCTCACCCCCGGCAGCTGCACCGACGCCACGACGGCGTACTGGGGCTTTTCCTTGACTTCTTTTTGCATGCGGTGCGGACTTCTGTCGGATGGGCGAAGCCGGGCATTATCCGCCAATGTAATCATCCTTTCACGCCGGGCGTTTCCCGGCCGCCCCATCCAGCCGTTGCAGGATTTCCTTCAGCCACGCCCCGTGTTCCGGCTTCATCACGCAGGCGCGCAGGCAGGTGATCGCGTCCGCGTCCCAGGCACGCACCGGCTTGAACGGCTCCAGCATGGCCCTGGGCATGGCGACAAGGGCCAGATGCAGATCGCGTTCCCGGGCGGCCTGGAAAACCCGGCGTGTCCTGGCCGTGGCCAGGCTGGCGGTGTCGGCGCGCACGGCCCAGACGACGACGTCGAGCTGCGGCGGGGACAGCGGGACGAAGCGCTCATCCTGCGCCAGCGCATGGTGCAGCGCCAGCGCGGCGGCGCGGCCGGCTTCCAGTCCGCGGGCGAATTCGCCGCCGCGGACCAGGGGCAGCAGCCGCAGGGTGGTCCACAAGGCCACGGCGGCGGCGCCGGGGCGCGAGCATTCCAGGGAGATTTCCCCCAGGTGGGGGTCGGCGCTGCCCAGATAGGTATACGGCGAGTCATGCCGGTAGACCTGCCGGACGTGTGCGTCGCGGAACAGGATGCAGCCGCAGCCGTAGGGCTGCAGGCCGTGCTTGTGAGGATCGACGGCGATGGAATCGGCTTGGGACAGGGCGTCGAAGGCGCGTCGGGCGTCGCCGTCCAGGTTGGCCGCGAGGGTGAAATAGCCGCCGTAGGCGGCATCCACGTGCAGGCGGAAGGCGTGGCGCTGGCGCAGGGCCAGGATGTCGTGAAGCGGGTCCACGGCGCCGGTGGCCGTGGTGCCCAGGGTGGCCACCACGGTTCCCACCGTGCCCTTGGCCAGCGCGCGTTCCAGGGCTGCGATGCCCATGCGCCCCAGGTGATCCGCCGCAACCGGGTGGAAGGGCGCACCCAGCACGCCCGCCAGCCGCGCGTGGCTGTAATGGGCCTGGGTCGAGGCGGCGATGCCCCGGCCGTGGCCGAGTTCCCGCGCCACCCAGAGCGCTTCGAAGTTGGCCAGCGTGCCGCCGCTGCACAGGTGCCCGAGGTGGATTCCCCAACCGAACATGGCCGCGATCCGGGCCACCGCCTCCCGTTCCATGCGCGAACTGGCGCGGCCGCCGTCGTAGGCGTGATTGTTGGGGTTGAGGCCGAGGCTCAGGGAATAGGCCAGCCGGGCGGCAGGGTGGGGCGGCTTCTGCATGTGCCCCAGGTAGAGCGGGTGATGATAGGGGTCGGTATCGCGCAGGCGTTCCGCCGCCGCGAGCAGGGCCTCGCGCAGGCCGGCGGGGAGCGCGCCGGGGCGGGCGTCCGGCAGTTCGGCGAAGCCGGCGTCGAGGATGGCCAGGGCTTCGTCGAGCAGTTCGAGTTCCGCTTTCCGTCCGGATGTCATGATTGAGGCCTTGTCTGCGGGCGTAAACTGGCCGCCGCCCGGTCAGTCGCGCTTGAGCAGGTCGCGCACCGCCCGTTCGATTTCCGGGTGGTCGAATTCGCGCCCGCCGATTGCGCCGGCAACGATGCGGCCCTGCCGGTCGATCAGATAGGTGGTCGGCAAGCCGGCCACCCCCCACGCCTGCATGGTCCTGCCATGGGGGTCGAGCAGGATCGGGAAGGACGGGGGGCTTTCCATCCGGCTGCTGAAGGCATGCACGGTGTCGGCGTCCTCGCCCACGTCCACTGCCAGCACGACGAAATTATCCCCGCGCAGCTTTTGCGCCAGGCGTTCCATCGAGGGCATTTCGCGGCGGCAGGGCGGGCACCAGGTGGCCCAGAAGTTGACCAGCACGACCTTGCCCTTGAGCGCCGCCAGGTCGTGAAGCTGGCCATCGAGATCCTTCAGCTTCAGTGCCGGGGCGGGGTTTTTTGCCGCTGCCGCGGTCAGGCTGTGGGACAGGGGAGGCAGGCCGGCGGCGAGCGCGGGTACGCCGAGCGCCAGCAGCAGCGCGCCCAGCAGGTTTACGGTCCAGCCCGCAAGCTTAGGGTTGTCTTCGCGGGCGCGGGCGGCATGGACAGGGTTGGTTTTCATGGGGGCAGGCTGGGTTGATTCATTCATGGGGTTCATCGGGCTATCTCTCATTTCCCGCGTCTTGGCGTCGTGCCGCTGGCGGCAATTTCCGATCCGCTTTACTGCCCATGCCTGCAGGCGTCGTGCGCTTCTCTCGGCGGAACGGGGGCAGCCATCGGCCAGGCCAGCCAGTCGTCCAGGGTGGTGGGGGCGCAGTGGCTGAGGATGTGGATCGGTTTGGCGTAGCGGGCCGCGAAACCGGGAAAGGCGCGGTCGACCAGGCCGGCGTCGGCCAGCGCCCGGATATCGCCGGCGTCGCCCTCGCCGTGCTTGACCAGCGCCAGCGCTTCTGCGCCGAGATGGTGCGCGAGCCAGACCGCCAGGCTGTCGGAGGTCACCGACCAGCTTTCCGGGATGTCGGGCGCGCCCAGGCACATGCTCGAGGGCAGCCAGACCGGCGTGCGGCCGTGCGCGATGGCATCGGCGATCACCTGGGTCGTGGCGGCGGGGAGCAGATCCGGTTCCAGGTCGCACAGCATCAGACCGTATTGCTCCATCGCGAGCAGGCTCAGGCGATGCGCTGCCGCTTCGCCGAAACGGCAGCGCCGCTGCGCCGCACGCACCGCGTCGGCGAACGGCCCGCCGCCGGGCACCAGCACGACGCGGCCGCCGGCCCGCGCCAGCGCATCGAGCCAGCCGGCGAGCCACGGCGAATCATGCAGACTGCCGCCCAGTTTCACGACTCGGAGCATTGTTCCTCCGCTTGCGCGGCGGCCATTCCGCCGCCCGATTCGCGCACCAGCCTGAGCATGGCGGCCGCCTTGTCGAGGCATTCCTGATACTCCTCGTCGGCCTTCGAGTCGGCGACGATGCCGCCGCCGGCCCAGAAGCGCAGGGTGTCGCGCGCCAGCACCAGGGTGCGGATCGCGATGTTGCTGTCCATGTCGCCGTTGAACCCCAGCCAGCCCACCGCCCCGCAATACACGCCGCGCCGGTCCGGCTCCAGTTCCTCGATGATCTGCATGGCGCGCAGCTTCGGCGCCCCGGTGATCGAGCCCCCGGGGAACGACGCGCGCAGCAGCGCCACCGCATCCACGTTCCCGGCCAGACGCCCGGTTACCGTGCTCACCAGATGGTGCACCGTGGCGAAGCTCTCGATCTCGAACAGGCGCGGCACCGCCACCGAGCCCGGCGCACATACCTTGCCGAGGTCGTTGCGCAGGAGGTCCACGATCATCAGGTTCTCGGCGCGGTCCTTCAGGCTGTCGCGCAATTCCCGCGCCAGCACCGAATCCGCCTCGGGTGCAGCGGCGCGCGGACGCGTGCCCTTGATCGGCTTGGTCTCGACGCGTCCCTGCCGCACTTCCAGGAAGCGTTCCGGCGACGACGACAGGATGCGGACGTCGGGCAGGTTGAGATAGGCCGAATACGGCGCCGGGTTGAGCCGGCGCAGGGCCTGGTAGCCGAGCCAGGGATCGCCGGTGGCGGGGGCGGCGAAGCGTTGCGCGAGGTTGACCTGGTAGCAGTCGCCGGCGGCGATGTAGCGCTGGATCTGGCTGAAAGCCCGGCGATAGGCGTCGCGGGTGAAATTGCAGTTCACCGTGCCGACGCGGAACGGGCGCCGCTGCGACGCGGCGGTAGCGCCGGGGAGGGGGTTGAACAGGGCGGCCAGCCGATCCCAGGTGGCGGCGGTGCGAGGGTCGCGCCCGGCGCCGACCAGCCAGCTTGCGCGCTGCTCGTGATCGACCACGACGGCCCAGTCGTAGATGCCGACCGCCATGTCGGGGATGGCTTCGGCGTCGCGCGCGAGGCGCGGCAGGCGTTCGATGCGGCGCGCGAGATCGTAGCCGAAATAGCCGATGGCGCCGCCGGCGAATGGCAGCGGGCTTGGCTGGCCGTCGGCGGCGAGGGCCTGGCGCAGCAGGTCGAACGGGTCGTCGGGGGAGAGGCTGACGGGCGGGCCGGCGCTGTCGTGACGGCGGATCTCGGTCATGCCGCCACGGGTGACCAGCGTGGCGCTCGGGCGGGCGGCGAGGATGTCGATGCGTCCGGCGGTGCTGCGTGGCCGGCCGCTGTCAAGAAACACCGCCCACGGTTCGTCGGCGATGGCTTCGAACAGCTCGGCGCTGTCCGCGTGGTAGGGAAGGGCAGTCAGCAGCATGATTTTTCTCCAGCCAGCAGCAGGCCCGCAGCCACGGCCGGCGCGCACCAGTCGATGTGCTCGACCAGTGAACCGGCTATCGGCAGTTGCGAGAAGTTCAGCACCGGGCGTCCGCTCCTTGCCGCCAGGCGCGGGCCGAGGAAAGCGCCGGCGCCCGCCATCACCAGGGGTGCATGCGGGTCGAGCGGCACGCGCGACAGCACTTGCCGGATGGCGCGGCCGATGCGTTCCAGTTGCGTGTCGGCGAACCAGGCGGCCAGTTCCGCCCAGGCAGCATCGGACAGGTCGCCGGCATCGCGTCCGACCATGCGCGCCAGCCGGACACGGCTGGCCTCGACGGTCTTGGGCCCGCCATCGGCGCTGTCGTGCAGGTCGGCGCCGTCGGGCAGCCAGCCGAGTACCCGATGGACATCCGCGCTGGTGGCGAAGTGTTCTGCCATGAGCGGTACCCAGCGTCCCGCCACCGGCGCTTCCGGGCTCATGGCCATGACCGGGGTGCGCGCGATGCCGGTGTAGACCAGTTCGCCGGCCGCCAGGCGGTCGCTGTCGCTGGCGCTGGCGGTGGCCACCATGCGGCCGCGCAGCGGGACGATGTCGGTGGTGGTGCTGCCGATATCCACCAGTAGCGCCTCGCCCTGGCGCGAGGCCACCAGGTCGGCGGTGGCGCGCCAGTTGGCCGAGGCGACCTGGTAGGGGTGCAGGCGCGCGGAAGCGCCATCGAGCCAGCCCTCGGCGCCGGTATAGAAGCGGACGTCGCCGCTGCCGAGACGCTGGCACAGCAGTTCGACCAGGGCATGCACGCCGTCCTTGCGGGTGGCGAACAGGTCGGCCATCTCGCCGCTCATGGTGACGGCGTGGCGCAGCGGAGAACCCGGCCACGCGGCATTCCCGGCCAGGATCCGGTCGAGGGCCGCGTGCAGATGCTCCAGGCCGCGCCAGAGCGGACACGGCTCCTGCCAGACCATCGCGACGCGGCCGTCGGCCTCGATGCGCGCGGCCTTCAGGTGCGCGCCGCCGACGTCCCAGCCGATCGTGATGTCAGTCGGCGCAGGCATGGGCCGTCTCCAGGGCGATGGGGCGCAGGCCGTGGCAGGCACGCATATCCGGCAGCGCGAGCACGCGTTGCGCCGGGTTGCAGTCGAGCGCCGCACGCAGGCCGGCGTAGGAAACGGTCGCGCGCGGATTCACCTCCAGCACCATCGGGCCGAAGGCGCCGGCGATCAGGTCGACGCCGACATAGCCCCACAGGCCGGGGATTGCGGCCGCCACCCGGGCGGCCAGTGCGGCGTAACGTCCATCGCCGTCGTCCAGCGCATTGACGGTGACGCCGTGGAATTCGAAGCGGTCGCCGGACAGTCCGACATGCTGGCGGTTCACGCTCAGCAGTTGTGCCTGGCCGTCGCAGCACAGCAGGGACAGCGACAGGCTCGCGCCTGCGACGTAAGGCTGGAACACGCGCACCGCGCAGGGATGGGTGTCATGCCAGGCCTGCGCGGCGGCGGCATCGGCAAACAGCAGGGTGTCCTCGCAGCCGATGCCGTCGTCGGGCTTGGCCACCACGGCGCCCGTCAGCAGGTCCGGGGTGGCGAAGGTGGGCACCGTCGCCACCCCGGCCCCGGCCAGGCGGGCGGCGGTGGCGTGCTTGCTGGCGGCGAGGCGCACCGCGGCCGGCCGGCAGCCGAGCAGCCGTTTGCCGGCGGCCTCGACCTGCCGGTTGAGGGATTCCAGCAGGCCGTCGCTTTCCGGCGCCACCATCCAGGCCGCGTCGGCGGCGTCGAGGCAGCGCGTGAAATCGTAGCGGAAGCGTGCCGCGTCGGTGGCGACGACCGTCAGGCCGGGCCGTTCCGGCATGGCGAGGCGCGCATCGCGCAGGGTCAGGACTTCCATTCCCGGCAATGCGGTGAGATCATCGATCAGCGCCCGCCACATCAACTCGCCGTCGCCCAGGAAGTCGGGCAGCGCCTGTCCGGCATAGCCGCCGCCGGTGACGAATTCGAAGACGAAAACTTTCATGGCCGCTTTCTTAAGCCTGATTCCCGTGCTCGACCTGATGGGCGGGCAGGTGGTGCGCGCGCGTGCCGGCCGGCGCGACGAATACCGGGCGCTGCGCTCCGTGTTGTGCAACTCCAGCCGGCCCGAGGCCGTGGTGGAGGGCTTGCTCGCGCTGTATCCGTTCCGCCGGTTCTATGTTGCCGACCTGGATGCCATTCTCGGCCGGGGCGATCACCGGGCCGCGCTGGAAAATCTGCAGCGCGCCCATCCGGCTCTGGAATGGTGGGTCGATGCCGGCTTCGCCGATGTCGCTGCCGCCGCAAGCTGGCGATGCGGCGGCTTGGGGCGGCCGGTGCTGGGCAGCGAAAGCCTGGCTGCAGCGCCCGCACGCGGCGATTATCCCGGCGGCAGCGTGTTGTCGCTGGATTACCGCGGCGAGGATTTTCTCGGACCGGCCGATCTGCTGCGCGATGCGGCGCGCTGGCCGGACGATGTGGTCGCCATGACGCTGGCGCGGGTCGGCGCCGGCGCCGGCCCCGACCTGGCGCGCCTGGCGCAATTGCGGCGCCTGAATCCGGCCTGCCGGCTGTATGCGGCCGGCGGCGTGCGCCACGCGGCGGATCTCGCCGCGCTGGCCGCAGCCGGGATGGCCGGCGTGCTGCTGGCCTCGGCCCTCCACGATGGTGCGCTCAGTCGCGCCGAGCTCGCCGCTTTTCATGATGATCGTCCCAGGAACGCAGCCACTGGCGCCAGGGCGAGCGCCCCAGAGCCGGATCGGTGAAGCGGCCGAGCAGAGGCTGGCTGCCCTGGCTGTGCCAGGTTTCCAGATCGGGGCCGACGTATTGACACCATGACTGCGGCGTTTCGTAGAGGGTGAGTTCGCACAGTTCGGGCAGGAAATCGATCAGCCGCTCCCAGATGTAGACGCTGAGGAGTTCGGTGGTGGAGCGCCAGGCCAGCTCCGGGCCGGCGTAGTTCAGGGTGTGGTGGTCGAAGCGTTCGACCACGCGGGCGTTCACCACCCGCTTGAGATAGCCGTAATCGAGCACGCAGCCGGTGACCGGATCGATCCGGCCACGCACCTTCACGTGCAGCACGTAGCGGCCGCCGTGCAGGTTGCTGCACTTGGCGGGATGGTCGGTGAGGAAGTGGGCGGAATCGAACACCACTTCCTTGCTTACCGTCACTTCCGGGGTGTCCGGATGAAAGCGCGCCCAGACGCCGGGCATCGCCTCCAGCTCGGCCTGCAGGCCGTCGAGCAGGCGCGCGGCGTCGGCGCGCGTCAGCGTGCGCAGCAGGGGCGCGCCGCTGCCTAGGTCGTGGGTCAGGGCGCGGGTGGCCACGCCCAGCTCGCGCGCCAGATATTCGGCTGCATCCTCCGCATCGTCGGGCGAAGCGAAGGGGAGAAATAGGTAGCCGGCATGTAGTTCGCCGGCATGGGCCAGATAGGTTGCGTATTTCATACGCCGTTCCGGCGGGGGCACCCTGGCGGGTAGCCAGGGGCCGACCAGATTGCGTTTTTGCGTTACCAGACGGTTCTTCGCCACGACCCGGTGGGTACCGGGTGCGTAGTGGTATTCCTGACGGAAGCGGAAACCGTAGGGCGCGAGTTGTGCCAGATCGCAGAACAGCAGATCCAGCCAGGCGATCTCGCCCTCGACCCGGCACAGCGCGCCGCTGTCGTCGACCTTGCCGGCCAGACGCAGGCCGGCGAGAACCGCGCGCGCGGTCTCGTCCGGCACCGCGACGGGCATGGGCGGAAGGGGGGCGGCATCGGCCGCCCCGATCCTGTCCGGCGTCACCAACAGGTCGAGCGGCAGCGCGTGGCGCAGGGCATACTCCTGCAAGGTGAGGCCGCAGCAGGCGAACAGATGCTCGTGGTCGAGCTCCATTACCGTGGTTCCGCACTCCAGGCAACGCACGACGCTCTCCCGATCAGTTGTGGGCGGCGAACGGGTGACCCGCGCTACCTTTCTTGGACACGACTTCCGCTGCCGTGGGCGTGCCGGCAACGGCGCGCTTGATCGACTGCTTGGTGGCTTCGTAGTTGTAGTCCTGGATCTTGGCGTCGTCGGCGGCTTCCCAGTGAATGAACACGCCCACGCAGATGAAGAGGTCGTCGGCCTCGTCGGCGGGGATGGTGCCGTCTTCGACGCAATCCGCCACTGCCATGGCGACGCCGCGCTGGGCCGGGCCGAACATCTGCACTGCCTGCTTGGCGCCCTTGATGGTCACCTTGTTGAACATCATGGTGTTGGGCTTGCAGGGCAGGTTGGGGGCCACCACCGCCAACAGCGAGGTGAAGCCGTCCTTGTTGTTGACCAGACCGTTGCAGAACGCCGCCTCGACGGCGCTGCCGCGGGGTCCCATGATCAGGTCGATGTGCGCCACTTCGTTGCCGTCGCCCACCAGGGACTCGCCTACCATTACGCGATCGATTTTAGCCATCTTTCTCTCTCCTTGAATTGCACAGACTCGGTTGGATTGGAGCGGTCCGCCGGCGCCGAGTTATCCGCCGGCGGGCCGCTTGTTGCAACGCCTGGAAGACGTTTCGAAACATCAAATATCCGCTTGCCCTCCCGCGGGCCGGCTGGCCTCGGCGGGGTCGTCCGCCGCCGACAGCAGGCGATCCGCGAGCCAGGTGGCGACGGTCAGATCGGCGCTGGTGCCGGGGTTGACGCCGGCCGATTTCAAACCTCGATCGAGGTTCGCGAGGTGCCGCCGGACACAGTCCCAGTCGAGACATGGCGCCGTGTCGGCGACGCAGCCGCGGGCCATGCGCTGCACCTGCGCCGCGGTGGCCGCGCCAAATTTGCGCAACACGTGGCTGTCGGGAAAATCGCTCAGGTAGGCCAGGTAGACGCCGGTCAGCGCCTGCGTTTCCTCGCCCCAGCGGGCGCGGCCCTGCTTCAGCGCGGCCACGCCGAAGCGAAAGACGTCGGCATAGCCGCTGGCGTACTGGCCGGCGATGCGGTCGCGCTGCGCGGCTTCGCGCATGGCCGACAGCAGGCCCACGGTGGGGGCGGCGTGGACATCGTGGCGCGGGCTGCTGCCGAGCCCGCCCGGTGCGGCCAGGCGGATGGCGCGATAGACCCATTCGGTGTCGTCGCGCGTCGTCTCGTCGAGGTCGCGGCGCAGGCGCTGCGGCAGGGACTCGTGCGGCAGGCGGTGCTGCGCGGCATGGAGCAGCGGCACCGTCAGCAGCACGATGCCGAGGTTGGTGTTGCAGCCGACCGCCTGGCGCGTCGCCGCGATCGCGCGATAGATCCGTTCGCCGAGCGGCAGCGCGCGATCGGCCACATGCGGGGCGGCGGCTTCGGCGCTGAGCTGAAAATCGCGCGCCTGCATGCCGTGCCCGGGCGATTCGACGCTGACGTTGCCGGGCTTGAACGCGAGCACGTCGAGTTCGCAGGCGGTGCGGAAGGCTTGCGCAAGGTCTGCGGTGCCGGGCAGGGGGGGCAGGCGCGCGTTCATGCGCAACGCTCCCGCAAGGCGGTTTCCACGTGCCGGTCGAGAAAATCGTTCACCAGCAGGGCGGCCACGTCGTCTTTCACGACCGTCTGCAGACCGCGCCAGGCCGGGATGCTGTTGACCTCGATCACCGTGAGGCGGCCGTCCCGGTCGCGCATCAGGTCGACGCCGGCGTACGCCATGCCGAGGGCCTGGCTGGCTGCCTCCGCCATCCGGAACAACGCCGGGCCCGCCGGCGCCGGCAGGCAGCGGGCGCCCTGCGCCACGTTGTTGATCCAGCTGGCGCCGCGGCGGGTCATGGCGGCGCGGCTGCGGCCGCCGACCACCAGGACCCGGTAGTCCTCCCAGTTGCCGGTGGCCGAGCCGACGAAGCGCTGCAGGTAGTAGACGTCGCGGTATTCGGCCGCCGGCGGCAGGTCGGCGGGCGCGGCCAGGCGGCGCAGGCCGTTGCCCTGGGAGCCGAACAGGGGCTTCAGCACCACTTCGTGGCCGCCGGCGGCTTCCCGCATCAGCAGGGCGCGGGCCTGCGCTGCGGATTCCATTACCCAGGTGGGCGGGGTGGGGACGCCGGCCCGGTGCAGCAGCAGGCTGGTCATGGCCTTGTCCACGCTGGTTTCGATGGCGCGCACCGGGTTGTATACGGGCACCCCGGCGGCGGGCAGGGCGTGCAGGAAATCCAGGCGCAGGATCACCTGCTCCAGGGTGCCGCCGGACACCCCGCGCACGAAAGCGCCGTCCGGCAGGCGCTCCTCGAAGCCCGGCAGCACCAGACCGGCGATGCCGCGCTCCAGATCCACCCGGCATTCGCTCAGCGACAGGTTCACGGCCTGATAGCCGCGCGCGGCGAAGGCGCGGGCGAGCTTCCTGCCGTGCCAGCCCGGGTCGTCGGTGAAAAGGGCGATGCGGCCGATCATGAAAACGAACGCTCCAGCAGTTCCCCGTTCAGGCGCCCGGCCCGGAAGGTGCGGCCTGTGGTCAGGCAGGTGACGCTCACGCAGGCGGGGGCGAACAACAGGGGGTCGATCTTGTAGAAGTCGTGGCCGGCAGCCTTGAAGACCTGGGCGAAGGGCTGGCCATAGTCGCCGGACGCCTCGCTGGGCATGCGCCGGGCCAGGTCTTCCGCCGCCCCCTCCTCGCCGGAGACGAACAGGTGCACGCGGCCGCCGAACAGGATGGCGTCGTTGGTGCGGCCCATGGCGGCGAGGAAATCCGGGGAAGGCGGGCAGAGCGGTGCCGTGCCCATGCCGTCGGCGATATGCGCCACGGGGAAACCCAGGAAATGCGCCTTGTGCAGGGCCACTTCCAGCACCCGCGCCACCACCTGCACCGAACCGGCCAGGCTGCTGGTCGGGGTGAGGATCAGGGTCAGCTGCTGCGGCGCCACGCCGCATTGCTCGGCGATCTTGTCGAGCAGCGGGATAGGGGGAACCTTGCCGGTTTCCAGCACCAGGCAAGCGGATTCGGCCTGGTCCCGATAGCCCAGTTCCTGGAACAGCGTCTCCTTGCCGGCCAGGGCGCGACCGGGGCCGGAACCCAGGGCGAAGAATCCTTCCTTGCCTTCGCCGTGCGACAGACTCCAGCCGGCGTACTGGCTGCCGAGGCAGGCCAGCACCGGCTGGGCGGTCGACACGGCGAGCTCCCAGGGCCAACCGGCAAAGCTGCCCGCCGGGCCGAGGGCGACCCGGCCGAGGCCGCCCAGGCAGATCTCGGCGATGCGCCGGCCTGCCTCGATCCCGCCTGGCGCCTGGATCCCGGCGTCGATGATGCGGGTGCCGTTGGCCTGGCGCGAGACGGACAGGCGCAGCGCTTGTGCCTCACGCACCAGGTGCTCCACCAGCGGGGCGGCGAGTTGGTTGAGGCTGGGCAGGGCGGCGTTGGTGTGCTGGGTCATGGTGCTTCCGTCCCGGTGATTGCGGAAAGGGTGGAGGAAACGCGCCCGGAGCGGAGGCGCGCACGGTCGGCTTCGACCTGCGCATGCCGGGACAGGCGATCGAGAATGCGCTGGCGGAATTCCAGGGCCTGCCGTTCTGCCGCGCCGGCATCGGCAGCCGTCGCGTGCACCGTGCAGACCGGGTCGCCGGGTTCCAGCAGGGTGTCCATGCGGGGCAGGTCGGCGCTCCAGTCCGGCCAGGGGAAGCCGGCGGGCACGCGCAGGGTTGCGCCGGCGTAGGCCACGGCAACGGCGCGGCTCGCCTCCGGCTTGGGCAGGGTGACCGGCAGGCGCCCGAGGCAGGACTGGACATGCAGGTCGAACAGGGCCGGCATCGGATGCGCGTCCCAGAGTTCCAGCGTGGCGGTGGGGCGGGGGTTGAGTTCCAGCAGGCTCCAGTCGCTGTCGTTCACCACGAAATCGATGCCGTTCAAACCCCTGAGGCCGAGCGCGCCGGTGAGGGCGCGGGCCGCTGCCTGCACGGCCGGGCCGACGCCGCCGGGCGCATCGTCGAGCGCCACGGCGCCGGCGTAGGCCCAGCGTCCGGGCGCCTGGGGCGGCGCCGGCAGGAGACGGTTGAAGCCGATCGCCCGGATGTCCCGGCCGTCGGCGAGAAATAGCAGCGAGCAGGGCGTGCCGTCCACGCGGCGCTGGAAATAGACGCCGGGGCGAGCCGCGCTACCCACCGCTTCACGCACGTGGATTCCGCCGCATCCGCCGGCGCGCTTGGCCAGCCAGCCGGCGGGGTCCGCGGGCGGGGCGGACTGCACTTCGGGGAAGGGCAGTCCGAGGCGGCGCGCCAGGCTGGCGAAACGCATGGGATCGGCGCTCTCGGCCAGGACTTCCGCGGGATTGCCCAGGAGTTGGCGGCCGCAGGCCAGCCGGCTTAGCAACTCCGGCTGGGCCTCGAAGCCGGAGCCGTACACCAGCCCGAGGCAACGCTCCGCCGGACTGAGGCGCGCGGCGGCGTCGACCAGGCCCAAGGGCGCCAGGTCGCCGTTTGCGTCCAGCGGCAGCCGCTGCCAGAGCGGGGCCAGGTCGCAGGTGTCGCGGTCGGCGAAGCCGTCCATGCCCACCGCGATCCGGCCGGCGCGTGCCGCTGCCTGCGCCAGGCCGCGGCCGCTCAGGGAGACCAGGAGAAAAGCCTCTGGGCGGGCTTCAGGCAGCATGCAGGCGGGCCTCGTCCAGGCAGTCGGGGAAACCCAGGTAAAGCGGGCTCCCTGCAGCCAGCATCTTCTGCAGCAAGCCTTGCTGGACCTTGTATTTGACGTTGCCGATGGCCAGGGGACCGATGCCCACGGCCTTGCCGGCGGCGGGCAGGGGCGCGGCGTCGTCCATGAAGCCGATGCCTTCCACGCCGGCCGGCGGCACGGCATTGATGTCCGCGGCCGCCAGGAGCGCCGTGGCTCGGCCGAGATGCGCGGCCCCGAGCACCTGCACCCCGGCCTTGGCGGTAGCCAGGGCGACCTCGGCCTCGGCCAGGAGGGCGTGCTTGGCCGCGTCCGAACTGGCGTCGGCGGCCTGGATGTCGACGCCGAAGCGGCCATTGAGGAGGTCCACCGCTTCGCTGGCGCGGGCCAGGCCGTCATGGCCGGGAATCGTGACCCGGGCGCCGGCCCGTGCGGCCAGCACCGCCGCTGTCATGCCCACCGGGCCGGTGCCGCCGAACACCACCACCCGGCGGCCGTCCAGGGTCGTGCCGTGGGCCTGCGCCAGGGCCTGCTCCACCTTGGCGATCATGGCGGCGGCCGTGGTGTAGGCGCCGCTGGGGTCCGCGAACACGGAAACCTCGAACGGCGGCACCATGGCCCGGCGAGCGGCGTCCAGCATGTCGGTGGCAAGGACCGCGTCGCGGCCGCCGATGAAAATGCCGGTTCGCTTCACGCCCTTGGGGCCGCGCGAGAAAATGGCGTCCTGGGTGAAGCCGGCGATATCGGCGAGGCCGACCCCGGCGTAGGGAATCACCGCGTTCCAGCCGGCGTCGTAGGCCATGTTGACGTCGAAGGGGCTGACCCGGGCGCCCGGCGTGGCGAAATGCAGCAGATAGGGTTTTTCCATGGGCTTCATCGTTTCTTGTCTGTGGTTGCCGTGCCGCGCTTAACCATGCGCCGTGGCCAGCGCCGTGTTCGCCGCGATGCGCATATCCGCGCCGCGATTGCGGCCGGCGCAAACCATGAATTCGAGGCCGTCGGCGGCGAACTCGATGCGCGCAAACTGGGCCAGGGCGTGCGCCCGCGCTTCCGAATCCGCCAGCGCGAAACCGGTCGGTCCCCAGGAACTCTGGCCCACTCCGGCGGCGCCGTTTCCGGCCAGCCAGTCGAGGGCGCGCGCCACGCGCGGACTGGCGAAGCGGCCGCCCTGGGCCGGCGCGAAATGGTCGCCCACCACCTCCTGGATCTCGCCGATGGCGGCACCGAAGCCCGCGATATCGCCTTCCGCCAGGGACGGCATGGCCCGCATCAGCGCCAGGCGGCACAGGTGGCCGGCGCTGGCCTCGGGAAATGTCGGCAGGTTGGCGAAAGCCTGTTTTTCCGCATCGCCGTGCAGTCCCCTATAGGTGGGATCGAATACCAGCACCAGCCGCCAGTGCGCGGGGAATGTCAGGCGCGAGATCAGCGCGGGCGGCAGGTCCTGTTCTCCGCGGCCGCCGTCGACGACGAAGCCGCCATGCTCGAACAGGCCGAGGCCGATGCCGGAGCGGCCGCCGCGGCCGAGTGCGGCGGCCACCTCGCGCGGCGACCATGCGATGCCGTACAGGCGCGCCAGCGCGGTGCCGACCGCCAGGGCGAGCTGGGTGCCGGAGCCGAGCCCGGCATGCTCGGGAATGGCCTGCTGGACGAACAGGCGCACGCCGCCCTGGATGCCGAGGGCGTGCAGGGACGAGCGCGCATAGGCTTCGGCGCGGCCGGCCTGGGGCCCTTCGGCCGAGATGTGGTCGTCGGCATACGCGGTGACGGTGGTGGCGAGTTCCTCCACCGCCAGGCCGAGGCTGCCGAAATGCCGCCCGAGGCCGCCATTGAGGTCGAGAAACCCCATGTGCAGCCTTGCGGGGGCTCTTACGGTTGCGCTGCGATTGGCGGTGAGCTTCATGATCGATGTAATGGGGTTGCTTGAGGCTTTCCTGAAAGCAATCCCCATGCCATGAAAAAAAACCATACCAATCATCGCGCTAGCGTTTCGGCGGGTTTGTCGCGGTGTGACACTCTGTCACGCGGGGCGGACGGGCCGCGTGACATCCGGCCGCTGCGGCGAGCGGGTAGGCGCCGGCAAACCGCTTGATTCACCAGACAAATGGCGTCGCGCTTTGCGTGTGGCACGGAACCTGCTTGACGAGGACGCTTTCACACACATCGTCCCCGCCTCTATGTCCGATTCCTGCTGTCCTTTCTGCGGCCTCGTTTGCGACGATCTCCGCGTCGCGGCCGACGCTTCCGGCGCGCGTGCCGGAAGCCCGGCCTGTGCGCGCGCTGCCAGGCTGTTCGCCGCGCCCGCGCGCGCAACGCCCCGGCTCGCCGGCCAGCCGGTCGAGCCTGCCGCCGCCTGCCGGGCCGCTGCCGCCCTCCTGGCGCGCGCGCAGCGTCCGCTGATCGGCGGACTGGCCTGCGACGTCACCGGCCACCGCGCCGCCCTGGCGCTGGCCGAACGCACCGGCGGCGTGGTCGAGCACATGAACGGCGCCGCCCAGTTCCGCAACTGGCTGACATTCCAGGACGGCGGCTGGATGACCACGACGCTGTCGGAAGTGCGCAACCGCGCCGACCTGATCGTGCTCGCCGGCACCGATGCCAGCCGTTTTCCGCGTTTCTTCGAGCGCTGCCTGGCGCCGGAATCCCAGTTCGGCGAGCTGCACCGGCGGCTCGTTGTCCTGGGGAGCGGGCTTTTCCCGGAGGCGGCGCATTCCGTCGCGGCGGATCTCGTCATCCCGCTCCCGAGCGTGCGTCTGGGCGAACTGTGCGGCGCCCTGCGCGCGCGCCTGGCCGGCCGGCGGCTCGATGCCGACACCGTGGCCGGGGTGCCGATGGTCCAGGTCGACGCCTTGCTGGAGATGCTGCGCGCAGCGCGCTACGGCGTGCTGGTGTGGAACGCGGCGGAACTGGACTTTCCGCATGCCGACCTGGCGATCCAGGCCATGGTCGACCTGGTCAAGGATCTCAACCAGACCACGCGCTGGTCGGGCCTGCCGCTCGGCGGCAACGACGGCGACACTTCCGCTTCCCAGGTCTGCACCTGGCAGGCGGGCTATCCGCTGCGCACCGCCTTCGAGGCTTCCGGCCCGCGCTACGAACCGCTGCTGTTCGGCACCGCGCGTCTGCTGGAAGCGCGCGAGGTGGATGCGCTGCTGTGGATTTCCGCGCTCGATCCGGAACGCGTGCCGCCTGCCGCCGCCTGCCCGCGCATCGTCCTGGGCCGTCCGGACATGGTCTTTGCCGACCCGCCGGACGTATTCATTCCGGTGGCCGTGCCGGGCGTGCACCACGCCGGCTTCCTGCACCGCATGGACGGGGTGATGGCGCTGCCGCTGCAAGGCCACGCGCCCGCCGAACTGCCCAGCGTGGCCCAGGCCCTGGCCGCGATCCAGCAGGAGATGAATCATGTTGCGACTTAAAGGCGGCCGCCTCTACGACCCCGAGCACGGCGTCGACGGCCTGGTGCGCGACCTCTATGTGGAGGATGGCCGCATCGTTGCCGCGCCCGGCCCGGAGGCCCGGATCGACAGCGAGATCGACCTTTCCGGACGGGTCGTGATGGCCGGTGCCATCGACCTGCACACCCATATCGGCGGCGGCAAGATGAACATCGCCCGCGCCCTGCTGCCGGAGGACCACCGCGCCGATCCGGTGCCGGCGGCGGGCGGGATGCACGCCGGCTGCGGCCACGCCGCGCCGTCCACCTGGACCACCGGCTACCGCTACGCCGAGATGGGCTATACCGCCTGCTTCGAGCCGGCCATGCTGCCCACCAACGCGCGTCACGCCCATCTGGAAATGGGCGATATCCCGATGGTGGACAAGGGCGCCTACGCCATGCTCGGCAGCGACGACTTCTTCCTGCGCCTGCTGGCTTCCGGCAGCGACCAGCGCTTGATCAACGACTACGTCGGCTGGACGCTGGATGCCAGCCAGGCCATGGCGATCAAGGTGGTGAATCCGGGCGGCATCTCCGCTTTCAAGTTCAACGCCCGCAACCTGGACCTGGACGAGGCGCACCCGCATTACGGCGTCACCCCGCGCCAGGTGATCCGTGCCCTGGCCCGGGCCGTGCACGAGCTGGGCGTGGCGCACCCGCTGCACGTGCACGCCAGCAACCTGGGCATTCCCGGCAACGCCGACACCACGCTCGCCACCATGGCAGCGGCGGAAGGCCTGCCCATCCACCTGACCCACATCCAGTTCCACAGCTACGGCACGGAAGGCGAGCGCGGGTTTTCCTCGGAGGCGGAACGCATCGCCGATGCCATCAACCGCATGCGCAATGTGTCGGCCGACGTCGGCCAGATCCTGTTCGGCCAGACCGTCACCGCCTCCGGCGACAACATGAGCCAGCACCGCAATCGCCGTCACGCCAGCCCGGACAAGTGGGTGGTCATGGACATCGAGTGCGATGCCGGCTGCGGCGTGGTGCCGTTCAAGTACAAGGACAGGAACTTCGTCAACGCGCTGCAATGGGCCATCGGCCTGGAACTGTTCCTGCGGGTCAGCGACCCCTGGCGCATTTTCCTGACCACCGACCATCCCAACGGCGCACCTTTCACCAGCTATCCCCACCTGATCCGGCTGCTGATGGACCGGGGGTTCCGCAACGCGAAACTGGACGAGATCAATGCCGAGGCGGCGGCCCACAGCCAGCTGCGCAGCCTGGAGCGGGAATACAGTCTGTACGAGATCGCCGTCATGACCCGCGCCGCGCCGGCCCGTTCCCTCGGCCTTTCCGACCGCGGCCACCTGGGCGCAGGCGCGGCGGCGGACATCGTGGTGTACCGCGACGACGCCGACCGCGAGGCGATGTTCGAAAAGCCCGAGTACGTGTTCAAGGACGGCCAGCTCGTCGTGCGCGACGGCCGGGTGGTGAAGGCGGTCAACGGCGCCCTGCACGCGGTGAAGCCGGAGTACGACAAGGGCATCGAGAAACCCTTGAAGGATTATTTCGACCGCTACATGACGGTGAAGATGGAGCACATCCGGGTAAGCGACGACGAGATCTGCGCCTGCGGCGCCAGCAAGCTGATCCCCCATGCGTGCAAAGGGAGAGCGGCGTGATCATCAACGGCGTATTCATCGACGACACCTATGCGGAAGCCTTCGGCATGAAGGCCACCCGCATCGTCATCACCGCGGACAGCCTGACCTGGGCAAGGCATGCGGCCAACGCCGCCTTCGGCTTCGCCACCTCGGTGATCGCCTGCGGTTGCGAAGCGGCCATCGAGTGCGAACTGTCTCCGACAGACACGCCGGACGGCCGCCCCGGCGTGGCTGGCCTGCTGTTCGCGGTCTCCACCAAGGAACTGGCCAAGCAGTTGGAACGCCGCGTCGGCCAGTGCGTGCTGACCTGCCCCACCACCGCCGTGTTCGCCGGTTGCGAGGGCGAGGAGCCATTGCCGCTGGGCAAGAACCTGCGCTATTTCGGCGACGGCTGGCAGATGTCCAAGCTGATCGGCGGCCGGCGCTACTGGCGCATTCCGGTGATGGACGGCGAATTCCTGGCCGAGGAATCCACCGGCCTGTTGCGTTCCGTCGGCGGCGGCAACTTCCTGATTCTCGCCCGTTCCCGCGCCCAGGCGCTCGCCGCCTGCGAGGCGGCGGCGGCGGCGATCGCCCAGGTGCCCGGCGCGATCGCGCCTTTCCCCGGCGGCGTGGTGCGATCCGGTTCCAAGATCGGCTCCAAGTACAAGACGCTGCCGGCGTCCACCAACGATGCCTTCTGTCCGACCTTGCGCGGCGTGGCCCGATCGGAACTGGGCGCCGACGTGGAAGCGGTGCTGGAGATCGTCATCGACGCGGTCAGCGACGCCGACATGCGCGTGGCCATGAAGGCCGGCCTCGACGCGGTGTGCGCGATCGGCGCGGCGGGCGGCATCGTGCGCCTGTCGGCCGGCAACTACGGCGGCAAATTGGGACAGTTCCACTATCGTCTGCGGGAGATCCTGGCATGAGCGCCATGACACTGACTTTGCGTGCCGCCCCGGCCGGCCGCATCGACATGAGCGGCGTGCTGCCCGAAACCCTGGGCGGCCGCACCGCCGGCGACATCGCCGCGCAAACCGTGCGGCTGGACGGTAATCCCGTGGCGCTGGGCGATCTGTTCGCGGTGACGCCGGGCGAGGCCGGCGCCGCGCTGTTGATTCGTGCCGGCAGCGGCCGTCTCGATTGCCTCGGCAAGGGCATGACGGCCGGCACGCTGCGCGTCGAGGGCCCGGCCGGGCACTATGCCGGCCAGGGTCTGCGCGGCGGCGAACTGCTCATCGAAGGCGACGCCGGCGATTGCGCCGCCAACGGCATGCAGGGCGGCCTGCTGCGCATCGCCGGCAATGCCGGCGACTGGCTCGGCGCCGCGTTGATCGGCGACCGTGCCGGCATGGGCGGCGGCGTCGTCGCGGTGGCGGGCGATGCCGGCGATCGCCTCGGCGACCGCATGCGGCGCGGCCTGATCCTGGTGCGCGGCAAGGCAGGCGCAGCCTGCGGTGCGCGCTTGCTGGCCGGCACCCTGGTGGTCGCCGGAGGGTGCGCCGGCGCGCCCGGCCCCGGCCTGCGGCGGGGCAGCCTGATCCTCGGCCGGGCGCCGGCAACCATGCCGGCCACCTACAACGATGCCGGCGTGGCGGATCTGTCCTGGCTCGGCCTGCTGCGCCGCCACGCCGAAGCCATCCTGCCCGGCGTGGTGCCGGACTCGCCGCGCGCGCGCCGCCACATGGGCGACCTTGCCTGCGGCGGCAAGGGGGAAATCCTGGTGCCGGCATGAAACTGGTGTTCCTGCGCCACGGCGAATCCGAGTACAACCTGCGCGGCCTGTGCAACGCCGATCCCGGCGTGCCGGTGGCGCTGACGCCGGCCGGGCGGCTGCAGGCGCAGGCCGCTGCCGAGCGTCTGCGCGGTCTGCCGATCCGCCGCGTCTACGTCTCGCGCCTGCGCCGCGCGCAGGAAACCGCGGCCATCGTCAACGCATGCCATTGCGCCGAGATCCATGTCGACGCCCGGCTCGACGACCGCAATACCGGCTTCGAGGGGCTGCCGGTGACGCAGTACCTCAATGCCATGCACGGCGCCCCCGACCCTTTCGCGTGGAAGGCGCCCGATGGCGAGTCCTATCGCGAAATGGCGGTGCGCGTGCACGACTTTCTGGCCGAGCTGCGCGGCGTCGACGAACCCGCCGTGCTGGTGGTGACGCATCACGAGGTGCTGCAGGCCGTGGCCGGGCATTTTCAGAACCTGGACCCGGCGCGCATGTGGCAGGTCTGGATCGGCAACTGCGAAACCCTCGAATTCGGGGCAGGCTGAACCATGCTGCAATGCGGCCGCTATCGTTTCGACCTGGAGCGTCCACTGGTCATGGGCATCGTCAACGTGACGCCGGATTCGTTTTCCGACGGCGGCCGCTACGCCGATGCCGGGCGCGCCATCGAGCACGGCCTGAGGCTGCGCGAGGAGGGCGCCGACATCCTCGACATCGGCGGCGAATCGACGCGCCCCGGCGCCATGCCGGTCGATGCGGGGATGGAATTGCAGCGCGTGCTGCCGGTCGTCGCCGGCCTCGCGGCGTGCGGTGCGGCGCTGTCGGTGGACACCATGAAGACCGAGGTGATGGCGGCCGCGCTGGCCGCCGGCGCGGACATGATCAACGACGTCAATGCCCTGCGTGCGCCGGGCGCGCTGCAAGCGGTGGCGGATTCCGATTGCGGCGTCTGCCTGATGCACATGCAGGGCACGCCGCAAACCATGCAACAGGCGCCGGCGTACGGCGACGTGACGCAAGAAGTGGCGGACTATCTGCGCGCCCGTTTCGAGGCGGCACGCCAGGCCGGTATCGCGCGCGAGCGCCTGGTGCTGGATCCGGGTTTCGGCTTCGGCAAGACGCCGGCGCACAACATCGCGCTGTTTCGCGAACTGCGCCGCTTCACGCGCGATGCGCCGACGCTGGTCGGGGTGTCGCGCAAATCGCTGTTCGGCGCGCTTGCGGGCCGGACGCTGGAGCAGCGAGCGAGCGCCAGCGTCACGGCGGCGCTGCTCGCCGCGATGCGCGGCGCCGCGATCGTGCGCGTGCATGATGTCGCGTCCACGGTGGATGCGCTGAAGGTCTGGCAGGCCTTGGGCAGCGGGAACTGAGGCTTCGGTCCGACAAGGAGTTTTTGCCATGCGTGTTTATGTCCTTCCGCTGCTCGCCGTCCTGATGTTCGCCGGCCCGGCGCAGGCTGCCGATGTCAGGATCGAGAACGCCTGGGCGCGCCCCACGGTGCCGGGCCAGCGGGTGGCCGGCGCATTCATGGACATCACCGCCGAGCGCGACCTGGAACTGGTGGCGGGCGCCACGCCGGCGGCGGCATCGGTCGAACTGCATTTCATGCGCATGGACGGCGAGCGCATGGAAATGCGCGAACTGGAATCGATCAGGCTGCCCCGGGGCAAGACCGTCAGCCTGCAACCCGGCGGCCTGCACGCCATGCTGATCGGGCTGAAAGCACCGCTCGGCGGCGGCGACAGCGTGCCGATGACGCTGACCGTGCGCGATGGCGCCGGCAAGCGGAGCACGATCGGGATCACACTGACCGTGCCGGCGCCGCGCGACTGAGGCCGCGTAGAGCGCGTTGCGCCGGCGCCGCTCATCGGCGCTTCCCCGGGCCCGGCAACGCCCCCAACGCAGCAAATCCTCCGCAGGCCATGGGAATTCCCTTTGCGCAGCGCGCAGCCATCGCTTGAGCTGGCCGCCGCTTCCGCTTCGGCAGCACCCCCGGGGCATGCCTGTGCCGACTAAGTAGTAATACTGTATTGACGCAGTATTGATGCCAATTTACGGCGCTCCGGCGTGCCCCTGTAATGGATGCCTGGCCCCTCGCGCGACGCGCGGGGCCGCAAACCATAAGGAGACGCAATGAACAAATATTTTCCCCGCGCTACGCTGACGGGTGTGCTGCTGGCGGCGTTCGCCACGCTGGCGCATGCCGGCAACCGGCTCGATGTGAGCCTTGGTCTGGTCAACATCCGTCCCGACATCGAATCGCCTGTGGTCGGGGCGGATGCCACCAACGAGACCAAGCCGATCCTGAACCTGACCTATTACCTGAACGAAAACCTGGCGCTGAACACGGCCGCCGGGATCACGCGCCACACCTTCAGCGCCGGCGGTGCGACGCTGGGCAAGGCAAGCATGGCGCCGTTCCACCTGATGCTGCAATACCATTTCATGCCGAAGTCGGATTTCAGCCCCTATGTCGGCGCCGGCATCCACCACACCGTGTTCTTCGACAAGAGCGGGCCGGTGTTCGACGGCTTGCGCGGGTTTCCCGCGGATACCGGAGCGGTACTGCAGGCCGGGTTCGATTACGCCGTCAACAAGGACTATTTCATCAATTTCGATGTGAAGAAGTTTTACCTGGAAACCGATGTGCGGCCGGGCGGCGGCGGCGCCAAGATCGAGACCCTCAAGCTCGATCCGCTGCTGATCGGCCTGGCGGTCGGGCGGCATTTCTGAGACGTCCGCGCCCGCACCGGAGGGGACGGCGGGTGCGCGCGCAACCGATCCCCGAAGCGGCGCAGGGGAAACGCTCCGCTCAAGCCGCGGCCACTGATTCCGGCGGATGCCAGCGCCCAGCCGGCGGTCCGCTTGCCCTGGGGACTGACGGCGGGGAGCCGTGGCTGCATGACAGAGTGTCATTCGCGCTGTCCTGGGCGCGGGACAGGTTGCGCCCGCCAGCCGAGCCGGAACCCAGTGCCGGCCGGCCTTTGCGGCATGCCATGCGAATTGGTTCGATTGTTGCTTGGGGAGGTTATTCGTCCGGATAGCTGCCGGCAGCTTCAGGCCAGACAGCTCCGGAATGACCCGATCCGACCGGAGCGATTCATTTGGATTACCCCGCTAATCCGTTTGCCTGGGCACTGCTATCGACCGTTCTCGCCCTGATGGCGGGCCTGGTACTGTACGTTACCCGCCTCAACCTGCGCTTGCGCCATTCCAAGCGGGTGCTGGAAAACGAAATCGGCGAACGCTGCCGAGCCGAGGAAAAGCTGGCGGAAAACGAAAACCGGCTGCGCCAGATCATCGCTTCGGAGCCGGAATGCGTGAAGCTGCAAACCCTCGACGGCATCCTGCTGGAAATGAATCCGGCCGGACTGGCGCTGCTCGAAGCCGGCCAGCCGGGCGACATCATCGGCACCTCGGTCTACGACATGGTCGCGCCGGAATTCCGCGACGAATACCGCACGCTCACCGAACGGATATTTGCCGGCGAATCCGGCGTCATGGAATTCCAGATCGTCAGCCTGAAAGGCCGCCGGCGCTGGATGGAAACCCACGCCGTGCCGCTGCGCGACGGCCGCGGCAACGTGATCGCGCTGCTTGGCATCACGCGCGACATCACCGCGCGCAAGCACGCCGAGGACGAGGTGCGCCTGCATTACCGCGAGCTGGCCCATGCGGCGCGCGTCAACACGATGGGCGAGATGGCTTCCGGCCTGGCGCATGAGCTGAACCAGCCGCTTGCCGCCATTGCCAACTACTCGCGCGGCTGCCTGCGGCGCATCCGTTCCGGCGGCGGCACGGTGGAGGACCTGACCCAGGCCATCGAGCAGGTCTGCCAGCAGGCCGAGCGCGCCGGCGGCATTATCAGCAGCCTGCGCCGTTTCGTGAACAAGGAGGACAGCCCTCGCCAGCCGCAGGATCTGCATGCCATCGTGCGCGAAGCCATGCTGATTGCCGGGCCGGAAGTGAACCTGCACCAGGTCGACGTCAGGCTGAATCTGGCACCCGGCATGCCGCATGTGCTGGGCCACGCCATCCAGATCGAGCAGGTCGTGCTCAATCTGGTGCGCAACGCGGTCGAGGCGATGGGCGAGGTGCCGCCCGGACGACGCTATCTCACGCTGCGCACCTGCGTGGCGGAGGGGAAGGCGGTGGTGGAGGTGCGCGATACCGGCTCCGGGCTGCCGCGCGAAATGCAGAACCGGATTTTCGAGCCGTTCTTCACCACCAAGTCGGCTGGCATGGGCATGGGCCTGCCGATCTGCCGCTCCATCGTCGAGGCCCATGGCGGCGCCCTGATTCCCTTGCCCAACCCGAACGGCGACGGCCTCACGTTCCGCTTCACCCTGTGTCTGGCTACCGAGGAGGAAATAGATGGCTGAACAGCAAACCGTTTTCGTGGTCGACGACGATCAGGCCGCGCGCGAATCGCTGCACTGGCTGCTGGAGTCGGTCGGCCATCGGGTGTGCGGCTATTCCTCGGCGCGCGAATTTCTCAATGTCTACGACGGCGCCTCCCCTGGCTGCCTGGTGCTGGATGTGCGCATACCCGGGATGAGCGGCCTGGAGTTGCAGAGCCACCTGCTGGAGCGCGACTGGTGCCTGCCGGTCATCATCGTCACCGGCCACGGCGACGTGCCCATGGCGGTGCGTGCGATGAAAGCCGGCGCCATCGATTTCCTGCAGAAGCCGTACAACGACCAGGCCTTGCTGGACCGCATCCAGCTGGCCCTGGAACTGTGCCGGCAACGCCGCCACAGCCACGGGGAGCTGGCCCGGATCCAGGCCAACTACCGGCAATTGACGCCGCGCGAGCGGGAAGTCGCCGCGCACGTGGTGGCCGGCAAGGCCAACAAGGTGATTGCCATCAAGCTGGGTCTGAGCCCGAAGACCATCGAGGTGCACCGCGCCAACGTCATGTTCAAGATGCGTGTGAATTCCCTGCCCGAGCTGGTGCAGGTATGGATGCGCATGGAAACGCAGGCGGCGAACGAGGCCAGCCCGGTTTCCTGAAACCGCACCTGCCGCCGCAGTCCCGCGCCATTTTGCCCGGGAAGGCTGGCCGTGCCGTCAAGCGCAGGCATCCTTGCGGCGCGTGCCGGGCGGTTTCCGCCGGGCATACCCAATCCGGATTAGGGGAATCTACTCATCCGGATGCGCGCTCGTCCGACTTATTTTCATCGCTGCAATCCCATTTAATGCAGTCAACGGCATGCACTGTCGCGCGCCGCCGATCCCCCCACACACGAGAGGAAACTGACCATGTCGCAAGAAACCGTCAAAGCCGCCCTGATGCAGGCCATCGCCGGCATCCAGGGCAATCCCGGCGCCGCCAAGGTGGTATTCCGTGCCGATACCCGGCTGGAAGAGGGCGTGCGCTGCAGCGCCAGGGTGCGCGACTTTCCGCCCATCATCGTCGACGAGCCGCCCGAGCTGGGAGGGGCCGACGCCGCGCCCAATCCGGTGGAACTGCTGCTGGTCGCACTGGGCGCATGCCAGGAAATCATGTACAGCGCCTACGCCTCGGTCATGGGCGTCAAGCTCGATAGCGTCAAGGTCAATCTGCGCGGCTATCTCGACCTGCGCGGCCTGTTCGGCATGGATGGGGCCATCCCGCCGGGCTACCAGAAGATCATTTTCGAGACCGAGGTGAACAGCCCAGCCGACACCGAAACGCTCATGAAACTGGTGCAGACCGTGGAAAGCCACTGCCCAGTGATGGATAGCCTGATGCGCGCCATCGAGGTCAGCGGCCAGGTCACCCTCAACGGCAAGCTGGTGGAGGCCGAAGCGCTTCCGGTCTGACCTGAAAACAGGTGTCCGTTCGGCGCCTCCTGGCGGCCGGACGGGCACAGGAGACACACCATGCCCAAACACATCGCCATTATCGGCGGCGGTCCCGCAGGCTACGTCGCCGCTTCCCACGCCGCGGCGGAAGGCGCCAACGTCACCCTGATCGATCCGCATCCCCTGGGCGGCACCTGCCTGCATCGCGGCTGCATCCCCACCAAGACCCTGGTCGAGGTCTGCAATCTCCTAGAAAAAATGCGTCGCGCGGAAACCTACGGGCTGCGCCTCAACGGCAGCATCGAGGCCGACTGGCCGGCGATGCGCGCCAAGGCCGGGCAGGTTATCGGCCTGCTCAATCGCGGCATCGATGGCCTCATGGCGGATCGCAAAGTGGCCCATATCCAGGGGCGCGGCCGCATTGTCGACGGACGGCACGTCGAGGTGCCCGGACACGGCATGGTCGAAGCCGACGCCGTGCTGGTCTGCACCGGCTCCAGCCCCATCCGGCCGGCAAGTTTCCAGGTCGACGGCGAACGCATCGCCACCAGCGACGACCTGCTGAAATGGGACACCCTGCCGAGCTCCCTGCTCATCGTCGGCGAGGGCGTGGTGGCCTGCGAATTCGCCTTCATCATGCAAGCCCTGGGCGTGCAGGTGACCCTCACCGCCATGGGCGAGCGCCCGCTGCCTTTCCTGGATCAGGATGTCGCCAGCGTCGTGCAGCGGGAAATGCGCAAGCTCGGCATCGAATTCATCGGCCGCTGCCTGGTGGAACGGCTTGAAGCCACGCCGGACGGCGTCGCCGCCTATGCCGATGGCGAGCGGGTGGCCACCGCCGAACGCGCCCTGGTGGCGGTCGGGCGGCGTCCCCAAAGCGCGGGACTTGGCCTGGCAGAGGCCGGCGTGGCCGTGGGCCAGCGCGGCGAGATCATGACCGACAGCCTGATGCGCACCAACCTGGCGGGGCTTTATGCGGTGGGCGACGTCAACGGCCGCCTCGCACTGGCCCATGCCGCCTCGGCGCAGGCACGTCTGGCGGTGGATCACGCGCTGGGACTTGACCCCGCGCCGCTCGACGAAGCAGCCATCCCGTGGGCCGTATTCACCATGCCGGAGATCGGATGCGTCGGCCTCACCGAACGGGATGCCGTCGAAAAAGGCCATGTCGTCAGTTGCGGCCGCTTCGACCTGCGCGGCCTCGGCAAGGCCCAGGCCATGGGCGAACTGACCGGCCTGGCCAAGGTGGTGGCGGACCGCGTCAGCGGGCGCCTGCTCGGCGTCCACATCGTCGGCGCACACGCTTCCGACATGGTGCATGAGGCTGCGGTGCTGATCCGCCAGGGCGCCACCGTGCATGCCGTCACCCAAACCGTGCACGCCCATCCCACCCTGTCGGAAGCGCTGCTGGAAGCCGCCGAGGATGCGCTCGGCCAGGCCGTGCACAAACCCATGAAACGCGAGAAGACCCATCATGCCAGCACATTACCCTGAAGACCGCCTGTATCACCGCGACGCCCTCTGGCTGCTGCGCCAGGAAGGGGACGAAGCCCTGGTGGGGATCAATCATTTCGCGCAGCAAAGCCTGGGCGAGGTCGTATTCCTGGACCTGCCGCGGGTGGGCGCTGTCATTCGCCGGGATACCCCTCTCGGGACCATCGAATCCCACAAGGCCGTGTCCGACATGATCGCTCCCGTGGACGGCAGCGTGCTGGCGGTCAACCCGCGCCTGCGCGGCGAACCCGGACTGGTCAACGGCGACCCCTACGGCGAGGGCTGGGTGTTGCGCATCCGCCTGGCCGCAGCGGCGGAAACCGGCCATCTGCTGGAGGCCGGCGACTATCTCAAACACCTCGGCCTGGCAGCATGAAGGCCGGTTTTCCATTTTCAGGAGACCCCCCATGAGCTTTACCACGCAAGACCTCATCGCCCAGGCCAGATCCCAGATCACCGAGTGGGATGCCGCTACCGCCGCGCGCGAGCTGGCGGCGCGAAAAGACATCGTCCTTCTGGACGTGCGCGAGCCCGCGGAATTCGGCGAGGGGTGCATCGGCAGCGCCTGCAACGTTCCGCGCGGCGTGCTTGAGTTCAAGGTCGACCCGACCTATCCGGCCTGCGAGAAAACGCTGCTCGATCGCCAGCTGGAAATCCTGGTGTACTGCAAGACAGGCGGGCGCAGCGCCTTCGCCGCCCATACCCTGAAACAGCTGGGCTACCTTAACGTGACCTCCCTGGCGGGCGGGATCGAGGCATGGAAGAGCGCTGGCTTCGACGTGACTCCGGTGCGGGCGTGACGGCGCGGCCGCCACCCGGGAGCACGGTTGCGCGTTCGGGTGCCCCCTCGATGTAGGCCTGCGGCCCTTTCGGGGAGGCGAAGGTCAGGGAGGCGGCACAGCCGGTTTCGTTGCCATTCAAAATAGGGCTCCAGCCCCGCAAGAGAGAAACAATGCCCGCGCCGTCAGTTGCAGAGTTTTCCCGACGGCGACCCGCGCTATCAAGCAAAGCTGGATGCACGCCAAGGAGCGCGCGAAACGGCTATATTTGGCGGGCTGTGAGAAGTCGGGCGTAAAGCCGGACAAAGATTTTCTGGATGATCCAAGGTTTCCGACTGGCGCCACGAAGCCACCTCATGCCGGTTCGAGACAGGCGTGTTCGACAGCATGGAGATGGCCGGTATCGCCGGCCACAAAACCCTTCGGATGCTCAAGCGCTACGCCCACCGGCGGGCTGAGGATCTGGCGAAGAAGATGGGCTGATTCTGTTTGAAAAATGGTTCCAATATTGATACCATTTAAATATGGTCGATTCCCGGAAAGTACTTGATCAAATGAAGCGCGAGCCGGCAAACGTCCGCTTCAGCGATCTCAAGAAAGTATGTGAGGAGCATTTCGGAAAGCCGCGCCAAGCGGGAACCAGTCATGCGATCTTCAAAACTCCTTGGATCGGTGATCCCCGGATCAATATCCAGGACGACAAAGGCAAGGCCAAGGCGTATCAGGTTCGGCAGGTTCTTTTGGCAATCGACAAACTGGAGGGTATGCGCAATGAGCATTGACCACTATACATTCCGTGTCACCTGGCTACCCGAGGATGGCGAGCATGTCGGCTTGTGCGCCGAATTCCCGTCCCTGTCGTGGCTGGCCGGTACTCCCGAGTCCGCCCTGGATGGAATCCGCAAGCTTGTGGCCGAAGTGGTTACCGATATGCGGGCATCTGGCGAGCCGATTCCTGTGCCGTTCGCCGAGAAGCATTACAGCGGAGAGTTTCGCGTACGCATTCCGCCCGAAGTGCATCGCGCCCTGGCAATTCAGGCGGCCGAACAGGGCGTCAGCCTCAACCGCCTGGCAAGCGCAAAACTGTCTGCATAATCCCGCGCCTGTCTGCGCTGGCGCCGCCGGGCCAGCAGAACGGGTGTCAGCTCAAACCAGTTGCGCCGCACTCTTGGCATTACTCTCAAGTCGGCTTGGTTCATGTCCCACCGTATTCGTGAGGCGATGCGCTCCGGCGATTTTTCTCCGTTTGGCTCCTGCGGCGGTGCGGTTGAGGTGGATGAAACTTTCATCGGCCACGACAAAACCAAGAAACCCAAGGGCGAGAAGAAGGGGCGTGGCTAGTCCTTGCACCAAGACCGTTGCAATTCCCCACGTCACAACCGCCAGCACCACCGCAAAGAACGCGATCGACCACGACGACTGCTTGTGGACCCACTTGTAGACCATTTCCTCGTCCATGGGCATGCTGCCGCCCTTCCAGGGCGAGACGGCTACGCCGGAAATAGCGATGTGGGCGGGGTCGTCGCAGCCGGTGGTTTCGCTGGCGGTTTGCGTGGCTGAGACGCAGATCGCTGCGGTCTGGGCGTTTTCCTGCTGGAGTTCGACCGTGGTGGTGACGGTTTTCTTGAAGCCGCCGCCGCTGGAGGATTGGGTCTGGGTGGTGCGGGATTGCGAGACGATGATGAAGCCGAACATGGCGCCGTAGTGGCGCATGGTATGGCCGACGGTCGGAGAGCACCCTGCAAAAAAATGCGGGCCCGGAATGGGCCCGCCAAAATTTAACGGGCCGGGAGGAGATATACGAAGAGACGTGGCCCGTCAAAGCAAAACAGACAATCGCTTCATCCAGCGAAACTGGCACGCAAAGAAGCGCTGGAAGAAGGCTTCATTGTGGACTTCGGTGGAAAAACTGCCATTCGGGAAACTACCTGCCGCGGGCAGGGAATCCACGCACGGCCGGCCACGGATCCGACCGCGCGCGGGGTTCAGGCCCGGCCGCCAGGCATATGGGAGGCGTCCAGGAATTTGTCGTAATAGATGTGTTCGCTGCGCACGCCGGCCTCGGTAAGGCGCGCTATGGCGCTGTCGATCATGCCGGGCGGACCGCACAGGTAGGCGTGGCTGCTGGCCAGATCGGGGACCGCGGGCAGGAGGATGTCGGTGCAGCGTCCGCGCAGGCCTTGCCAGTCGCTGTCCTCCGGCTCCTGCGATAGTACCGGGATGAAATTGAAATGGCCGTTGCCCCTGGCCTTGATGTGCTGAATATCGTCCAGGCAATACAGATCGTTCTGGGTGCGGGCACCGAACACGAACGTTACCCGGCGCCCGAATCCTTGCATGGAAACCTGTTCCAGCAGGGCTTTGACGGGCGCCAGGCCGCTGCCGCCGGCGACGCACAGCATGGGCGCCTCCGATTCGCGCAGCCAGAAGCTGCCGAATGGGCCGTTGACGGCGACTCGGGCGCCTTCGCGGTTCGCCTCGTGCAGCCAGGAGGACATCTGTCCGCCGGGGACATGGCGAATGAAAAAGCTGACCTGATCCGCAGGCGCATTCCCGGGCGCGCTCGCGAAGGAATAGGAGCGCGCCTTCTCGATCACGCCGGGAACGGAAAGCTCGGCGTACTGGCCCGGCAAATAGGTGGGCAGCGGCTCATCCAGGCGCACCCGGATTTCGAGGATGTCGTGGGTCAGGGGGCGCGACAGGGCGATGTCGCCGGCCACGCTCTTGGCGGGCGACAGGGCCTGATTCTCCTCCATGCACACCTCGATCTCGACGTCGCTGCGCAGGCAGGCCTGGCAGGCCAGGATCATGCCCGCATCCAGTTCCTTCCCGTCCAGGACGTAGCTGAAGTCGTTGAGGGGTTTGATCTTGCCGCTGACCAGGCGGGCGCGGCACTGGCCGCAGGAGCCCACGCGGCAGTTGTGGGGCCAGGGCAGGCCGGCATCCAGCGCAGCCTTGAGGAGATTGTCGCCGGCCTTGACCTCGACACTCTTGCCACTGGGCGACAGCTTGGCGGTAAAGGGCCCTTTGCGGGCGAACAGTCCGAACACGTCACGACTCCTTTTGCATAAGTGGGCATCGCCCGGCGTGCGGCCGGGCGATGCCGGGTTGCCTCACTGATAAACCACGTCGCCCTTGAGGGAGTAGAGGATGCACAGGATTTCGTCGCGCTCCCGCTTGCCCACGTTGTGCTTGTCGAGGGCCTTGAGCACGTCGTCGCAGACGGCCACGAACTCGGTGTCGTTGATGTTCATGCCCTTGTGGGTGGTGAGCATGTCCCTGCCGGTGTAGGTCTCGGGGCCGCCGAATCCGGCGCAGCACATTTCGGTGACCAGGCGCTTGACCGTGGCCGGGTCGCTGTTGGCGTAGCGCTTGTTGACCAGCGGATTGCTCACGTGGTTGTTCCAGATGTCCTCGACGATGGCTTCGATTCCGGGGCGGCAGCCCAGGCGCTCGTAGAGGGTGGCGGTGTCCTGTTGCAGGGCGGTTTCGGTGGGTGCGTTCATCTCGATCTCCTTGGGTGGCTGGGCAGCCGGACCATTCCGGCCGCCCGAGGCCGCGCCTGGCGGCGCGGGGGATTACATGGCGTAGCTGACTTCCAGCTTCTGGCCGCTGATCGTTTCGGGGAGCACTTCGTAACCCACCTTGCGGTTGATCGCGGCGGCGATCTTGCGCTCCTCGGGGCTGGCGAAGTCGCGGTCCCAGATGGCCAGCTTCTTCTTGTAGACCGCGTGCCACAGGGGCGGAATCAGGGCCAGGACGAACTCGGTGTAGTAGCCGATACGGGCATTGGGAGCGCCGCTCGGGGTGGACGGATTGCCCACGCTGGTCAGTTCCCAGAAATGGGTTTCGCCGCGGTCATGGTGATCCGCCTGGCGGCCGATTTCGATGAAGGCCCAGCTGGTGAAGGCATTGTCGTTGTCCCAGGAATGGCGGTATTCGATGGGCTCGCCCTTGACCCGGATCAGGCCGTAGTGCTCCATGTAGTTGAGGGCCTCCAGCTCGAAGTTGGAGATCACCCACACCACCAGCATGACGGCGAGGCCGATCAGCAGGCCGTTCTGGCCTCCCGCCAGATAGCCGGCGCCGAGGAACAGGGCCACGGTGGGCAGACTCAGGAGATAGCCGCGGATCCAGCGATTGGAAAGCGAGAAGAAGGATTTGCCCATCCGCTTGAGGCGCTTCTTCTCGGTCATGATGCCGAAGTAGGACTGGCCGATATGGGAAATCACGAAGTGCTTGTACAGGCTGCGGCCGCGGGGCGCGGTGGCGGGGTCGGTGTCATCTCCCATCTTGTTGCCCTCGGGCCCCATCCAGGCACGCCCCAGTTCAAGGTGATGGTTGTAGACGTGGGCGAAGCAGAAGTGGGCGGCGCCCGACAGTGCCATCATCGCGCGCGAGATGAGGAAGCTGAAGCCCTTGGTGTGGGATAGCTCGTGCCCGAACATGATGCCCAGACCCTGATGCATGCCCACGGAGAGGGTGGCGCCGATCAGTTGCAGGCCGGTGAGGCCGCTCTGGTATTCGTATCCGTTCCACGTCATGGTCTCGACGGGGGCGCCGGACGCGTACTGGAACACGCGCCAGGCGAGCGCGATCTGCAAGCCGATGAAGCTGAACAGCTGGGCGTACATCATCAGGTTGAGGAAGGCGGGCGAGCCCACGGGCTGGCCTTTTGCGTTGGTGGCCGCACCCTTGGTGTGGAAGGCCGAGCTCAGGGTGTCCAGCATGATGTTCAGGCCGAAAATGCCCACGCCCAGCCAAACCCAGTCCCCGCCCATGAGTACGCCCAGGAGGCAGGCAAGGATGCCCAATGGGGTGTAGAGATAGACAAGATGTCCAAAAATCAGATTGCGCACGGTCTTGCTCCTTTCGTTTTCGATAGCGTTCGGGATCGAGACGGCCCGCGCTATCCCGATGGCATGGCGCAGTCCGTCTGTGGCGTATTTATATGGTGAAACGGCAGGCGGGAAAATCCGCAGTACTACGCGCGGATACGTGGTTTTACGGGGGCTTGGGAAAGCCGCCCGGCTGCGGGGCGGCGGGGTTCGCGGCGCTCGACGCGCCGCCGGGGACGTCGATGCCTTTCAGCCTTTCGGCACGGCCTGCACGACCATCTCGATGAGCTGTCCCAGGGAGTGCGCGCCCATTTTTTCCATGATGCGGGCGCGATAGCCCTCCACGGTGCGTACCGACAGCCCCAGTTCGTAGGCGATGACCTTGTTGGGCTTGCCGTGGCGCAGCAGATCCAGCACTTCCTGTTCGCGCGGGGTGAGCGCGGACAGGTTGCGGGTGGTGTGGTTGCACTGGTCCTGCTGCTCCCAGATCGCATGGTATTTTTCCAGCGCGGCATGGATGGCATCCAGCAGGGTCTGGTCGTTGAAAGGCTTCTGCAGGAACTCCAGTGCGCCGGCCTTCATGGCCCGCACGGCGACGGGCACGTCGCCGTGCCCGGTGATGATGATCACCGGCAGGTGGATGCCTTGCTCCTGCAGCCGGTCCTGCAGGTCCAGGCCGCTGATGCCGGGCATGCGGATATCCAGCACCAGACAGCCGCGCATGGCGGGATCGCAGGCCGACAGGAATTCCTGGGCCGTGGCGTAGGTGCGGGCGCTCAGGCCGACCTGCTCCACCAGCCAGCGGATGGCGTCGCGTACCGCGGGGTTGTCGTCCACCACGTGGACCACGGGTTTAATCGCAGGAATGGATCGCATGTGCTTGATCCTCATCGCCGGGCAGCGTGAAACAGAAGGTGGCGCCCTGGTCGGAATTGCCTTCGAGCCAGAGCCGGCCGTTGTGGGCCTCGATGATGCTCTGGCTGATGCCGAGGCCGATGCCCAGGCCGTCGGGTTTGGTGGTGAAGAAGGGCTCGAACAAACGGTCCGCCACCGCCTGCGGGCAACCCCGTCCGCGGTCGTGAATCTCCATCCGTACCCCCCGCCTGCCTTGGCGGCGGGCCTTGATCAGGAGTTGCCGGCGCGGTTCCTCGACGCCGGCCATGGCGTCCATGGCGTTGCGCGCCAGGTTGAGCAGCACCTGTTCGATCTGGATCGGATCGGCCAGTACCCTGGGCAGGTTACGGGCCACCGCCAGTTCGACCCGCACGCCGCTTTGCTGGGCATCGGCGTGGATGAATCCTGCCACCTCCTGTATCACCTCCTTGAGGCAGACACGGCGGCGGTTCATGTCGCCCTTGCGGGCAAAATGGCGCAGGCGCCGGAAAATCTCGCCGGCCAGCTCGGCCTGGCGCACCACCTGCTCCAGGCCGTAGCGCGCCCGCTCCGCGCTGCCGTCCGGACCCGTGAGGACACGCAGGGCGGTCTGGGCGTAGGTGGTGATGGCGCACAGGGGCTGATTCAATTCGTGGGCCAGGCCCGAGGTCATTTCGCCCAGGGTGCTCAGGCGCGCCACGTGCGCCAGCTCGGCACGGTGCAGGCGGTCTTGTTCCTCGGCACGCACCAGTTCGGTGATGTCGTGCCCGGTGGAAATGAAATGGGTGACGCGCCCCTGGTCGTCCTTGAGCGGGCTGATGGTCTTTGCTTCGTGGTACAGGCTGCCGTCCTTTTTGCGGTTGATGAGGACGCCCCGGTATACGCCGCCCGTGCCGATGACCTGCCACAACTCGTCGTAGAACTTGTCGTCGTGCAGGCCCGAACGCAGGAAATAGGTTTTCTGCCCGATCACCTCTTCCTTCCGGTAGCCGGTGAGGGTTTCGAATGCGGGGTTCACATATTCGATGAAGCGTCCGCGGTCGGTGATGATGACCGCGTCGACGGCCTGCTCCAGGGCTCCCGACAGCTTGCGCATGTGGGCATCGGCCCGTTCCCGGCGCAGCTCGCTGCCCACCCATTGGGACATGAGCTTGAGGATCTCGCGGTCGGCCGAGCTGAAGGGCTTGGGGCGCGGGCTGGGGCTGGCGAAGCAGAGGGTGCCGTAGAGCTCGTTCTCGACCTGGACGCGCACCCCGATGTAGGCCTCCAGCCCGCCCAGGGTATAGCTGGGGTGATCGCGCCATTCGCTGGCCCCGGCATGTTCCAGGGCCACCGGCTCGCTGGAGAGCACGGTGCCGCCGCAATAGGTCTGCCTCAGTTCGCGGGTGCCGCCCACCGGAAACAGGCCCTCTCCGCCCACCGAGTCCAGCACCCTGAATATGTCGCCGTTGACCTGGGAGAGGATGCCGATGGGCAGGCCGAACTGCTCGCATCCCAGCTTGAGCAGGCGATTGAGCTTTTCTTCCAGGGTCAGGGAACGGTCCGAGCTGATCTCGTGAAAACCGCGCAGCACGGTGGCGTGTAGGCGCAGTTCCTTCTCGGCCCGGCAGCGCTCCCGCTCCGCCCGTATGCGGTCGGTGACGTCCTGCATGATGAGCATGATGCCGCGCTGGCCGGTGCGGTAGGTCAGGGGGGTGCAGCCTATTTCCACGAAACGGGGCGTGCCGTTGGCGGCGTGGAACTCGAATACCTCGGCTCCGGGGCGCAGGCCATGCGACGCGCAGCGGGTCAGCAGGGCGCACAGCCGTTGCCGTTCGGCGATCGGGAATAGATCGCCCAGCAGCCGCCCCAGCGCGCCGCGTTCCGCAACGTGCAGCGTGTCCTGGGCCTGCCGGTTGAGCGTGAGGATTGCGCCGGCCGGGTCCACGGTAACCACGCCGATGGGGGCATGGTCGAGCAGCTGGTCCAGGTAGTGGGATGCCTCGGGCTGCAGCAGGGGCAGCTTTTCCAGACGGATCTGGGCGGAAGACAGGGCGTTCTGATAGCGGATGCGCAGGCGCCGCCGCTCGGCCGCCTGGCGCAGGATCGCCGGCAGGCCGTCCGGTTCGTCGGTGGGCCAGGGCGTCACCTCGTTGCCCAGGAACGGGCTGAACATGAGGGTGCGCTTGAGCTGATCGCAGTCGGCGGGGCGGCTGAGGATGAGGATGGGGATGTGCTTGTCGTGCACGTGGATACGCTGGGCCACCCGCACCGGTTCTTCCAAGGCCATTCCCAGCACCACTGCGTCCACCGGCAGGCCGCCGCCTTCCATGTGGAGGAACAGGTCGTTCTGGTCGTCCAGGGCCTCCACCGCCAGCGCCGGGCGCAGCTGGCTTTTCAGCAGCCGCGCCAGCGCCCGATCCACCCCTACCAGGCTGACCAGTCCGGGAATCTCGGCGGGCGGCGCGCTCATGGCTCGTCAGACTCAGTCCGTGAGTAGGGGCTGGCCCATCAGAGCACGGCCGATCCACACGCGCAGGATATCGGTGGTGGGGGACATCAGATGGGCGGCGCGGGCATCCCGCAGCAGCCGGTGCAGACGCGAGCCGCTGCGGTATCCGATGCCGCCGCACAGGGTCATGGCCTCATTGACCATCGCCACGGCGCAGTCGGCCACCTCCACCTTGGCCGCCATCACCGCCATCAGGGCGTCGGGCTCGCCGGCGTCGAAGCTGGCGGCGGCATGGTAGGTGAGCCTGCGGGTGCGTTCGAGCATGCCCCACAGGGTGCCGAGGCGATGCTGCAGCACCGAGGTCTGGGCCAGGCTGGAACCGGTATGGGCGTGATAGCGGCGCATGAGGTGCTTGCGCGCCTCATCCAGGGCGGTGGTGGCCACGCCCAGGAAGGTGCCTGCCATGGCCATCAGGAAGTAGGGCGTCACCACGTTGAAGATGTACCAGATCTGGTCGCCTTCCTTGCCCAGCAGGTTGCTGTGCGGCACCTCCACCCCGTGCAGTTCCATGGAACGCGAGGAATTGCCGCGCATCCCGAGGCCATCCCAGGGCTGCCCCCATTTCAGGCCGGATGCGTCGGCGGGCACCACGATGCAGGAGAACTGCCCCACCGGCGCGTCCGGGTCCGCCGCCACCGCCGACACCACATAGGAATCCGCGTGGCCGCCGTTGGTGACGAAGGTCTTGGTCCCGGTCAGGCTGTAGCGCTCGGCACTCAGGGATTCCAGGCTGGTCTGGGGCAGGTAGAAATGAGCGCCGGTGCCCGCCTCGCTCAGGGACAGGGTGGTGATGTGCCGGCCTTCGCAAATGGGGGCCAGAAAGCGGACCTGCTGGTCCGGGGTGGCATTGGCCGAGATCACCGATGCGCCCACGCTGTGCATGCCGAAGCAGATGGCGGTGGAGGCGCACTCCTGGCCCAGCACTTCGCACACCCGGGCCAGGGCCAGCAGGCCGTGGCCCTTGCCGCCATAGGCCGCAGGCACCACCAGGCCGCCGAATCCCGCCTGTTGCAGCGCGCGAATGCCGGCCTCCGGCCAGCGTGCGTCGCGGTCCACCGCTTCGGTCGTGGGCGACACCACCTCCCGGGCAATCTCCTGAGCCTTGTGCAGCAGGGCTTCGAGGTGTTGCCCGGCGCCTGTCGACGCCCTGTCGGCAACCCGATCGCGTATCGATTTCACCTGCATGGGCAGTCCTCCTGCATGAGGCCGCGCCGGGCGGCGAGTTTGGAGTGGTCGGCCAATGCCTTCACCCCGGCCTGTTTGAGGGGCCGGGGTGGAGGCGCCGCCCGCGATCAATGATGCTCGATGAGCGAGAAGCTTCGTACTTTTTGTATTGGCTCGATACGGTTTGCATTGGTTCCCACTACGCAGTTGCCGCCGGCGTCGCAACCCCAGATATGATAAGCCTTGAAGTTGTGCAAGTCCTCGGGAAGTTGATCGCGGTGCGGCATTTCCCGGGCGATGAGCTTGTCCTGGCTGCCTTCCTTGAGCATCTGCTGGCGGATGTTGGCCAGTTCGGACATCAGTTCGGCAGCTTGCTTGCCGTCCCAGTAGCCCATGACGCGGCCGGTGTTGGTCTTGATTTCGTCGCTCATGTCGTTCCCCCTTAAAACCGGTCTGCGATCATGCGCAGCACCGCCCTGGGGATGACCCAGTTGCTGCCCTGCTTCTGTTCCTGGACGGCAACGAGCAAATCGTCCCGCGAGAAGTGGATGCCCTGGTCCGCGGCGAGGCCGCGATAGAGCTGGATGAAGCTTTCCTTGTCCGGCGTCTGGTCGAGCTTGGCCAGCAGGCTCTGGTCGTTCATCACGACCTCGCCAAACTGCTTGATGGATTTTTCGAACGGACGGGCCAGCTGGTCCCGTTCCAAGGCGGTTTTGAGCATGTCGATCTCCTGTGTACCCCACATTTACAGTACTGCCGAGCCCACTGCGGGCCCGGACCCCGTCCGCGCGGGCGATCCCGCTGCGGCAATCCCCGTGTTGCGGGGATGTGGGGGAGACTCTACCGACCTCGCGCGTTCAAGATAATCCGAATGTCTACGCCCGGCCATGCGTAATTGTACGCATGGCCGGCGCGCCTTCCGGGTCAGCTGGCCTCGATGCGCAGAGCCTTGGCCGGGCAGGCGGCCACCACCTGCCGCACCTGCTGCTCGCTGGCGTTTTGCGGCTGGATCAGGAACTGGCCGTTTTCCACCTTGAATACTTCAGGCAGGGTTTTTACGCAATTGCCGTTGTGGCAGCAGGCTTGGTCGTCCCAAACAACTTTCATGGTGTTTTCCTCTTTCTCTGGTGAATGGAATGGGTTCCCGCCCATCGTCGGGCACCCCGCGCATTCTTGGACCTGGGCGGGGGAATGCCTATTGGGGAAAATACTTGGCCGGCAGCGGGATACTGCGCGGCCGGCGCGGCGCTCAGGCCGTCGGGTCGTACATGTCGTGCGTGATCGCGTGGCGGTTGGCGATGAGCTCATCGATGGAGGGCTCGTCGCCGAGGGCGCGCTTGATTGCCAGTTTGGTGGCCTCGTAGTTGGTGCGGTAGAGATCCTTGTGGTCCAGCTTGGGGTCGCTGGCGCAGCGCGGGTCGATCCACACCAGGCTGACGATGCACAGGTCGTTGGCCTGATCCCGCGGCAGGGTGCCGTCGATGACGCAGTCCAGCACGGCGTCGGCGGTGGCGGCCTGCACGGTGCCGCCGAACAGGTCCACGTAGGCCATGCTTTTCATGGTGACCTTGGGCACCATCAGCGTGGCGGGGCGCACCTGCTGGTTGCAGGCGCGGATGGCGAACATGCGGGTATGGCCGGCGGTCTGCCCCATCATGTTGGCGAAGGCGTGCCCCACGGGGCCGTCCACGCTGCCGATGAGGATTTCCGGCATGGCGTCGGTGTACTGGCCTTCCCCGGCCAGAACGGTGGCCTCGCCGGTCTTGAAAACGATTTTGTTCATGGGGTTCCCTTTACAAAATGGACCGCGGCCATGGGGGCCGCGGACACGGTGCGGTTCGGGCGCGAGGCGCAAAGGCTTCTGGGTGAGCCGGGCCGGTTGCCGCCGTTCAGGGACGGCTGTTGCCGATGCTCTCCATGTAGGAATCGCTCGGATCCTGCTTCGGTACGGGATAGTTCTCGCGCTCCCGGCGAGCGTCACGCGCCAGCGCGTCGATATTGTCTCCGGTCAGGGTCTTCATGAACGCGACGAGATCCGCCTTTTCTACTTCCGTCAGATTGAGCGGAAAGATCAGGGGAGATTTGTCGGGGTTGTCCACGCCGCCCTTGTTGTAGAACTCGACGACCGCCTCCAGGGTGGAGAAAGCACCATCGTGCATGTAGGGTGCGGTGATGGCGACGTTGCGTAGGGAGGGGGTCTTGTACGCCCAGCGATCCTTGGGATCGAGCGTGACCTCGTAGCGTCCGACGTCGGGCAGCGGTTTCTCGAAGTCGTCCAGTTGTTCGTCGCTTACGTCCACGAAAACCCCCGGCGCAAGCTGTACTTTGTAAGTGGTCTTTGCCGGAGCCATGCTGCGTTGCCAGCCGTGTCCCGTGTTGTAGAACTTGTGGTCGGTGAAGAGGGCGTGCTTCTCCCCGACGGTATGGCAGGCGATGCAGCTTCCCTTGCCGCGGAATACTTCGAATCCTCGCTGCTCCCTGGCGTTGAGCGCATTCTTCTCGCCGCCGTAATACCAGCGGTCGAAGCGGGAATTTCCCGACACCATGGCGCGCTGGTAGCTCGCCAGGGCGAATCCGATGCGCTCGGCCGTCGCTTCGCCGCCGAAAGCGGCCTCGAACCGCCCTTTGTATTCGGGCATCATCTTGATCTTCTCGACGACGTAGCCGATGGACGGCATGTTCATCTCGTTCTTGGCGAGCAGCGGTGCCCAGACCTGATCCTCGAGATGGAGTTCGCGGCCTTCATGGAACAGGCTGCGCTGGTAGCCGACGTTGTACATGGCGGGCGAGTTCCGGCGAAGGCTGCGTCCCTGCAGACCGATGGCGGCTCCCAGTTCGTGCGAGGTGAAACCCTGTTCGGGGACATGGCACATGGCGCACGACATGACGTTGTTGTGCGACAGGCGGCGATCCATGAAGAGTTTCCGGCCCAGATCGATCTTTTCCTGGGTCAGCGGGTTGGCCTCGGGAATGAACAGCGGGGGCAGGCCCAGCGGAGGCGTCGGGTTGATGGGGGTGCCGGCCGAGATGGCGAGCGGGAGCAATAGACCCGCGGTCGCGAGTCCGATCAAAAGGATGTTTTTCATTTCAGTGCTGCCCCGTCTTCGAGAAGGAGAGTCAGAATGTCGTTGTAAACGACGTCCGGGTTCAAGTATGAAGCTGTATAGATTTCGCGCACATCTCCGGCGCGATCTATCAGGAAGACCTTCAATACGTGGCTCATGGTCCCAAGTGGTTGCCCGGTTTTGGGATCGAGATCGAAATACACATCCTGCCGGTATGCGTCCAGGATGGGAATCAGTTCGCGCAGCGAGGCCGTCGTCAGAAAATCCCACTGTATACCCTTCGCGGCGTTCGCATCCGCGCCGGCATAGAGCTTGAGCACTTCGGGCGTATCCCGCTCGGGATCGAACGAGAGACTGACGAGCCGGGTTTTGCCGGTGAGCTGGGGTTGTTCGCGTTCCATCCGGCTCTTGATCAGGTGGAACACCGTATAGGCGTAGGGGCAGCCGTTGGGATCGGCGCAACTGGAGTAAATGAAAGACAGCAGGGTAACCTTGCCGCCGCCAAAGGAATCGGCGAGTGCACGGACGCGGCCCTCGGTATCCAGAACCTGACCGCTGGCAGCGTGCTGGATTTTTTGCAGGGTATAGGTTCCCGGCGGATGGATGTCGTAATCGAAAATCAGCTCGCCGCTTGCATTGGGGTCTTTGACCGGGGCGGCGGCTGCATGGCTGGGCAGAGAGGCGCAGGCCAGGGAAAGCGGAAACAGCAGAGACAAAAGAGACTTGAAAACTCCCCCCCCCCGCGAGGGGGGGGGGAGTGCCCGTATCACGATATTGGCACTCTGGTATGACATGACAACCTCTTGGTGTTTATTTGCTCAACAGATCGGTCAATGCAAGCTTGTTCTGCGTGCTTGCACCGTCGAGCCTGGCCTGGAGAGGCTGCAGCTCTTTCAGGTTGATCGCCTGGAACTTCATGTGGTGAGCGCGACCGAGCTTTTCCTTGTAGAAGTCGATCGAGAACACTTCGGCAAGTTTCTTGCCATCCCAGTTGTACATCTTCAGGAGTTGCTCGTCACCCTTGCCCTTCTTGTCCCAGTTGCCGAGCAGCGAAGTGGTGAAATACACACGCTTGCCGTCGAAGGATTGCGACACCATGTTGACCTGCGAGGCAATTTTTTTCTTGTAGATCATCTTCGGTTTCATGGGATTGGAGAAATCCCAGTACTGTGTCACGCCATCCAGGAAGGTGTTGGCCCACAAGCCCTTGCCGTCGGCACTGAGCGAGATGTCGACGGGCAATGGAACGGGGCTTTCGGTCTTGATGGTGCCCACGTCATAGGCCTGCCATTCCTTGCTGCTGTCCTGCTTGACGACCCACAGCTTGCCGGTCAGCGCAGCCGCGGTAACGGCCCAGTTGTCGCCCTCCTTCAGCGACCAGCGGATTTCCAGCGGCGCACCCGGTACTTCGAAGACCTTCTTCGGCTTCAGGGTCTTGGCGTCCCAGATCGCCATGGTCTTGCCGAAATGCTTCATCGCCTCGGGGTCCTTGACCAGTTTGCCCATGTCCATCATGTAGTTGTTCCAGCCGGTGAAGCTGGAGGTCAACAGCACGTTCTGCTGCGGGTTGATGCCCAGATCGTAGCCGTAGCCGTCGGCGTACACGCCATTGAAGGTGCCGGTCGGCATGTCGATCGTGTTGATCAGCTCGCCGTCGTTGTTGTAGACGACCAGACCGGTGCGGCCGCCGTGGTCCTTGGTGTTGGACAGCGCCTGGATCAGCATGCGGCCCGGCAGGGCGTAGAAGGTGTGCGGGCCGACGAAACCGGTCTTCTCGGCGAAGTCGGTGATCGTCTTGACCAGCTTGGGCTTGGCAGGGTTGCTGTGAATATCGAAGATGAAGATTTTGTTCGAATCGAGCGCACCCGCCCACATGTAGCGGCGGTCGTCGGTGAAGCCCATGTGGTGCGCTTCGCCGCGGTCGCCCGTGGAGAGAGTGGCAATGATCTTGCCGAAGGTCTTGGAACCGGGGCGGACGTCGACGGTGACGAGCTTGTCGGAACCGTCGCCGATGCCTTCCACGCCCAGTGTCCACACGTAGACGAGGTCTTCCTGCCCCTTGATCAGCGGGGTGAAGGGCGAGTTGCAGGTCTCGTCGGCATGCGAGAGGCTGGGCAGGGCGGCAACGCCCAAAGCGACAGTGGCAGAAACGGCGATCGCCAGGGTTTTCATGGAAAAACGGTTGTTTTCTTTAGTCATGTCAGTCTCCTTTTAAAATCCACAGAACATTGATCAAAGCCTATAGGAGCCGCGTTTCCGGAAGTCGGAGTGACGACCGGGATGGACGAAGCTACTCCGCATCGTTATAGCAACTCCCATGCCAAAGTTTTTGTTGCTTTAGGATCAATCGATTACAGGTGTCGCACAGGGTTTTCCCGTATGCGGTGCGGGACGGACTGGATTTCAGGGGCGTGACAATATGTCGCGAATCTGGGCTGCGCGCCGGATGCTGCCGGACGTGACAGAGTGTCACGCCTTTGGGCCGGGCGAATCATGCCGGTTTCTGGAAATGGCTTTTCAAACTGTTGATTGATATTGGAAATTGTTGATCCGTCCGGGATGGGCGCGCGCTGGCATGCGTATTGCTGATATCGGCGTAATCCCTATCAGGTGTTTCCCATGTCTCAAGAATCCGCCCCCCGCAGCGATCAGGCCGGCCTGCTGCCGGCCTTGCACCGGCTGCAAGATCAACTCGGTTACATCCCCGATCATGCCATCGCCGATCTGGCCAGGACATATAACGTGTCGCGCGCCGAGGTCGAGGGCGTGATCGGCTTCTACCACGATTTCCGCCGCACGCCCCCGGGACGCAGGCGCCTCCAGATGTGCCGCGCCGAGTCGTGCCAGGCCATGGGCGCCGACGCGCTGGCCGCGCATGCCAGCGGCAAGCTGGGCGTCGGCTTCGGCGCCACCACGGCGGACGGGGCGATCACGCTGGAAGCAGCCTACTGCCTGGGCAATTGCGCCTGTTCCCCGGCGCTGATGCTGGACGGCAGGCTGTACGGCCGGATCGACGCCGAACGGCTCGACGAGCTGCTGGCGGAAGGCGGTGCGGCATGACGGTACGCATCTTCATCCCGCGCGACTCCAGCGCGGTTTCCGTCGGGGCGGAGGCGGTGGCCGCCGCGGTCGCGGCCGAGGCGGCGCGGCGCGGCACGCCGGTCGACATCGTGCGCAATGGTTCGCGCGGCCTGTACTGGCTGGAGCCGCTGGTCGAGGTCGAGGTGGCCGGACAGCGCATCGCCTACGGCCCGGTCGCGCCGCAGGACGTGCCCGCCCTGTTCGACGCCGGCTGGCTGCGGGGCGGCGCACACGCCTTGCGTCATGGCCCTTGCGAGGATATCCCCTATCTGAAGCGGCAGGCGCGCCTGACCTTCGCGCGCATGGGCCGCACCGATCCGCTGTCGCTCGACGACTATCGTGCCCATGGCGGACTGGGTGGCCTGGCGCGGGCCCTGGCGATGCCGCCCGGCGACATCGTCGGCGCCGTCGAAGCGTCCGGTCTGCGCGGCCGCGGCGGCGCGGGCTTTCCCACCGGCATCAAGTGGCGCACGGTGCTGAACGCCGGCAGCGGCCGGAAATACATCGTCTGCAACGCAGACGAAGGCGACTCCGGCACGTTCTCCGACCGCATGCTGATGGAAGGCGATCCCTACTGCCTGATCGAGGGCATGCTCATCGCCGGCCTCGCGGTGGGGGCGGACACCGGCTACATCTACCTGCGCTCGGAATATCCGGATGCCTGGGACGTTCTCGGGGATGCCATCATCAACGCCATGCGCGAGGGGGTGCTGGGCGACAGCGTGCTCGGTTCGGGGCGCCGTTTCGTGCTCAATCTGGTCAAGGGCGCCGGCGCCTACGTGTGCGGCGAGGAGACCTCGCTGCTGGAAAGCATCGAGGGCAAGCGCGGCCTGGTGCGCGCAAAGCCGCCGCTGCCCGCGCTGCAAGGCTTGTTCGGGCAGCCGACCGTGGTCAACAACGTCATCACGCTGGCCAGCGTGCCGTGGATCCTGGCGCACGGCGGCGCTGCCTATCAGGCATACGGCGTCGGCCGGTCGCGTGGCTCCCTGCCGTTCCAGCTCGCCGGCAACCTGAAGCGCCCCGGCCTGGTGGAAGTGCCGTTCGGCGCCACCCTGCGCGAGTTGCTGTACGACTACGGCGGCGGTTCCGCCAGCGGCCGGCCGATCCGTGCAGTGCAGGTGGGCGGCCCGCTCGGCGCCTACCTGCCGGCGTCGCGCTTCGACCTGCCGCTCGATTACGAGGCCTTTGCCGCGGTCGGCGCCACGGTCGGCCACGGCGGCATCGTCGCCTTCGACGACAGCGTCGACATGGCGAAGATGGCGCGCTATGCCATGGAATTCTGCGCCATCGAATCCTGCGGCAAATGCACCCCGTGCCGCATCGGCTCGGTGCGCGGCGTGGAACTGCTGGACGGCATGCTGGCCGGGCGGACGAAGCCGGGCAACGACGACGCCCTGTTGCGCGATCTCTGCCAGACCATGCTGGAAGGATCGCTTTGCGCCATGGGCGGCATGACCCCGTACCCGGTTCTGTCCGCCCTCGATCACTATCCCGAGGACTTCGGCCTGGCGCCGAAACAAGAGGAGGCCTCAGCATGAGCCTGCATTGCCGTCACGACCGGGGCACCCCGGCACGCACCTCCACCCAGCACGTCGCCCTGCGCATCGACGGGATCCCCGTCCGCGTGCCGGCGGGAACCTCGGTCATGCACGCGGCCGCCGAGGCCGGCATCGACATCCCCAAGCTGTGCGCCACCGAACAGCTGGAAGCGTTCGGCTCCTGCCGCCTGTGCGTGGTGCAGGTGAAGGATCGGCGCGGCTACCCCGCTTCCTGCACCACGCTGGTGGAGGAGGGCATGGAGGTGACCACCGAGAACGACGCCCTGTTCCGCCTGCGCCGCGGCGTCATGGAACTGTATATTTCCGACCACCCGCTCGATTGCCTGACCTGCTCCGCCAACGGCAACTGTGAACTGCAGGACATGGCCGGCCGCGTCGGTCTGCGCGAGGTGCGCTACGCCGACGGCGACAACCACCTGGCGGAGACGGCGGATGTCTCGAACCCCTATTTCGCCTACGATCCCGCCAAGTGCATCGTCTGCTCGCGCTGCGTGCGCGCCTGTTCCGAGATCCAGGGCACGTTCGCGCTGACCACCACCGAGCGTGGCTTCGAGTCGCGCATCGCGGCGGCGGGCGGCGACGATTTCCTGTCCTCCGAATGCGTCTCCTGCGGCGCCTGCGTGGCGGCCTGCCCGACGGCGGCGCTGATGGAGAAATCGGTGATCGAGCTGGGCCAGCCGCAGCGCAGCGTCACCACCACCTGCGCCTATTGCGGCGTCGGCTGTTCGCTCAACGCCGAACTGCAGGGCGAGCAAGTGATCCGCATGGTGCCGGACCGCAAGGGCGGCGCCAACCATGGGCACGCCTGCGTCAAGGGCCGTTTCGCCTGGGGGTATGCCACCCATGCCGACCGCATCACCACGCCTATGATCCGCAAGTCCATCCGCGACCCGTGGCAAACGGTGAGCTGGGAGGAGGCCATCCAGTACACCGCTTCGGAATTCAGGCGCCTGCAAGCCCGGTACGGCGCGGAATCCGTCGGCTCCATCACGTCTTCCCGCTGCTCCAACGAGGAAACCTATCTGGTGCAGAAGCTGACCCGCGCCGCCTTCGGCGTGAACAACGTGGACACCTGCGCGCGGGTCTGCCATTCGCCGACCGGTTACGGCCTGAAGCAGACCCTGGGGGAATCCGCCGGCACCCAGGATTTCGATTCGGTGATGCAGGCCGACGTGATCCTGGTGATCGGCGCCAACCCCACCGACGGCCATCCGGTGTTCGGCTCCCGGATGAAGCAGCGCCTGCGCCAGGGCGCCAAGCTCATCATCGCCGACCCACGCACCATCGATCTGGTGGATAGCCCGCACGTCCGTGCCGCCCATCACCTCAAGCTGCGGCCCGGCACCAACGTGGCCCTGGTCAATGCCCTGGCTCACGTCGTCGCCACCGAGGACCTGGTGGACGAGGCTTTCGTGGCGGCGCGCTGCGAGCCGGAGGCTTTCGCCAAGTGGCGCGCCTTCATCGCCGATCCCCGCCACAGCCCTGAAGCCACCGAGGAAATCAGCGGCGTGCCGGCGGCAGAGGTGCGCGCCGCCGCCAGGCTGTACGCCACCGGCGGCAATGCGGCCATCTACTACGGCCTGGGCGTCACCGAGCACAGCCAGGGCTCCACCATGGTCATGGGCATCGCCAACCTGGCCATGGCCACCGGCAACATCGGCCGGCCCGGTGTGGGGGTGAACCCCCTGCGGGGCCAGAACAACGTGCAGGGATCCTGCGACATGGGCTCCTTCCCGCATGAATTGCCCGGCTACCGCCACGTCTCCGACGATGCCACGCGCAAGCTGTTCGAATCCGCCTGGGGGGTGGCACTGTCCGGCGAGCCCGGCCTGCGCATTCCCAACATGTTCGATGCCGCCATCGCCGGCAGCTTCAAGGGCCTGTACGTGCAGGGGGAGGACATCGTCCAGTCCGATCCCAACACCCGGCACGTTACCGCCGCCATGGAGTCGCTCGAATGCCTGGTGGTGCAGGACCTGTTTCTGAACGAGACCGCCAAGTTCGCCCATGTCTTCCTGCCCGGCGCTTCCTTCCTGGAAAAGGACGGCACCTTCACCAACGCGGAGCGGCGCATTTCCCGCATCCGCAAGGTGATGCGCCCTCTGGCGGCCTACGCGGACTGGGAAGTGACCCAGATGCTGGCCAATGCCCTGGGCTATCCCATGCACTACACGCACCCGTCCGAGATCATGGACGAGATCGCCCGTCTCACGCCGACCTTCCACGGCGTCAGCTACGCCAGGCTGGACGAACTGGGCAGCATCCAGTGGCCATGCAACGAGGCCCACCCGGCCGGCACGCCCACCATGCACGTGGAGGCGTTCGTGCGCGGCAAGGGACGCTTCATGCTCACCGAATACGTGGCCACGGACGAGCGCGCCAGCCGTCGCTTCCCGCTGCTGCTGACGACCGGGCGCATCCTGTCCCAGTACAACGTGGGCGCCCAGACCCGGCGCACCGCCAACACCGTCTGGCATCCGGAGGACATTCTGGAACTGCATCCGGTGGACGCGGAGGACCGCGGCATCCGCGACGGCGATTCGGTCGGCGTGCAAAGCCGCGCCGGCGAAACCGTGCTGCGCGCCAGGATAAGCGAGCGCATGCAGCCCGGCGTGGTCTACACCACCTTCCATTGGCCCGGCTCGGGCGCCAACGTGGTGACCACCGAGAACTCGGACTGGGCCACCAACTGCCCCGAGTACAAAGTGACCGCCGTGCAGGTTTCCCGCGTGGAGCATCCCTCTGTCTGGCAACAGCAGTTCGCCCGTTTCAGCGCGGAGCAGATGGCCCTGCTGGAGGCGGAATCGAAATCGAAGACGGCCCATGCGCCCGTGTGATCTGCCCGAGCCGGCCTTGATCCTGCCGCCCGCCCTGCTGGAAACGGCAGTCCATGGCAGCGGTGTGGCGTGCGTGGACACCGTGCCGGAGGAGGTTCCGGTGGCGTTGTCGTACAACGGCATTTCCCATGCGGTGATGCTGGCCAGCCCGGCCGATCTGGAGGACTTCGGTCTCGGCTTCAGCCTGAGCGAGGGGATCCTGGCGCATGCCGCCGAACTGTACGACCTGGAACTGGAAGTGGGCGAACGCGGCGTCGTCGTGCAGATGCGTATCGCCGAAGAGCGCCTGGCCGCGCTCAAGCACCGTCGCCGGGCGCTGGCCGGGCGCACCGGCTGCGGACTGTGCGGCGTGGAAAGCCTGGAACAGGTGGCGCGCGTGCTGGCGCCGTTGCCGGCGGAACCGGTCATTGCGGCCGCATCGCTGCAAAAAGCGCTGGCCCACCTGCAGCAAAACCAGCCGTTGCATGCCCGCACCGGCGGCGTGCACGCCGCCGCCTGGGCCGATCCGGCCGGCAACCTGCTGGCGGCGCGCGAGGACGTCGGCCGCCACAACGCGCTGGACAAACTGATAGGCGCGCTGGCGCGCGAGCGACGCGATCCGCGCACCGGCTTCGCCCTGATCACCAGCCGTGCCAGCTTCGAAATGGTGCAGAAGGCGGCCGGCGTCGGCATCCCGATGCTGGCGGCAGTATCCGCGCCGACCGGCTACGCCATCCGCCTGGCGCGCGAATGCGGCCTGACCCTGCCGGCTTCGTGCGCGACCGGCGCTATACGCTGTACGCGCATCCCGAACGCATCATCGAATAAACAAGGAACGAACGTTCATGAATATCGAACACCTGATCCGGATGGCCAACCAGATCGGCACCTATTTTGCGGCCGAACCCGACCGCGCCGTCGCACGCGATGGCGTGGCCGACCACCTGGCGCGCTTCTGGGAGAAACGCATGCGGCAAAATCTCTACGCCGGTTTCGACCAGGGCGCCGCGACAACGCTCGCGCCCCTGGTCAGCGAGGCGCTGACCGAGCATCGCGAACGCATTCTGGGTAAAGCCGCGTGAGCCTTGCCTTCGTCGCCCTGGGCGGCAATCTCGAGCGTCCCGCCGCACGCCTGCTCAAGGCCATGGGCGAACTGGACAATCTGCAGCAGACCCGTCTGCTGCGCGTCTCTTCGCTGTATCGCACCGCTCCGGTGGGGTACGCCGGGCAACCCGACTTCGTCAACGCCGTGGCACTGGTCGACACGGCGCTGCCGCCGCGGGCGCTGATGGCCGCGCTGCTCGCCTGCGAGGCCCGCCATGGCCGCGTGCGCGGCCAGCACAACGGCCCGCGTACGCTGGACCTCGACCTGCTGCTCTACCAGGATCGGGTACTCGAAGACAGTTTCGTCACGCTACCGCATCCACGCATGCACGTGCGTCCGTTCGTGCTGGTACCGCTGCTGGAAATCGCGCCGGACTGCGTCATCCCCCGGCACGGAGAGGCGCGTGCGCTGCTCGCAGCCTGCCCGGATCGGGACGATGCGAGGCGCATCGAGCGCGTCGCTTTCGATTGGGGGTTGCACACCCTGCGCCGGTTGGGAAAAGGCCTGGTTGCGCCGGATGGCGCGTCCCCCCTGTAGCGGCCCGCAGCGGGGCGGGCGCGCGTCCAGTTCCGTCGGTCGCCGCGCGCCTGCCGCCGACGAGCCGGACCAGAGGCGGCCGATACGCCGGACTCGGCGCTGAAAATAAATTAGAATGCGGGTTTGTCGAATTTCAGGCCCGGAAGCCTTTTCCGCCGCCGCAACCCAGCGATCCACATATAGCAATGCCAAAACATGCCTACCACGGCAGGCTTTCCGTGGTTGTTCCCGTCAAGAACGAGCAGGACAACGTCGAGCCGCTGGTGCGCGAAATAGCGGCGGCATTGTCCGGCGACACTGCGTTCGAAATCATCTACGTCGACGATGGCAGCACCGATGCCACGCAGGCGCGGTTGCAGTCGCTGAAGACCGAATTCCCGATGCTGCGGGTGATCCGTCACCGCGAATCGTGCGGGCAAAGTCGGGCGGTGACGACCGGGGTCGGCGCGGCGCGCTACGAGTGGATCGCCACCCTGGACGGCGACGGCCAGAACGACCCGGCCGACATTCCGGCGCTGCTGGCCCAACTGGCCAACCCGGCGCAGCCGGCCAACCTGGAACTGCTGGCGGGCTGGCGCGCCCGGCGCAACGACACCTTCCTGCGCCGCCTGTCGTCCAAAATTGCCAATGGCGTGCGTTCGCGCATGCTCAAGGACAATACGCCGGATACCGGCTGCGGCCTCAAGCTGTTTGCCCGTGAAACGTTTCTGCAGTTGCCCAACTTCGACCACATGCACCGCTTCCTCCCGGCGCTGGTGATGCGCAACGGCGGCGCGGTGGTATCGGTTCCGGTCCGTCACCGTGCCCGCGAACGCGGCACTTCGAAATACGGCGTGCACAACAGGCTGTGGGTCGGCATCGTCGACCTGTTCGGCGTCGCCTGGCTGCAGCGGCGGGTGCGCCTGCCGGCGATCGAGCCCGACGCCGATCTTTAGACCGTGGCAAGCCTGATTTCACGCCTGCGCCGTTGGCGATTCGGAATGCAGTCGACGCAGCGGGGCGCGCCTGCGCGCCGGACCCTGCAGCCATCGCTTTTTCGCGGCAGCGCAGCGGCGAAATCGGGATTGTCGCGCCCCCAATGAAAGTACGCGTCATCGTCAAAGGCCTGGCGCTGATGTTGAGCCTGGCGCTGCTGGGCTATCTGTTCAACGCCAGCGATCTCGGCAACAGCGTCAACGAGGCCTGGATCGACGCCCGGGTGCGCGGTCACGGAATCAACGGCGCCTTGCTGTTTCTGCTGATGGGCGGCGTGTTCACCGCCATCGGCCTGCCGCGGCAGATCATCGCTTTTCTCGGCGGCTACGCCTTCAGCGTGGGCCTGGGCACGCTGCTGGGCGCGCTGGCGGCGCTCCTGGGCTGCATATTGAGCTTCGTTTACGCGCGTTTCTTCGGCAAAGGCCTGCTGCGTGCGCGGCTGGGCGAGCGCGCCGGCCGCTTCGACCGCTTCATCCACGATCACCCGTTTTCCATGACGGTATTGATCAGGTTGCTGCCGGTGGGCAGCAACCTGCTGACCAATCTGGCGGCCGGTATTTCGAGTATCCGCCCCGCGCATTTTTTCCTCGGCACCCTGCTTGGCTATCTGCCGCAGACGCTGGTGTTCGCGCTGGTCGGCAGCGGCGTTCACATCGCGCCCGCCCTGAAGCTTGCGCTCGCCATCGGCCTGTTCCTGATTTCGGGAGCGCTGGGGGCCTATCTTTATCGCCATTTCCGGCATGGCCAGAGCCTCGACGACAAGGTCGATGCCGCGCTGGACGAAACCGACACAGGAGTTGCGCGTGAATCCCTATCGAAATGACGGGCGCGGCCTGTTGCTGCTGAGCCTGCTGCTGCTGGCGGCGTTGACCGCGGCGGCGCTGCTGACGCGGCCGCTGATCCCGATCGACGAAACGCGCTACGTCAGCGCGGCGTGGGAAATGTGGCTGCGCGGCGACTTTCTGGTGCCGTTCAAGAATGGCGAACCCTATAGCCACAAGCCGCCTTTCATGTTCTGGATGTTCCATGCGGGCTGGGCGCTGTTCGGCGTCACCGACTGGTGGCCGCGGCTGGTGCTGCCGCTGTTTTCTGCCGGCGCGCTGCTGCTGACGTATCCGCTCGCCCGCCGCCTGTGGCCGCAGCGCGCCGGTCTCGGCGGGCAGGCCGCGCTGATTCTGGTGAGCGCGCTGCTGTGGATCGTCTTTTCCACCTCGGTCATGTTCGACGTGATGCTGGCGTTCTGGGTGCTGCTGGGAATGCACGGCGTACTCGCCGCCGCCGATGGCAAGCGGCGCGGCTTCGTCATGCTGGGGATCGCGATCGGCATGGGCGTGCTGACCAAGGGCCCGGTCATCCTGCTGAACCTGCTGCCGGTCGCCGTGCTGGCGCCGTGGTGGAACCCGGGTCTGCGGTGGCGCCGCTGGTTCGGCGGGGTCGTGCTGGCGGTGCTGCTGGGGGCGGCCATTGCGCTGGCGTGGGCGATCCCGGCCGGCATGGCCGGGGGCGAGGCCTATCGCAACGCGATTTTCTGGGGCCAGACCGCCGATCGCATGGTCGAGTCTTTCGCTCACCGGCGGCCGTTCTGGTGGTACCTGCCGTTGTTGCCGCTGCTGTTGTTTCCGTGGTTCGTCTGGCCGGGATTCTGGCAGGCGCTGGCGCATCACCGGCGGGCCGGGCTGGACCGCGGCACGCGCTTTTGCCTCGCCTGGATGCTGCCGGTGTTCATCGCATTCTGCTTCATCAGCGGCAAGCAGCCGCATTATCTGGTGCCGCTGTTTCCGGCGTTTGCGCTGCTGGCTGCGCGCATACTGGCCGACCGTCCGGCTTTCCGCGTGGGCGTGCCTGCCCTGTTGGCTATGGGGCTGGGCGTGGCGTTGATGCTGGCTGCCAGCGGGAAAATTGCGGCGTTCAACGAAGAGGCCGCCGCGTTACCGGCGCTATGGCCGGGCGCGCTGCTGGCGTTGCTGGCGCTGGCGGCCTGGGTGGCCGGGCGGCGCGGCTTTTCGCCGGTGCCGAATCTGGCGCTGCTGGGGGCAGCCGCGCTGGCGCTGCTGCAGCTGGCCGCCAAACCATCGATCGACCCCCTGTACGACATCAAGGCGCTGGCGCTGGCGATCGGCGAGGTGCAGGCGCAAGGCCTGCCGGTGGCGAATGCCGCGCGATACCACGCGCAATACCAGTTTCTGGGCCGCCTGCAGGCGCCGCTGCTCGAACTGCACGGTGCCGAGCTAAAGCGCTGGCTGGCTGAGCATCCCGAAGGCTATGCGGTGATCTATCTGAAGGACAGGCAGGGGTTGGACGCGATCCCGGCGCGCCACAAGCAGGCGTATCGTGGGGGGGCGGCCGTTCTGGTGGACGCGCGTACGGCGGCCGGGCTGCTGCCCGTTCACATTGAAAACTGAGGTTCAGGCCTCGGCGTCGCGCTGCGGCAGCACCACTTCGCGCGAGGGCGAAATGGTCGAGATGGCGTGCTTGAAGATCATCTGCGCGGCCTGGTCCTGGCCTTTCAGCAGCACCACGAACTGATCGAACGATTCGATCCGCCCCATCAGCTTGATCCCGTTGACAAGAAAGACCGACACCGGGATGCGCTCCTTGCGCAGGGTGTTGAGAAAAACGTCTTGCAGGTGGTTGTATTCTTTGCTGGCCATGCTTGGCTCCCTGTCAGGTAAAGGCGGGGGTGCCCCCGCTTAAGTCATTATTAGCGGATTACTCGATTTTTGCACTGGCACGAACCGCCGTGATGGCGTCGCGGATGCGCTGCTGCTGCAACTGCTTGACGATTTCGCCGCGCACGGCATCCAGCGGCGGCAGCTGCGGTTGGCGCGTGTCGTCGAGGCGGATGACGTGGTAGCCGAACTGCGTCTTCACCGGCGTCTTGGTGGTTTCGCCCTTTTTCAGGCCGGCCAGGGCGTCGGAGAATTCCGGCACGAACGCGCGGCGGTCGGACCAGTCGAGGGCGCCGCCGTTCTTGGCCGAACCGGTATCCTTCGATTGTTTTTTGGCGAGATCCTCGAACTTGGCCTTCTTGCCGAGGTCGGCAATGATCTTCTTCGCTTCGGCTTCGGTTTTCACCAGGATGTGGCGCGCGCGGTATTCCGGCTCGGCGGGCTCGGCCTTGGCCTTGTCGTAGGCGGCCTGGATTTCCGCGTCACTCACCGGATGGGCTTTGACGTAGTCTTCCAGATAGGCTTTGGCCAGCTGGTCCTTGCGGCGGATATCCAGTATCGCGGCAAGCGGCGGCTCCTTGTCGAGCCCCTTGTCCATGGCGGCGCGCGACAGCAGTTCCAGGTTGATCAGCGATTCGCGCACGCGTGCGTCGAGCTGCGGGGTATCGGGCTGGCCCTGGGCCATTTCGCGCTTGACCAGATCGCCGTACAAGGCGGGGATTTCCTTGCCGTTGACCACGGCCAGCGGCTTGCCGCCGTCGATTGCAGGGGCGGGCGCAGCCGGGGCGGGGGTTTGCGCCTGCGCCAGCGGGGCGAGGGCCAGCAGGATCAGGGCGGGGAGAAGAGCAACGCGCATGCGGATTCCTTTCAGAGTTCTTCCGGGGTCAAGGCAGTGATCGACAGCGCATGAATCTCACGCTGCATGAGCTCACCCATGGCTTCGTACACCAGCCGATGACGGGCAAGGGTGGAGAGGTTGCGGAATCTGGGCGACACCAGTGTGAGACGGAAATGTCCGCCACCGGAGGCGGCGCCGGCATGACCCTTGTGCTGGGCGCTTTCGTCTTCCAGGGTGTAGGTTTCGGGCTCCAGCGCGGCGAGGCGCTGGCGGATCAGGTCGGCCGTGCTCATGCGGGCAACACTTTCTTGAAGGGTTTGACGCTGACGTCTGCGTAGACCCCGGCGGCCACGTAGGGGTCGGCATCCGCCCACGCCTGCGCAGCGGCCAGCGAGTCGAATTCGGCGACGATCAGGCTGCCGGAAAAGCCGGCTGCGCCAGGATCGTCGCTGTCGATGGCGGGGAAGGGGCCGGCCAGCAGCAGCCGCCCCGCCTGCTGCAAGGCATGCAGGCGCTCAAGATGCGCGGGGCGGGCGGCCAGCCGCCGGTCGAGGCTGCCGGCTCCGTCCTGTCCGACGATGGCATAGAACATTATTTCTTTTCTTCCTTGTCCAGATATTTGGTCAGCATCATGCTTTGGCCGACGACGAACACCAGCATCAGCCCCAGGCTGCCGAACAGCTTGAAGTTGACCCAGGCATCGGTCGAGAAGTTGAAGGCGACCAACAGATTTGCAACCCCCATGAAGGCGAAAAATCCGCCCCAACTCGCGTTTAACCGACTCCAGGCAATGTCGGGAAGTTCCATTTGCGCGTTCATTAAACTTTTGATGACGTTGCGGCCCATTGCGGCGGCGCCAAAAATGATGGCGGCGAAAATCCAGTACAGCACGGTCGGCTTCCATTTGATGAAGCTCTCGTCGTGCAGCCACAGGGTGGCGCCGCCGAACAGCACGATGATGCCGAGGCTGACCCACAGCATGGTTTCCACCTTGTGGCCGCGCAGCTTGACCCAGCCGATTTGCCCGAAGCTGGCGACGATGGCCACCAGGGTGGCGAGGTAGATGCCGGGTTTTTCGCTGGCGCCCAGCGGCTGCGGCAGGCCGAGTCCCGCCAGGAAGGTGCGCGTGGCCTCGGCGTTGGCATCGCCTATTTTGTAGGCGATGAAGAAGACGATGACGGGGAAGAGGTCAAACAGTAATTTCTTCATTATGTTTGCGCTTGGCGACCGGCCGCAATTCGGGAGACTGCGTATTTTGCTATGATTCCCCCTCCCGACCAAGCGCTTTTGGCCCGCTCCGCCCGATCCGATCATCGATGCTCAATATCGATCTGCATTGCCATTCCAATATGTCCGACGGTGTGTTGTCGCCCGCCGAAGTCGTCGCGCGCGCCGCGGCGAATGGCGTGCACGCGCTCGCGCTGACCGATCACGACGACGTGGCGGGAATTGCCGCTGCCCAGGCGGTGGCGGCGACGGCAGGGCTGAGGCTGATCCCGGGCGTCGAAATCTCGGTGAGCTGGGGCGGCCAGACCGTGCACATCGTCGGTCTGCGCATCGATCCGCAGCATCCCGAACTGGCTGCCGGCCTGCACGGCATCCGCCGCGGGCGCGTCGAGCGCGCCCGGCGGATGGGAGACGATCTGGCGCAGTCCGGCTTCGCCGGCGCCTACGCGGGCGCCTGCGGCTACGCGGCCAACAAGCAGCTGGTGGGGCGCACCCATTTTGCGCGCTGGCTGGTGGCGCAGGGCCACGTCCCCGACATGCGCACTGCGTTCAGGCGCTTTCTCACGCGCGGCAATCCCGGCTACGTCGAACACGAATGGACCACGCTGGAAAACGCCGTCGGCTGGATCCACGCCAGCGGCGGCACGGCGGTGATCGCGCATCCCGGGCGCTATGCGTTCAGCGCGCGCGAACTGCACCTGCTGCTGGATGCTTTCCGCGCGCTGGGCGGCGAAGGCATCGAAGTCATCAGCGGCAGCCATCACCCCACCGAATACGGCAAGTTTGCCGACCTGGCGCGCGCGTTCAGCCTCAAGGCCTCGCGCGGAACGGATTTCCATGCGCCGGGCGAGGGCGCCGATATCGGCCGCCTGCCTGCGCTGCCGCATTATTGCCAGCCGGTGTGGCAGAGCTGGCCGGAGCTGGCACCCCATTTTTCTTCTTCCCTGGCCTGAGCATCAGCATCTATGGCGCAATTCTTCAATATTCATGCCGACAATCCGCAGCCCCGACTGATCCAGCAGGCGGTGGATATCCTCAAGCGCGGCGGCGTGATCGTCTATCCCACCGATTCGTGCTACGCGCTGGGTTGCAAGATCGGCGACAAGGAAGCGGCGATGCGGCTGTTGTCGGTGCGCGGACTCGATAGCGGACATGACCTCACGCTGATCTGCCGCGACCTGTCCGAACTCGGACGCTACGCCCAGGTGGACAACACCCAGTTCCGTTTCCTGAAGGCGCACACCCCCGGCGCCTACACTTTCATCCTGCGCGGCACGCGCGAAGTGCCGAAGCGGCTGCTGCACAAGAAGCACGACACGATCGGGTTGCGGGTTCCCGCGCATCCGATCGTGCAGGCGCTGCTGGCCGAGCTGGGCGAGCCCATCCTGTCGTCCACGCTGCTGTTGTACGGCGAAGACGTGCCGCTGACGGAGCCATGGGAAATTCGCGAGCGCCTGGAGCACCTGGTCGATCTGGTCATCGATGGCGGCGCCTGCGGCCTGACCCCGACCACCGTGGTCGACATGACATCGGATGTCCCGGCGGTGCTGCGGTTCGGCAAGGGCGACACCTCGGACTTCGAGGCCTGATCCTGCATGGAATTGACCCTGATCCAAAAAATTGCCGTGTTCGCGCTGCCGGTGATTTTCGCCATCACCCTGCACGAAGCCGCGCACGGTTACGTCGCGCGCTTCTTCGGCGACATGACCGCCGCCGCGGCGGGGCGCATCTCCGCGAATCCGCTCAAGCACATCGACCCGGTGGGCACCATCCTGGTGCCGCTGGTGATCCTGCTGACCAGCAAGCTGCTGGGCGGGGGCGCGATCCTGTTCGGCTGGGCCAAGCCGGTTCCGGTCAATTTTGCCCGCCTGCGCCGCCCCAAGCAGGACATGCTGTGGGTCGCCCTGGCCGGCCCCGGCATGAATTTCGTCATGGCGCTGTTCTGGGCGCTGATGATCCAGCTCGGCCATGCGCTCGGCAACGGTTTCGCCAGCGCGCCGCTGATGCTGATGGGCGCCGCCGGCGTGTTCATCAACGTCATCCTGATGGCGCTGAACCTGATTCCGCTGCCGCCGCTCGACGGCGGCCGCATCGCCGTCAGCCTCTTGCCGATGAAGCAGGCGATGCAGTTTTCCCGGCTCGAGCCCTATGGCCTGTTCATCCTGCTCGGCCTGTTGTTCACCGGCATACTCGGCATCATCCTGTGGCCGCTGATCAGCCTGTTCATCGGCCTCGTCGCGCTGGCCGCCGGACTCGAACCCCTGCAGCTGGCCCGCCTGATCCAGGTCGTGCTGGGCTGATTCCACATTACTCTCGACTCTTCGCTCTTAACTCTCGACTCCAAAAATGTATTCCGACCGCGTTCTCTCCGGCATGCGCCCCACCGGGCGCCTGCACCTGGGCCACTACCATGGCGTCCTGAAAAACTGGCTGCGCCTGCAGAACGAATACCAGTGCCTGTTTTTCGTCGCCGACTGGCACGCGCTGACCACGCATTACGACACGCCGCAGGTGATCGAGGATAACGCGCGCGACATGGTGGTCGACTGGCTCGCCGCGGGGATCGATCCGGCGCAGGCCACGCTGTTCGTGCAGTCGCGCGTGATCGAGCATGCCGAGTTGCATCTCTTGCTGTCGATGATGACGCCGCTCGGCTGGCTGGAACGCGTGCCCACCTACAAGGACCAGCAGGAAAAGCTGGCCAGCAAGGACCTCTCGACCTACGGCTTCCTCGGCTATCCGCTGCTGATGAGCTCCGACATCCTGATCTACCGTGCCAATCGGGTTCCGGTGGGCGAAGACCAGATTCCGCATATCGAATTCACCCGGGAACTGGCGCGCCGCTTCAACCACATGTATGGCCGCGAGCCGGGATTCGAGGACAAGGCGCGCGCCGCCGTCAAGAAGCTCGGCTCGAAAAAGGCCCGGCTGTACGAGGAATGTCGCACGGCCTACCAGGAAAAGGGCGACGACGAGGCGCTGGAATCTGCCAAGGCACTGTTGAACGACGCGCAGAACCTGTCGATGAACGACCGTGAGCGCCTGTTCGGTTACCTCGAAGGCTCCGGCAAGATGATCCTCGTCGAGCCCGATGCGCTCTTGACCGAGGCGTCGAAAATGCCGGGACTGGACGGGCAGAAGATGTCCAAGTCCTACGGCAATACCATTGCCCTGCGCGAAGATCCCGAGACCGTCACCAAGAAAATCCGCACCATGCCGACCGACCCCGCGCGCGTGCGCCGCACCGACCCGGGCAATCCGGCCAACTGCCCGGTGTGGCAGTTTCACCAGGTGTATTCCGACGACGCGACCCGCCAATGGGTGACCGCGGGGTGCACCAGCGCCGGCATCGGCTGCCTCGAATGCAAGCAGCCGGTGATCGACGCCGTGCTCGCCGAGCTCGCGCCGATCCGCGAGCGTGCGCAGTATTACGAGGACAACCCCGATCAGGTGCGTAACATCCTCGCCGACGGCTGCGAGAAGGCGCAGGAGCTGGCGCGGGATACGATGCGGGATGTGCGCGAGGCGATGGGGCTGACGTTCGGCTAGAAAAGGGCGCTGCGCCGGCTCAGCTGTTGTCCGTTCCCGGTTTCATGGTACGCAGTTTCTTGGTTTCGCCCCGCCGCTGCTTGCTATCCAGGCGCCGCTTTTTGGAAGCCAGCGTCGGCCGGGTGGGGCGGCGCGGCGTCTCCGCTTCGCAGGCTGCGCGGATCAGCGCGAGCAGCCGTTGCAGCGCATCGTCGCGGTTGCGCCGCTGGCTGCGGTAGCGCTCGGCCGAGAGGATCAGCACGCCGTCTTGGGTGAGGCGGCTGCCGGCCAGGGCGATCAGGCGCGCACGCACCGCGTCGGGCAGCGAAGGCGAGCGGGCGACGTCGAAGCGCAACTGCACCGCGCTCGACACCTTGTTGACGTTCTGCCCGCCGGGGCCCGAGGCGCGCACGAAGTCTTCCTGGATTTCGCGCTCGTCGAGTTCGATCCGGGCGTTGACCCGGATCATGCGCAGGACTGCGTGGCTACCACTTCACCACGTGGACGTTGTTGAGCGTGCGCCCGAGGAAACGCTCGCCGATGGTCTGGAAGCGCAGCGGCACGTCGGTGACGTAGAAGTCGTAGCGCGGCCGGGCCGGGCCGGGGTTGGCGAGCTTCTTGTCGGCCAGCACCGCGGCGACCTGCTCGGCCATGGCTTCGGCGGAATCGACCAGCGCGACCCCCTCGCCGACCACCTGGCGCAGCAGCGGCTTCAAGAGCGGGTAATGGGTGCAGCCGAGCACCAGGGTGTCGATCTGCTCGGTCAGCAGCGGCTTCATGTATTCCTGCGCGGTCAGCCGGGTCACTTCGTGGTCGAGCCAGCCTTCCTCCACCAGCGGCACGAACAGCGCGCAGGCCTGCGAATGGATGCGCGAGTCGGGCGCGTAGTCGTGGATGGCGCGCGCGTAGGCGTTGCTGTTGATGGTGGTGGGGGTGCCGATGACGCCGATCTTGCGGCCGCCGCGAGCGGAGACCGCGCCGGCGTCGATGACGTCGAGCACCGGCACCGGCGACAGGTCCTTGACGACTTGCGAGGCCACCGCGGCCATGGTGTTGCAGGCGATGACCAGCAGCTTGACGTCCTTTTCCAGCAAAAACTGCGCGATCTGGGTGGTGAAGTGGGCGATGGTCTCGACCGACTTCACGCCGTAGGGCACGCGCGCGGTATCGCCGAAATAGACGATGTTCTCGTAGGGCAGGCGCTCCATCAGCGCGCGCACCACGGTCAGCCCGCCGATGCCGGAATCGAATACGCCGATGGGGGAGTGTGCATGCGTGGACATGGGTGGCAGGATGGCGGGATGACAGAGTCGGTATTTTACCTTCAGGGCCGCCTGCGGCGGCATCCGGCATGAGCGGCTGCGGCTGCGATTCGGTGTGCGGCGCGGCGCCGCCTGACCCGGGTTATCGGCGCGCGCTGTGGATCGCGCTGGCGCTGAACGCGCTGATGTTCGGCGTCGAACTGGCGGCGAGCTTTGCGGCGCGGTCGGTGTCGCTGCTGGCCGATGCGGTCGACTTCCTGGGCGACGCCGGCAACTACGGCGTCGCCCTGTTGGTGCTCGGGCTGGCGCCGGCGTGGCGTTCGCGCACCGCGCTGTGGAAGGGCTGGCTGATGGTCGGCTACGGCGTGTTCGTGCTCGGCAAGTCGGCCTGGCAGTGGTCGGCGGGCATCGTGCCGGAGCCGGTCATCATGGGCTGGGTGAGTCTGCTGGCGCTGGCGGTCAACGTCGGCGTGGCGGCGTTGTTGTTTGCCCATCGCGGCGGCGACGCGCAGGCGCGCTCGGTGTGGCTGTGCTCGCGCAACGACGCGCTCGGCAATCTGGCGGTGATGGGCGCGGCGGCCGGGGTATGGGCGACCGCGCGCGGCTGGCCGGATATCGCGGTGGCGCTGGTGCTGGCAGGGCTGGCGCTGAGTTCGGGCGCGTCGGTGATCCGCCATGCGCAGCGTGAGCTGCGCATGAATTAAAGACGGCGCGCGCGACGAATTGAAGGCGACTTAAGCTTTCTGCTGGCGTTCCAGCGCCCACGTCACGTGCTCGCGCACCAGTTCGGACGGGTGCTGCAGGCGCGCGCCAAGCGCCGTTTGAATTTCAGGCGAGGGCGGCGCGTTGCCCAGCGCCACCGCGATATTGCGCAGCCAGCGCGCGTGGCCGATGCGGCGGATCGGCGAACCGGCCAGCCGCTCGTTGAAATCCGTTTCGCTCCAGGCGAACAAATCCACCAGTTGCGCACTGTCGAGCCCATTCCGCACGCCAAAGTCCGGCAGCGCGGCGGTCTGCGCGAAGCGGTTCCACGGGCACACCAGTTGGCAGTCGTCGCAGCCGTAGATACGGTTGCCCAGCAGTGGGCGCAACTCCGGCGGAATGCTGCCCTTGAGCTCGATGGTGAGATAGGAAATGCAGCGCCGCGCGTCGAGCGTGTAGGGGGCGACGATGGCCTGCGTCGGGCAGACGTCGATGCAGGCCCGGCAGGACCCGCAGTGGCCGGTTTCGGGCGCGTCCACCGGCAGCGGCAGGTCGGTGTAGATCTCGCCGAGAAAAAACCACGATCCGTGCTGCCGGTTCAGCAGCAGGGTGTGCTTGCCGCGCCAGCCGAGGCCGGACTTGCTGGCGAGTTCCACTTCCAGCACTGGCGCGCTGTCGGTGAAGACGCGGAAACGGTGTTCGCCGATTTCCGCGCCGATTTTTTCGGCCAGGCTTTGCAGGCGGTTGCGCAAGACTTTATGGTAATCGCGCCCGAGCGCGTAGCGGGAGACGTAGGCAGCGTCGGCGTCATCCAGCACCGCATGCGGATCGGCAGCGGCGGGCGGAAAATAATCCAGCCGCGCGCTGATGATGCGGACGGTGCCGGGCACCAGTTCGGCCGGCCGGCTGCGCTTGACGCCGTGCGCCGCCATATAATCCATCTCGCCATGAAAACCCCGATCCAGCCATGCCAGCAAGCCCGCTTCGGCGGTACTCAACTCGCCGTCGGCAATGCCCACTGCGGCAAAGCCGAGCTCGCGCCCCCATTGCTTGATTTGCTGCGCCAGCCGGCTTAAATCCTGTTCATGCATAAACACGATGATACCGTGCGATGCCGCTGCCATCTGGCCGACGAGGCTGCGACGCTGGCCTTCGGCGCGCGGCTGGCGCGGGAACTGACGCCCGGGCTGACCTTCTACCTCGAAGGCGATCTGGGGGCGGGCAAGACCACCCTGGTGCGTGGGCTGTTGCGGGCGCTGGGCCACAGCGGGCGGGTGAAAAGCCCGACCTATACCCTGGCGGAAACCTATAGCCTGCCCGCATTTGAGCTGTATCATTTCGACCTGTATCGTTTGCACGACCCGCGCGAATGGCTGGACGCCGGGTTTCGCGATGTCAGCGGCGGCCAGGCGGTGAGTCTCATCGAATGGCCGGAGAAAGCCGCCGGCTGGCTGCCGCCGCCGGACGTGGTGGTCCGCCTGCGGATCGACGACGACAGCCGCGATGCCGAATGCGAAGCCGCCAGCCCGCGCGGCGCCCGTTACCTGGAGGCATGTTGCACGCCCTGCTGAAAACTTTCCTGTTGTGCGGTTTGCTGGCGTCGGGCTGGGCCCAGGCGCTGCAACTCAGCGCCACGCGCCTGTGGCCGTCGCCCGATTACACGCGGATCACGCTGGAGGCGGCGCAACCGGTCGCGCACAAATACTTCGCGCTGTCGAACCCCGAGCGGCTGGTGATCGACCTCGAGGGCGTGGAGGCGGGCGCCGCGCTCGACGCGCTGGCGGGACAGCTGACCGCGGAGGACCCCTATATCGGCGCCATTCGCGTGGGAATGAATCGTCCCGGGGTGATGCGCCTGGTGCTGGATCTGAAAACCGCCGTCAAACCCTCGGTGTTCCAGTTGCCGCCGCTGGGGCAATACGGCCACCGGCTGGTGGTGGACCTGTATCCGGTTCAGGCAGGCCCGGCGCAGACCGCCGATAGCGCGGCGAATCCGGCCGCGCCGCCGCAACCCGGCGTGGCCGAACAACCCAGGCCCGCCAAGCCGGCCGCGCCGCAATACGCGCGGCTGATTACGGTGGCGATCGATGCCGGCCACGGCGGCGAAGACCCCGGCGCGCTCGGCGCCAGCGGCTCGCGCGAGAAGGACATCACGCTGGCGCTGGCGAAAAAGCTCAAGCAGAAAATCGACGCCCAGGAAAACATGCGCGCCGTGCTGATCCGCGACGGCGACTACTTCGTGCCGCTGGCGCAGCGGGTCACCAAGGCGCGCGCGGTGAAGGCCGACCTGTTCATGTCGATCCACGCCGACGCCTTCATCAAGCCGCACGCGCGCGGCTCGTCGGTATTCGCGCTGTCGGAGAACGGGGCGACCTCGGTCGCGGCGCGCTGGCTGGCCAAGAAGGAAAACGAGGCGGATCTGGTGGGCGGCATCAACATCGACGTCAAGGATCCTTTTCTCAAGCGCACCCTGATCGACCTGTCGCAGACCGCCACCATCAACGACAGCCTGAAGCTGGGGCGCGCGGTGCTGAAGGAGATCGGCGGCGTCAACACGCTGCACAAGGCGCACGTCGAGCAGGCCGGGTTCGCCGTGCTGAAGGCGCCGGATATTCCGTCGATCCTGATCGAGACCGCGTTCATTTCCAACCCGGAAGAAGAGAAGCGCCTCAACGACTCCGCCTACCAGGATCGACTGGTCGACGCCATCGTCGTCGGCGTCAAGGATTACTTCGACAAGCACCCGCTGACCGCGCCGTCGCGGCTGACGCGCAATCCATGACCGGCAGCCTGCTGGGCGCGGCGGCTCCGGGATTCGAGCGGCCGCTGGAAGTGCTCGAGGCCTGCCATGGCCGCATCGCCAAACAGTGCGACACCCTGGAAAAAATACTGGCGCATCTGCCGGCGCACGGCGCCGACGCGCAGGCGCAGCAGGCCGCGCGTGCGGTGCTGGCTTACTTCGACACCGCCGCGGTGCACCATCACGACGACGAGGAGCGCAACCTGTTTCCGCTGCTGGAACGGGCGGGCGCGCCCGGCGCCTGCGATCTGGTCGAAACCCTGACGCTGGAACACGACGAACTGGCCCTGCTGTGGTGGCGCCTGAGCCCTGCCTTGCGGCAGCTCGGAGCGGGCGCGGCGAACGCGCTGGACGCGGCGCTGGCGCGCCGTTTCATTGCCCTCAATCGCAGCCATCTCGAATTCGAGAACACCCATGTGCTGCCGCTGGCGCGGCAAGCGCTCGGCGCCGCCGATGTCGAACGCCTGGGCCGCGCCATGGCGGCGCGGCGCGGCGTGCCGTTCGCGGGGCGGCCATGAGCATCCGCGTCCTGCCCGATGTGCTGATTTCGCAAATCGCCGCCGGCGAGGTGGTCGAACGCCCCGCAGCGGCGCTGAAGGAGATCCTGGAAAACAGCCTCGATGCCGGCGCCACCGAAATTCAGGTCGAACTGGAGCAGGGCGGCATCAAGCGCATTCGCGTCAGCGACAACGGCATGGGCATCGCGCGCGACGATCTGGCGCTTGCCCTGACGCGCCATGCCACCAGCAAGATCGCCAGCTTGAGCGACCTCGAACGGGTGGCGAGCCTGGGATTTCGCGGCGAGGCGCTGGCGTCGATTGCCGCCATCGCGCGGCTGCAACTGACCAGCCGCAGCGTCGATGCGGCGCACGCCTGGACGCTGCAGGCCGAAGGCGGACTGCTTGCCGCGCCCGCACCGGCGGCGCGCGCCGGCGGCACCACGATCGATATCCAGGATCTGTTTTTCAATACGCCGGCACGGCGCAAGTTTCTCAAAACCGACGCCACCGAATACGCCCACTGCGCCGAAACCGTGCGCCGCCTGGCGCTGGCGCAGCCGCAGACGGCATTCACGCTGACGCACAATGGCCGCGTGCAGCTGCGCCTGAACGCCGAGCCGGCCGCTGCGCGGGTGCGCCATGTGCTGGGCGACGCCTTCGGGCAGAACGCCATTGCGGTCGAAGCGGCGGCGGGCGCCCTCAGGCTGAACGGCTGGGTGATCCGCCCCAGCGCCGCCACCGCCGGCCGCGACAGCCAGCACGTATTCGTCAATGGCCGCTACGTGCGCGACAAGCTGATCGTCCATGCGCTGAAGGAAGCCTACCGCGACGTGCTGCACCACCAGCTGAACCCGGCGTACTGCCTGTTCATCGAGCTGCCGCCGGAAACGGTGGACGTCAACGTGCATCCGGCCAAGACCGAAATCCGTTTCCGCGACAGCCGCGGCGTGCACCAGTTCCTGTATCACGCGGTCGAGCGCCTGCTGGGGGCGCCGGTGACGGCTGGCGAGGTGCCCGCCGCCCCTGCGCCCGCATCCAGGCTGCCAGCCCATGGCGCGCCGCAGCAGGCGGCGATGCCGCTGCAGGTGGCCGAGGCGATGGCGTTTTACGCCCCCCTGGAGCGGGGTTCAGGGTTCGGACAGGGTTCGGTGGGGCTGGCCGCGCCTGCGGCGCAGGCTTTGCCTGAAGCGGGCGCGCACGACGCGCCGCCGCTCGGTTATGCGCTGGCGCAGCTGCACGGCGTCTATGTGCTGGCGCAGAACGCGCAGGGGCTGGTGCTGGTCGACATGCACGCCGCGCACGAACGGGTGGTGTATGAAAAGCTCAAGAATGCGCTCGACCGCCGCGCGGTGCCGGCGCAAACCCTGCTGATTCCACTGGTGCTCACGGTCGACGCACGCGACGTCGCGGAAATCGGCCCGCATCTGGAGGCGCTTGCCGGCATCGGTTTCGAGTTGTCGGTCACCTCGCCGACCTCGGTGGCGGTGCGCTCGGTGCCGTGGCTCCTGAAGGATGCCGACCCGGTCGAACTGACCCGCGCGGTGCTGGCCGAGGTCGCCGAATTCGGCGTGGCGCGTCTGCTGGCCGAACGTCGCAACGAACTGCTGGCGACGCTCGCCTGCCACGGCGCGGTGCGCGCCAACCGGCATCTGACGCTGCCCGAAATGAATGCGCTGCTGCGCGAGATGGAGGCCACCGAGCGAGCCGGGCAGTGTAACCACGGCCGCCCCACCTGGTTCCAGATCAGTCTCAAGGAACTCGACGCCATGTTCATGCGTGGGCGCTGATTTTGCGGCCGGCACTTTTATATATAAGCTTTGCCTGATTAACCAAGCTAGGCAGGTCATCATGAACGAACGCAAAACCATACCCATCCAGGACATCAACGAGGCCAGCAGTTGCGCCAGTGCCGAACCCTATGCGCTGATGGTGCTGGGCGATTCCATGCTGCCGGAGTTCGAAGAAGGCGAAATCATCGTCGTCGAACCGTCCGGCCTGGTCAAGGACGGCTCCTACGTGGTGGCCTACGTGAACGACGAATACATCTTTCGCCAGTTGGTGAAGCACGACGACGGCTGGATGCTGAAACCGCTCAACCCGCTGTACGAGAACATTCCGGTGCCCGATGTCGACGTGGCCAAGGGTGTGGTGATCATGAAGAAGCGGCCGGGCAAGCGCAGCGAGCAGAAGCGTTACATCTGAGCATGCCGGCGATCGATCCGGTTTATCGCAGGGGTCGTTGAATATTCGAATAAAATGGTTGACTAATATACTCGGGTATATAGACTGAAGGTGCAGTTCAGCCCTTCATCTTCATTAAAGGAGAAAGCCATGAGTGGATTGATCGCCAATTTCCCGAGCGACGGCATCGTGACCGTCAACCGTGTGGTGCTGAAGCCGGAATATACGGTGGACGACCTGCAGGAGCGCGTGGCGTTCCTGTGCGAAAACGTCAAGACCTATCACTCCGACACCGGTTTTGTGGGAGGTTTCGTCGCGCTGAACTCCGGCCAGGTGTCGAACGAAGGCTCGACCATCGGCCAGGCGGTCGAAAGCCCGATGAAGGGCAAGGAAGCACTGATCGTGACCTTCTGGACCGACTTCGAAAACCACGAAAAATCGCACCGTTCCGAAACCTTCCAGCCGCTGTTCCGCAAAGCGCTGGAGCTGTGCGAGAACGGCAACGAGGAAATCGCCTACGAAATGCTGTGGTCCGGCAAGGCTTACGGTCCCGACGAGATCGCTGCGGCACGCCAGGCCAAGGCACAGTACGCCGCCGCCTGATTCCGGCGGCTCCGATGGAAACGGCGGGACTTCCCGCCGTTTTTCATGGGCGCGTTCCGGGGACGCAAGCCCTTCGATATTGCGTGCCGCCTGCCCGACTGCGGCATAATCGACCGCCATGCCTGAGTATCTGCCTCCCGCCATTTTCCTCATGGGCCCGACCGCTGCCGGCAAGACCGCGCTTGCGGTCAGCCTGCTCGAACGCTTTCCGCTCGAAATCATCAGCGTCGATTCGGCGCTGGTGTACCGCGGCATGGACATCGGCACGGCCAAGCCCGATGCCGCCACCCTGGCGCGCGCACCGCATCATCTGCTGGACATCCGCGACCCCGCCGAAGCCTATTCGGCGGCGGCGTTCTGCGCCGATGCGCGGCGGCTGATGGCCGACATCGCCGCGCGCGGCAGGGTGCCGCTGCTGGTGGGCGGCACCATGCTGTATTTCCGCGCGCTGCTGCACGGGCTGGACGATCTGCCGCGCGCCGACCCGGCGCTGCGTAAGAAGCTGGAAAAAGAGGCCGCCGCGCGCGGCTGGCCCGCACTGCACGCCGAGCTGGCCGTGGTCGACCCGGTGACCGCCGCGCGGCTGGCACCGAACGATTCGCAGCGCATCGGCCGCGCGCTGGAGATTTTCCGGCTTGCCGGCACGCCCATGTCGGCGCTGCTCGACCGGGGCCAATCCGAATTGCCCTACCGCGTGCTGCAACTCGCCCTGATCCCGTCCGACCGCGGCGTGCTGCACCAGCGCATCGCCGCGCGCTTCGACGCCATGCTTGCCGCCGGCCTGCTCGACGAAGTGGAAACCCTGCGTCGCAGCTACGCGCTTACGCCCGATCTGCCTGCCATGCGCGCGGTCGGCTACCGCCAGGCGTGGGCCTATCTCGACGGCGCAATCGATCTGGCAGCGTTGCGCGAACAGGGCATCGCCGCCACCCGCCAGCTTGCCAAGCGCCAGCTGACCTGGTTGCGCTCGTGGCCCGATGCGGTGGAACTGGACTGTCTCGCGGACGACCTCGAGGCGCAGGCGCTGGCGCGGGTGGCCGCGCATCTGCAGACGCAATAGCGGCCGGTTACGCCTTGTCCACGGCGTCCACAGTGGCGCGGACCTGCCCGCGATGGAAGCGGATGCCGATCGAGTCGCCCGCATCGAGCGTCGCGGCATCCTGCACGATGGCGCCGTTTTCCCGCTGGACGATGCTGTAGCCGCGCGCCAGCACGCCTTCCGGATTGAGGTGGGCGAGACTGCTGGCTAGGCGCGCCAGCGTGAGCCGGCGCCGCACCCGGCCGCCTTCCATTGCGCGGCGCGCGCGCGCGTCGAGCGCGTCGAGCCGCTGCTGCTCGAGCCGGATGGCGTGCAGCGGCGTCACCAGCCGTTGATCCAGCCGTGCGATCCGCAGCTGTTCGTGCGCCAGGCGGGTGCGGACGGCGCGGTGCAGGTGCTGCGCCAAGGGGTTCAATGCGAGCTGCTGGCGGCGCAGCTGTTCGGCCGGATGGAGCAGCCGCCGCGCCAGGTAGTCCAGCCGCTGCATTTCGCCGTGCTGCCTGCGGGCGAGATGGTGGCGGAGCTGGCGCGCCAGGTGGTCCAGCTGCTGCCGCAGCTCCTGGCGCAGCGGGCTGGCCAGTTCGGCGGCCGCAGTGGGCGTGGGCGCGCGCAGGTCGGCGGCAAAGTCGGCCAGGGTGAAATCGGTTTCGTGGCCGACCCCGCTCACCACCGGCATCGGGCTGGCGGCAATCGCCCGCGCCACCGCTTCGTCGTTGAACGCCCACAAATCCTCCAGCGAACCGCCGCCGCGGCACACCAGCAGCACGTCGCACTCGGCGCGTCCGGCGGCGGTGCGGATGGCGGCGGCAATCTGCGCGCCGGCACCGGCGCCCTGCACCGGGGTGGGGTAGAGGATTACCGGCAGGCCCGGCATGCGGCGCGCCAGCGCGGTCAGCACGTCGTGCAGCGCCGCCGCCTGTGGCGAGGTGACGATGCCGAGGCAATGCGGAAAGCGCGGCAGGGCGCGCTTTTTCGCCGGATCGAACAGGCCTTCGGCCTCCAGTTTCGCCTTGAGCTTGAGGAAGGCCTCATACAGCCGGCCGGCCCCGGCGCGGCGGATCGACTCGGCGCCCAGCTGGAATTCGCCGCGCGCCTCGTACAGCGAGGGCAGGGCGCGCAATTCGATGTGGTCGCCGTTGGCGGGGGTGAAATCGGCAAACTGGTTGCGGCCGCGAAACATCACGCAGCGCACCTGCGCGTTCGCATCCTTCAGGGAAAAGTACCAATGACCCGAGGCGGCGCGGGTGAAGTTGGAAACCTCGCCTTCCACCCACAGCAGCGGCAGTTGCGATTCCAGCGCACGGCGCGCCATGCGGTTGAGCTCGCTCACGGTGAGCACGGGCAGTTCTGCGGCGCCCGGAGAGTCTTCGATCCAGTCCATGGCGCGCAGGATAGCGGGTTCATGCCGGCACGGTTCATGCACAGCCGGCAAATTCCCATAAAAAAATGTTTAAAACCCTATTGACGATAGTTGTGTTTTTGTAACTCATTGATATAAAACGACTAAGCGGATTGGTTACTTTTTGTGCCAAAACGCTTTTCCCTTTGTGGGCGGGTGTTTAGGGCGCCCGGAAAGGAGTTCCTCACAGACTTATCCACACCAATTGTGGAGAACTCGGGTCGGCACGCCAAAAAAGCACGCCCGTGCAATGGGGGCTTGCCGAACCCTGCGCGCGGGCGCTACATTTCGCCTGTTGTTTTATTGGGAGTGGTATCCAGTGCTTGCCATCATCGAGGCGGCCGGTTGGCCGGTCTGGCCGTTGATTCTGGCGTCGGTCATCGCCGTCGCCATCATTATCGAACGCGCCTACAGTTTGCGTACCCAGGAAGTGGCGCCCGCCAGCCTGCTGCTGGAAACGATCAAGGCCTATCAGGAACGCGGCGCGACGCAGGAACTGGTCGCCCGGCTGGCCGACGGCTCGCCGCTGGGGCGGATATTTGCCACCGCGCTGAAGAACGCCCACAACTCGCGCGAAGTGATGAAGGAATCCATCGAGGAATCCGGCCGCGCCGTCACCCACGAACTCGACCGTTTCCTGACCTCGCTCGGCACCATCGCCAGCATGGCGCCGCTGCTTGGCCTGTTCGGCACGGTCATCGGCATGATCGAAATCTTCGGCGCACAAACTGCAACCGGCACCAATCCCGGCCAGCTGGCGCACGGCATCTCGATTGCGCTGTACAACACCGCATTCGGCCTGATCGTGGCGATCCCGGCGATGATTTTCTACCGCTACTTCCGCAGCAAGGTGGAATCGCTGGTGGTGGACATGGAACAGCAGGCGATCAAGCTGGTGGAAATCGTCCACGGCGAACGGAAGTAAGGCCGTCATGAATTTTCGCCGAGGCCGCCGCGAGGATTATCCGGAAATCAACCTGATTCCGTTCATCGACATCCTGCTCGTCATCGTGATTTTCCTGGCGGTGACCACCACCTATGCGCGCTTTGCCGAACTCAAGATCAACCTGCCCACCAGCAGCGCCGCGCAAACGCCCAACCCGCCCAGGCAGATCGAAGTGGCGGTGGCCGAAAACGGCCGCTACCAGATCGACAACACTGCGGTCGGCGAGGCCTCGATCGACGAACTGGCCGCCGCGTTGAAAAAAGCCGCCGCCGGCCGGGACGAGCCGGTGGTGGTGATCAACGCCGATGCGCGGGCCGCGCATCAGTCGGTGGTGAACGTGATGGAAGCGGCACGCCGGGTAGGGCTGACCCGCATCACCTTCGCCACCCAGACCGCCCCTTAGGCGGTCGCATCCATGTTCTCTTTTCGGCATGTCTGGGCGCGCACCGGCGTGCTCACGCTGCTGCTCTCTCCCCTTGCCGCGCTGTTTGCCGCCGTCTCCGGGGCGCGCCGGCTGGCGTATCGCCGTGGCTGGCTGACCCCGGTTGCGGTGGGGGTGCCGGTGATCATCGTCGGCAACATCACCGTCGGCGGCAGCGGCAAGACGCCGCTGACGATCTGGCTGGTGAACCGGCTGCGCGCGCGCGGGCATCGCCCGGGCGTGGTCAGCCGCGGCTATGGAGGCGCGGCGCGCGGCTGCGTCGAGGTGCAGGCCGACAGCCCGCCGGCGGAAGTCGGCGACGAACCCTTGCTGATCCATCTCAAGACCGCGGCGCCGGTGGTGGTTGGGCGCGACCGGGTGGCGGCGGCGCGCACCTTGCTGGCGCGCCATCCCGGGGTGGACGTGATCGTCGCCGACGATGGCCTGCAGCACTACCGCCTGCAGCGCGACATCGAACTGGCGGTGATCGATGCGGCGAGCGGGCTGGGCAACGGCTGGCTGCTGCCGGCAGGCCCCTTGCGCGAGCCGCGGAGCCGGCTGCGCAGCGTGGATGCGGTGGTCCAGGTGGTGCGCGGCGGAGCCGAGCCGCCGGTAGTCGGCGCGGCCTGGCGCGCCGACTACCGTGCCGGTCAGGCCTATCGTCTGCGCGCGCCGCTGGAAAAAAGAGCGCTTGGCGAACTGCCGCCGCGCGACTGGCTCGCCGTCACCGGCATCGGCCGCCCGCAGGGATTTTTTGCCATGCTCGAAGCCCAAGGCATCCGCTTCAGCCCGCGTGCTTTCGCCGACCATCACGCCTTTCAGCCGCAGGAGCTGCCTGCCGGCGCGGCCGTACTGATGACGGAGAAAGACGCGGTAAAATGTCGCGCATTTGCCGGGGCGGACTGGTGGGCGGTGGAACTCGACGTCGCCCCGGAATCCGGATTCGTCGACTGGCTGGACGCACGCATCGAACAATAAAGATAGCGGCGCATGCGCATCAAGGGAGGAGGTATGAGGATGCAATCATCCGACTGGGGCGACCGCCGTCATCCCTGCCGCTGGATGGCCGAGACCGGGGAGGCGGGTTTCTGGGTGCCCGACCGCTCCGAAATCGTCACCCAGTTCTTCACCCGCTACCTGTTCTTTTCGCTGGCGGTCGTCTATTTCTCCACCCTGGCAAGCGTCCCCCCGGTGCTGCTCAGCATCGAGCAGCTGCTGGTCGCGCTCGGCGCTTATTTCTTCTTCAACAGCTGGTTCTTCCACCAGGCGCTGCGCGGCGTCACGCTGCTGAAAATCCGCAGCGCCATGAGCGCCGACCTGCTGATCGTCGCCCTGTGCGTGATTCACGACCCCAACCCGATCCCGCCGTCTGCGCTGGCGTTCCTGATGGTGCTGCTGGGCAACGGCATGCGCTACGGCATGCGCCTGTTCAGCGAGGTGCTGGGCGGCATTTTTCTCGGCATGGCGATCTCCTTTGCCTTGCGCTATCGTCTGGGCGGGTTCGAGATCGGTGCGGGCGATGTGTTCTTCGGCGTGTTCTGGGTCACCCTGGCCTTGTACGCCTACATCCTGATGGGGCGCATCGATGGGCAGCGGCGCCAGCTCGATTACCGCAGCCGCTTCGATGCGCTGACCGGGCTGCTCAACCGCCATGGCCTGCTTGCCGCGGCAGACAGCATCTTCGACAAGACGAATGCGCCTAGTCCGGCCACCGTTGTGTTTGCCGACCTGAACCAGTTCAAGTCGGTCAACGACCGCTATGGCCACGGCGCGGGCGATCGCGTGCTGGCCGAATTCGCGCAGATATTCAGCGAATCGGCCGATACGGACGTGTGCGGACGCTGGGGCGGAGACGAATTTGTTGCTATCCTGCCGCTGCGCGAGGCCGCCGCCGTCCGCCAGATTTTCGAGCGCATCGAAGTGCGTACCGCGGCCTGGAGCCGCAGCAACGGCCTGCCGATGGCGGTGAGCCTGGGCGTCAGCCACGCCCCGCGCGACGGCCACGACCTGGTGACGCTGCTGTCGGTCGCCGACATCCACCTTTATCAAAGCAAGTCGCAACAGCCCGAAACGGCGGGTGCGTCTCCGAACTACAGGACTCTTATCGATGAACCCGAAGCTTCTTGAAATTCTTGTGTGCCCGGTCTGCAAGGGGCCGCTCGAATGGAAGAAATCCGCGCACGAACTGGTGTGCCGTGCGTGCCGCCTCGCCTATCCCATCCGCGACGACATTCCGGTGATGCTGCCGGAGGAAGCGCGTCCGTTGGACCCCGACGAAATCCACGGCAATTAGCGGCAGCGCTCCCATGCATTTCCGCGTCGTCATTCCCGCGCGCTATGCGTCGAGCCGTCTGCCGGGCAAGCCGCTGGCGGACATCGGCGGGCGCCCCATGGTGCTGCGCGTGCTGGAGCGTGCCTTGCAGGCGGGCGCCGAATCGGTGGTGGTCGCCACCGACGACGCGCGCGTGCAACAGGCGGTCGAGGCCGCCGGCTACCCGGCCTTGATGACCTCGCCGGCGCACTGCTCGGGCACCGAGCGCCTGGTCGAGGTCGCCGAAACCCTGGGCTGGCCCGACGATGTCCTGGTGGTCAACGTGCAGGGCGACGAGCCGCTGATCGACCCGGCGCTGATCCGCGAAGCCGCGCGCCAGTTGGTGCTGCACGACGACGCAGTGATGGCGACGCTGGCGCATCCGATCCACGACCATGCCGACTTCGTCAATCCCAACGTCGTCAAGGTGGTCGCCGACGAAGCCGGCTACGCGCTGTATTTCAGTCGCGCGCCGATTCCCTGGCCGCGCGACGCGTTTGCCGCGCACGATCCGGCATCGGCTTCAGCCCACGGTGGGCAGCAGACGATGCCGCACGAACTCGGCGCGCTGCGCCACATCGGCCTGTACGCCTACCGTGCCGGTTTCCTGCGCACCTATGCCGGCCTCGCCAGTTCGCCGCTGGAGCGCTGCGAGATGCTCGAACAGCTGCGGGTGCTGTGGCACGGCCACCGCATCAGCCTCGGCATCACACCGGTCGCGCCGGCGCCGGGGGTCGATACGCCGGAGGATCTGGAGCGGGTCCGCGCGCTGTTTGCGGCTGCATAGCAGCCTCTTGAATCCGTCAATAAAATTTTTTAAGTTTTGCTTGACTCTCGCTTGGCTTAGGCTAGCGCGGTTTGGCACATTCAGATATCCATATCTAAGGGAGATTAAGCAATGCGTTTGATTCTGTTGGGCGGCCCCGGCGCGGGCAAGGGCACGCAAGCCAATTACATCAAGGAAAAATACGGCATTCCGCAGATCTCCACCGGCGACATGCTGCGCGCGCAGATCAAGGCCGGCAGCGAACTCGGCATGAAGGCCAAGGCCATCATGGACGCCGGCGGCCTGGTCTCCGACGACATCATCATCGGCATGGTGAAAGCCCGCCTGACCGAAGCCGACTGCCAGAACGGCTACCTGTTCGACGGCTTCCCGCGCACCATCCCGCAGGCCGAGGCGATGAAGGCCGCCGGCGTGCCGATCGACTACGTGGTCGAGATCGACGTGGCGGACGAAGAGATCGTCAAGCGCATGTCGGGCCGCCGCGTGCACGTGGCATCCGGCCGCACCTACCACGTCGTGTTCAATCCGCCCAAGGTGGCCGGCAAGGACGACGTCACCGGCGAGGACCTGATCCAGCGCGACGACGACCAGGAAGAAACCGTCAAGAAGCGTCTCGACGTCTACCACGCGCAGACCGAGCCGCTGGTGAAATACTACGGCGACTGGGGCAAGAGCGGCGAAGCCGGCGCGCCCAAGTACGTCAAGGTTGCCGGCGTCGGCAAGGTCGAAGGCATCCGCGATGCCATCTTCGCCGCGCTCGGCTGACCGACCGGGCCGACCGCTCCGATGCCGCAGCAGATCCCCCCGCCGAACGACACCGAACGCTGGATCGTCTCCAGCGCGGTGAAGGAGCGTTACGGTCGCGAGGTCGAGATTCAGGACGTCGAGACCGAAATCCGTCTGCACATCGACGATCGCGAACTGACGCTGTGCCCGGGTTTTTACTGGAACGAGCACGGCTGTCATTTCGTGCTGTCGAAAACCGGCGACTCGCGCTACCGCAGCATGTTCTTCTATCGCATCCGCGATCGCTTCAGCACCGGGCGCGAGGAATACGACGACATTGGCGACTGCGTCACCACGCTGCTGAAAATGCAGGCCGACGAGGAAGCCAGGCGCCTGGCCGAGGGCGAAGCGTCCGGCAATAGTTGAGTGGAAAAGCCGGCTGCTGTGCTGGCTTTTTTATTTGGAACAAAAACCTGTCCAATACGTTGATACTGAATTGAGGAAAACACCATGGCGAAGAAAATGAACGCCTTTTACGCGCAGTCCGGCGGCGTCACCGCGGTCATCAATGCGTCGGCCTGCGGCGTGATCGAAACCGCGCGCAAGCACAAGGACAAGATCGGCAAGGTCTACGCCGGCCGCAACGGCATCATCGGCGCGCTCACCGAAGACCTGATCGACACCGGCAAGGAATCCGCCGCCGCCATCGCCGCGCTGCGTTCCACGCCGTCGGGCGCGTTCGGCTCCTGCCGCTTCAAGCTGAAGTCGCTGGAAGCGAACAAGCGCGAATACGAGCGCCTGATCGAGGTGTTCAAGGCGCACAACATCGGCTACTTCTTCTACAACGGCGGCGGCGATTCGGCCGACACCTGCTTCAAGGTCAGCCAGCTGTCCGAGCAGATGGGCTACCCGATCCAGGCCATCCACGTGCCGAAGACGGTCGACAACGACCTGCCGATCACCGACTGCTGCCCCGGCTTCGGCTCGGTCGCCAAGTACATCGCGGTGTCCACGCTGGAAGCCAGCTACGACGTGCGCTCGATGGCCAAGACCTCGACCAAGGTGTTCGTGCTCGAAGTGATGGGACGCCACGCCGGCTGGATCGCCGCCGCCGGCGGCCTGGTCGAGGACCACGGCATTCCGGTCGTCATCCTGTTCCCCGAGATCGAATTCGACCAGAAGAAATTCCTTGCCCGTGTCGACAAGCTGGTGAAGGAGCACGGCTACTGCACCGTGGTGGTGTCCGAAGGATGCCACTATCCGGACGGCAAGTTCCTCGCCGAGCAGGGCACCCGCGACGCCTTCGGCCACGCGCAACTGGGCGGCGCCGCCCCGGTGGTCGCCAACATGATCAAGGACGCGCTCGGCCACAAGTTCCACTGGGCCGTCGCCGACTACCTGCAGCGCGCCGCGCGCCACATCGCCTCGAAGACCGACGTCAAGCAGGCCTACGAGCTGGGCAAGAAGGCGGTCGAACTCGCGATCAAGGGCCACAACTCGGTGATGCCGACGGTCGACCGCCTCTCCGACGCGCCCTACAAGTACAAGATCGGCATGGCCGACCTGAAGGACGTTGCCAACGTCGAGAAATTCATGCCGCGCGACTTCATCACCAAGGACGGCTTCGGCATCACGCCCAAGTGCAAGCGCTACCTGACGCCGCTGATCCAGGGTGAGGACTATCCGAAGTACAAGGACGGCCTGCCGGTGTACGTGACGCTGAAGAACGTCGCGGTGGCGAAGAAGCTGGCGGCGTTCAAGCTCTGACAGGCGGTGAGGAGGGGGGTGAGGCGTAGCCAGCGTTGCCGCGGCATGCGCCTCACGCCTAACCCCTAACCCCTCACCCACAAACATGACACTCGACCGCGCCAAACAGCTGCTCAAAGTACAAGCCGACTTCGGTGGCTTCTACAACGGCAATTCAGCCAAGCTGATCTTGTCCGAGGTGCAGCGCGAGCACGGGCAGGCAGCGGTCGATCAACTGATCGTCGAGCTGCAGCTCGACCGGGTGTTCGGGTTCGAGCCGGGCACGCGTTTCGAGGGTGGCCTGGCAATGGGCAAGTGAGTGAAACGGCAGCGCGAGCTGCCGTTTTGTTTTGTGTAATTAAGCCATAGGGAGGAAAAGCAATGCAGATGGAATTGGTGTGGATTTTGGCCAGCGCAATACTGGCCTTGCTGTATGGGGTGGTATCGATCGGCTGGATCCTGAAGAAGCCCGCCGGCAATGCGCGCATGCAGGAAATCGCGCTGGCGGTTCAGCAGGGGGCGCAGGCGTACCTGAACCGCCAGTACACCACCATCGGCATGGTGGGCGCGGCGCTGTTTGTGGCCTTGTGGCTGGCGCTTGGCAGCCACACCGCGATCGGCTTCCTGATCGGCGCGGTGCTTTCCGGCGCGGCGGGCTACATCGGCATGAACGTGTCGGTGCGCGCCAACGTGCGCACCGCCGAAGCGGCCTCGCATGGCCTGAACGCCGCACTGAACGTCGCCTTCAAGGGCGGCGCCATCACCGGCATGCTGGTGGTGGGGCTGGGCCTGCTGGGCGTGGCCGGCTACTACGCCGTGCTGACCATGATGGGATCGAGCAGCGAAGAAGCGATCCATGCGCTGGTCGGACTCGGCTTCGGCGGCTCGCTGATCTCCATCTTCGCGCGTCTCGGCGGCGGCATCTTCACCAAGGGCGCCGACGTCGGCGCCGACCTGGTGGGCAAGGTCGAGGCGGGGATTCCCGAGGACGACCCGCGCAACCCGGCGGTCATCGCCGACAACGTCGGCGACAACGTCGGCGACTGCGCGGGCATGGCGGCCGACCTCTTCGAGACCTACGCGGTGACCCTGATCGCCACCATGCTGCTCGGCGTGCTGATGGCGAGCCAGGCCGGCAGCGGCGCGGTGATCTATCCGCTGGTGCTGGGCGCGGTGTCGATCGTCGCCTCCATCGTCGGCTCCTTCTTCGTCAAGGCGCGCGAGGGCGGCAAGATCATGAATGCGCTGTATCGCGGCCTCGCCGTGGCGGGCGGCTTGAGCCTGATCGCCTTCTACCCGGTGACGACGATGATGTTCGGCGACGGCCTGGCGATGAACGACGGCTCGGTGATCCCGGCGCTGAACCTGTATTACGCCGCGCTGATCGGCCTCGGCCTCACCGCCGCGATGGTCGTCATCACCGAGTACTACACCGCCACCGAGTACGCTCCGGTGCACCACATCGCGCAGGCGTCGACCACCGGCCACGGCACCAACATCATCGCCGGCCTCGGCGTGTCGATGAAGTCCACCGCGGCGCCGGTGCTGGCGGTGTGCCTGGCGATCTGGGGTTCGTACGAACTGGCCGGCCTGTACGGCATCGCAGTCGCCGCCACCGCCATGCTGTCGATGACCGGCATCATCGTCGCGCTCGACGCCTACGGTCCGATCACCGACAACGCCGGCGGTATTGCCGAAATGGCCGAACTGCCGAGCGCGATCCGCGACATCACCGACCCGCTCGACGCGGTCGGCAACACCACCAAGGCCGTCACCAAGGGCTACGCCATAGGCTCGGCGGGCCTCGCCGCGCTGGTGCTGTTCGCCGACTTCACCCATGCGCTGGAAGCCAAGACCGGCGGCGTCACGATGTTCGACCTGTCCGACCACATGGTCATCATCGGCCTCTTCATCGGCGGCATGGTGCCCTATCTGTTCGGTGCCATGGGCATGGAAGCGGTGGGACGCGCCGCCGGCTCGGTGGTGGTCGAAGTGCGCCGCCAGTTCAAGGAAATCCCCGGCATCATGGCGGGCACCGCCAAGCCGGATTACTCCAAGGCGGTGGACATGCTGACCAAGGCGGCGATCAAGGAAATGATCGTACCGTCGCTGCTGCCGGTGCTGGTCCCGGTGCTGGTCGGCCTGATCCTCGGGCCGAAGGCGCTCGGCGGCGTGCTGCTCGGCACCATCATCACCGGCATCTTCGTGGCGATCTCGATGACCACCGGCGGCGGCGCCTGGGACAACGCCAAGAAGTACATCGAGGAAGGCAACCACGGCGGCAAGGGCTCGGAGGCGCACAAGGCCGCCGTTACCGGCGACACCGTGGGCGATCCCTACAAGGACACCGCCGGCCCGGCCGTCAACCCGCTGATCAAGATCATCAACATCGTGGCGCTGCTGATCGTTCCGCTGATTGTCTGACCCATCGGGCTTCACCCTTGGCCGCCCTGCACGATATAGTGCAGGGCGGTTTTGTTTTGGGCGGGAACCCGCGGACGTTTCGACCGCCTGAAAGCAAGATCCCTTTGGAGAATCCGGTTGAAACCATTGCGCTTGAAACAGTTGATCGCGGCCTGTGCCCTCGCACTACCCATGATCGCCCATGCCGGCGGCATCGACCGCCTGAAGGCCTTTATCGCCGGCGCCAGGACCGCCGAGGCCGACTTCAGCCAGACCGTCGCCGACAAGTCCGGCCGCGTCACCCAGCAGGCCAGCGGCAAAATGGCATTCGCCCGCCCCGGCAAGTTCCGCTGGGATTACAGCACGCCGTACGAGCAGGCGATCGTCGGCGACGGCAGCAGGCTGTGGCTGTACGACGCCGACCTCGACCAGGTCACGGTCAAGCCGCTCGGCGACGTCATCGCCGGAACGCCCGCCGCGCTCTTGGCCGGCGACGACGCCATCGAGAAATACTTCAGCCTGAAAGACGCGGGGCGGAGCGATGGCCTGGAATGGCTGGAAGCCACCCCCAAAAACCGCGACACCACCTTCGAGCGCATCCGCATGGGCTTCAAGGGCGACGTGCTGGTGCAGATGGAACTGTTCGACTATTTCGGCCAGCGCACCACGCTCAAGCTGTCGCGCTTTGCGCGCAACCCGTCCATCGCGCCGTCGCACTTCACCTTCACCCCGCCGAAAGGCGCCGACATCATCGGCGAGTAGGAGGGGCGCCCTCGCCCCGATTTTCGTACTCTCGCAACCACCACGGCATCGCGGCGAGGGCGCCGCTCCTACAACGGCGGCCTGGTTCTAACGGATAATCGGCAGCAATGTCCACCCAAGACCTTTTCCAATCCGACACCCCCGAGCCGGCGCGCGACGGCCCGCACGCGCCGCTGGCCGAACGCCTGCGCCCGCGTACGCTGGCCGACGTCGTCGGCCAGACCCATCTGCTCGGCCCCGGCAAGCCGCTCAGGCTCGCCTTCGATTCCGGCAAGTTGCATTCGATGATCCTGTGGGGGCCGCCCGGCGTCGGCAAGACTACCCTCGCGCGGCTCACCGCGCAGGCCTTCGGCGCCGACTTCATCGCCATCTCGGCGGTGCTTTCCGGCGTCAAGGACATCCGCGAAGCGGTCGAGCGTGCGCGCATGAACCAGGGCATCGGCCGCGCCACCATCCTGTTCGTCGACGAAGTCCACCGCTTCAACAAGTCGCAGCAGGACGCCTTCCTGCCGCACGTCGAATCCGGGCTGTTCACCTTCATCGGCGCCACCACCGAAAACCCCTCGTTCGAAGTCGTCGGCGCGCTGCTGTCGCGCGCCCAGGTCTACGTGCTGAAATCGCTCACCCCCGACGAGCTCGGCCAGCTGATGCAGCGCGCCCTCAAAGAACTGCCGGATCTGAAGCTGGGCGAGGGCGTCGACAAGCTCTTGGCCGCCTACGCCGACGGCGACGCCCGCAAATTGCTGAACCTGCTGGAACAGCTCGACACCGCCGCGCGCACCGCCAAGGTGGAGGAGGTCGACGCCGCCTTCGTCGAAAACGCGCTGGCGCAGTCGCTGCGCCGCTTCGACAAGGGCGGCGAGGCCTTCTACGACCAGATTTCCGCGCTGCACAAAAGCGTGCGCGGCAGCGACCCCGACGCCTCGCTCTACTGGCTGGTGCGCATGCTCGACGGCGGCGCCGACCCGCGCTACCTCGGCCGCCGCCTGATCCGCATGGCGAGCGAAGACATCGGCCTGGCCGACCCGCGCGCGCTGAGGTTGGCATTGGACGCGGTCGAAACCTACGAGAGATTGGGTTCCCCCGAAGGCGAACTCGCGCTCGCCCAGGCCTGCCTCTACATGGCCTGCGCGCCCAAGAGCAATGCCGCCTACGTCGCCTACAACGCGACGCGCGCCTTCGTGCAGTCCAATCCCTCCAACGACGTTCCCATCCACCTGCGCAACGCCCCCACCAAACTGATGAAGGAACTGGGCTACGGCCGCGCCTACCGCTACGCCCACGACGAGCCCGAAGCCTACGCCGCCGGCGAGCGCTACTTCCCCGACGACATCGAGGAACAGCAGTTCTACGCACCCACCCCGCGCGGGCTGGAAGGCAAGATCGCCGAGAAGCTCGCGCATCTGAAGAGGCTGGATGAGGAAGCCGGGAAGGGGTAGCGGCTTTCTGTCGCCGTTGTTCGACCGTCATTGCGAGCGTGGCGAAGCAATCCATAACGTCGGCGTAATCACAATCGCTGGATCGCCCCACGGACTCCGGTCCACTGCGCACTGAAGTGCGTGCGGAATCGCATGCCGCGCCCGCGCGGGCTTTATGCCTTTCAGGGCGGTTCGAGATGACGGCCCAACGCGCCATTGCAAAAAGTCCATAAATGGACTACTTTTCTGTTGTTAGTACATTCAAGTACTGACATGGAGCATGGGATGCAAAACACAGCACACGCCGTGAAGGCCCACGACAAACCCAGCAGCCGCGACCTCTCCGCCGCCGGCCTGCGCGCCTTCTTCAACATCGCGCGCGACTGGGGGCTCAACACCGACGAGCAAATGGTGCTGCTCGGCACCCCCGGCCGGTCGACCTTCTTCAAGTGGAAGTCCGCGCCCGAGCACGCCGACCTCAAGCGCGACACCCTCGAGCGCCTGTCCTACATCCTGGGCATCTACAAGGCGCTGCAGGTGCTGCTGCCCGCCACGGCAGCGGCCGATGCCTGGGTGAAAAAGCCCAATACCGCGCCGCTCTTCGGCGGCAGCAGCGCGCTCGAGCGCATGCTCGGCGGCAACGTCGCCGACCTGCTGGCCGTGCGCCAGTATCTCGATGCCCGCCGCGGTGGCTGGGCTTGAGCTACCCCGCCACGCGCCTGAGTTGGAACCCGGCCTGGCGCGTCATCCCCAGTCGCTTTCCTTCCATCGGCCTGTTCGAGCGCGTCGCCCGCCCCGAGGATTTCGACGCCCTCTACGCGCTGGAGGCCATGACCAACGACCGCATCCGCGACGAAGTCGGCGAGATCAGCCTGGTTCCCCCCGAAGAGCGGCTGTTCGGCCCCGGCAGCACCTGCATCATGGCCGCCTTCACCCATCTGAACCCGCAGGGCAGCCGCTTCAGCGACGGCAGCTACGGGGTGTTCTATTGCGCGCGCAGGCGCGACACCGCCATCGCCGAAACCCGCTATCACGCGGCTCTGTTCATGGACGCCACCCGCGAGCCCCCCATGCGGCTGCAGATGCGGCTCTACACCGTGGAAGCCAAGGGCGAGGTGGCCGATCTGCGCAAGGCCAGCCAGGCCGATCCGCGCATCGTCGATCCCGACGACTACGGTCATGCCCAAGGCATCGGCCGAAAACTCCGATCCGACGGCGTACGCGGCATTCTGTATCCCTCGGTGCGGCACCCCTCCGGCGAATGCCTGGCTGCCTTCAGCACGGCATTATTGAAAAACTGCCTGCACGCCGCCTATCTCGAATACAACTGGAACGGGCAGGGCATCGATTCCGTGTTCGAGGTGAATCAGTTGCTGTAACGCGAAAGGAAGATCGCCGAGAAGCGGGCATGGCGGCAAAAGCCGGATGAGGAGGCGCCTAATCCCGGAGGGAGCTGTTCACCCACATTTCCGCAATATGTAAAGGAAACTGGGGTATTCTTTACACGTCATTGAAGGTCGTGTAAAAAAAGCGGGCTTTTCTTTACCTATGCCTGACCAACTGAAACCCTTGCCGGTGCCGAGCAGTATTGAACTGGAGACCCCCACGGTGCTGCGGTTGGCGGCGCGTGCGCATCGCGCGCTGGCGGAGTTGAAAGGGGCAGCGGCGACGATTCCCAACGAAGCGATCCTGATCGACACCCTGGCTTTGCAGGAAGCCAAGGATTCGTCGGAGATCGAGGACATCATCACCACGGAAGACCAGCTGTTTCAGGGTGATGTCGTCTCGGGGCAATTTCCCAGTGCGGCAGCAAAGGAAGTTCACCATTACGCGGCCGCGCTCAAAATCGGCCTTGCGCACGTGCGGGAACAAGGATTCCTCAGGCTGGACGACGTGCTCGAAATCCAGGCGGCGCTGGAGCAAAACCGTGCCGGCCTGCGCACGCTGCCGGGAACCGTGCTGAAGAATCAGAATACTGGGGAAGTCGTTTATCAACCGCCGCAAGACCCCGCCGAGATCGAACGGCTGATGGCAAATTTTCTGGAGCACTTTCATCGTGACGAGCCGGGCGACCCCGACCCCTTAGTCCGCATGGCTGTGCTGCATTACCAGTTCGAGAGCATCCACCCCTTTTACGACGGCAACGGCCGTACCGGCCGGATTCTCAATCTGCTCCACCTGGTGATGCACGGCTTGCTGGATGTGCCTGTGCTTTATCTCAGCCGCTACATCGTGCGTCACAAGCCGGATTACTACCGGGGGTTGCAGGCGGTGAGAGAGCAAGATGCCTGGGAGGCGTGGGTGCTCTATATGCTCAGCGCAGTGGAGGAAACCTCACGCGAGACGCTGACCAAGGTGCGCGGTATCCGTGAGCTGATGCAGACGACGAAACAACGGCTGCGGAGCGATCTGCCCAAGCTCTACAGTCAGGATCTGCTGAACAACCTGTTTCGTCATCCCTATACCAAGTCCGAGTTCATCGAGCGCGACCTCGGCGTGTCGAGGCCTACGGCCGTTAAATACCTTGAGGCTTTGAAGGCAGCAGGATTGGTACGCAAGACGAAACTGAGGCGAACGAATTTCTACATCAACGAACCGCTCTTCGAGTTGCTGAGCCGATGAGGCCCGCAACGCCGGGCTGGCTTTCGTTTATTCGATAAAGACTTAAGAACCGTATCGGCAGTACATCCGTCTGGATATGCGAAGATTCGGGTGATAACAAATACAGGGGGCGTTTTGGCACCACAGCCGGAACAACAAGCGAGGGGGAATATCGATGTGCTGCTGGAAGCGGCAGGCTGGCACGTCTGCGATGCTGCCGCCGCCAACATCCTAGCCGTACGTAGCACGCCCATTCGTGAGTTCCCGCTCCGTGGTTACCACATAGATGTTTCGGGCAAAGAGCCACGCTACTATCAGGTTGAAGCGATCAATCGCACCATCGAAGCGGTCGCGAGCGGTAAGAAGCGCGTACTGCTCGTTATGGCGACAGGCACCGGCAAGACCTACACGACATTTCAGATCATCTGGCGCTTGTGGAAAGCAGGTGAGGTCAAGCGCATCCTGTTCCTTGCTGACAGAAACATCCTCGTCGATCAGACGCTCGTCAACGACTTCAAGCCCTTCGGCTCAGTCATGACCAAAATCAAGAACCGGAAGATCGACCCGTCTTACGAAATCTATCTCGGCCTGTATCAGGCCATCACCGGCCCGGACGAAGAAGACAAGATTTTCAAACACGTCTCGCGCGATTTTTTCGACATGATCGTCATCGACGAATGCCATCGCGGCAGTGCGGCGGACGATTCCGCCTGGCGTGAAATCCTCGAATACTTCAACAACGCAGTTCAGCTCGGCCTCACCGCCACGCCCAAGGAAACCAAGTACGTTTCGAGCAGCACTTATTTCGGCGAGCCGGTTTACACCTACAGCCTCAAGCAGGGGATCGAAGATGGCTTTCTCGCGCCCTACAAGGTCGTGCGCATCGACATAGACAAGGACGTCGATGGCTGGACACCACCGCCGGGCATGAAAGACGACCTAGGGCAGGCAATCGAACAGCGCGAGTACAACCAGAAAGACATGGATCGCATCCTCGTACTCAACCAGCGCACCAAGCTGGTTGCCAAGCGCATCGTGAAATATCTCAATGCGACCGACCCATTTTCCAAAACGATTGTTTTTTGCGAAGACATCGACCACGCCGAACGCATGCGTGTGGCGATTGTGAATACGTCAGGCAAGATTGCGTTGGACAATCCGAAATACGTCATGCGCATCACCGGCGACAGCGTCGAGGGCAAGGCAGAGCTGGACAACTTTATCGATCCGGAGAGCAAGTTCCCGGTCATCGCGACCACGTCGGAATTACTGACAACGGGCGTCGATGCCAAGACCTGCAAGCTCATCGTGCTGGACAAGACCATCACCTCGATGACCAGCTTCAAGCAGATCATCGGGCGGGGCACGCGCATCGACGAGGAAAACAACAAGTGGTTCTTCACCATCATGGACTTCAAGAAGGCCACCAAGCTATTCCGCGATCCAGACTTCGACGGTGAGGCGGTAGTGATTTATGAGCCGGATAGTCTCTTACGTGAGTTCTTGGTGCCAATCCCTCCACGCGCTGAACAACACCGAATTGTGGCCAAAGTCGATGAACTCATGGCCCTTTGCGACGCCCTCAAGGCGCGTCTCGCCGATGCCCACGCCACCCAACTCCACCTCGCCGATGCCATCGTCGAGCAGGCCGTCTGCTGAGTAGAAGGATATGACACCGGCCCTGCACAAAATCTGGTGTGACGAAGACGAACATTACCGTTACGAGCACTTTGCCGATTTCAATGAGTGGCTGGATAGCGAAGAGGGTCAGGCTGCGCGCGTTGAATATGGCGTCGATGCCTTGCCTCAGCCCAGTAAGGCGCTTTTCTCGGGTGACAGAAGCAGTTATGACGAAGCGTTTCAGGCGTTTCGCAAAGCGTGTCGTCACGAGGCGCTGTGCGAAGCCTGGTTTCTAGAGCGGCTTGGCGATGATCACTGGTTCCAGCGCAATGTGGATCACTTCATTCAGCTTGTCGAGCTGATGTATGCCGGGGCGGTGGTGCCGTTTGTCGGGGCGGGCATCTCGGCATCGGCAGGTTTTTCAAGCTGGAAAGATCATCTGCGGTGTCAGGGCAAAACGGCACATATCATTTTGGAACGTATTGAAGTGCTATTAGCCAGCGGCGCCTACGAAACCGTATTGGAAGAGATCGAGGCCATCCGTGGCCGCGAGGTGTTCATCAATGAAATTCGTGATGAGTTCTCCCGCAACCTCACCATCCCCGATGTGGTCTGGCGCATCTCCGAGCTGTTCACGGATACGGTGATTACGACCAATTACGATCGCTTGCTGGAGCAGTCGTTTGAAACCGGCGAGGCAGGCAGGGTTCAGGTGATCAATGGCCTGAATGCACTGGAGCAGCGCGATCCCAGGAAGATCACAGTCATTAAGCTGCACGGCGATATTCGTGAGCCGAAACGCTGCATCCTCAGCAAGAACCAATACGATGAAGCTTACGGTAACGGCAGCCTGAATATGCACAAGCCCATACCCAAGCTGCTCGCCTACCATTACAAAAACAGCAGCCTGCTCTTTCTGGGCTGTAGCCTGAGCAATGACAGGACGGTTCAGGTCTTCAGGAAGATCAGGGAAAGCATGGGCGAAGAGGAGGAGACCAAACAGCACTTCTCCATCGAGCAAGTCCCCGAAAGTCTGGAAGAGATTGCGCAGCGCAACGCGGAACTGCGCAATCTGGGTATTACCCCGATCTGGTTTGAAAAAGAGCGTTATGAGCTAGTCGAAAGCATACTCAGCCTTGCCAAAAATGAGCTGCGGCACCGGGGCGTCGCGCCTCAGCCGCTTCCGGTTCAAGAGCCGCCAATCAAACTGGATATGGATCTAAGCCATTTCCTCGGTGACTTCATTGACCTGATGCCCTTGTTGCACTGGTTGCACCGGGGTGTACCACAGGCCGCAACAAGCCAATACCTTTCGGCCATGCAGCGCGTGTTTCATGGGCATTCTTTTGCGACCCAACAAACGGACAAAAATCTGGCGATGGCGCTGGATAATCTGCTTCGCGTTTTGTCGAGTTCAGTAGAGTTTGATGGGTATACCCATGGAAAGCTTTCAGCAGCTTTCAGGTACATGCAGCAATACCTGAAATCCATTGGCGAAGAGAATTATCTGGACGATGATTTTGAGTGGAAAATTCACGAGCTGTTGACCATCCCTGCTTCTCAGCTCGAAACGCTTGTGGCGAATAAAGTCGATGGGAGCTTTGATTATCATGCGATACGTTTGATTTCTGCCCTGTTGCAACACGGGCAGAAACAGCGCATGTCGCCAAAGTCATTTTGTGAATTGCCGGGCGCGGTGAACCATGAGTTCGGCGACTACATATCACTGGCGCTCTCCGCAAATCTGGGCGTAACCGTTCCTGATCGCCTTGATCACATCTACACGGGTGATATTCGTAGCTTGTGCGAAGACGCCTGGAATAATTTGGATAAGCCAATTGATCTCAGGTTTTTTGAGCGAGTGAAACTGATGGTTGCACAAATTCTTAAGTAGGTAAGGCTACGGGGCAAACCGGTACTTAAGTTAACCGGACTTCCACCCAGTTTGCCAAAGTGAGATGGTGCGGCGCACAGCCAAGCGTGGCGCGAATTCGGGCAATGAATTCTGGGGCTGTTCTCAATACCCTGGCTGCAAGGGCACGCGCCCGGCCTGATCTGGGGCGCGCGACCGGCACCACCCCAAAACAAAGTTGAACTTATTCGCCAAACTGACCTCTGACATGCGTCTGTAGGATTCAAGATGTTTTAGCGGTACCTCTGGTTGTCGACTTTTCCTTGATATTCGATGGATCGGGCATGTTGCCCAAGCAGGTTTATTAAAGGAAATACACAATGGAAACAGGTACTGTTAAGTGGTTCAACGACGCCAAGGGCTTTGGTTTTATTACGCCGGACAGCGGTAGCGAGGATCTCTTCGCGCACTTCTCGGCGATCCAGGCTGGCGGCTTCAAGTCGCTGCAGGAAAACCAGCGCGTCAGCTTTGATGTCGTCCCCGGCCCCAAGGGCAAGCAGGCGGCAAAAATCCAGGCTGCGTAAACGCGCTTTGCCTGAATCAGGAAACCCCGGCATGCCGGGGTTTTTTGTTGCCTGTGCTGGGCGGGCAACGGGGCGGCCGCATTGAAAAGCAGCCATCAGTGCTTGCCCGTGATCAGGCCATCCATCACGAGCAGGGGACGCCTGGCCGGGTCGGGCTAAAATCCTCAGCTTCGAATTGTTTTTGACAACCCCCTCGCACGCACCCGGCATGATTCCCCACTGTTCCAAATCCCGAGGGTGCTGTATTCGCCATTCGCGAATAGCAAGAAAGCGGACGTTTCGGCTATCGGCCGACCACGAATTGAACCAATGAGCGCTTCGCCTAATCCCTACGCCCGGATCTTCCTTCTGAGCCACATGCGCGCCTACACCAGTCTGGCGGGGCATATTCTCGGCTCGCATCCGCAGATCAACGGCTATTACGAAATGCACCTCAGCTATGAGGACACCGCCGCGCTGGGCAGGCAGCTGGAGGCGTTTCAGCAGGACGAGGTGCCGAAGCCGGGGAGCCGTTACCTGTTCGACAAGCTGCTGCACAACGACTATGCGCTGAAGCCCGAGCGGCTGGGGCTGGCGGACATCAAGATTCTGCTGGCGCTGGCGGAGCCGGCGCACACGATCAGGAGCATCGTGCATCTGTTTCGCCAGAAGCCGGACCCGGACCTGTATGCCTCGCCGGTGGCGGCGGCGAACTACTACATCGAGCGGGTGCGGGCGCTGGCCGAATTCTGCCGCACGATCGGCTGGCCCTACAGCTACTTCGATGCGGAGCTGCTGCAGCGCGCGCCGGAGAGGCTGCTGCCCCGGCTGACCGCATGGCTGGAACTGGATTCGCCCTTGAGCGAGTGCTATGCGGTGTTCAGCCAGACGGGGAAGGCGCGCCGCGGGGATACGTCGGAGCGGGTGCGGAGCGGGCGGATCGACCGGGGGCGGAGCGATTATTCGGAGGTGGTGATTCCGGAGGATGCGCTGCAAGCGGCGCAGGCGGCGTACCGGGAATGCCGGGAGCAGATTGTTGCGCGGGCGGCGGATGCGCTCGTGCTTTAGCGGCAGCCCTCTCCCCTGCCCCCCCGCGAGCCGGGGGAATAGTCGGTCAGAACAGGCTGTCCCAGGCATCCCGCTCGGCGCGGTAATTCATCAGGGCCTCGACGATCTGCCGCTTGCGCTGCGCGCGGTGCTCGGCCGACTGGATCTGGCGCCAGGCGAGGGCGTGCTCGCCGAAATTGCGCTCGATGTTGTCGATGAAGGCGCGCACCCGGCGCAGCGCCTGGGCGAGGCCGGGCGAATGTGCGCTTGCCTGCAGCCACCAATGGCCGGCGTCGAAGACGAGCTCGCCCAGTTGCCGGTTCCGCTCGACGATAGCGTCGTGCTTCTGCTGGTACAGCGTGAGCAGTTCGGCCTCCTTCTCGCCGACGACGGCCTCGATCGCGTCCCGGGCAAAGGCTCGGGTCACGTCGGCCTGCCTGACCAGCGCTTCGGTGGAAAACAGCATCAGGTCGCCGAAGAACTGGCGCTCGAATTCGTCGGAGACGTCCACGCTGGCCTCGTCCACCTCCACGCCGGGGCGGAAGTCGTCGCCGGGGCCCGCCTCGGTGGTGCGGCGGTGCAGGTTGGGCATGTTGAAGGAGGCGAAGCGGTGGCCGATTTCGGCGGCGATGAGCCGCCCGGCGGTGGGGCCGGACATGCGCAGGCGCAGGTGGCCGAAGGGGATGACGTATTTCAGCCCGGTGTAGTTGACGATGTAGTTGCCGGGATAGACCGTGCGCGCCGGGCTGAGCTCGGCAAAGCCATGGCCGTAGCCGAACCAGGTCTTGCGCGTGAGGTGCTCGCCGAAGAAGAAGGCGTCGAGCCGCTGCGCGAAGTCGGCAAGGCAGGCGCCGTGGTCGTGCTTGCCTGTGAGCCGGCAGGCATAAGGGAAGGTCGCCGGCTGGTTGTCGAAGCCGAACAGCTTCGCCATGTCGTGATACGCGGCGTCGCCCGGTTTTTGTGGCGGCAGGCCGTGGAAAGTGCAGGCTTCGTCGCCGCGCAATGCGGCCATCCGGCTGAAGAAGGCGCTCACGTCGTCGAGAAAGTTGGCCGCCATCACCGCCGGCGACACGGGCGGATCGCCGACCATTTTGCCGGTGAGCATCAGGGTATCGGTGGTGCGAAAGATCCTGTCGATGGCGTGGAAGTAATTCAGCGCGACCACGGTTTCTTCGCCGGACGCGGTCTGCCGGTTCACGCACAGCGACTGGTCGCTGTCGACCAGGTAATACAGCGTGTTGCACCTGTCTTCGGTCAGTTGCAGAAACTTCAGGTAGCTGAGGTTGCGGTTGGCGGCCTGGCCCTTGAGGGAGAATTTTTCCCTGGGCTGGGTGGTGAGCAGCTTGCCCAGCCGTTCGCGCGTGGACGGGGGCAGGGCATGCAGCAGTTCGTACTGCTCGGCAAGGCCGAAGTGGATCACCTGCAGGCCTTTCCGCCGGTATTCCTCGACCAGTTCGATGTGCCGGCGGATGTTGGCTTCGTCGCGGCTGTCCTCGCTGACGACGACCTGGATCCTGTCCCACATGCCGGATGCGTGGCCGCCGTAGTCGAACAGCATGCAGACCTGATAGATGCTTTCGAGGCAGGCGCGCAGGTGCGGCGGGCGATCCGCCACCGGGATGCCGAGGATGAAGTGGTGGCGGTCGTCCTTGCCGCGCTGCCGGATCAGCGCCTCCTGTTCGCGGAACAGCGCCTGGTAGCTCGCCAGCAGCGGATGGAAGTCGGCCTCGGCGGACCACATGGCCTGTTCCAGCAAGGGGGTGCACTGTTCGTAGAGGTCGATCAGCGCATCAGCGTCGTGGGTGGCGGCCAGTCGCTTGCCGAGTTCGGCCAGTCCGGGAATCGCGGCGGCGTGGCGTGCGATGCAATCCTGCAGGCACGGGCTGGCGGGTGCGGGCAAGGGGTGAGCATCCGGGGTCTCCGGAAAGCGGGGGCGGCGTTCAAGGTGCGGTCGGTTCATCGGCACTGGGGCGGGTGCGCGGGCTCGCTGCGGGGCAGAGGCGTAATAGTACCCGCCCGCGCATCAAATCCGGGTGGACCGGGCGCCGAGGCGGCGGCTGATCTCGCCTGCCGGTCCAGCCAGCACCTGCTTATTCCGGCGATCGGCTCATGCGCGCAACCGCACCCGCCGCTCCACCGTCAGCACTTCGCCCGCCGCATCCACCACCGCATACAGCCTGGGCTTCGGGCGGCCGGCCCAGCTCGGGGCGGGGGTGGGGCTGTCCAGATACACCACCTGGGCGCCGTCGAACTGCTTTTCGACCTGCCCGCGGGCGAGCAGATCGTTGAGGGCGTCGATGGAAATCCCGCGCTGCTTCATGCGGCTGAAGGCGAGGGGGCTGATCTTTCCGAGTTTCATCATGAGGTTTCTCCTGCGTGTGTGGTTGCAGGCGCCTGCCAGGCGGCAGGCGCCTATCGCGTATGGCATTTTCCGGATCCGGTATTTATACTGTATGCAAACACAACTGTACATGCATACAGCATTTGGAGGAAGCCCCATGCGTGACCTGACCCGCCGCCAGGAAGAAATTTTCAACCTCATCCGCGAGTGGATCGAAACCACCGGCCTGCCGCCGACGCGCGCGGAGATTGCGCAGCGCTTCGGCTTCAGTTCGCCGAACGCCGCCGAGCAGCATCTCAAGGTGCTGGCAAAAAAGGGCGTGCTGGAGCTGGTGCCGGGGGCATCGCGCGGCATCCGGCTGAAGGGCGGCGGCGGCCTGCCGCTGGTGGGCCAGGTGGCGGCGGGCAGCCCGATCCTGGCGCAGGAGAACATCGAGCGGCACTACCAGCTCGACGCCGCCATGTTTTCGCCGCGCGCGGACTACCTGCTGAAGGTGCGCGGCATGAGCATGAAGGACGCCGGCATCCTCGACGGCGACCTGCTCGCGGTGCACCGCAGCGCCGAGGCGAAGGCCGGGCAGGTGGTGGTGGCGCGCATCGGCGACGAGGTCACGGTGAAGCGTTTCCAGCAGCGCGGCCACACGGTGCGGCTGCTGCCGGAAAACCCCGATTTCGAGCCCATCGTGGTCGATCTCAAGCGTCAGGAACTGGTTATCGAGGGCATCGCGGTCGGGGTGATTCGCAGCGGCAAGGCCTTGTAAGCGCGACCAGCCCGGATGAGGGCTTGCTCCGGCGGGTGGCGGGTCTAGATTGAGAGAGGCCGTTCGTTCTCTGCAAGGGAGAAACCGACATGGGATGGTGGCGAGTCGCGGGGGTATTGATGATGAGCATGACGGGAAGCGGACTGGCGCAGGAAGCCGGCACGACCAGGCTGCCGCCGCCCGAGACGGCAGGCGGCATGCCTTTGATGCAGGCATTGCAGGCGCGGCATTCGACGCGGACGTTTGACGGCCGGCCGCTGCCGCCGCAGCTGCTGTCGAACCTGCTGTGGGCGGCGAACGGGGTGAACCGTCCGGATTCGGGCCAGCGCACCGCGCCCTCCGCACGCGACTGGCGCGAGATCGACGTGTACGTGACGACCGCGGACGGCGCGTATCGCTACGATCCGCCAGCCCATGCGCTGATCAAAGTGGCGGCCGGCGACATCCGCCATCTCACCGGCGCGCAGGATTTCGTGGCGACCGCGCCGGTGAACCTGGTGTATGTGGCGGACCTCGACCGGATGGGCGGGGCTGGCACCGAGGACAAGGCGTTCTACAGCGCTGCCGATGCCGGCTTCGTCGCCCAGAACGTGTATCTGTACTGCGCGTCGGCCGGCCTGGCGGTGGTGGTGCGCGGCCTGCTCGACCGCGAGGCACTGGGCGCCGCCCTCGGGCTGGGGCGCCATCAGCGCGTCGTCCTCGCGCAATCGGTGGGCTATCCGGCTGGCGCTGCCAAATAGCAAAGGGCAATGGCCAGCGGAACCGATGCCGAAATTCGCAAAGATCGTTTTCGCCTGCCTGATTTGCCTGGCAGTCGCCGGCGCGGCGGCGCGACAAAGTCCACATAAACAGGCGGCGCGTTGATTGCGAGGATGGTTTAGCGGTGGATAATTCACAGACCTTGATGAGCGGAGAAACAGTATGCGAGCACCCTTGCAAAGAAAATGCGCCCTGGCCTTGCTGGTGACCGGAATCTTCGCCGCCAGCCCGGTTTTGGCCGACAAGCCGGAATGGGCGGGCAGCGGCAAGCCGGGCAAAAGCGTCCAGGGCCCGCACGACGAAGGCCCGCACAGCGGCGATCGTCACGACGGCCGCCGCGACGACTACAGGGGCGATCATGGGGGCGACGCACGGGTCAGCGTGTATTTCAATGACCATCAGCGCACGGTGGTGCGCGATTATTACGAGGAAAGCTTCCGGCACGGCCGCTGCCCGCCGGGGCTGGCGAAAAAGCACAACGGCTGCATGCCGCCCGGCCAGGCCAGGAAATGGCAACGGGGCCGGCCGTTGCCGCGGGATGTGGTCTACTACGATTTGCCGCCGCGCGTGGTGGTCAGCCTGGGGGTGCCGCCTTCCGGCCACAAGTACGTGCGGGTGGCCAGCGATATCCTGCTGATCGCGATCGGCACCGGCATGGTGGTGGATGCGATTCAGGACCTGGGACGCATGTAAACGCAATCCCGCGCTGACTGCGGCGGTAAAGACCGGGGCCAGGCGAATCGCCTGGCCCCGTTTTGTTTTGTCATGTGCTGCGCTGCGGATGGGGCTTGCTGCCAGGAAAGGCAGCAGCCGCGCCGGGTCAGGGCCCGATTCCTTGCAGAAACTTCCCGAGGCTGACCTTCGCACCGCCGATCAAGGGGGCGCCGTGGGCGAACAGCAGATGGTCGAATTCGCGTTCGCGCAGATGCTTGAGAAAGGCTTTGCGCAGGCCATGCTTGACGCCCTCCGGGTCGTCGCCCATGTAGGCGTCCGGCACGAAGCCGAGCTTGCCCCGCGCGCGCACGATGGCGTCGCCGAGGCTCAGGATGCCGCCGTGCAGCGGCAGATAGAGCGCGGTTTCCTCGGGGCACAGCGCGGCGACCTTGAGGGCTAGGATGCCGCCGGGCAGCGCTCTGCCGTGGCTGAATCCCGTGACGCGCTCGCCGTGGCTGAACTCGTGCAGGCCATCCTTGTGGCACCAGACCTGCGCGCCATAGCGGGCGGCAAAGCGGTCGCTGTGGCGGTAGTGGTGGCGGTTGGTGAGATAGATATGCCGGGGCGCGCCGCGCGCCGCGAACCATTCGATTCCCTGCGCCGGAACCCGCGGGTCGATCAGCAGCGGCGGATCGGCGGCATTGCAGTAGTAGGAATGGACGTAGGCCTGGATGCCTTGGTGGAAGGTTTTCCAGTGGAATACGCCGGGGAGAATTTCTTTCATGGCGGCAGCCCTCGCGTCCAGTAAAGACCATTCCCCAGGCCAGGGGAAGCGGTTTTTGCCTGCCCGGGGCTTGCTTGCCGTCGAACAAATGCTGCGGGCGGCCCGGCCGCGTCAGCGCGCTTCCTTGAGGTGATCCAGCAGCGCCTGCATGTCGCCGTCCTTCAGGCTGAAGCGGTGGGCACGCACCTTGCCCGACCGCAGCAGGGCCGGCACCTCGTCAGCCGGGGTCGCCAGGCCGCCCGGCGCGCTGCCGTGACAGCTGGCGCAATTCCTGTCGTACACCGCGGCGCCCCGCCGGGCCTGGGGTTCGGCGGCGGCTGCCGCCGGTGCCGCAAGCGGGGCGTAGAAACTGCCGCGGTCCCAGAATCCCGCTTCGCTGCAGCCGAGGCAGGGGTGGCCGGATTCGACCGGGTTGCTCACTCCGTTCCAGCGCAGGGTGGAGCACGCATTGCGGGTTGTTGGCCCCTTGCAGCCGAGTTCCAGCAGGCACCAGCCGGCGCGCGCGCCGGCGTCGTCGAAGGTCTTGGCGAAGCGGCCGGCCTCGTAGTGGCCGCGCCGCGAACAGCGGTCGTGCACGGTTTCGCCATAAAACGCCAGCGGACGGCCTTGGGCGTCGAGTTCGGGAAAGCGGCCGAAGGCCACGCGGTGGGCCAGCACGGCGCTCATCGCCTCGGGAATGGGCGGGCAGCCGGGCAGGTTGACCAGCGGCCGGCGCGGCACCAGACCCTGCGCCATCAGCTCGGCGATGCCCATCGCCCCGGTCGGATTGGGGGCGGCGGCGGGCAGCCCGCCGAAGGCGGCGCAGGTGCCCACGGCAAGCACCGCCTCGGCGGCGTCCAGGCAGCGCGCGAGCAGGCTCAGGTTGTCCTCGCCGGCGATGGTGGAACAGGCTCCGCCGAGCGCGGTCGGCACGGAGCCGTCCACCACCAGCAGGAGCCGGCCGTGGTTTGCGGCCAGGCTTGCTTCCCGCGCCTGTTCCGCGGCCGCGCCGGCGGCGGCCTGGAGGGGGTGGCTGTAGTCCAGCGAAATCAGTTCGAACAGCAGCCGCTCGATGGAGGGGGCGGACGAGCGGGTGAGCGATTCGGTGCAGCCGGTGCATTCCTGGAATGACAGCCATACCACCGGCAGGCGCCGGGCCCTGGCAAGCGAGTCGGCCAGGATGGCCGCCGCGCCCGGCGGCAGCGCGAGCAGCGAGGCGGTCAGGGCACAGAACTTGAGGAAGGCGCGCCGGCTGACGCCACGGTCCGATGCGATAGGCAATGTACGGTTCATTCCGGGCCTCGCTGTCATGCAAACGATCAGTCCCGGCATGGCCAGTACTGGATACCGAATTTACTTCAAAAAGCCCTGCGCGCTTTCATGCAGCCGCGGGAGGGGAGGCGGCGGTTAGGCTTCCCAGGTCCGCACGCGCCCCACGTCGAGATGCACGAAGTTGGAACCCGGGTAATAGCCGACGCCGCCGCCTTTCAGCATGAGGCCGGCGCGGCGCAGGTCGGCCAGCGGCACGCCGGGGATGCGGATGTCGATGGCCTTGCCTTCCATGTGCAGGCTGCGCCTGGCGACGCCGGAAGAGTTCGTGGCCAGCAGGCTGTTGCTGGCGGGCGAACGGTAGCCGGAAATGACCTGGAACGGCTGCGCGGTGCCCAGTGCGGCCTTGACGCGGTCGAGCAGATCCAGCAGCTGAATATCGATGGCCGCGACCGCGCCGGTGCGGTGGTCGCGCAGCACGCGGTTGATTTCCGCGAGGGATTCCGGCAGGTAGTCGCCTTCTATCCAGTAGGGCAGGTCGAGCTTTTCTCCGGTATGCAGGTTGAGGAAACCCAGCCGGCGCTCGGCCGCCTCCCGGCTGGCGAATGCCGGCAGCGGCAGCGCGGCGGCAAGCATGCCCAGTCTGAGAAATTGGCGGCGGCTGAGGGTGGGTTTCACGGCGTTCCTTTCGATCCGTTGCGCGTCTGGCGGCCGACTTCCCGGGCAAGGCCTTCCTGCGCTGCGATTACGGCATCCACCCTGGGCCAGTCGATGTCGCGGCTTAGGCCGTGGGCTTCGGCGAGCTCGCGAACGGTCTGCGCCGGGTCGCTGCCCTTATTGTAGATATCCCGATGGACTTCGAGCAGGATGCGGCCGTCCCCGGTTGCCGCCAGCAGGACCGGCTGGTAGACGAGGCGGCCAGTACTACCGACCTTCACCCGCTCGAATAGTTCGGCGATATCGTCGGGGTGCAGGCGGATGCAGCCATGGCTCTGGAAATGGAACACGCTCGCCGGTGCGATGGTGCCGTGTATGCCGTAGCCCCACATGCTGAGGCCGAGCCAGTGGGCGCCCAGGGGGTTGTCGGGGCCGGGCGGCACTTCCTCCAGCACGGCCTTGCCCTCGTTGCGCATTTCTTCCTGGATGGATGCGGGCACTTTCCAGGTCTTGTTCTTCACCCGCGCGACGATCTCGAACTCGCCTTGCGGCGTGGGCCAGGAGGGCTTGCCGAGGCCGACGGCATAGGCGGCGAGCAGCGTGCCCCCGCTGAAGTGGAACAGCATGCGCTGCGGGATGTTGATGAGCAGGCCGTCGTCGAGCGCCGCAGGCACGATATGCGGATTGTCGATGCGCAGGCGTTGGCCGGGGCGGATGATGGCTGCGAAGGGAATGGCGTTCTGCTGCGCCAGGACCTTGGCGGCCACGCCAAAGCGGGCGCCGATGGCGATCAGGGAATCCCCGGGACGAACGGCATATTCGCTGTCGCCGCCCGTCACCGCGCGGGCAAGCGGCGGCAACTCCCCGGCCGGGGCCGCCAGGCTGAGGCCGGCAAGCAGGCAGGCGAAAACACGGCGTGCAAGCGCAGTCATCGGGGTCAGGGGGCGGGCTGGCCGATCGCCCCGCCATGCGAGGCGCGCCACTACTGAACGGGCATCGGCTTGTTGTCGTTGAGATTGAGCCAGCCCTTGGCGATGCGGTAGACGAACCAGACGCAAGCCACCCCCCACACCAGCCAGCCGATGAGGATGATCCAGGTGGCGGCGCCGACGACGAACCACAGCAGGCCCCACCAGAACGTCCTGATCTGCCAGCCGAAGTGGCTTTCCAGCCAGGTGCCGCGGGCGTCCTCGCGCTTGAGGTAGTTCAGCACGATGGCCACGACGGCGGTGATGCCGATGAACAGCGAGACGGCATACAGCGCATAGATGACCGTGGCCAGGGTTTTCAGGCTGGCGATTTTTTCGCCGGAGGCGGGTTCCATGTTCATCAACGTGCTTTCTCGTAGAGGGGCATCATCTGCGGCACCAGCGCGTTCAGTGCCTGGATGCGGTTGTCGGGAGAGGGGTGGGTGCTGAGGAATTGCGGCGGGCCGCCGTTGCCGGCGCTGCCCATTTTTTCCCACAGGCGCACTGCGGCGCGCGGATCGAATCCGGCGCGGGCGGCGAGTTCGATGCCGTAGCGGTCGGCCTCGCTTTCGCCGGCGCGGCTGTTGGGCAGGGTCAGCGCAATGTCGGCCACCGGCGCCAGCACGCTGAGGTCGCGGCCGGCGACGATGGAACCGAGCGTCATGCCGCCCTGCATGGCGATGGCGCGCGACATGCGCTCGCGGCCATGGCCCAGCATGGCGTGGGCGATCTCGTGGCCCATGATCTGGGCGATTTCGTCGTCGGAGAGTTTCAGCTTGTGGATGATGCCGGTGTAGATCGCCATCTTGCCGCCCGGCATGCACCAGGCGTTGAGCGTCGGCTCGTCGATCACCGCGACCGACCAGTTCCAGCTGCGGCTGGGCGCATACATGTTGCCCGCCTGCGCGATCAGGCGGTCGGTGATGCGCTTGACGCGGCTGTTCAGCGCCGCATCGGTGCTGAGCTTGCCTTTCTTCTGCGCCTCATTCAGCGTCTGTGCGTAGGCCTGCGCCGACGAAGACTGCGCCTGCTCCTCGGACACCAGTACCAGCTGCTTGCGGCCGGATACCGGGTTCTCCTGGCACGCCGTCAGGCCGACGGCGAGCAATACGGTGACGACGAGGGTGCGTTTCATGGCGTCTCCTTTTTTCGGGTCGATGAAGCGGCAATGGCGGGGCCGCGGCTCAGATCCCGCGCAGCAGCTCGTTGATGCCGACCTTGGACAGGGTCTTGGCATCGACCTTCTTCACGATCACCGCGCAGTACAGGCTGTAGCTGCCGTCCTTGGACGGCAGGTTGCCGGACACCACCACCGAGCCGGCGGGCACCCGGCCGTAATGCACTTCGCCGGTTTCGCGGTCGTAGATCTTGGTGCTCTGGCCGATGTACACGCCCATCGAGATCACGCAGTTGTCCTCGACGATCACCCCCTCGACCACCTCGGAACGGGCGCCGACGAAGCAGTTGTCGCCGATGATGGTGGGGTTGGCCTGCACCGGCTCGAGCACGCCGCCGATGCCGACGCCGCCGGAGAGGTGCACGTTCTTGCCGATCTGCGCGCAGGAGCCGACGGTGGCCCAGGTGTCGACCATGGTGCCTTCGTCGACGTAGGCGCCGATGTTGACGTAGGAGGGCATCAGCACCACGTTCTTGCCGATGTAGGCGCCGCGCCGCGCCGCAGCCGGCGGCACCACGCGGAAGCCGCCTTCGCGGAAGTCGCGGCTGTTGTAGTCGGCGAACTTCGACGGCACCTTGTCGAAATAATTGGTGAAGCCGCCCTTGATGAAGGCGTTGTCTTCCAGGCGGAACGACAGCAGCACCGCCTTCTTGATCCACTGGTGGGTGATCCAGTTCTGGCCTTCGGTGCGCTCGGCGACGCGCAGCTGGCCGCGGTCGAGCATCTCGATCACCGACATGACGGCGTCCTTGAGCTTGGCGTCGGCATTGCGCGGGGTGATGTCGGCACGGCGTTCGAAAGCGTCTTCGATGATGTTCTGCAGGTCTTGCATGGTGGATTCCTGTGGTTGAAAGTTGAAATTAAAGCGATGGAAATTGAATTGGGCGGCTTACGCCGTCTCGCCGACGTGGCTGGCCATGCGTCGGGCGGCTTCGACGCAGGCCTGCAGGCTGTCGACCAGGGCGATGCGGACGAAGCCCTTGCCCGGATTGACGTTGGCGGCGTCGCGCGCGAGGTAGCTGCCGGGCAGCACGGTGACATGCTGTTTTTCATACAGTTCGCGCGCGAACGCGGCATCGTCGCCGCCCGGCACCCGCGCCCACAGATAGAAGGCAGCGTCGGGGGCGTCGAATTGCAGCACGCCTTTCAGCATAGGCATCACGGCGGCGAATTTCTCGGCGTACTGGCGGCGGTTCTCGGCCACGTGCGCTTCGTCGTTCCAGGCCGCGACGCTGGCGGCCTGCACCGCCGGGCTCATTGCGCTGCCGTGATAGGTGCGATAGAGCAGGAACGACTTCATCAGCGCGGCGTCGCCCGCCACCATGCCGGAGCGCAGGCCGGGCACGTTGGAGCGCTTGGACAGCGAGTTGAACACGATCAGGTTCCTGAAGCCGCGGCCGAGCTGCTGCGCGGCGGTGAGCGCGCCGAGCGGCGGAGCGCCTTCCGCGAAGTAGATCTCCGAATAGCATTCGTCGGCCGCGACGACGAAGCCATGCCGATCCGACAACTCGAACAGTTGCTTCCAGTCGTCCAGCGACATCACCTTGCCGGTGGGGTTGCCGGGCGAGCAGACGTTGACCAGGTTGACCTGCTCCCACAGATCTTCCGGCACCCGCGACCAGTCCATGGCGAAGTCGTTTTCCGGCAGGGTGTTGAGGAAGAAGGGGCGGGCGCCGGCCAGCAGCGCCGCGCCTTCGTAGATCTGGTAGAACGGGTTGGGCGACAGCACCACGCGGCGGCCGTGGCGGCTGGAATCGACGCTGGCCTGGGCAAACGCGAACAGCGCCTCGCGCGAACCGTTGACCGGCAGCACTTCGGCCGCCGGATCGAGTTTCACGCCGTAGCGCCGCTGCGCCCATGCCGCAATGGCGCCGCGTAGCGCATCCGAACCCTGAGTGATGGGATAATTCGCCAGCCCGTCCAGTCCGGCGACCAGCGCATCCTTGATGAATTGCGGCGTCGGGTGTTTGGGTTCGCCGATCGACAGGTTGATCGGCGCGAGGTCGGGATTCGGCGTCACGCCGGCGAACAGTTCACGCAGCTTTTGAAACGGATAGGGGTGGAGCAGTTCGAGGCGCGGATTCATTGCAGTACAGGTTTCATTTACGTCTTTCATTATAAAGCCCTATGCCGTCGATTCCCTTGCAGCGCACCCTTGCCATCGCCAGTCTGGTCTACGCCGCCACCTTGTGGGGGCTGGTGTGGTACCCCTATCGCCTGCTCGATCAGGCCGGAGTGAGCGGCATCGCGTCGGGGTTCTTCTCCTATGCGACGCCGCTGCTGCTGCTGGGCTGGCTGCATGTCCGCGCGCTGCGCGCAGCGCGCGGACACTGGCTGTGGCTGTCGGCGCTGGGGCTGGCGGCGGGCTGGACCAATCTGGCTTACGTGCTGGCGGTGCTCGAAGGCGAGGTGGTGCGCGTGCTGCTGCTGTTCTACCTGTCGCCCCTGTGGACGGTGCTGTTCGCGCGAGTTTTATTGCGTGAAAAGCTCAACCGCGCCGGCTGGGCGGTGATGGCGCTGGCGGCGGGCGGCGCGCTGGTGATGCTGTGGCAGCCCGGCGAATGGCCGCTGCCGGGCCACCGTGCCGAGTGGCTGGGCCTGTCGGCCGGGGTGATGTTCGCAGCGAGCAACGTCATCAGCCGGCACCTGGATGGGGTGGCCGAAGGCGCCAAGTCGGTGTCGGTGTGGGCGGGCGTGGCCGTGCTGGCGTTGATCGGCCTGGCGCTCAGACCGGCCGAACTCGATTTCATGGCGACCGCCGCAACCGGCACCTGGCTGCTGCTGATCGGCATCGGCTTCGCCATCGGCAGCATGACCTACGCCGTGCAGTACGGCCTGGCGCGGGTGCCGGCCAACCAGGCCATCGTCATCTTCCTGTTCGAACTGGTGGTGGCCGCCATCGCGGCCTACTTCCTGTCCGACGAGCGCATGGGGGTGCAGGAATGGGTCGGCGCTGCCATGATCGTCACCGCCAGCCTGTTTTCCGGCCGCATGGAAGACGCGCAATTGAAGGAGGCACGCCATGTCTGAGATCAATGCCCTGTTGCACGCCGGCCTGCTGGTTTCCGATCTGGCGCGTGCGAAGACCTTCTACGAGACGGTGCTGGGCTTGAAGCTTTACCCGAACCGCCCCGACCTGCCTTATCCCGGCGAGTGGTACGAACTCGGCAACGGGCAGCAGCTGCACCTGATGCGGTTGCCCAATCCGGATGCGGGTTCGCTGCGCCCCGAGCACGGCGGCCGCGACCGCCATATCGCGCTGGGCGTCAAGGACATGGCAGCGCTGGCAAGCCGGCTCGATGCGGCCGGGGTGAAATATACCGCGAGCAGGTCGGGCCGCGCGGCCTTGTTCTGCCGTGACCCGGACGCCAATACCCTGGAATTCGTCGAAGTCGGCTGAACGCGGTTGTTGACGCAGCGGGCATAAAGGCACCGTTCCTACCGCGATCCAGCCGCAAGACGGCCAGCCTTCGATCCGGAAGTTTCGGGGCCGGTCTGCACCGGGCAGCCCCAAAGCATGAAAATCACCGGCAGCAGGAGCAGCACGACGGCGACCAGGCGCAGCACGTCGTTGCCGCTTGTGCGGCGTGGCCTGAGGCCGCAGCAGCAGCATTTCGGGTCGGGGGTGTGGGCTTCTCGGGTAGGAGTATGCATGGCGGCCTCTCTTGCAGAGCGGACAGCAAGGCGATCAGCGCGTTGCTGTCGTCGTTTGCCGGGAGGCGGCCGAAACCCGCCCGCCCGTCTCCGCTGTTGAAGGACTTGGCCGCGGGCGAAACGGAATCAGGCGCGATTCACGGGCTTCGGCTGCAGCACGACATCATTATCAACATAGAACAAAGCCCCGTCTTGCAGGCGGAGGAATGGGCCTTATTGAGGGATCGAAGCGAAGCGCTGCAGGCCATCGCGCGCCAGCAGCGCCGCGCCGTAGGCGGCTTCGGTGTGGGCGGCGCAAGCCACCGGCATACCGAGCAGGCGCTGGCGAATGTGCGTCCATACGGCGTTCCGCGCGCCGCCGCCGGCGGTCTCGACCCGGCCCGCCGGGGTGGCGCCCAATTTGGCCAGCAGGGCATACCCGCGCGCCTCGATGCGCGCCAGGCTTTCCAGCAGGCCATGCAGGAACTCGGCGTCGTCCGCCGGGCGCGGGGACAGGCGCGGTTCCAGCGCAGGGTCGCTGACCGGGAAGCGCTCGCCGGTGCGCGGCAAGGGAACGTAATCGAGCGGGCTGGCGACGGCGGGATCGATTCGTTCGGAGAGCGCGGCAAGCTGGCGGTCGTCGAAGAACTGCCGCAGCACCGCGCCGCCGGCGTTGGAGGCGCCGCCCGCCAGCCAGCGGCTGCCGAACCAGTGCGAATAGACGCCGTGTGCGGTGGATTCCACCCGGCTGTCGGACAGCAGCTTCAGCACCAGGGTGCTGCCGAGCGAGGTGACGGCGTCGCCGCTCTGGCTGACGCCTGCGGCGAGAAAGGCGGCGATGGAATCGGTGGTGCCGGCGTGCACCATGCAGCTGGGGTTCACGCCGAGGTAGCGCGCGCGCGGGCGCGACACCGTGGCAAGCCGGGCGCCCGGCGCGATGGGCACCGGCAGGTAGTCGACGTCGGCCAGGTATTCCACCCAGGCCGGCCATTTCAGCGCGTCGAGGTCGAGGCCCATTTTCAGGGCGTTGTGGTAGTCGGTCATGCCGACCCGGCCGGTCAAGAGGCCCGACAGCCAGTCGGCCTGGTTGAGATAGAGCCGCGCGCCGGTGAGGCCGAGACGCTTTTTCAGCCACAGCACCTTGGCCAGCCCCGAGGTGACGGCAGCAGCGGGATGGCCCGGCTCGGCGGTTTTCGCGATCAGCGCGGCTTCAATGACCGCGCGGCCGTCGCTGTAGAGCAGCGGCGGGTGGCGCGGCGCGAGTTCCTCGTCGCAGGCGAGCACGGTGCCGGAGGTGCCGTCGAGCGCGATGTCCGACAGCTGCGAACGGATCGCGGGCGGCAGCGAGGCGACCAGGTCCCACAGCGCCTCGCGCCAGATGCCGGCGCGCTCGTATTCTTCCAGCCTGCCGAAGTCGCGCGCGTCCTCGGCAACGACCGCGCCTTCGGTGTCGATGACGCAGGTCCGCGCGCCCGATGTGCCGAAGTCGATGCCGAGGAAATACAAGGGATTATCCGCGTGTATTCGACTGATGCTCGAACTGCGTGAGATCGACGCGCGGCGCCGGTTGCCAGCCTTTCTTGCGGTGTTCGGCGACCACGTTGGTGAAGATGCCGCCGCGCACGTAGAACTTGGCGGTGAGCCGCATGTATCTGGGCTTGGTCGCCTTGACCAGGTCGTCGAGGATGCGGTTGGTGACGTCTTCGTGGAAATGGCCTTCCTCGCGGAAGCTCCACATGTAAAGCTTCAGGCTCTTCAGCTCGACGCAGGTCTTGTCGGGGATGTAGTCGAGGATCAGCGTGGCGAAATCCGGCTGCCCGGTCTTGGGGCAAAGACACGTGAATTCAGGGACTTCCATGTGAATGTGAAAGTCGCGCTCAACTTTCGGGTTGGGGAAGGTTTCGAGGGTCTTGGCGGGCGTGGAGGGCATAAAAAAGCTCGGTGTAGAATGACGGCAACAAAAACGTCCCCGCAAGGACGTTTGGAGACCCCATTATAAAAGCTAAGGTTCCGCCGTCTTGCGTTTAACCCACATCAAACTGGCCGGTTTCAAGAGTTTCGTCGACCCCACCGTGATTCCCGTCCCCGCGCAGCTGACCGGCGTGGTGGGGCCGAACGGCTGCGGCAAGTCGAACGTGATCGACGCGGTGCGCTGGGTGCTCGGCGAATCGTCGGCCAGACATCTGCGCGGCGAAACCATGCAGGACGTGATCTTCAACGGTTCCTCCAGCCGCAAGCCGGCGTCGCGCGCCTCGGTCGAGCTGGCGTTCAACAACGAACTTGGGCGCGCCGCCGGCCAGTGGTCGCAATACGCGGAAATTTCGGTCAAGCGGGTGCTCGACCGCAGCGGCGATTCCACCTATTACATCAACAACATGCGGGTGCGGCGGCGCGACGTCGCCGACCTCTTCCTCGGCACCGGCGTCGGCGCGCGCGCCTACGCCATCATCGAGCAGGGCATGATCTCGCGGCTGATCGAGGCCAAGCCGGAAGAACTGCGCGGCTACCTGGAAGAAGCCGCCGGCGTATCGAAGTACAAGGAGCGCCGCAAGGAAACCGAGGCGCGGCTGAAGGACGCGCGCGACAACCTCAACCGCGTCGAGGACATCCAGCGCGAACTCAGGAGCCAGGTCGAAAAGCTCGCCGCGCAGGCCGAGGTCGCCCAGCACTACAAGCAATTGCAGGCCGACCTGACCTTTTCCCAGCACCGCCTGTGGTATGCCAGGAAGCACGACGCCGCGCAGCAGCGCGCGCGCATCGACAAGGATCTCACCGAGGCGCAGAACAGGCTGGAAGCCGAGACCGCGCGCCTGCGCCACATCGAATCGACACTGGAAACCGCGCGCCAGACCCAGTTCTCCGGGCAGGACACGCTCAACAGCGCGCAGGCAACGTATTACCAGGCGCAGTCGGAAGTCGCGCGCATCGAGCAGACCATGGCGCACCAGAACGCCACCCGCGAGCGCCTGTATCGCCAGGTGCAGGACCTGGGCGTGCGCGTCGAGGGCCAGCAGGCGCGCCGTGCCGCCACGCTGGAGGCCTTGAACGAGGTGAACGCGCAGCAGCCCGGCCTGGAGGAGGTGTTGATGGAGGCCGAAGCCGCCGCGCGCCAGGCCACCGGCAGCACCCTGCCGCAGAAGGAGGCCGCGCTGCGCGAGGCGCAGCAGGCGGTGGGCGAGGCGCAGCGCCTGGTTTCCCAAGTGGATCAATCGCGCCAGGTCGACGAAAACAGCCTCGGCCACACCAGGCGCCAGCTCGAACAGCTGGATGCCCGCCAGCGCCGGCTCGTCCAGGAACAGGCGCAGCTGCCGCGCACCGATACGGCGGGGCTGGCGCAGAAACAGGTCGAAGTCGAGGAACTGGCGCAAACGCTCGCGGCTGCCCAGGCTGGCCTCAAGGAAGCGGAAACCGCCTTGCCCGAACTCGATGCCGCGCGCGCGCAACACATGCGCGAACTCGAAACTGCGCGCAAGGCCCTGCACCAGACCGAAGCCGAGCTTGCCGCGCTGAAGAAGCTGCAGGAAAGCCTCAAGGCCGACGAAAAGCTCGGCGCCTGGCTGCGCAGCCGCGGCCTCGATGCCGCACCGCGCCTGTGGGAACAACTGCGCGTCGCCCCTGGCTGGGAAGCGGCGATCGAGGCGGTGCTGCGCGAACGTCTGCAGGCGGTGGCGGCCGACGCGCAGCCCGGCTGGTTCACCGATGCGCCGCCGGCCCGCCTCACGGTTTGGGCCGGGGAGGGCGCGGCGCTACCGGCCGCGCCGGAAAGCCTCGCCAGCAAGATCGCCTGCGACGACGGGGCGGTCCGCGCGGCGCTGACCGACTGGCTCGCCAACGGCTACTGGGCCGACGACGCCGATGCCGCGCGCGCCCGCTGCGCCAGCCTCGCTCCCGGCGAATACATCGTCACCCCGCAGGGCCATCTGTTCACCCGCCACAGCGTCACCTTCCATGGCCCGCACACGGCGGTGGAAGGCATCCTCGCGCGCGGGCGCGAGCTCGAACGGCTCACCGATGACGCCGTGCGCCTGCGCGAGGAAGCCGCCTGGCTCGAAGCCGCCCATGCCGAGGCCCAGCAAAGCCACGGCGATCGCCAGCGCGAAATCCAGGCGCTGCGCGCGCAGACCGGCCAGACGCAGAGCCGTCATCACACTGCGCAAATGGAACTGCTGCGCCTGCAGCAGGCGGTGGAACGGGTGCAGAGCCGGACGACGCAGATCGCCCAGGAACTGGAAGAGGTCGTCCAGCAGCAGACCAGCGAGCACGCCACGCTGGAGATGCTGGAAGCCCGCCTCAAGGACTACCGCGCGCAGGACGACGCCGCCCGCGAGGCGCTCTACGCCGCGCGCCAGCAGCGCGACCAGGCCGACCGCGCGGTGTTCGAGGCGCGCGAACTGCAGCGCGCGGCCGAGCGGCGGCATCAGGAGGCCGGCTTTGCGCTCACCACCTGCAGCAACAAGATCAGGGAACTCGGCGACGCGCTGGCGCGCATCGAACAGGAAATCGCCGACGACAAGACGCGCCTCGCCCAGGCGCGCGAAGAACTCGCCCGCCTGCCCGCCGACGCGCTGGATGTCGAACTGCAACTCGCGCTGACCGCCCGCACCGAGGCCGAAGCCGCGCTCGCCGCCGCGCGCGACGCGCTGGAAGGCCTGACCGCGCAATTAAGAAGCCACGACGAGGCGCGCCTGGCCTGCGAGCAGGGGCTCGACCCGCTGCGCCGCAGCATCGAGCAGTTGAAGCTGAAGGACCAGGAAGCGATGCTGATGCAGTCGCAGTTCGAGTTGCAGCTGCGCGAGGCCGCGGCGGACGAGGCGAGCCTCGAATCCGGCCTGGCCGACAGCCCCAGGCCTTCGCAACTGCAGGCCGAGATCAACCGCCTGCAGAACGAGATTGCCGCGCTGGGCGCGGTCAACCTCGCCGCGCTGGACGAACTGACCCAGGCGCAGGAGCGCGCCGAATACCTCGCCACGCAATGCGCCGACCTGCTGGAAGCGGTCACCACGCTGGAGGATGCGATCCGCCGCATCGACCAGGAGTCGCGCGCGCGCTTGAAGGAGACCTTCGACACCGTCAACCAGCACATGGGCGAACTGTTCCCGAAATTGTTCGGCGGCGGCCAGGCCAGGCTCATCCTCACCGGCGAGGAGTTGCTCGATTCAGGCGTGCAGGTGTTCGCCCAGCCGCCCGGCAAGAAGAACGCCTCGATCCATTTGCTGTCGGGCGGCGAGAAGACGCTGACCGCGTTGTCGCTGGTGTTCGCCATGTTCAAGCTCAACCCGGCGCCGTTCTGCCTCTTGGACGAGGTCGACGCGCCGCTCGACGACGCCAACACCGAGCGCTATTGCAACCTGGTCAAGGCGATGTCCGACCACACCCAGTTCCTCTTCATCACCCACAACCGCGTCACCATGGAAATGGCCCAGCACTTAGCCGGCGTCACCATGCAGGAGCCGGGCGTGTCGCGCATCGTCGCGGTCGACGTGGAAGAGGCGGTGGGGATGGTCGAAGCGGCTTGATACGGCTATTGCCAAAGTTTGCCAAACTGCCTAGCATCAGGCCATGAGCACGATGAACATTTCCCTGCCTGACTCGCTCAAGAGCTTCGTTGACGAACAGGTCTCGCAGCGCGGCTACGGCACCAGCAGCGAATACGTGCGCGAACTGATCCGCAAGGATCAGGACCGTCAGCACTTGCGCGGCCTGCTGCTCGAGGGCGCAGCTTCCGCGCCGGCTGGCCCGGCAGATGACGCGTATTTCGAAAGTTTGCGCCGCCGCGTCGGCGGGCGCAGCGGGTGAAACCAAAGCCCGTCATCCCGCGTGCGCTGGCCAACCGGGATATCGACGAGGCCATTGCCTGGTATCTGAAGGAAAACGCGGTGCAGGCGGCACTTGGCCTGGTCGATGCGCTAGAGCGGGCGTATTCGCACATCGCCCGTCATCCGGCCACGGGCTCGGCGCGATATGCACTTGAGCTGAATCTTCCCGGGCTGCGAAGCTGGCCGCTGAAAACCTACCCGTACCTGGTTTTCTATGTCGAGCGCGCCGACCACATCGATGTGTGGCGGGTACTGCATGGTCAGCGTGACATCCCGGCGTGGCTGCTGGACGAATCGAGCGGCATTTGATGGCAATGGCCGGCACGATCAGGGACAATTCCAGTTTTAACGTAATGCGTGTGATCTCCCATGCTTGATATCCAGCTGCTGCGCCGTGACGCAGCCCTCGTCGCCGAGCGCCTCGCCGCGCGCGGTTTTGCGTTCGATGCGGCGCGTTTCGATGCGTTGGAAGCCGAACGCAAGACGATCCAGACCCGCACCCAGGACGCGCAGGCGAAGCGCAACGCGCTGTCGAAGCAGATCGGCATGCTTAAAGGCAAGGGCGAGGACACGACGGCGGTCATGGCCGAGGTGGCGGGGTTGGGCGACGAGTTGAAGGCGCTCGAAACGCGCCTCGGCGAACTGCAAACCGAGCTCAACGACTTCCTGATGGGCGTGCCCAACCTGCCGCACGAGTCGGTCGCGGTCGGCCGCGACGAGACCGCCAACGTCGAGGTGAGCCGCTGGGGCACGCCGCGCAGCTTCGACTTCCCGGTGCGCGACCACGTCGACCTCGGCGAGGGCCTCGGCCAGCTCGACTTCGCCGCGGCGGTGAAGATCACCGGCAGCCGCTTCACCGTGATGAAGGGCGGGCTTGCGAAACTGCACCGCGTGCTCGCCCAGTTCATGCTCGACGTCCACACGACCGAGCACGGCTATTCGGAAGTCTATGTGCCCTACCTGGTCAACGCCGACTCGATGCGCGGCACCGGCCAGCTGCCGAAGTTCGAGGAAGAGCTGTTCCACGTCCCGCGCAGCGATGCCGACAAGCTCTACCTCATCCCCACCGCCGAAGTGCCGGTGACGAACCTGGTGCGCGACGAGATCGTGCCTCTTGATGCGCTGCCGCTGAAGTTCGTCGCCCACACCCCGTGCTTCCGCTCCGAGGCCGGCTCGTACGGCCGCGACACCCGCGGCATGATCCGCCAGCACCAGTTCGACAAGGTCGAGCTGGTGCAGATGGTGAGGCCTGAGGATTCCTACGCCGCACTGGAGGCGCTGACGGCGAACGCCGAGGCGATCCTGCAGAAGCTCGGCCTGCCTTACCGTAAGATGGCGCTGTGCAGCGGCGACATGGGCTTTTCGTCGGCCAAGACCTACGACCTGGAAGTGTGGCTTCCGGCGCAGAATACCTACCGCGAGATCTCCTCCTGCTCCAATTTCGAGGCCTTCCAGGCGCGCCGCATGCAGGCGCGTTTCAGGGCAGGGCAGGGCAAGCCGGAACTGCTGCACACGCTGAACGGCTCCGGGCTGGCGGTGGGACGCACGCTGGTGGCAATCCTGGAGAACTACCAGAACGCCGACGGCAGCGTGAGCGTGCCGGAGGCGCTGCGTGCCCGGATGGGCGGGGTGGAGCGGCTGACGGCCGCCTGATTCAGCCCGGCCCGACAGCCAGGCCTTCCTCGCTGTCGCCCAGATTGATCAGCGGGTTGTATTCCGGCTCCAGCCGCAGCAGGATGTCGTAATAGTTGCGGATGTTTTCGGCAAAATGCAGCGCCTCGGTGCCGCGCGCGTAGCCGTACTTCATCGCCTTGGCATAGGTGCCCCGGCTTAGATGGGGCAATGCCTCCTTGACGTCGGCCCAGCTGTCCGGGCTGCCGCTGCGCGCCTGCGCGATGCGGCGCGCGTCCTCCATGTGTCCCTGCCCCTGGTTGTAGGCGGCCAGCGCCAACCAGGTGCGGTCGGGCTCGGGAATGCGGTCGGGCAGGGCTGTTTTCAGCATGAGCAGATAACGCGCGCCGCCAAGAATGCTCTGGCGCGCATTGAGTCGGTCGGTGATTCCCATGCGGTCGGCCGTTTCCCCGGTCAGCATCATCAAACCGCGCACGCCGGTCGGCGAGGTGGCGAACGGGTCCCATTGCGATTCCTGATAGCCGATGGCGGCGAGCAGGCGCCAGTCGATACCGGTGAGCGTTTGCGCCTCGTGGAAATGCTGGCGCAGTTCGGGCAGCCGTTGCCGGCGGCGCTGCAGGATGCCGAGGATGTCCGTGCTGTCCAGCCGCTTGACGTGGCCGAAATAGCGTTCGTAAATGCGCTTGATGGTGCCGTCCTTGCGCGCCTGCTCGACGAAGCGCGCCAGCGCATTGCGCAGCGCCTGCGAACTGTGGGGAGGCAACGCCCATACGATTTTCTGCGTATCGCCGATGTCGAACGCCACCGCCAGTTCAGGGTAGAAATTGCGCATCGGATCGAAATCCATGCCGTTGATCACCACCGCGTCGTATTTGCCGGCTTGCAGCTGCGCGAGCAGTTCCTCCGGCCAGACGTTGTCCAGTGCCGACCAGGCAAGTTTTGGATGCTTGCGTTTCAAGCGCATCAGCATGGGCGTATGCCCGGAACCGATAATCAGGGCCAGCCTTTTGCCGGGCAAGTCCGCCATGCCGCGCGGCGCTTTGTCGCTGGCACGGTAAACGATATGGACCGGCGTTTCAAACAGCACCGGGCCCGCAATCAGGTGGCGATCCTTCACGACCGCAAGCGGCAGGGCCGCCGCCGCCAGATGGACCTGGTGCGTGTCGAGCAGCTCGAACAGCGCTTCGGGGCGGCTTTTTTCGGTCCAGCTGAGCGACCAGTTCTGCGACCGGCTGAAAGCCACCATCAAGTCGTGCTCGAACCCGGCGGCCTCGCCGTTGTGGGCGATGTAATAGGTGGCCGGGCTATTGCGTGCGCCGACCCGCAACTCGCCGGTGGCTTCGGGCGGGGGCAGGGGGCGGCTGCAGGCGGCCAGTGCCAAAGCCAGCACCAGCGCTGCGAGCCTCCCGATCGATTCCCTCGTTTTTATGGTGGGCATGGACGCAGTCTGACCGAGTGCGAAATTTTCGTCCAGCAAACCGTCCGACTCGGTTACAATACGCGCCGCCGGAGAGGTGGCAGAGTGGTCGAATGTACCTGACTCGAAATCAGGCGTGAGCGCAAGTTCACCGTGGGTTCGAATCCCACCCTCTCCGCCATCCCCATTCCCCCTGGTTTTCCTGGCATTGCCAAGCAAGGCATGCAAAGGCCTGTTCGCTGAAGCGTTGCGCCAGCCACGCGGTGCAAAGGGTAGCCCGCCTGCGGTAGCGCCGCAAAATTTCCACCGATCCTCTCCGCCCTGCGCTGCGGCTGGGACACCGCAGCTTCGCTACAAAACTGACGTCTCTTTGGCCCGCTTCGAGCTGGATTGCATGTGCGTGCGGGCTTGTTATTACGTAATGGCTTCTTCGACAAGCTGTTCTTCCGTTGCCAGTCGTCGGCCAAATGGCATTCTGCGTTGATCGATGAAGAGGCTGCTGCCGTCGGCGCGCTTGGCTATCTGTTTTGCCTCGGAGGCTGCGCGCGCCACTTCCTGGTACTCGTGGAAGTGGGCGGGATCGACCAGCACTGCGCCGACGGACAACGATACCAGGGCATGAAAAGCCATGGCGCCGCGCCGGTCTTCGCTGCGGTAGCCGCCGGCTTCCACGTGCTCGGGGTTGAACAGGGCCAGGCATTCGCGATCGAACCGGTCCAGCATGCCCTGGCAACGCTCCATCCAGTCGAGGCTTTGAAACAGCACCACGAAATCGTCGCCGCCGATGTGACCGATGAAGTCCAGTTCGAGGTTGCAGCTTTCGCGCAGGATGCGCGCAAGCCGTTGGATGATGTCGTCGCCGCGACGGAAGCCGTAGACGTCGTTGTAGGGCTTGAAGTGATTGAGATCGAAATACGCCGTGACGAAGATCTGGTCGTTGGCGAGCAGACGCTCCATGTGTTCCTGGATCGGCACGTTGCCGGGCAGGCCGGTCAGCGGGTTGGCGTAGCGCGCGGCGGCGATCTGCATTTCGGTCACTTCGCGCATCAGGTCGAAACCCGACCCCAGACCCAGGTAGCGTCCTTCGTCGGTGATGACGAAGCCCTGGGTAAAGGCCTCCTTGCCTTTCTTAACCACCAGTTCCGACAACTCGGTCATGTGCGTGGCCTTGTCGACGATCAGCGGGTCGGGGTCCATCAGTTCGCTGCAGGGTTTGCGTCCGTGCAGTTCGCGCCCATACAAGGTGAGAAACCGGTCGAGCAGGGCCGGACGGTGCAGGATGCCGACCGGAACGCCTTGCTGGTCGACCACAGCCACGGCGTGCAGTTCGGGACGTTGCATCATCAATTCAAGCACATCCTCGCTGATGGTTTGCGGGGGGACGGACGGAGCAGGCACCAGCAGCCGGCCGGCCGAGATGCGCAGGCCATCGCGCGCCTGCGGCACGGGAAATACGCTGACCGTGCCGGATTGCAGGCATGCCTGCACTTCGCTCGACGGCAGCCGGACCGGCACCGGCGAGGGACGGCCGATCAGATAGCCCTGCGCGAAGCGAATGCCCAGATCTTTCAGCACTGCAAGTTCTGACTGGCTTTCCACGCCTTCCGCGATCACGCAGGAATACGCGCCCTCGGCCAGCATCCTGATCGAGCGAACGAACTGGATCTTGTGGGGGTCCAGATGAATTCCGCTGATGAAATGCTTGTCGATCTTGACGAAGGCGGGCTTCAGTTCGGACCACAACCGCAGGCTGGAAAAGCCTTCGCCGAGATCGTCCATGGCCACCTCGATCCCTGCTGCGCGCAGCAGGGACACGGCTTGCCGCATGTCGGCGTAATCGAGCGCCGCGGCGTTCTCGGTGATCTCGATCACCACCTGATGGCCGGCCATGCCAGCTTCATCCAGCGCGGCCAGCATGGCATCCGGAGCGAAAGCGGCGTCGAGCAGGCTGTGGGGAGACAGGTTCACAAACAGCTGTCCCGGCAGATTCAGCCTGGCAAACGTCTTGAATGCCGTGCGCACGCAGGCCCATTCCAGCGCTGGCAGCAGACCATGGTATTCGGCCACGCCCAGCAATGCCTGCGGGGCGTGCAGCGGGCTGTCCGACGGACCGCGCGACAAGGCCTCGTAGCCCATCACCCGGCCGTCAAACAGGTCGAGCACCGGCTGCAACAGGGTCGTCAGCCTTGTGCTGGCCAGGATTTGTTGCAGGTGCAGGCGTAGTTCTTCTTGGCTCATAAGGAGGAATGAAATGCAAATGCCCCCACGATAGGCGGAAAGCGTTACGTGCGCGTGAAACAGTCGGCGCTGCGTCCGGACATGGCCGGGGCCATGCAGGGCAAGGACAGCAAGAGGGGCCTGCTGAAGCTTGTTACAATGGCCCCGATGCATCGTTGGCTTGCAGCTTGCTAAGTACCTGATTTGTAGCGGAATGATCCCGGTCCCGGCTGCGATCCCCGCTCGGGCTTCCATCCGGAAGCGCTTGGCCCTACTTGCAGCGGGCTTGAAAATTCCTCCCGTCACATCAAAATAAAGCCAGTAACTCGGGCTTATTCCTGCTATGGCAACCAAGCGAGAAGGCAGTACCCTACTGGAACCAACAGCGGCGAAAGTGAAGCCGCCGCCCCTGTACAAGGTATTGCTGCTGAACGACGACTACACTCCAATGGAGTTCGTGGTGCTTGTCCTGAAAAAGTTTTTTGGCATCGACCAAGAACGGGCGACACAAATCATGCTCAAAGTGCATACTGAAGGTGTAGGTGTGTGCGGGGTGTATCCCAGGGATATCGCTCATACCAAGGTTGAGCAGGTTGTGGATTTCGCGCGGCAGCATCAGCATCCGCTGCAATGTACGATGGAGGAAAGTTAGATGATTGCCCAGGAACTCGAAGTCACGCTGCACATGGCATTCATGGACGCACGGCAGAAGCGCCACGAATTCATTTCCGTGGAGCACCTGCTGATGGCGATGCTGGACAATCCGTCGGCGGTGGAAGTGTTGCGCGCCTGTGGCGCCAACATCGAGGCCATGCGCGAGCAGCTCGGAAAGTTCATCGAGGAGCACACGCCCAAGGTGACCGGCGAGGGCGAGGTCGACACCCAGCCGACGCTCGGTTTCCAGCGCGTGATCCAGCGTGCCATCCTGCACGTGCAGTCATCGGGCAAGAAGGAAGTCACCGGCGCCAACGTGCTGGTGGCGGTGTTTGGCGAGAAAGACTCGCATGCGGTGTATTTCCTCAGCCAGCAGGGCGTGACGCGGCTCGACATCGTCAATTTCATCTCTCACGGCATCACCAAAACTCCGCAGAGCGAGCCGGTGCGTCCCGACGAGGCGGTGGAAACCAATGCCGAAGCTCCGGCGGCTTCGCCGCTCGACAGCTTTGCGCAGAACCTGAATTCGCAGGCATTGGCCGGCAAGATCGATCCCCTGATCGGGCGCGACCAGGAACTGGAGCGCGTGATCCAGACCCTGTGCCGCCGGCGCAAGAACAATCCCTTGCTGGTAGGCGAGGCGGGGGTGGGCAAAACGGCGATTGCCGAAGGCCTGGCGCGCCGCATCATTGAAGGCTCGGTGCCTGAAATTCTCGGGCAAAGCACGGTCTATGCCCTGGATATGGGCGCCTTGCTGGCGGGCACCAAATATCGCGGCGACTTCGAACAGCGTCTGAAAGGCGTGCTGAAGCAGCTGTCCGACAACCCCAGTGCCATCCTGTTCATCGACGAGATCCACACCCTGATCGGTGCCGGGGCGGCATCGGGCGGAACGCTCGACGCCTCCAACCTGCTGAAGCCGGCCTTGTCGTCGGGCCAGCTGCGCTGCATCGGCGCCACCACGTACACGGAATACCGCGGCATTTTCGAGAAAGATCACGCATTGTCGCGGCGCTTCCAGAAGATCGACGTGCCGGAACCTTCGGTCAACGAAACCGTGGCGATCCTGCGTGGCCTGAAGTCGCGCTTCGAGGATCACCATGGCGTCAAGTACACGGCGGCGGCGCTGACCACGGCGGCGCAACTGGCGGCACGCTACATCAACGACCGCCATCTGCCGGACAAGGCGATCGACGTCATCGACGAGGCGGGCGCGGCGCAGCGCATTCTGCCGAAATCGAAGCAGAAGCGCGTCATCACGCCGCGCGAGATCGAGGACATCATCGCCAAGATCGCGCGCATTCCGCCCAAGACCGTGTCGTCCGACGACAAGAACTCGCTGAAGACGCTGGATCGCGACCTGAAAGCCGTGGTGTATGGACAGGAGGCCGCGATCGATGCGCTGGCGACGGCAATCAAGATGTCGCGCAGCGGCCTCGGCAATCCGCAGAAGCCGATCGGAAACTTCCTGTTTTCCGGCCCAACCGGGGTCGGCAAGACCGAGGTCGCGCGCCAGCTCGCGTATGTGCTGGGGGTCGAGCTGATCCGTTTCGACATGTCGGAGTACATGGAACGCCATGCGGTGTCGCGGCTGATCGGCGCGCCGCCCGGCTATGTCGGTTTCGATCAAGGCGGCTTGTTGACCGAAGCGGTCAACAAGCATCCCTATGCCGTTGTTTTGCTGGATGAAGTTGAAAAAGCCCATCCGGACATCTTCAACGTGCTGTTGCAGGTGATGGATCACGGCACGCTGACCGATACCAACGGGCGCAAGGCCGATTTCCGCAATGTGGTGCTCATCATGACCACCAATGCGGGTGCGGAAATGCTCAACAAATCAACGATCGGGTTCTCCGGCACGCGTGCAAGCGGCGACGAGATGGGCGAAATCCGCCGCATGTTCACGCCGGAATTCCGTAACCGGCTGGATGCGATCATTCCGTTTGCGCCGCTGACCGAGCCGGTCATCCTGCAGGTCGTCGACAAGTTCCTGATGCAGCTGGAAGAGCAACTGCACGAGAAGAAGGTCGAGGCGGTATTCACCGACGCGCTGAAGGCCTATCTCGCCAAGCACGGCTTCGACCCGCTGATGGGTGCGCGGCCGATGGCACGCCTGATCCAGGACACCATCCGCAAGGCGCTGGCCGATGAGTTGCTGTTCGGCAAGCTGGCGCACGGCGGGCGGGTGACGATCGACCTGGACGCCAGCGGAAAGGTCGGCCTGGAGTTTGAAGAGGCCGTGGCGGCGTAATTTCCCGTAAAGCTTCATGCATGCGTGGCCGTAAACCTTCCTAGCGGCAGGCGCTATTGGGTTGCTGGCGCCTGCGTCTGTTTGCCGAGACGGAAGGAAATTAATGAACGTCCACTACGCATCGCGTGCCGCCGCCACGCTGGCAATGCTGCTGTCAGTCTGCGCCCAGGCTGCCGACACGGAACGTGGCAAGACTGTGTCCGAAACCCCGGCCGTTTCCGCCGAAGATCTGGCGGCGATAGGCGAGCGTATCCGTCAGACCGGGGCGCAGATCCGCGCCGACATCAAGGAGGCACGTGCCCGCCTCGATGCCCAGAAGGCGCAAGAGGAAGCGGAGCGCAAGCGAGAGGCGGAGCAGGCGCGCCAGCAGGCGATCAGGGAAAGCAAACATCGGCAGGCCGTCGAGGCCGCCCAGGCGCGAACCCGCCTGGAGGCGGCGGCGCGGACTGAGCAAGCCGAACGCGAGCGCCAGGAGGCGTTGCACGCGAAGCGGCAGCAGGCAGAGAAGGCCAAACGCGAGGAGCAACTCGCTCTGGCGGCGCAATCCACGAAAGAGGAGCAGGCGGCCAGGCTACGGGCGACCAGGGAAAGGGCGGCCGAGGCGCTCAGTCAAGCGCGTGCATCGGCCGGGGTGAGGGCGTTTGCTGAAGAGTCGGGCCGCTAGCACGATCCGGAGCCGTAAAACAAAAGCGGCGCCCGAGGCGCCGCAAAAAAACCTGGTGTGGCAGGAGGAGGAGCGCCTAGGGATAAACCCTTTACCAGGAGTTCTACACAGTCTGAATATAGGCCAACAAACGGCTTGCGCCAGCGGCATATGGCTTCAAGCTGAGGTAGTGATTCTGAATTACGGCGTCGGTCGTTTTTTCTTTAGCCCCCGCCCGGCGAACTTGCCGAATGCAGCGGAATCCCGCACCATACCGGCGATTCGTCTGAACGACCGGAGCGTCAATGAAAATCCACCGCACATCCTTTCTCGTGGCCGTTGCGGCCTTGTCGCTGGTCGCCTGCGAACAGCCGGCCACGACCGCCAAGGACGGCATCGCGGCAACGGTAGGCGGCGACGCAATCAGCGAGGTCGAGCTGGGGCGTGCAGTGGCCCGTCTGGGCAAGCTTGACGCGACCGAGTCCGCTCAGGCGCGCGGCAGGGTGCTGGAAGCCCTGATCGATCAGCATTTGGTCAGCCACGCAGCCAAAGAGGCCAGGCTGGACCAGGCTCCCGAGGTTGTCCTGGCAATGCAGCAGGCGCAGCGTCAGGTGCTGGTCGAGGCGTACATGGAACGCCTGTTCAAAGACATGGCCCAGCCTGCCGACACGGAAATCCAGGATTATTACGACCGGCATCCCGAATTGTTCGCGCAGCGCAAGATCTACCGCGTCCAGGAACTGGAGCTGCAGCTGGCGCCGGCGCGCGTTGCCGAGGTCGAGGCGCAACTCAAGCAGAGCCGCACGCTGGCCGAGTTTGCCGACTGGTTGCGCGCGCAGGGGATCGACGGCAAGACGGGCATGGCGGTCAAGCCGGCGGAACAGATTTCCGCCCCCATGCTGGCGCAACTGATCAACATGAAGGACGGCCAGGTGGTGGTGGTGCCGATGGGGGAGAATCGTGTCAGCGTGCTGCAATTGCAGGGCAGCCAGGCGCAGCCCGTAACGCTGGAGCAGGCCAGGGCCGCAATCGGGCGCGTCGTGCTGGGCGAGAAACGCAAAACCCTGCTGGAAGCCGAAATCAGAAAACTGCGCGCCAGCGGAAAAATCGAATACGCCACTGGTTTCGCGCCGGCTCCGCAAATCGGCAAGCCTGCTGGGCAAACCGGCAAGCCCTGAGCCCGGCATGATTCTGGTCACCGGCGGCGCGGGGTTCATCGGCGCCAATTTCGTCATTGACTGGCTGACGGAGGGAAACGAGCCCGTCGTCAATCTCGACAAGCTGACCTATGCGGGCAATCTGGAAAACCTGCGGCCCCTGCAGGGGGATGCACGGCATGTCTTCGTCCAGGGTGACATCGGCGACCGAGCGGTCGTTGATGCGCTGCTACAGCAATACCGGCCCCGCGCGATCATCAATTTCGCGGCGGAAAGCCATGTCGACCGCTCCATCCACGGTCCCGCCGAGTTCATCCAGACCAATGTGGTCGGTACCTTCCAGTTGTTGGAAGCGGTGCGCGCGCATTGGTCGCAGCTGCCCGCGGACGAACAGGCGGCATTCCGTTTTCTGCATGTGTCGACCGACGAAGTGTACGGCTCGCTCGGCGCAGCCGATCCGGCGTTTTCCGAAGCTACGCCGTATGCGCCGAACAGCCCGTATTCGGCGTCGAAGGCGGCATCGGATCATCTGGTGCGCGCCTATCATCACACCTATGGCCTGCCGGTGCTGACCACCAACTGCTCGAACAATTACGGGCCGCTGCAGTTTCCGGAAAAGCTCATCCCGCTGGTCATCCACAACGCGCTGGCGGGCAGGCCGCTGCCGATCTACGGCGACGGCAGCAATGTCCGCGACTGGCTGTATGTCGGCGACCACTGCAGCGCGATCCGGCGCGTGCTGGAGGCCGGACGGGTGGGGGAGACCTACAACATCGGCGGCTGCAACGAGAAAACCAATCTGGAGGTGGTGAATGCCCTGTGCGCGATGCTCGATGAGCGCCATCCTGAATCGCCGGTGATGCCGCATGCCAGCCTGATTGCGTTCGTCAAGGATCGGCCCGGCCACGACCGGCGCTATGCGATCGACGCCCGCAAGATCGAGCGCGAACTCGGCTGGGTGCCGAGCGAAACCTTCGAGAGCGGGATCAGGAAGACGGTCGCCTGGTATCTGGACAACCAGGACTGGGTGGCCCATGTGACCAGCGGCGAATACCGCAACTGGGTTTCCAGAAACTACGCAGATCATCCGGCATGAGCACACGCAAGGGCATCATCCTCGCCGGCGGCTCCGGCACCCGCCTGTACCCGATCACGCAGACCGTATCCAAGCAGCTGCTGCCGGTCTACGACAAGCCCATGGTGTACTACCCGCTGACCACGCTGATGCTGGCGGGGATCCGCGACATCCTGCTGATTTCCACCCCGCAGGACACGCCGCGCTTCGAGCAGCTGCTGGGCGACGGCGCGCAATGGGGGCTCAACATCCGGTACGCGGTGCAGGCGGCGCCCGAGGGGCTGGCGCAGGCTTTTCTCATCGGCAGCGACTTCATCGGCAACGATCCCAGCGCCCTGGTGCTGGGCGACAACCTTTTCTACGGCCACGAACTGAGCCAGGATTTGCGGGCGGCGGGACAGCGCGCGCACGGCGCCACCGTGTTCGCCTATCCGGTGCAAGACCCCGAGCGCTACGGGGTGGTCGAATTCGACGCTGCCGGGCGCGCGGTCAGCCTGGAGGAAAAACCCGCCCGGCCGAAATCGCGCTACGCCGTCACCGGTCTGTATTTTTATGACAACCGGGTGATCGACGTCGCGCGTGCGCTGAAGCCATCGCTGCGCGGCGAGCTGGAAATCACCGACGTCAACCGCCAGTATCTCGACTGGGGCGAACTCGACGTGCAGGTAATGGGACGCGGCCAGGCCTGGCTCGACACCGGCACCCACGATTCGCTGATCGAGGCGGCGCTGTACATCCAGACCATCGAGAAGCGCCAGGGGCTGAAGATCGCCTGCCCGGAAGAAATCGCCTACCGCCAGGGCTTCATCGACGCCGCGCAACTGCAGGCGCTGGCGCAGCCGTTGCTGAAAAACGATTACGGGCGTTATCTGATCGACGTGCTGAGCGAGCGGGTGTTCTGATGCAGGTCATTGCCACCCGGCACCCCGATGTGCTGCTGCTGCGTCCCAGGGTGTTCGGCGACACGCGTGGATTTTTCTTCGAAAGCTATAACCGCAAGGCCTTTGCCGAACTCGGCATCGATGCCGAGTTCGTGCAGGACAACCACTCGCGTTCGGCAAAAGGCGTGTTGCGCGGGCTGCATTACCAGATCCGCCAGCCGCAGGGCAAGCTGGTGCGCGTGGCGGCGGGCGAGGTGTTAGACGTGGCGGTCGACCTGCGCCGCAGCTCGCCGCATTTCGGATGCGCCGCCAGCTTCCGCCTGTCGGCCGAAACGCACGACATGGCGTGGATTCCGCCGGGCTTCGCGCACGGTTTTCTGGTGCTGTCCGAGCATGCCGAATTTCTCTACAAGACCACCGACTACTACGCGCCGCAGTTCGAGCGCAGCCTGCTGTGGAACGATCCGGCGCTCGACATCGCCTGGCCGCTGCAGGGCGAACCGCTATTGTCCGCCAAGGACCAGGCCGGCTTGCCGCTCGCCGAGTGCGAGGTGTTTGCGTGAGAATCCTGCTTACCGGCGTCGGCGGCCAGGTGGGCTGGGAATTGCAGCGCACGCTGGCGCCGCTGGGCGACGTGATCGCTGCCGGCCGCAGTCTCCTTGACCTCGCCGATACGGCAAGCATCCGCCGCACGGTGGCGGCGATCGCGCCGGATCTGATCGTCAACCCGGCAGCCTACACGGCGGTCGACAAGGCCGAATCCGAGCCCGGTCTGGCGTATGCCGTCAACGCCGACGCGCCGGGCGAACTCGCCGCTTGCGGCGTTCCGCTGGTGCAGTTTTCCACCGACTACGTGTTTGATGGCCGCAAACCCGTTGCCTATACGGAAGCGGACGTGCCGAATCCGCTGGGCGTGTATGGCGCGAGCAAGCTGGCGGGCGAGCAGGCGGTGCAGCGCAGCGGCACCCCCCATCTGATCCTGCGCACCAGCTGGGTCTACGGCCTGCGCGGCCGCAACTTCCTGTTGACCATGCAGCGGCTGGCGCGCGAGCGCGACATCCTGACGGTGGTCGACGACCAGTTCGGTGCGCCGACCTGGTCGCGCCTGATCGCCGAAGCCAGCGCTTTGACCATTGCGCGCTGGCTGGACCGGCCCGATCGGGCTGCAACGTCCGGGATCTATCATCTGAGCTGCCGCGGCCGCACCAGCTGGCACGGCTTTGCCGCAGCCATCCTGGCGCAGCAGGGCGGCCCGGATGAAAAATGTGCCCGCCTGACCGCGATCCCGACCTCCGACTATCCGACCCCCGCCGTTCGCCCGCTCAACTCGCAGCTGGATTGCGGCAAGCTGGCAGCGACTTTCGGGGTGCGGCTGCCCGCTTGGGAAAGCGCGCTCGCCCTGTGCCTGGAACGGAATTTGCCTCAATCGACGACATGACTTTTTAGCAGAGCACACGATATGACCACCATCCATCCCGTGATCCTTTCCGGCGGCTCGGGCACGCGCCTGTGGCCCTTGTCCCGCGCGGCCCTGCCCAAGCAACTGCTGCCGCTCGCCAGCGACCGCAGCCTGCTGCAGGACACTGTCAGCCGTCTGGCGGACATGCCGGAAATGGCGGCACCGCTGATGGTGTGCAACGTCGAGCATCGCTTCATGATTGCCGAGCAGATGCGCCAGATCGACACCGCGCCGCATGCCATCGTGCTGGAGCCGGCGGGACGCAACACCGCGCCGGCCATCGCCGTGGCTGCGCTGATGCTGTCGCGCGCCAACCCCGACGCGCTGATGCTGGTGCTGCCGGCCGACCACCTGATCGGCGACGTCGCGGCCTTCCATGCCGCCATCCGCACTGCCGCCGAAGCGGCAGGAAAAGGTCATCTGGCTACCTTCGGCATCGTCGCGGCGACCCCCGAAACCGGCTACGGCTACATCCGCAAGGGCGCGCCGCTGCCGGGCTGCGCCGGCGCGTACCAGGTGGCGGGCTTCGTCGAAAAGCCCGACCTCGCCACCGCGCAGCAGTATGTCGGCTCAGGCGAGTATTTCTGGAACAGCGGCATGTTCCTGTTCCGGGCGGCGGATTTCCTCGATGAACTGCAGACCCTGCGCCCCGACATTCTGGAGGCCAGCCGTGCCGCGCTCGATGCCGCCATCCCCGACCTCGATTTCGTTCGGCTTGACCCCGCCGCGTTCGAGGCCTGTCCGTCGGAATCGGTCGACTACGCGGTGATGGAGCATACCCGCCGCGCCGCCGTGGTGCCGGCGGACATGGCATGGAACGATATCGGCGCCTGGTCGGCATTATGGGAAGTGGCGGACAAGGACGCGCAGGGCAATGCCACCCGCGGCGACGTCATGCTGGAAAACGCCTGCAACAACTTCGTCCGCGCCGAAACGCGCATGGTGGCGATGCTCGGCGTATCCGACCTGGTGGTGGTGGAAACCGCCGACGTGGTGCTGGTGGCGAACAAGGACCAGGTGCAGGACGTGAAGAAACTGGTTGACCGCCTGAAAGCCGAAAAGCGCTGCGAGCATCTGGTCCACAAGCAGGTCCACAGGCCCTGGGGGTGGTACGAAGGCATCGACGAAGGCGAGCGTTTCCAGGTCAAGCGCATCATGGTCAAGCCGGGCGAGAAGCTCAGCCTGCAGATGCACCACCACCGCGCCGAGCACTGGATCGTGGTGTCCGGCACCGCCAGCGTCACCTGCGGCGAGGCGACCATGCTGCTGACCGAGAACCAGTCCACCTATATTCCGCTCGGCACCACGCACCGCCTGGAGAACCCCGGCAAGGTCGACCTGCACATGATCGAGGTGCAGTCGGGCTCTTACCTGGGCGAGGACGACATCGTGCGCTTCGAGGATATTTACAGGCGCAGTTGAGGCTGCCGGCCGGCTTTTCGCGCCCGGGGCTCGCCGGCTGCGCGACCCATGCGCCATCCTGTCGCAATCTTTTGTTATTTATGGGGTTTCTTTTGATTCGCCGAGCGGCCGGAACGCTGTTTCGGCCCGGGATGGCCCGCTCATCGCGCTACCTGCCGCGCATGTAGGACAAACGCCTACAAGAAAATCCGCCCAGATTCCGTCCGTCAATACAGCGCATCTCTACGTTAACTTTCCCGGGGGGCGTCCGAAAACGAATTCACCACGCTGACTTAAGTGTGAATTCGAAAAAAATTCAACGAAGAAGGGCAAGCAAATGAAACTGGACGAAATGCTGGACGAGATGCGCGATGTCAATCTCAACTACCTGATGCTCGCGCAAAACATGATCCGGCACGACAAGGCGACCGCCGTTTTTCGCCTCGGCATCAGCCAGGACGTTGCCGACCTGATCGAGGCGCTGACCCCCGCGCAAATCCTCAAGCTGGCCGCTTCCGGCATGCTGGTGTCGCGTTTCCGCTTCGACGACGGCGCGGTGCTGAACATGCTGACCAGCTACACCAAGGATCGTGCGCTGGCGCAATCCCATGCCGCCATTCTGATGGCGGGCCAGGCTGCGGAAGCGTTCGCCTGATTCTGCGTCGCAAGAAATAAAACAAGCAAGGGGAGGGGCCATGAGCAAGAAAAGTCTGTTGACCGAGATGCGCGATACGCAACTGGCGATCGAATTGATCGAGCTCGGTGCCCGCCCGCAGGTGCTGGAGTCCGAAACCTCGCTGTCGCGTGAACGCCTGCTCAAACTGTACAAGGAAGTCAAAGGCGTCTCGCCGCCCAAGGGCATGCTGCCGTTTTCGACCGACTGGTTCCTGACCTGGCTGCCCAACGTGCATTCCTCGCTGTTCATCAACATTCATCGCTATCTCACCAGGAACAGCGATTGCAGTGGCATCGAAGCGGTGCTCAAGAGCTATCGCCTGTATCAGGAATATCTTCACACCAACCAAATCGAAGCCGTGCTGAGCTTCACCCGCGCCTGGACCCTGAACCGTTTCTTCGAAAGCCGCATGCTCGACACAGCCGTCTGCAGCGACTGCGGTGGTCACTTTGTGGTGCATCCGGACGACCTGCACAGCCAGTACGTGTGCGGCCTCTGCAACGTGCCGGCGCGCGCCGGCAAAACCCGCAAAGCCAAAGCTGCGGCCGGAACCGAACTGAGCGCCGCCGCCTGACGGATTTTCTCCCCGAAGTCCGGTGATGACGCGCCTGCCAGTCAGTCTCCAGTCGCTCGTCATCCAGTGCACCGCCGTGCTTCTGGCGATGCTGCTGCACACCCTGCCGCAAACCGTTTTTCCATTCCAGCCCGCGCTGTGGCAATTCGCCCTGGCACAAGGGACCATCGCCGCCGGCCTCAGCATCGCCTGGCGGCAGCCGGCGTGGTGGCCGCCGCTGCATTTCGCTTTCCTGCCTGCCGTGTTGCTGGCCCAGCGGATCGATGCGCCGGCCTGGTTCCATCTGGCCGCATTCCTGCTGCTGCTCGCGTTTTACTGGAGCACCTTCCGCACCCGGGTGCCGCTGTATCTGTCCAGCCGCAAAGCCAGACAGGCGCTGGCGTCGCTGCTGCCGCAGGCGCAGCCGCTCCGCTTCATCGATCTTGGCAGCGGATTTGGCGGCGTGCCGTGTTATCTGGAAAGCCGCTTTCCGCTCGGCCGCTTTTATGGCACCGAACTTGCCCCCGCCCCCTGGCTCGTCAGCCGTTTGCGCGCCTGGCTGACAGGCAGCCGGGTGCGCTTTATGCGGCGCGATTACGCTCAACTCAGTCTGGCGGACTTCGATGTCGTATTCGTTTTTCTTTCGCCCGCTGCCATGCCCGGGTTGTGGCAGCAGGCCCGCTCCCAGATGCGCAGCGGCAGCCTGTTCGTCAGCCTGTCGTTCGCGGTGGACGCGCAGCCGCCGGATCGCGTCGTAACGCTGGCGGAAGGCGCACGGCACACCCTGTATGCGTGGCGGATGTGAGGCGCCGCCACACGGAAATACTGTCGCCGAGCCATCAAGTTTCCGCCGCGGCGGTCGAATCCTCCTGTTGAGAGCGCTTGCTTCGCATGCTGAAACATCGGGGCGGACGGGACAGCTTCCGCTCCATGTCCCCGCCAAAAGGAACACACGGTCGTGCTAGTCATCGTTGGATATATCGTCGTCTTATTCAGCATCTTCGGTGGCTTCGCGCTGGCGGGCGGACACCTGGCGGCGCTGTTCCAGCCGGTCGAACTCCTGATGATCGGGGGCGGCGCGGCGGGCGCCTTCTTCGTCGGCAACAACGGCAAGGCCATCAAGGCCACCCTGAAGGCCTTGCCCACCGCATTCAAGGGATCGAAATATACCCGTGCGCTCTACATGGACATCATGGCGCTGCTGTACGAGTTGCTGACCAAGATCCGCAAGGAAGGGCTGATGTCGGTGGAATCCGATGTCGACTCGCCCGAGAACAGCCCGCTGTTCGCGAAATATCCGGCAGTGATGGCCGATCACCACATCGTCGAATTCCTTACCGATTATCTGCGCCTGATGGTGAGCGGCAGCATGAATGCCTTCGAAATCGAAAACCTGATGGACAATGAAATCGAAACCCACCACCACGAGGGCGAGATCCCTTCCCATGTCATCGCCAAGATAGGCGACGGCCTGCCTGCCTTCGGCATTATCGCGGCGGTGATGGGCGTGGTGCACACGATGGAGTCGGTCGGCCTGCCGCCGGCGGAACTGGGGATCCTGATTGCGCACGCGCTGGTCGGCACCTTCCTCGGCATCCTGCTGGCTTACGGGTTTGTCGGGCCGCTCGCGAGCCTGCTTGAGCAAAAGCTGCACGAATCGACCAAGATGCTGCAATGCATCAAGGTCACCCTGCTTGCCAGCATCAACGGCTATGCGCCGGCCATCGCGGTCGAATTCGGGCGCAAGGTGCTGTTCTCGACCGAGCGCCCCTCCTTCAGCGAACTGGAAGAGCATGTGAGAGGCGCGCGGTCGCGCTGATTTTCCCGCTGCCGGGCCGGGACGCCATCACCTCATACCCATACATACATGAGCGAACAGAAGACGCCCATCGTCATCAAGCGCATCAGGAAGGTGAGAGGCAGCCGCCACGGCGGGGCATGGAAAATCGCCTATGCCGACTTCGTCACGGCGATGATGGCGTTCTTCCTGCTGATGTGGCTGTTGGGTTCGACCACCAAGGGCGACCTCGAAGGGATCGCGGAATATTTCAAGACGCCGCTCAAGGTGGCGATGCAGGGGGGCTCCGGCAGCGGCGACAGCTCCAGCGTCATCAAGGGCGGCGGCCTTGATATGACGCGGCAACTGGGCCAGGTGAAAAAAGGCGATACCCAGGCCGAGAAAAAGTCCTACAACCTGAAGGCGGCGCAGGCCGAACTCGAGCGCATCGAGACCGCCAAGCTCAAGCAGCTGAAGAAGCGTCTCGAGACGGCGATCGACGCCAATCCCACCCTGCGGCAGTTCAAGCGGCAGCTGCTGATCGATATCACCAGCGAAGGCCTGCGCATCCAGATCGTCGACGAGCAGAACCGGCCCATGTTCAACCTCGCCAGCGCCGAGCTGCAGCCCTACACCAAGATCATCCTGCACGAGATCGGCCAGGTGCTGAACGACGTGCAGAACCGCATCAGCCTGTCGGGCCACACCGATGCCATGCTGTATGCCAACGGCGCGCGCGGCTACAGCAACTGGGAGTTGTCGGCCGACCGTGCCAATGCCTCGCGGCGCGAACTGATCGCCGGCGGCATGGACGAAGCGAAGATGTTGCGCGTGGTCGGGCTGGCATCGTCGGTGCCGTTCAACCAGGCGGGACCGCACGATCCGATCAACCGCCGCATCAGCATCATCGTGATGAACAAGCGCACCGAGGATGCCATCACCAAGGAAGCCAGCGGCGTCAACGTGGCGGACGAAGCCGGCGTGCGCGAAGAAATGAGCAGGGCCAACGCCGAAAACTGACCGTCGCGCGCCGCTTGGCGCGAAATAGCAGGTCAAATCCACCCTTATTCCCCCGATCGCCCGCGCCGGGCGTGGCCAATAATCCAGCCTAAGAAAGCCTGCCTCCGCTTCGCGGACGGCAAGGCTCCCTTTCACAGGTGGAATCAGGGATGGCTGAAGAAAGCGATCAGGAACGGACAGAAGCCCCGTCGCCACAGCGGCTGGAGAAGGCGCGCGAAGATGGCCAGGTGCCGCAATCGCGCGAGCTGGCCACGTTCGTCGTCCTGATGACCGGCGGTGCGGCGCTGTGGATGATGGCCAGCGGCCTCGGCCAGGCCATGTCGCAGATCGTGCGCGGCGGCCTGCAGTTCCAGCCAGCCATCGCCCGCGATAGCGCGTACGTCATGGCGCAGCTGTCCAGCCAGTTTTTCGACGCCGCGCTGGCGCTGGCGCCTTTCCTGGCGCTGGTGCTGATCGCCGCCCTGGCTTCGCCGCTGCTGCTGCGCGGCTGGCTGTTCAGCACCAAGGCACTCGCCCCGGATTTCAAGCGCCTGAATCCGCTGTCGGGCATCAAGCGCATGTTTTCCAGCCAGGGCCTGGTCGAACTGGTCAAGTCGCTGGCCAAGGTCGGCCTGCTGGGTGGGGTCGCCGTGTGGCTGATCTGGTCCAATCTCGACGCGCTCTTTTCACTCAGCCTGGAGTCGCCGCCCCTCGCCATCCAGCACATGGGCGACCTCATCGGCAAGGTGTTCCTGCTGGCTTCGGGCGCGATGATTTTCATCGTCGTGCTGGATCTGCCGTATCAGCTGTGGAGCTACTACAACAAGCTCAAGATGACCAAGGAGCAGTTGCGCCAGGAAAGCAAGGAATCGGAGGGCGACCCGCACGTCAAGGCGCGCATCCGCGCCCAGCAGCGCGAAGTGGCGCGCCGCCGCATGATGGCCGAAATCCCCAGCGCCGACGTGGTGGTGACCAACCCCACCCATTACGCCGTGGCGCTCAAGTACAGCGAAGGCAAGATGCGCGCGCCGCGCGTGGTGGCCAAGGGGGCCGATGCGGTCGCCGCGAAAATCCGCGAACTGGCGGCCGAGCACAAGGTACCGCTGCTGGAAGCGCCGCCGCTGGCGCGCGCGCTGTTCCGCCATACCGAACTCGGCGACGAGATCCCGGCCACGCTCTATGCGGCGGTGGCCGAAGTGCTGGCCTACGTGTTCCAGCTGCGCCATTTCCAGCAGGCGGGCGGGGCGTATCCCAACACGCCGACCACCTTGCCGGTTCCCCCTGAACTCGATCCGTTGAATGCATCCGTATGAACGGCACCCTGAGTCTTTCGAATATCTTCAACCCGGCCAATGCGCGCGCGATGGCGGCACCGATTTTCATCGTCCTCATTCTGGCGATGCTGGTGCTGCCGCTGCCGCCGTTTGCGCTGGACATGCTGTTCACCTTCAACATCGCGCTTTCCATCATGGTGCTTTTGGTCAGCCTATCGACCAAGAAGGCGCTCGAATTCGCCGCCTTCCCCACGGTGCTGCTGCTGTCCACGCTGCTGCGGCTGTCGCTCAACGTCGCGTCCACCCGCGTGGTGCTGCTGGATGGCCATACCGGACCGGACGCTGCGGGCAAGGTGATCGAAGCCTTCGGCCATTTCCTGGTCGGCGGCAATTACACGGTCGGCATCATCGTGTTCGTCATCCTGGTGGTGATCAACTTCATCGTCATCACCAAGGGCGCCGGCCGCATCGCCGAGGTCAGCGCGCGCTTCACCCTCGACGCGATGCCGGGCAAGCAGATGGCAATCGACGCCGACCTCAACGCCGGCCTTATCGACGAAAACGAGGCGCGCCGGCGCCGTGCCGAAATCGCCCAGGAAGCCGACTTCTACGGCTCGATGGACGGCGCCTCTAAATTCGTGCGCGGCGACGCCATCGCCGGAATCCTGATCCTGATCATCAACGTCGTCGGCGGCCTCATCATCGGCGTGATGCAGCACGATATGGCGATGGCCGACGCCGCCAGCAACTACACCCTGCTGGCGATCGGCGACGGCCTGGTGGCGCAGATTCCGGCGCTGGTCATCTCGATCGCCGCCGGCATCATCGTCAGCCGCGTCAGCACCGAGGAAGACATCGCCGGCCAGATGCTGTCCAACGTTTTCAGCAAGCGGCAGGCGCTCTATATCACCGCCGCGATTCTCGGCCTGATGGGCATGATTCCGGGTATGCCGAACTTTGCCTTCCTGCTGCTGGCGGGCGGCCTGGTCTGGCTGGCCTACCGGAACGGCAAGCAGCAACAGCAGGAAGCGCCGGCGGAGGCGCAGGCCGCGCCCGCCGCCGCGGTCGAAAGCCAGGAAGCCAGCTGGGAAGACGTCGCGCCCATCGACACCCTGGGCCTGGAAGTGGGCTATCGCCTGATCCCGCTGGTGGACAGCGCCACCGACGGCGAGCTGGTGCGCCGCATCAAGGGTATCCGCAAGAAATTCGCCAGGGAGATCGGTTTTCTGCCGCCTGCCGTGCATATCCGCGACAACCTGGAAATCAATCCGAACAGCTACCGCATCACCCTGAAAGGCGTCGAGATCGGTTCCGGCGAAGTGCGCACCGGGCTGTTCCTCGCCATCGACCCGGGCAACATCACCGCCAGCCTGCCGGGCATCGCCACGCGCGATCCCGCCTTCGATCTGCCGGCGGTGTGGATCGAATCCGGCCTGCGCGAGCAGGCGCAGGCGATGGGCTACACCGTGGTCGACCCCGGCACCGTGGTCGCCACCCACCTGAATCATCTGGTGACCCAGCATGCCGCCGAACTGCTGGGGCGGCAGGAAACGCAGGCGCTGCTCGATCACCTGGGAAAGAGCGCGCCCAAGCTGGTGGAAGACCTGGTGCCGAAAATGCTGCCGCTCTCCACGGTGCAGAAAGTGCTGCAGACCCTGCTCACCGAAGGCGTGGCGATCCGCGACATGCGCAGCATCATCGACACCCTGCTGGAACACGCCGCACGGGTGCAGGATCCGCACGAACTCACCGCCCTGGTGCGGGTGGCGCTGGGGCGCTCGATCGTGCAGCAGATTTACGGCTCGGCCAGCGAACTGCCGGTGATCGCGCTGGACCATGGCCTCGAGCGGCTGCTGCTGCAGACGCTGCAGGCGGGGCACGATGCCGCCGGCATGGAGCCGGGCCTGGCCGACACCCTGCTGGAGCGCACCCAGACCTCGACGCAGCGGCAGGAAGCGCTGGGCCATCCCCCGGTATTGCTGACGCCTGCCGTGCTGCGTCCGCTACTCGCACGTTTCCTGCGGCGCACCGTGCCGCAGCTCAAAGTGCTTTCGCACGCTGAAGTGCCCGAAGGCAAGCAGATCAAAGTGACTTCCCTGGTAGGAGGAGCAGCATGAACGTCAAACGAATCGTCGCCAAAACATCCCGTGAAGCCATGCGCCAGCTGCGCGATGCGCTCGGGCCCGACGCGGTCATTCTCTCCAACCGCACCGTAGACGGCGGGGTGGAAGTGCTGGCCCTGGCGGCGGAAGACATCGCTTCGATGGCGCCGCCGGTGGTGGAGGCGCCGGCAATTGCCGCTCCTGCCAAGGCACCGCTAGCGGACGTGCAGGACGAAACCGAGCCGGCGCCGGCAGTCGCCATCAAACGCCGTCTGGTCGAGCGGGTCGCCGTGCCCAGTACGGACAGCACCCAGCTGGCGCAAAGCGTGGTGGGTGAAATCCGCGGCGAAATCAAGGCGATGCAGATGCGGCTGGAAAGCCAGCTGGCCGATCTGGCCTGGCGCGATCTGCCGGGGCGCGATCCGGCCGGCGCCGCCGTGATGCGCGACATGCTGGCGGCCGGCTTTTCCGCCACCCTGGCGCGCGAGCTGCTGGAAACGATGCCGAAAGGCGATGTGGAGCAGGCGCAGGGCTGGGCGAAAAACACCTTGATGAAGCGCCTGCAGGTGATGCAGAGCGAAACCGACATGCTCGACGGCGGCGGCGTGTTCGCCCTGATGGGCCCCACCGGTGCCGGCAAGACCACCACCACCGCCAAGCTCGCCGCCCGTTTCGTGGTGCGCCACGGCGCCGACAAGCTGGCCCTGCTGACCACCGACAGCTACCGTATCGGCGGCCACGAACAACTGCGCATCTATGGCAAGATCCTCGGCGTCGCCGTGCACGCGGTGCGCGATGCGGCCGACCTGCGGCTGGCGCTGTCCGAACTGCGCAACAAGCACACGGTGCTGATCGATACCGTCGGCATGAGCCAGCGCGACCAGGCCGTTGCCGAGCAGGTCGAGATGCTGTGCCAGGCCGGCAAGCCGATCAAGCGCCTGCTGCTGCTGAACGCCACCAGCCACGGCGACACCCTGAACGAAGTGGTGCAGGCCTACCGCACGCGCGGGCTGGACGGCTGCATTCTATCGAAGGTCGACGAGGCGGCAAGCCTCGGCCCGGCGCTCGACTGCGCGATCCGCCACCAGTTGAGCGTGCACTATCTGGCGACCGGCCAGCGCGTGCCCGAAGACCTGCATCTGGCCAATCGCCAGTACCTCATTCACCGCGCCTTCAAGGCGCGCACGCAAGCCTCGCCGTGGCAGCTGGACGACAGCGAGCTGGCCTTCGCGCTGTCCGGCAGCCAGGCGGCGCATCGCGAAAGCGCGGTGTCCCTTGGATAAGTTCGTCAGCGACCAGGCCGCCGGGCTGCGCCGCCTGCTGGGGCAGACCGGGTTTCAGGTCATTACCGTGATGTCGGGGCAGAAAGGGGCGGGCAAGACCGCCGCCACCGCCAACCTGGCAGTGGCATTGGCCCGCTCGGGGCGCGACGTGCTCATCGTCGACCAGGATCGGCACGGCCACGGCGCCTGCGCCGCCCTCGGGCTGACGCCGCGCTTCGACGTATCGGACGTGCTCGAAAGACGCTGCACCCTGGATGCGCTGATACTCGACGGCCCCGACAACGTGCAGGTGCTGCCGATCGGCGGCTGCTTCAACCGGCTGGGACAGCTGTCCGAACGCGATCAGGAATGGCTGGCGCAGAGCTTCAACCGCCTGCAATGCGGCGTCGACGTGGTGCTGGTGGACATGGAGGAGGCCACCGACCCGGATGCCTTGCCGCTGGGGCTTGCCGCCTCCGAAATCATGGTGGTGCTGCCGCCCGGCAACACGGCGATCACCCAGGGCTATACCCTGGTCAAGCGGCTGGCGCACAATTTCGGCAAGCGCCAGTTCCGCCTGCTGCTCAACCGCATGGAATCGCCGGAGCAGGCGCAGGCGGTGGCGCGCAATTTCGCCCAAACCGCCGAGCGCTATCTGGGGGTATCGGTCGATTACCTCGGCTATATCCCGCTCGACGAGCGTTTGAGCCGCGCGGGCCACCTGCGCACTTCCGTGGTGGACGCCTTTCCCGTCGCCCAGTCCACCTCGCAGTTCCGCAAGCTGGCCGATGGCCTGCTGCGCTGGCCGCAGCAGGCCGGCCTGGGCAACGTCGGCGGGTTCATGCAGCGCGTGATCCAGGGCAGTCGCATGATGGAAGCCTGCAGGAGGTAGGGGGTATGTACACCGCAACAGGCAAAAGCGAAAAGAGCGACCTGCTGACGCAATACATGCCCATGGTCAAACGGCTGGCGCATCACATGATGGGCCGGCTGCCGCCCAGTGTGGAGGAGGACGACCTGGTGCAGGCCGGTATGATCGGCCTGCTCGATGCCGTCAGCCGCTACGACGAGGCGCAGAGCGCGCAGTTCGAGGCCTACGCCATCCAGCGCATCCGTGGCTCGATGATCGACGAATTGCGCCAGTCCGACTGGCTGCCGCGCAGCGCGCGGCAGTCGATGCGCAAGATCGAACAGGCCATCGGCGCCTTGCAGCACCAGCTGGGGCGGCAGCCCAGCGAAACCGAAATTGCCGCGTCGATGAAAATCCCGCTGGCCGAATACCAGGCCATGCTGGGCGACGCGCGCGGCCATCAACTGCTGTATTTCGAGGATTTCGGCGAATCCGACGAAGACGACTCCTTCCTCGACAAGCAGTCGGCGCACGAGACCAGCATGCCGCTGCCGCAGCTGCTCGACGCCAACCTGCGCGCCTGCATCATCGCCGGCATCGAAAACCTGCCCGAACGCGAACAGCTGCTGATGTCGCTGTATTACGAACAGGAACTCAACCTGCGCGAGATCAGCGAAGTGTTCGGGGTCAGCGAATCCCGCATCTGCCAGCTGCACGGCCAGGCCATCGCGCGGCTGCGCACCAAGCTGAAGGAAGACGCATGGATCGCGGCAGTCTGATCGGGCTGGTGCTGGCGGTTGCCGCCATTCTCGGCGGCCAGGCGATGGAAGGCGGGCAGATCGGTCTGTTCCTGCAGCCGGCCGCTTTCGTCATCGTGGTGATCGGAACCCTGGCCGCGGTGCTGCTGCATTACCCGCTGCCGGTGTTCATGAAGGGCGTGCGCATGGCGAAGTGGGCTTTCCGGCCGCCCGCATCGGAGGCCGAGGCGCTGATCCGCCGCATCGTCCAGTGGTCGCACACCGCGCGCCAGGACGGCGCGCTGGCGCTGGAAAAATACCTCAACATGACGCGCGATCCGTTCCAGAAAACCGGACTGCAATTGCTGATCGACGGCGCCGATGCGGCCAAGCTGCGCGACACGCTCGACGTGCAGATCGTCGGCTTCGAGACGGCCGAGCGGCAGGCCGCGCGGGTATGGGAAGCGGCGGGTGGCTACGCGCCCACGCTCGGCATCCTGGGCGCGGTGATAGGCCTGATCCATGTCATGGAAAACCTGTCCGATCCCGGCAAGCTGGGTGCGGGCATCGCGGTCGCCTTCGTCGCCACCATCTACGGCGTCGGCCTGGCCAACCTGGTGTTTTTGCCGATCGCCAACAAGATCAAGTTCACCATCGCCCGCCGGGTCGCCGAGCGCGAAATCGTCTGCGACGGCCTCATCGGCATTGCCCAGGGCGACAATCCGCGCATCATCGAGGCGCGGCTCAAGGGATATTTGTAATGCGCAGACGGCGGCGCATCGTCTCCGACCACGACAATCGCGACCGCTGGCTGATTTCGTATGCCGATTTCATTACCCTGCTGTTTGCCTTCTTCGTGGTGATGTACGCGGTCTCGGCGGTCAACGAGAACAAATTGCGCGCCCTGGCCGGCTCGCTCGGCGATGCTTTCGGCAAGACGCCGGCAAGCGGGGCGCCGGTGCCGCAACCGACAAAGGCGGCATTGCCTGCGGAAGTCAGGCAAGGCACCCTGAAACAGCAGCAGGCGATCGAGGAGCAGGCGCACATGACCGAGGTGGCGAGCGGCCTGCTCGACGTGATGGCGCCGCTGGTGAAGGAAGGCAAGGTGCGGGTGACCCAGAGCCGCCGCGGCGTCAGCATCGAAATCAATGCCAACGTGCTGTTTGCCCCCGGCCGCGCCGAACTCGAGGCGAAATCGCTGGCGGTATTGCGTGCGGTGGCGGAGCGCCTGCGGAATGAACCGTTCAAGCTGGAAATCACCGGCCATACCGACGTCATGCCGATCAGCAACCCGGTTTTCGCCTCCAACTGGGAATTGTCGGCGGTGCGCGCCACCAGCGTGGTGCGCCTGCTGGCCGACAACGGCATCGCCCCGGCGCGCCTGTCGGCCATCGGGCGCGAGGCCAGCCAGCCGATTGCCCCCAACGACACCGCCGAAGGGCGTGCGCGCAACCGCCGGGTCGAGTTGATGATCCTGTCCGGCCTGCCGGATACGGTCGAGGAAATTCCGGTCAAGCCGAATCAGCCCCGCCCTTGAAAACGGGCGGATAGGCCCGATACTTCAGAGTCCTGTCGACCGGATTGTGAAGACCATCATGCCCAATGACCCCGCACTGGAAGGTGAAGTCCTGCCCGATGAGCGTCAGTTGCCGGCCACCCCGGCGCTGCCGGCTGAGCTGTACCTTCTGCCGCTGACCGAAAAGCCGTTTTTCCCGGCGCAAACCCTGCCGCTGCTGATGAACGAAGCGCCGTGGCTGCCGACGGTGGAGGCCATCGGCGAAACCGCGCACCACATGGTGGGACTGGTGGTGGTCGAACCCGACAATACCGACGACGTGAAGCGGGCGGATTTTCGCAGCATCGGCACGGTGGTGCGCATCCACCATCCGGTGCGTTCCGACGGCAAGATGCAGTTCATCGCCGAGGGCGTGCGCCGCTTCCGCATCGTCGAATGGCTGTCGGACACCGCGCCCTACAAGGTCAGGGTCGAATATCCGAACGAGACCGGCAAGCCGGATTCCGAGGAAATCCGCGCCTATTCCATCGCCATCATCAACACCATCAAGGAGCTGCTGCCGCTCAACCCGCTGTATTCCGAGGAACTCAAGTTCTTCCTCAACCGCTTCGGCCCGAACGAGCCCTCGCAGCTGACCGACTTCGCCGCCAGCCTGACCACCGCGTCGAAGCAGGAACTGCAGGACGTGCTGGAAGCCTTCGGCCTGAAAAAGCGCATGGAAAAGGTGCTGGTGCTGCTGAAGAAGGAACTCGACGTGGCGCGGCTGCAATCCGACATCCGCGAAAAGGTCGACGAGAAAATGAGCGAGCAGCAGCGCGAGTTCTTCCTGCGCCAGCAGCTGAAGGCGATCCAGAAGGAGCTGGGCCTGGCCAAGGACGACAAGACCGCCGAGCTCGACACCTTCAACGAACGGCTCGCCAAACTGACGCTGCCCGAGCAGGCGAAAAAGCGCATCGACGAGGAAATGCACAAGCTGTCGCTGCTGGAGACCGGCTCGCCGGAATACACCGTCACCCGCAATTATCTCGACTGGCTGACCGTGCTGCCGTGGGGCGTGCACACCCAGGACAAGATCGACCTCGAACGCGCGCGCCGCATCCTCGACCGCGACCACGACGGGCTGGACGACGTCAAGGACCGCATCATCGAATTCCTCGCCGTCGGCGCGATGCGCGGCGAGATGGCGGGCTCGATCCTGCTGCTGATCGGCCCGCCCGGCGTCGGCAAGACCTCGATCGGCAAGTCCGTCGCCGAGGCGCTGGGGCGCAAGTTCTACCGCTTCTCGGTCGGCGGCATGCGCGACGAGGCCGAGATCAAGGGCCACCGCCGCACCTACATCGGCGCCATGCCGGGCAAGTTCGTGCAGGCGCTGAAAGAGGTGGAGTCGGCCAACCCGGTCATCATGCTCGACGAGGTCGACAAGATCGGCGCCAGCTACCAGGGCGACCCGGCATCCGCCTTGCTGGAAGTGCTCGACCCCGAGCAGAACGCCGATTTCCTCGACCATTATCTCGACGTGCGCTTCGACCTGTCGAAGGCGCTGTTCATCTGCACCGCCAACGACTATTCGATCCCGTCGGCGCTGCTCGACCGCATGGAAGTCATCCGCCTGTCGGGCTACATCACCGAAGAGAAAGTGGCGATCGCCAAGCACCACCTGTGGCCGCGCGTGCTGCAGCGGGCAGGGCTGAAAAAGAGGCAGTTGAGCATCAGCGAAGGCGCGCTGCGCCACGTGATCGAAGGCTACGCGCGCGAAGCCGGCGTGCGCAACCTGGAAAAACAGCTGGGCCGGGTGGCGCGCAAGGCCGTGGTGAAAATCCTCGGCGGCGCCGCGACGCCGATCAAGATCGGCGTCAAGGAAGTCGAGGCCTACCTCGACAAGCCGGTGTTCACGAAGGAAAAGCCCATCACCGGCGTCGGCGTCGTCACCGGCCTGGCGTGGACCGCGATGGGCGGCGCCACGCTGCCGGTCGAGGCCACCCGCGTGCACACCCTCAACCGCGGCTTCAAGCTCACCGGCAAGCTCGGCGAGGTGATGAAGGAATCGGCCGAGATCGCCTACAGCTATATCGCCTCGCACCTGAAAACCTACGGCGCCGACGCGAAGTTCTACGACAGCAGCTTCGTCCACCTGCACGTGCCGGAAGGCGCGACCCCGAAGGACGGCCCCAGCGCTGGCGTCACCATGGCGACGGCGCTGCTGTCGCTGGCGAAAAACCGCAAAATCTCACGTCCACTGGCGATGACCGGCGAACTCACCCTGACCGGCCAGGTGCTGCCGGTAGGCGGCATCCGCGAAAAAGTCATCGCCGCACGCCGGGTCGGCATCAGCGAGCTGATCCTGCCCGACGCCAACCGGCGCGATTTCGACAAGTTGCCCGGGCACATCCGCGAAGGGCTGACGGTGCATTTCGCGAAGCGGTATCAGGATGTGGCGGGGGTGGTATTCGGTGAGAATTGATTCGTCGCGAATCAACCGGAAGAAGGGTGGGGATGCATGCTGGCTCGGTCAGGAAAGATTTGCCAGAAGCGGACGTTCAGATTGAGGGGGGCGACCGTCTCAAAGTCGGCCATTGCTGCCGTAGGCGTACTGCGCCAGCCAGGTCAGCTAAGCACCGCTCACCGGCCATTGACTATAAACTCCGATGAATTACCAACTCCGGCGAATGCGTACGATCGAACTCTTGGTGAATACGCTGGAATCTGTAGAATCCGACCAATGCGTCGCTTCATCACCCTGATCATCATGCTCATCGTCCCGCTCCAGTTCGCCTGGGCAGCGGCGGCCGGGCTGCATGGGCATGCGGGGAAGGATGTGGCCACCTCGGGCTTTCATACGCATGAGCATGACCATCATGAAAGCGCTCACCCAGACCACGACTCCTCTGGCGACACGAATAATCAGGATCACAACGAGGACGGCCATCATGGTCACTACCATCCCGTCTTCACCTCCATCCCGATGGAGTCCGGTGTTACGCTGGATATAGCCTTGTCCGGGGGGCCGATTCTGTATCCGCCTGCGGCCTTTTTTTCCCACACCCCCCCGCTTCTCGACCGTCCCCCTCTAACGCGCGCCTGAACCGGCGAGCGCTTGCTCTACCGCGGCTTTTGGCCGTGTTCTCCTGTCGCACGCCGGTGTTCTTCGTCCCCTGTTTTGATCACGAGGAAAACCATGCGATTCACGCTATCCGTATGCCTGCTCGCGCTGCCGTTGGCAGCGTGGGCACAAACCCCGCTTACCGAGGCCGAGGCTGTGCGCCTGGGTCTGACGCGCGCCGATTTCGCCGATCTTGAGCGCGGCGCGGTGCAAGCTGCCGAGGCCGATCTCCTTGCCGCCGGCCTGTTCCCCAATCCCACCCTGAGCTACAGCCGGGAAAGTGTTGACGGCTCGCCGGACACGGTGGAACAAACCTGGATGCTCGAACAAGCCTTCGACATTTCCGGGCGCCGTGGGCTGCATCGTGAAGCGGCCAGCCTCCGGGTGGCGGCCGTCACCGCCGGCAACGCCAGCCGGCAACTCCTGATGGCCGCCGAAATTCGCCGCAGTTTCCATGAAGTCCTGTTCCGGCAGGAGACCATTCGCGCGACCGAAACCTGGGCGCAACGCTTCGCTCGGGTCGAGGGCATGGTCGGCAAGCTGGCCCGCGCGGGCGAGGCTTCCGGTTATGACCGGCGCCGCCTTGCACGCGAACGGCAGACGGCAGAAGCCCGGCTGGCGGCCGAGCGCGCCGAGCTGGATCGGGCCTTGGCGCGCCTGATGGCGCTCACTGGCGCACCCGAGGACCTTCTCCTAAAAGGAGAGCTACTGCCTTCGGCCCCAACTCCGCTCGAAACGGTATTGTCCCGCCTCGATCAGCGTCCCGACCTACAGTCTCTGTCCCGTCGCGCCGAGGCGGCGGATCTGGAGGGTCGTGCCGCCAAGCGTGGTGGAATTCCGGAGGTGACCGTGGGGATCGGGCCCAAATATGTAGATAACGGCAGCACCCAGGACAACGGCGTGGCGCTTTCGCTTTCCGTTCCGCTGCCGGTATTTGACCGCCAGCAGGCCGGTCAGCAGCGCGCGGCGGCAGAAGCCCTACAGGCGCGCGCCGAATACCGCTTGGCGCAACGCCGTGCCGAAGGCGAGCTGCGCGGCCTCTACCGGCAGGCGGAAGGGCTGCGCGCAACGGCAATCGACTATCGAAGCCGTGCAGTGGCGGCTTCCCCGGAACTGCTGCGCATCGCGGAAACCGCCTATCAGGGTGGCGAATCCAGCCTGCTGGAATTGCTCGACGCCTACCGCGGCACCCTGGAGACGGAAACCACCGCCCTTGAACTTGAAAAGCGGGCACGAGACGCCCGCATTGAATATGAACTGCTGACCGGGAGCGTCGACCAATGAACAAGCCCCTCATTAAATCTCTTGGCGCATCCCTTTGCGCCGCCCTCTTGCTGATGGGCTGTAGCGACCGTGACCACGAACATGCCGAAGACGGCAGCCATCCCCCTGCGGCGGAAGTTGAGGCCGAACACGGCCACGGTACCGGCGGCGAAAAACTCACGCACTTCAGCGAGCGCACCGAACTGTTCGTCGAGTTTCCGCGGCTGGTGGTCGGCGAGAAATCGGCTTTTGCCGCGCACCTGACCACGCTGGCCGACTTCAAGGCACTTAACGCCGGCAAGGTCACGGTCCGGCTGTCGGGCGGCGGTCAGCCTGACGAGGTATTCGCTGTCGACGGCCCAAGCCAGCCCGGCATCTTCCGCCCCGAGGCCATGCCGAAGCATGCGGGGGATCGCGATCTGACGATCGAAGTCGCCACCCCTGAATTCAGCGTGTCGCATCAACTCGGTCCGTTCACGGTGTATCCCGACCGCAAGGCCGCCGAGGCCGAACCGGCTGCACACGGCGACGAAGGAATCGGCTTCACCAAGGAACAGCAGTGGAAGGTCGATTTCGCCACCACCGAGGTGGTGACGCGTCCGATCCGCACGGCGGTCAATGCAACCGGTACCCTGCGCGCCCGCCCGGATGGCGAGGCCCAGCTCACCGCCGCGGTCGCGGGACAGGTGCAGCCCGCAGGCGCCTTCCCGCGCCTCGGCCAGCAGGTGAAAAAAGGCGAACTGCTCGCCTACCTCGTGCCGCGCATGGGTGGCGAAACGGATCTCGCCACCCTGCGGGCATCGGCGAACAAGGCTCAGGTCGAGCACGATCTCGCTCAACAGGAACTGACACGCATGGAAACGCTCTTCCGCGAGGAAGCCGTGCCGGAGAAACGGGTGCTGGCGGCACGTGCAGCCGCAGCCTTGGCACGCGCCGAATTGACGGCCGCACAGCGGCGGCTGGGCCAATACGGTGGCGCCGGTGGCGGCATCCCCATCCGCGCACCGGTGGGCGGAACGATCGCGGATGTGCGCGTGTCCCCCGGGACGTTCGCCCAGGAGGGCGCACTGCTGTTCCACATCGCCGATCGCAGCAAGCTGTGGCTGGAACTGCGCGTTGCCGAATCCGATGCGGCGCGGCTCGCCAGCCCGACCGGCGCGGCCTTCCGGGTGGCCGGCGACGAACGCAGCATCGAGATCATCCCTGGCAAGAACGGGCGGCTGATCGCCGTCGGCGGCGTGGTGGATGCCACCACCCGCACCGTGCCGGTGGTGTTCGAGTTCACCGCGGCCGACCGCCATCTGCCCATCGGCATGGCGGTGCAGGCCCAGGTGTTTGCCGGCGGCGCGCGCGACGCGGTGGCGATCCCGGCATCGAGCGTACTGGACGAAGGCGGCATGGCCGTGGTGTTCGTGCAAGCGGGCGGCGAGTCCTTCGAGCGGCGCACGGTTCGCCTGGGTGCGCGCGAAGGTGACTGGGTGGAAGTGCTGGATGGCCTGACCCCGGGGCAGCGCGTGGTCTCGCGCGGCGCCTATCTGGTCAAGCTAGCGTCCACCGGCACGGCGCAAATCGGCCACGGCCATGCGCACTGATCGGGGACTCACATCATGATCGGACACATCATCGCGTGGTCACTGCGCAATAAACTCTTCGTCGTCCTGGCCGGTGTCCTGCTGCTAGCCTGGGGCGGCTGGCAGGCCGCCAAGACGCCGGTGGACGTCTTCCCCGACCTTACCGCGCCGAGCGTCACAGTAGTCACCGAGGCCCACGGCATGGCGCCGACCGACGTGGAAAACCTGGTCACCTTTCCCATCGAGACGGCGCTGAACGGCGCACCGGACGTGCGCCGGGTGCGATCGAGCACCAAGATCGGGCTGTCGGTGGTGACGGTGGAATTCGAGTGGGGCACCGACCTCTATCTCGCCCGCCAGGTGGTGGCCGAACGCCTGCAACTCGCCCGGGCATCCTTGCCGGCAGACATCCCGGCGCCCGCCATGGCGCCGGCGGCGTCCATCATGGGCGAGATACTGTTCATCGCCCTGGCGTCCGACCGACATAGCGGCATGGAACTCAAGAACACCGCCGAGCAAGTCATCAAGCGCCGCGTACTGGCGGTGCCCGGCGTGGCCGAAGTGCTGCCCATCGGCGGCGACACCCAGCAGTTCCAGGTGACGCTCGACCCCGAACGCCTGGCGGCCTATGGCCTGACGGTGGACGAGGTGGCCCGCGCCCTGCGCGATGCCAACCAGAACACCTCGGCCGGCTTCATGGTCGAAGGCGGCCAGGAATACCTGATCCAGGGCCTGGGGCGCATCGAGCTGCTGGATGACATCGCCGATACCGTGGTGGGGCGGCGCGCCGGACAGCCGGTGCTGGTACGGCACGTGGCGGAGGTCGACGTCGGTCCCGCGCCCACGCGCGGCGTCGGCTCGCATAACGGCAAGCCGGCCGTGGTGCTCGGCATCCAGAAGCAGCCGGGGGCCAATACCCTGGACCTGACCAACCGCCTCGATGCCACGCTGGAGGAAATCCAGTCCGGTCTGCCCGAGGGGATGAAGATCGAGCGTCACATCTTCCGCCAGGCCGACTTCATCCGTGTCTCCATCGACAACCTGAACAAGGCCTTGATCGAGGGCGCGATCCTGGTGGTGGCCATCGTCTTCGCTTTCCTGCTTTCCGCGCGGGCCACGGCGATCAGCCTGGTGGCCATACCGCTGTCGCTGGTAGCGGCGGTCCTCGCCATGAAGGCACTGGGCGCAACCATCAACACCATGACGCTGGGCGGCATGGCGATCGCGCTGGGGGCACTGGTAGACGACGCGATCATCGTGGTCGAGAACATCGTGCGTCGGCTCAGGGAGAACCGCGCCAAGCCGGCGGAGCAGCAGGTCAATGTGATGCATCTGGTATACGAGGCAACGCGCGAAATCCAGGGCTCCATCGTGTTCGCCACCCTGATCATCATGCTGGTGTTCCTGCCGCTGTTCTTCCTCTCCGGCGTCGAGGGGCGGCTGATGGCGCCGCTGGGTCTGGCCTATGTGGTGTCGCTGGCTGCCTCACTGGTGGTGGCGATCACGGTGACGCCGGTGCTGGCGGCCTTGCTGCTCCCGAACTCGAAGACGGTGCGAGAGAGCATCGAGCCGCGCTTCATCCATAGCCTCAAGGCTGGCTACCGCCGCGTGCTAGACGCGACGCTGACGCGTTGGAAGACCGTGGCCGGGGTCAGCGTGGTGACGCTCGCCGCCGCGCTGGTCGCGCTGGGCTTCGCCGGGCGGGCCTTCCTGCCGGACTTCAACGAGGGCACGCTCACCGTCGGCATGGCCACGCTACCCGGCACCGCGCTGGAGGAATCCGACCGTCTGGGCCGGATGGTGGAGAACATCCTGCTGTCGCACCCCGAGGTGGTGGCGACGGCACGCCGCACCGGCCGTGCCGAAGGCGACCCCCACGCCATGGACGTGTCGGCCTCGGAAATGGAGGTGACACTGAAAATGGGCGAGCGCAGTAAGGAAGACTTCCTCGCCGCGCTGCGCGAGGATTTCGCCAGCGTGCCCGGCACCCAGATCGTTGTTGGCCAGCCCATCTCGCACCGCATCGACCACATGCTGTCGGGCAGCCGCTCGAATATCGCGGTGAAGATTTTCGGGCCGGACCTCGACGAACTGCGCAAGTTGACCCAGCAGGTCAAGGGCATCGCCCAGGCCGTGCCGGGGGCGGTGGATGTCACCGACGAACAGCAGACCGACATCCCCTTCCTTACCATCCGCTTCCACCGCGATGCGCTAGCGCAGCATGGCCTAAGCATCCGTGAGGTGTCGGAAGCCATCGAGGCGGCCTTCTCCGGCCTGCCGGTGAACCGCGTGCAGCAGGGGCAGGCCAGCTTCGATCTGGTGCTGCGCTTCGATCCGTCGACGCGGGCGAACATCGATGCGGTGCGCGCCACCCTCATCACCTCGGCTGACGGCGCACGTCTGCCCCTCTCGGCGCTGGCGGACATCCGCAACGACCGCGCGCCATACTCCATCAGCCGCGAGAACGTGCAGCGCAAGATGGTGGTGATGGCCAACGTGGCCGGGCGTGACCTCGCGAGCGTGGTGGCCGATATTCGCAAGCAGGTGGCGGAAGGGGTGCAGCTGCCAGCCGGCTATCACATCGAATACGGCGGCCAGTTCGAGAGTGCGGAAGCGGCCTCGCGCACGCTGCTGGTGCTCGGGGTGGCGGTGACGGTGGGCATCTTCCTGCTGCTGTTCATCGCCTTCCGCACCGCACGCGACGCGCTGCTGGTAATGCTTAACTTGCCGCTCGCGATGATCGGCGGGGTGATCGGCGTGTTCGCCGCTGGCGGCGTGCTGTCGGTGGCGTCGATCATCGGCTTTATCACCCTGTTCGGGATTGCCACCCGCAACGGCGTGATGATGATCTCGCACATCCATCACCTGGTGGAGCATGAAGGGGTGCGCGACGCCGCTGAAGCGGTTAGGCGTGGCGCCGAGGAACGGCTGGTGCCGATCCTGATGACCGCGCTCGCCGCCGGCCTCGCCCTGGTGCCGCTGGCGCTCGCCGCCGGCCAGCCGGGCAGCGAAATCCAGGCGCCGATGGCTGTGGTCATCCTGTGCGGCCTGTTGAGCTCGACCGTGCTGAACATGATCGTCGTGCCGGCCCTTTACCTGCGCTTCGGCGCCGTTCATCAGCTGCTGGAAAATGGCGACACACCGCACCCCCGCGCCGTCGAAAGCATCAATCCCGTCTGAGTTTCGCTGTCTTAATTTTTTGAATGAAAAGGAGTCAAGCATGAAATCTTCAATCCTCTCGCTGTGTATCGCCGCTGGCCTTGCTGCCGCGCTGAATGCCGTTCCCGTCTTCGCCGGCGGCGGCCACGACCATGGGCCGAAGTACGGCGGCGTGGTGCGCGAGATGCATCACATCGCCTATGAACTGGTCGCCAAGCCAGATTCGCTGACCCTGTACATCAGCGATCACGGCAAGCCCATCCCGTCCCAGGGCGCGACGGCGGAAGCCGTAATCTACGCCGGAAACGACAAGACCACGGTCAAGCTGGAGCCAGCTGGGGAAAACCGCATGGTCGCCAAGGGCAACTTCAAGGTCGGCGTTGGTGTGCGGGTCATTCTCACCACGACCCTGCCCGGCAAGACTCCGGCGAAGGCCACCTTCAACCTGAAGTGAGCCCGCGCCGCCGAGGCCCTTTGTCATGAGCAACGCGCGCTCGGCCATCTGGCCTGCGCTGGCTGCGGCAGCGCTGTTCGGCGCCAGCACGCCGCTGGTCAAGTTGCTGGTAGGCGAGCTGCCGACCTTGCTGCTGGCCGGTCTGCTCTATCTGGGCAGCGGCCTCGGCCTGGCTGCGATCCGCCTGCTGCGGGATCGCCGCTGGAGACCGAGCGGACTGGCACCCGGGGAATGGCGCTGGCTTGCAGCGGCCATAGTCTTCGGCGGCCTGCTGGCGCCGGCCCTGCTGGTAATCGGCCTCACCCATGCCGATGCGGGCGCCGCCTCCCTCATGCTCAACCTGGAGGCGGTCTTCACGGCCGTGCTGGCCTGGGTGGTTTTCAAGGAAAACGCCGACCGCCGCATCGTGCTCGGCATGCTGCTGATCGTCGCGGGCGGTGCGGTACTCGCCTGGCCCAGCGCTAACAGCGAGTCCCCGGACTGGATCGGTCCCCTGGCCATCGCCGCAGCCTGCTTGTGCTGGGCCGTGGACAACAATCTGACGCGCCGGGTTTCCGGCTCGGATGCCCTGTTCATCGCTGGGGCAAAGGGCTGGACGGCAGGCGTCGTCAACACCGGTCTCGCCTTGTTGTCGGGCGCATCCCTGCCCGCCTGGCCCACTGTGGGCGCAGCCATGGCCGTGGGTCTGCTGGGCTATGGCCTGAGCCTGGTTCTCTTTGTGCGGGCACTGCGCAACTTGGGCACGGCCCGCACCGGCGCCTATTTCTCCACGGCCCCCTTCATCGGCGCTGCCATCGCCATCCTGCTGTTGGGCGAACCGACACCTGCGCCGTTCTGGGTCGCCGCCTCACTGATGGGGATTGGGGTTTGGCTGCATCTGACCGAGCGTCACGAACATGAGCACACGCACGAGCCACTCGAACACACCCACCCACATGTTCACGACGTGCATCACCAGCACAAGCACGATTTCGACTGGGATGGCACCGAGCCGCACAGCCATCTGCACCGGCATGCTGTCTTAACCCACAAGCATCCGCACTTTCCGGACATCCATCACCGCCATGGGCATTGAGCCCCGACCTACGAAATCCTTGAGTGTCTACGTTAAACCCGCACACCGGCCATTGGCTAGAAATGCCGCTGGATAGCCGCTTCAACTGATCAATCGATTCCATTCAACGCCCCCACCGCCATTGATCCATCTGACGTTTGAATGATCTTTCTTCTTCTTCGATCGTGTCCTCGGTGGAATCAGGCGGGCACCCATCGGGTGGAGGGGGGCGATGCTCCCGTGTCGCCACGTTGGGCGGGGATGAACCGTTCCACGCGAACGGGTTATTGAAAGGCAGGGGCTCCGGCAGGCAGTCAAGCTTATAGCTGGGTGGCCAGCCTGTCTCGTAGGGCTGGAAGGAGATGGTCTGCTCGAAGATGAGCGGTTTTCCTGTAGGTATTGGCGGCAGTGGCGGCAGATTCTGGATCGCCTCCCGAGCGAGCTTTGAGGCCACCTCCGAGGTTGACCAAAGCTCTTCCACCTTGGCAATCTTTCCGTCAGGCGCGATTTCGATGCGGAACCGAACTGCCCCCTGGTCAGGTCCCTCAACGGCCGTTCCCATCATGCTGCGAACCTGCTGTCCCCAGGCGTGGCGATAACGCTTGCTGTTCCTGGGTGTGTAGGTTGAAGCCAATTGCCAATCCTCAGCCGTAGGCGCGGGCGGCGCAGGCATGGATGCCAGCACCTTCTCTTGAACGGGACTCGGCGGAGTTTCAGGCACGGTCTGTGGGCTGGCGAGTTTGGCTGGCTGGGCCTTCTGTGGTTTGGGCGGCGGCGGTTTCACCTCGGGCTCAATCCTCAGGTGCAACTGCAAGGGCTCTTCGGGTGCGGGCGGCTTCGGCTTGCCCCACCATGGCGGCAACAGACTGGCGTGCAAGGTCAGTGACAACACAAGGGCAAGGAGAAAGCCGCGCCGTGATCGGAACACAGTATCCATCAGCCCCGCCACAGGAAGCCGATACGGAATAACGGGCCGAGCAATGCCGTGGCCGTGGCACGGTGCGCCGACAGCATCCGGACCAACTTACGCCCCTCGCGGGTCGACACCCCGGAAGGCACGCCAGATCGCCAAGTCGTAGGCGATCTTCAACGCCCCGCAGGCCACCAGCGGCGCCGCCAGCCAGCCAGCGGCCAGAAGCGCCCCGCCGATGCTCGGGCTGACGGCAGCCGCGAGGCTCCTGGGGACGGCGGTGAAGCTCGCCGCCGCAGCGCGCTCGGCCGGGGTCACCACCGCCATGACGAAGGCCGAACGCGTCGGCACGTCCATCTGTGACAGGGCGCTGCGCAGGAACAACAGCGCGAGCGCAGCCGGCAGGCTGTCGGCGAAGGCGGCGAGGATCAGGCAGACGCTCGACGGGATATGGGTGAACACCATGGTGTTGATGAGACCGATGCGGCGCGCCACCCAGGGCGCGGCGAGCTGGGAGCCGGCCGACAGCAGCCCCGCCCAGAAGAAGAACTGGCCGGCGGCGGCGAGCGAGAGATCGAAGCGCTCGAACAGCCAGAGCGCAAGCAGGGTGTTGACGATCAGCCCACCGGCGAAGGCGTCGATCGAGAACAGCGCGGCGAGGTGGACGACGACGCCGCGCGAAGGGCCCAGCGGCGCGGGTGGGGCCGCCTGCTCATTCAAGCGGTGATCCGGCAGACGGCGATAGAGGAAGAAGATCGCGATGCCGGTCAACCCGTAGGCGACGAACATGATGCGCAGCGCGTCGAGCTGCGCCATGCCAGCATCGGTCAGGACTTGTGGGATGACTGTCGCCAGCGAACCGGTCGCGGCGCAAAAGGCGCCGACGAAGGTGTAGCGCGCGAACAGGAAGGTACGCGCCTCGCTCTGCGCCGATTCCGCCAGCCGCGCATGCTCCAGTGGCAGGAAGACGCTGACGTCGCCGGAGCTGGGGTTCATCGTGCCGAGGAAGGCGACGACGAGCAGCGGCCAGAAGTCCGAGAAACCCGCAAGCAGCAGGCCGGTCGCAGCCATCAGCCAGCCGGCCGCGAGCAGCAACCGGCGTTGAGGGAAGCGCTGGCCCCACTGGCCGACGGCCAGCGTCGCCAGGGCCGAGCCGAGCAGCGTCGCCGTGCTGATCAGTCCGACTTCCAACATGCCCAGCCCCAGGGCCAGCAGATAGACCGGCAGCAGGATGGCGACATAACCGTCGGTGAAGGCGCGTAGCGCCCGGCCGGCGAGCAGCAGGCGCGCTTCGGGCGCGACGCCGGCGGGCAGGATCATTTGCACGTACCCGTCCGTCCCAGACACACTGACGCCCACTCGGGGGACAGCGAACCCGGTGGGCGCTGGGTCTGCATTTCAGGCCGCATGGCTGGCCTGGTTGGCTGCCTCAGTCGGACGCGGGGCGCACCAGGCATAGAGGGCGTCATAGATCACCATGCCCTGGGCGAGCAGTTCGTGGTCGTCCTGATGGTTGTGGTTGAGTCCCCAGGACAGCGCGACCAGGCCGGCGGCCTCGGACGCCAGATCGGGCGAGTCGGTGTCGGCGCCGCGCACGATGAGGGCCAGCCGGTCCAGCGCCGGGTCGTTGAGGCCGTATTTCCTGATGAAGGCGTCGAAGCTGCACAATGGCCCGTGATGGCCCAGCTCAACACCGGGAACGTCGAAGGGCGTGGCACCCAGGCGTTCGGCCTCCGACATCACCATGTCGCGCGGGACATAGATGAACTCGGCATCCTTGTCGATGAAGCGCGCCACCAGCCACGGGCAGGCGATGCGGTCTATCTTGGGGCGTTCGCGGGTGATCCATTTCATCTCGGTTTTCCTTTCATGAAGAGGCGGGCGATGCCGCCCAGGATGCCCAGCGGAGGGCGTACCAGCCGGTCGCACCAGGCATACAGGGCGTCGTACATCGGCCGGCTGCGGACGACGAGTTCCATGTCGTCGGCGATGTTGGCGTTGAGCCCCAGCACGACGGCTTTGAGTCCGGATGTCTCGGCCGCCAGGTCGGGGTAGTGCGTGTCGACGCCCCGCACGATCTGGGCCATGCGCTTGAGTGCCGGATCGTCGAGGTGGTACCTGGCGAGAAAGGCATCGAAGCTGCACAGGGGACCGGAATGTCCAAGCTCGACACCCGGCACGTCATAGGGGATGGCGCCGAACCGCTCGGCCCCGGCCAGCACTTGCTCGCGGGGCACGAACAGGAAGTCCGGCTCCTGGTCGATGAAGCGATGGATGAGCCAGGCGCAGGCCAGGCGATCGACCTTCGGGCGTTCGCGGGTGATCCATTTCATGGCATTTCCCTTCAGAAGCCTTCGGCTTCGCTTTCCTGATAGGCCTGGTAGGCATTGCGGCCGTTCAGCTCGTTGAAATTGGCCAGCGATTTCCAGTCCGATGCGTCGAAAGTAGCCTTGGCCGATTCGATATCGGTGCCCTTCTCCACCGCTTCGTCCATGTGGCGCTTGAGCCGCGCCAGATAGTCGCGCGTCGGATGGTCGAAGTCGGCCAGAGGGCCGGGCTGGCCATGGCCGGGGACGAAGAGGGCAGCGTCGCCGGTACGCAGCGATTCGTAGGCTTCCAGCCAGCCCTTGACGCTACCGTCCGGAATCAGGGCAGGCAGCCTGCCCCCGTAGAGGATGTCGCCGGCGAACACGGTGCGGTCGGGGCGCACCTCGACGACTAGGCTGCCCTTCGTGTGGGCCGTGCCGGCGTGGCGCACGCGCAGCACGACGCCGCCGCCGAGATCGAGATCGATGGACTCCCCCGCGCCGAGCAGCCGGTCGGGTGCAGCCGGCACGGATAGGCTGGCAACACCGAGGATACCGGCCGCCGCATTGGCCATCATGGCGCCGTCCTGCGCCATGCGTTCGGCCGCCTCCCGGCCCGCGAGGACGCGGGCCCCGACTTGGCGAAAGACATCGTTGCCGAGGAAGCGATGGGGCTGCGAGTTGGTGTTGATGACGTGGCGCACCGGCAGCGCGGTGCGTGCACGGATGTCATGCAGCATCGCCTCGGCCATCTCAGGCGAATAGCCGCTGTCGATGATGGCGACGGCCTCCTTGCCGACGACGAAACCCAGGTTCATGCGGAACCCCCGATTCGCGCGCGTCGGACCATCGTAGGGGCCGATCCAGGCCCATGCATGGGCCGACACCTGCCGGGGAGCCGGCAGGATGTCGGCGTGGGCGAGCGTCGCTGCCAATGTCATCGACAGAAAGGCGAGTGCGCGAAACAGGCGGGTCATGGGCTCGGTCTCCTGGTGGCGTGAGCGGGGGCGGTTTCCATCACTGATCTCGATGTGCTTGTCGGCATGCGCCATGTCTGCTTCTCCCCGTTTCAGAGCTCGGCTACCACTTCGCCGCCCGCAGCCTTCCAGCCCTCGATCCCGCCTTCGATGAAGCGTGCCTTGAGCCCCCTGCCTTGCAGGGCATCGACCACGCTGTTGGACACCGAGCCGCCGCGCGCGCAATACAGCACGATGTCCTGATCTTGCGGCAGGCCGTCGGCCCATTCGGCAAGCTGCTCCGGGTTCTTCCATTGCGCGCCGGGCAGGTGCGCGGGCGCGGCCTCGCGGTCGGCGGCCCGGCGCACATCGAGGATCAGTTTGCCGGCCAGCTCGTTCTTGAGGGTGTCGGGCTTGATGGTGCGTTCCATGGTCAGGCTCCCAGTGTGGCGAAGGCGGCCTCGGCGGCCTTCCAGGACAGGTTCTGCATGAAGGCGTCGACATAGGCGCCGGCCTTGGCGCCGAAGTCCATGTGGTAGCTGTGCTCGTACATGTCGAGCGCGATCAGCGGCGTGGCGCCGGCCAGGTTGTGGGCGTGGTCGGCGCCCCAGGCGTTGACGAGGCGCCCGCGGCGCGGGCTCCAGGTGAGCAGGGTCCAGCCGGAGCCGCCGCCCTGCGCCTTGCCCATGGCGATGAACTCGGCGCGCCAGGCGTCGAGCGAGCCGAAGTCCTTTTCGATGCGCGCCTTGAGCGCGCCCGCCGGGTCGCCACCGGCGCCGCCGAGGGAGTCGAAGTAGACCTCGTGCAGGATCATCGAGCCGCTGGCGATCATCTCCTCGCGCTTGAGGCCGTTGATCTCGAATACCGGGGCGCTGGCCCAGTTCAATTCGGCCAGCTTCTGCTCGATGGCGTTGAGGCGCTTCACCGCGCCGCCGTAGTTGTTTTCCCAGTGGCTGACGATGAGTTTCTCGGACAGCCCGGACAGTTTTGCCGGGTCGCAGGACAGGGACTTCAGTTCATAGGGCATGGCGCACTCCTCAAACGATGTAGGTGTAGACGAGGCCGATGGCGGCGCAGGCGCCGATCACTTTCATGATGTCCATCTTGTATTTCCACAGCGCGATGAAGGCCGCCACGGACATCAGCGCGTAGAACCACTCGAATCCACCCGAGAACGGCGCCGCCTCGGTGGCGCGCGGCCAGATCACGTGCCAGCCGAAGAACAGCGCCAGGTTCAGCACCACCCCCACCACGGCGGCGGTGATGCCGGTGAGCGGCGCGGTGAACTTGAGGTCACCGTGGGTCGCTTCCACCAGCGGCGCGCCGGCCAGGATGAACAGGAAGGACGGCAGGAAGGTGAAGAAGGTGGCCACGCTGGCGCCGGCGAAGCCGGCCAGCAGCAGGGCGTCGGGGCCGAAGATTTCCTTGGTCCAGGCGCCGACGAAGCCGACGAAGGACACCACCATGATCAGCGGTCCGGGCGTGGTTTCGCCCAACGCCAGGCCGTCGATCATCTGGGTGGCGGTGAGCCACTGGTAATGCTCGACGCCGCCCTGATAGACGTAGGGCAGCACCGCATAGGCGCCGCCGAAGGTGACCAGCGCGGCCTTGGTGAAGAACACGCCCATGTCGTGCAGCGTGCCGGCCGGCAGCAGCAGCATGGCCACGCCCCACAGCGCGACGAACAATCCCGTCAGGATCACGAGGCGACCGAGCCGGAACTTGGTATGGGCCGGCGGCGGCGTGTCGTCGTCGATCAGCGCCGGGCCATACGATTTGTTGCTGGCGCCGTGGCCGCCGCCGACCTTGAACTTGTCCGGCCAGACCTTGCCGCCGATGAAACCGAGCAGGCCCGCCGCCAGCACGATGTAGGGGAACGGGACCTTCAAGGCAAAGATCGCGATGAAGGACGCGGCCGCCAGTGCCCACAGCAGATTGTTCTTCAGCGCGCGCGAGCCGATGCGCCAGGCAGCGAACACCACGATGGCCACCACCGCCGGCTTGATGCCGTTGAACACGCCCTGCACGAAGGTAAGGTCGCCAAAGGCGAGATAGACATAGGTCAGCGCCGCCAGGATGAACAGCGACGGCAGCACGAACAGCGTGCCGGCGACGATGCCGCCCCAGCTGCGGTGCAGCATCCAGCCAATGTAGATGGCGAGCTGCTGCGCCTCGGGACCGGGCAGCACCATGCAGTAGTTGAGCGCGTGCAGGAAGCGCCGCTCGGAAATCCAGCGGCGTTTTTCCACCAGCTCCTGGTGCATGATGGAAATCTGCCCGGCGGGGCCGCCGAAGCTGATGAAGCCGAGCAGCAACCAGTATCTGAAGGCCTCCCAGAAACTGGGGTGGGCGGGACGTTCGGTCGGGGTGGTCAAGATGGCATCCTTGGTCATGTTACGGGTTGGTAAAAACTGCGTATAAATCGTCCAGCATCTGCCCGCCCTGCTTCAGCAAGGCGTCGTCATCCTGGATGCGCGCCTTGAGCCCCTTAAGCAGCGTCTCGAAACCGGCGGCCTCGGGGGCTTCGCCACCCACGTCGAGCGCATGGACGATGGCACCGATCCGCATCAGGGCGAGGTCGCTCTCCAGCCCGAAGCTCGCCAGCAGGGTTTCGAAGGTGACGCGATGGCCGACATGGGTAAAGCGCGCACCGTCGAAATCGAATCCCAATGCATCTGACGGACAGTCCTGGACGCGCTCCAGCCAGACGAAGCGTGCTTTGCGGTCGATGAAGCGGCGAATCAGCCAGGCGGAAGCCAGCCGGTCCACCCACAGGTCCTGCCGGGTGGCCCAGGTCTGCTTCTGGAAATCGGCCAGGGCGAGACGCTCGGGCTGGCCGTCCTGGAAATGCGGTTCGTTGGGCGAGAGGCGCGACACCAACGTGGCTTCGAGAGTCAACAGCCGCGCTTCCGCCTCGAATTTGCCGGCGCCCGGAAAATAATCCTGCTCGACCAAGGTTTCGTAACGGCGCCGCAAGGTCTTCAGGGTCTTGTTGGCAGTCGTGACATTCTCGGCAAGCGGATCGAAGTGGGTCATATCCGCCAACAGATCGGCGTATTCGGAGCTGCGGTCGAACATTTCCCTGAAAGCGGCCGACTGGTCGTCCTCAGCATCCAGCTTCAGCAGCCAAGCCGTCCCGCCTGCCTCGCGGGTTTCGTTTGCCAGTTCATCCAGCCCCTGTCGCGTCACATGGGTTTCCGGTAGCAGCCAGGCCCCATCGCGCAACGGCGCGCACCCCAGACTCTTCAGACCGCGCCAGATGCGCATGCGCGCCGTGGCGTTCTGCGTGGGCAGTGTGAGAACAATCAACAACCATGTAATAGATTTTACATTCATGTAATAAGCATTACACAACTGTAGACGTGGAGTCAATTGCCGCCTCAAAGTAAAAACGCGCCTGTCGGCGCGTTGTTGTATGGGGATAGCATTTACTTCCCCACGTTGACTATCCGCAGGCATGGAGGGGACCTTGATCGTTATCAGCCCGACCGGCCTTGCTGGCCGGTTGTACGCATCCAACCTATCTCCCTGAAAGCAGCCGCCCGCGGCCGGCAAGACAATCAGACTCCCATCAACCACTAAGGAGTCTGACATGGAAGCCAATCAATCACGGGCACCCTGGAACAAGGGCAAACTGGTCGGCCAAAAGCCACCACTCAAGCCTAAGGACATCTGGGCCATCCGAATCCACCTCCAGAACGAACATCGTGCTCGCGACCTGGCCATGTTCAACCTTGCGATCGACAGCAAGTTGCGTGGCTGCGATCTGGTGAATCTGCACGTTCGGGACGTGACCCACGGCAACCAGATATTGCCCCGAGCTATGGTCGTGCAGCGAAAGACCCAACGTCCGGTGCAGTTCGAACTGACCGAGCCGACCAGGTCTGCCGTATTGGCATGGATCGAGTTGGCGAAGTTGAGGCCGGAGCACTATCTGTTCCCCAGTCGCCTGGCGAAATCACCCCATGTTTCTACCCGCCAGTACGCCCGGATTGTGCATCAATGGGTTGCCGCCATCGGACTTGATTCGACGGTCTATGGCACGCACACCATGCGACGGACCAAGGCGACACTCATCTACAAGCGAACCAAGAACCTAAGGGCCGTCCAACTCCTGCTCGGCCATGCCAAGCTGGAGAGTACGGTTCGATACCTTGGGATCGAGGTCGATGATGCGCTGGAGATCTCGGAGCAGACTGAAATCTAGAAGTGGGGCAGGACACAGTCCGCAATAGGATACTTTGCTGTCGTTGCACGGGAAGTGTCTCAACGGCAGCAAAGGCCGACAAGCGGATGTTTGGTGGAATCAGCCTAACGACCGAAAAGGGATTAAAACTCAGGGCATTGCGCGCAGTTCACCAAGTTCTGGCCTGGCGGGATCAAGCCATCCCGGCAGGGTCGGGTAAAATGCCGCCATGAACGCCCCCGAGCTGCTCGATACGCCGCCCCCGCCGCCCGCGCCCGTCATCAAGGTGCGCGGCGAGCCGCTCACCGAGCTGCCGCAGGACCTCTATATTCCGCCCGACGCCCTGGAAGTCTTCCTCGAAGCCTTCGAGGGCCCGCTCGACCTGCTGCTGTACCTGATCCGCCGCCAGAACCTCGACGTGCTGGACATTCCGATGGCGGCGCTGACGAAGCAATACATGGCCTACGTCGAGGCGGCGCGCGCCACCCGGCTGGAACTCGCGGCGGAATACCTCTTGATGGCGGCGATGCTGATCGACATCAAGTCGCGCATGCTGCTGCCGCGCCGCGAGCAGGCCGAGGAGGCGGGCGAGGGCGAGGACCCGCGCGCCGAGCTGGTGCGCCGCCTGCTGGAATACGAGCAGATGAAGCTGGCCGGCCAGCACCTCGATGCCCTGCCGCAGGCGGGACGCGACTTCGATACCGTCAGCGTGTTCCTGCCGGCGGCGGCGAAACGCATGCCCAGCCTGCATCCGGAAGAACTCGCCGCCGCCTGGCTGGCGATCCTGTCGCGCGCGAAGAACCGCACCCACCACCGCATCGGTCGCCAGGAACTCTCCATCCGCGAGCACATGAGCCGCATTTTGAAGCGGCTGACGCCCGGCGAGTTCATGGAATTCAAGGACTTGTTCCCGGAATCGTCGACCGTGCACGAACTGGTGGTCACCTTCCTCGCGGTGCTGGAACTGACCAAGGAAACCCTGCTCGACGTGACGCAAGCCGAGCCGTTCGCCCCCATCTACGTGAAGCTCCATGAATCTGCAACCGAGTGACAATCCCGAGGACCTGAAAGTCGTGCTGGAAGCGGCCCTGCTGGCGGCGGTCGAGCCGCTGTCGCTGGCCGACCTCAAGCGCATGTTCGAGCAGGATGCGTCCAGTCAAAGCCTGGCCAGCGACGTGCTGCGCCGCGCGCTCGACGAATTGCGCGCCCAGTGGCACGGCCGCGGCGTCGAACTGGTGCAGGTGGCAGACGGCTGGCGCTTCCAGACGCGCGCCGAGATGCAGCCCTGGCTGTCGCGGCTGAAGAACGAGAAGCCGCCGCGCTACTCGCGCGCGGTGCTGGAAACGCTGGCCATCATCGCCTACCGCCAGCCGGTGACGCGCGGCGACATCGAGGACATCCGCGGCGTGTCGGTCAATCCCAACATCGTCAAGACGCTGGAAGAGCGCGGCTGGATCGAGGCCATCGGCCATCGCGACGTGCCCGGACGCCCGGCGCTGTTCGGCACCACCGGGCATTTTCTCAGCGACCTGGGACTCGTCTCGCTGTCCGAGCTGCCGCCGCTGGAAGAGCTGGGGAATCTCATCACCCCGGATGAAACTGCATTGATTCCTGAATTGCGCGCGGAATTGACGGACAATGACGCTCCCCGGACGTTTGGCGCGGTGATCGAGACCGCCCGCGTCAGCGTTGCTACCGAGATTCTTTGATATGGCCACTCGCCCATCCCCCATCCGCCGTTCGCCCAGCGCCCCCATGGGGCGCGCCGCGAGCCGTCTACAGCAGGCGACTGCGCCCGAAGCCCCCAGCGAGCGTCTGCAGAAGGCGCTGGCCTCGGCCGGCCTCGGCTCGCGCCGCGAAATGGAGGAATGGATCGCCGAGGGCCGGGTGCAGGTCAACGGCGAGACCGCCGCCATCGGCAGCAAGGTCGGGCCGCGCGACGTGGTCAAGGTCAGCGGCCGCCGCGTGTATCTGCGCTTCGAGGACAAGCGCACGCGCATCCTGATCTACCACAAGTCGGAAGGCGAGATCGTCAGCCGCGACGACCCCAAGGGCCGCGCCACCGTGTTCGACGCGCTGCCCAGGCTGCGCGGCGCCAAGTGGATCGCCATCGGCCGGCTCGACTACAACACCGACGGCCTGATGATCTTCACCACCTCGGGCGAACTGGCCAACAACCTGATGCACCCGCGCTTCGAAGTCGAGCGCGAATACGCGGTGCGGGTGCTGGGCGAACTGAGCGAAGACATGATCGCGCAGCTGCTGGCCGGGGTGGAGCTCGACGACGGCCCGGCGCAGCTGCAAAGCTGCTTCGCCGCCGGCGGCGAGGGTGCCAACCGCTGGTATCGCGTCATCATCAAGGAAGGCCGCAAGCGCGAGGTGCGGCGGCTGTTCGAGCATTTCGGCCTGACGGTGTCGCGCCTCACCCGGATCCGTTTCGGCCCGATCGCGCTGCCGCCGCAACTGCGCCGCGGGCAGAAGATGGAGCTCGACGACGACCTGGTGGCGCGCGTGCTGGAATGGGCGGAAATGACGCCCAGCCCGCGCCGGCAAACCCGCGGCGTGCCGGACAAGCACACCCGCAAGCCGCGCATGCGTTAATGATTCGGCCTGATGAAGACGGAAGGGCATTGAAGCTCAACTGGCCCGGACTGCGTGAGGCGGCGCGGGAGGCCGAACCAGTAGGCATTTGAAGCAGCGCTCTGTTGAGCGCGGTTCAGCGAACCGTCCCGCTCATGACGGCGCGAAAAACGCTGCCGGGTTCAAACATTGCCGGGCCGCCTCGATAATCCGGGCGGGTTTGCCCGCCCGGATTCGATTCACTTCTCGGTCAGTTTCTTGATCACCCCGGCGGCCCATTCGCGGCCGCCCAGGCCGAACGCCAGGGCAAACGCCAGGCCGATCGCGCCGAAGCCGATCTGGAACGCTGCGGTGAGCAGCGCGGTGCCGATCGCCAGCTGTTCCAGCGCCACGAACACCACGAAGATGATGACGCCGTATTCCGACAGCGTACTGATGGTGAGCGCGCCCTGCACGCCGATATTGTTGAGATAGGCGAACACCAGGCGATTGATGAAGCGCGCCACCAGCACGCCGAACACCAGCACCAGGATGGCGACGATGATGTTGGGGATGTAGAGCACGATCTTGTTGAACAGGTCGGCCACCATGTGCAGGCCGAGACTGTTGGCCACGGTGACGATGACGATGAAGATGATGACCCAGTACGCCAGCTTGGCCAGCAGGCGCGACAGCGAGACATCCAGGTTGCCCTGCTTGAGGAAGGCTTCGATGCCGGTTTTTTCCGCAAGGCTGTCGAAGCGCAGCACGTCGAGCAGTTTCATGACACCGGTGCGCACCAGATTGGCGAGCAGCCAGCCGACGAACAGCAGCAGCAGGGCTGCCAGCAACTGCGGCACGAACCCCGCCATTTGCGTCCAGAAAGAAGTCAGGGATGCGACGAACACATCGAGTTGCTGCTGCATGAGGCACTCCTCCATTACCACTCAAAGACCTATTATAACGAACGCTCCGCAACGGCCTTTTATGCTTGCCGGCAGGGGATGGGCAGGGCAAAGGACCTGTTCCGCCCGGGGCTTTCTGCATACACTGCAGAAAACACCCTTGCCGCAGCCTATGTCCCCCTCACCTGAAGAAGCCGGTTTTTTGCCTCTCGCCCAGTTGAGCATGCTGGTGGCGAGGCTCATGGAGTTGGGCTATCGCTGCCTCGGCCCGGCGGCGGAGAACGGCGCCATCGTCATGCGCGAACTCGCAGCGCCCGACGCGTTGCCGCGCGGCCTGCAGGCCGCGCAGGCGCCGGGGCGCTACCGCTTGCAGCAGGACCCGCACCAGCGCTATTTCGCCTGGGCGAACGGGCCGCAGGCGATCAAGCCGCATCTGTTCGCGCCCCGCGAATCGCTATGGCGGGCGCAGCGGGATGAGCAGGGCCGGCTGCGCTTCACGGCGGTGGCGCCGCCCGCCCCGATGCTGGCGCTGATCGGCGTGCGCGCCTGCGACCTTGCCGCGCTGGCCTTGCAGGATGCCCACTTCCTGCAGGGCGACCCGCCCGACGCCCATTACGCGCGGCGCCGTGAACAGCTGTTCCTGGTGGCGGTGCAGTGCGCCGAGCCGGCATCCACCTGTTTTTGCGCGTCCACCGGCGACGGTCCGACTCCGACCGCCGGCTACGACATCGCGCTGGCGGAACTGGCCGACGGCTTCGTCGCGGCGGCGGGAAGCCGGAAGGGGGCGGCGCTGCTGGATGCGCTGAATCTGCCGCCCGCATCGCCGCAGCAGATGGCCGCGGCACGACAGCAGGGGCAGGCGGCGGCGGCCAGCCAGACGCGCAGCCTGCCCGGCCGCGCCCTGCGCGATGTGCTGATGGGCCGGCTGGAACATCCGCGGTGGGACGAGGTGGCGACACGCTGCCTCGCCTGCGGCAACTGCACCGCGGTGTGCCCGACCTGCTTCTGCCATGCCGAGATGGACGAGCCTGCGCCGAACGGCCAGGCAAGCGAGCATGTGCGGATGTGGGATTCCTGCTTTGGCGAGAGCCATGGCCATCTGCATGGCTTCAACGTGCGGCCCGACATCCGCAGCCGCTACCGCCAATGGCTGACCCACAAGCTCGCCACCTGGCACGACCAATACGGGCGCAGCGGCTGCGTCGGCTGCGGGCGCTGCATCGCCTGGTGCCCGGCGGAAATCGACCTCACCGCGGAAGCCGCCGTGCTGGCCGGGGACCGGGAACCGTCATGACCGCGCGCCAGCCGCTCGAAGCCATCGTGGTGGAACGCACGCAGGAGTCGCCCACCATCTTCACCCTGCAGCTGCGCCTGAGCGATGCGGCGGCGCAGGCGGCCTACCGGTTCGCACCCGGCCAGTTCAACATGCTGTATCTGGCCGGGGTGGGCGAGGTGCCGATCTCGGTCATGTCCGATCCGCAAGAACGCGACGGCATCGGCCACACCATCCGGGCCCTGGGGCGCGTCACCCAGGGGCTGGCGGCGCTGCGGCCGGGCGACAGCCTGGGGCTGCGCGGACCGTACGGGCGCGGCTGGCCGTTGCGGGAAATGGAAGGGCGCGACGTCGTGCTGGTGACCGGCGGACTCGGCTGCGCACCGGTCGTCTCCGTCATTCACTACCTCCTCAGGCGCCGCGAACGCTACGGCAAGCTCGTCGTCATCCAGGGGGTGAAGCATGCCGAGGACCTGATCTGGCGCGAGCAATACGACCGCTGGGCCACGCTGCCGGATACCCAGGTGCTGCTTGCGGCGAACCAGGGCGGGGCGCTGTGGCCCTGGCATGTCGGGCACGTGACGGAACTGTTCGAGCAGGCCCGGTTCGACCCCGGCCGCGCGGCGGCGCTGATGTGCGGGCCGGAAGGCATGATGCGTGCCGCTGCCGAAAAGCTGCTGGCGCGCGGCCTGCCCGAGTCGCGCCTGCATCTGAGCATGGAACGCAACATGCAATGCGCCGTCGGCCGCTGCGGCCATTGCCAGTTTGGCGGGGCCTTCGTCTGCCGCGACGGCCCGGTGTTCGACTGGGGCCAGGTCAAATCCTTGCTGGAGCACCGGGGGTTCTGATGCGCGCGCCGACAAGACCGCGCGTGGCGGTGCACAAGTTCAGTTCCTGCGATGGCTGCCAGCTGGCCTTCCTCAACCTCGGCGAGGATCTGCTCGCGCTGGCCGAACGGGTCGAACTGGTGCACTTCGCCGAAGCCGGCCCGCTCGACCCGGATGCCGAAGTGGACCTTGCGTTCGTCGAAGGCAGCGTGTCGACGCCGGCAGACCTCGAACGCATCCAGCGCATTCGCCGCCACAGTCGCATGCTGATCGCCATCGGCGCCTGCGCCACCGCCGGCGGCATCCAGGCCCTGCGCAACGGCGCCGACGGCGCACAATGGATCGCGCAGATCTACGGCCGCCCCGATGCGGTCGCCAGCCTCGAACGCTCGACGCCGATTTCCAGCCACGTGGCCGTGGACTTCGAGCTGTGGGGCTGCCCGGTCAGCGGCCCGCAGATACTGGCAGTGGTGAATTCCCTGCTGCTGGGGGCGGCGCCGCGCGACGACGCCGACAAGGTGTGCACCGAATGCAAGCGGCGCAACTTCGCCTGCGTGATGGTGAGCCGCGGCATCCCCTGCATGGGGCCGGTGACGCGGGCCGGCTGCGGCGCCCTGTGCCCCGGCCTGGGACGCGACTGCTACGGCTGCTACGGCCCCGCGGAAAACGCCAACACCGACGCGCTGGCGGCGCAGTTCGGCCGCCAGGGGCTCGATCCGCCCGCCATCGCCCGGCGCTTCCGGTCGATCAACAGCCAGGCGCCGGCGTTTCTGGCGGCGGCGGACAAGGCAAGGATGAAGCGCGATGAGTGAACAGCGCCGCAGCGTGGCCATTCACGTCCCCGTGCTGACCCGGGTGGAAGGCGAGGGCGCGCTCGACCTGCGCATCGACAACGGCGAGATCGTCCAGTTGCGCCTGCGCATCTTCGAGCCGCCGCGCTTCTTCGAGAAATTCCTCGAAGGCCGCAGCTACACCGAAATCCCGGACATGGTGGCGCGCATCTGCGGCATCTGCCCGGTGGCCTACCAAGCCACCGCCGCGCAGGCGCTGGAACGGCTGTTCGGCGTCGAACTCAGCCCGTGGGCGCGCGCGATGCGCCGGGTGTTCTACTGCGGCGAATGGATCCAGAGCCACAGCCTGCACATCCATCTGCTGGCCGCGCCGGATTTCTTCGGCTGCAGCAGCGTCATCGAACTGGCGCGCATCGCCCCCGAAGAAGTGCGCCGCGGCTTGCGCATCCAGGCGCTGGGCAACGAACTGATGGATCTGTTCGGCGCGCGTTCGGTGCATCCGGTCGGCATTCGCGTCGGCGGGTTTCACGGCGCGCCTTCGGTCGAGCGCATCGGCGACATCCGGGAGAAGCTGCGCGCGGCGCTGCCGGAAGCCGAGGCGCTGATCCGCTGGGCGGCCGGCATTGCGGTGCCGCAGGACGATCAGGCCTTCGTCTGCGTCGCCATGCGGCACCCGCTCGACTACGCCATCGAATGCGGCGACATCGGCGCCAGCGACGGCCTGCATATCGGCGCGGCGGCCTACGACGAGCATTTCGCCGAGCGCCACGAAGCGCATTCCACCGCGCTGTTCAGCAGCTATCGCCAGCAGCCCTATCTGGTCGGGCCGCTGGCACGGCTGAACCTCAACCACGCGCGGCTGCCCGCGCGCATCAAGGCGCTGCTGGCCGCAACCGGCCTCGTGCTGCCCAGCCGCAACCTGTTTCACAGCCTGCTGGCACGCGCAGTGGAAATCCTGCTGGCATTGCACGAAGCCTTGCGCCTGCTCGACGGCTATCGCGTGCCGGACTCGCCCTGGGTGCCGGTCACCCCGCGCGCCGGCGTGGCCGCCGGCTGCACCGAGGCGCCGCGCGGGCTCCTCTGGCACCGCTACGAGATGGACGCCGACGGCTGCGTGGTCAGCGCGCGCATCGTGCCGCCGACCAGCCAGAACCAGGCACGGATTGAAGAGGACTTGCGGCGGTCGCTGCTCGACTTCGGCCTCGATCAGCCGGACGAGGCGCTGCGGCTGCACTGCGAAAAAGTCATCCGCAACTACGACCCCTGCATTTCCTGCGCCACCCATTTCCTGCGCATGACGGTGGAGCGGACATGAGCGGGGTGCGCATCCTCGGCATCGGCTCGCCGTCGGGCGACGACCAGGCCGGCTGGCTGGTCGTCGATGCCTTGCTGGCCGGCGGCATGCAGGCCGGCGAGGTGCTCGTCATCGAAAAACTGGATCGGCCGGGCGCGGGGCTGATCGGCCTGCTGGGGGGCGCCGACCGGGTCATTCTGGTCGACGCCATGCAAAGCCATGGCCGGCCCGGCCGGCTGGCGCGATTCGATGAGGAGGACTGGCCCCGCTACGGCCATGGCCTGTCCAGCCATGGCTTCGGCGTGCTGGCGGCGCTGACGCTGGCACGCGAACTCGGCGGCCTGCCGTCGCGGCTGGAGCTGTACGGAATCGAAATCGCCGCGGCGCATCCGGGCGCAGCGCCAGGGCCCGAGATTCAGGCCGCCGCGCGGCAGCTGGCCGCGATCATCGCGGCCAGCCTGGGAGGCTGAGGCGGCCTACAGATCCTCGCGCCGCAGCATGAACACGAATTGGTCGCCGCGCTCGGTATCGAGCCAGGTGAAGGGCAGGGTGGGGTAGGCGGCTTCGAGGGCGTCGCGGTTGTGGCCGATTTCCACCAGCAGCAGGCCGCCGGGGTTGAGATGGGATTGGGCCTGAGCCAGAATCCGCCGGGTGGCGTCCAGGCCGTCTTCTCCGGAACCGAGCGCCAGCGCGGGTTCCGCCCGGTATTCCGGCGGCAGTGCGGCGACCGATTCGGCGTTCACGTAGGGCGGGTTGCTGATGATCACGTCGTAAGTGCGGCCGTTCAGCGCCGCGAACAGGTCTGATTCAACCAGTTCGACGCGATCCGCGAGGCCGTAATCGGCGACGTTCTTCGCGGCGACGGCAAGCGCATCCCTGGACAGATCGACTGCATCGATGCGGGAACCGGGGAAGGCCAGCGCCGCCAGGATGGCGAGGCAGCCGGAGCCGGTACACAGGTCGAGCACGCTGCCCACTGCATGCGGATCCTCGACCCACGGCGCCAGCTGCTCGTGCAGCAGTTCGGCGATGAAGGAGCGCGGCACGATCACGCGCTCGTCGACATAGAAGCGGTGCTCGCCCAGCCAGGCTTCGCGCGTGAGGTAGGCCGCGGGAATGCGTTCCTTGACCCGGCGTTCGATCACCGCCTGCACCTGTTCGGATTCGCCATGCGTCAGGCTGGCATCGAGGAAGGGCTCGAGCCGGTCGAGCGGCAGATGCAGGGTGTGCAGGATCAGGTACGCCGCTTCGTCGAAGGCGTTGTCGGAGCCGTGGCCGAAGGACAGCCGCGCTTCGTTGAAGCGCGACACCGCGAAGCGCAGCCAGTCGCGCACGGTGATGAGGGATTCAGTGTCGTCGAAGTGTTTCATGCGCCGATTTCTTATAAGGATTAGCCCAGCAGTTTTTCCAGCGTCTTCTGGTAAATCGCTGCCAGCTGCTCGATGTTCTCCACCGCGACGTGCTCGTTCAGCTTGTGGATGCTCATGTTGAGCGGGCCGAATTCGACCACTTCGCGGCAGATGTCGGCGATGAAGCGGCCGTCCGAGGTGCCGCCGGAGGTCGACAGTCCGGGGGTGAGGCCGGTGACCTCGCGGATCGCCTCGCTCAATTTGTCGCACAGCGGCCCGCGCGGGGTGAGGAAAGGATTGCCCGACAGGCTCCAGTCGATTTCGTAATCGAGGCCGTGGCTGTCGAGGATTTCGTGCATCGCGTCCATCAGGCCTTCGGCCGTGCTGGCAGTGGAAAAGCGGAAATTGAACAGGATCTCGACCACGCCGGGAATGACGTTGGTGGCGCCGGCGCCGGCATGGATGTTCGATATCTGCCAGGTCGTCGGCGGGAAATAGGCGTTGCCCTCGTCCCACATGGTGTCGGCGAGTTCGGCGATGGCCGGCGCGGCCAGATGGATCGGGTTCTTCGCCAGATGCGGATAGGCGATATGGCCCTGCACGCCCTTGACGCGCAGTGCGCCCGACAGCGAGCCGCGGCGGCCGTTCTTGATGGTATCGCCGAATTCGGCGGCGCTGGTGGGCTCGCCGACGATGCAGTAGTCGAGCGTTTCGCCGCGCGCTTTCAGCGCCTCGACCACGCGCACCGTGCCGTCGGTGGCGGGACCCTCTTCGTCCGAGGTGAGCAGGAAGGCGATCGAGCCGGGGTGATCGGGATGCGCGGCGACGAAGCGCTCGGTGGCGGTGACGAAAGCGGCATCCGAGGTCTTCATGTCGGCGGCGCCGCGCGCGTAGAGCTGGCCGTTGCGCACCGTCGGCTCGAACGGATCGGACAGCCATTGCTCCAGCGGCCCGGTCGGCACCACGTCGGTATGGCCGGCGAAGCAGACCACCGGCGCGGCGTCGCCTTTGCGCGCCCACAGGTTGTCGACGCCGTTGTGGCAGAGGCGCTCGATGCGGAAGCCGAGTTTCTGCAGGCGGGCGGCGATGAGATCGTGGCAGCCCGCGTGATCCGGGGTCAGCGATTTGCGCTTCAGCAGTTCGACTGCAAGCTCGAAAGTTTCATTGGCCATGCAGACTCATTCTCCGAACAGGGCTTGATAGTGTTCTTCGGCAAAGCCGACATGATAACTGCCATCCCGCTCCAGCACCGGGCGCTTGATCACGCTGGGCTGGGCCAGCATCAGGGCAATGGCGCCGGCCTCGTCGGTGACGGCGGCTTTTTCCGCGTCCGTCAGCTTGCGCCAGGTGGTGCCGCGCGTATTGACCAGCGCCTGCCATCCGGTTTGCGCCACGACCTCGCGCAGCCAGGCGGCATCGACGCCCTGTTTCCTGAAGTCGTGAAAGGGGACGTCATGCGCGTGATCGGCAAGCCAGGTGCGGGCTTTTTTGACGGTGGAGCAGTTGGGGATACCGTAGAGCTTCATGCTATTTCAGTCGCCCGGGTCGGAATCGGCCGCCCATGGACGTAAAATCGGGAAAAACAAGCCACGATTCTACCCGACCTGATGCATCCCGCCGTTCATTCCCACACCGCACCGCCGCCGCCCGGCGATCCCAGTCTGCGCTCCCTGGGCCGGCTGTTCCCCTATCTGTGGGAATTCCGCGGCCGCGTGCTGCTGGCGCTGGCGCTGCTGGTCGGCGCCAAGCTGGCGTCGGTGGCGGTGCCGCTGGTGCTGAAGGAGATCATCGACGCACTCGACCGGCCGCGCCCCGAACTGGTATTGCCCCTGGCGCTGATCCTGGGCTACGGCGTGTTGCGCTTCGCCAGCACCACCTTCGCCGACCTGCGCGACGTGATCTTCGCCAAGGTCACCCAGCGCGCGATGCGGCGCATCAGCATGGCGGTGTTCAGGCACCTGCACGCGCTGTCGCTGCGCTTCCATCTGGAGCGGCAGACCGGCGGCATCACCCGCGACATCGAGCGCGGCTCCAAGGCGTTGTCGAGCCTGGTCGGCTATCTGCTGTTCCGCATCACCCCCACGGTGCTGGAAATCCTGATGGTCGCCGGCATCCTGTTCGTCAAGCTCGACTGGGTTTTCGGGGTGCTGACGCTGGTCACCCTGGCAGCCTACATCGGCTTCACCGTCACCATCACCGAATGGCGCACCCAGTTCGTGCGCCGCGCCAACACGCTCGACTCGGAAGCCTATGGCCGCGCCATCGACAGTCTCCTGAACTACGAGACGGTCAAGTACTTCGGCAACGAGAAATACGAGGCCAGGCGCTACGACAGCAGCCTGATCGAGTGGGAGGACATGGCGCTGAAGTCGCAGCGCTCGCTGGGCCTGCTCAACACCGCGCAGGCCGGGGTGATCGCCGTCGGCGTGACGCTGATGGTGCTGCGCGCCGCCGCCGGCGTGGTCGAGGGCACGCTGACGCTGGGCGACCTGGTGATGGTCAACGCCTTCCTGCTGCAGATGTTCCAGCCGCTCAGCTTTCTCGGCGTGATGTACCGCCAGATCAAGGAGTCGATCACCGACGTCGAGCGCATGTTCGCGCTGATGGGGCGGCCGCGCGAGGTCGAGGACAGGCCCGGCGCGCGCGATCTCGACGTGGCGGCGGGCGAGGTGAAGTTCGATCGCGTCAGCTTCTCCTACAATGCCGACCGGCCGATCCTGCACGACGTCAGCTTCACCATTCCCGCCGGCCGGACGGTGGCGGCGGTGGGCTCCAGCGGCGCCGGCAAGTCGACGCTCGCGCGCCTGCTGTTCCGCTTCTACGACGTCGGCGCCGGCAGCATCAGCATCGACGGCCAGGACATCCGCCACGTCACCCAGGACAGCCTGCGCGCCGCCATCGGCGTGGTGCCGCAGGACACCGTGCTGTTCAACGACAGCATCTACTACAACATCGCCTACGGCCGGCCGGATGCCAGCCGCGAGGAAGTGGTCGAGGCCGCGCGCGCGGCGCACATCCTGCACTTCATCGAAAGCCTGCCGCAGGGCTGGGACACGGTGGTGGGCGAGCGCGGGCTGAAGCTCTCCGGCGGCGAGAAGCAGCGCGTGGCGATCGCCCGCACCCTGCTGAAAAACCCCGCGATCCTGATTCTCGACGAGGCGACCTCGGCGCTCGACACCAAGACCGAAAAAGCCATCCAGGGCGAACTGCTGGAAATCGCCAGGAGCCGCACCAGCCTCATCATCGCGCACCGCCTGTCCACCGTGGTCGAGGCCGACGAGATCCTGGTGATGGAGGACGGGCGCATCGTCGAGCGCGGGCGGCATCCCGAACTGCTGGAAAAGAACGGCGTGTATGCCCACATGTGGGCGCTGCAGCAGCAGGCCGAGGACCACGCAACGCAATGAATCCCCTGCTGCAGCCGGGCGTGACGCGCCGCGAAGTATGGGCCTGGGCGATGTACGATTTCGCCAACTCGGGCTACACGACGGTGGTCGTTACCGCCGTGTTCAGCGCCTATTTCGTCGCCGGCGTGGCGGGCGATGCGCCGTGGGCGACCTTTGTTTGGACCCTTGCCCTGTCCGTTTCCTACGCGCTGGTGATGCTGACCGCGCCGCTGGTCGGCGCCTGGGCCGACACCCATGCCAGCAAGAAAAAACTGTTGTGGCTGACCACGCTGGGCTGCGTCGGGTTTACCGCGCTGCTTTATTTCGCCGCGCCGGGCGCGCTGGCATGGGCCATCGCCGCACTGGTGCTGTCCAACTATTTTTTCGGCACCGGCGAGAACCTGATCGCGGCCTTTCTGCCCGAGCTCGCCCGTCCGCGCGCGCTCGGCCGCGTATCGGGCTGGGGCTGGTCGCTCGGCTATGCCGGCGGGCTGGTGTCGCTCGGCGCGAGCCTGGCCTATATCGGCTGGGCGCAGGCACGCGGGCAGCAGGCAAGCGACTTCGTTCCGGTCAGCATGCTGATCACGGCCGCGCTGTTCCTGCTCGCCAGCTTGCCGACGCTGCTGCTGCTGCGCGAACGCGCTGCGCCGCAGGCCGGACGCAGCGCGCGCAGTGCCTGGCAACAGGTGCGGCATACCCTGGGCCATCTGCGCCAGCTGCCCGATCTGAAGCGCTTTCTGGTCTGCACCGTGCTGTACCAGGCCGGCATCCAGGCGGTGATCGTGCTGGCGGCGATTTACGCCAGCCAGGCATTCCATTTCGATACCTCGCAAACCATCCTGCTGGTGCTGCTGGTCAACGTCACGGCGGCGATCGGCGCTTTTGTCTTCGGCCATGTGCAGGATCGCATCGGCCATGTGCGGGCGATCGCGTTCACGCTGGCCGGCTGGATCGCGATGGTGCTGCTGGCCTGGAGCGCGCCCGACGAGCGCATGTTCTGGGTGGCGGCCAACCTGGCCGGCCTGTGCATGGGCGCCTCGCAATCGGCGGGCCGCGCGATGATCGGGCTGCTGGCGCCGCCCGCGCAGCAGGCCGAATTCTTCGGCCTGTGGGGGCTGGCGGTGAAGCTGGCGTCGATCATCGGCCCACTGACCTACGGCGTCAGCAGCTGGCTAAGCGGGGGCGACCATCGCCGGGCCTTGCTGATAACCGGCAGCTATTTCGTCGCCGGATTGTGGGCGTTGCGCGGCGTGCAAGCCGCGCGCGGCCACCGCGCGGCGCGGCGGTTTGCCCGCGGCGGCTGAGTCATGGCCGCCTTCACGCTGCTCGAAACCGATTGGGCGCACGATGCGCAACGCTTGAGCGCGGTACGCCGTGCGGTCTTCATCGACGAGCAGGGCGTGCCCGAAGCGCTGGAATGGGACGCGCACGACGCTCGTTCGCTGCATCTGCTGGCCATCGCCGATGGCGCTGTCCCGATCGGCTGCGCCCGTCTACTGCCCGACGGCCATATCGGACGCATGGCGGTGCTGCCGGACTGGCGCGGGCGCGGGGTCGGCCAGGCTTTGCTGGCCGCGGCCTTGCAGGCGGCGCAGGCACGCGGACACGCTACCGTCAGGCTCAGCGCGCAAACCCATGCGGCGGGGTTTTACGCGCGGGCCGGTTTCGTCGCTGTGGGCGAGGAATACGAAGACGCGGGCATACAGCACGTATCCATGCAGAAAACATGCGCCGACCGGAACCGATAGCCGGTGGCCACGGTCATTGAATTTGAAAGCCGCAAGGCAAGCAACAAGCCGGCCGCGATGCGGCCGCAACAAGGGAAAAAAGCATGACAAGACTTAGAGCAGGCATTGTCGGCGCGGGTGTCGCCGGCGCCAGCTGTGCAGGAAAACTCGCCGCAGCGGGTTGGGATGTGGACGTCTACGACAAGGCGCGCGGCGCCGGCGGACGCTTGTCGACCAGGCGCATGGAACAGGGCTGGGCATCGCTGGCGAGCCCGTTTCTTTCGGCCCGGCGCGATCCCTTCCGCAGCCAGTTGCGCGACTGGGTGCGCCAGGGCTGGGTCGCGCCGGTGCGCGGCAACATCTGGCAGGGGCGCGCCACCGTGTCGTGGGCGCAGGCGCAGCTGCAAAACCACTACCGGCCCACCATCGAGCCTTCGCAACTGGTGCACCATTTGCTGGGCGATGCGCGACTGCACACCCTGAGTCCGGTCGCGGCGTTGCAGCCGCGCACCATCGTCCTTGAAAACGGCCGCGCTCTTGGCGATTACGATTGCGTCATCTGCAGCGTCCCCGCCCCGCAAGCCCTCCCCATGCTCGATGCGCTGCCGCTGCTGCGCGAGCGCCTGGGCGAAGTGCGCTATCGCCCGATCTGGTCGTTCCTGATGCGCTGGGAAGGCGGTCCGGCGGCGGATGTCATCAAGTTCGACGACCATCTGCTGAATCTGGCGGTGCGCCAGTCGTTCAATGGCCCCGGCCTGTGGGCGGTTTACAGCAGCCACGAATTCGCCGAAACCTACCTCGAAGCCTCGATCGAAGAGGCCGGCACCCGTGCCGCTTCGGCCTTGATGGGGCTGCTCGGCCTGCCATGCCCGGTCGACGTCGAGGCCACCCACCTGTGGCGCTACGCCTTGCCGCAAAACCCGGTCGGCGGCTACTGGCTGGGCGACCGCGAAAACCGGGTCGCCCTGATTGGCGACAGCATTGCCGGCGCGGGAATCGAGCGCGCCTGGGAAAGCGGCCAGCGGCTGGCCCAGGTGCTGCTCCAGGCCGAGGAAGAACTGGCAATCTGAGCCGCCGCGGCGGCACCTCAAAAATCGGCGATGACGTAACGGTCGCGCCCGCTTTTCTTGCCTTCGTAAAGCGCCAGGTCGGCACGCATGATGGCGCTCGACAGGTCGTCCTGCTCGCGCACCCGGGCCAGGCCAAGGGTGACGGTCAGCGCCAGCGGGGCGCCATCGGGAATCGGCACGGAGGCGGTGCGGACCGCACCCAGAAGGCGTTGCGCGGACTGCTCGGCCTCCGCGGCGGAGTGGCATTGCAGCAGCCAGAGAAATTCCTCTCCGCCGAAACGATACAAGGGTTCGTTGCTTCGCAGAGTCTGTTTCAGGACGTCGGCCAGCTGGCGCAAAACCAGGTCGCCCACCAGATGGCCATGGGTATCGTTGATCGGCTTGAAATGGTCCACATCGATCATCGCGACATACAGCAGGGTGCGGTTGCGCCTGGCTGCCTTGCGGTACAGGGCGAAATCGTTTTCGATTCCGTAGCGCAGGGGCAGCCCGGTCAGCGGATCGTGCCGCACAGCCTTGGTAAGAATCAAGGTCTTGAAGCGGGCCAGCAGAACCAGCAGTTCGGATTGCGATTGCTCGAATGCCTCCAGATCGGCATGGTTGCCCGGCTGCTCGGCCAGCACCCGGGTGCAGATGGAACGAATCGCGTCATGCATCGCCTGATGCACCGCCTCGACGCGTTGCGCGGCTTGCGCATCGAGCGCCTCGAATTCGGCCCGGCTCGACATGAACCAGCTCCCGAAATGGCAAAGGGTGTGAGCCATCGGGTCGAGCACGTCATCGCCCGGGGTCGTGCGCAGCACCACGCAGCGCAGGATGCGGCGGGTCCAGTTCATGTGCGCCTCGACCGCGGTATCGAGTTCGGCGATGAAAATATCGGTTTCGGAGGGAAGGACTGGCATGGGCGCGTTGCTAGGCCTTGAATTTCAAAAGCTTATCCATGGCGTGAAGGTCTCCGGCTAAACATCGCGTGCCACGCGAAAGCCAAGATTGATGTCCAGCTCGTTCTCCAGACGCCGCCGCCGCGCGGCGGCGCGGCAGTCTTCGGGGCCGTCGAACCACGACCCCCCCTTGGCGACGACGGCTTGCGGTTTGCCGGGCAGGGGGCGCTCCGGCGGGCTGGCGTGGTCGCGGGTCCAGGGGCTGGCCGTGTATTCCCACACGTTGCCCGGCATATCGTGCAGGCCCCAGCGGTTGGGGCGCAATTTGCCGACTTCCACGGCACCGCAGCGGACGAAACAGCGCGACAGCAAGTGCGCACGCCGGGGGCGTGCGGCGTCGAAACCCTTGCGGGTGTTGTAGCGCGCCTCGGCCGGGGTGATGCGGTCGCCCTGCGGGTAGGCGCTTGCGGCCCCGGCGCGGTAGGCGTATTCCCATTCCTGCTCGGTAGGCAGGCGGTAGCGCTGTCCGGTCTGGCTGGAAAGCCAGGCGCAATAATCGCGCGCATCGCTCTGCCGCACATTGATGACCGGCTTGCGGCCGGACAGCCACAGCAGTTCCGCGCGCCGCTGCCAGCCGGTGGCGCGGGCATAGGCTTCGAATTCTTCGGTGGTGACCGGATAAACGCCCAGGGCGAAGCTGCGTTCGATCGAGGCGGCACGGCGCGGGCGTTCCTGGGCCGGCGCATTTTCCCAGGCGGCGGCGCCATATTCGAATGTGCCCGCGGGAACGACAAGCAGCGCGGGCGCGGGTGCTGCGTCGGGAAAATCGTCGCGGAAATGCGGGTCGGGCAGTCCCAGCGCGCGTGCGGCGCGCATTTGCAAGGCGATCAGTTCGCCTTCGTGCATGGCGAAGGTGTCGGGCAGGGCGGCGGTGGGGAAGTCGGGGATCATGAGGACGCGGTGCGTGCAGGGTTTGATTATGCCATTTCGGCGCCGCCGCTCACCCTCGAGCGGCATTGCCGGCCATCGAAATGTTCCCGCGCAAGCTCAACCATTACCGTAAACAGCTGCGGGCAGCGGCCTGGCCGCGCCGCTCGGGCGGCCATCCAGCAGAAGGATGAAATCGTCGGTCAGCGGCTCGGGGCGGTGGATCCCGTAGCCCTGGGCATAATCGATGCCCATGCCGAACAGCAGTTCGGCGGTGGCGGCGTCCTCCACATATTCGGCGACGGTGCGCAGGCCCATGACATGGCCGATATTGTTGATCGCCTCCACCATGGCGCGGTCGGTGGCGTCCTCGCGCATGTTGCGCACAAACGCGCCGTCGATCTTCAGGTAATCCACGTTCAGCTGCCGCAGGTAGCCGAACGAGGACATGCCGCTGCCGAAATCGTCCAGCGAGAAATGGCAGCCCAGCTCGCGCAGGGTCTGTATGAACTCGGCGGCCGCGCGCAGATTGGCCACGGCGGCGGTCTCGGTGATCTCGAAGCAGACATGCTGCGGCGGCACTCCGGTCTGTTCGAACTGCGCCAGAATGTACGGCAGCATGGTCTTGTCGCCGAGCGATTGGCCGGACAGGTTGATGGCGCAGTTGGAATCCATGGAAACCGCCTGGCGCCGGGACAGCCTCGCCAATACGTTGCGAATGACCCAGCGATCCAGGGCCGGCATCATGCCGTAGCGCTCGGCGGCGGGAATGAAGGACATCGGCGGCACCAGCCGGCCCGACTCGCCCACCATGCGCACCAGTATTTCCAGATGCGGCCTCTGCCCGGAGTGCGCGTCGAGGGGCATGATCTTTTGCACATACAGCAGCAGGCGGTCTTCCTGGATGGCTTGCGAGAGCTGCTGGGACCAGTTCATTTCGCCGGTGCGCTGCATGGTTTCCTGGTCGTCCGGCTCGAATATGTGCACCTGGTTGCGCCCCTTGTCCTTGGCCACATAGCAGGCGGCGTCCACCGTGCTCAACAATTGCGCGGTAGTGCCGGAATCGGCGGTAATGGGCGCCACGCCGATGCTGACGCCGACATCGAAGGGCTTGTTTTCCCACATGAAGCGGAATTGGGCGACGGTGCTTCTGAGCATTTCCGCCATTTCGGCCGCTTTCTCAAGCGGGCAGTTTTCCAGCAGCAGGCCGAACTCGTCGCCGCCCAGCCGGCCCAGGCTGTCGCTGCTGCGCATTTTTTCGGCGAGCCTGGCGGTCAACTGGCGCAGCAGTTCATCGCCCGCGACGTGCCCGCAGGTGTCGTTCACGATCTTGAACTGGTCCAGGTCCAGGTACAGCAGCGCGTGTTCGCGCCGCAGCGTGCGGGCGTCCTGCAGCAACCATTCCAGCCTGCGCTCGAACTCGGTCCGGTTGATGAGCCGGGTCAGGGCATCGTGGCTGGCTGCCCAGCTCAGCTGGCGTGAAAGCTCGCGGGAACTGGTGACGTCGTGCAGCACCAGGGTCGCACCCCTGATCCGGCCATCGGGCGCGTGAATCGGGCTGGCCGTCAGCTCTACGGCATAGCGCCGTCCGTCCCGCGCCGTGAGCTGGCTGGAATCGCCGCACGATTCGACCCAGCCTCCGATCTGCAGGGCGTCGAGGACGCTGTCCACGGGGTCTTCGCTGTCCTCGGCGGTCAGATGCAAAACATCCGTCAAAGCCTTGCCCCGCGCATCGCCATCCGTCCAGCCCGTCATGCGCTCGGCGACCGGGTTGAGGAAGGTCACCGCGCCGTGCTCATCGGCGCTGATCACCGCATCGCCGATGGATTGGAGCGTGATTTGAGCGCGTTCCTTCTCCTGGTGGAGTTCGGTTTCGATCGCGGAGGCCCGGCGGATCACGTAGAAAGCGACCAGGCTGCCCACCAGCAGGGTGAGCAGCCCGAACGCGAGCATCAGGTGGAGCGCGTCCTGGAAGGCGCGCTTGGCCTTGTCCTGTGCGATCCGGGTAGCCTGTTGCTGGAATTCGAGCATCAGGGTCAGCTGCGCCATGACCTGGTTCTGCACCGGCACGACCTGGTGATAGAGCAGATGCTGCGCGGCGTCCAGCTTGCCTTCGTCCAGCAAGGCCAGGACGGCGTTCTGCGCACTCTCTCCCTGCCTTGCCAGCAGCAGGGAGTCGTCCAGATAAACCCGTTCCTGCCGGCTCAACCCGCTCGCCATGAGGCCGGTTCGGGCCTGGATGAACATGCCAGCATGCCCGCTGAAACGCTGCCGGAGTTCGTCCCGGTCGAAGGGGTCGGCGGCATGCGCCATGTGATGCAGGATCATGGCCCGCTCGCGCGCGGCATGGCGCATTTCCCAGACCAGCGCCATCTTGGCGTTGTGTGTCCTGACGATCGCTTCCAGATTTTCGTTCATGACGCTCATGCGGCTCAACCCCGCCACCATGAGCGCCACCATCAGACCCAGCATCAAAGCGAAACCGGAAAAGCTCAAATTTCTTGTCGATTGCACCCGGCCGCTTCCCCAGATTTTTTTCATCACTATAACTAACGGACTGCCGCACCGAAAAAACAGGGCTGTTTCAAACTTCATCGGCCCGAGCCAATGATGCGCAAGCTTGAGCGCCGGTTCGACGACGGCGGCGGCTCCGATAAAATTCACCTATATGCTCATTCATGGAAATGCATGAGGCAGATATCTCCATGTACCCACAGGACCCTTCCGGATGACCGCTCGCCCGACCGCCTTCCAGGCTCCCGCGCCGCTGGAACATTGGCACACGCTGTCCGGCGAGGCCGTGCAGCGGCGCTGGCGGACGGGGCCGGACGGCCTCAGCGAAACCGAGGCCCGGCGTCGCCTTGGCCAGTACGGCGCGAACCGGCTGGCACCGTCGAAGCGCCGCGGCCCGCTGCTGCGCCTGCTGCTGCAGTTCCACAACATTCTGCTCTACGTGATGCTGGGCGCCGCAGCGATCACGGCCTTTCTCGGCCACTGGATCGATACCGGCGTGCTGCTCGCCGCGGTGGTGATCAACGCGATCATCGGCTTTCTCCAGGAAGGCAAGGCCGAAGCCGCGCTGGACGCCATTCGCGCCATGCTTTCGCCGCATGCCACCGTGATCCGCGACGGCAGCCGGCGCGAGATCGAGGCCGCCGGCCTGGTGCCGGGCGATCTGGTCCTGCTCGCCTCCGGCGATCGCGTTCCGGCGGATTTGCGCCTGATCGCGGTGAAGGAGCTGCGCGTCGAGGAAGCCGCCTTGACCGGGGAATCGCTGCCATCCGAGAAGTCGGATGCGGCGGTCGCGGTCGATGCGCCGCTGGGCGACCGCTGCGGCATGGCCTATTCGGGCACGCTCGCCGTCCATGGTCAGGCCAGCGGCATTGTCGTCGCCACCGGCAGCGCCACCGAACTGGGCAGGATCAACCGCATGCTCGCCGGCATCCGGAGCCTGACCACGCCGCTGCTGCGCCAGATCGACCGTTTCGGCCGCGTCCTGGCGATGGCGATTCTCGTCATGGCCGCCGCGACCTTCCTGCTCGGCACGCTGTTGCGCGGTCATGCCGCCGCAGAAATGTTCATGATGGTCGTGGCCCTGGCGGCGTCGGCCATTCCGGAGGGGCTGCCGGCGATCATGACGGTCACGCTCGCCCTCGGGGTCCAGCGCATGGCGCGGCGCAATGCCATCATCCGGCGCCTGCCCGCCGTCGAGACGCTGGGTTCGGTCACGGTGATCTGTTCCGACAAGACCGGCACCCTGACGCGCAACGAAATGACCGTTCAGCGTGTGATCTGCGCCGGCCACGAGTTCGCCGTCGGCGGCATCGGCTATGCGCCGGTCGGCGATTTCAGCATCGACGGGCGCATCGTCGACGCCGGGCGTTATCCCGCCCTGGCCCTGGCGGTGCGCGCCGGCGTGCTGTGCAACGATGCCCGCCTGCGCCAGGAAGAGGGATTGTGGCGGATGGAGGGCGATCCCACCGAGGGCGCCTTGCTCGTCCTCGGCGGCAAGGCCGGTTTCACCCGGGATGCCGGCGACGCGGCCTGGCCCCGCATCGACTCCATCCCGTTCGAGTCCGAACACCGTTTCATGGCCACCCATCACCGCGACGCTAATGGCGCACCGTGGATTTTCGTCAAGGGTGCGCCCGAGCGCATCCTCGACATCTGCGACCGGCAGCTGAACCACGACGGCGAACGCCCGCTCGATGCCGATCACTGGCGCCGCATGGCCACCGACACGGCCGCCCAGGGCCTGCGCCTGCTTGCGCTCGCCTGCAAGCGCGCCGCCCCTGCGGGCGAGCACCTGGCGTTCGGGGACGTCGAGGCGGGGTATACCTTGCTCGCCTTGGCCGGTATCGTCGACCCGCCGCGCGAGGAGGCGATCCGCGCCGTGGGCGACTGCCACCGCGCCGGCATCCGCATCAAGATGATCACCGGCGATCACCTCGAAACAGCGCGCGCCATCGGCGCGCAGCTTGCCATCGGCATCGGCAAGCCGGCCGTCACCGGCGCCGAGATCGCGGCGATGGACGATGCCGTGCTGCGCCGCGTGGCGATGGAGGCGGACGTCTTCGCCCGCGCCAGCCCGGAGCACAAGCTGCGACTGGTCCAGGCCCTGCAGGACGACGGCCAGGTGGTGGCGATGACCGGGGACGGCGTGAACGACGCGCCTGCGCTCAAGCGTGCCGACGTCGGCGTGGCGATGGGAATGAAAGGCACCGAGGCGGCCAAGGAAGCCGCCGACATGGTGCTCGCCGACGACAACTTCGCCACCATCGCCACCGCCGTGCGGGAGGGGCGGGCAGTCTACGACAACCTGAAGAAATTCATTCTCTTCATGCTGCCGACCAATGGCGGCGAGGCCCTGGTGGTGATCGCCGCAATCCTGTTCGAGCTCACGCTGCCGCTTGCGCCTGTCCAGGTTCTATGGATCAACATGGTCACCTCGAGCACGCTCGGGCTGGCGCTCGCCTTCGAGCCCGCCGAACGCGACATCATGGCGCGCCATCCCCGGCCGCCGGGCGAAGCCCTGTTGTCGGGCTTCTTCGTCTGGCGGGTGCTGATGGTCTCCATCCTGATGATGGCCGGCGCGCTCGGCCTTTTCCTGTGGGAGCAGCAGATCGGCACCAGCATCGAAACCGCGCGCACGATGGCGGTCAATGCCGTTGTGGCCGCCGAGATGTTCTACCTGATCAACAGCCGCTCCATCTTCGCCCCGGTCCTCAATCGGAGCGGGCTGACCGGAAACCGCTATGTCCTGCTCGCCATCGCCGCCTGCATCCCCCTGCAGCTGGCTTTCACCTATCTGCCGGCGATGCAGGCGGTGTTCGGCTCGGCCGGCCTGTCGGCGCTCGAATGGCTCAAGGTCGCTGGAGCCGGGCTGCTGGTGTTCGGCGTGGCGGAACTGGAAAAACTGGTCATCCGGCGCACAGGCCTCATGGCACGCCTGGCCCGTGCCTGAGGCCCGGGCGGATCAGCCCCGCTTGCCGTCGACCCGCGGGCGCAGCAGCATGGGGGCGTACACCGCCACGAACACGCCGAATGCCGCCACCCACAGCAGCCCGGCAGCGGCCATTCCGGGCGCATAGGCTGCCGGAAACAGCAGCGGCAGCAGCACCCGGACCAGCGCCGCGAGATTGACCGCCACGAAAGCCAGCGTCATCACCGGGGCGGGCTCCAGCAGGCGGCCGGTGTGGCCGAGCGACACCCGCGCCATCATGCCCAGGGTCAGCACGCCGATGCCGCCGGCGGTGAAGGCGTGCAGCGCGCCGATCGCCGCTGCGCCCACTCCCGCCGCCGACAGCGCGAGCAGCGCGAAGCCGAGCGCGATCCAGGCATACCCCAGATGCAGAATCCACAGCAGCGGCACCGCCCAGAACTTGCGCGTGTACCAGCCGGCCAGCCGGATGAAGTGGGCCGCCGCCACGACGGCGGCGAGCAGCGCGGTGACCAGCGAGGCGGGGGCGATCAGGGCGGCGAGCAGCGCGCCGAGGGTAGCAGCCGGCAACAGCCGCTCGATGAGGTTCCAGCGGCGGGCGCGGGTGCCCAGCTTGTTGTCGGTGAAGCTGGGAATCACCCGCCCTCCCATCACAACCATGATCATCACCACCGCATAGATCCCCAGATGCAGGCCGAGGCCGGCACTGGCGCGGGTCCAGCCGAGCGCTTCCAGATGCACCAGCGCATTGGCCGCCGCCAGCGCCAGCAGCAAAACCGGGAAAGGATAGTTGTGCAGCTGCTTAGCCTGGTGGATGGGCAGTGCGAGCGCAAGCGCCAGCAGCGGCAGGAACGACAGGTCGACGGCCGCGACCAGCCCCGGCGGCAGGCCGGGAACCAGGAATCCCGCCCGTCCCGCCAGCCACAGCAGGAACAGCGCGGCCAGCGGCCGGCCCGACGGCATGGCAAGGCCGGTCCAGTTCTGCGCCGCCGTGAGCAAGAATCCCGCGATCACCGCCACGGCGAAACCGAACAGCATTTCATGGCCGTGCCAGACGGAAGGGCGCCAGGCGCCGAAATCGAGGCCTCCCTGCAGCACCGCCAGCCACAGCCCCATCAGCAGCACCGCATAGATGCCTGCCGCCAGGAAAAACGGCCGGAAGCCGAGGGCGAATGGCGCATAGCCGGCGGGAGGCGAAGGCTTGCGCGTGCTTTCAGTACGGGGCGGGGAAGTGCTCATTGGCTTGACTGGAAAATAGAAAAGGGCCGGGCATGCCCGGCCCGGGAAGTATAGGCCGATCAGGCCCATGCACGTCGGCATGGGCAAGCGCGGGCCGGGCTGCGGTCAGCCCGTGCTCCAGGCGCGCGGGCGCCGCATGCCGGCAATTTTGCAGGCCTGCTTCACGTAGCCGTACGGGAACAGTTCGAACAGTTTCTTCTGGGCATCCTTGCCCATGCGTTCGGCCAGATGCTTGATGACGAAGCGGGCATCCGCCGCAACCTGGTGTTCTTCGTAATACTCGCGCATGAAGCGGATGGCGTCCCAGTGGTCGTCGTTGAGCTGGATGTTTTCGTCTTCCGCAAGCGCCCGCGCCACATCCTCGTTCCAGTCGCCGGGTTCAATCAAATATCCCTCCGCATCGCGTTCGGGCAAATCGATAGCCATCTTCCGGTTCTCCTTCCTGGTTCTGTTAAAGAAGCATCCATGATACATCTTTATCGCATCAAGTTCCGCCGCCGTGGAATTCGACCCCAGGCTGGCGTTCCGGCAACTCCTCCACCAGCAGTTCGCGCCGGCTGTGCGCCAGCGCGTCGACGCCGGCCTCGTTCAGATACGACTTGGCATCGGCGACCGCTGCCGCCAGCAATTCGGCCGCCAGCGCGCCGGGATCGTGGCCCACGGATTTGGCCAGCGCCCGCAGTTCGAAGCAGGGATCCTGCGGCAGGCGGATTTCCAGCGGCTTGCCGCCGCTCTGCGGCGCAGGCATCGGCTCGCCGCCTTGACCGGCCTGCAGCCGGCTCATCACCTCGGCAATCCGGGAGGCGACCGAAGGCGCCGGCCCGGCCGGCCTGAGCCGGATCTTGTTGACGAAATACTTCTCGAAGTCGACCTTGGCCTGGTGCACCCAGCGCCCCTGGCGCATCCAGTTGATGTCGCGCAAGGGCACCTGCGGCTCCGACAGATAAGTCGCGCCGGTGCTGCCCATGTCGGTCAGCCACTTGGCGCGCTGCGGCACATGGCTCGTCAGCGCTTCGTCGCGGATGAGGGCGAGGATGTTCTGCACCGCGATCGCGCCGGCCTTCTGGATCGAATACACCGAATCCGGCGCGCCGACCGCGACGGGCGTTTTTTCCACCGGCGGCTGCGCCACGCAGGCGCCGATGGCGAACACGTTGGGATAGTCCGGGTTGCGCAGGTATTCGTCCACCACCACCAGCCCGCGCTCGTTCACCAGCCCGCGCGCATTGCGTACCCCCGGCACGCCGCCGAAGGCGGGCCAGTACACCGAATAGGCGTAGGGCAGGGCATGCGTCTGCTTTTCGTTGCCGGCGGCGTCGACTTCCACCACGTGAATCGTATCCTGGTCGACCCGCACGGTGCGCGCGTTGCAGATTGCGCTGATGCGGGTATCGGCCAGCGCCGCGGTCACGGCGCCGCGGCTGGCGCCTTCGCCGCCCACGCCGAGATGGCCGGGCCAGGGTTCGGGGGTCACCAGGGTGATCGACACCCGCTCGCGGATGTTGCGGCGCTTGAGGTCGGCGTCGACCAGGAAGGCATATTCGTAGATCGGCCCCAGCACGCTCGCCCCCGCGGCCGCCCCCACCACGATGGGGCCGGGGCGGCGGACGAACTCGCGGTAGGCCGCCAGGGCGCGCTCGGCCTGCTCGATGTGGAGCACCGACTGGGTGTGCTCGGCGAGGCCGGGGATGTCGTCGGACATGCCGGTCACGCCGGTAGCGATCAGCAGATAGTCGTAGAACAGCACGTCGCCGTTTTCCAGGTCGACCTGGATGACGTCGGGCTGGATGCGCTTGACCCCGCTGTGGACGAACCTGATGCCGCGCGCCTCGAAATAGGGCGCAATGGGGAAGGCGATGTCGGAGCGCTCGCGCCAGCCCATGGCGATCCAGGGATTGGACGGCACGAAATGGAAGTAGGGTTTGTCGGACACCACGGTCACCTCGTCGTGAGGGCCCAGTTGCGCTTTCAATGCGTAGGCCGCAGACACGCCCGCGATGCCGGCACCCAGGATGACAACATGCGTCATTTCAGTCTCCTAAATTCGGTTTGGATCGGCCGCTTCAGCCGCGCGGGCGTACAAGCTGCCAGGCACGGGCCGCGTAAGTCGTTGCGGCGAAGCCGCTCCAGACGTGCACCAGACGCGTGAACGGAAAGACGAGGAAAATCGTCATGCCGAGGAACAGGTGCGTCTTGAATACCCAGCCCGCGCCGGCCAGCATCTCGACCGCACCGCTGCGGAAGGTGACGATGTGCTGCGCCCATTCGGCCAGCCGGAGCATCATGCTGCCGTCCAGATGCTGCGCCGACAGCGGGATGGTGGCGAGGCCGAGCGCAAGCTGCAGCCACAGCAGCAGCAGGATCAGGACGTCGCTGGGCTTGGAGGTGGCGCGGATGCGCGGTTCGCTCAGCCGCCGGTGCAGCAGCAGCGACAGCCCGATGAAAGCCAGCACCCCGGCGGTGCCGCCCGACACCATCGCCAGGATCTGCTTGGCGCCGGAACTCATGAAGGGCTCGTAGACGAAGTGCGGCGTCAGCATGCCGACAAAGTGGCCGAAGAACAGGAACAGCACGCCGATGTGGAACAGGTTGCTGCCCAGCCGCAACTGGCCGTTGCGCAACAGCTGCGACGAATCGCTTTTCCAGGTGTACTGCTCGCGGTCGAAGCGGATCAGGCTGCCGAGCAGGAATATCGCCAGGGCGATGTACGGGTAGATCCCGAACAGGAAATATTGCGAGTAGGACATTTTCCGATCCTCCTGTAATCAATGCGTCTGGGCAGGGGCGACCGGCCGGCGCGAGGCCGGCATCTGCACCACCGCGACTTGCGGGCCGGGATTCATCAAGGGCTCGACGCCATCCATCGACGGGCCGAACATCTCCATTGCCTCGTCCATGTCGCGCACCGGCGGCTCGGCCAGTTCCTGCGCCGCCACCGGCGACAGCGCTTCCAGCAACTGGAATGCAGCGGCATACGGGCTGCCGTTGGCATCCAGCTTGCGGCCGACGGCGGCGAGCACGTGCACGGCGTCGCCCAGCAGTTCGAGGGCCTCGTCGGCCGGCAGCAGCGAGAGGAATTCGAGGAACAGCGGCACGTAGTCGGGCAGCTCGGCGGCGCTGGCGTCGAAGTCGTGCTTCCAGTATTCCTCCAGCAGGTCGACCATCGCCGAGCCGCGGTCGCGCGATTCGCCGTGGATGTGCTCGAACAGGTGCAGCGAATGCGACGGATTGCGGTCGAAGGTGGCGACGTAGTTTTCCTGCAGCGCGATCAATTCCGACTCGTGCAGCAGGTCGAGCAACGGCGCCAGGCGGACGGTGGCATTGCCGTTGAACCCGGCTTCGTCCAGCAGTGCGGCATGCATCTCGGGCAGGGCCGACAGCCAGTCGGATTCCGGATACATCAACAGCATTGAAATGACTTTGAAGGTTTTCATCGTGCGGGCTCCTCAACCGGTTTTCTTCCTGGCGTGCAGCTGCGACAGGTCGACCGGCACCGAATTCTTGCGGTTGCCGAACAGGCTCGGCTTGGAGACGCCGTCCGAGCAGCCGTTGCCGAAGGTGAAGCCGCAGCTCGACTTCTCCTCGAAGGTGTTGATCGTCTCCTCGCGGTGGGTGGTGGGAACGACGAAGCGGTCCTCGTAATTGGCGATGGCGAGATAACGGTACATCTCGTCGGCCTGCGCCGAGGAGAGCCCGACCTGGTCGAGCGCGGCGGTGTTGGGCTTGCCTTCCACCGACTTGCCGCGCATGTAGGCGCGCATCGCCAGCAGGCGGTCGAGCGCCGTGACCACCGGCTTCTCCTTGCCGCCGGTCAGGAGGTTGGCGAGGTAGGTGATCGGGATGCGCAGCGATTTGGTGTCGGGGATGATGCCGTTCATACCCATCCGGCCGGACTCGGCGGCGGCCTGGATCGGCGAAAGCGGCGGCACGTACCACACCATCGGCAGGGTGCGGTACTCGGGATGCAGCGGGAAGGCGATCTTCCAGTCGATCGCCATCTTGTATACCGGCGACTTCACTGCGGCCTGGTCGTCGTTCTTCGCCAGCAGGCCCTTCAGCACGGAGACTGCAGTCGCGCCCTTGGCGACGGGCCTGAAGGCGAGGTGCTGGTTGCCGGGAGTGAGGTTGCAGCCGCAGGTGTCACACATTTTTCAGTGGTCAGGATTCAGGGGAAAGGACAGGCGTGGTTTCGAGTTCGACGCTTTCCAGCAGCAATTCATCGCCGGAAATGATCCGGGTGTGCCAGTCGCCGCAGGCGCCGCAGATCAGGCGGTTCATCGCGGCTTCGCTATCCAGGCCGCAGGTCTGGCAGCGTACCCGGATCGGTGCATGGGCGAATTCGAGTTCGGCGTGTTCCATGCGGCTGCCGGCGGCAGCGAGTGGAAACGCAGTGGCCAGCAGGTCCGGCACCACGCCGGCGAGCGGGCCGATGCGCACGCGGATCAGGGTCGCGCGCTGAGCGCGATTTTGATGGATCACGGCATCCACCTGCTCGACCAGGGCCTGCGCGACCGCCAGCTCATGCACGGCTTTCCTCCAGTATCTGGTCGAGCAGTTCCCAGGTGGTGCGGGCGTCGGCCTCGGCGATTTTCTGGATCGCGTAGCCGACGTGCACCATGACGAAATCGCCGATTGCGGGCGGTTCGTCCTGCATCATGAACAGGCTGACGTCGCGCCACACGCCCTTGGCCTGGCAGCGGGCGGTAAAGCCTTCGATCGATTCGATCTGCATGGGAATGGCAAGGCACATGGGCGGCAATCCGAAACCACACTCAGGCCAGTATAAGAGCGATTGGTCCACCCTGCACCTGGACATGAATATCAAGAAACAATGATGAACAATCGGGCATTTGAGCGAAATCCCCGGTTGTTATTGGCAAAAGCTGCTGTTAGATTGATTTCATGAAAACGCTCGTGCTTGGCATCGGCAATACCCTGCTCACCGACGAGGGCGTGGGGGTTCATGTACTGCAGGCACTCGAACCCGAGCTGGCGCACCTGCCGGAGGTGACCCTGCTCGACGGCGGCACCCTTTCGTTCACCCTGGCAGGGCCGATCGAGGAAACCGATGCGCTGATCGTCGTCGATGCCGCCAACATCAAGGCCAGGCCGGGTGGCTGGGCATTGCTGCAAGGAGAGGAGATGGACGCGTTCCTGATGGGCAATCGCAAGGCCTCGGTGCACGAAGTCGGGCTGACCGACCTGCGCGCCATCGCGATGCTGGCCGGGCACTGGCCGGACAAGCGGGCGATGCTGGCGATCCAGCCCGCGGTCATCGACTGGGGCGAGCACCCCACGCCTGCCGTCGCCGCCGCCATTCCACCCGCGTGTGCGGCCATCCGCGAGCTGATCCGGGAATGGCAGCATGTCGCTTGATCCCATCCCCATCCACGCCGTCAATCCGCCGCCGGGCGAATCCGCTCTGACAGGCAATGCGCCGCCCTTGCTGCGCGAACTGGCCGCAGGGGTGCGGCGTCTGCTGGAAACCGGCGAGTCCTCCGCCATCGATCTTTCCGCGCTTCCGCTGACGCCGGCCGACCTCGACTGGCTGCAGGAAAAGCTCGGCTCCGGCGAAATCAGCGTCATCCTGCAGGCCGGCGGCGTATCCACGCTGAACGAGACCGCCTGTCCCGGCATCTGGTGGGTGACGCATCGCAACGAACAGGGCGCGGTCACCGCGCAATTCATCGAGGTGGCCTTCGTTCCCGAACTGGTGAAGGCCGCTCCCCAGGATGTGGCCATCGGCCAGGAATATCTTGAGTTAATGATCGCCGATCTCTAAGGTGAGTTGAACGCTGTCGTGTTTCAAGGCCGTTGCGGTATTAACGGCCCGAATCGGGAGACAAACATCATGCAGGGTTCGCTGATCGATGCATTCGCGCGGCAGGGCGTCAGCCGCCGCAGCTTCCTCAAGTATTGCGCCACCCTGGCTTCGATGATGGCGCTGCCGCCCGTGGCCGGGCGCGCCATGGCCGAGGCGATGGCGGCGGCGCGGCGGCCGTCGGTGATCTGGCTGCCGTTCCAGGAATGCACCGGCTGCACCGAATCGATCACGCGTTCCCATGCGCCGACCATCGAGGGCATGATTTTCGACATGATCTCGCTCGACTACCAGGAGACCCTGATGGCCGCCGCCGGCCATCAGGCCGAGGACGCACGCCTCAAGGCGATGCGGGACAACGCGGGCAAGTATCTGCTGATCGTCGACGGCTCGATTCCGCTGGGGCGCGACGGCGCCTATTCCTGCATCGGCGGCCGCTCCAATGTGGAGATGCTGAAGGAGGCGGCGCAGGGTGCCGCCGCGGTCGTCGCCGTGGGCTCCTGCGCCGCCTTCGGCGGCATCCCCAGGGCCAATCCGAATCCGACCGGCGCGGTGCCGGTGTCCGACATCGTCAAGGACAAGCCCATCGTCAACATCCCCGGCTGCCCGCCGATCCCGGTGGTGATGACCGGCGTGCTGGCGCATTACCTCACCTTCGGCAGCCTGCCCGAGCTCGACGCCAAGGGCCGCCCCAAGGCCTTCTTCGGCGAAACCATCCACGACCGCTGCTACCGCCGGCCTTTCTACGACCAGGGCAAGTTCGCCAAGACCTTCGACGACGAGGGCGCGCGCAATGGCTGGTGCCTGTTCGAACTCGGCTGCAAGGGGCCGGTGACCCACAACGCCTGCGCCACGGCGAAATGGAACGGCGGCACCTCGTGGCCGGTGGAATCCGGCCACGGCTGTCTCGGCTGCTCCGAACCCGATTTCTGGGACGCCGGCGGATTCTACAAGGCGCTGTCGCTGCCGGCCGACCCGCTCGGGATCGCCGGCGCCGCTGCGGTGGCCGGTGCGGCAGTGGGGGTGGGAATCGGTTTCGCCAACCGCGCCAAGCAAGGTGCGGCCAAATCGGCGCATGAAACCACCACCCTGGCCGATCTGGAGAAATGAGATGACCGATCTGCAATTTCTGACCTGGGTACGCGGCCCCGGACTCGGTATCGCAGTGGGTATCTTCCTGCTCGGGGTGCTGTGGAGGCTGTTCGAGATCTACTCGCTGGGGCGCAGCAAAGATCTGTCCGCGCCGCGCCGCACGCCGGGCGCGTCCGGCCTGCATACCGTGTTCCGCCGTTCGCTGCCGCCGCCCGGCATGCTGAAGCGCTCGCCGGTGAGCTACCTCGGCGGCTACATCTTCCACATCGGCCTCGCCATCGTCGTGTTCGGCTTCGCGCCGCACATCCTGCTGATCAGGAACCTCACCGGGCTGTCATGGCCGGCGCTGCCCTCGCAGTTCGTCGATCTGGCGGCGGTGGTGACGATGGCGGCGATGGCGGTGATGCTGGCCGACCGCGTCAACAAGCCGGCCAAGCGCTTTCTTTCCACCTTCGAGGACTGGTTCACCTGGGCGGCGACCTTCCTGCCGGTACTGACCGGCTGGATGGCGGTGCAGCATCTGCTGCTGCCCTACACCGCGATGCTGGCGCTGCACATCCTCGCCGTGGAAATCCTGCTCATCGTGCTGCCTTTCACCAAGCTGTTCCATGCCTTCACGCTGTTCGGCTCGCGCTGGTACAACGGTAAAGTCAACGGACACAGAGGCGTGCCGGTATGAGCGCCTCGCTGGAAAAGGGCATCCGCGCCCTAAAGGAGGTCATCGACGCGCCCATCGCCAGCTATTTCAACAGCTGCGTGCACTGCGGTCTGTGCGCCGAGGCCTGCCTGTTCTACACCGAGACCGGCGACCCCAAATACACCCCGATCCACAAGCTGGAGCCGCTGCGCCGCATCTACGAACAGGAATACACCCTGCTGGGGCGGCTGAAGAAAAAAGTGGGACTTGCCAAAGCCGTCACCGACGATGAACTCGATCAATGGCAGGAGCTGGTCTACGACAGCTGCACGCTGTGCGGCCGCTGTTCCGCCGTCTGCCCGGTCGGCAACGACATCGTCTACATGGTGCGCAAGTTCCGCGAGGGCATGTCGGCCTCCGGCCATGCGCCTGAAGGCATCAAGAGTGCGGTCAGCCGCACCGTCGCCATCGGCAGCCCGATGGGCGTCAAGCTGCCCGCAGTGCTGGCGCAGATGAAGCACGTCGAAGCGGACTATGGCATCCCGATTCCGCTGGATGTTGAAGGCGCCGAGTACATGGTGGTGCTATCGTCGATGGAAATCATCAACTTCCCCGAATATCTCGGCGCCGTCGCCAGGATCATGCAGCAGGCCGGCAAGACCTGGACGCTGTGTTCGACCGCGTTCGAGGCGACCAACGCCGGCATCCAGATCGGCAACTCCGACCTGGCGAAAGTGATCGTCTCGCGCATCGTCGAAGGCGCGGAAAAACTCAAGGTCAAGACCGTGATCAGCCCCGAATGCGGCCACGCCTACACCGCGCTGCGCTGGGAAGGCGCCAATCTGATCGGGCGGCCGTTCGGCTTCGAAGTCCAGCACATCGTCGAGGTGCTGGACGAGTTCCAGCGGCAGGGGTGGCTCAGGACCGAAGGCTTCGAGACCGACAAGCTGACTTTCCACGATCCCTGCCAGCTGGTGCGGCGCGGCGGGGTGATCCGGCAGCCGCGCACGCTGATGCACAGCGTGGCGCAGAACTTCGTCGAGATGCCCGATGCCGGCTACATGAACTGGTGCTGCAGTGGCGGCGGCGGCGCCTCGGCCATCGAGGAAGGCGAGGCATTGCGGCTGGAAGCGTTCAAGAAGAAGAAAACCCAGTTCGACGCGGTCAGGCCGGACCGGGTGGTCACCGCCTGCGCCAATTGCCGCATCGTGCTGGAAGAAAGCCTGGAGCATTACCGGATGGACATCCCGGTCATCGGCCTGACCGAATTGATCGCCGAACACATCCCGGAGCGGAACAAACCGGAAGGAGTCTGACCCATGAGCACCGCGCAACGCGTCGTCGTCGATCCCATCACCCGCATCGAGGGCCATCTGCGCATCGAAGCGGAAACCGACGCCGGCGGCAGGATCACCCATGCGTACTCCGCCGGCACCATGGTGCGCGGCATCGAGATCATCCTGCGCGGGCGCGACCCGCGCGACGCCTGGGCGTTCGCACAAAGGATTTGCGGCGTCTGCACCCTGGTGCACGGCATCGCCTCGGTGCGTTCGGTGGAGGATGCGCTGCACCGCGCCGTCCCGAGCTACAGCATTCCTGCCAACGCCGAGCTGATCCGCAACCTGATGATCGCCGCGCAATACGTGCACGACCACGTGATGCACTTCTATCACCTGCACGCGCTCGACTGGGTCGACGTGGTATCGGCGCTGAAGGCCGACCCCAAGGCCACTTCCGCGCTGGCGCAGAGCCTGTCCGGCTATCCCCGGTCGTCTCCCGGCTACTTCGCCGACGTGCAGAAGAAGGTGAAGACCTTCATCGAGCAGGGCCAGCTCGGCATCTTCGCCAACGCCTACTGGGGCCATCCCGCCTACAAGCTGCCGCCGGAAGCCAACCTGATGGCGGTGGCGCACTATCTCGATGCGCTCGCCTGGCAGCGCGACGTGGTCAAGCTGCACGCCATTTTCGGCGGCAAGAATCCGCACCCCAACTTCGTGGTGGGCGGCGTGCCCTCGGCGATTTCCGTTCACACCCGCGGCGGCGGCCAGGATGCCACCGCGCTCAACATGGTGGGCCTACAGACGGTGCAGAACGTCATCCGCCAGATGCGCGACTTCGTCGACCAGGTCTACCTGCCGGACACGCTCGCCATTGCCGGTTTTTACAAGGACTGGGCAGGGCGCGGCGAAGGCCTGGGCAATTTCCTGTCGTTCGGCGATCTGCCATCGGAAAACTTCTGGAATCCGGATTCCTATCTCATCCCGCGCGGCGTCATCCTCAACCGCGACCTCAGCAAAATTCACCCGATCGATCTGGACGCGGACAACGAAATCCAGGAATTCGTCAGCCACTCCTGGTACAAGTACAGCCAGGGCGACAAACAGGGCCTGCACCCGTTCAAGGGCGAGACCGAACTCAGCTACACCGGGCCGAAGCCGCCCTACGCACACCTCGATGTCGAGCAGAAATATTCCTGGATGAAATCGCCGCGCTGGCAGGGTAAATCCATGGAAGTCGGGCCGCTCGCCCGCGTGCTGATGCTGTATGCCAGCGGCAACGCCCAGGCGAAGGAGCTGGTCGGCTTGACGCTGAAGACGCTCGACGTGCCGGTCGAGGCGCTGTTTTCCACCCTCGGCCGCACCGCTGCGCGCACGCTGGAATCGAAGATCCTGGCCGACGCCATGCAGGGCTGGTTCGACCGGCTGATGGCCAACATCAAGGCCGGCGACGTGCGCACCTTCAACGAGCAATACTGGGAGCCGGTGACCTGGCCGAAGCACATGCAGGGCGTCGGCCTGATGGAAGCCCCGCGCGGCGGGCTCTCGCACTGGATCGTCGTCGACGACGCCAGGATCAGCAACTACCAGGCGGTGGTGCCGAGCACCTGGAACGCCGGCCCGCGCGACGCGCAAGGCCAGCCGGGCGCCTACGAGGCGGCGCTGCAGGACAACCACGTCATGCACGACCCGAAACAGCCGATCGAGATTCTGCGTACCATCCATTCCTTCGACCCCTGCATCGCCTGCGCCGTGCACGTGACCGACCCGGCCGGCGAGGAACTGGTGCAGGTAAAAATCAAATAATGCCGATTGAAAACGGAGAACACGCAATGAAGCCGATGAAACCTGCACGCCCGATCGTACTGGCTGCCCTTTGCCTGTTTGCGGGCACAGCGTCCGCGCATGGCGGAAGCCATGCGCTCGCCGGATTCACCGACGGGCTGACCCACCCCTTGCTGGGGCTGGATCACCTGCTCGCCATGCTTGCGGTCGGCCTGTGGGCGGCACAGCAGGGCGCGCGCGCGCGGTGGGCGGTGCCGGCGGCCTTCGTCGCTGCGATGGGGCTGGGCGGCGCGCTGGCCTGGACGGGCGGGGAACTGCCGCAGGTCGAAACCGCCATCGCCCTGTCGGTGCTGGCGCTGGGCCTGCTGATCGCCACGCGGCGCCGGTGGGCGGTGCCGGCCGGCATGGCGGCCGCCGCCGTTTTCGCGCTGTTCCACGGCCACGCCCACGGGCTGGAAATGCCGCAGGCGGCATCGCCTGCGGCGTATGCCCTGGGTTTCGTGCTGGCCACGATTTCCCTGCATGGCGTGGGGGTCGCCGGCAGTCTGGCCGGCCGTCGCGCGGTGCAGGCAGCGGGAGCGGGCATCGCAACCGCCGGCCTGGCGCTGCTCTTCGCCCTGTGATCCAGCGCCGGAATGGACGCAAGTCACAAGTTGCAAGTAAAAAGATGGGGTTGCGCCATCTTTGTGACTTGCTGCTTGAAGCTCGCAGGCGCTGCTCGAAGGCGCAAGATTGAACAGGCCCGTCCATTCCCGCGAGCCCAGGCGTGATGCGGCTGGCCGCTCGCCTCCTGCGCGGTTGACTAGAATGATAGGAGTAAGGCGCGCGTATAAGCTGTTGGCACCTGTGATGCCGGGCGCGTCAAGGAGGTCATGATGAACGCCAGACTCAATGAAGTGTTTGTGCACATCAACGAAGCTCTCGACGAGGACAGCTTGCACAGCCTCGAAGAGGGAATCCGCCGCGACGCCGGCGTGGTTTCGGTGGGGCACAATCCGGAGCAATCCCACATGATCATGGTGGTCTACGATTCGGAGTCCACCCGGGCTTCCAGCCTGCTCCACAGCATCCAGGAGCAGGGCCTGCATGCCCAGCTCGTCGGCCTGTAAGGAGCGGGGGCCGCTGCGCGGGCGGCGGCAAGTTCAGTCCCAGCGGTTGTCGCGCACTTCCACCCAGCCCGCCACGATCCTGAGCGGAAAGGTGGCCACCGCGCAATAGGCCGGCGGGGCGGTGACTGCGCCGGTGCGCAGGTTGAAGCGGGCGCCATGGCGCGGGCAGACGATCTCGTCGCCGCGGACTTCGCCGCTGGCGAGTTCGCCGCCGTCGTGGGTGCAGGCGTCCTCGATCGCGCAATAATCCCCATCGAGGTTGAACACCGCCACAGCCACGCCGTCGACATCGACGACGCGGCGGCTGCCCGGCGGCAATGCTTCGATGCGCGCCACTTTCACCCAGTCGGCCATCAAACCAGCCCCAGCTGCAGGCGCGCAGCCTCGGTCATGCGGCCTGGCTCCCACGGCGGTTCCCAGACGATTTCGACGTGGGCGTCGCTCACTCCCGCCACCGTCCTGACGCTTTTTTCGACCTGCGCGGGAAAGCTCTGCGCCACCGGGCAGCCGGGGGCGGTGAGGGTCATGCGTATGTCGACGCGGCCATTGGGGGCGAGGTCGAGCGCGTAGATCAGGCCCAGGTCGTAGATATTGACCGGCAGCTCGGGATCGTAAATCGTGCGCAGGGCGGCGATAACCCGTTCACGCAGCGCGGTCGGGTCGCGGCCCTCCTCGGTCATGCGCGCCGGGCTGGTCATGGCTGCGGCGCGGGCAACGAGGGTTGCGGGCAGAACGGGGAGGGGCCTTCGGTGCACACCGTTTCCGTCCTTTTTTCGAGCGCAGCCTGCAGGGTATGCCAGGGCAGCGTCGCGCACTTCACGCGCATTGGAAACGCATGCACGCCTTCCAGCACGCGCAGCTTCCCCACGCCTTCCGCCGGGCCGTTTTCCGCCAGCATGCGATGCACCCGCCGGAACAGGGTTTGGGCTTCTTCCAGCGGCTTGCCCATGACCGCTTCGGCCATCAGCGAGGCGGAGGCCATGCAGATGGCGCAGCCGGCGCCCTCGAAACCGATGTCCTGGATCGTGCCGTCAGCCACTTTCAGATGCACCTGGACTTCATCGTTGCACAAGGGGTTGAAGCCGTGCGCATGGTGCGTGCTGCCGCGCGGATTCCTGGGGTAGTGCCGCGGATGGCGGTTGTGTTCCAGAATGACCTCTTCGTAGAGGCTGCGCTGATCGGCCATCATGCTGTGTCCTCCTTTTCCGGTAGCGGCAGCGCGGCTGCCAGATGCGGCTCCAGCCAGCCGGCGAGGCCGCTGCGTTCCGCAAGCGTCAGCGCTTCCGCGACGAACCCGCGCAGCAGCAATGCGCGCGCCGCATCGGCGGCGATGCCGCGGCTGCGCAGAAAGAACAGCTGCGCCTCGTCGAGCTGGCCCACGGTCGCGCCATGTGCGCACTTGACGTCGTCGGCATGGATTTCCAGTTGCGGCTTGACGTCGATTTCGGCGTGCGGCGAGAGCAGCAGATTGCGGCTGGATTGCTGCGCGTCAGTCTTTTGCGCCCCCGGCTGCACCACCACGCGCGCATCGAAGATACCGCGCCCGCGGCCGGCGGCGATGCCGCGCCAGGTCTGGCGGCTGGTGGTATGCGGCGCGGCGTGCTCGACGTGCAGATGCTGGTCGATGTGGCGCCGTGCAGCGGCGATGAAGAGGCCGTCGAGCTGGCATTCGGCGCCGGGTTCATCCAGGCTCACCCAGACGTCGTGACGCGCCAAGCGGCCACCAAGGCTGATCGACAAGGCATGGTAGCGGCTGTCGCGCGCCTGCTGCACCACGGCCAGGCCGGTTTGGGTGGCGACCGCGCTTTCCTCGGTCAGCTTCAGGTGGACCAGCCGCGCCCCTTCGCCCAGCACGATCTCGCTGACCGGGTTGTTCCAGTAGGGAAGGCCGGGGCTGCCCCGGTAATGCTCCACCAGCACCGCTTCGGCACCGGCTTCCAGCACCACGAGGTTGCGCACGTGCAGCATGGCGTCGGCCTCGCTGGCATGGTGCACCACGAACAGCGGCGGCAGCGTACGGCGGGCAGGGACATGCAGGAACAGCCCGTCCTGCCACAGCGCGCTGTTGATCTGGGCCAGCGCCGTGCCGCCCGATATCCTGCAGGCAAGCTGGCCGAGGTGTCGGGCCACTGGCGCAGCGCCGGCATGCGCGGCAAGGCTGTGCGCCTGGACCGCGTGCGAATCGGCATCGACCAGGCGGCCATTGCCGAATCGCAATAGCGTTCCCGGATAATCCTCGGTTACGGCGGTTTCCGCGGCCGGTCCCGGCACGTGCCATTCGGCCTGTTCCAGGGCGGCGAGCGAGGTGTATTTCCAGTCCTCTTCGCGCGAGGTCGGCAGCCCGCTCGCGAGAAAGCGCTCCAGCGCCTGGCGGCGCGCAGTGCGGTGGGCGGCCGAGGCGGCGATGGCGTCGAACGCGTTCCGGTAGCGGCTGGCTGTCTGCGTGTTCATGGCCGCGTCTCCTTCTGGGCTTCGGGAATCGCCCAGCCATAGCCGCGGTTTTCCAGTTCCAGCGCCAGGCTGGCGTCACCGGAGCGCACGATGCGCCCGACCGCCAGCACGTGCACGTGGTCGGGCACGATGTAGTTCAGCAGGCGCTGGTAGTGGGTGACCAGGATGAATGCGCGCTGCGGGCTCTTCAAGGCATTCACCCCGCTTGCCACGGTTTTGAGGGCATCGATGTCGAGCCCGGAATCGGTCTCGTCAAGGATCGCCAGGCGCGGTTCGAGCACCGCCATCTGCAGGATTTCGTTGCGCTTTTTCTCTCCGCCCGAGAAGCCTTCGTTGACCGCGCGATACAGAAAGCTTTCGTCCATGCCGAGCAGGGCCAGCTTGCTTTTCACCGTGTCGAGAAAATCCAGCGCGTCAAGCTCGGGCTCGCCGCGCTGCAGCCGCACGCTGTTGAGCGCGGTGCGCAGCAATTGCACGTTGGCCACCCCGGGGATCTCCAGCGGATACTGGAAGGCGAGGAACACCCCGGCGCGGGCGCGCTGTTCCGCTGCCATCGCCAGCAGATCCTGCTCCAGGTAGCGCACGCTGCCCGCGGTCACGGTGTAGCCCTCGCGCCCGGCCAGCACCTGGGCGAGCGTGCTCTTGCCGGAACCGTTGGGCCCCATGATGGCGTGCACTTCGCCTGCGCGCACCGTGAGGTCGATGCCGGCGAGGATGGGCTTGTCGCCGATGGATACGTGCAGATTGCGGATTTCCAGCATGACGTTCTCCTTGTTCCTTATCCCACTGCGCCTTCCAGGCTCACCGCAAGCAGCTTCTGCGCTTCCACCGCGAATTCCATCGGCAGTTCCTTGAACACTTCCTTGCAGAAACCGTTGACGATCAGGTTCACCGCGTCTTCCGCGGAGAGCCCGCGGCTGCGCAGGTAGAACAGCTGGTCGTCGCCGATCTTGCTGGTGGTGGCTTCATGCTCCACCGTGGCGCTGGGGTTCTTCACCTCGATATAGGGGAAGGTATGCGCGGCGCAGCGGTCGCTCATCAGCAGCGAATCACATTGCGTGTGGTTGCGCGCGTTCGCCGCGGTCGGCAGCACTTTCACCAGGCCGCGGTAGGCGTTGCTGCCGAACCCTGCGGAGATGCCTTTTGAAACGATGGTGCTGCGGCTGTTGCGGCCGATGTGGATCATCTTGGTGCCGGTGTCGGCCTGCTGGCGGTGGTTGGTCAGGGCGATCGAATAGAACTCGCCGACGCTGTCGTCGCCGCGCAGTATGCAGCTCGGATATTTCCAGGTGATCGCCGACCCGGTCTCGACCTGGGTCCAGGAAATGTGCGAGCGGTCGCCGCGGCAGTCGCCGCGCTTGGTGACGAAGTTGTAGATGCCGCCACGCCCTTCGCGGTCACCGGGGTACCAGTTCTGCACCGTGGAATACTTGATGCGGGCGTCCTTGAGCGCCACCAGTTCCACCACCGCCGCATGCAGCTGGTTCTCGTCGCGCATCGGCGCGGTGCAGCCTTCCAGATAGCTCACCGTCGCGCCTTCGTCGGCGATGATCAGGGTGCGCTCGAACTGCCCGCTGTTCTTCGCGTTGATGCGGAAATAGGTCGACAGCTCCATCGGGCAGCGCACGCCTTTCGGCACGTAGACGAAGGAGCCGTCGGTGAACACGGCCGAGTTGAGGGTGGCGAAGTAATTGTCGGTATAGGGCACCACCGAGCCAAGGTACTGGCGCACCAGTTCGGGATGCTTCTGCACCGCTTCGGAGAAGGAGCAGAAAATGATGCCCAGGCTCTCCAGCTTGTCCTTGAAGGTGGTGGCGACCGACACCGAATCGAAGACCGCGTCCACCGCCACCCCCGCCAGCGCCTCGCGCTCCTGCAGCGGGATGCCGAGCTTCTCATAGGTGCGCAGCAGCTCGGGGTCGACTTCGGACAGGTCTTTCGGCTGCGTGCGCGTTTTCGGCGCGGCGTAGTAGTGGATGGCCTGGTAGTCGATCGGCGCGTGGTGCACCGATGCCCAGGTCGGCTCGCGCAGCGTCAGCCAGTGGCGATAGGCCTGCAGCCGCCAGTCCAGCATGAACGCGGGCTCGGCCTTCTTGGCCGAGATGAGGCGGATGACGTCTTCGTTCAATCCCTTGGGCACCACTTCCTGCTCGATATCGGTGACGAAGCCCCAGCGGTATTCGTCGTCGATGCGCTTGCGCAGCTCGGGGTTGCTCAACTCGGGGGCAGGCAACTCGGAATGGCGCACTTCGGTATCGCTCATGGCATTTTCTCCTGCAAGGCCTGCACCTGAATCGCCTGCAATTGCGGCCTGGCCATGTCGGCCAGGCTGACCGCTTGCAGCGCCACCCGCAGCGCGCGATTGATCAGCTGCCAGTTGGCGCGCGTCGCGCACCCTCGTTCCAGCGAGCAATTGCCCTTGCCGCGCGCGCACTCGGTGAGGGCGAGCGGGCCTTCGATCGCGCCCACCACGTCGGCCACCGAAATCGCATGCGGCGCCACGGCCAGGCTGTAGCCGCCGCCCGCGCCGCGCGCGCTGGCGAGCAATTGCGCGCGCAACAGGCGTTTCAACAGCTTGGCCACCGTGGGCTGGGGCACGCCCAGTTCGTCGGCCAGCTGCGCCGCACTGAAGCAGCGTCCCGGCTCGCGCGCCAGCCGCACCATCAATACGGTGGCGTAGTCGGTGAGTTTGGCGATGCGTAACATGCGCGCTCCGGAATGCCTAAATAGGACTGCGTTGGTTCTGTATAGACCAGATCGGGAATGAATCAAGTCCGCAATGGCAAGCCCAGCAAGGCGTGCTACAAAACTAAGTCGAGAGTCACCGAGGAGATAGCGCATGTCCCATGAAGCCGCCTTGCAGGCGACGATCGGCGATCTGGTTCAGTCAGGGCGCGGCATCCTGGCGGCCGACGAGAGCGCGCCGACCATCGCAAAACGCTTTCAGGCCATCGGGGTCGAATCCACCGAAGAAAACCGGCGCGCCTATCGCTCCCTGCTGTTAAGCGCGCCGGGGCTGGGCGCCTACATCAGCGGGGTCATCCTGTTCGAGGAGACCCTGAGCCAGAAAACCGACGACGGCAGGCTGCTGCCGGCGGCCGCCTGGGAACAGAAGATTGTCCCCGGCATCAAGGTGGACAAGGGGAAAATACCGCTGGCGCTGAGCCCGGGCGATGAAATCACCCAGGGGCTGGACGGTCTGGCGGAGCGCCTGGCGGGCTACCGCGAGCAGGGCGCCCGCTTTGCCAAATGGCGCGAGGTCTACACCATCGGCAAACACCTCCCCAGCGTGACCGGCATGGCGGCGAATGCGGAAATGCTGGCGCGCTATGCGGCGGTGTGCCAGAGCGAAGGCTTCGTCCCGATCGTCGAACCCGAAGTCCTCATGGACGGCGACCACGGCCTGGAGCGCTGCGCGGATGTCACCGAGGCCGTCCTGCATGCGGTGTTCCATGCCCTGCATCGCCATCGCGTCGTGCTCGAGCACATGCTGCTGAAGCCCAGCATGGTGGTGCCCGGCAAGGTGCAGCCCAAGGCCGGGCCGGAAACCGTCGCCGCCGCCACGCTCAGGGTGCTGCGGCGGACCGTTCCTGCGGCGGTGCCCAGCATTCATTTTCTTTCCGGCGGTCAGGGCCCGGAAGAAGCCACGGCCAATCTGGATGCCTTGAACCGGAGCGGGGGGGCGTCGCCCTGGCGGCTGAGCCTCTCCTACGGACGCGCCCTGCAGCAGCCTGCGCTGCAGGCCTGGGGCGGCAAGAGCGGGAATGTCCAGGCGGCCCAGCAGGCCCTGCTCAAACGAGCCCGGCTGAACAGCCTGGCCATGCAGGGCAGGTATACGGCGGAGATGGAAAACGACTGACAGCGATCGCCACGGGCGATTCTGCAGGTGACCGTCCAGCGCGTCCCCTGTTCTTTACGAAAACCAGCGCAGGAAGGCCGCTGCCGTGAGGGCCAGGGTGGCCAGCGCGGCCAGGCCCTGGAAGCTACGCTTCACGCCCGCATGGCCCCATTCCTTGCCTCGGGCGAGATAGACGGCGGCCAGCAGGAAACCCGCTGTTGCCGCCGCCACCTTGACGACGAGGGCGGTCATGGCAACGCTGCTCAGATCCGGCATCTCGCCGTAGTAGTAGAAGCTGGTGACGCCGAACAATCCGCCGCTGAGTATTTGCGCGCCCCAGGCAAGCAGGATCAGCCAGGCAAACTGGCGTCCGTCGCCCAGGCGGGAGGCGGGCCACAGCGCGAACACCGCGCCGCCGAGCACGGCGGCGGCGCCGAAGTTATGCACCACCTGGGTCAGGGCGTAGGCAAGGTTTTCCGCGCCCACCGCTTACTTCACCGTGACCTGGATGCACTGTCCGATGCCGATGGGCACGTGGGCCTTGTTCACCACCTTGACGCAGAGGCTGCGCTTGCCGGACGACAGGGTTTCCAGCAAATAATCGCCCTTGCGCTTGCGCAAGATCGCCACTTCCTTGCCATCGATGTAGAGATGGGCGTGATCGCCGCGCGGGCCGGGATTCACTTCATAGGACAGCCGGATCTCGTCCAGCGGGTCCAGGGTGGCGCCGTCCGTCGGGGAAATGATCAGCGCCTTGCCCTGTCCGAAGCTGGTCGCGGGAACGGCCAGAAAGAATCCGAGTGCGAGGGTGGCCAGGAAATGTTTTTGGTTCACGATGGTCTCCTTATTGATCTTGCGCTTGAGGGTAAAACCGCTTTCACGAACGATGTCGCTTCCATTCAGGCTCGATCGATCCATCCGTGAAACCCAAGCCCGATTTTTCCGGACTGTGTCAGTTTTGTGTGGCGCTTGCAAGATCGGACGTGCCAGCGGGCATCGCCGCGAATGGCGGCAAAGCGCGGCGCATGGATATCCGCCCGTCTGGCGGGACGGCGCCCGGACAGCGGCGCGCAGGCGGGCGGCGAGGGCTTTCTGCGCATCGACGACAGTGCTTCAGGCCGCTTTCTGCTGCTTGTGCTCGACCCATTTGGCGGCCTGCTCGTCCCAGTCGTCGGAGCGGAAGTAGGGGTTGGAACGCGGCTGGCTGATCATGTTGGGATCGACCGGGATGTTCATGCCTTCGAGGAAGTTGGCCAGCCCGATGCGCTCGATCATTTCGCCGGTGCGCTCGTGATCCAGCGCGTTTTCCGCAAAGAAATCGAGAATGTTCCGCGCCAGTTCGTTCAGCTTGGCGAAATCCTCGTCGGTTTCCAGCTTCATGAACGGGATGATCACGCTGCCCATGGTGGCGCCGATCTTCAGCACGCCCTTGCCGCCCACCAGGATGGAGACGCCCCTGTCCTTGCCGGGCAAGAGGCCGCCGGGGATGACGTTGAGGCAGTGCATGCAGCGCACGCAGTTCTTGTTGTCGATGCACAGGGCATTGCCGTCGCCCAGCTGGGCCACCGACAGATGCGGGTTGGCCGCGACCTGATCGGACACCACCACCGTGACGGCCTTGGTCGGACAGCGGCCGACCACGTCGTTGTAGAGGTCGTGCATGCCATGCACCCTGTAGTAGTCCTGCACCAGCTTCTCGTCGACCCGGATGTTGTCGCGCCAGGTGCCGATGGTCGCCATGTCGGAACGCTGGATCGCGTTGACGCAGTCGTTCGGGCAGCCGGAGAACTTGAACTTGAACTTGTAGGGCAGCGATGGACGGTGCATGTCGTCGAGGTTGTTGTTGATGACGGTGCGCAGCGCCCGCGCCTCGTCGAAGCAGGACATTTCGCAGCGCGCCGAACCGACGCAGGACATCGAGGTGCGCAGCGCCGGGCCGGCGCCGCCGAGGTCGAAGCCGATTTCGTTGAGGCCGTTGAACACCGCCTGCACGTTCTCGCTGCTGACGCCCTGGAACATGATGTCGCCGGACTGGCCGTGGAACGCGATCAGGCCCGAGCCGCCGTTGTCGACCCAGACATCGCACAGCTTGCGCAGCAGGTCGGAGGTGTAATGCATGCCGGCCGGCGGCTGCACGCGCAGGGTGTGGAATTCGGCTGCCTCGGGGAACAGCGGCTTGCCGTTTTCGTCCTTCAGTTCGGTAAAGCGCGGAATGATGCCGCCGCCGTAGCCGAACACGCCGACGGTGCCGCCTTTCCAATAGCCCTTGCGGGTTTCGTAGGAGGTTTCGAGCTGGCCCAGCAGGTCGACCATCATGTCGTTGTCTTTGGCCAGGCGCTTGAGGCCGGCCACGAAGCTGGGCCACGGGCCGCTTTCGAGCTGGTCGAGCATGGGGGTATCGCGGGGGATGCGGGTCGACATGGCCGTCTCCAATCAAGAAGGAAGACAAGTCTCAGTCTAGGCAATACCTGACTATTTTTATCGGGATTACCCAAATGGGTAGGTGGCCGGTCAGGCAGCGTTTTCAAGGGACAAAAACGGGCGGCGATCAATGCTCAGCAGAGCGCGGCCGAGGCCCGGGTTTGCGTTCGCAGAGCGGAGGAGGGGGGCACCCTGCCGCGCCCGCTGCTCGCCACGTTTGGCCGTCGGCCTACCTGCCGACGGTGAGATGGTTGATCACCTTGTCCACCGCGAACAGGCACCAGGCATCCTGCTCGGCCCGGTCTTTTTCCGTTTGGCTGGCCACCAGTCCCTCCAGGGTAACGACGTAGTTGCGGCTGTGGATACCGATCTGCTCGGGATGGGGAATCATCGGATCCATTTCCAGCACCAGCGACAGGGCATCGCTGATCTCGTCGTCGTTGTCCTGTTCCGGCGGCGACACTTCCAGTCCGTCCAGCACGTCGCGACAGCCCGGCACCCACCACGCCAGCACCCCCGCCAGCCGCTTGTGCGTAAGGCTGATGGCCCATCCATCCAGCGTCACCACCCCGTCCTTCACCGAGACCAGGATATCGCCGCTGGCGTCTTCGCCACCGGCTTCCTGCACCGTGATGGTCTGTCCCTTTTTCATCACGCGCAACGTGCAGTTCTTCAATTCGCGCGCATCAAGCAACAAGGCTTTGAGGCCATCCAGAATCTCGCCGTCGCCCTTGTGCTCGGACGGCGCCACGTGCAGCCGGTCCACCACGCCGCGCACTTCGGGCGTCGTCCCCGCGATTTCCAGCACCCGTTTCTTTGCTGCCACGCTTTCCACATCGCCTTCCACGACCAAGGCGTTGTCGGCGGTCATGTCGAGCCGGACAGGCCAGCGATGCAGATTGATATGCGGCTCGCGTTCAAGCGCCGCCCATACCGTTTTGAGGGTGGAATTTCCATTTTTCATGTCGGGATACCTCCCAGTTCAACGTGGCATCCTCACGATTCACCGCTCGATGCGCCTTTGGCTCTGCGCCTCGTCGCGTAGGCGTCGAGATCGATGCCGGAACGGCCGGGCGCGAGGATGTTGTTCGGGTCCAGGGCACGCTTGATGGCGTGTTCCACGTACCGCTTGACCGGGCCGTAGCTGCGTGCGACCCGCTCCTGGAAGCGGGTATTGACGCGGTAGACGGCGTAGCCTTCCTTCTCGAACTCGTCCAGCAGCTCGTTGAAGCAGGCGTCGGCGCGCTTGGTCTCCTCCTCGCTGGTGCGGTCATAGAGGACATCGATCACGTGGTGCATGTCCCGCGGGGCGACGATAAACTCGGCCACATAATCCAGACCGTACTTGTGCAGGATGCGCTTGGCCAGCAGCGCCTGCTTCTCGCACTCGCTGCCGCGCGCCTCGCTGACCGGCGCGAACCACATGGAGCCGCCGCCGCCACGCCAGTTGTACAAGCCGAACTCCTGCAGATTGGGCACGCCGGACATCAGTTCGGCACGGTATTTGAAGGGCTGCTTATGGCCGGCCTCTTCCTGGGTGACGATGCGGCCCTTGCCGTGCTTCCTGAATGCATCGGTGATGATCTTCCAGTTTACATCCACCTGTTCCTGCGTGCCGTAGAGCGCGGCGTAGAGGTTCCAGGCCCCCATGCCGCTATCCTTCTGCATTTTTTCCAGGATGGGGTCGGGGGTATGGCCCGGCTCGGTGGTGTAGTCCCGGCGCCGCAGATGCGCGCTGCCCGCTTCCCACAGGATATTGGCGATCACCACCGAGTTGGGAATGATCTGGGCCATGCGCAGCGGGCGCAAGATGTCGACGATCTCGACGATATCCGCCTCGTTCTCGAAGATGACTTCGAACGGCTTGAACACCGGCGGCCTGGGCATCAGCCAGAAGCCCATCTTGGTGGTGATGCCGTAGTTGGCCTGCGTGAACATGCCGTCCAGCGTCGGGCCATAGCCCCACTTGAAGATCTGCCAGGTGTTGCTGCCTTTGACGCCGCCCATGCCGGTGCGATAGATGTCGCCGTTGGCCAGCACCACCTCCATGCCGCACTGCATCATGAAGTGCTCGCCGTAGGGGGTATAGCCCACGCCGCGGTCCATGGTGTTGCCCAGCGGGCCAGCAATCGCCGAAGGAGCGGAGAAGGACAGCATCAGCGGCAGCTTGTTTTCTTCGATGTAGTCGTACAACTGCTGGAAAGTCACCCCCGGCTCGACCAGCGCCGTGCACATGTCCGGGTCGATCTTGATGATCCTGTTCATCTTCTTCAGGTCGAGAATGACCTGTCCGCGCTGCACCGGGGCCGCCGTGCCGTAACCGAAGTTGCGCCCGGTGGAGATGGTCCAGATCGGAATCCGGTACTGATTGCAGATTTTCACGATGCCTTGCACCTGCTCGACCGTGGTGGCGGTCAGCACCGCCGAGGGGGCATGGGCGGCATTCTCCACCGACATCATGATTTTGTTGTAGGGAATCAGCTGCTCGGCCTTGAGCAGTACGTTCCCCTCCCCCAGCAGGGCGCGAAATTTTTCCACTGCCGCGTTGAATTTTTTCTGCGTCACGCCCCTGGGCAGTACGCCATTCATCTGTTCAGACATGGATCAGACTCCCTCAGACCTCGATCGAAAAGGAAACGAAACTGCCGCTGGGCAGCGTGCCCTGCACGGAAACCCGCGGCATCATGGTCGGGCGCGTGCCCAGCGTGGCAAGCAGATAGCCGACACCGGCTGCCCACTGCGCAGAACCCGCGCCGTTGCGGGCTGGCCCCGCCAGCTGCCGGGCCGGGGCCGCGCTGCCCTGGCGCTCCTCGTCCAGGGTGAAACCGGCGCCGCAGGCATGCAGATGGCGGCTGAGCTGCCGTGCGCAACCTTCGGCAAGATCGGTATTCAGCAGACGATGGCGGGTCGAACCGGCCTCGCCGGTGTGGTGCCCCAGCCAGGGGATGCGGGCGCCGGCGCTGCGCGCCAGATCCAGCACCAGCGTCGCCGCGGCATCGTCCAGCAGACCGATGACCCGCAGCGACCGGCCCGCGCGCAACCGCTGCTCGAAATCCAGCATGAAGCCCAGGCCGGGGTCCATCTGCAGCACCTGCAGCTGCGTGCCGACAGCCGCCCTGGCACCCTGCAGAAAAGCCGCTTCAGCCACGCCGCTGCCGACCAGCGCCAATGCCGGGCGGATAGCGCTGCGCGAAAGAGGGGCTCCCAGTACCGGTAGCGACCGGCTCAACACCACGCCGGCGGCACCGCCAAGGACCATGCTTTTGAGAACGAAACGACGATCGACGCTCATGGCAGGCTCCTCAAGGCTGAGCGGCCGGCGCCGGGAGGGTCGACAGGTACTTGACCAGCAGGGCGATGGACTCATCATCGACGTAGGAGGCGGGGAAGGCCGGCATGGCATTGAAGCCGCTGCGCACGATGGCCTTGACGTAGGCCTCCGGCAGGCCGCGGCCTTCCAGCAGCGGACCGACGCCGACCTCGGCTTTGTGGCAATAGCCACACAGCTTGTTGTACAGGTTCTGGCCGCTACCCCACTGGCTTTCGGCCTGAGCGGCGGCGCCCAGCCCTGCCAGCGGCAGAGCCACGCAGGCAGCGAACATCCGCTTCGCGATCGCACTACGCAAGAAAAACAACATGGCATGCTCCTTTGTATCGATCCGTGATGGCAAGGCGACGGGTGATGCTTTTCAACGATCGCCTCGTTCATTCAGCCGCAATGGCCGGCTCCCGGCTCAGAACGGATACGCGCGCGGCGCGCTCTGCACCGTGATCCAATGGTCGGTGGTGAATTCCTCGATCGCCCAATCGCCATTGAAGCGACCGATGCCCGAATTCTTCTCGCCACCGAAGGGCGCGTTCGCCTCGTCGTTGACGGGCATATCGTTGACGTGAGTCATGCCCGCGCGAAGGCGCTGGGCAAATTGCACGCCACGGGAGAGATCGCGGGTAAAGACCGCACTGGACAATCCATACTCGCTGCGGTTGGCCAGCTCCAGCGCATGTTCGGCATCGCGGGCCGATTGAATGCCCACCAGCGGACCGAAAATCTCCTCCCTGGCGATGCCCATCTCCGCAGTGACATCGCCGAACACATGCGGCGGCATGACATTGCCTTGCGGCTCGCCACCCAGCAGCACGCGCGCGCCTTCTTGCCTGGCCCTGGCGATCTTGTCCTTCAGGCCGGCCAGCTGCCGGTCGTTGATCACCGGCCCGATGACCGTTTCCGGTTTGCCCGGATCGCCGCAGGGCAAGGCCTTGACCCGCTCGACGAAGCGTTGGGTGAACGCCTCCACCAGCGGAGCCTCCACGATGATGCGGTTGATCGCCATGCAGATCTGGCCCTGGTGCAGGAACTTGCCGACCACCGCGGCATCGACGGCCGCCTCGACGTCGGCATCGGCCAGGACCACGAACGGGCTGTTGCCGCCCAGCTCCAGGGCAACGTGTTTGAGATGCTCGCCGCTGCTGGCAATGCGGCCGATGTTGCGACCGACCGTGGTGGAGCCGGTGAACGACACGAAGGACGGAATGGGGTGTTCGACGAAGGCATCGCCGATGTCGGAACCGGCACCGACCACCACACTGAGCACGCCGGCAGGCAAGCCCGCCTCCTCGAACAGACGCGCCAGCAACAGGCCACCGCTCACCGGGGTGTCGCTGGCCGGCTTGATGACCACGGCATTGCCCAGCGCCAGCGCCGGGGCTACCGAACGGGCGCTGAGGTGCAGCGGAAAGTTCCACGGGCTGATCACCCCGACCACGCCCAGCGGCTGGCGGTATACCCGGCTTTCCTTGCCCGGCACGTCGGAAGGCAGAATGCGTCCGTGCATCCGCCCCGGCAGGCTCGCCGCCTCCTGCGTGATGGCCCGCGCCGAAGCCCATTCGATTTCCGCCTTGATCCGGGTGCTGCCCGCCTCGCGGACCAGCCAGCCGGTGATTTCATCCTTGCGCGCGTCGAAAAGGGCCACCGCCCGCTGCATGACGTCGCCACGCGCAGTCGGGCCCATGGCCGCCCATGCGGGCTGGGCGGCGTACGCGCCACGATAGGCCTCGTCCAGATCCTCGCGGCTGGCCATCGGCAGGCTCAGCAAGGTGCCCCCGGTGAAAGGGTCGGCAACATCCAGGACGCGGCCCGAGGTGCCTTTGCGCCATTGGCCGGCGATCGGCAGCAATTCGAGGTTCTGATAGGCGGCTGGGCTGCTCATGGAGGTTCTCCGCTATGTATCCAAACCAACGCCCGACCGGACCAGCGACCCTGCACAAGGTATGACGAAGAATCCATCCGGTCCGGCGTCTTGAACTTGAGCATAGCCGTCCCCGCGAGCAATGCCAGTTGTTCCTGACCCGCTCCGTGCAGTGCGCGGGCGTTCAGACCAGCTTGAGAACCGGCTTGACGGTGGCCCCCGACCTGGAGTCTTCGAAGGCCTGGTTGATCTCGCTGAAATCGTAGAACTTGATCAGCCGGTCGAAGGGGAATCGGCCCGCCTTGTAGAACTCGATCAACTGGGGAATGAATACCCGCGGCACCGAATCGCCCTCGATCACGCCGATCATGCTCTTGCCTTCCGCCATCAGGTCGTTATGCACGTCGATGCTCATTTCCGGGGTCACGCCGACGATCGCCGCCTGCCCCAGCGGGCGCAGTGCATTCAGGCACTGACGCACGACCGGCGGCACCCCCGTGGTCTCCACGGCATAGTGCGTACCGCCGTTGGCGGCGGCCTTGATCTCCCTGACCACGTCGACGTTCCGGCCATTCAGCGCATGCGTCGCACCCAGTTCGCGGGCCAGCTGCAGGCGGTTGTCATGCACATCCACGGCGAAGATCTGCGGGCAACCGGCGATTTTCGCCGCCATGATCGCGCTGAGCCCGACTGCGCCACAGCCGTACACGGCGATGGAGGTGCCGAACGCGGGCTTGAGACGGTTGAGCACCGTACCGGCGCCGGTCTGGATGCCGCACCCCAGCGGCCCGAGCAGCGCCAGGTCTACGTCCTTGTCGACCTTGATCACGTTGCGCTCGTGGGCGATGGCGTACGTGCCAAAGGAGGATTGGCCGAAGAAAGTGTGCACATCGGCGTCGCCCTGGTGCAGACGGCAGGTGTGATCGTCCATGCGTCCGCCGAAATTCAGCTCATTGAAGGTCGCGCATACGGTCGGATGCCCGGTGAGGCAGTTGTCGCATTGGCCGCAGTGTGCAAAGGACATCACCACGTGGTCGCCGGGCAGCAGACGGGTGACGTTCTCGCCGACCTGCTCGATGATGCCGGCCCCCTCATGGCCCAGCACGATGGGGTAGGGCGACACGCCCAGGTCGCGCCCCACCGCATCGGTATGACAGACCCCCGTGGCGACAATCCTGACCCGCACCTCGTTCGCCTTGGGCCCCGACAGGGTCACGTCTTCGATGGAAAAAGGCTGACCCTGGGCATGTGTGACCGCTGCTTGGATTTTCATGTGTGACTCCGTCGTGATGGGTTCAGGGACACTTCGTTTTTAGCTCATATCTGAATCCGTGTTCCCGCGACGGCCAATTTCTTTGGCGGCCGAAGTCGAGCACCTGACGGCGCGCATGCGCGGCGAACTTCGCGACGCGAGATACTTGAGATTCTGTATGAGGTAGTAGGCGGAGGGCGTTGTCGGCACAACGGAATTCCGGTGTCGCTGTCGGCTGAATGGTTGGCAGCCTAATTCCCAACTGGTTGAGTGTCGCTTGCTCGGTAGGGAGACGAGAGGCGGCCGGGGAAACCCTGGTTACCGAAGTTCCGTTGCCCCGACAACAGCAAGCCAGGCGCGTAACCATTCAAGTACATTATTTAACATAATATACATTATGCGAAGTCGCCACCGGCCCGGCCTCAGCGTGTCCACCCGGCAGCGCGCCGGCGAAAAAACCGCATGTCACTGACAACACGGCGACGTGCGCTCTGCGCTTCATGCCAGAAAAAAAACGGCGCCAATACTCGCGCTTCTTCTCCGATCTGGCCGCTTTAGCCTCAACTTGAGCGATTACTTCCAATGGATCGCGGTCTAGGACTTCTGCGATCTTTGCGCATTCGTAAGGGTCGGGTTTGTTTCTTCCTGCTCTCAGGTCTGATACTTTTTGTTTAGTAAAATCAAGTACTTGCGCTAGCTTGTAGTCGCTGGTTGCGCCTGTTTTTTTCATTACTGCATCAAGCAAATCTGTGGTGATCATGCGACACCTCCTGTGGGAGCGAATGATAGTCGTAAAAAATGACTTGCAAAATGTCGTGACTTACGACTATGGTTCGCTTGTCGTGACTTACGACTATCTAACCACCAGGAGCTACCATGCAAATCACCATCGACGTGAACAGCCAAAAGACCGCCATCAAGCGCGGCACCGCCAAAGCCACCGGCAAACCTTACGAAATCATCACCCAGCGTGGCCACCTGCACCAGGCCGACACCATCACCGGCGAAATCAGTCTCATCCCTATCGACATCACCCTCGAACCCAATGCTTTTCCGTACGACACAGGCCGTTACACCATCGACGCATCCAGCCTGATCGTTGGCCAGTACGGCGGCCTGTCCATCGGTCGTTTGAAGCTTTTCAAGCTGCCCGCGCAGGCGGTCAACAAGGCGGCGGCTTAAAAGTCCGGGTCTACTGTAATACCCGGACTTTGAGCAATGGGTTGCTCACCTTACCTGATCGACTGGCTAACCATGCGCCTTCCTATCAGTGCCCAAAGCCACCCCGCGTTGTATGCGCGGGTGGCCGCCTTCTCGGGACATATCGTTTCATGCGATTCGTCTGGCGAAGTTGTTTGGATTAAGCGCACCCTCGACATTGACGCCTTGCGCTCCGATTCTCCAGGTCTCTACTGGCAACTGACCGGCGACGGCAAAACCGATGTGCTGGTCATCGGTGCCAGCCCGGCCAGCCTAGAACACGGCTTCAACGTCTGGGGTAGCCTCGACATCAATCACTGCGCAAAGGTGCTCATTGACCATGCAAGCCGCTGTCTGCAACTCCTGCTACCTGATGTCTATCATTGGCAATGCCGGCGGATCGACGTTACCGCCAATTACGCGCTGCCCGATGCGGCATCCGTCAAGCACGCACTCGCTCAACTGCTCGTCTCAGCGGGCGCACGCCGCCGCCCAAGCTCGCATAACCGTGGCGGCGATACCGTCTATTGGAACCCCGGCTCGGACCTCAGCAAAGGCAAGGCCTACCACAAAGGCCCGCAAGTCCAGCACCTCTGGAAAAAGAACAAGCTTCAAACCCTCCCGGAAAACGTCGGCCTACTCGACCAAGTAATCCGCCTGGAACACACACGCGGCGCGAAATGGTTTCGCCGCCTTGAAGAAGCTGGCAAGCGCTGGCAAGACCTGAATGAAGAGGCGTTGATCGCCTTGCATAATGACTTTTTTGTCCCGCTCATCGCAGACGGAATCGAGGTAAAGAACATGGAACGAGACCATATCTTGAAGGCCATCATGACGGCCAATGAATGCAGTGAGAACCAAGCCCGTGCGGCATTCTCGACCTATCGCAACATCCGTGCTGATGGTTACGAAGTGACGAAGGACAGCATGAGCCGTCGCACCTTCACTCATCATCAAACCTTGCTTCGTCGCGCCGGCATCAGTGATCAGCACCTCCGCGATGCAATCGTCATTCCCTTCCCTCGTGTTCGCTTTGACCTGGCCCGGCCTGTTGCCAATTGGGACGACATCCGGAGGGTCGCGTGATGAAAACCGCCGCCGTTCTTTTTGCCCATCGAACCAGCCCCTATAAGGCGTTTGACCTGGCTGACGTTTACGACGAAGACCGGGACGCCCTGACCTATGCCGGTTCCTTGCCGGTTGTCGCGCATCCTCCGTGCCGTGCTTGGGGTCGTCTTCGTCATCTTTCAAAGCATCAGAAAACCGAAACCGAGCTGGCCTTCTTCGCTGTCGATCAGGTTCGCCGCGTCGGTGGCGTCTTGGAACATCCCGCCTGCTCGACTCTGTGGCCGGCTGCTGGTCTGCCTGCACCTGGCTGTCGTGATTCGTTCGGCGGCTTGACCTACCCAATCAGCCAATCGTGGTTCGGCCATCGTGCGCCGAAATCGACCTGGCTCTATATCGTTGGCGCACCTGGCTTGCCTGCTGTCCCGTTTCACCTGGGCGTTGCATCTGGCCGCATTGAGCTTATGGGCCGCACGGAGCGCGAAAAAACACCGCCTGACCTGGCGCTCTGGCTGTTTGACCTGGCTTCGTCCTGCAATGGGGCCGCGTGATGTACTGCCACCCTCTCATGGTCAAGCAATGGGCCAAGATCATGAATCCCTCTCCCTCTTCGATTGCCCGCGATCTTCGCAATATCGCATGGTTCATTTTCGGCATCGGCCTTGCCGCTCTCTGGATTCTGTCTTGATGGATACTGTCACCACCGTCCAGCTTGTCGGCATCGCTGTCATGTTCGGCATCGGCTTAATTGCGGGATTGCTCTCATGACCGAAGCCGAATTCATTGGCGCATTGCTGTCCGCGTTCGGCATCGGCTGGTTTATCGGTCGAGGTATCAAGGCAGTTCGCCAGTTCCTCGACCTGATTTGACTTCCTTTCCCTCCGGGGAAAAAACCGTAAACCGGACGGCAACCGGCAACGGCTCAACCTTCGCCTAGCCAGCAAAATCTAAGGAGTCTGAAATGTTTGCTTGGATCAAAACCGCGTATCAAAAAACCCGTGCTGGTGTGCAAAAGGTCAAGGCTGGCGCTCAAACGCTTGCCGTCGCCGGTTCCGTCGCGCTTGCTTCCCTGTTCAATCCCGCTCCGGCTGAGGCCGCTGTCGATGGTGCCGTCTCCGCTGGCATCACCGCGCTGGAGGCGGACGCCGCAACTCTGGGCGGCCTGGCAACTGGCGCGGTCGTCTCGATCATGCTGATCATCTTGGGTATCCGCCTCGTGAAGAAGATGCTCGGCCGCGCTGTGTAACAAAACGTCCTCCCCCCCGACCACGCGCCAGCGGGGGAGTGGGGGGAGGACGTTTCTTTTCTCTATTCGGGGTGTCTCTTGAAAAAAATCGCTTCCCTTACTGCTCTGCTTTTTTTTCTGGCCGCACCTTCTGCCCACGCCTATGATTTCGGCACGGCCGGTATCGTCGCTGCTGTCGGTGGGGCTGGTGCTGGTCTCGCTCTCGTTTTCGGCGCTCCGGCTGCGCTCGGTACCGTCGCCATTGGTGCTGCTGTCGCAGGTCTGACGTTCGCTCTCGATCCCGCATCCAATCAGTCTTCTAATCTTGATGTTCAGCTCTCTCCCGCGGCCGTTTTGCCTGTGCCGCCGGGCTGGAAGCCTGCTCCGCCCGGATCTGTTGAGCCTGTTGCGCCTGACACCCTTCCCCTTTCTGGCAAATTCCGCAAAACCGTTTCCAGTCCCTTGTATGACAGTCCTGACGCTGCCTGCGCCAACGAAACTAACTCTGTTAACCAATACACCTGGATTCCTGAGCCTCCTTCTACCTTTCCTGATGGAACGATCTCTGGTGTCTGTAAGTCGGTTCGTTTTTCCGATGGCTATGTGGGTTACTCGACCGTGCTTTTTGTTAGCTCGTGTCCATCGGGCTATAGCGTATCCAATGGCTCCTGTGTCAAGACCGACGAGTCCGCAGTCCAGAAACCTCCAGATGACAGGTGCGGTATCAAACGCACTGGCAACAGCTTTGCTGTCGATCCCCGCGATCCTGATTGCGCATCCGGCAAGATCCCTGCTACGACTGCCGTGCAGCCGAACATCATCACGTCCAACAAGCCGGACGGCTCCAGCAAGTCCATCCAGATCAACCCGGATGGATCTTCTACGGTCAACGAGAGTCGCCCCAACAATGGCAACAACACCACCGAAACCAATACGACTACCCTGTCCGCTCCTGATGCGTCTGGCGCTTCCAAGGTCACCGGCCAAGGATCTGGAGTAGCACCTGGCACCGGCACCCAGGCCGGTACTTCTACAACCCCGGTTAACGTCAATTTCGACAAAGCGGGACTGGCAACCGAAGGCACCCTCACCGGCATCAAAACCGATACGGCCGCCATCAAGGATGCGCTCAGCCCCAAGGACGTAGATTCCTCCCTCGGCGATCAAAAATCCGCCCTCGACACTGCCATGGATGGCCTCGCCGCCCTGTTCGGCGCCGAGGTGTCTAAGTCTGCAGTCATCGAGGATGATTTTTCCATCGGCGGATTTCTCCCCGCTCAATGCGGCTGCGCGCCTTTGACCATGACCATTCTTGGCAAAACAGCGTCCTACAACTGGTGCGGCCCGATGGAGACATTCAAGGGCGTTTTTTCGTGGGTCATAGGCCTGCTCACTGCTCTCTATGTCCTCTCTCTTTTCCGTCTTGGAGGTGGCAAATAATGATCGCCTTTCTCGCGTCTCTCCTTGGTTCGCTGGCTGGATTCTTCGGCCAGTGGATGACCAAAAAAGCTGCCATCGGCACCGCCGCGTTAACCGCCCTCGCTGCGCTCACCCTCGGTTTCTGGATGTCGATCAAAGGGCTTATAAACGGCGTCCTTGTCGCCGCACCTGGACTCTGCGAATTGTCATGGCTTGTCCCATCCAACACCGCCGCTTGTGTCGCCGTGGTGATTTCCGCAACCGTCGTGCGCGCTGTCTATGACTGGCACGTCGAAAACATCAAAGTCCTGAGCTACATCACATGAGCGTCTACGTCATCACCGGCAAGCTGGGCAGCGGCAAAACCCTTGTCTGCGTTGGCCGCATCCATGACTACCTCCGCCGTGGCAACCGCGTTGCCACGAACCTCGATATCTGGATGGAGCACCTCGCCGAGAAGCGCGATTCGATGGCCTACGTTGAGCGCCTTCCCGACTACCCGACAGCCGATGCGCTCGATGCGCTCGGGTCGGGTAACACCACCTACGACGAGGAAAAAAACGGTCTACTCGTTCTCGACGAGTGCGGCACCTGGCTCAACACCCGCGCCTATGCCGACAAGGGCCGACAGCCCATGCTTGATTGGATGCTTCACGCCCGCAAGAAAGGCTGGGACGTGCTTTTGATCGTTCAGGATTTGCAAATCATCGACAAGCAAGTCCGCCTGGCATTGACCGAGCATCTTGTTTCCTGCAAGCGTGCCGACCGCCTGGCCATCCCGCTTTTGTCCAAGGTCATCAAGCTGTTTACCGGCTATCAGCTCACCTTCCCCAAGATCCACTTCGCTACCGTTCGTTATGGCGCTGAGCGCGAAAGCCCTGTCGTCGATCGCTGGTGGTACGCCGGCAAACGGTTCTATCAATCCTACGACACCAAACAGACCTTCAATCCCTACTATGACCAAGGCACCTTTTGCACCCTCCCCAAGCGTTACCTTGTCCCCCAAAACCCGCCAAAATCGCCGCCATCCGCTTATCTCGTACGAAAGGCTGCAACGGTATGTCTCGCTCTTGTTTTTGAGCGCCTTGGCCTTCTTGGCCGTCATGACTGGGTGGTGGCTGATCCTGCTGGCCGCTCTGTCCTGATGTGCCGACAATAGCGTTATCACGCCGCCGCCGCCGCCTTCGCAAGTGGAAACCACGCAACAAACAACGGCAGCGGCATTTGCAGCAACGAAGGAAGTTCTACCGGCGCCGGCATCCGAAATGCCTTCAGCCATGCTTTAAACGCCTTCCTGCGCTCCATCACCACGCTGGCCAGTGCCTCTAGCGCCGGCCCTACAGCGTCCTTGAAATCCAGCCACATCTGGCGGTTCTCGAACTCATCGCCTCCCATGTAACGCCTACCAAGACCACGAAACCATACACCAGCGTTGGCCCCTCTAGCCAAGCGGCGATGAGCGTCTGGGTTTTTTAAAGAGTGGTTCATGGTTTTTTCCTTTTCACGTGGTAGAAATTTCCGCGCCGCCCCCTCGCCCTTCTGAGGGGGTCGCGGAAATTTCTGTGGAAAGGAAAAAAACAGGAACTACAAAAAAGCTAGACGCCGTAGTTTGGTGATGCCAGAGCAGGAAAGAAAAGCGGCGGGCGTGCCAGGTGCTTTTACTGGCGCGGCTGCTGCGTTTCCTGCGGATTTGGGCGAGTTCAGCAGCCGAAAAAAAACCCGCCTTGGCGGGTCATTTTTTGCTGTGGTCTTTGTTTTAACCGCCCATTATGTGCATATTATCGGGTCTTGATAAAGCCCCTAAGGGGCGCTTCGCATTGCTCAAGTAGACTCGTCTGGCCACATCCCTGACCCTACTAGGCCATCATCAGACACAAATTATTTCGACTTGTCAACATTCACCCCCGATCCTCTCAAAAATATTTTTTGTAAAACTGCCACTGAACCCGTGTGGACACCGCAAAAACCAACGCTAATGGTGCAATGACCCAGAACGGGCTCATTGCAACCGGCAGGCAGAGATATAGCGTGAACCCGGATGCGAAGAACATCAGCTTCGCGAGGCGCCCAATTTTGTGCAGATCCGCCGATTCGCGTCCTGCGCACGCGCGGCGGATATAACGCTCGGTCAGGCCGTCTACGCCAGCCAAGACATACAACAGGAAAAACAAAGGGGTCGCAGCCAGTGCCAAGCCAATCCTGATCCCGTAGACCTGAATCACGTTCATAGCCAGGTAGATTTCCCGTGCATTGCGCGCTACAAACTGGCTGAGGTACATCCGGTCAACCTCGTTGACCAGATACCCGGAGAAATAGGCATAGGTGGCTTCATGGAGTGATGTCGCCTTGAAAAAAAGCCAGTAAGTCCACTGTTGGGTGTGCTCGGTAAGTGTGGAAAGGCCGGCGGCGTGGCTTCCTGGCCGTATAAGCTCTTTGATGCGTGCGGTTTCCGACTGGAACAAAGCGTCGGCAGCTTGCACAGGATCCAGCCATTGATATTTGGCAAACAGGAAAGACGCGGTGAGGGCGATGAGCCCAAGCATGACATATAGCAATAGCGTCCCAAAAAGCCATTTCAATGGCCACAGAAAGGCGACTGCAACATTGCTGTCATAGAGACCGGAATTCCTAGAAGCCACTGCCCTTCCCTTCAACGACCAGATTTTCCGTCTCGGTGCCGTGCGTGTCGTATTTCTGACGCATGCTCGCGGCAATGTCTTCCAACGATGCAGGAATGGGGTGCGCTTCGTCGGGGTCGAACAGAGGGAGTCTGATTTTGTAGAGCTGGCCGCCTTCGATAAGCGCAAAAGCCTGCCCCTTGGGCAACTGCACCAGATCAGCAGGCGACAACATGGGGGCTTCCTGGGTGCTGATCCGATCTTCGTTCC